>JRYF01000649.1_pt1 | contig 252366 bp, 208 predicted proteins | sample 235331 | NCBI WGS metagenome assembly JRYF01 (sample SAMN03074217, study PRJNA261475) | activated sludge metagenome | biome: Wastewater Treatment Plant; feature: Wastewater; material: Activated sludge; isolation source: activated biomass of a wastewater treatment plant treating hydrocarbon... ... | reverse complement strand
CAATGCGACGAATGCGAATGTCAATATCCCGTCATTCCCGTTCGGGACGTACGATCCAGTGGTGGTGACATTTACACGGCCGAACCCATCGCAGGCAGTGGACTTCACGATCCGAGCCTCGGCGAGGATCAACGTGGTGCAGATCAGAGCACAGTGTCCGGTAGCGGCAAGGCCGGAAGGAGGCGGAGTACGGAACATGCCGGACGTAAGCTTCTGGATGCCGGGACAGGCGGGAGCGGCGATAGACGGGCTGATCAGCCTTGCCTATCACGCCCTGCGGCCGGAGGAAGCGGACGTGGTCAATTAGATATATCAGCCCGGGGCCTGCTCTAATCAGCTGGCCCCGGCATAATGAAACCGGCCGAAGTCGTTCAAGGCGAACGGCCTCGGCCTTTTTATTGTCGAACGGAGACAGATCCGAAAAGGATCAAATCCAAGACCCTGCCGGTGCTTTTGTCCGAATAACTATTCGTAGTTCCCAGTGAACATCAGTCAGAAATAATTGCGTTAAGCGGACTAGTCGATACGGTAGGCCTTTCCGCCCCAAACAACTACGATGGTACCGCTGAGACCTTCGGCGACGCGCCGCAGGCCGCTATCCAGTTTCCCGTATTCTTCAGTAGCGCGTCTGATATTAATGGTGCTCTGTCCGCGATAGGCGGTGTCATACCAAACGCCGCTGCGAAGCTCAAAGCTCTTTCCGCTTACTCTTCTCCGCTCAGATTCCGGTGTGGTCGGGGTTGCAGTGGTAATTTTGCTCTTTGCTTCATTGGCTGCCTGGTCGCGCCCGGGCAGCTGAGCCTGCTGCTGCTGCGTGCGGAAAGGCCCTGCCGTTCTTGGAGCCGGCGGGGGAGGCGAAAGTGTTTGGCCAGCCGCACGTTCGTTCTCAGCTAGCTTTTCAGGTGCCGCTTGCGGCTGTCTGACGGCATCTGTGCTGAACTCGCCGCGTCGGTCATCGGCATCCTTACCTGTCACCTCTTTCTCAACGCTCAATGACGGCGGAGCCTGTGTGGCCAGCGGACGAAGATTCTGAGCTTCTTCAAAACTATCAGCTCGCCCCGGGCCGGTCCCTGCAGAGCGCCGCTCAGCCGAATCGCCAACCTCAAGCGAATGCGCCGCATTAGAGTTTGCGGTCGAAGCTGCGTTTGATGCCGAGTTCGCATTAAGCTCTGCTTCTTTAGAAACGACATTGGAATTAGCGTTAGAGGAGACGGGAGCACGCTCCGGCGAGGATGTGTTCGCGGCAGATCGGGATAGCTCATATTGACCGTCCGACACACCAGATCGCAGAAGGGATAGCCCGATGAACCCGGAGAAAAGCAGGACAAGCCCGCCCATCACATAAGCAAGGTTTGGGAACAGAAAAAGCCGTCGATACCAAGGGACAGCCGCCGCGGCCGAGGGCGCAGCAATCTGCTTTTCGACCGCATATCCATCTGGAACGAGAGAGATCGCATTCGACAAGATAGATCGGCATGGGGCGCAGTCAGCGAAATGAGCAACCATTGAAAGACGCGCCGGGCCAGGCACCGCGTTCTCAAGGAACGCTGCGACCTCGTCAGCATCGGGGTGCCCGCCGGCAAACTCACCTATCGTGATAGTTCTGCCGCCAGCCTCAGCGCGAAGCAATGCGTCCATCTCCTTGTCGAATTCCAGTTCCATCAAATTATCAAGCGAAGGACTTGCGATCTCCTTCCAATTACTGAACGGCTCAATTCAGAAAAACTTGCAGCATCGTCAATGCGACAAACGCCGCGAACATCTGCTCGAGGTTAATGCCCAGCTTTCCGGCGGTTTCGGAAAGGTGCCGCTTTACCTCAGATCCCGTCCAACCATGCCGTGTGCAAAGGTCCCTTTCGACGGCTTTTCTTATCTCAGATTGTATTCGGACGAGCCTTCGGCTCGCAGTCGCTTCGTGAAAACCAAAGGCAGCAGCGATGTCTTTCAATTTTAGATCGTCGAAATAATAGAGCTTGAGGATCAGCCTGTCTTCGGCTTCGAGGCCTTCGATGGCGGAGGTCAGAGCTGCCGACACGTCACTCGACGATAACTTCGCTGTGAGAAGATCTTCCGGCGTTTCGACGTGTGAAACGATGTGGCTGTTGTTCGAGCTATCGCTCGCCTCGTTTGCAAGGTTATCGAACTCGCGGGCCTCCTCGACCTGTACGAACTTTGAGTTTCTTCTAAATTGATCTACAGCCAACTGCGAAACCACCGCCCGCAGCCACCCCGCAAGGCTGCCGCGGCCGGAATAGTACGCAAGCTTGCTCTTCTTGTTGCCGTCTGCATCTTGCCTGAGCCCGTAAAGTTCTGCCCAGATTGAACTTGCAAGGTCTTCGGCATCTTCGCTATTTGCCGACATCTTTCTAGCGGCTGATCTCACGGTCGAGTCGAAAGTCGCGACCAAGTCTTCCCACGCCTTTTCATCGCCCCGCTCGCAGGCGATAACAAGACAGAGATCATCGGCCCGCATGTCGTCGATAAACTGTTTTATCTCAGCGTGCTGCGGCCGGGCATTGTCGCGGAGCAGGTACTTTCCCAACGCCAACTGTACGCGAACAGCCAGATCGCCGGCCGTTAAGCCCCGCGGATCAGACGCGCGGCCAAGCAGCCGCTCGATCGACTCCTCAACGACATTTCTGAAATTGTCCGGGATGGGTTCCACGTCTTAGATCAGTGGGAAGTTTAGCACTTATTCGATGTGAGGCGGAACGCAAGAGTTTCCAAGCAGAGAGCCTGACGCGAGGTAAGTGTCTCACTTCAAATGCCGGCGAAGGAAGGAAATGATCTTGTACCCATCCAGATAGACCCACGGTTTTTCGCCTAAGGTATAGTGCCCGCATGGAATGGCAGCTTTTGAATGGGGGATATTGCGGCGGCGGAGTTCCCGCATCACGTCGCGGGACAGTTCGACAGGGAAGCTGAGGTCGTAGAGGGTGTAGATGTAACGCTGCGGCCGTGGGGGCAATTTCGCCAGTCGATCCATGTAGGCCATGGGGGAAACGGGCATCCAGAATTCTCGAAGCTCGTCGAGGTGGAGGTTGTTGCCAAAGCTTTCGCGGACGTGATAGGTAGAAAGGCCATGCCAGACGACGTCCGCCATGTAGCCAGATACGTGATTGAACACCGCCGCGTCGAGCTTCGGTTCGTGCACCCACGCCATGAATGCCACACAGGAACCGATGCTCGTACCGACGATCCCAACCTTTTCGTAACCCTGCCGCTTAAGCCACGCAACAGCCGCCCGGGTGTCCAATACGGCCTGGCGGACTGACTGCAGCGATCGGCCAACGTTGGGTGAAACGAGATGATCTGCCCGTTCTAGCTCCGGCGGCATTCGTTCCTCGTGGTAAGGTAGTGTCAGCCGCAATGCCGAGAGGCCGACCTTGTTCAAGAATTTGGCAAGATCGAAATAGGTGCCTGCTTTTGCGTTCCAGTGGGGAAGAATGATGACGGCGGCACGCTTGTTCGGGTGCGGGAAATAGGTCGCTATGGCCGTGTTATTCTCGTGCGAAATTGTCTCGACGGCACTCTTCCAACTCAGTACCGGAATTTCGATCTGCTCGACGCTTCGCTTGAGCTCTTCGGCACTGAGTGATGCTGTCGATGGATAAAGCCGGGACTCTAGCTGGAATTCGGGAACGCTGGCAAGCGCGAAGTGCTCGTCGCTATTTTCAACCGCGGCCTTTGAGAATTCAGCCAGCAGCTTTCGTGGATCCCCACCGTTTACGTGATCGCCGGGTGTGAGGGAGAATGCCTTCATTCCATCGACAACGAACTCCGCTCCCCACTCGAACGCCTGCACAGTGCGATTGTCATTCAACATCGCAAAATGCCGTTCACGTTTGTGCATGTAGCGTTTGAACATAGAATGGGACCACGGAAGCCCTTGCACTAAACCAACGCTTCTATTCCATCATGGTCGATCTGGTTACACGACCGCTTTTCATGGTTCGCACCCAAAGCGGCCGGGGGTGTGCGCGTTCCGCATCACGCCGTAGCCGACTGGGCCTTGTTCACGATCTTTTCGTAAAAGGCGATGTATTGCGGAATTATCTTTTCGGTGCTGTACCGTTCGACAGCAAGTTCGCGGCCGCGGATTCCAAAAGACCTCCGTTTCTCCTCGCTGCGGACGAGCTCCAATGTGTCGGCGGTCATCTTATCGATGTCGCCTATCTCGCTTAGATAGCCGGTCTCGCCGTCGTTTACAACTTCTGGAATACCGCCAATGCGGGTGGCGATCACGGGAAGCTCGCAAGCCTGGGCCTCGAGTGCCGCCAGGCCAAACGATTCGAGTTCAGAGGGGAGCAGAAAGATATCCGACACGCCGAGATAATCCGAAATATTCGCCTGTTTACCGACAAAGATGACATCACCGTTAAGGCCTAACTGCTCGGCCCGATAATATGCGGCAGAGCGTTCGGGCCCGTCGCCGACCATTACCAGCCTTACCTTATTTTCCCGCTCCTTAACCCGAGAGAATATCTCAACACAGTCAATCGGACGCTTTACCGACCGAAAGTTTGAAACGTGTACAAGCAGGATCTCACCGTTCGGCGCAAGCTCAACCCGAAGCGGCGAATCGTTGAGCCGCTTGTAGTGTTTAGCGCATATAAAATTGGGTATTACCTCGATCTCGTCGAAATCAAATGTCTCGATAGTTGCGCGTTTCAAGAAACGCGACACGGCGGTTACGCCGTCTGACTGCTGCAAGGCGTAGCGCGTGATCGGCAGGTAACTGCGGTCGGCCCCGACGAGCGTAATGTCGGTACCGTGTAGGGTCGTAATCACCGGAACGTAGCGCTTCTGCTTTATAGATTCGCGGGCGAGGATCGCGCTGATCGAATGCGGGATCGCGTAGTGAACGTGCAGCAGGTCGAGTTTTTCGCTGCGGGCGACAGTGGCCATCTTTGTCGCCAAAGCAAGATCATAGGGCTGATGTTCAAACAGCGGATAGGTCATCATTTCCACTTCGTGGAAGTGTACTCGGTCGCCGAGTTGGGTGACTCGCGTCGGGAGCACCGACGAAATGAAATGGACATTATGACCGCGTTCAGCCAGGTCGCGGCCCAGCTCGGAGCCAACTATACCGCTGCCGCCATAGGTCGGATATACTGTGATGCCGATGTTCACAACTATTAGTCTAGCGGGTCTGTTGAGTCTGGCAAGTCAGGACCATACCGTTCAACCTTTCCGTTTGCGGAAAAGATACACGATGCCCGAGTGATCGTCGGTAAAAAGGAACGAAGCGGGGCCGGTCTTAAGAATGTCGCACGGGCGCCCGGCTACCCTTCCGGCCCGCAGAAAGCCCGTGACCAGGTCGCGGAGCGGTTCGCCCTTTCGCATCACAACGATCTTGTAACCCCGGCCGATCGCCTTGTTTGTCGAGCCGTGAAGCGCGACGACGAATCCGTCTTTGAATTGGGAAGGCACATCGGCACCGTCAAAATAGTCAAAGCCCAACGCCGAGCTGCGAGCAGGAAAGACGGCGTAAGGAGTTGTGACATTTCGGCATCCTCCGGCTCCCTTAATCTTTGGGTCAGCAACTATACGGCCGTTCGCTGAATGGCAATATGGCCAACCGTGGTCGGCACCGTCCTTCACTGCGTAAAACGTTTCATCAGGCCTTTGCAGGCCAAGGTGATCCGAGCCCTGGTTGGTGGCAAAGAGAAAATTACCGATCCAGCGAAGCCCGACGGCATTACGCAGGCCTTTAGCAAAGATGCGCTGGCCGGTTCCATCAGGGTTCATTTCTAGGATCGTCGCACGGACCTCTTCCTTTTCGACACATGAATTGCAGCTTGAGCCGACTGAAACATATAACTTCCCGTTTGAACCGAAGGCGATGGTCCGGGTCAAGTGCCAGCCGCCGTATTTGTATGAAAGACCGTAGTCGGGAAATGTCGAGACAGTTTGCGGCTGTAGGTCTGTCGGCATTTCTTCGCCACGCTTGAACTTTCGCCGCGTTAATTTTCCGGTCTCGGCTATGTATATCCATTCCTGGCCGCTTGCATCGCGATGGAACTGCACGCTGTTCGGATTGTGCAGACCGCTCATATATCTCTTGACCACCGTGAACCTGCCGGTCTTTTCATCAAAGCCGTCGAGGATGTAGATAGCCCCACGTTTGTTGTCTGTTAGGTTATACAGGTCAGTGACGAAGATCCGTCCATCGGGGGCATTCGCGAAAAACCGGACCCGCTTAAACCCTTCAGCCGCCGGTATGATCTCGAAACCCGAAGGCAGATCAAGCAATACGGACCGCCCATTCCTTAAAGTGATCTTTTGCGGCGCCTGTTGTGCGTGGGCAAGACAAGCTAACAAGCTTAGAATAAGCGCGGCTATGAGCGTGAAGGTTTGGGTGAGTTGTCTGTTCATTTGAAACCTACATTATTTACCTTTCCTTTGCCTTCGTCGCCGCTCTGGGTAACAATACCGACACATAAGGTTTATAAAGAAGCGAAACCGTCTTAAACAGAATCCGCAATTATGAACATTGAAAAGTTTCTCGTTAAAGAGGGCTCTAAGCTAGATCTTAAAGATCACCCGACCAACTTCACAGGCGATTATACAGATAAAGATGAGGCCGTTGAAGACCTCGCAATAAATGTAGAGCGCCTCCGTGAATTGCAGGAGGTTCTTTACGCACAGGACATTTATTCCTTACTAGTGATCTTCCAGGCAATGGATGCCGCAGGAAAAGACGGTGCGATCGAGCACGTGATGAGCGGGGTAAATCCGCAGGGTTGTCATGTGGTGTCGTTCAAGCAGCCTTCCTCAGAAGAGCGCGACCATGACTATCTCTGGCGCCATCAAAAAGCATTGCCCGAACGAGGGAAGATCGGCATCTTCAATCGCTCGCACTACGAAGAGGTGCTTGTTGTCAGAGTTCATTCGGAGATATTGCAGGGTTCACAGCTGCCACCAGCGGTAAAGAATGATCCGGACATCTGGAAAAAGCGATTCAAACACATCAGGGATTGGGAAGACCACCTTGCCGAAAACGGCACCCGTATCTTGAAATTTTTCCTTAATGTATCGCGGGAGGAACAGAAGAAAAGGTTTCTTTCCCGCATAAACGAGCCTGAAAAGAATTGGAAGTTCTCGATAGGCGACGTCAAGGAACGCGAGCACTGGGGCGAATATATGAAAGCTTATGAGGAGGCGATGTCCGCGACCTCGACCGACCATGCTCCTTGGTATATCATCCCGGCGGATAAGAAATGGTTCACGCGGCTTGCGGTCTCAGAAGTGATCAGGAAAACTTTGGAATCGATCGACCTGCATTATCCCTCTGTCAGCGAGCGTCATCGGGCCGAGTTGGTTGAGGCAAAAGCTCTATTGGAATCGGAACCGTGAACAAATCGGGTCGTAGAGACGTAGTGGATAGACAGGGTGCTTAAGATAGAAAGAAAGCTTTATGTATTGCCCAAGCTGCGGACTTGAAGACAAACAAGCGAATCAATATTGTCGCTCGTGCGGTGCTGACCTACAGCCTGTCAGGACGGCGCTCCTGCGGCCAGACCGGATCACAGAATCCGCCACTGCCGCTCGCGACGAGATCGGACGTGCGATCGCCGCTAAGGTGCGAGAGACGCGAACCGCTGCCGAACTTTCAACAGTTGTGGAAGAGGTGCTGCCCGAGATCGAAAAGTTTCTCGAATCACCCGAAGAAAAACGCCTGCGCAGGATGCGGGTCGGAACCATACTTTCGTCGATCGGTTTAGGGGTCGCGATCGGCATTTCTATCGTCAGTCAGTTCATGGGTGATCGCGACGTGATATTTCTCGCCGCTCTCGGGATTGTCTGTTTTTTCCTCGGGCTCGGTTTCGTCATAAATGGCGTGCTTCTCACCGTACCCGGAAGATCACTCCCGGATACCGCCGCGAACACTGACACGGAACAAGAGCTTGATGCCGAAGGGTTCGCTCCCGCCAAGCTCGACCCGGCCGATGCTAAAAGCCTTTTTCCGTCCGTGACAGAACACACTACCCGGAGCCTGGAAAGAGAAAAGTAGTTTAAAGCTACTGGCTTGGCACGAGCCGCATGATACGGTCGTCGTCGCGCGATGGATTACCTCTTCCGTCGCGGTTTGAAGACGAAAAGTAGAGATAACCATCAGGCCCTTCACCCACTTCGCGAATTCGCCCGACTTTCCCTACAAGTAGGTTCCCTTGCCTAATTACCTTTCGCCCATCGAGAACCACGCGGATGATCCGTGCACCCCGAAGGCAGCCGAAAAAGAAATTACCCTTAAACTCAGGGAACTTATCGCCGTTATAGAATGCACCGCTTGCAGGTGCGCAGGCCGGCGAATATTCAAGCAGCGGCGGTTCCATTCCTTCTTTGGCTCGTGTTCCCCAAATGGTTGGCCAGCCATAATCCTTGCCCGCCTCAACGATATTCACCTCGTCTGCTCCGCCGCCTCGGCCTTCGAATTGGCTGGGTCCATGTTCGGTCTGAAACATCAAACCAGTTCCGGGTTGCCACGCCAGACCCTGAGCATTGCGATGGCCTATCGACCAGATCTCCGGCCTCGCGCCTTGCCGCTTAACGAATGGGTTATCATCGGGCGCGGAACCGTCATCATTCAGCCGCAAGGTCTTTCCGGCCAAGGAGTCCATCTGCTGCGAAAGGTCCCACTTGGTTGCGTCGCCGGTCGTGACGTATAGCTTACCGTCCGGGCCAAAGCGAGCACGTGTGCCGGCATGGTTCGGAGCGGCAGGGATGCTTTCAATTATCGTTTTGGGTTCAGTAAATTTTCCGGCGGAGTATTTGAAACGCACTATCTTTACCTGTTTCCCGTCGCCGCGATAGGCATAGGCGATGTAAACGAAATTATTCGCCGCAAAATTTGGATGCAGCGAAATGTCCATCAGCCCACTTTCACTCGAAGGCTCGACATCCGGCACTACATAGACCGGCTCGCTCACGAGCTTGCCGTCCCTTATCGTCCTTACCCGGCCACGTCTTTCGGTAAAAAGCATTTCGCCATTCGGTAGCCAGGCAAACGCCCAGGGTACTTCGAGGCCCGTTGCTATCGTTTCGACCCGAAACCGGCTCTCCTGGACGTCTGACGTTACAATCAAGGTATTATCGATGCCGCCTGTGGGGGCTGCATTCGAACAGCCGAATGCCACAATTACGCCGATAACAATTAGTAGAGTGAGTTTAGCCATAACGCTGTCGTTGTTCAGAGGATGCATATTCTGTCAGACGGTTGCCGCCCCTCAGTGGTTGGATACTATCGGAAATAGTCATTCGAGTTTCTGATAGGTAAAATATACCCTAAGCAAGAGTTTTCGGGGGAGCGGAAGCTGAGAGTTGTGTCCGGCGCGGACACATTACCCTAAAAACCTGATGCGGATAATACCGACGAAGGGAGAAAAACAATGAAAGAGAATTCAGAAGCCAGAAGTCAGAACACAGAAGCCGGCAATGGAAATTCGCATTTACCCGCTTCAAAAAAGATCTATGTAGAATACGACGAACTTCGTGTGCCATTTCGCGAGATATCGCTGTCTCCGTCGCGTGAGATGGACGGCACGATAGTCGAGAACACGCCTGTTTGCGTTTACGATACTAGCGGCCCGTGGACCGATCCGCAGTTCAAAGGCGACGTCAGGAACGGCCTGCCTCCGCATCGTACAGAGTGGATCAGATCACGCGGCGATGTTGAAGAATACGAAGGCCGTGAGGTGCTTCCTCAAGACAATGGTTACCTGACAAAGGGAGCCGAAGAGCTTGCTCGTGTAAAGGACAATGGAGCGCTTGAAGAATTTCCCGGCCTGAAACGAAAACCGCTTCGCGCCAAGCCCGGCCATTGCGTTACGCAGATGCACTACGCCCGCCGCGGCATCATAACGCCGGAGATGGAGTTCGTCGCGATGCGCGAGAATCTCGGACGGGAACGGAACGCGGACATTCTTGTCCGCATGGATCGAAGCGACAGAAGCTCTTTGCACCATCAACACGCCGGAGAATCTTTCGGAGCATCAATTCCTGAATTCGTAACGCCCGAATTTGTCCGTGACGAGGTCGCCCGCGGACGTGCGATCATCCCGGCGAACATCAATCACCCCGAAAGCGAGCCAATGATCATCGGCCGCAATTTCCTCGTAAAGATCAACGCGAACATCGGCAACTCGGCCGTCGCGTCATCGATCGAGGAAGAGGTCGAGAAGATGCGCTGGGCAACGCTGTGGGGCGCCGACACGGTGATGGATCTCTCCACGGGCAAGAATATTCACGAAACGCGTGAGTGGATCATACGCAACTCGCCTGTGCCGATCGGCACAGTTCCGATTTATCAGGCCCTCGAGAAGGTCGGCGGCAAGGCCGAGGAACTCACTTGGGAAATTTACCGCGACACGCTGATAGAACAGGCCGAACAGGGCGTTGATTATTTCACCATCCACGCCGGAGTTCGTCTGCCGTACATTCCGCTCACCGCAAAACGCACGACCGGCATCGTCAGCCGCGGCGGCTCGATCATGGCGAAATGGTGTTTGGCTCATCACGAGGAAAGTTTTTTATACACGCACTTTCGGGAGATTTGCGAGATTATGCGGACGTATGATGTCAGCTTCTCGTTGGGTGACGGCCTGCGTCCGGGCTCAATCGCTGATGCCAATGACGAAGCCCAATTTGCCGAACTCGAAACGCTCGGAGAATTAACGAAAATCGCTTGGGAAATGGATTGTCAGGTGATGATCGAGGGCCCCGGCCACATCCCGATGCATCTGATCAAGGAAAACGTTGACAAGCAGCTCGTGATCTGCGGCGAAGCACCTTTTTACACGCTCGGGCCGCTAACGACCGACATCGCACCGGGCTACGACCACATAACGTCAGCGATCGGCGCAGCGATGATCGGCTGGTTCGGCACGGCGATGCTCTGCTATGTAACTCCAAAGGAACACTTGGGTTTGCCCAACAAACAAGATGTCAAGGAAGGCGTTATCACCTACAAACTCGCGGCCCACGCCGCCGACCTCGCCAAGGGCCATCCGGGCGCGCAATACCGCGACAACGCTCTCTCGAAAGCACGCTTCGAGTTCCGCTGGGAAGACCAATTCAACCTCGGCCTTGATCCTGAAAAAGCGAAAGAATTTCACGACGAAACCCTACCGGCCGAAGGCGCTAAGCTCGCCCACTTCTGCTCAATGTGCGGCCCGCATTTCTGCTCGATGAAGATCACGCAGGATGTCCGCGAATACGCCGCCGCACAGGGCATCGAAGCCGAAAAAGCCCTTGCCGTCGGCATGAGCGAAAAAGCAAAAGAATTCGTTGCAACCGGTGGCGAGATCTATCACGGCCCTGATGGTGCCGCGTCGGGTGATCATCACTGAACGAGGCGATAGATAATTACAATTCGAAATAAACCCGGGCCGCTCCGCAGGAACAACGCGGCGGCCTTCGTTTTTCTTTGCCGAAAGGCCTCAACTTTAGCCGGCATCGATCGGCCTCCGGCCGCGGCAGGAGGCAGTTTCCGGTGGTCGAATTTTGCGGCGTGATATAGACTGATGTCGAGAACATGCGGGTGCTTTTGGCTGAGGATGATGAGCGTATCGCGAATTTCGTAAGCCGCGGCCTGCGCGAGAATTCGTACGCGGTCGATGTCGTGGGCGACGGCGACGAAGCTCTCTATCAGGCCGAGATAAATCCATACGACGTCGTAATTCTCGACGTGATGATGCCGGGCAAGGACGGCTTCCGGGTCTGCCGCGAGCTGCGTGAACGCGGGCATCAGATGCCCGTGCTGATGCTGACGGCGCGGGACGCGGTCGAGGACCGCATCAGCGGATTGGATCAGGGAGCCGACGATTATCTGACAAAGCCGTTCGCCTTTGGCGAATTGCTGGCCCGGTTGCGGGCGATGCTCAGGCGGCGTGAAAAGGCACTTCTTCCTTCCGTCATCGAGGTCGCCGACCTTGTGATCGATACCGGGTCGCAGCGTGCACGGCGAGGCGGCCGGGAGCTGCAGCTGACGACAAAGGAGTTTGCCGTCTTGGAATATCTTGCCCGTAATGCCGGCCGCGTCATCGGCCGCGAGGAGCTGTCCGAACACTGCTGGGACGAGCGTTACGATCCTTTCAGCAATACCATCGAAGTCTTCATCAATCGGCTCCGCAAAAAGATAGACGCGCCGGGCAGCGTTCCGCTGCTGCACACGCGGCGCGGTGCGGGTTACGTTTTGATGGATAATTCCGGGGCAGCAAGCGATGTTTAATTCTGCCAAAGCGCGTCTTACGGTCTGGTACGCGGCCGTGCTCGGGTTTACGCTTACCCTTTTCGCTCTAGTGGCGTATTCGGCGTTTGCATATGCACTGGAGAGCCGTACGAACCGGACGCTCAGCGAGATCGCTTCGATATTTGAAACGACGGCCGGGCGCGAGGTCGAGATCGAGGATGAGGACAAAAAACCGAACGCTCGAAAGAATGAAAAGGCACTGATAGATGCGGCCGCCGAGCTCGGCCTTCGCGATTTCCAGATCTTCGCATTCACCGCAGACGGGCGATTCGTAGCGTCAACAAAGATGGCGGATAGCGATTCACGGCTGCCCGTTGAAGAGGTGCAAAGCCATTTGCAGGCATTTACGGTCGGGCCGGGCGGCGCATTCAGGGACATTGTCTTTCAGGGTGTGGCGTTTCGCGTGCACTACCATGAGTTCAGTTTGTATGGCCTTCGCAACCAATTACTGGTCGTGCACTCGCTCGGCGATCAGATCGAGCTCCTGCGTCAGGTCAGGAACATATTTTTGATAGCGGTCCCGTTGTCGCTTTTGCTCGCGGGCCTCGGCGGTTATTTTCTGGCGAGCAGGTCGCTGGCCCCTATCGGCGAAATCAGCCGAAAGGCCGAAGAGATAACCGCGAATAATCTGAGCGAGCGGCTGCCGGTCACGAATGAACGCGACGAACTCGGCCGGCTGGCGGCGAAATTCAATGAACTGCTCAGCCGCCTGCAGGTCGCGTTCGAACAGCAGACGCGGTTCATGGCCGACGCTTCGCACGAGCTGCGCACTCCCGTAGCGATCGTTCGCGGCGAAGCTGATGTAATTCTGGGGCGGGAAAAACGCGAAGAGAAGGAATATCGCGAATCGTTTGAGATCATCCGATCGGAAGCAGTGCGGATGACGCGCATCATCGAGGACCTTTTTACGCTGGCCCGAGCCGATGCGGGACAGCAGCCATTGCAAAAGGAGGCGGTCTATCTTGACGAGATGCTCGCCGATACGGCGAGGTCGTTTCGTACGCTGGCGGATTCACGCTCGATAGCCTTAACTATCGATGTGGCCGGCGAGATGGCCTTTCACGGCGACCGCCACCTGTTGACGAGGCTTTTTTCCAATCTCATTGACAATGCCGTAAAACACGCCCGCTCGCGTGTCAGCGTCTCCGCTGAAAATGCCGGCGGCCGATACCGCATCACTGTATCCGACGACGGCGAAGGCATCCCGGCAGAGGCTCAGCAGCACGTTTTCAACAGATTCTTTCGGGCGGACAAGGCACGCGGACGCGATGGATCAGTGTCGGACGCCGGCGGTGCGGGCCTCGGGCTATCGATAGCAAAATTCATCGCCGGATCGCACGGCGGCACCCTCACGCTGGTCAGCTCCGACGCCGCCGGCACCGTTTTTCGCGTTGAATTTCCCTCAGAAAAATAATTTCCGTAAAACTCTGCGTCGTTAATCCTGCGTTTATCTTTCATTTACTAAATTGGGCTTGGCACCGAGGAAAGACACCGAAGTGCCGAGCCGGCAGCCTGTGCTGACGGTAAATAGAAAGGGGCTTGAACGTTGTCGTTTTCAGATCGACACTGCTTACCCCAAAAAAAGCCAAGGAGTAAAAAGATGAACATACAGAAAAAACTAACCGCATTCATAGCCGTAGCTTTGATCGCAGGCGCAGGGATCATCGGCATCACCGGTGCGCTCTACGCTCAGACCCAACGCGAACAGATGAGGCCCGAACAGGAGCGACAGGAAAAACGCGACCGCCGCGAAAAACGGGAAGAGTCCGAGGCCGATGAGCAGGCCGAAAAGGCCCGGCTCGCCGAGCAGGCGACCATTTCAAAAGAGCAGGCTCAGGCCGTTGCTCTGCAGAATGTGCCCGGCGAAGTGCTCAAAGGCGAACCCGAAGATGAGGATGGCGCCATCATTTGGGAATTCAAGATCCGTCAGGCTGATGGCAAGGTCGTAGAAGCCAAGGTCGATGCCAAGAACGGCAGCTTCATCGGGGCCGAACAGCACGAGAAAGGCGAGAAGCACAAGAAAGGCAAAGAGCACCGCGACGATGACGACGACGACAACGAGCAAGGCGAGGCAGAGAATGATTAGTTCGAACTTCGCGTGAATGAGAACTGATCGGTCGGGCTTCGGGGCAGGCCAACAACGATCCTGAAGCCCGACAAACAAGGAGACGTTATGACGACGATAAAGGAAACATCGATAACACAAAGACGTTGGTTCGGTTTTATTGCGGCTTCGATGCTCGCAGCAATTGCGGCTTTTGCCGCCGCCTGCGGCACGGACAAACCGGCGGTTAAAAACGAGATCTCAAATAAACAGATGACCGCGAATACGAATGCCGCGACGGTGCAAGCCTCGAACGTGCAGAACGTCGCGGACAAGGTGCCGCAGCCGCTGCGCGACGCAGGCGAACTGGGCGAGAACATCTACGATGCTGCGAACACCGGCGATTGGGCAGCCGCCGAGGCGAAACTCAATGAGCTGAAGGCGACGGAAAAGAGGCTGGTTGATGAAAAGATGGCAAACGCTGAGCTCGGATTGACCATAGCTAAACTGGAGAAAGCGGTTGCCGCAAAGGACAAAACGGCCGCCCTGGTAACGTCCAATCAGGTGACGCTCACCGTCGCCGACATAACGGCCAAATACGATCCTGCGGTCCCGGTCGAGGTGGTGAAACTCGACTATTATGGCCGCGAGTTGGAGATATGGGCTGCGGCAAAGAATGACGCAAAGCTCAAGGAAACGGCAAAGCTCATTCGTCAAGACTGGGACGCCGTGAAAGATAAGATCGCGAGGAAAGGCTCAGATAAGGTCGCCGCTGCTTTTGAGGCTTTGGTCAAGAAGGTGGAGTCCGCAAAAACGCCTGCCGAATTCGGAAAACTCGCCACGCCGATCCTCGACGAGGTTGACAATCTCGAACAGGTCTTCAACTAGAGATCAGGAATCTTAATTACTCGGTTACGGGGAGCCTTCGGGCGCCCGAATATAAATGCATCATTTTGCCCGTCCTAAAAAGGAGGAGATCATGAATACGGAAACAAAAGAAGCACTCGCAAAGGTACCCGCCGTTACGTTCGGCTTTTGGATGATCAAAATTATCGCTACCACGTTGGGTGAAACGGGCGGGAACGCCGTTTCACGCACACTCGACCTCGGCTATTTCGTCGGATCGCTCATTTTCCTGGCTCCGTTGATACTGGTAGTCGGAGCTCAGATAAAGGCGAAAGGCTTCCATCCTTTCCTATACTGGGGAGCCATCGCTCTGACGACATTGATCGGCACCACGCTTGCCGACTTCTTTACCCGCTCTATCGGCATTGGCTATGCGGGTGGCTCGATAGTGTTGTTCTCGTTCGTGCTGTTGACGCTGGGACTTTGGTACTGGACGCTCGGCTCGATCGACATCAAGACCGTTGTCGCACCAAAGGTAGAGCTATTTTATTGGACAACGATCATGTTCTCGCAGACGCTCGGCACCGCGCTCGGCGATTGGCTGGCCGATGACCTATTTGGTTACAACGGCAGCGCAGTGCTGATCGCGGGAGTGTTGGGAGCGCTGGCGGTGTTATATTACTTCACAAAGGCCTCGCGGGTCGCGATCTTCTGGGCGGCGTTCATTTTGACGCGTCCGCTCGGGGCTACGCTTGCCAACTCGCTTGATAAACCCGTCGCCGACGGCGGGCTTGCGATGAACGATATCACCATAACGGTGGTCTTAGGCATCGGAATGATATTTCTGCTATTCTTCTTGCCGCACCGCGCATGCGAACTCGGTAAGCATTGATATTGCTAGGGAATTGTCGATCCCACTCATTACGATTGATTTGCGTCTCCATAGCTTGTGTGAGAATTTCACGGCGAGCGACCACAAATCGCCCGCATTTCTTCGACGCCGAGATAATATCCAATAGATCAATATCGATAATGGCGACCGCGAATACGCCGAAAAACAAGGCATCGAAGCCGAAAAAGGCCCTCGCTGTCGGCATGAGCGAAAAAGCTGCCGAATACGGCCTTTCCAAAATAGACAGCAGTAGTTATGGTTTCTTTGCTGCTTCGAAATTTGTTTTTTACGATCCTCCAGCCCGGCTTGGTGGCCGGCCTTGTTCCTTACCTGATATTGCGTTGGCAAGGCAGGTCATTAGTGCCGGAGAAAATGGGAGCCGTGGAGATCGCCGCTCTTGTAACCGGAGTTGTCGGGTTAATTATAATGATCGCGTGCATACTCCGGTTTGCGTATGAAGGTAAGGGCACTTTGTCGCCGCTTGATCCCACAAAGCGCTTGGTTGTAAAGGGCCTTTATCGCTATAGCCGCAATCCTATGTATGTCGGCCTGATGATGATCTTGATCTCACAAGCCGCTTTTTGGCGATCCCTTCCTCTTGCTGTTTACGTGGTCGTGGTATTTATCGGCCTAAATCTCTTCATTATGATCCATGAGGAACCACGACTGCATCGCGAGTTCAAGGAAGAATATAAGAACTACATTGCTGAGGTAAGGCGATGGTTATGACCCTTTTTAGCGGAACACAGTGGTCTTAACCCATGGCGGCCGCTGCATATCTCCGTGTTTGCATTCGAGTGCGAAGCCAGCAAAAGTGTCGCAATTATTGATGGTCTCGGTTTCTTTTAGTTTTTGCATTCCTTCGTCGGTGACCCAGCCTTTGGCAAAGTGGCCTTGTGTGCCGTCCTGCGCAACGTAGTGGCGGAGCTCGTGGATGAAAATAAACGCGGCAAAATCCGGAATGCCGGTGGCAAACAGCACTCCGCGGCGAAAGACGATCTTGCCGGTCAGGTCCTCTTTCTGATGAAAACCGCCGAGCCTCGCGAACGCAACCGTGCTGATGTTCTCGCCTTCGTTGGTGGTGTCGAGCGTTGTGAAAGCCTCGGGCCGGTCGAGCACGTTGAGCATGAAGCTGTAGATGTCGTGCAGCTTTTGCAGCACGGGCCGCTTTGGCCCTTTGAAATTGTCGATCCTGAAATGTTTATTCAGCATCTTCATTCTTTGGTCGCGTGTCGCTCCCATCAACCCCGGCATCACGTTATCGACAACATTCATCGCAAGAGTGATATTGGTCATCGCAGCATGGATGCAGGTTCGGGTGTGCGGTACGTGTTGGAGCATTCCGGTCAAGAGCCAACCGTCGGTGTTCAGGCTAAGCGGGATCGTCGGGAACACGTTCCGATTTCGTAGTTGATTCAGCTTCGCAAGTGTCTGCTTGCCCGGATCGATCCGGCCGTCGCAGCCTTGCCAGCCAAAGTGTTTCTTCTGAAAATCCCGGATCGCGCCGATCGTCTTTGGTCCACATTTTCCGTCGATAACAAGCTGGGGACTCGGGCCTCCGTCGATCGGGGCGACCTGATCGAGTCCGTACTGGATGCTAAACACGTCGTCGTAAAGGTTCGCCCCGCCCTGACCCACCGGTTTTGTGATGACTATATCGCCCTCCGGCCGTTTTGGGTCGAATTGCTGGTTGCTTTGTCGGTTATCCGGCAGCAGTTTGCAGCCGCCGTCATCGAGCATGTGTGCACATTGAGGCATATTCGGCTCCCTTTCCGCGTAAGGTAACGCAACCGTAAGACGGAATGTTCAAGTAAATTTGCAGAGATGTGGTCAAATCTGCTTATCGAGGGTCCAGACTCGATCATACAATGTGTTTGACACTTTGCCGGATCGGTAAATAAACTTTGCAGGTGAGTTCGGAACCCATCGCCTCGAACGGGGAAGCCTCTAGGACAAACCATCAAACTGCCGGTATGACGACGAAGGTCGTCAAAGGTACGCTGTGGACGCTGGTCGGGCTGACGGTGCCGATATTCTTTTCGCTGTTTGCTACCCCGATCGTCACTCGCCTGCTAGGAGCTGAAAGCTACGGGCTGTTTGTCCTCCTGCTTCTAATCCCGAGTTATCTCAGTTTCGCGGATCTCGGGATGAACATTGCATCAACAAAGTTTGCCAGCGGCGCGTTCGCCGAGAATTCACCCGACAGTGAAGCACTTATTGTTCGCACCGCGGCATTCATTGCATTTGCTTCATCGCTTCCGATCGCCGCAGCAATGGCCTTTTTCTCTCCGCTCATCGTTTCGGTCCTGAACATCCCTGATCATCTCCAAGGTGAGGCGTCGATATGCCTTAAGCTTGTCTCGGTCGCGTTCGTGATCAATTTCCTTAATAACGTCTTTAATACACCCCAACTTTCCCGTCTGCGAATGGATCTTAATATCTCGATCTTTTCGGGTGTTCGTCTTGCGGGTATCATTGCAACCCCGATCGTCATCTATCTTGGCGGAGGGGTGATCGGAGCCGTGGTTGTTGCCGTGGCAGTTTCGGTGCTGACCTTGACTGGCCATCTAATTGTTTCGGCCAGGCTGCTTCCTGAGCTTGTTGGCTCTTCGATCGACCGTGAATCGATTCGGCCTCTATTGAGATTTGGAGGCCCGATGGCCCTCGCGGGAATAGCGGCTGTCTTGCTGACAAATCTTGAAAAGTTAGTCTTAACAAAAGTTACTTCGGTTGAGACGCTAGCCTATTATTCAATTGCCGTTACGTTCGCGGCAATGCTCACTCTCTTTTCGTCGTCGATAGTCCAGTCATTGATGCCTGCCTTTTCACAGCTTCAAGGCGAAAAAGACAGGCCGGCGCTTAACGCTCTGTATTCTCGCGGGATAAGACTAACTCTGGTTTGGCTGGTTCCGTCGGTCGCCTTTATGGTGCTGGTTGGAAAGCCATTTTTCACATATTGGTTCGGCGAGGCCTTCGGACGCGAAAGCACAGGCCCATTCTACGTCACTATCGTCGGACTCTTTTTCAACGTGCTTGCTTATTTTCCATATTCGGCCTTGATGGCCGCGGGCCGTTCGGACATTTTTGCAAAACTGTACTGGCTTGAGCTTTTACCCTATGCATTTCTTGTTTGGTGGCTCGCCAGCGTGTTCGGGGCGGCGGGGGCCGCCGCAGCCTGGAGCATTCGCGTGATCGTTGACTCTTCTATGTTGTTCTTTCTGGCCCATAGGATCGGCGTTCACTTTGCACACGGCCGAAAGGCGATCTTTGCCGGATCCGTTCTGCTTATGCTGCTGCCGATCGCTGCATTAGCTTATGTCGGTGAGGTCAACATTACGATCTTACTGATAGCATTCGTAAGCGGGATCTTTTACTGTGTGATCATCTGGGTCTTCGTACTTCAGAAAGAAGAGATAAGATGGTTGAGGGCTAGCCTTGAGCGATTGGTTAGCCGCGAAGCCAGCGGTTGAATCTATGAAGATCTTCGCTGGGACCTTAATTGAGATGGCGCCACGCTCGGCTATACTCGAACGTATCTGAGCGGATAAGGTCCTCTATACAAGGAATGCACAAGATTGACCTAGAAATGCGATTACTAGACGAAATCGCCGAAGCAAGGGTATTGGCTATCGGCGATGTCATGCTCGATCGATATTGGGTTGGGAAGGCTTTGCGGCTGTCGCCGGAAGCACCAGTTCCGGTGGTTGACCTGGAGAAAGTATTGAATATTCCCGGAGGCGCTGCCAACGTAGCCGCGAACATCGCCGGACTCGGGGCCCAGGTCATATTAGCAGGAGTAACTGGCGATGATGAGGCCGGGGCAGAGCTTCGATCCTTGCTTAGGATGAAACACATCTCTGATGAGGCTCTGATAGTAAACTCCGATAGAAAGACGACAACCAAGACACGCGTGCTTGTTCACAATCAGCAGATCGCGCGTATCGACGATGAGACCGCTGAACCAATATCGGCGGCAGACGAGCAAATCTTGGTGTCGAAGGTCATCGATCAAATCGATATGGTCGATGGCGTAGTCGTGTCAGACTATGCAAAAGGCTGTTTGACCTCCAGCGTGTTGTCGGCAGTAATTAAGGCGGCAAAAGATAGGGGCAGGCCAGTCGTTGTCGATCCAAAATCCCGGGATCTCAGGAAATACAATGGGGCGACCTTGCTGACGCCAAATCTTTCCGAGGCATTGCACGCAGCGGGCCTGGAGAATGCGGGCGAAGAGCACGCGAACGAGGCGGCCGAACGGATCCTAGGTGAAGTGGAGGCTGATTCTCTGCTAATAACGCTGGGTGAACACGGTATGAAGCTGTTCAAACGCGGCGAGGCCGAGGTTCATTTCCCTTCAATGGCTCGCCAGGTGTTTGATGTTACCGGTGCAGGCGACACGGTTGTTGGGGTGCTCACCGCTGCTTTAGCGGCAGGCGGGGACATCCATTCTTCAATTACCCTTGCGAATTTTGCTGCGGGAATAGCTGTAGAAAAGGTCGGAACTTCGATAGTGGGATCGGAAGAGCTTAGACGAGCTGTACGAGGCGACATTCATCGATTCGAGAATGCTCAATGACGGTGCCGGGATCGATCTGCCATACCGCCCTGTAATACTTGGCGTTCCGTCTCAAGACCATATCTGATCACCTGTGACACCAGACGCAAATACCTACCGCAGTCCACAGCCCTCCATTCGAAATGGATCTGAGCGTGCGAGTTCGAGTTGGGACCTTAGGAACGCACCGCGAAATTATATCTCGCTTGTAGTCTATCAGGCGGCCAGCGCCATATTTTCATTCGGCTCGGTTTGGCTGATCGCGCGATTTCTCGGAGGTGAGGGATACGGTGGACTAGTCGCTATCATCGCGGCATCACAGGTCGCACAGGTATTTGTCAACTGGACGAGCACGGCGGTGGTACGTTTTGGTGTAGACGAGTTTATCGAATCGCAAAGGATCGCTCGTGCGTTTTGGGTACGACTTTTCGTACTGGCCATCAACTTTGTTATTGTAGCCGCGGCAGCCCGACTGTGGTTCCCACCGCTTGCAAGTTGGCTAAAACTTCCTGACGAAACTTTCTGGTTAGTTATCGGCCATTTTGCGGTCACGGTCGTCTGGATACACGTCCAGATGAGCTTGCAGGCAGCGAAAATGCCCCGAAAACAGGGCTTTTTGATGATGGTTGAGAGGGCTCTGATTTTCGCCGGCCTTCTGATGTTGATAACAGCGGGCCGATTTGAATTCTCCTCGGTGGCTATCTTTTACATACTTGCACCGGCCGCGATGGTGCTCGCCGGAGTATTGCTTATCAAAGATCTCATATTCTCCCGATTCTCCATCGATGGGGCGTTTTGGCGAAAGATCATCGCTTACTCGGTCCCGCTCCTGCCATTCTCACTTGTCGGATATTTATCGGGGGCGTATATCGATGCGATCTTTGTTTCTTACTATCTGTCCACTTACGACCTAGGGATCTACTCGGTCGCCACCCAAATCAGTGGGATCGTTCTGCAGCTGCCGACGCTTGCCAGCACTTTACTGCTGCCATTGTTCGTAACCCTGCAGAGCGAGAACGACATCAAGAAAAGCTCGAGCTACTTTCGCGATGTCCTGCCGACTATGACCTTGCTTTGGGGCATAGTTTGTGCCACCTTGGCATGTTTTGCCTACTTTGTCGTTCCGTTCATTTTTGGGGCTGAGTTCGAATCAGCCACTCGTGCCCTGTGGATCCTGCTTATGGGGGCATCGATAGCTCTGCCAGCCCTATTGGGGTATTTTCCATTAGCAAACGCGAGGTCTGAGACCTACATACTAATGGTTGGGGCAACAGGTGCGGCCCTGATGAATTTCGGAGCTAATATTCTCCTTATTCCAAGATACGGACTGGCGGGTTGCGCTTTAGCGACGGCGCTCAGCTACCTTGCCAATGTAATCATTGCCTCAGTTTTTCTAAGGCGAACGGCCGGCCTGGCCTTCTCTTGGACGCTTGCAGCGATATTGCCCGCTCTGATCTGTGGTCTCATCCCTTTTTTCTCTCAAGCATGGTGGCATCCTCTTCTGGTCTATTCTACTTTGGCAACATTCATCTCGATAGCAAATCGGAGATCTATGGGGCGGGGCATCAACTTCTTGTACACTTTAGCCGCAGGTAAAAGATACTATACTAATAATTAGAAGGAATTGATGCCGATCGCGGAGAGATTCGAAGGAGCAAATACCGTGTTTGGCGGCAAAAGTTCACCGTATTGGGGCGAGCATGCCGCCCGTTACGTGTTTGCATTGCCGATAGTTAGCGGCCTGGCGGTCCTGGATATCGCATGCGGTACCGGCTATGGCTTGGGCATATTAATGAGAGAGGCCAAGACAGTTACCGGGCTTGATATCGATCTGGGTGCGGCAAAGCAGGCAATGTCGGCATGTGGGGGCAACGCTGGGGTAGTTCTAGGCCGGGGCGAGACGCTGCCGTTTGTTGACGGTGCATTTGATGTTGTAACGTCGTTTGAAACGATTGAACATCTTCATCATCGAAAAGAGTTTCTGGGTGAATTGGTACGTGTATTGAGGGATGACGGCAAACTCATCATTTCAACGCCGAACGCCAATTACACGAATCCGGTCAACGGAAAGCCGGCTAATCCATTTCATATCTATGAGTACACGCCGCAAGAACTGCTGATCGAACTTGAAGCACATTTTTCGGTGAAACAATTCTTGGGACAGACCCTCAAGCCGTCAATTGAGATCCCGCCCTTTCACGATGCTCAGCAGCGTTTGCCTAAGGATCTGAGCACAGGAGCTAAATTGATCGGGTGGAAGATCCTGAACAAGATGCCGATGGCTGTTCGAGAAGGGATCAGTGAGATTATCTGGAATGCACCTTTCTATCCAACCGAAAGTGATTACAGTTTCTCTCCTGCGAGTTTGGATACAGCTCCGGTTGTCGTTGCCGTATGTGAGAAGAAGTAGATTTGTATGAGTTGGCCGAAAGTTACCGTTGTCATTCCCAGCTATAATTACGGGAAGTATATCCAAGAGGCCGTAGACAGCGTTCTCGCCCAAAGCTACCCGAATGTCGAGTTGATCGTTGTTGACGATGGCTCGCAGGACGACACGCTCGATATCCTCAAGAAGTATGGGGATAGGGTCTCTGTAATTGCGCAGAAGAACAAAGGGGTGTCAGCCGCGCGCAATGCGGGTGCAGAAAGTTCAACGGGAGATTACGTGGCATTTTTGGATGCGGATGACATCTGGCTGAAAGATAAATTGGAAAACCAAATGTGCAGGTTCTTTGAGGATGACGAGGCGGGACTCGTGCATTGCGCGATGAGATTCATCGATAGAACGGGAAAGCTGACCGGGGGGGAACGAACTGGTAAAGGGGGGTGGCTGGCCAACGATATTCTATTGTTGAAAGAAGCCGTCGTTGGGGCGGGAAGCACTGCCGTTGTGAAGCGGGACCTATTTGAAAGGATCAATGGCTTTGATCACCGACTTTCCACGGCGGCGGATTGGGATTTTTGTTATCGCGCTGCTCAGGAGGCCAAGATCGGATATGTTCCCGAGGCCCTTGTTCTTTATCGTATCCACGGTTCTAATATGCACTCAAACCTTGACGCAATGGAGCACGACGTTCGTCTGGGTTTTGCGAAAGCATTCTCAGACAGCTCGGCCCGGACTCAAAAGATCCGTTCCGATTGTTACGGGAATTTCTATTGGCTGATGTCGGGTTCTCATTTTCGTGCGAAGAATTACACCTCTGCGATAATGAACGGGGCGAAATGCATTTATTACGATCCCGGGAAGGTCGGCAAACTTTTCATGACTCCGTTTCGGCATCTTTTTCGACGGTATGAAACGAAAGCTTCTTGAACTATTGGTTTGCCCCAAATGCCAAGGAGGCCTGTTACCTTCAACGCCTGCCTCTGAAGAGATGATCGAGGGCAGCTTGCGTTGTCGTATTTGTGACAGGGAATACCCTGTAACTAATGGTATTCCACGCTTTGTCCCGGCTGAGAATTACGCTGCGTCATTCGGCTATCAGTGGAATTTATTCCGCAAAGAACAGCTCGATACTTATAATGGGACGACGCTTTCTGCTGACCGTCTTTGGTCGGAGACGGGCTGGGAAAAAGAGAAGCTCGCGGGGAAACTAGTATTAGACGTTGGTTGTGGGGCCGGCCGATTTATGGATGCCGCTTCCCGAAGCGGAGCCGAGATAGTCGGCGTAGACATCAGTGGTGCGGTAGATGCCGCGAAGGAGAATCTGCGCGACCGCGAAAATCTGCATTTTGTTCAGGCTGACATTTATGCACTTCCTTTTCGCCAAGGAACATTCGATCATTGTTATTGTATCGGTGTCATTCAACATACGCCCGAACCGAAAAGGTCGGTTGGATCCATTGCGTCGATGATTAAGCCAGGCGGCAAGATCGCACTGACCATCTATCCGCGCAGGCCATGGACGAAACTTAACGCAAAATATTGGCTGCGCCCCATCACAAAGCGGGTGGGGAAAAAGACACTTCTGAAGACGATCCAGCTATCAATGCCGGTCTTGTTTCCGCTGACAGATGTTCTCTTCAGACTTCCGATACTCGGCAAACTCTTTGCATTTCTTATACCGGTAGCGAATTACGTCAACGAAGAACAGCTCGATCGCGAACAAAGATATGCCTGGACCGTTCTGGACACATTCGATATGCTCTCGCCGTTCTATGATCAGCCAATGACCGAACCCGAGGCTATGAACGCACTTGTCGAAGCCGGCATTTCGGCACGCCGCAGTGCAGCGAGGGGATTGAATCTTGTTGGCCAAAGGCAGTGATCCTAAATGGCAAGGAGCCTTTATATCTGTTATTTCGGGGTGCGCGAGCCGTTGGTGCAAACGCAGGTATTGCCGTATTTAAGGGAATTGCTGCGAGAGGAAAATGGGCTCGGGGAAACCGGCGGAAGCGACCGCCAGATGGCTGACGAAGAACAGGGGACTTTGCCTGGTCTGGTGGAGAAAGGGAAACGACGGGTTCCTATCGAGATCTCGCTGCTGACCTTTGAACCGCAACTAGGAGATGACGACCTTTCGGAGCTAAGCGTGGTTCGAGACCGTCTTGCTGAAGAAGGCATAGAGTGGGATTGGCTTCCATATCATAAGAGGCCATCGTCGCTGGCAACAGCCTGGGATATTCTGAGAGGTGCTTTCTATATCTGGCGGAGGATTGGCCGGTATGACATCCTCCATGGGCGGGTACACGTTCCGACGCTAATGGGTGCAATTGCCCGCAAGTTTTCGCGAAAAACCCCCAAATTGTTGTTCGATATTCGAGGATTCTTTCCCGAGGAATATGTCGATGCTGGGATATGGCCGGGGGGAGGGTACCTCTATCGTGGAGCAAAATGGGTGGAACGCTGGCTGTTGAAAGAGTCCGATGCCTTTGTAGTGCTGACGGAAAAGGCAAGGGACATCCTATTTCCTGAGTCGCGCGGAACCGGCCGGGATAGATCCGGCCGCCCAGTCGAGGTTATCCCTTGCTGTGTCGACCTAAGTAAATTTCCATGTGCAGATGGAGAGGCCCGAAATTTAAGGCGTGGGGAGTTAGGAGTAAACGAAAGAAGAGTTATTGTTTACGTTGGCTCGTTCGGTGGCTGGTACCTTACAGAAGAATTGTTCAGCTTTTTCGCTGCGGCTCGCAACCACGATCCCAAGACCTATATCTTGGTCCTGAGTCAAAGAGATACGGCGAGTATCGAGGAAAGGGCCAGGCGAAGCGGATTTGCCAATAGCGACTTTGGCGTGTTTAACCTCCCGCCCATAGAGATCCACCGGTATGTATCCGCTGCAGACATAGCGGTTTCCCTAATAAAAAACTGCTATTCAAAACAAGCGTCATCACCAACGAAGATCGCAGAATATCTGGCATGCGGTGTGCCGATAATTGCCAATGCGGGCGTAGGTGATATGGATGAGCTAATTATCAGCCGCGGTGTTGGGATTCTGGTTAACGAGCTGGGTCAGGAGGGTTATCTAGAGGCCCTGCGAAAACTAGAATTAATGGGAGATGTCCGTGATCGATGCCGTGAGACCGCCGAAATGGAATTTGACCTTAAAAGTGTCGGGGGTGCTCGATATCGAATTCTGTACGACAAGATACTAGACACCTGATGAAGGTCCTTGGGGTTTGCTCATATCCTACGGAGGCCGCGGCCACGCGGTTTCGCTTAGCTCAGTATTCGGACCCGTTACGGGATCGTGGTATCGAACTAACCATTCGCCCCTTCCTCGGTGGAAGTCAGTTTAGCAATTTCTACGGTAAGTCTGGGTCGATCAACAAGTTGATCGGCATGATAGGGCCGCTGCTCGGGAGATTTGCTGATATATTCAAGGCAAAGGGTTCGAATGTCTTGCTCGTCCAGAGGGAGGCGATGTTTTTCGGGCCGCCGTTCTTTGAATGGCTTTACAGAACGTTGGGGGATCTGCCCATGGTTCTTGATCTTGATGATGCGACCTACGTTCCATATGTAAGTCCAAGTTACGGAAAGATCGGGAGCATCTTAAAATTTCAGGGAAAGACGGATAAATTGATCGAACAGGCCGAAGTAGTAATATGCGGAAATAGGATAATTGCGGAATACGTTGAATCCAAAGGTACAAGATCGGTAACGATACCTACTGTCGTCGATACGGACAGGTTTTGCCCTGTCCAGAAAGACAACGAAATACCCGTGCTCGGATGGATAGGAACTCATTCTACGTTTCCCGTGCTAGAGTCGATCTTTCCCGTTCTGCAGCGGCTTGCCCGAAAGCACCAATTCTTATTGAAGATCGTCGGAGCCGGCCGCGGCAAAGTCACTGTCGAAGGTGTTAACGTGGTGAACCTTGACTGGGAACTGGACACCGAGGTAAGTCATTTTCAGTCGCTTGACGTCGGGCTATACCCGATCACGGTCACTGGTTCGATGCCTGCTGAGTGGATAGTAGGGAAATCGGGGTTCAAAGCAATACAATATTTTGCGGTTGGGGTTCCATTTGTGATGTCGCCGATCGGCGTATGTGCTGAACTCGGCGAACCGAGTGTTACGCACTTCAACGCTTCAACTGACGACGAATGGTTTTACGCCCTGGATCGCTTGTTATCGTCACCTGAGCTAAGAAGATCAATGGGCGATGCCGGTCGAAAACATTCGCTGGAAAACTATCGACTAGACCAGCACGCAAATACGCTCGCTTACGAGTTAAAAAAGATCGGATGAATAAAGAAGCATCGCCGGGATTTGGAGCACTCATCATCTCGCTCGACTTTGAGCTTTACTGGGGCGTGCGCGATGTTCTTGCTTCCGACCAAGGTTACAAGAAAAATCTTTCGGGCGAACATGCCGCCGTTCCTAAAATACTCGACCTTTTTCGTGAGTTCGAGATCGGAGCTACTTGGGCGACGGTCGGTTTTTTGTTTGCCGAGTCAAGGCAGGAACTTGAAGCATTTATGCCGAGGAGCCTGCCGCGATACCAAGAAGAGATACTGTCACCTTACCTGGATCGATTCGAAGAATTCGCCGGCAACGGTTCCATACATTATGCCCCTGAACTGATCGACTCAATCAGACGTACGCCCCTGCAGGAGATAGGGACGCACACCTTTTCACACTACTATTGTCTGGAGAGGGGCCAGGATGCAGAAAGCTTCTCGGCGGACATCGAGAGTGCATTGGCAATAGCAAAAGCTCACGGGATCGACATTAGGAGCATTGTTTTTCCCCGTAATCAGCACAATCCGGAGTACGACGAAGTTCTCGTAAAGCACGGAATATCTTGTTATCGCGGCAATCAACCATCCTGGATGTACGATTTCAATGCGGGCACGCAGAGCAATCCGATCCATCGCGCGGCCAGGCTCGCGGACAGCTATGCGAACATATCAGGTATGAATACCTACCAATGGCGGCAAGCAAAACAGGGGGAGCTCGTGAATATTGCCGCAAGCGCTTTCCTCAGGCCGGTCACCAGACATAGATCGCTCTTCAACGATCTGCAGTTTCGTCGGCTTGCGGCTTGTCTCAGGTATGCGGCAGAGAATAGACAGTTCTTTCATTTATGGTGGCACCCTCATAATTTTGGCCTGAATACTCAAGAGAACATCGCATTCCTGCGCCGACTCTTCGAGAACTTCAGCGAACTCAGAGAAAAGCATGGCATTCGATCGCTGTCGATGGCGCAAGCTGCAGACCTTGTGCGAGCCTATTCAAGCTGATGGGCGATGGACCAAAGATATTGATGTTGTGCTCAGATGGGCCATCTACCAGGGCGATCTATAACGCCTTGAAAAGAGAATATGGTGATCTGACCGTCGTGATGGAAGGTCCAGTTTCACGGCTCGAAATGGCCCGGCGGAGACTAAAGAAATTAGGCTATATCAAGGTCGCCGGACAAATAGCGTTTTCCGGAATCGTTGTCCCGTTACTTACGCGACTTTCCACAAGAAGGATCACTCAAATAGAGGAAGAGTTCGGACTAAGAAAGGATCTGGACGACGAACGATTGACACGAGTGGAAAGTGTCAACTCCCCAAGGGTGATCTCTATTCTGCAGGCCTTGCAACCGGACGTAGTGGTAGTTAACGGAACAAGGATAATAAATCCAGATGTTCTTGGGTCCACAAAAGCGACATTTATAAATACCCATGCAGGGATTACACCGCGGTATCGGGGCGTTCACGGCGGCTATTGGGCGTTATTTGAAGGAAGGGCGGATCTGGTCGGCACGACTGTCCATCTTGTAGATAAGGGCATTGATACCGGAGGTATTATTGAGCAGGCGTTCTTCAAGGTAACTGAGCATGATAACTTTGTGACCTATCCTTATTTGCATACCGCCCACGGTATCCCACCGCTGTTGCGAGCGATCAGTAATACTATCCGGGACGGAAAGCCCGCGATACAGGAAAGCAACGGTCTTGAATCGCATCTCCGCTATCATCCGACGATCTGGGAGTATTTATGTAAGAGGATCAGAGAAGGGGTTAAATGACATCCGTGCCGTGCATGCAGCTCGCGTTCATCGTTGTTATACTTTAATGACACAAGCATAATTTTGTGGCCTTGGTTGATTGTTTTGGATCTGAATGCGTCTAAGATTGCTTGATTTTTTGCGTTGCCCTAGTTGCGGGAGCCCGTTTGGAGCCGTGTCCCTTGAGGCTGAAGCTGAGGAGATCACGGCGGGAATTCTTTATTGCGGGACGGATCACTATTTCCCTATCTATAAAGGGATCCCCCGCCTTTTGCCGGATTCGCTCGCGATGTGTTGGCCGAAGATCGCGGGGAAGATCAGAAAACCTGTTCCTGAACCTATCCGGTCGCTTGTGGACACTCAGAGCTTTCGTTCGGAAGGGAAAGACTTTGACAGGCCGACCCGGGCAAATTTCAGCAATGAGTGGGATAACCATGACATAGGAGGAAATACCTGGACCATGGAACTAAAGGACCGCGTTCAGTGGTTCTTCCTTGATCCGATACGTATTTCTAAAGAGGATCTGAACGGCAAGATAATGCTCGACGCCGGATGCGGAAACGGAAGCCAATCTGTCGCGTACACGGAATTCGGACTGGAAGTTGTCGCCCTTGATCTCAGCACTGGACTTGAAAAGGGATATGAGTTTCGGGAAATATATCCGAAGGCGAAACCCGAGAAGGTACATTTCATCCAGGCTGATCTGCAAACTCCCCCTTTAGCCCCGGGCAAATTTGACATTATTCATTCAACCGGAGTACTGCACCATACTCCTGATACACTAACTACATTCAAGGCATTAAGACCATTGTTAAAGCCCGGCGGCACATTCTATGTGTGGCTTTATAAGTACGAAAAGTTCGTAACGCCAGTGGTGAACTCTTTGCGGGCGTTCACAACGCGGATGCCTCCTTTCTTGTTTGCCCGCGTGGCGACTCTTACTTCGGTTCCTTTTATGGGATTCTGCTGGGCGGTAGATAAAATTGGGTTGAGGCAGTATTCGCCCCTCAATCGTCGGGAGGCGACATTGGCGGTGCACGATATCTTTGGCGCTCCGTACGCCCATTATCACAGTTTTGAAGAGGTCTCAGATTGGTACAGGTCGTCGGGGTTTACAGAGATATGGAGCTGTAACGAGGGCCGGCGAGGTTTTGGGGTTTGTGGAAGATTGCCGACAAACGGCGGCGACTAGATAATGGAGTTGATGTTGCCGGCACGGGTCGATCCAAACTGCACGCACCTGTGGTCGTTCTTCGGCAATACCGATCGATTTTAGTTAAGAGATGTATATCTTAGGCCTAACTACTCTTGGCGATTCCGCCGCAGCGTTGATCAAAGATGGTCATATCATCGCCGCTGCCGAGGAAGAGCGTTTTTCTAGGAGAAAACACCACAGCGGATTTCCGTATCGCTCGATAGAGTACTGTCTTGAACAGGCCGGCATTTCGCTTCGCGAGGTGGCACACGTAGGGCATTATTGGAAGCCCTGGATACTGAGACACAAAGCGATGCAGGCAGTTAAGGCGGCATTTTTGTCGCGCGATATGTTTAAGGCACGTGCCGACCGAGGTATTGCGCAGGTGACAGACAGCTATCTTGGTATGTTTCGTCATCCTAAGCGGCTTCGCGACCGATTTGGGCCTAGCGATTTTAGATTCCATTTCTTTGAGCACCACCAAACCCACGCGGCAAGCGCTTTCTTTGTGTCTCCCTTTGAGTCTGCGGCAATTCTTACCTGGGATGGAACAGGAGAAGATACGACGACGCTATTTTCCCGTGGACGCGGCAACAAGATCGAGGTACTGAAACGCATCAAGCTTCCGCACAGCCTCGGCCAATTCTATTCTGCGGTCACAAATTTTATCGGTTTCGATATGTTTGCGGGCGACGAATGGAAAGTGATGGGCCTTGCGGCTTACGGAACACCGAAGTACTACGATTTCTTCCGCGACAAGGTACTCACCACGAACGGACACGGCGATTTCCGGTTCAACATTCGAGTGCTAGACCACCATCTTGCCAAACAGTATAAGTTTCCAGACGCGATCGTCCACGAACTCGGACCGCCCCGAAAGAAGGAAGAAGAATTGTCCGAACGTCATTGGGACATCGCTGCATCTGCTCAGAAGGTGCTTGAAGATACAGCCATCTATCTGGTCCGCCAGATAAAGGAAATGACCAGTGAAGAGAACCTCTGTATGGCAGGGGGCGTTGCGTTCAATTCGGTAATGAACGGGCGGATCTTTCACGAAACTCCGTTTTCCCGGTTCTTTGTACAACCGGCCGCAGGAGACGCGGGCTGCAGCGTCGGGGCGGCGCTGATGGTTTGGCATCAGGTACTCGGAAGAAAGCGTGATTTCGTTATGGAGCATGCCTATTGGGGGCCCGGATTCACGAATGAGGAATGCCGTGCCGCTTTGGCCGAATCTGCTCTCACGTTCGAGACACTTGAGGATGATGTCCTGCTGCCAAAGCTGGCGAAGATGATCGCCGATGGCGCCATTGTTGGATGGTTCAACGGAAGGATGGAACTCGGGCCGCGTGCGCTAGGCGCGAGAAGCTTTCTTGCCGACCCGCGCCGTGCAGATATGCGGGAGATCCTGAACCACAAGGTCAAGCTTCGAGAATGGTTTCGCCCGCTCGCCCCGTCCATGCACGAAGAGAGTGGATATGAGGTGTTCGGGGTGGATCACCATGACCCATTCATGATCACGGTGATACAAATATCTGAAGAGTATAAACCTAAGGTACCGGCGGTGGTTCATATTGACGGGACTGCCCGCCCGCAGATGGTAAGCAAAAAGACCAACCCTCGCTATTGGAGATTGATCGATGAATTCCGAAAGCTTACGGGAGTACCAATGCTGCTGAATACTTCTTTCAATGTTCAGGAACCTATCGTTTGTACCCCACACGACGCTATCCGAACTTTCAGAAATTCCAACTTCGATGCTCTAGTACTGGAAAACAACCTCGTTATAAGGGAAAGGCAATCAACTAGTGCTTGATCGTTATCTTGTCACAACCTCTCTTTTGCTCGTTGGATTGGGCATGGTCACTGTCGCGTTCCCAGATGGGGCGACGTCTATCCTTATCGTCCTGGTCTTTTCGTTCCTGGCCCTCTTGATCTTTAGGCGCTTCAGCACCGAGAGGGAATTTCTCACGACCATTTTTCTTGGGGCCCTTCTAGTTCGTCTTGCGTTTGGCGTATTTGTCCACATCTTTGATCTCCGAGAGTTTTTCGGCGGCGACGCAAACACCTACGACTATAATGCCTGGCGTATCGTAGAGTATTGGCGAGGAGAGGTAGCCTACGATGACGTACTGCTCCAGAGGGCAATAGCCACAACCGGGCCGGGTTGGGGCATGAACTATCTTGTTGCCGGTATCTATTTTATCCTCGGGAGGAATATTCTTGCGGCGCAATCCTTTTGTGCCGTTTTTGGTGCGGCAACCGCACCGATGGTCTATTTTTGTGCGTCCAGGATGTTCAGCAATAAGAATGTCGCCCGGATCTCAGCAATCGCCATCGCTTTTTTCCCCTCATTCATTATCTGGTCCTCACAATTGATGAAGGATGGGTTGATAATCTTTCTCCTTGTCCTGGCGATGACGATGGTCCTGCAGCTTCAGGAAAGATTCAATTATGCTGCTTTGTTGCTGCTTCTGTTCTCATTGTGCGGCATTATCGCTCTGCGCTTTTACATCTTTTATATGGTCGTGATCGCGGTCGTTGGGAGCTTTGTCGTCGGCACAGAGGGTTCTGCTCAATCCATAGTCAGGCGAACGGCCGTTTTGATCCTTCTGGGACTGGGGATGACGTATTTGGGAGTGATCAGGAATGCCAGCGTGGATTTTGAGCGTTATGTGAACCTGGAGCAGCTTCAGGCCAGCCGACAGGACCTGGCACAATCGGCAGAGACCGGTTTTGGGGAGAGTTTAGATGTTTCGACGGCGGAAGGCGCGATCTCTGCGATCCCGATCGGGTTTCTTTACCTTATATTTGCCCCTTTCCCGTGGGAAATGACAAACTTTCGCCAAGCTATTACGCTTCCTGAGGTACTTGTGTGGTGGGCGATGATGCCTCTTTTAGTAGCGGGCCTCTGGTACGCTGTTCGACATAAACTGCGTACCTCTGTTCCCGTACTCGTTTTCAGCATGATGCTGACATTGGCATATTCGATCTTTCAGGGAAATGTGGGCACAGCCTATCGTCAGCGGACGCAGATCCAGGTCTTTCTTTTCATCTTTATTGCAGTGGGTATCACGCTAATTCGCGAAGCACGCGAGAACAAGCGTATCATGACAGCCCAAAGGCGAGAGAGGATCGAGGATGCATTGCGGGCAAGGAGCCGAACTTAGCGAAAATGTGTGGTATAGCGGGATTTGTATCAACGAGCGAGGGTAGAGAAGGCCGAGGGATCATCGAGCGAATGACGGCCGCCATTGCCCATCGCGGGCCAGACGATGAGGGCTTTTATGTCGACGCAAACGCTGCGCTCGGGATGAGGCGTCTGTCAATAATCGATATATCGGGCGGACACCAGCCGATCCACAATCATGACCGCACAAAATGGATCGTGTATAACGGGGAGATCTATAACTATCGGGAACTGCGAGAGGACCTTCAAAATCGCGGACACAAGTTTTACACAAACTCTGACACCGAGGCGATAATCCATCTCTACGACGAATATGGCGCGGATTGCGTAAGGCATCTACGTGGTATGTTCGCATTCGCAATTTGGGATACTTCCGAAAAGTCGTTATTCGCGGCCCGTGACCGGATCGGTAAGAAACCGTTACTATATTCCCATCAACCAAATGGTGAATTGGTCTTTGGGTCTGAGTTTCGTGCGGTTCTCGAATATCCTTCGATAAACAGAGACGTAGATCATTCTGCCATTGATGACTATCTTTCGTATATGTGTGTCCCGGCTCCCAGGACCGCCTATCGCCAGATCCGCAAGCTTGAGCCCGCCCACTGGCTTAAATGGAAGAATGGTCAGATCGAGACCTGCCGCTATTGGACGCCGGACTTTACGAAGAAGATCAAGATCAGCGAGCCTGAAGCGATCGAAGAGACGACCAGGATCGTTCGTGAGTCAACCAAATTGCGGATGATCTCAGAAGTTCCGCTCGGAGCGTTTCTTTCCGGCGGAGTCGATTCTTCGATCATCGTCGCCCTGATGGCCGGCCTCAGCGAACTGCCGGTAAAGACATTTTCGATAGGGTTTGAAGAGGAAGATTTCAGCGAACTCAAATATGCACGCCGCGTCGCTGAACATGTCGGTGCAGAGTATAACGAATTCATTGTACGCCCGGACGCGCTAGAGGTTGTTCCCTTACTCGTTGATCATTATGGCGAGCCGTTCGCAGACTCAAGCATGATACCGACGTATTACGTGTCGAAAGAGACGCGGCGACACGTTACCGTTGCTCTAAACGGCGACGGAGGCGATGAGAGTTTTGCCGGCTATGAACGATACGTTGCTATGAAGCTTGCGGACCAATATCTACGCCTTCCAAAGTTTGCACGAAAGCCGATCATCGGGCGGCTCGCAGCTCTGCTCCCTTCATCGGAACTGAAGAGAAGCCGCTTCCGCGATGTGAAGCGATTTCTTACAGCGGCGGAACTGCCTCGCACCGAGCGCTTTTTCAGATGGGTCTCGGCATTTGACCGAACCTCAAAATTGGAAATGTACACTCCAGAGTTTGCTGCCTCCGTCGCTGACAATGATCCAGCTCGCGAGATAGAAACTTGGCTGAATATGTCAAACGGCGCCCGCACGCCTGACCCATTGCTTCTGGCCGATCTTATGACCTATTTGCCGAACGATCTGCTGGTAAAGGTTGATATCGCCTCGATGGCTAATTCTCTTGAGGCGCGATCGCCATTCCTTGATCACAAGGTTATCGAGTTCGCCGCCAGTCTTCCGGCGGGTATGAAAATGCGTGGTGTAGAGACAAAATCGCTGTTGAAAAAAGTCGCTGCGAGGCTTGTGCCCAAGGAGGTGGTTTATAGGCAGAAAATGGGCTTTGGCGTGCCGATCAGCAAATGGTTCCGAACGGAATTGAAGGATTTTGTGCGCGAAGTTCTCCTGTCTGAGAAGGCATTGGGTCGCGGAATAATTCGACCCGAAAAGCTCCGTTACTACGTCAGCGAGCACACGGAGGCGAGACGCGATCATGCACCCCGTTTATGGTCTCTGATGATGCTTGAACTTTGGTTTCAGAGATTCATAGATGGATGAATGGTTGCAATATATAACGTCTTGAGAATGGTTAATGAACTTTAGCTCCGGTGATTCGGAAAGAAGCTGAATGATGAATATGGTCATATCTTTCGCGGGTTCTGGGGGGCGATCCTGTTATGAAAGGAGTTATTTTAGCGGGCGGCCTTGGTTCGAGGCTCTATCCGTTGACAAAGATCACCAATAAGCATTTGCTGCCGGTCCACGACCAGCCGATGATCTATTATCCGATTCGCACGCTCATTAATGCGGGTATCGAGGACATAATGATCGTGACCGGCGGCAACTCGGCGGGAGATTTTCTGCGGCTGCTTGGAAATGGAAGGGAGTTTGGATTAAAGCATCTTAATTATACCTACCAGGAAGGTGAAGGCGGAATTGCCGACGCGCTTTCTTTAGTTGAGCATTTTGCGGATGACGATCCGGTCTGTGTGGTGCTCGGAGATAACCTGATCGAGCGAAACATCCGAAAGGCAGCCGACGATTTTCGTCGGCAGCCGGTGGGGGCAAAGATCCTCCTCAAGCGGGTTCCAGATCCGCAGAGGTTCGGCGTTCCCGAGATCATTGATGGCCGGATCGTCCGCATAGAAGAAAAGCCAGATCTCCCCAAGTCAGAATTCGCTGTAACGGGGATCTATTTTTATGATCGAACGGTCTTTGAGATCATACGTGAACTAGTTCCCTCGGATCGAAATGAACTCGAGATCACCGATGTCAACAACACCTATATCGATCGCGGCGAGCTGACGTGGGCCGAGCTTGATGGCTGGTGGACCGATGCAGGGACCTTTCCCAGCCTGCTCAAGGCTTCAAATCTGGTTGCGGAAACGGGTGCGAATAATGTCTGAAACAAATATGGAATTTATCTCGGGAGAGATCGATGGCGTTGTGAGTTATCGGCTGAAAAAGTTTCATGACGAGAGAGGCTGGCTGGCCGAATTGTTTCGCAGTGATGAACTCGCGGAGGAGTTCTTTCCACAGATGGCCTACATCTCGATCACTAAACCCGGTATCCAGCGCGGGCCGCATGAACACGTGGATCAAGCCGATCTTTTTTGTTTCATCGGCCCTTCAACATTTCGGCTCCGGCTTTGGGATAATCGACCAGATTCGCCGACCTTTAATTTTTGCTGGGCAGTGGATGCGGGCGAGAACGATCCGCTGGCCATCGTCGTACCGAAAGGCGTCGTCCATGCATATAAGAATATGGGAGAAACGGACGGAATGGTAATAAACTGTCCGAACCGGCTTTATATGGGACGCGACAGACAAGAGCCGGTCGATGAGATACGCCATGAGGACGATAAGTCAACCAGATTTCGGATGTACTGATGACGGCCTCTCTTCGCTGTGTAACTATCTTTGCTTCGGTAAATGAAGATAATCAGGATCATCGCCCGCCTCAATGTTGGCGGGCCCGCCCGCCACGTTATAGCCCTGACCGAGGGCCTGCAAGACGATGAGTTCCAAACTGTCCTGGTTGCCGGAAGCGTTCCCGAAGGCGAAGAATGTATGTCCTACCTCGCTGAGGCTGCGGGTGTGCGGCCGGTCTACATAAGGCAAATGAGCCGCGAGCTCTCGTTTTTCGATGTTGTGGCTTTGTGGCGGATCTATTGGCTGTTGCGACGTGAGCGGCCCACCATCGTACACACCCATACGGCAAAGGCCGGCACGGTCGGCCGCATTGCGGCATGGATGTATAAATGGCTGACCCCAAAGGCCCTGGTCGGAAGGCCACGTAGGGTTTTGGTGTTTCACACGTTCCACGGCCATGTATTCCACAGTTACTACGGGCCAATGAAAACCTGGCTTTTTGTTCAGGTCGAGCGATGTCTCGCACGGTTCGCCACGGACAAGATCATTGCTATTTCGCCCAAACTTTTAGCCGAGATCAACGAGAGTTATAGTATAGGCCGCCGAGGCCAATTTGAAGTGATACCCCTTGGCATCGAGGTAGAGAGATACAATGCAGATATAAACGGCGAAGATGTCGGAGAAGGCAAACCGCTGCTTAACAGGCCGGCCCTTACTGTAGGCTTTGTAGGCCGCCTGACCGAGGTAAAGAATATTTCGATGTATCTTCGAGCAGCATCGGCTTACGAAGCACTTTCCGGTGGTGAGATCCCGACAGCGAAGTTCATCGTGGCCGGTGACGGGGCCCTCAGGGCCGAACTGGAAAGCGAGGCAGATCAGCTTGGCCTGAAAGAGATCGAGTTTCTAGGCAGCGTTCGTGATATCCACAAAGTTTATGCATCTCTTGACATTGTTGCCCTTACGTCTTTCAACGAAGGAACACCGCTTTCATTGATCGAGGGAATGGCTGCCTCTAAACCTGTGATCTCGACTTTAGTCGGCGGAGTTCGCGACTTGATGGGTGAAAAGATAGATGAAGGGCAGGGCTTCTTAGTGTTCGAGAGGGGCGTCGCCTGCGAGAGCGGCGATGTTGAGGGCTTCAGAAATGGGTTGATTTATCTCGCAAAAAGTGAAAGATTACGGAAAGAGATCGGGGTCCGGGGGCGCGAATTCGCAGTGGCCATGTTCGCTAAGGAAAGACTGGTTCGTGATGTTCGGAAGCTTTACAGGCAGGAAGCTTCCAAAGGGAATGGCGACGCCAAATGATCGCCAGATGTCCATCGGCTTAAAGATCAATTTAGCAAGCTTAGGTAGATGTTTCAGGGTACTTTAAACCCCATCACTATCGGTATCCTCAGCGCCGTCGTTGCGGTGCTTTTGAGCCTGCTTGTGCGAAGTCTTGCGATCAAGACTGGATTCGTGGCGCGGCCAAAAAGCGATCGTTGGCATAAACGGCCAACTGCACTTCTTGGAGGCGTCGCGATCTTTGCTACGACCTTCTCTCTTTTTTTTCTTTTTTCCGCTCCGACTAAAGAGTCACTAGTATTGCTGGCCGCGTCATCTTTCCTATTTCTCGTCGGACTTTTAGACGACATAGTCAATATTAAGCCCTATCAGAAATTGATAGGACAGCTTATAGGAGCAGCCCTTGTCGTAGGCTATGGGCTTAAGCTTCCTTTGACTGGATACGAGCTTTTTGACGTGTGGATCACGGTTTTCTGGCTGGTGGGCATTACTAATGCGATCAATCTGCTGGACAACATGGACGGGCTGGCTGCAGGTATTGCTGCGATCGGAGCTTTCTATTTGGCCATTGGCTTTTTTGCGAACGGACAAATCAGCGAGCTAACACTTGCGTCAATATTCATTGGCGCGCTTGTAGGATTTCTGATCTTGAATTTCAATCCGGCATCGCTGTTCATGGGTGATTGCGGATCGATGTTCGTAGGGTTCTTTCTGGCGGGGACCGTACTTCTCGGCCAAACCGGCGGAAGGTCACGAGGACTGTTTACCATTCTCGCCGTTCCGGTCTTGATCCTCTTCGTGCCTATCTTTGACACCACCTTCGTAACGATCATTCGCAAATTTTGGGGCCGAAAGGCATCGCAGGGCGGTCGGGACCATACCTCTCACCGGCTTGTTGCACTTGGGCTTTCAGAAAGGAGCGCGGTATTGATGATCTACGCATTCGCGATCGCCGCGGGGATTTTGGCTCTTTTAGTCGGTACCCTCGAAACCACTCAGAGCCTGGCATTGATCGCCCTTTTCACGGTACTTCTCGCGATCCTTGGCGTTTACCTGTCAAAGGTAAAGGTCTATGAAGAGAGTGAAGAGGAGCTTGCACGAAGCAATAATGCGGTATTCGCGTTCATCGTCAATGTCTCGTACAAGCGCCGCATCTTTGAGGTGTTCTTGGATGCATTTCTCATAACTCTTTCTTATTATGCCGCTTACCTGCTAGTTCTTGGCCCGATAGAATATACAAGCAATTGGGACCTTTTCATCAACACGCTGCCCTTGGTGATAGTTCTTAAACTATTCGCATTTCTTGCTTCCGGTGTCTATCGAGGGCTGTGGCGATACACGAGCGTAAACGACCTGGTCACCTTCGCGAAAGGTGTGGTTGGAGGTTCGATACTTAGCCTGATCGCAGTTCTTCTCCTTTATCGTTTTCAGAACTTTTCGCGGGCCGTCTTCATCGTGGACGGATTACTGCTTTTGCTGGCGGTCGTTGGAAGCAGGCTGACGTTTCGTCTGATCCGGGAGTTGCTACCGGCGGCCCATGCGAATGGCGGCCGTCGGGTGCTGATATATGGAGCCGGTGACGGCGGTGAAATGGTTCTCCGAGAGCTCAGGAATAATCCCACATGGAACTACCGACCTGTCGGATTCATCGATGATGATCCTTTGAAGAAGGACAAGGTAATAAACGGATTGAGAGTTTTTGATTCGAACGGGACGCTGCCCGAGTTATGCGTCGAGAACGATATTCAGGAAATACTCATCTCGACCCACAAGATACCGGCAGAGACCATCCGGTCGCTTCGCTCGTTTTGCCGGGACACGAATGTTGAGCTGCGCAGAGCCGAATTGCGTATAGAGCCGGTGGACTTTGAGTGACCAAATACAGGGCATTTCTAGTGAAAGACCAGAAATTAGTAATTACGCTCGGCCCTCGCCGGTTGATCGCGGCGGCGCTTTGCATAGCCGCTGCTGCCGGGGCCGTTTTCGTCTGTAAGTGGGCATTCGGACATGCGGTTGCGGTCAATGCTGAGGATGTAGAGATCGCCGAACTGGGCGTGCAGCTTGCCCCGGCGGATCCGGCGGCCAGGTCGCGGCTTGCCTCGCTGCTTGAAAAGACCCTGTTGTCTGAAGACCAACTTCGCGGTCTGGGTGAATTGGAAAACGCCGTCGCCCTATCTCCGAGCAATTACGTATTTTGGCTCTCGCTTGGGACCGCCCGCGAGCGCGCAGGTGATCCAATCGGGGCTGAATCCGCCCTGAGAAGGGCCGTCGTGCTGGCACCGAACTATTCTCGAGTGCGGTGGGCGCTTGGTAATAATCTACTAAGGCAGGGACGCACCGATGAAGCCTTTGTCGAGTTAAAAAGGTCCGCCTCAGCCGACGCGCGCTATGCCGGCCCGGCTGTATCACTAGCTTGGTCTATTCTCAACGAGGATGTCGAACAAATAAATAAATTGGTAGGCGGGACGCCGGAGGTATCTGCCGCGATCACAGATCTTCTCATTTCAAATGGCCGATATAATGATGCAAGCCTATTCTGGCGAGGCATTCCGATTGAGCAAAAACGAGGGGAACTTTTGGAGGAAGGCAAACAAATTTACAGCAAACTCCTGGGCCTTGGTAAGTTTACATTTGCCCAAGATTTGGCAATGGATATCGACCTATTTCCCGACGGAACGGTGAAGAATGGCTCCTTCACTAACGGCGACTTCGAGGATGTGCGGGTCCCTCATGAGGCCGAGGCATTTGATTGGAAATTCACGGCCGGTGACAACCAAAGGGTCGGCCTGAACGAAACACACAAGATAAGCGGCCGATACTCGCTGCTGATGAGCTTTTTGCCCGGCGGGAAGGGTTTTCTCCCGCTGTCGCAAAACGTTGCCGTCGAACCGGGCGTAACATACGGACTATCAATGAATTATCTTTCGGATATTTCGGCCGATGGAAAGCTCAGGTGTGAGATCGTAACCGCCGGTGATGGCAAGATGCTTGCTGAAGCAGAGCTATCTCGGAGTGAAGACTGGGTGGCTGTGTCGATGAACTTTACCGTCCCCGATTCTACAGAGGGCATAATCTTAAGGATAAATATCTCTGGTTGCGAGCCAAACGCTTGCAAGATCTCGGGCAATATTTGGCTTGATGATTTTCGTCTACGGCGACGCTGACAGATGGCAAACTCACATTCAACATCCGCTCCCCCGAGCCGGCGACGGTATGAAGAAAACGTACAGTCAAACAGAATGGAGATGGTGGCTCTCTTTATTATTTTAGTGCTGCCTGTGTTTGCAACCCTCGCCTATGGTGCAACTGAGATCTGGTCGCTTATACCCCTCTCTGCTCTGACTTTGATCCTCTTCGTTATCTGGGCGATGGACGGATCGAGAACTGGAAGGTTCGTCCTCTCATCATCAAAGCTGCAGGTCCCATTGATCTTCCTGATCGGGATAGGCCTCGTCCAATTGCTCCCGCTTAGTTCGCACGGTGTCGAAGCAGGATCGTTCTCCGCTTCGCCATCGTCGGCGTTATCGCTCGATCCATATTCGACGAGAATTTTCGTAGTACGGCTGGTTCTCTTTTTGATCTTTTTCGCACTTGCTCTCAGGTACGTTGACAGAACAAGCCGTATCAGTCGATTTGCCACTGCCCTTGTGATCTTTGGCTCTCTCGTTGCATTCGCAGGCATACTTCAGCGCCTCGCAAGCCCCGAAGCTATCTACGGTATGCGCCCGACGCCGCAGGCAATTCCCTTCGGTCCTTTTATAAATCAGCACCACTTTGCAGCATTTATGACCCTTTGTCTTGGCCCTGCGTTTGCGATGTTGACAGGCGGGGGCCTAAAGCGTGACCGTCGCGGCCTGCTCTTACTTGCCGTGCTGTTGATGGGTATCGCGATAGTCATGACCGGTTCACGTGGTGGAATGATCGCGGCCGCGGCGGTCGTTACAGCAGTAGTCACCGGGCAGATCTGGCGTGGCAGCCTGTTGCGAAAAATCACAAGAAGATCTGCTCTATCATTTGCGGTCGGGGCCTTGGCGATGGGGGTCGTTCTGGTCAGTGCGGTGATCTATCTCGCCGGAGCCGACCCGCTCATCAGAGGCATTGGCCTACAAGCAGGCCAGGCGGATCCAACCAGCGGAAGGCTGCATTTCTGGTCGGTCGGATGGAGGATCTTTCTTGACCATCCGTTGCTCGGAGCCGGGTTCGATGCATTTGGCGTAGCATTCACACGTTACGATACGTGGAACGGGTTTTTCCGCGTAGAGCAGGCACACAATGATTATCTGCAGATGCTGGCCGACGGAGGCATATTGTCATTCCTTTGTGTTGGAGCCTTTCTTGTTATCTTGATCCGAAAGGGAACTGAGACTATTAAACGGGCAGATCTTGATCTCCGCAGAAGCATTGCTATCGGAGCATTGGCGGCTTGCGTCGGAATAGCGGTTCACAGTTTTTTTGATTTTCCGCTGCGAACCTCCTCAAACGCCTATTTTTTCCTTCTTCTGGTTGTTCTGGCTACGGTGGATATAAAAGAAGGTGTCAAGGGTTTGCGTACGGTCGGGCAACACTCTACCTAACGCGAACATTGATCTCACGTTTTCCGCAGGGCGAGTCGAAGCTCACCTGAAACATGCCCGTTGCCGAGCTGATAGATCTTATAATGAAATATCGTTGGCCCGGTCGTCCCGCGATCGCCGGCTCTGCCTGGACCGCGATATCGCGACGGCTGTTTGACGCAGCCTTAATTTCGCCCAAGCCCAGATCGCCGGTTACGGTCACAAGAACGCCGAGGCTTCCGCCGTTGCTTAGAATCGAAACGTTTTGCTGCGAGATATCTATCTCGCAACGTTGATCGCCCGTAATCTCTTGTCCTTCGACCACTCGTCTTCGTGTCGCTCCGGTCGGGTCGCCTTCTGAGCGGCTTCCTCTGCTGTCATTTGCGTTGTCGCCGTTCTCGGAGCGAAGTTTCACGCCATCCTGTTTCTTAGCCTCGGGCTGGGACACAATGCTCTGGTTTGGATCGACCTTAACGATGATGGGTTCTTCGTCACGCTTATCCGCAGGCGTTCTCACACTTTTTCCTGCAGGTTGCTCTTTACGTGCCTGGTCGTTATTACCATCGGGCTCTGGGTCCTTTGCATTCGAATTGTTCAAAGGAAACGGCTCGCGAAGCAGGTTTGCAGGTGTCACCCGCTCAATAAGCTTTTGGCTTTCTGCGGAAGAATTTTCATCTTTGTAAGTCCGTTCGGCCTTATCTTGGTCAATCTGCGGTGTCTTTGTGGGAGCGGCGTCCGGCTTATGTATTTCAGGGGCAGCTTCAGTCGGCTCGTTTCTCTTCTCGGTGTTGGCCCTGGCAATCACCTCATTTCTTAGTTCCGGATCTTTAACTAAGGAGCTAGGTGGGGCATCCACCTTCACCTGCGTTGGTGAAGCGTCTGCAGGCTTGACCGTGGAATCGACGGTTGCAGCCTCGAACTTTTCGTCTTTCTCACGTTGCTTAAGGGGCTGTGTGCTCAGTGTCGAAGCCTTCGTATCGGGAATTGGACTTGGTTCAGCCAACGGATCCTTTGCCTTTTCGTCACCAATCTTTTCGGGTTCCTTTGAAGTCGGTTCGGCAGCAGTTGGGTTATCGTCAGAGGGTCGGGGAAGCGCCGTCACTGGCATTTTGTCAACCACCTTAGCGGGATCCTTCTCAGGTTTAATCAACTGCCGATCGCCCTCGTCCAAAGTATTCTCCGAGGTTTTGGTCGTTTTCTCAGGGTTTGTGTCAAATGATCTGCTGGAAGAGCTATTTTGTTCAGCCTCAGCATCCATGGCTGAACGCCTGTCCACGGAAAGAGGAGCTATCCGCGTTGCAAAAAGCGGGTTCGGGCCGATCTGTTCTTCCAATCCTTCGATGCTACCTTTCACCTTTCGATAAAGAGCTTCAATGGTTCCGTAACGGATGGCATCAGGCCTGTCGATCTTATAGGTCTGAATGTAGATGTCGAGTGCTTCTTCGTTCGATCCGGCAGCTTCATGGGCCATAGCGAGACGCCACCTGCTTGAACGCCACCAGGCGCTTTTATCCGGAAGGACGCTGATCGCCCGTCTCAACCTGACCATGGCTGTTGCGTGGTCACCCTGTTCGAGACTTGCCCATCCCGATAGTTCTTCGATACGGCCGCGCAGGATCGATAGGAGCGTTTGTCTTGGAACCTCAGGTATGAGAACAAATTCATTCTTGACGAACGCATCCTTTCTGCTTGCATAAAGTTCGCTTGCCATCACCGCCGAACCCGCCGAGGGGGCGTCGAGGCCATTTTCGACGTCGGTTAGCGAAGACCGAAGTATTTCGCTCACTTTTGGCAACGCTGCGCGCTTACGAAGAAGCATATCGGCCGCATATAGCTGCCGATGAAGCTTCATCTTGTCGCTGCCGGCAATGAATTTTTCCACTAGTTTGATGGTCGTTTCATCATCTTTGCCATCGGCAAGCCGCTTTGCAGCCTCAAAAAGATACTTGAGTTTCGACGAGGTCTCCGCATCATCGGCCGCCGCGGTAACGAGTATGCTTGCCTTGCGTTCCGGGCCGATCAATTCCTGAAACCCCTTTTCTGCCCTGCTGACCCGTCCTCCCAGCCTCGTTCTAATAAGCCCGTCCTCCAGTTCGAAGCTATTGTCTAGCTCCTCGATCGCTTCCCGAAAGAATCCGGCCTTGAAACGCGCCGACGCTATCTCGTAATCAAGTGTCGGAAAGTTTCCATAACGGCGAGCGCTCATCAACGTTCGCTCGGCTCCATTGGGATCGTTCAAGCTCATTTGCCCCCTGGCAAGCGCGATGTGACTCCAAACGTATCTCGGTTCGATCTCGATCGCACGGCGGGCATAATCGATGGCCTTCTCACCCCGGCCCATCGCCGCGTACTGATATGCGACACCGGCCATGAGCGTAAAATCCCTCGGGTCACGCTCAAGGGCACGGGCAAGTTCTGCCTCAGCCTCGGCCCTCCGTCCCGAATCAAAAAGCGAGAGCACAAGCCCGCTTTGAGCAGTCAGGTCGCCTTCGTTCTCGGCCAAGATGGAGCGATATAGCGAGATAGCTTCGTCAGATCTGCCCAGAGCTCTCTTAACCTCGGCAAGGCTCCGGCGGATCACTACGGATCTGCTGTCAATTTCATTGGCCTTTGCGAATGCTCGTGCAGCCTCTTCAAGATCGAAGTTCAGCCTTGAAGCCAGCCCGAGTGCCTGATATCCGGCGGCCGCATCTGGTTCTAGTTCGATGGCCGCGCTGGCCAGGCGGCTCGCGTCGCTCCCCTTCTCGATCGATATATAAAAGAAAACGAGGCCGAGAAGATGGCGGGCATTCCCCGCATACTTGTTCTCTATCTTTCTGGCAATTTCCAATGCGGCTTGGCGGCTATCGGTGTAAAAGAGCGCGGAGGGGAACTTAAGTATAGTATCTGAGAAAACCCTGTTCGAGATCGAGACTGGCGCTTCTTCGACTGCTAACTCAAGGATAGAGGCTGCTTCGCCGGATCGGCCCGCTCTTATTTCTTCGGCGGCCATGGCCTGCCGGGCGGAAAGCAGATATTCCCTTGCCTCGTCCAGGTACTCTGAGTCTTGAAACTCGGCAATGAATTCACGAAGGAGTCTTGCCTTTTCGGCGTTCGACGGTGCCGCTAGGGCAGCATCAAAGCGTTTCTGGTCAGCATCGGGATCGAAAGGAACCGGTGTCCGCTCGACTGAAGGAGCCTTACCCGCCGAAACTGTTGGTTCCCGTTGGGTCCGATCGGTTTTTTTCCCGGCATTTCCCTTAACTGGGGCGGCGGATTTCGTTCTCTCCGGAGGCTGCTTTGTCTGTGCCGTCAGATCGACAGCATAAATGCCTGCAGTCAAAAAAAACGAGAGCATCCATCGCAGACATATTTGCGAGGTCATTGGTCTGGACAAACTATCTACCTCCAAGCCGGTCGGTGAAAATAATATCACGAAATTGCAATATCGACCCGGCGGTTCTATCCTCAATTCCGTGAACGAGTTGGACAACCTCTGGTCAGAAATGCTTGCAAAAGCAGCGGCGAAGGCACGCGAGGGGAACCGACACGGTGTCGCTGACTATCTTGATCTTAAAGCCTCGAACGACCTTATTCGAAGTGCCGGACTTTCATGGCTCTTTCAAGCTCTTATCCAACATGCGGCGACCGCGAACCGTTCTCGACCGCCGATCGACATGGAGCGGACCGAACCACACAGCTTCCGTTTCAAGGGGGCAAACATCGTCGGGGCATCCTTGAGTTTTCGCTACGGAGTGAGATGTTTGACAGTCGAAGCAGGTTGGACGCGAACTCCGGCCGACGGCTTTATACGCGGCGGGAGCCTGGCAATAGCACGCCTTAAGCACTTTGGTTTGCCCAAGGCTAATGCTGATCTGGGGTTGACTATGGGTGAGGATTCACCGGTTTGGCGCCTCCTGATCGAAGAAAAACATGGCAAGGCCATAGATTCTGACTATTTGCTTTCACACGTCAACCTTCTTGCCCAAGCCTGAACCGTGCGGCTCGAAGCTTTATTATTGGACAGCCCGTGGGGTAGAATCGAAGAAAAGTCATTTCATCATTGAGGGGAGCTTTTAAGAATTGAAGGACGAACTGGCAAAACTGATACAGTTGCAAAAGACGGATTCGAACATCCGTCGATTAAGAAGCAACATAGAAACCGCTGGACAAAGGCGTGCTGAGATCGAACGAGAGTTTGAACAGCACGCTTTTTCTATTCGGGAGATCCAGAATAAACGCGATTCACTTGCTGCTGAGCGGGAAGAACTTGAAAAGAAGATCGCAGATCACAAGAACTATTTGGAAAGGGCCGACCGAAACCTAAAGCACGCCCAAAATCAACGAGAATATGAAACGGCGATGCGCGAGATGGATGCCCTGCAGAAACAAATTACAGCTGCAGAAACGCAGATAATCGAAAAGATGGCCGCTTTGGAAGAGGTAGAAAAGGAGCTGGAGGACCGAGCGGAAGAGATCAATACCATTGATTCAAAACGAGCCGCCGCTCTTGGGGAGTTTGACGCGCAACTCAATGCGGAAATAACGGAATTTGACAGCGAACTGGGCGCCAGAGAATCTGTGTTCAAGACATTGCCGCCTCAGCTCGCGTCGGTTTACGATCGTTTGGCTCAACGAAGCCGCGACGGCATCGCGGTAGCGGAAGTGACCAACGGCTCGTGCAGCGCTTGTTTTATGTCGCTAAGGCCTCAGATCCAGGTTGAGGTAAAGAAAGGCCAGCAGATCATTACTTGCGAAAGCTGCACTCGGATCCTTTTCATACCCTCAAAACCTGAACAAAGCGAGGCTGCCGCCTAGTGTGGCCTTGCGTTCAGCCGGGTCCGAGTCCCCATCGCGGCGTTGGCAAGTTCGTTGAGATTTCTCGGGGACCTCACAATTATCAAGGCACCCGCCGAAGTTCGATGCGCTGAACGCCTTTCGGTACCATTGGGATGACACTTCCCGCGGCCGGCCTATCGTCTACAGAAAGAATTTCATGTTCGAGTACGTCTCCACGCAGTCGCATCGTGGAAATGAGCAATACTTCATTGAACTTGAATGTCGAGACCAAGGCATCGCCTATAATCCGGACAGGAAGTCGAACGCCTCCGCCCTCGTCGATGAACAAGTCATTTACCCCTTTTCCTCGGCATAGTTTGTAATCCTTAACGGCTTTGACCTCACCAGCCTCGTCATACCGCGAGGCCCATTTTGTACATTCACCATCTGCTGAAGGGAACACTCCGATCTCCATTGTCACTTCCACTTTTGGAGCATCGGGTTTGGCGGGCAAATTCGTTAGATCGCCCTTCCACGTACCTTCCCATTTTGCGATCATCGGCTTTGCTTCGACCGGCAATTTCTTAACGTGCTTGTCGTACCAGGCAAGGTAGCGTTCGTACCGATCGCGAACGTAGCTAGGCCGCTGAATGCCATGGTTCTCGTTCGGATAGATGATCAACTGTGTCTCGACGCCGAGGCTCCGCAGGGCCTGGTACATCTGTTCGCTTCCCGAGATCGGGACGTTGAAATCTCGCTCTCCGCCGAGAAATAAAGTAGGTGTCTTGATGCGGTTGGCCTTCAGGAATGGATATGAGAGTTTTTGGTAGGTTTCCCAGGCCTTCGGTTCCCACGGCGGCCCGATCTCATTGTCATATTGAGTAATGTAATGGTCCACGCCGTAATATGACACGGTAAACGCGGTCCCTGCTCCGCTGGTTGCCCCCTTAAAACGCGTATCCGTCGCGATCAGGTAATTCGTGAGAATACTTCCGTAGCTCCAGCCTCCAACCCCTAGTTTCTCAGGATCGGCGACACCGATCTTGACTGCGTGGTCAACTCCCGCAAGCAGATCGACCACCTCAAGGTTTCCCCAATCGGCCGCGATCGCACGCGAAAAAGCCTTACCTCGTCCAGAACTGCCTCGATAATTGATCGCCATTACGGCATAACCATTCGCGGCAAAGAAATGTCGCTCGGCGCTGAAGCTGTGTTGATCCTGAGCGTTCGGGCCGCCGTGTATCCGCAAAAGAAACGGGACCTTTGCACCGCGCCGGTAGCCTACCGGATAGGTCAAAAGCGCTCCAACGCGGGTCCCGTCAGGGCTGGTAAACTCGATGCTTTCGGTCGGAGGCAAGTCGAGGCCGGAAAATACCTCATCATTATGTTTAGTTAGCTGTCTGGCCGTGCCGCCCTCAAACGCAAATATTTCGTTCGGACGGTCGTTGCTCCCCACAAGCATTACGACCCGGTCCTTTGCCCAAGACCACGAACTTCCGACAAAAGGCGGCGTGATCATTCGCTCTACGGCTCCGCCCGAAAGCTTGGCCGAGGCAGGAATGACCGAACGGTCGTCCGTTATAAAGAAGTAAATTCGAGATCCATCGTCGCTGAACCTGAGCTCACCGACACCGCGATCGATGTCCTGAACGGATTTGAGCCTTACAGGGGCTTCACTGCCATCAGAGCGTACCAAGGCGAGATGCGGGGTCTGGTAAGCGTCGTATCGGATCTCGTCATTTTCAAGGAACGCCAACCAGCGGCTATCCGGGCTCCACTCAAGGGCTCCACCGCGCACCCGATTGGCCGCCGGGGTCACTGCTTTTTCTGTAGAACCCGGCCTTGCGTCGGCGATGAATACCTGAAATGAGTTGTCACGATCGGGGTCCGCTTTACGATTACTTAGAAACGCGATCCGCGTTCCATCCGGCGACCAAGTAGGTGCCGATTCGTCCCAATTACCCTTCGTCAGCCGCTCGAATTTCTTGGTCTGGATGTCGAAAATATTTAGGTAACTCTTTCGGTTTGAAACCAAGTATCCTTGGCCGTCTTGTTTGAATCGGTAACGATCGATGACGATGGGCTTTGGCGGGCGCGTTGATGATGGAGCGACGTCCGACGCCGGGGCATCGGGATCGGGATCGCGGATCACCATTACGAGCCGTTTAGAATCGGGCGACCATTCGTAACCCTGGATGCCGCCCTTCGCGTCGGTAAGCTGCCTTGCCTCGCCGCCTCGCGTATCAAGCAGCCAGATCTGGCTGCCGCGGTTCGGGCCGGGCCGCGATGAGACAAAAGAAAGGTATCGTCCGTCGGGGCTCCAACGCGGCTGATTCTCGCTTTCGGTCGCCGTGAAAGTGATCTGCCGATGCGTCTTGCCGTCGTAGCTCACCATCCAGATGTCTGAGCTAGAACGGTCGGCCTTTACATCCACCGTTGAGACGACATAGGCCACCCACGCGCCGTCCGGCGAGATTTGCGGGTTCGAGACATTCTTCATCTTGAAAATGTCTTCAAGCATCATCGCCCGTTTTGCAGACTGGGCCGATGACATTGTGATCAGAAATAGACCTGCAGAGAGCAGCACGAGCGATCTGAGAATAGACATGTTTATAGCGGTTTGTTCAAGCGGGCCACGGAGACTGAGGCCGGGCCGCTCTGGCCTCCTACCTAAAATTGACGAACAACCGAATTGTTTGCGGGTTCTCCCAGAATGTCAATCTTGATGATGATCGATCCTTGGTTGTCAAAACACTACCTACTCGAGTGTGGAGTTAAGGCTCACTTCGCCCAATCATCCGCTATGCGGACATCGACCTTCACCGGGACGGCGCGGACAAATTCTTCCCCTGCCGTCCTCATGACCTTTTCCACTATCGCCGCCGCATTTTCCGCCTCTGCGGTAGGGCACTCCACAATTACCTCGTCGTGAATTATGTTTACGAGTTTCGCCCCGGAGCCGGTCAGGTTGTCGTGAAGAAGCCGGAGCGATCGCTTCAGGATGTCGGCAGAAGTGCCCTGGATCGGCATGTTTATTCCGTTGCGACGTGCGGCGGACCTTTGAATCTGGTCATTGTCGTCGAACTTAAGACGAAGGAGGCGGCCTGAGCTGCTGCGGACGCGCCGCTCCTCCAAAAGTCGGCGGCCTTCGTTTCTGAGATATTCTTCAAGCTGCCGGAATGTACCAAAGTACCTTCGCATCGTATTCTCGGCTTCATTTTGTGAGAGGCCCGTCATCATACCAAAACGCGATGCTCCGATGCCGTAAACGATGCCGAAGTTCAAGCGCTTGGCGAAGGAGCGTTGAGCTTCAGTTAGGTTCTCCATGCCAACGCCGAAAACCTGCGATGCGGTAGAGCTATGAAAGTCTATGCCCGAGACAAATGAATCGATGAACTTTTTGTCGCCAGAAAAATCGGCAAGTATCCGAAGCTCGATCTGCGAATAGTCCGCGATCACGAATTTGTGTCCTTCGGCCGGCGTAAAGCATCGACGGTAGGCGGCATCATGCGGGATCTGCTGAAGGTTCGGCTTTGAGCAAGAAAAGCGGCCGGTCGGAGCGCCGATCTGTCTGAAATCTGCGTGGATCCGCCCAGTTGTCGGGTTAACAAGATCCAGGAAACCCTCGCCAAAACTGGTCATCGATTTCTGGACCGTTCGATATTTGAGAAGCTTTTCAACTACCGGATACTTTTCAGACAATGGCTGAAGCTGCCAGGCCCTCGTGGTGTCCGGGATCGGGACGCCAAGATTCTGAAGCGCACCAACGACCTGGGCCTGCGAATCCAGGTTTATCTCTGAACGGCCAAAGAGCGATGCCTGGGCAACCCCGGAAGAAAGTAATTCCTGCAGCTCATCTGCCGCCTTTGCCTGTGCCGCACTAACTTTTTCAAGTTGTGCCCTCCAGCGGTCTCGGTCAAGATGAAATCCGTTCAATTCCATTTCTGCGATCGGCGAAACGCATTCGAACTCGAGCTTGGCCGCCCGCTCGAGCCCATCATTTTCCAGTCGATCAACGATCTGTTCCCGGAGCTGCAGCATTATCGCCGCGTCTCGTACGGCGTACTCGAGTTGGGTGTTGGAAAGTTCAGATGCAGACCAATCACTCGTCTGCATTGTCTTGTCCAATTCAATACCAGTGAAGAATTGAGCAACGTCTCCGAGCGAATGCCGGCGGTCAGAATCACCCGCCGCAATCAATTGGCTGGCAAGGTATGTGTCGAAAATGCCATTTATCTCGCACCCGAGATGATGTCGAACCCATTTTGCATCGAACTTCGCGTTGTGTGCGACCTTCACAATGCTCTGGTCAGCGATCAGTTTTCTCAGCGGTTCAAGCGCATCTGCAACACGCAGCCCTTCAACCTCGGAAAATTTTCGGAGATCGACTATGGTCGTCTTTTTACCGTCGCTTAGCTGAACCAGCCGCAACTCACCGTCCCGCGGTTCTAACTCAGTTGTTTCCGTGTCAAAACCGATGGTCTTAGTGCCCTCAAAACCTCTGATCGCCGATCTTAGGTCTTCTGCATTCTGAACAAGCTGAAAATAGATCTCCATATGATGCTCCCACAACAGATCTCAGGATCACTCAACTCGAAATTGAATTGTATATCTTTCGGGCTCTGACACAAGACGTGCGCCGAAAAACCGATTTTGCATTTCCTATTTGCTTGAATTCGTTTATACTACACACGGTTTGCTCCGGCTCCATGCGGCCGGCAAGACTGAAGTAGCAAACAGGAGAAGGATTTGCGAACACCGGAAATGTACCGGGGAAAAGGTTTTTATAGGTTGAGCACGATCAGCCGATTATGTGCTCCCTATGCTTGATGACAGGTGCAAAGCCTGTTAAACAAAAGGTTCCTGCGTGAAAACGATCACAGTTTTTTGTCCCGAGACCACGTTTCGCGGTCAATCTCTAGAGTTCAACCACGCATTGACTTAAGTACCCCGTTCCCAACGGGTCATCTCCGCGCAAGATCCTGACAGTTTCGAGTCTGCCAAGTTCCGACGCATTGAGCGAAATATGGAACTATATCTCTAACTATATCTTTAAGGAAGGCCTGTATATGTCAAAAGAAATGATCGTGAGCGTCAATGGACGTGAAAAGAAGATCGCGATCTTGGACAACGGAAAAGTTACGGAATTCTATATTGAACGCGGCGAGGAAAATTCAGGCATCGCCGGAAATATTTACAAGGGACGGGTCCAGCGGGTCCTGCCGGGTATGCAGTCAGCATTCGTTGGGATAGGGCTTGAGCGCGATGCGTTTTTATACGTTTCGGACTTTTTTGACGAAGAAGAAGAGATCGAGCGAATCGTGATGGAAAAGTCCAGAAAAACCTCCCCCGAAGAGGCTAAACGCGAGGCGAACGAGCAAATCGAACGCGCCCGGGCCACTCGCGAAAAGCAGATGGAGTCAGTACAGGAGATTGCAGAACCGCTTGCTTTGCCATCGGATGACGCGACGGAACCTGACGAAGCCGCGGGAGGAAAGGGCCGAAAGGGAAAGAGCCGCGGCCGAAAAGAACGTGAGACCAGTTCGAAGGACGAGGTGTTGAGCGGGGCCTTCGTATCGGATTTCAAAGTTGAGATCGAAGATTCTGGATTTGAACGCATCGTGGACGACGCTGAAACGGGTGAGCTTTTCAAGGACGCATTCAGGCAAGAGGCAATAGTCGATCAAGTAAGGGCAATCGAATTCGATTTCGAGAGTACTGGAGCAGCTGAGGTGGGGTCATTGCTTGCCGATGGCTTCGAGAGTGAGGCCAGCGCGTTCGAGCGTATAGCAGACGAAGAAGAAGATGCCCCCGCCGAAGCGAAACCGACTAGGGGCCGAACGAAAAAGGCTGCTGCTGAAAAAAAGACCACGCGCGGAAGGTCAAAAAAAGCTGAGGCCGATATAGCTGAACAACCCGACGCCGAACCTATTGAGGCCAAACCGAAAGCAAAAGCAAAAACAAGATCGACCAAGTCTAAGACGAAGAAGAAAGCCGAGGGAGAAGGTGAGGTTCTTGAAGACGGGGAAGCCAGTGTTAAGGCAGCCCCGGATACTGCCGAAATGTCAGTACGGCGCGGCGGCAGGGGACGCCGTCGTGGCGGACGTGCCCGTCGCAGCGATGATCCTTTTGCGGTCATTGAAGCTGTAGATGCTGTTGATGAGCGTGATCAAAATACCGCGGCGAATGGGGCTGAGGCAGACGCTCTGAATGTCGCTGCGGGTAATGGTAATTTACCGGATGCCGGCGAAAGCGGCGATGAAGTTTTGCGGTCCGAAGCAGAAGCGGCCGAACCGTCAGGTGTGGAGCCGCGTGAAACTAAACGTTCGGATGGCCGCCGGGAGGGCTGGGAGCCACGTGATCGTCGAGGCCGTGATAGTCGTGATCGCGGCAGGGGACAATCTGACCGAGGCCGCCAGGACAAGCGTGATCGCGGACCGCAGCCGACCATCTCAGACCTTCTTCGTGAAGGTCAGGAGATCCTCGTCCAGATCGCAAAGGAGCCGATCGCAAAGAAGGGGGCCCGAATTACCTCGCACATTGCACTTCCTGGGCGATTCCTTGTATATATGCCCACGATCGAGCACCTAGGTGTTTCCCGCAAGATCGAATCATCAAGCGAACGGGGCCGCCTGCGAAACCTGATACAGCGGATCCGGCAAGAGGAAGACATTCCGTCCGGCGGGTTCATTGTGCGAACCGCCGGCATCGGAATCTCCGAAGAAGACCTACGACAGGACGCTCGATATTTGGTCCGCACCTGGCAGGACATCAAAAAGACGTCTGAGCGGGCAAAATCCCCCGCACTTGTTCATCAAGATCTGGACATTGTCCAGCGGTTGCTGCGTGATCAAATGTCTGACGAGTTTACGGCTATTCGCGTGGACAGCGAGGAAGAGTTTCTCCGAACGGTCGAGTTCATGAACCGTATCCAGCCGCGAATGGTCAACCGCGTAAAGCTTTACACCCGTGACGAGCCGATCCTCGACCATTACGGTGTCCAAGAAGAGATAGACAAAGCTCTAAAACCGCGTGTTTGGTTGAAATCCGGCGGCTATCTTGTCATCAATCAGACCGAAGCGCTAGTCGCCATCGACGTAAACACCGGCAAATTTGTCGGTAAGGGCAACGCGCGCCTTGAGGACACGATCACAAAGACGAACCTCGAGGCCGTCGAAGAGATCGCGCGGCAGATACGCCTTCGCGACCTTGGCGGCATCATCGTGCTCGACCTCATCGATATGGAAGACCGCCGAAACCGGCATAAGGTCTCACAGGCATTGCAGGAAGCGCTTCAGAACGACAAATCGCCGACCAAGGTACTTTCGTTCAATGATTTTGGGCTCATCATAATGACCCGAAAGCGTGTCAAGCAATCGCTTGAACGAACGTTGTGCACCGTTTGCGAATACTGCGAAGGTTCAGGCTGGGTCAAATCGCCGCAAACCGTATGTTTCGAAATACTGGCCGAGTCGGCCCGGCTTTCGAAGCAGCTCGATGATGTAAAGCAATCGACGCTCCGCGTACATCCTGATGTGGCAAAGGCTCTCCGCTCATCGGAACGCGAGGTGCTCGACGAGATCGAAGCCCATCTAGGACCGGTCGATATCACCGCCGATCCCCATATCCACCAGGCTCAATACGACTTCGCTTTCGTTTAGAGCTAGAGGTCAGGCCCGTCTGTGCCGAGCAAAAGAAGAACCTTTATAGACCTGGCTCTGTCACGTTCGACAGAGCCTTTCTTCTGGGTCGTTAGATTAAAGTACAGATAGAGGGATCTAGATCTTTAGGTCCTTTTTCAGCTCTTTCGGGTCGGAAGGTTTCAGGAAGATCGAAGCGGGGATCGTTTTGTTGAACTCGACAGATTCATAGTTGATCCGAGAAACATGGGCCCCATTAGTGAATCTGTCCACGATAAAAGGAAATCGGACGCCGCCTATCTCGACAAACTGGGCATAGCGGTCCTCTTCTTTTAATTCTTCCCCGTCTGCATTGCGTTTGACATGCAAAGTCTTGGAGGGCACGCCCGTGTCGGCAGCAAATTCAAACTCGACCTCGAAACCATCTTCGTAGATCAGCCGAACAACATCGTTCCGCTTTCCGAGGCTCGACGGCCGCCGTCCAATATAATCAAGCTTTGCCATTCCCAGCCATTGCCTGCGAAGAAGGTTATCTAGGCTGGTCCGGATACCCCGCTTGAAGTTCTCAACTTGTTTTTCGTCTTGGTCGCGGATCCTGTCAAAGTTTCCGTCAAATATCCAACCCGTATCTCCCACGTTAGTTTGCACATACTTAGCTCCACCGCCGCGAAACTCGGTCCGCTCCTTGTCCGGGAATACGATCACGTCGAAAAATGATTGAAATGATATGACAGAGCCGTCTTTCATCAGGCTGAAACGCCCGCGTGATATCTGGGTGTTGATAGCCAAATAACGCTCGCCGCCAAGATACTCAACTGCCTTCTGAATGACAGCATCGGCCTGGCCGGGGGTCTGTGGACGTGCCTCAATATGCAAAGAAAGGCCGATAAGGATAGCAGACGCAAACAGCAAAACCATTTGTTTCATAATAAAAAAGGCCTCGGCAATATACTACGTCCGAAGGCCTTAGATGCAGAAAATTCAAAAGACGTTCAGTTTAGGTTAAAAGGATCCGTTGGACGAACAACGATCTCACCTTCTTCTACCTCCACCATAAACCGCCTTCCCAGCTTCCATTCATTCGTTATCGGAAGCTTTATCTTCTGATCGATGTGACGCTTCAGGAAACGAGCGCCGTAGGCCGGCGAATACCCTCTCTCTGTTAAGAGGTCCACTGCCTCGTCAGTTATCTCGATCTGGCGGCCTTGAGATTCCATCTTTCTGCGAAGTTTTCCTATGTACAACTTCGCTATTTCCCGAACTTCGTCCATCGTCAATGGGGAAAAGACGACTATCTCATCAATGCGATTGCGAAATTCCGGCGTGAATCTGGTTTCTGCCGCCTTCATAACCTCGCCCTTGATCTGCTTCACTTCGCCTAACGTCTTTTGCCCGAAACCGAGAGGCTTTTCGTATCGTTTGAAACTCTCCGAGCCCAAGTTCGAAGTCATGATGACGATCGCATCCGAAAGATAGACTTTCTTACCGCGTCCGTCCGTTATCCAGCCTTCATCAAATGCCTGAAGGAATATGTTCATCAGGTAGGGCGACGCTTTTTCAACCTCATCCAACAACAAAACGGTATAAGGATTATCGCGCAGCTGCTCGGTAAGAATGCCGCCCCTTTCTGAGCCAACAATTCCCCTTGGCATTCCGATGAGTTTCTCGATGCCGACAGTTCCATCACCGTACTCTGACATATCGATGCGGATCATTTTCTGTTCATCGGCAAACATAAACTCGGCAACGGCCTTGGCCAGCTCTGTTTTTCCAACGCCTGTCGGCCCAAGGAAAAGCAAGACGCCATCTGGTGCGTAATGATTCTCTTTCAGCGGCCCTTTGTTCAAGCGCAGACGCTCAGCCACAGCACGGACGGCATCCTTTTGCCCGATCACGCGCTTGCCGAGTTCCGCTTCCATGACAGAGAACCGGTCGGAAGTGTCGCGATAGATCATGTCCTTAGGGATCCGCGACTCCTGAGAAATAACGTCGATAATGTGTTCCGGCAGCACGGTCAGCCGCGTTGGCTCGTTTATCTCAACCTTCACGGAAGCCGTGTCGAGCCAGCCAATGGCTTTATCCGGGAGATGAAGATTTCTGATGTATTTTGGCGACATCTCCAGCGCGGTGTCGATCGCCTCGTCAGATATCGTGACCGAATAGTTCTTTTCGAGGCGGGGACGCAAACCAACCAGGATCTGCTTGGTCTGATCTATTGTTGGTTCTTCAACCTTTACCAAACGGAAGCGCCGGGAAAGGGCTTCGTCCTCGGAGATATATTCTTTGTATTCGCTGATCGTCGTTGCGCCGATTATTCTCAGTTCACCTCTCGCGAGGCTTGACTTGAACATATTCGCTGCGTCGCTTGACGTGCCCATCGCCGCGCCTGCGCCGATAATAGAATGAGCTTCGTCGATGAAGAGAATAATGTTATCCTTGTCCTTAACCTCGTCAATAATGCCCTTGATACGTTCTTCGAACATTCCTCGCAGCATCGTGCCGGCAACTAACCCACCCATCTGAAGCTGTACGATATGAGAGTCTCTGAGCCGCACCGGCACTTTGTCGGGTTCAAGTTCGATCAGGCGAGCCAGCCCTTCCACAACAGCGGTCTTTCCTACGCCCGGTTCTCCGACCAGCATCGGTGAATTCGACCTTTCGCGATGAGAAAGTATTTCTATCATCTGGGAGATCTCTTTCTCACGTCCGATGGTAGGTGGGATCTTGTCCTCGCGCGCTAGCTTGTTCAATGAAACGCCGAAATGCCTAAGAAATGAGGGGAGTTCATATTTTTGCCTTGTACGTTCCTCTTCTTTCTCTCTTTTTCGAATTCGCGTTCGTGCCGTTTGGGCAACCTCGTCCGAAGGAACGCCGAGATTCTGCAAAACATCATTGAGTATGCTGCGCTCATCGTTCGAGAGAACGTAGAAGATATCGCTGCCTTCGATCACGCGGCGCCCCTGTGAACGGGCCCTGTCCATTGCCCGTTTGAAGAGTTCGGTTGTTTCCGGTGCAATACGATAGCCTTTGCCAGTATGCTGGCGGCCATTCGCCAGCCTCTTTTCGATAAGAAGTTTTACTGACCTGGGATCGACCGCAAGGTCGCGCATCGTCGAGGTAAAGAGTTCGTCCTCTTCCTTCGCAACTGCGTGTAGGATATGTTCAATGGCTACGTAATTCTGATCCCGGCGCTTTGATTCGTCCAGAGCGGACTCCAGTACACGGCGGCCGCTCTCGCTGAATTTGTCTTTGTAAGCATCAATATCTGCCATACTTCTAAATTGATCCCTTGGGTTTGATGCGTAGAACCGCGCAAGTTATGCCAAGACCGATTGTACCACTTCTGTGATGTCAGCTTTCAAGACAAAAAATCCCATTGATGATTACGATGACACGACGCCGAAGTTTCAACTCTAGGAAACCTGCAAGTTTTACTCAGCTTAAGAGATTCGACTGGACGTCATGACTAACAAACTGCGTTGTCTTGCAGGGGCCCGATATGATCTGGGCCAAAGACCCTGCCAAAGTCCGTTGAGAAACCTTTGCTGGCTGATCCCCCAAAACCGACAGGCACAAAGAACGCACTGTATTACCCTAAATGCATCATTCACTCGCCGATTGGGCCTGAGCTTTCCCGACCTGTACTCGAGCGGGGCGCAGGAGTCGGTTGCCGAACCGGTAACCGGTCTGATACTCGGCTATGACCTTCCCGTCTTTTTCAGGAGTGGCGGCGGCCATGTCGACCGCTTCATGGATCTCAGGGTCAAAATTCTCGCCGACTGAGGGCACTGCCTCTACCCCGACACTTGAAAGAGCTTGTTCAAAAGATCGGGCAACACCGGCTACCCCGGTTCTTAAGTTGTCGATAGAGGGATCATCCTCGCTGGCTTTGACTGCAAGATGCAGGTTGTCCAAAACCGGCAAAAGCGTTTGCAGAAAGTTGAACTTATTCTGATTCGCCCTATCCTCAAGGGAGCGTTTCAGCCGTTCGCGCATCTCGACGGTCTCTTTCTCAAGAGATGCTTTAGCTTCCTCAAACTTCGATTGGACACCCACAAGCTTCGCCTCGGCTGCTTCCCGACGCTCCGTTTCCACCTTCAAGCGCTCTTCAAGCTCCCGCTCAATCTGTGATCTTACAGGAACCTTTTTCACTTCGGATGACTCCTCGCGAACAAGTTCTCCGTTCTCATTGAAACGCCTTTTATCTTTGATCGGGATCTCTTGTTCCGGATCCTCAGCGTGCTCTTCAATCAAGTGGTCGAATTCACTCATCTTTCTTCGCCTAAACATCAATGCCCATTTTAAACATTCATTCCCGATAAGGGAACCGACGTTCGATCTGGTGGCCGCTTCAATTGGAAGTAGCCATTCCTTCAACCGCAACCGGCTTAAATACCATCACTCCGTCCTCTGCATTTACCTGGACCGTTTGCCCGGGTGCGATCGAGCCATTCAATAGGTTAACAGCAAGTGGGTTCTGGATCAGCGTCTGGATGGCTCGCTTCAATGGCCTCGCTCCGTAGATCGGGTCGTAGCCTTGCTCTATGATCAGCTCACGGGCCGAATCAGTTAATTCTAGCTTGATGCCACGGTCATCAAGGTTCTTACGCAATTTATCAAGCTGAATGTCAATGATCTGCGCGATCTGTTCGCGGCCCAGCTGGCTAAATACAACGATGTCGTCGATCCGGTTTAGGAATTCGGGCTTAAAATGATCACGCAATACCTGCAGAACTTCAGTTCTTATATCCCGATCGGCCATCGGATTTGAAGCTGCAGCCTGTATCTCTCTTGAACCAAGATTTGATGTCATTATGAGAACAGCATTCTTAAAGTCCACCACGCGGCCTTTCGAATCCGTCAACCGGCCATCATCCAGGATCTGCAGCAGCACGTTGAAGACATCCGGATGGGCTTTTTCGATCTCGTCGAACAGGACCACCGAATAAGGCCGCCGCCTTACTGCTTCGGTCAATTGCCCGCCTTCATCGTAGCCGACATATCCGGGCGGGGCCCCGATCATTCGGGCGACTGCGTGCTTTTCCATATATTCCGACATATCAAGGCGGATCATCGCTCGTTCATCATCGAACAGGAATTCAGCCAAGGCACGGGCCGTTTCCGTTTTTCCAACGCCGGTGGGACCAAGAAAGATGAATGAACCCACAGGGCGATTTGGGTCCTGAAGACCTGCGCGGGCGCGACGAACTGCATTCGCCACCGCCTCAAGCGCCTCGTCCTGGCCTATTACTCGAGTGCGAAGCTTATCTTCCATCTTAATAAGTTTCTGCATCTCGCCCTCAAGCATTTTTGAAACCGGTACCCCGGTCCACTTGGCAACAACCTCCGCAACGTCTTCCTCGTCAACTTCTTCCTTTAAGAAAATGCCATCAGACTGTAGCTGTTCAAGCCGCCCCTGTTCGGTATCGAGAAGCTTCTGAAGCTCAGGTATCCGCCCGTATTGCAGCTCAGCGGCCTTGTTGAGATCTCCCATCTGCCGGGCCCGGTCGAGTTCGGTCTTAGCCTCATCGAGCTGCTCTTTAAGCGTTCGCATCTTCTCGATCTCTTCTTTCTCAGACTGCCACTTTGCCTTCATTGCCGACGATCTCTCTTTCAGGTCGGCTATCCGCTTTTCTATATCTTCAAGCCGTTGTTTCGATTTCTCATCAGTTTCTCGGGTGAGCGCCTGTCGCTCTATTTCCAGCTGCAGGATCTCGCGCTCAAGAACGTCAATTTCCTGCGGCATCGAATCGATCTCGATACGCAGCTTGCTCGCCGCTTCGTCGATCAAGTCGATCGCCTTATCGGGTAAGAATCGGTCAGTTATGTAACGATGAGAGAGCGTGGCGGCGGCAACGATCGCCGAATCCTTAACACGCACACCGTGATGTATCTCGTATCTTTCCTTGAGACCACGCAAGATAGCGATTGTGTCCTCGACAGTCGGTTCGCCAATGTAAACTTGTTGAAAACGGCGTTCGAGAGCTTTGTCCTTCTCGATATACTTCTGATATTCGGCAAGTGTTGTTGCGCCAACTGCTCGAAGGGTGCCTCGTGCCAGTGCAGGCTTGAGCATATTTGAGGCATCGATCGCACCTTCGCTTGCCCCGGCGCCAACAAGTGTGTGCAGCTCATCAATGAACAGGATTATCTGACCCTCGGCCTTTTCTATCTCCTTTAAGACAGCCTTCAACCGATCTTCAAACTCGCCTCGATATTTTGCGCCGGCAAGCATCGCTCCAAGATCGAGCGAGACTAGCCGCTTGTTCTTCAATGTTTCCGGCACGTCCCCGGAAACGATCCTCTGTGCTAAACCCTCAACTATCGCAGTCTTGCCAACCCCAGGCTCCCCGATCAGCACAGGATTGTTCTTTGTTCTGCGGGAGAGTATCTGAATGGCCCGGCGGATCTCGTCATCCCGTCCGATAACAGGATCAAGTTTTCCTTTACGGGCCCTTTCGGTAAGGTCTTGGGCATATTTTTCTAATGCCTGAAAGTTCTCTTCAGCGTTCGGATCGGTGATCCTAGTGCCTCCCCGCATTTCGGTGATGACTTTTTCAACATCCTCGCTGGTCACACCATTCGAGCGCAGGATCCTACCTGCATCACCTTCCTTTTCAGCGGCAATAGCGATGAGAAGATGTTCGGTTGAAATGTACTCGTCCTCCATCTTCTCTGCGATCTTCTGAACGTCTTGGAAGATCGTATTGGTCCTTGAGCTGAAGTATTGCTGTCCACCAGTGACCTTCGGCAGCTTGTCAATCGAAGTCTGAAGTTCCGCCATAACCGCGGACAGGTTTACACCCACTTTCCCGAGGATCGGCCGAACAACACCCTCTTTCTGTTCAAGCATTGCCGAAAGGATATGCTCAGGTTCGACCTGTTGATTCCCGTTCTTTTCCGCAACTCCGATCGCAGCCTGAATGGCCTCTTGGCCTCGAATGGTAAATCTATCGAATCTCATTTCAGTTCAAAAAATTCAGCGGTGGACGATGGCTGATGTGAACCATCGTCCACCGCGAAGAAATCGATCAAGCGATTGCTAAGCGTTTGCCGAGCTTGCCTGATCCGTACCGAGTTCCTTGGCGTTTGAGCCGGTGCCCGATACTTCGATCTTCCTAGCCTTCGTTTCCTCCCTCTTAGGAAGGTTGACGCGAAGGATGCCGTTCTCAAAATTGGCCGTTGCTCCGTCAGCGGTTACCGACTGAGGAAGTGTGAATGACCGTGCAAAAGAGCCATAGGTGCGCTCAACGCGATGGTAATTGTCACCCTCGACCTTTTTCTCGAATTTACGTTCGCCACGCAATGTTATCACGTTATTTTCCACGGAGATGTCGAAATCTTCCCGATTCAGGCCTGGCAGATCAGCTTCAAGTACAAGATTGTCCTTGTCCTCGTAGATATCCACGCTCGGAATCCAGGAGCCGCCCGTAAAATCCTCCCGGTCAAGCGCCCGTGGGACTGTTCCTGCGAATAACCGTGTCATTTCGTCCTGTAAGTTCCGTAATTCTCGGAAAGGGTCGTATCTTACTATGTTCATGATCATTTCCTCCATTAATGGTGAAATCTGACTTAGTTGCATGACTAAATCATTAGTCTAGTTGGAGCATATAATATGAGTGTAGATTTGTCAAGTACGATTTGGAAAATTTTTCGACCCCTTTTTAAATAATAACCCAGTTCGGATTCGTGACAGTTTCCCCATTCGTCGGTTATATTTACACCCACTGGGAATATAGAGTTGACTTTCTCTTATGAGGCCTTCTTGCAAATGACGATCATTCGAGAAATTGTCTGGCCGCTTGTTGCCGTCTTGGCAGCTTTTGGGGTTGGTGCCGTTATTATCGTTCTCCTGGGGGACGACCCTATTAACGCGTATCGACTTTTGCTGACCAACTCGTTCGGATCTTTTCGTGATATTGGATGGACTCTTCATTATGCGACACCGTTGATCTTTACAGGACTAGCAGTCGCTGTGGCGTTTAGGTGCGGCCTATTGAACATCGGTGCTGAGGGTCAACTCTACATCGCTGCTTTTGCTGTGGCCTGGGTAGGCATTAAGTTTGGCGGTACCGTCGTGAATATATTCGGAACCGAGGAAAACTGGTCGTGGGTTTCATTACCTGCGATGATTCTGGTGCCGCTTTGTATGTTCACCGCCGTACTCGCAGGCGGCGTATGGGGTGCGATCCCGGGGTTGCTTAAAGCGAGGTTTGGTTCGCATGAGGTTATTAATACGATAATGCTCAACTTCATAGCGATCGCGCTCGTGGGGTATTTTACCCAATATTTCTATAAACTCCCCGGAGATCCAATTCAGCGCACTGCCGAGATCGGCGAAGCTGCCCATATACCCCGGCTAAACGAATTTTTGACCTTCATTCCTTATGATGTTCCGCTCAACCCGGCTTTCATCATTGCTCTGGTGATGTGTCTGGCAGTTTACGTGTTCCTATGGAAAACGAAATGGGGTTACGAACTTCGTGCCGTGGGGCAGAATCCATCTGCTGCCGAATACGGGGGTATCTCCACGCGAAGACAAATCGTAATGGCGATGACGATATCGGGTGCTCTTGCGGGCATGGTGGCCATCGGCGAGGTCCAAGGCACTCGGCATCATTTTGAAGTTGGCTTCTCTGCGGACTGGGGGTTTCTCGGAATCGCAGTGGCACTTTTGGGCAGAAATCATCCGCTGGGTGTCCTGATAGCGGCGATCTTCTTCGGGGTGCTACTTCGGGGCGAGATCTTTGTGGATGCGTTTACCCGATATGTTTCAAAGGATCTGGGGTGGGTGCTTCAGGCCGTTATCATTCTTTTTGTAGCCAGTCTTCAGATTTATTCCAGACGTAGAGGGAGGGCGATAAAGTCATGAATGACGTCCTGATCCTCGCGCTCATTTTCGCGACAATTCGATCGGCAACGCCATTGATATTTGCCGCCTTGGGCGGCCTGTTCTCAGAGCGGTCGGGTGTGATAAACATTGCCCTTGAAGGGCTGATGCTTGCAGGCGCTTTTACTGCTGCCGTGGTTACGCTTCAAACCCAGAATCCGTATTTTGGTTTTGCGGCCGGGGTTGCGGCTGGAGGGCTGTTTGCATGGATCTACGCGGTGGCTTGCATTCGGTTTGAGGCCGACCAGGTAGTGGCGGGGATGGCAATAAACTTCCTCATGATCGGCCTACCGGCTTTGATCAGCGGCGTGATCTATGATTCGACCGGCTCGACCCCTCAGATTCCTATCGAGCAGAAGATGCCGATGATAAATCCAAACCTTTCTTGGGGTTCGGTATTGGCGATCGCATTGGTACCCTTATGCTGGTATGTTTTGTATAAGACGCCGTTCGGCCTGAGGCTCAGGTCCGCCGGGGAGAATCCGGCGGCGGCGGACTCTGCAGGGATAAACGTAATAAGGCTTCGTTATACGGCAGTGGTCATATCGGGTTTGCTTGCTGCAGCAGGCGGAGCATATCTTTCGACAGGGCAATCATCGCTTTTTACAAAACAAATGACCGCAGGGCGCGGATTCATCGCGCTTGCCGCCTTGATACTTGCGAAATGGCGGCCGGTACCGGTTCTTATCGCCTGTCTTTTTTTCGGCTTTACTGAAGCTCTGACGATAACCTTGCAGGGATTTATCCGGCTTCCTTCCGGCGAACCTCTTCCAGTACAGTTTATCGAGATGATACCTTATGTCCTTACGATCGTCGTGCTGGCCGGTTTTATAGGAACATCGCGTGCCCCAAAGGCGCTCGGGATACCGTACAGAAAGGAGAGCTGAGGCTCAAAGCGCTCCATTTCATCGGCATCGATCGGAAAATTGTCGTAATGTCACGTTAGCAGATTATAAGGAATGGCCGCTATCTGGTCGGTTAACGTTTGGATAGACCCATGTTCGGCCAGATAATTTGGTCTTTAGGAGACTATGTTGTACGAACAGGCAAGTGAGGCAGCCGAATTTGTTCGCTCGTGCGCCGCCGCCGAACTGGACACAGCGCTCGTTCTCGGGAGCGGATTATCTGCGTTTGCAGACAATTTAGAGCATGCGATCCGAATTCCCTACGAGACGATTCCGCACTTCGCCCGTTCTACGGTCGAAGGCCATACAGGCCAGCTGGTGATCGGAATGCTCGAAGGGCGATGGATCGCGGTCCAGCAGGGCCGCTTTCATTACTACGAAGGTTATGATTTGGGACGCGTAACGTTTCCAATCCGAATGTTTGGCCGGCTGGGTGTGAAGAACGTGATCCTTACGAATGCTGCGGGCAGCCTCAACCCTGAGATGCGCCCGGGCAGTTTCATGCTCATCTCAGATCACTTGAACTGTATGGGAGTCAACCCGCTCAGGGGACCTAATGAAAACAGATTTGGGCCGCGATTCCCCGATATGACGGCCGTTTACGACAAAGAATTGCAGGAGATAGTTATAAGCGCAGCGATCAAGATAGTTTCTGAGAATCCAGATGCTGAGGGGTTTCTCCATCGAGGTGTTTACTGCGCGCTTTCGGGACCAACCTACGAAACCCCGGCGGAGATCCGAATGTACCGCCTCTTAGGTGCGGATGCAGTAGGGATGTCAACTGTTCCTGAAGCAATAGTTGCGCGGCATCAGGGTATGAGGGTCATCGGCATCTCCTGCATTACGAACTTTGCAGCTGGGATGACGGGCAATTCGATCGATCATGATGAGGTGCTTCAAACGGGCGAAAACGTGGCTCTCCTTTTCAACCATTTGCTTCGAAAGACTATCAAGGATATCGGTGTAGGGAAATAAGAATGATAATCGGGATTTGCGGGGGAACGGGTTCGGGAAAAACGACGATCGCAAGAAAGATCGTCGATGCTGTCGGTGTTGAGAATGTGGTCCTGATAGAACAGGACTCCTACTACCGCAATCTTTCGGATATGCCGCTTGATGAAAGACATCAGGCGAATTTTGACCATCCGGACTCGATCGACAGCGATATGCTGGTTAATCACATAATGCGCCTAAAGCAGGGCCTGCCGGTCGAAATGCCTCTTTACGATTTTGTGACCCACACGCGAAGCGACCGCATCGAAGTGATCAAACCGAGGCCAGTTGTCATCGTCGAGGGTATTTTGATCTTTGCAGAGACGCGTGTTCTGGATCTTCTGGATGTCAGAGTTTTTGTCGATACGCCAGATGACATTAGGCTGATGCGGAGACTCAGGCGCGATATCAATGAACGTGGACGAACATTTGAAAGGACCCTTGATCAATACGAGCGGACCATTCGCCCCATGCATTTTGAGTTTGTCGAGCCTTCCAAACGTCACGCAGATATAATCATCCCGGAGGGCTCGAATACCGGTGTCACGGTCGAATTTCTTTGCAGCATGGTGCGAGGAAAACTCAATTCGCTTCAGGAAATAGGCAGCTGAGATCATCGATGAACAACATTATTGATTGATAATTATTAGTAGTTTCAAATACATCAATGCACTCTGAAGAAGAACTGATAGCGGCCGCGGCCGATGTGCGAAACCGGGCTTATGCTCCTTACTCGAATTTCAAGGTCGGTGCGGCAGTAGAAACCGAAGGCGGCGATATTTACACCGGCTGCAATGTTGAGTCTGCGAGTTACGGACTGACGGTTTGTGCCGAGCGGGTGGCGATTTGGAAGGGCATTTCCCGCGGCGAGAAGCGATTTGCAAGAATCGCTGTTGTCGTGGATACGGCAGAGTTGACACCTCCTTGCGGCGTTTGCCGGCAGATCATCTGGGAATTTTGCGGAAACGTCCCGGTCATTCTTTCGAACCTCAACGGAAGGTCCGAGGTGATCATGATGGGCGAATTGCTTCCTCGTGCGTTTGACTCCAAGTTTCTAAAGTGACTATTGAGATGGCCAGATCTTTCATCAGCATAATTCTTTGCCTTTCTTTCGTTCTGCAAGTGTCTGCACAGCATAGAGGGAGGGCCTCTTCGCAAGCCATTGACCTCGTTATTCTTGGCGGGACATTGGTCACAATGGATAGCGAGCGGACGGTGATCGAAGACGGTGCGATAGCTATAAAGGACGGTCGAATATTGAGTGTCGGAAAAGCCTCGGGGATGCGCGGCCGGCCTGCCAGGCGAACGATAAATGCGGCGGGAAAAGTAGTGATTCCGGGCCTTATCAATGCCCATACGCATATCCCGATGGTCCTTTTCCGCGGTATCGCGGACGATCTGGATCTGAACGACTGGCTTACGCGTTTCATCTTCCCGGCCGAGGCGCGCAATGTTGACGAAGCTTTCGTTCGGGCCGGCACGCGGCTCGGGCTTGCCGAGATGATCCGCGGCGGGACCACCACTTTTGCGGACATGTATTATTTCGAAGACGCGATCGCCGACGAAACGAAAAAGGCCGGTGTCCGAGGTGTGCTTGGCGAAACACTGATCGATTTTCCCGCACCGGACAATAAGACGTGGGAAGATGCAATAGCATATACCGACCGATTTATTCGGAAATGGCAGGGGGATCCGCTGATCGTCCCGGCCGTCGCTCCTCATGCGCCATATACCGTATCTACCGAGCATCTGCTGGAGGCCCGAGATCTCTCGAACCGTTACAGCGTGCCGCTTTTGATCCATCTTGCGGAGGCAGCTACCGAAACCGAGACCATCAAGCAGCGGTATCAGGGACAGCGGCCGATCGAATACGTTGAAAAAATAGGATTCTTCAATAAGCGGACGGTCGCGGCCCACGTGATCCAGGCGACGGATGCCGAGCTGGACCTGCTCGTTAAACACGATGTCGGCATTGTTCATTGTCCTCAGTCGAATATGAAGCTTTCGGCTGGTACGGCACCGGTCCCCGCAATGCTTCGAAAAGGCCTTCGCGTCGGCCTTGGGACGGACGGAGCAGCTTCTAACAACGACTTGAATCTGTGGGAAGAGATCGACACGGCTTCGAAACTGCACAAGCTGCAAACGGGCGATCCCAAGACGCTGCCTGCAGCGGAGGCCTTTGCGATGGCGACCATAGGAGGCGCGCGTGCATTGCACATGGAAGCAGAGATCGGTTCGATCGAAGCCGGAAAACGTGCCGACATCGTGATCATCGACACGGACAGCCTCAACCAGACCCCTGCGTACAACGTTTATTCCCACCTTGTTTATGCGACAAAGGCCAGTGATGTCAGGACCGTTGTGATCAATGGCCGAATCGTCATGCTCGACCGAAGGTTGCTCACACTTAACGAAAGTGATATAAAGAGAGTCGCAAACGCTTACCGTACAAAAATCATCAAAAGCCTTTTGAACCAATGAACGCGTTGGTGAAAGCCTCGCGAAATTTGATTTTTGATTCGAATACGCGTTTTTGGTATGTAGGCAGGTCATAAAAAGTGAGCCTTATTCTTTGAGTTGTTCGCTAGACCTTTACGGAAAATTCAACTCGTTGAAGGAGAAGAAAATGCCGCTAAAAGTCAGCAGGTTTTACATTTCCGCTCTATTGTTCGCGACATTCCTCGCGGCCGGTTCTTCGGCCCAGGCCCCTCCGGCAAATTCCCAACCGATCACGAATAATACCAGCACGGTTCGTCCGCCAACCTCGGCAGAGGTGATGCGCGACCGAATCTCTAAGGCGAAAGCCTTCATCGCGGTACGAAACTACAACGCCGCGATCTATGAGCTTGAAAACATCCGTCGCGAGACCAGTGACCAGTCCGTTCAGGCCGTTACAGCCGTACTGCTGATGAACAGCTATCTCGAACAGAGAGACCACAGACGCGCACAAGACATGCTCACGCAGCTGTTCAGCCAGCAAAAGACCGGAAAGCCGGGTGCTGCCGAGATCTACGGTGCGGTTGCGGGCCAGGTCGTAAAGGGTGCCCGTTCAACAGCCGAGCGTTACAGGTCGCTTGGGCTCTCGGTAGGCGACCGCACGCTTCCGCTGGAGGCGGTGAACGACCTTGAGCAAATGCGTGAGACCTTAGAATTGCTCATCACGCAGGCGAAAGAGAACGGCAAGGATAAAGGAAAAGCTGATGTCTCGATGGCGCTGCTTGAAGAAGCTGCCGCGTCGCGTGGAGCGCTTGCCCGGGATGACTATGACGCTCGCCGATGGAACGACGAGCGGCAGGATTCGCGTGAGCACATTGCCAGTTCGCGAAGCGTGATCACAAACGCGGTCGATGTCACCCTTGAAGGCCAGGCAGCGGCGGCAGATCGGATGGTCCCGGTAGGCGGCACTCCATCGCAGCCTCAAACCAAGACGAGCGAATCAGATACCACGCAGGTAACGAAGATCGTCGATAGCCGACCGTTGAATCAGCCTCCGAATCCGGCCCAACCGGCCAACCCTGTCCGCGAAGACCAGCGAAAGACCGAAGAGACGCAGCAGCGATCTGCCGAGCTGCCGAAAGCGATCGTGGTTCAAAGCGCTCCTCCCAGCACGTCAGCCGCCCCTAAGGAAGCGATAGAGACTGACAAGCTTACTTCCAGTGAAGGGCCATTGGATGTTGGCTCGCTGCTGGCTTATGCCACCCGACAGGCTCCGCCGGTCTATCCGCAGCAGGCCAGATCGCTTCGCACAAGCGGTGTCGTTCGGGTCGAAGTGATGATCGACGAGAACGGCGACGTTGCCGAGGTACAGAAGGCGACCGGCCCTACGCTGCTTCAGTCGGCTGCAAAGGACGCGATCCGCAAATGGCGATTCAAGCCGTTCATGCGTGACGGGCAGCCGGTGCGTGCAGTTGGTTTTGTGAATTTCAGCTTTACGCTCTAACCTCTGTCCCGCGTGTCCCGGCGACAATTGATACCGCAGTGGGACACGTAAGCCGTTGACCCTATTGGACATAACGCGACTCTCGACCCGTTGTCCCGCAAGATATGCAAAAAACAAGGGGTTTGACACCTAACTCATTTGTTTTCAGCGACTGCTAATGTTCCCTGACGCGGGACAGTCCTTTGCGGTTCTTAACCCGTAAGAAGCCGCGAAGTAAGTGGTTTTCAAAGATTCTGACGTGTCGCCAATGTTGCGACGGTGAAACAATGTAGCACTACATAGATGAATAGGGAAGTTTTTTTGCGATGACTGCCCGGCGTCCCGGCTTGGGGACAAAGGCTGGTTTGGGCCAGCGTATGCTAACCTTTTCGCGTCGAACCGCATCAGAATGAAGTAAAAACCCGGTTATGAAGACTCTCATTATTTTTGCCGCACTACTTATGATGCCATTGACCGCCTCAGCACAAGTTCCCCCGATCGAGACAGGCGTGTCGCAGGAGCTTGCACGTTGGAGGGCGGCGCATTACAGCGATGTTCGTTACAAGCTGAACCTGACGCTCGAGAAGTTGTCGCTGGTGCTGAAGGGGACGATAGAGATACGCGTCAAGGTCGGAACGCGGACACTCTTGTCCGCAACGCCTGCAACTGCAGGCGAGTTGCCGCCGATCATCCTCGACTGGCGGAAGATAAAGGGTCATGAAGAAAAGTCGACCGTCACTAATGTAACGATAAATGGCAAGTCGGCCGTGGTTTTTCCGCCGCAGGCGGCGGTTGCGGACAAGAGTGTCCGCGTTCCGTATGAGAACGAACATCTCATCTTCCGCGAAGGCGTGGTGGCGGGTGAGAACGTGATCAGGCTGGATTTCACTTCGCCGATACTGACCAGCGGGTCGGCGATCACGCGGTATGTGGATAAGGAGGACGGGTCGGAGTACATCTACTCGCTGTTCGTCCCGTCGGACGCGAGCACGGCGTTCCCGGTGTTCGATCAGCCGGATCTGAAGGCGAGGTTCGAACTAACGACCAAAGTACCACAAGGTTGGAGGACGATCTCAAATTCACTGGGCGTTGACACAGGCACACCTGGAAGCCTGGTGTCGGAATTTGTCGAGACACGACCAATCAGCACGTATGTCTTTGCCTTCGCAGCTGGGCCATTTACGCCCTTTAGTATTCCGGTTGAAGATAAATCCTCGGACACATTCCAAGTCGTCGAAGATCCTTCAAAGATCTGGAAATCCGAAGATGACCTAGCAACAAGACTGAAAAAGGGATTTGATTCAAACTCAAAGTTATTTCCACACGTATGGGTACGGAAATCTCAAGTCGCCAAGTTCAAGCCTCACGCGGCGGAGGTCTTTCGGCTGAACCGCGAGGCGGTCAAATATTTCGAGCAGTATTTCGATTACAAGTTCCCGTTCCCGAAGTACGATCTGGTTTTGATACCGGAGTTTCCGTTTGGCGGGATGGAGCATGCGGGGGCTACGTTTTTAAGAGAATCCTCGATCATTTTTCCGCAGGAGCCTACCAAAAACGATCTTGTCTCGCGGGCGACTTTGATCTTTCATGAGGCGGCGCATCAGTGGTTTGGGGACACGGTTACGATGCGGTGGTTTGACGATCTTTGGCTGAAGGAAGGCTTCGCGACGTTTACGGCGTACAAGGCGCTCGAAAAGATCATGCCGGAGATGAACGCGTGGAAGGTCTTTTACGAACGCGTCAAACAGGCCGCCTACCAAACCGATTCTACACGCGGCACGACCGCCATCTATCAGCCGATCGCAAACCTGAGCGCCGCCAAATCGGCCTACGGCAACATCGTTTACAACAAAGCCCCGGCGTTTTTGCGTCAAGCCGAGTTCTACCTCGGCGAAGACAAATTCCAAACCGCCGTGCGGGCGTTTTTGAATAAGCATGAGTTCGGGAATGCCGGGTGGGAAGATCTGGTGAAGGAGTTGGAGGCAGCGAGTAGTAAAAAACTAGATGGCTGGGCGAAAACTTGGGTGCTAAGACGCGGAGTTCCCGTCGTGAGGATGTCCCTAGCCCACGTCGGTTGGGACAGTCGATTCGTCGTTCAGTCCGATCCATTTCAAGAAGATACATTTTGGGAACAGCGGTTACAGTTTTTGACTGTTGATGATCAAGGAAACCGTCGGACCGCGGAGAAGGTTTTTGCAAAGCCAGACCCCAATCAACGGCCTCTACCTTTGCTCGTCGACCAGACACCGCCACGACGCGCGGCTTTCGTTCTGCCCAACAACGGCGACTACGGCTACGGCATTTTCCTTCTCGACGACAAGAGCCGCGATTACGTTCTGAAGAACATCCAAAACGAAAAGGACCCGTTCCTGCGGGCGATGATGTGGGGAGCGCTGTGGGACAGCGTCCGCGAAGGCGAGCTTGAGCCGAAGATCTACATTGAGACCGCAGTCAAGAATCTTCCTGCCGAGCAAGATGAAACGATGGCCGCATCGATCGCGGGCCGGCTTGGAACAGCGGTGAACTATTATCTGTCAGAGCAAGCACGAAACGAATTCTCTCCACAGATCGAGAAGGTGTTTTCGGACAAGATGAGAACCGCCCCGACGCTTGGCGAGCGTTTGACATTTTTCCGCAGCTACCTCGGTGTTTCCGCGTCCGCCACTGCGAGGCAGAATCTTAAAGATATCTTAAGCGGCAAGCTCAAGATCGAAGGCCTGACGCTTCGAACCAAAGACCGTTTCGACATCGTTACGCGGCTTCTGATCTTGGGCGATCCGGATGCGTCAAGGCTGTTGGCAGAATTGGAAAAGACAGAAACCAGCGACGATGCGAAGCGCTATGCCTACGCGGCGAGAGCCGGCATCGCGACGGCCGAGAACAAGGCGAAGTATTGGACCGATTTCGTTAACAATAAAGAGATCAGCGAAAGCTGGATCGAAGCGGCGTTCAGTCCTTGGAATTCGATCAGGCACAGCGAGATGACGTTGCCGTATCTCGAACGCTCATTAAAAGAGCTACCCAATCACAAACGCAACCGCAAGATATTCTTCGTCAACGGCTGGCTCGGTGCCTTCATCGGCGGCCAGCGGAGCGAGGAGGCGCTCGGCATAGTCAACAAATTCCTCGCCGACAACCCCACTCTCGATAATGACCTGCGACTGAAGATACTTGAAAACGCCGACCTAATTGAGAGGGCAGTCAAAATTAGATCGAAGTACGCGCCAAAATAGTTGAGATGGTTCGTGCTTCGCACTCATGCGGACAAAGCCACCCCGCTCGCAGATGCTGCGGCGGGGGCCCCGGCGAGTGTCCGCGCTCCGCTCGACCGCGATCTGCGGCTGAAGATACTCGAGAACGCCGACATCATCGAACGCGCCGTTCGCATCAGGAAAAAGGCAGAACCGCCCGCTAACGCAGGCGGTTCTGACGCATTTCCAATCTTGACCAAAAAGTAATGATTTGAGATACTTTCCCTACGTTGAACCTCTTATTTCTTTTCGCTTGTTAGGCTTATGAAGATCTCGGCACAAGAAGAATACGGGCTGCGGTGCCTAGTGCAGCTTGCGAATCTAAAGGAATGCGAAACGCTGACGCTGCCGCAGATCGCGGAACGCGAAGGCATCTCGACCGCCAACGCGGGTAAGCTGATGTGGCTGTTGAACAAGGCGGGCTTTGTAAACTCGACGCGCGGCACAAAGGGCGGCTATTTTCTCGCGCGGCCGGCGGGTGATATCTACCTGAACGAAATAATCAAGGTGCTCGACGAAGATGTTCTTAGCTCGCATTGCGACAGCTATACAGGTGTGCGCGATTCGTGCGTTCATCACGGGGACTGCGGCATCAGACCCGTTATCGTGGGCCTGCACGAGATAGTGGAAAACGCGCTTTCGCGGATTACGCTGGCACAACTGGTCGGGAATGAAAAATCGGTGGATGCGATGTTTCATCAGATACAGGGAATCCACCGCACGATCGAACCGCAGCGTATCGTAGGAACTTGACCACAGAGCACACAGAGAACACTGAGGAAAACTGAATTACCAGATGCATAAAATAGAAGAGATGGCAGAGCATATTGCTTACGATGAAGATCGGCCTTTGATTTCTCTGTGCTCTCTGTGTTCTCGGTGGTAAATGAAAAAATATGTCGACTGCAGCAGAGTTATTACAAAATCGCGAATACAAATACGGCTTTGTGACCGATATCGAGACCGAGGTCATTCCCAAGGGCCTGTCGGAAGACACCGTGCGCCTGATCTCGTCGAAAAAGAACGAGCCCGAATGGCTGCTCGAGTTTCGACTGAAGGCATTTCGCAACTGGCTGAAGATGGAACAGCCAAAGCATTGGCCGAATTTCGAATATCCCGAGATCGATTTTCAGGACATTTCCTATTACGCCGCGCCTCGGCAAAAGCCGAAGAAAGCTTCGATGGACGAGGTCGATCCGGAACTGGTGCGCACATTTGAAAAGCTTGGCATTCCGCTGAGTGAGCAGAAGATGCTGGCGAACGTGGCGGTTGATGCTGTGTTCGATAGTGTTTCAGTTGCGACGACTTACAAGGAAAAACTGAAAAAGGCGGGCGTGATATTTTGCTCGTTCACTGAAGCCGTCGTGGAATATCCCGAGCTTGTGCAGAAGTATCTCGGGTCGGTGGTTCCCGTCAATGACAATTATTACGCGGCACTGAATTCGGCGGTGTTTTCGGACGGGTCGTTCGTTTTTATCCCAAAAGGCGTGCGATGCCCGATGGAGCTATCGACCTATTTCCGCATCAACACTCAGGAATCGGGACAGTTTGAACGCACGCTAATTGTTGCTGAGGAAGGCGGTTACGTCGCTTACAACGAAGGCTGCACGGCACCGCAGTTTGATACGAATCAACTTCATGCGGCCGTGGTCGAGCTCGTTGCTCTCGACGATGCGGAGATCAAATACTCGACCGTTCAGAATTGGTACGCCGGTGACGAAACCGGCAAAGGCGGTATATACAATTTCGTGACGAAACGCGGTGCTTGCCGTGGTGTGAATGCGAAGATCTCGTGGACGCAGGTCGAGACCGGTTCGGCGATCACGTGGAAATATCCATCGGTTATTCTGCACGGTGACAATTCGATCGGCGAGTTTTATTCGGTTGCGCTTACAAATAACGCTCAGATCGCCGACACGGGCACGAAGATGATCCATCTGGGCAAGAACACCAAATCGACGATCGTCTCGAAGGGAATTTCTGCCGGAAGATCAAACAACAGCTATCGCGGGCTGGTAAAGGTAATGCCGAAAGCCGAAGGTGCTCGCAACTACACCCAGTGCGATTCGATGTTGATCGGCGGCAAGTCTGAGGCCAACACTTTCCCGTACATCGAGGTGATGAACAACACCGCAAAGGTCGAGCATGAAGCGACGACATCGAAGATCAGCGAGGAACAACTGTTTTACTTACAGCAACGTGGGCTATCGCAGGAAGACGCCGTGAGCTTGATCATCAACGGATTCTGCAAAGAGGTATTCCGCGAGCTGCCTATGGAATATGCGGTCGAGGCGCAGAAGTTGTTGGGGTTGAAGCTTGAGGGAAGCGTTGGGTAGACAGCAGACTTTAGTTTCTGAACTGGAAGTCTAATGGAGATTGAAATGAAGCTAGCCATGGTCTTTTTGTTTTTGATTTTCCCATTGTTTGCGTTTGGGCAAGAGAAGGTGGCAGACCAAGAGAAGACAACCATTTATGTCTACGCAAATTCATCGAGCACATCGATGGGCCGAATAAATAAGTCTGTTTATTTGGGCGAGAAAGAGATTGCACAGATTCGTCCAGAACGATTTTTCATCATCTCGATCAATCCCGGTACATATGCGCTGCACCTCAAAGACAAAAAGGTCGGTGGACTTGAGAAGGAGTTTGAAGCGGGAAAGACGTACTACGTCAAGATTCAGTTTGCGTCGGATGGTTTTTTTATTAAGCCTCGCAGCATTTCTCTCGTCCCCCAAGAGAACGGACTGTTCGAAATAAAGCAGCTTAAGCCAATAGACAAAGACAACATTAAAATTCCAGATTTAGTTAGGTCAAATTAAGGTCCGCTGAGGCTACGTTTGTCTGCCTCAAACCGTTTCTAAGAATGAATAAGATCCAACCACCAGATCAACCGCAGCCGAAGGGGCATTACAGTCCGGGCATTGAGCATAACGGACTGATCTATGTATCCGGTCAATTGCCGATGTCGCTGGATAAGCGGGAGCCGTTCACGGGTGATATCGGTGAGCAGACGGAGTTGGCATTGAGGAACGTCGAGGCCGTTTTGCACGCGGCGGGAAGCGACCTGAATCACGTGCTGCAAATGACGATCTATGTTTCGGACATGGAACTATGGGATGCGGTGAATAGGAAATACGCCGAGATCATGGGCGAGCACCGACCGGCGAGGGCGATCGTGCCGGTCAAAGATCTGCATTTTGGTACGAAGATCGAGATACAGGCGATCGCGGCGGTAAAAGAAGGTTAACCACAGAAAGCACAGAGGGCACAGAAGATGAAATTTGGTATTTTTGTAGTTCTTTTGATCGCTTTGGCGAGTATTGCAAACGCTCAATCGCCGGTGAAACGTACTATCGAGTCGCCTGACGCTCCGAAGGTGGCCGGAGCGCCCTATTCGCAGGCGATCATTGCGAACGGATTTGTATTTGCGGCGGGGCAGATCGGAACGGACCCCAAGACCGGTTCGCTTGTCGAAGGATTTGAGGCCCAGACCGAGCAGGTGCTAAAGAACATCGCGGCGGTCTTGAAGGCTTCGGGGAGTTCGATGGACGACGTGGTAAAGGCGACCGTTTTTCTTGCCGATATGAACGATTTCGCAAAGATGAACGAGATCTATTCAAAGCATTTCAAGGCGCCGTTCCCGGCTCGCTCGACGGTACAGGTAGCTCGGCTGCCGCGCGATGCTCGGATCGAGATCGAGGTTGTGGCAATTGTAAAAGCAGATAAACCCGGTGAGAAGGTGCAAGACAAGAAATGAACCTGCTGCAATATTACGGCATCGATTGGTTGGCTACCGCTTGCGGGTTGACAGGCGTCTTTCTGCTCGGCAACAAGAATAAGCTCGGCTTCCTGATATTTATGATGGCAAGTGCGAGCTGGGTCACATTTGGATTTATCGTAAAGAGCCCGGCGGTGGTGCTGGGAAGCTCGATCTTTTTCATAATGCATTTGCGCGGGTTTCTAAAGTGGCGTCGGGATGAACGCGAAAGGCATTTTATGGAAACGCAGGAGCTGAACGTGGCGAAATGAGGTACGTGATCTTTCAGGTCGATGCATTCGCGAGCGAGGTGTTCAAGGGCAACCCGGCCGCGGTGGTGCCACTGGACGCATGGCCGCCCGACGATGTTATGCAGAAGATCGCGATGGAGAACAACCTTGCTGAGACGGCTTTTTTTGTCGGGAACGGTGACGTCTATGACCTGCGATGGTTCACGCCTACCGTTGAGATCGATCTTTGCGGCCACGCAACGTTGGCAAGCGCGTTCGTGATCCTTGAGTTGCTAGAGGCTGAAACGACCACTGTTAGTTTTCGTTCGCATAAGAGCGGAGATCTTGCGGTCGAGAAAAAAGGCGAACTTCTATTTCTTGATTTTCCTTCGAGGCCAGTCGAACCCGCCGAGCTTCCGGACGGCCTGACGGCGGCACTTGGAAAGGCTCCTAGAGAAGTGTTTAAAGCAAGAGATTATTTTCTTGTCTATGAGAATGAACAGGAGATCCTGGACATCAAGCCAAATTTTTCAAAGCTTTTAGAGATAGACGCTCACGGTTTTATCGTTACCGCAAAGGGCGACACGTCCGACTTTGTTTCGAGATTCTTTGCTCCAGAGGTCGGGGTTTTTGAAGACCCGGTGACGGGTTCGGCACATTGCAATCTGATCCCGTTTTGGGCAGAGCGGCTGGGCAAGACGGAAATGCTTGCCCGACAGGTCTCGGCTCGCGGCGGTGAACTGTTTTGCGAGCTGCGCGGGGACCGTGTACGGATCGGCGGGCATGCAGCTTTGTATTTGAAGGGAGAGATATTTGTGGAAGCTTTGCCACAGAGTTCACAGAGAGCACAGAGTAATTGATCAGGATTCAACGAACTCGGTGAGCTTTCGGTTATCGAAATTTATGTTACTTGAAGTAAAAGATCTGCATGCCGGTATCGACGGCAAGGAAATATTAAAGGGCCTGAATCTTCAGATTCGCAAGGGCGAGGTCCACGCGATCATGGGGCCGAACGGCTCGGGCAAATCGACCTTGTCGAAGGTGCTTGCGGGCCATCCGACCTATGAAGTGATGTCGGGTGAAGTGCTTTATGAAGGTGCGAACCTGCTCGACCTCGAACCTGACGAACGCGCACGTGCGGGCGTCTTTATGGCCTTCCAGTATCCGGTCGAAGTGCCCGGGGTTTCAAATTCGCAATTCCTGCGGCTCGCGTATAACGAGAAAATGAAACATCTCGGCGAAGAGGAACTTGACCCGCTCGAATTCAACGACTATCTGAAGGAAAAGGCGAAGATCGTCGATATGGACCCGCAATTTTTCAAGCGTTCGGTGAACGAAGGCTTTTCCGGCGGCGAGAAAAAGCGGAACGAAATTTTGCAGATGGCGGTGCTCGAACCAAAGCTGGCGATCCTCGACGAAACGGATTCGGGGCTCGACATAGACGCCCTGCGCATCGTCGCCGAGGGCGTGAACAAGCTGCGTTCTCAGGACAACGCGATAATCCTCGTCACGCATTACCAACGGCTTTTGAATTACATTACGCCCGATTTTGTCCACGTCCTGGCCGACGGGAAGATCGTTAAGGAAGGTGGAAAGGAACTGGCGATCGAGTTGGAAGAAAAGGGATACGACTGGGTCAAGGCAGCCGGAAAATAGAGCGTAATGGTAGAGCTTTCATTGATAGATCACATTGAAGCGGAAATCGCCCAGGCTGCTGAATTGAGTATGGCCGGCGACGACGCGGCCGCGTTCCGGCATCTCGAACGCGCCCATGTATTAGGCCAGACAAGCACCTATTACCACACGCGAGTGCATTGGCTAATGCTAAAACACGGAGTTCGCACCGGCGACAAACGCGAGATCGCGGGACAATTGCTGCGGATCGCGGGCGCTCTCACGAAAACACCGCTTGGTATTTATCCCAAAGGAAAGACAGGCGGAGCGAACGTGAGCCCGATCAAACGGATGCCCGTTCCGGACGATCTTGCCGAAATACTTGGAGCGTCAAGGAGATAAGCCGATTTGGCCGAAACGAATAACGAAAAGCACGGACTGCCCATGCCGGCGATCGCCGTCGCCGTTTGGGCGGCTGTCTTGGTCGTCGCCTTCTTGGCGAATCGCGGTTCGGATGTGGGGCAGATCGGGAGGCTCTTTGAAAATCTTGGCGGGGGGCCGCTGGTGGGCGGCGGCTTTCTTGACAGCGTTGTCGGTTCACTGATCGCGGGCGCGCTCGCGGCTGCATGGTTCGGGACGGGTAATCTCATCGTTTCATACCTGCCTGCCGCGGAAAGAAGCGAGAACCATTCGCACGTTCTTGAGTTTTCGCTAAAGGCGGCGGTTGGTGCGGCCGTTTGGTCGATCGTCTGGTTCTTTCTCGGGATTGCAGGGTTATATTCGCGGCCGGTTGGGGCAGCAGCCTTTCTGACGGGCCTTGTACTTGCCGGGCTAGGCTTTCGCCGAATTAGGGAGGTGAATGCGGAAAGCCGCGTGCCTGAACGAGCGGCTGTTTTCGATAAGGCGGTGCTTGTATTGATCGCTGTGCCGGTGTTGCTTTCGTTAATTGCAAGCCTTGCTCCGCCAACGGCCAAGGACACGCTGCTTTACCATTTCGCGGTGCCTAAGGCTTTCATCGCGCAAGGCAGCAGTGCGTTTATCGAGGGCAACATTGCGAGCTATCTGGCCCTCGGGACGGAGATGCACGTCGTATGGGCGATGCTGCTTGGCGGCCCGGTTGCGGATCGAGCCGGCGAGGCCGCGGCGGGCGCGGCCGTTTGGATATTTTTTCCGCTACTGCTGGCGGCGATCTTTGGATGGGCACGCGAGATCGGGATCTCGCGGCGATGGTCTTTGATCGCGGTTTTGATGGTCGCAGCGGTCCCTACGGTATATCACGTATCGGCGAGCGCTTATATTGACGTCGCTCTCGCCTTGTACGTGACGCTTGCAGGCTATGCCCTATCGCGGTGGTGGCGTTCGCTCGAGAGCCGATGGCTGATCTTCGTCGCGATCTTTCTCGGTGCTGCACTTTCGATAAAGCTGACGACGGTCGTCGTGATCGCCGCGTTCGGATCGGTCGTTTTGCTGAGGGTTCGAGCTGCGAAAGCAAGCCAGCCCGACAGAATGGCAAAGATCGCGGCCGGCGGGTTTGCCGCACTGATATTCGCGGGCTTGATCGCGTCGCCGTGGTATCTGCGTACATGGTCCGAAACGGGGAGCCCGGTTTTTCCATTTTATCTGAACCTAATCCCCGGCGAAGCACCGGGCTGGGACATTGAGCGGTCGCAGTTATTCCAGGCAATGAATTCGCAGTATGGCGGATATGAAAAAACGCCATTGGACTATCTTGCGGCGCCGTGGAACGTTTCCGTCGCGGCGCAGCCTGAACAGGCGGTATATTTTGACGGCGTGCTTGGCGTCGTGTTCCTCATCGGGCTTCCACTGCTGATCCTGGCCCTTTGGGGCCGGAGATTTTCGGACGAGGGCGTACGTGTTTCGGTAATGATCGGTTCCGGCGTGGCAGCGACAGTGTTTCTTTTCTGGCTGTTCTCGAGCCAGCAGCTTCGTTATCTGCTTCCTATGCTTCCGATGATGGCGATCGGGATCGCGGCGGCGGTCGAAGCGGTCGCAGCAAAGCGGACGCCGCTTTACATGGCAGCAAAGTATTCGATCAGCCTAGCCGCCGTGTGCGGGCTGCTGACGACGTTCGCATGGTTTTTACAAAAGGCCCCCCTGCGAGCGGTACTTGGCGGCGAGACCAGGGACCAATATTTGGCGCGGAATTTGGACTATTACACATTCTACCAGGCGTTGAACAAGACGACCGCGGCAGATGCGAAAGTGTGGCTGATAAATATGCGGCGTGACACTTATCATTTGGACCGGCCCATTTTCTCGGACTACCTGTTCGAAGACTGGACGTTGCGGCAATGGGTTTGGGAAGCGAACAGCGTGAACGACCTGCGGAACCGGGCAAATCAGATGGGCTTCGTCTATCTATTGACGCGGCACGATTTTTTGTTCGACTACGACCGATCGTCTTTGGTAGATGACGCAAAGCCGCGTGCGGAGAACGAGGCGAAGCTGAAGATGGCGAAAGAATTTATTCTGGATAAGACGAACACCATCCACGCGGATGGCAAGTTCAGTTTGGTCAAGTTGTTTTAGAAAGGGGCCTGCGATTGCGAGGTAGTTTGCAGGTGAAGAGACTTTTTAACGCAGAGGACACAGAGGGAAGATATAGAGGCCACAAGAGAAGGCAGGGGCTTGGTTTATTAGGGAATGGTTTCATCTAGTGCAGTACAGGAAACGCGGTTCAAGGATGAGTTTAAGAAATTGATCGCGGAAGAGAACGATAAGTCCGTGCGAGTTTTGCGCGAGCGCGCCTATGAGCACTTCGCGACGAGCGGTTTTCCGACGCCAAAGGACGAGGATTGGAAATACACAAATGTTTCCGAGATTGGAAAACGCGAGTGGGCGACAGGAAGGTATGGCTTTGCATTGCCGGAGCTCGATGCGGATGCACGCGCTGTCGCGGAAAGATTCAAGTTTGACAGGAACGGATTAACGGCCTTGAATACGGCGTTTGCCGAATTTGCAGTCGTGCGGATACCGAAGGACACTGTCGTTGACGAGCCTGTCGAGTTCGACCTTTCAGCACCGGCGGGAAAGGCGGTGTTCCCGCACGTTATCGTGATCGCCGAGGCGGGCAGCAAGGCTACGCTTGTCGGCATTTACGAGTCGGAGGGTGCGAACTTTACAAACGCGGCCGTGCAGATCGTGGTTGAGGACAATGCGAACCTGACACATTATCGGGTCCAGCGGGAATCGCCCGAGGCATTCCATTACGGCTCGACCGAAGTTACGCTAGGCCGCGGGAGTGTTTACAACTCAACGAATATAAACCTTGGCGGTGCGATCTCGCGGCACGATATCGACCTGAAGTTCACGGCCGAGGGCGGCGAGGCTTGGGTGGATGGGCTGTACATGCTGAACGGCGCGCAGCACCACGATACGCATTCGATAATCGACCACCAGGTTCCGAACTGCATTTCACATCAGACATATAAGGGTGTGCTCAACGACAGTTCCCGTGGCGTTTTCAACGGCAAAGTGTTCGTTCGCGAAAACGCGCACGGAACGGACGCTCAGCAGTCGAATAAGAACCTGCTGCTGTCGAACGAGGCGCGCGTGGACACCAAGCCGCAGCTTGAGATATTTAACGATGATGTTAAGTGTTCGCACGGGGCGACGGTGGGGCAGTTGGAGGAAGAGGAATTGTTTTATTTGTTGACGCGTGGGCTGCCCAAAACGCTAGCGAGGAATCTGCTCATTTACGGGTTCGCGGAAGAGATCATCAACAAGATCGACATTGATTCGATCAAGGCAGAACTGGATGCGGCTGTGTTGAATAGGTTGAACGCGGAGATTTAACCACGGAGGACACAGAGAGCACAGAGATTTTGATGGAGTTGAATGAGATCACGCAGACGATCATCGGTTGCGCGATACGTGTTCACAAAGCTCTAGGACCCGGATTGCTTGAGAGCACGTATGAGGTTTGTCTTGTTCATGAGTTGTCCAAGTCTGGATTGAAGGTTAGGTCGCAGTTGGCCTTACCCGTTGTTTACGATGGAATAACTCTCGACGCGGGGTACAGAATCGATCTTCTGGTTGAGGAAATGGTAATTGTGGAACTCAAAGCGGTCGAATCGATCCATCCGATCCATGAGGCCCAAGTGATTTCCTACTTGAAGTTGAGCGGAAAGAAGGTTGGCTTGCTTATAAATTTCAACGTGAAAATGCTCACGAACGGGATTAAAAGATTAGCAAACTGATCTCCGTGGTCTCGGTGTTCTCTGTGGTGAAAATAGATGAAAGCGGTACAACAAGGAATGACGAATTGGGACGTTGAAAAAGTAAGAAAGGATTTTCCGGTGCTGTCGCAGATGGTGAACGGAAAGCCGCTCGTGTATCTGGACAATGCGGCTTCGTCGCAGGTGCCGCAGTCGGTGATAGATCGTACTTCGAAGTATCTTGCTGAAGAGCATTCTAATATCCACCGCGGTGTGCATTATTTGTCACAGCACGCGACGACGGCGTATGAGGCGGCCCGTGAAAAGGTGAAGCGGTTTATTAACGCTCCGGACGTGAACTGCTGCATCTTCGTTCGCGGAACGACCGAAGGTATCAACCTGGTCGCGCACTCGTATGGCACGGGGTTTATCAACGAGGGCGACGAAATCCTGGTTTCGCAGATGGAGCACCATTCGAACATCATCCCCTGGCAGGTCGCGGCGGAAGAGCGCGGTGCGAAGCTTCGTGTTATCCCTATGAATGAACGAGGAGAGCTCATAATCGAAGAATACGACAAGCTGCTGAACGAGCGGACGAAGATCGTCGCTGTCGGGCATGTATCGAACGCGCTTGGCACCGTTAATCCAATCAAGGAGATGATCGCGACGGCGCATAAATTCGGCGTGCCGGTTTGCGTCGATGCGGCGCAAAGCGTGCCGCATTTCCCGGTGGATGTGCAGGACCTGGATGCGGATTTCTTTGTGTTTTCGGGGCATAAGATGTTCGCCCCGACTGGCAGCGGAGTGGTTTACGGCAAGCGCGACTGGCTGGACAAGATGCCGCCGTATCAGACAGGCGGGAGCCAGATCCGCACGGTGAGTTTTGAGAAAACGACCTATGCCCCGCTGCCCGCGAAGTTCGAGGCGGGGACGCCGGCGATCGCGGCCGGCATCGGATTGGGTGCGGCGATCGATTATTTGAATTCGATCGATTTCGCGACGGCCGCGGCTTACGAGCACGAATTGCTCGAGTACGCCACGCAGCGTCTCGCTGACATCCCGGGCGTCAAGATCGTCGGCACGGCCGCCGAAAAGGCGAGCGTGCTGTCGTTCACCATCGAAGACATCCATCCGCACGACATCGGCACCATCCTCGACCAGCAGGGCATCGCCGTCCGGGCGGGGCATCACTGTGCTCAGCCGGTGATGCAATTCTTCGACGTGCCCGCAACCGCCCGCGCCTCGTTCGCGTTCTACAACACGCGCGAAGAGGCCGACAAGCTGGCGGATGCGGTGCAGAAGGTAATGGAGGTTTTCGCTTAACGAACGGTAAGCAACAGAACCATTCTGAAGTGGGTTCTCTCTCGTGGTCGCGTAAAGCTCCTTAGCCATGGGAAGGAGGATCTTCTGTGTGAGAGCCGTCACTTCGCTCCATTCAAAACTGCGCAATAATTGCAAAATGCTGACAGACTTACAGATAGCCCAGAAAGCCAAACTTCGGCCAGTTGCGGATATCGCGGAGCAGTTGGGATTGGGGCCCGAGGACATCGATAATTACGGCAGCCCCTATATTGCCAAGGTTCGACTTGAGGTTTTAGACCGCTTAAAGGATCGGCCGAACGCAAAGTACATAGATATCTCGGCGATAACGCCCACGCCGCTAGGCGAGGGCAAATCGACAACTCTGATCGGGCTTGGGGAGGCGATGAAGCACCTCGGAAAAAGGTCGGTCGTCACGCTCCGGCAACCATCCCAGGGCCCTACCTTTGGAATAAAAGGCGGAGCGGCAGGCGGTGGCTACGCGCAAGTCGTGCCGATGGAGACGTTCAATTTGAATCTCACGGGCGACATCCATGCTGTGACCGCCGCCAATAATCTGCTGGCCGCGATGGTCGATAACAGATTGCTTCGCGGCAATCCGCTAAATATAAACCCGCACAGCATCACGTGGAAGCGCGTTGTCGATACGAACGACCGTGCCCTGCGGAAGATCATCGTGGGTCTCGGCGGCAGGATGGAGGGCGGCATCCCGCGCGAGACTGGTTTCGATATTACTGTCGCGTCGGAGGTGATGGCGATCCTGGCACTGACGACGTCGCTGCAGGATATGCGGAAGCGATTCGGCCGGATCGTGGTCGGGCTGACACATGATAAGAAGCCGGTCACCGCCGAAGAGATCGGGGCGGCAGGGGCGATGACCGTGCTGATGCGTGACGCAATTCGCCCCACGATAATGCAAACGATCGAGAACACGCCCGCTCTCGTCCACGCCGGGCCATTCGCCAATGTCGCCCATGGAAACAGCAGTATTCTTGCCGACTTGATCGGCATAAAGACGGCTGATTATTTGATGACCGAGTCAGGGTTTGGCGCGGACATCGGCGCCGAGAAGTTCTTTAACATTAAGTGCCGTTACAGCGGCCTGAGACCCGATGCGTGTGTAATTGTTGCGACGATCCGGGCATTGAAGTCCCACAGCGGCAAGTATAAGGTCGTCGCCGGCAAGCCGCTGCCGCCAGAGATGCTTGAACTCAGCGTGGCAGACGTTGAAGCAGGCGCGTCGAATCTGCGAAAGCAGATCGAGAATGTGAAACTGCACGGCGTCACGCCGGTCGTGGCGATCAACGCCTTCGAAACCGACCACGCTGAGGAGATCGAGGCCGTGAAACGGATCGCTGTCGAAGCGGGTGCGCTGGGCGCTGCCGTTTCCACCCATTGGGCTGACGGCGGGAAGGGTGCCGTCGAACTCGCCGAAATGGTCATCGAGGCGGCCGAGGAGCCGAATGATTTCAAGTTTCTCTATGAACTCGACCAGCCGATCAAGGCAAAGATCGAGACGATCGCGACGAAGATCTACGGAGCCGATGGCGTCCGTTTCGAGCCCTTCGCTGAACAGCAGATCGAGGCATATGAAGCTAACGGCTTCGGCGACCTACCGATATGTATGGCGAAAACGCACCTTAGTCTAAGCCACGACCCGACGTTAAAGGGGGCGCCGACTGGGTTTACCTTGCCGGTGCGCGAGGTTCGCGCGAGTGTTGGTGCAGGATTTATCTATCCGATATGCGGTGATATGAGAACCATGCCGGCCCTGCCCGAACACCCGGCGGCCGAACGCGTAGATATCGACGAGAATGGAAATGTTGTAGGCTTGTTTTAGATGTCAGAATTGAATGAGCTTTACCAGGAAACCATCCTGGAACACAACAAGAACCCGAGGAATTTCCGCGAGATCGAGGACGCGGACAAGACCGCGTTGGGCAACAACCCGCTGTGCGGCGATGCACTGCAGGTCTATGTCAAAATGGACGGCGACACCGTCGCGGATGTGGCTTTCAAAGGTTCGGGCTGTGCAATTTCAAAAGCCTCTGCGTCAATGATGACTCAGGCCGTGAAAGGAAAGAACCGTGCCGAGGCAGATCAGCTCTTTGACGAGTTCCACCGGATGGTGACCGGAGAGATGGACATCGAATCGGATGAAAACCATCTTGGCCGACTAAAGATCTTTGCCGGCGTACTTGAATTCCCCGCCCGCGTAAAATGCGCCTCGCTTAGCTGGCACACGCTGAATGCGGCGCTGAGCGACACCGGAGAGGTATCGACAGAGTAGGCCCCCGTGAAACACAGATAACGAATTTTGACGGAACATTTCCGGGCGGTTCTTTCGTATCGGGTCGGAGGGATTTGCTTATGTCAGCAACTGCTTTGCCGGGAAAGAGTAGATTTGACCACACATTTTTTGCCGTTTTCGCGACATTTCTCGTTGCGGCGGTTCTCGTGGGATTTGGCCCAACGTTTTACCTGAAGCCGTTCTTCACCAGTCCGCCTATCTCTCGAACCATCGTTTGGGTTCACGGCTTTGTAATGGCGGCGTGGGTACTGCTCTTCATTGCCCAGGTTTATTTTGTTTCTGCAAAGAAGATAAAGCTCCATCAAAGGCTGGGCATTGCGGGCGTGGGCCTTGCCGTCGTGGTCTTTGTGGTCGGCCTACTCACCTCGATCGCGGCTGCCAAGTATGGTTCGCCCTCCACGCCGGCGAATGTCGATCGGCTAGAGTTCATGATCATACCTTTCGGGGATATGCTGGTCTTTGCTCTCCTGTTCGGTGCTGCGATCTACTATCGAAAAAAACCGGCGAATCATAAACGGCTGATGCTGCTTCTTGCGATCACGCTGTTGCCGGCTGCAATAGCGCGGTTTCCGGGCGGGATGACCGATTCTCTTGGACCACTTTGGTTTTACGGCGTTCCGACTCTGTTGATCGCGGCTTTGATCGCTCTCGATGCCTGGAAAAGCGGAAAAGTGAATCGGGTGTTCCTGTTTGCGGGGAGCTTGGTGATAGCCGGTTTCTGGCTCAGACTTCCAATGGGTTCGACTCAGGCCTGGCTGGGTTTTGCTTCGTAGTTGACTGCGTAAGATCCCGCCTGTAGGTTGGGCCGGTATGAGGCGGCGATCTCGCGAAATTGTCTTACCTGGTTGCATCTCCAAAGATCATCCTTGTTAAGTCGATGTGCGATCAGCTCGATCACTCCAGGTGCGGCCGCAATTGCCGCATCGGCGTTCAGGAAAAGCATTCGCGTTCTTCTTGCGAGCACGTCTTCGGCCGTTCGAGCCATTTCGAGATCCACCGCCCTAAAAACGTCGCCGGTCTTGTAATCGAACGCGGGGTGCAGGCTCTCACCGGCCGCGGTCTCAGGCGGTGATATCAACAGGCCTTCTGTTACGCAGTCATTCGGTGTCAGACCGGCAATCTCAATAGCCTTGTCAACAGCATCTTCGGCCATTCGACGATATGTTGTCCATTTTCCCCCGGTTACGGTCACAAGACCTGCGTCATCTACGAACATTTCATGGCCACGCGAAAGCGATGATGTTTTCAAATCGTCTCGTGCCGATCTGATCAACGGCCGGACGCCCGCAAATACGCTCAAAATTTCTTTTCGTGTCGGTTTAGCCGTAAGGTAATTCCCAGCGGTTTCGAGAATGAACTCGATCTCGGTTTCTACTGCGCGAGGCTCGAGATCGGCCCTTTCCACTGCGGTATCGGTTGTGCCGATCAGAAGGTGATCGTGCCAGGGAATGCCGAAAAGAACGCGGCCGTCACTTGTTTTCGGGATCATCAGTGCCGCATCGGAAGGCTGGAATTTACGGTTAAGAACCAGATGGACTCCTTGGGCAAAAGTGACGACAGTTCTTGCGCCCGGGTCGGACATCAGGCGTACGGGATCGCAAAAAGCACCGGTCGCGTTTATTACGCATTTAGCCGCGATCTTATGTTTTTCTTGTTTCTCAACATCTTCGAACTCAACGCCGCTTATTTTTCCATTCTCGTCTTTCAAGAGCGAGGTAACCTTCGCGTAATTCAAAACAACCGCTCCGTTTGCGTGTGCCGTCCTGAGAATATCGATAAGCAGCCGCGTATCGTCGAATTGGCAATCGAAATAGAGTACGCCGCCGCGAAGGCCTTGCGGATTGAGCGTCGGTAAGTGCCTCAGCGTTTCTTCTCGCGAAAGGAGTCGGGACTCGCCAATGCCGAAGCTGCCAGAAAGGCGGTCATAGATCTTCATCCCCAGGCCGTAGAATGCTTTTTCAAAATGGCCGTAGCACGGGATGATAAAAGGCTGCTTACTTATAGCGTGCGGTGCATTCCTCAAAAGGAGGCCGCGTTCTTTTAATGCAGTGCGGACAAGCGAGATGTTGCCCTGTCGGAGGTAGCGGACCCCGCCGTGGATGAGTTTTGTCGAGCGGCTGGAGGTGCCTTTTCCGAAATCGTGTTGTTCGAGGAGGAGAACCGAAAAACCTCTTGATGCCGCGTCGAGAGCGCAGCCCGCACCCGTCGCCCCGCCGCCTATCACAATGATGTCCCAGGTTACGCACGCGTCTTTCGCTTTCGTTAGATCCTCTTCTCGGTTCATCCTGCCGACGTTCGACCAACTCGAACCTCATAACTATCGACCATCGAACGGCCGCAATCAACTGTGGTGAGGGAATTTGTCATCCTAATTAGTTGCGAGTTTTTTGTGATTAGAGGATAGTTTTTCTGTACGGACGATCCCTTTTCCCGCATCGCCTTTCATAGATGAGCGAAAAGAGCCCTGAACACAAAGATGGTATAAAACCAGCCGGCGGGCTTTGGCTGGCCGTCGCTGCAAGCGCGGTCTTGACGGCAGGGATGGCGATCGTTCTGAGCGGCCAGGGGCGCGTCTGGTGGTGCGAGTTGGGCGACTCGGCCATCTACATCAACCAGGCATGGAACAGCAGCCATACTTCCCAGCATCTATTTGACCCCTACACCTTCACCCATATACTTCACGGCGTTCTGCTTTTCTGGCTTACGGGCCTGCTCGTTCCGCGACTTGCGATGCATTGGCGATTCCTGATCGCGATGGCCGCCGAAGCGGGATGGGAGGTACTCGAAAATTCCAGCTTTATCATCGAAAAATACCGTGAAAATACCGCTTCGCTCGATTATTTTGGAGATTCGATCGCTAATTCGATAGGAGACGTTATCGCTTGTGCCGTGGGCTTTTGGGTGGCAGCGAAGCTAGGGATGTGGAGATCGCTGGCGTTTTTCCTCGTGGTCGAGATCGTACTTCTATTATGGATTCGCGACGGTTTGCTGCTAAACATCCTGATGCTGATCTATCCGGTCGAATGGATCAAGGCCTGGCAAACCGCGATCTGATACATTCTTTCAGCGTTCGCCGCGGGCCGCCTCGACCTTTGACTCAAGCTCTACGGCAAGGCGACGGAGGCCGGGCTGATCGAAAGTTTCCATGTTCCTGAGGGTTTCGTCGAGCACGCGCCGCTGAAACTCAGGCCAGCCCGCCGGCCCGACCACTGCGCCGAATTCGCCCTGGTAATAGGTCGTTCGCGGAGCGCGAACGCGTTCAGATGCTGTCTTATCCACCGAGATGACCACAGAAGGGATGCGGTCCGCTTCAAGCCGCCTCGCGATGATGCCCGCGGTTTGATGACACAAACGCGAAGCAGGAACGATCAGGGCCGCCGTTACCGAATAGCGGACGAGCCTCTCGGATAATTTAGGTGCAAGCTCTTCGGCAACCAGCTGAGCATTAGGAATGTAACAGCTTGTGCTCCACCAAACCTCATTCAGACGCCCAATGACGGAATTGGCCTCGTACTCAGCGAGTCTATCGATCGGGACCTGCGCATTTCTGTCCTCGAGCACTGCTTTCGCATCATAACCCTTTGCGGCAAATTTCAGATCAGCCGCCTCGACCTCGATCGGGATCTCGTGGAAACCAGATTCGCCGTTGCGAGACTCTAGGTCGAAGGCTTCGGTACCGTCGATGTATCCGCCCGCGGTAGAGATCAGGCCAAGATTCAGCATCGGCAATGCCCGGCGAAGGGGCGTGAAAGGCGCGTGGGAATTTTCGACGAATGGATAACCCAAAAGCCGCTCGTCACCCCGCCATGAGGCAAATCGCTTTGTGAAGGTTGAAAGGTTCTCGATGATCTCCATATCCACTATTTTTTTACAAACGGTTTCGAAAAATCAAAGGGGTTCGTGGTCGTGGCGGAATTTCCACCCGCGTTGCCGGGCCGCCTTGCAGCGATCAGAAAAAAGGCCAGCAGGGCTGCCGCCATACCCGCAACCAGCACCCAGACCGAATATTCGTGAAGGCTGTTGAACTGCAAACGCAGCGGATCGTCGGCTGCGAGCTCATCAATTGGCCTGCCCATCTGCGCCCTCGTAAAGTCCATCCAAAGCGCGATGACAAACTGCCCGACCCCGCATGCCGCTCCCACTACAATCAGCAAGAACCGTTCTCCCCATAGAGAGAACCGATTTGCACCGGTGCGGCCGACGAGCGACATCAGGATCAACAAAGCCGCGATACCTAAGCCGCTCAGATTCAGGATCATAAGCGTACGGCTGACGACCGAGCCGGCAAGCTCACGGCTGGGCAAGACCGCAAATGCGCTTTGCGCGACGCCGATAAAAAACAATGCCGCACCCAGCCAAATAGCCAGCACAAGCAGCCGCAGGTCGGTCAAAAACTTCATCAGCAAAAAGGAAAAGACCAGATTATTATCCGAGTTTTGGGAGAAAAGGGCAAAAGGCGCATTATTGCTGAATATCCAGATATCTATTGCTTTTCGGCCTGAGGAACAGGTACTGCAGGCCTGATCAAGATCCAGGTGATCCGACCGAGGGGGAGAATCAATATTGAGACAAAAGCTGGCGGCCCGCGTGCCAAATAAAACGAGGATTTAGGACAAGATAGCGGCGCCACAGGCGTTTAGGTTCTTGGACGAGGCGGTAAAGCCATTCCAGGCCAAGCCGGCCAAGCCATGCCGGAGATTCTTTCACGTTCCCGGCGTAAAAATCGAATGAAGCGCCGACCCCCAGCATCACGCAATTGAGTCGGTCTCGATGTTCGGCCATCCAATTTTCCTGTTTTGGGCAGCCAAGCCCCATAAAAAGGATCTGCGTGCCAGAGGCATTTATACGGTCGGTGATCTCTTTGTCTTCGTCTGCCGTTAGTGGACGAAATGGCGGTGAATAAGCAAATGAGACAACGAGGCCCGGATGTTCTTTCCCAGCTCGACCTACCATTCTCTCCACCACCTCAGGCCGGCCGCCATAGAATCCGACCCGGATACCTTTACGTTCGGCCTCAGCCATAATGAGCATCATAAGATCGTTGGCGCGGACCCTTTCTGGATCAACGGCTTTCTGAAGTTTCTGCATCCAGACCATGGGCATTCCGTCCGGAACTATCATTTCCGCTGCGTTCACACGGGCGGCAAATGCAGGCGAATCGAAAGATTCCATGGCCATATGCACGGTGCCGAAGCAGATGTAGGCACCGCGGCCCGCTTCAACAAGATCGATCACGCGATCGAGGGCGGAGACATGGCTCACGCGGTCCACATCAAGACTGACGACCCTGTATCGTTCTCGCTGCTCCTTATCGATCGTCATTTCTTTGCTGATGCACTCGTATAGATCGCTTCGAGCTTCTCAATATAATCCGGGACCGAGAATTTTCGCCGGACCGTATCTATCGCTGCTTCCTGTATCGGTTTCCATTCAGAACGGCTGCTGAGTATCATCTTCATCCGGCTGACAAGCTGATTAGTATTACCAGGTTCGATGAGATAACCATTCACACCGTCATCGATGACGGCTGCGACCGACGCCATTTCAGAGGCGACAACCACACAGCCCGATGCCATCGCCTCCAGCATTGCCATCGGAAGCCCCTCACCATAAATGCTGGGAAGCAGGAAAATGTCGGCCTTTTCAAGTTCATTGAATTTGGCCTCTCCTTTCAGAACACCGCCGTAACGGAACCGATCACCCAAAACCTCAGAGATGTTCTTCAAGAAGGCCTCACGCATCGGCCCGTCGCCAAAGCATGCGAGACGAAAATCGAATCCATCCTGCCTAAGCGCAGCCGATGCCTTTACGATCTCATCCAACCCTTTTGATTCGTGAAGCCTTCCGAAAAAAATAATGACGGGCGGTTCATTGGCGGTCGCTGCCTGGCTGCCTTCACGGAAAGGAACTGCATTTGCCAACACCCGAATGTCGAGGTTCGGCCACCGGGCGTTTACGACCCGCTTTTCCAATTCGCTGTAAACGACCACCAACTTTGCCGAGCCGAGCATGCTGCTCGCAGCGCTCTCGAGCCGCACGCTGTCAAACTGGTTGACCAGATACTTTCCTCCATGGAGAGCAAGTACAACCGGAATACCGGCTCGCGCCGCGGCTTTTGAAAGTGCCAGATCTCGCCATATCGAAAGGTCGGTCATAGCCGTATTGATATGGACGAGGGATGGCCTGATCCGGCGAAGGAACGCATAGAACCTGAAAGGCAGCAACGCCTGCCTTGCCATCCAGCGAATTCCAGCGGCTTCGCCGTCCTCGCGGCCCGCCTTGAAGTGGGAGAACTGGTTCGAGCTATTCTCGATTATCTGGCGAACAATGGTGGAAATGCCGCTAACGTTCCGATCCTCATCAAGGCTTGGCGCTGTTATGACTATCCTCATCTGGCAAAATGAGAGAATATCTTAACGAAGTGGCTTTGTCAGCAAGGCCCGTGGTGCGAGCCGAAGCCTGAAGCCTTGTGACATAATAAGGAAAATGAGACCGGAGGCTGCGCTTTCAAAACGGCCCGTCCTGGTTAAGGCGGAAAAACGCGTTCCGGCATGGGTAATGCCGGCGGCGAAGTTATCAGTGTTCTTGACCGACCTGGCAATTGCTGCTATCTGCTTTCTGGCCGCGTTTGTTCTCAGGTCTGGCGATGAGGTTTTCTCTGGATCCGGTTGGGCGTGGTCGGACGATTTTGCACCTTATGCCGGAATACTTCTATTCGCCGTCGTATCTCGGGGCCTAATGCTGTTGTACCAGCGTGTTTACAACTTTGCCGGGGTCTTTTCATACACACGGGAAACAATAAAGGTTTTCAAGGCCGTTGCCGTAAGCTCGCTTCTTATCGTCGCCTGGGCTTTCCTTTTTCGCGGAGGCTTTGAATTCCGCGAGTTCTCCTATTCACGCGCGATATTCGTGCTTGATTTCTTCCTTGCGCTGGCCGCGTTCACGACCTTCCATATTGGGATCCGCTTCATTCAGGCCCGAATTCGGGAGCGTGGTATCAATCTATTGCCAACCCTTGTTGTTGGGACGAATGACGAGGCTCTTCAGACGGTTCGGGAATTGAAGGATCGGCGTGACCTCGGTTACAAAGTGGTCGGCCTTGTTGATGGGAATGGCGGAAAAGCCGGCAGTGGATTCCAGGCGAAGGCAGGTGTCCCGATCGCAGGAGGCATCGAAGACCTTGCCGAGATCATTCGGGAATTGGAGATCCAAGAAGTGGTCATCACGGATAATTCGATCCCGCGCGAACGGTTGTTTGAGGCAATGATGCAGATCGGCCGCGGGCACCGAGTCGAGTTTCGGTTCGCTCCGAGCCTTTTCAGCCTTCTTCCTCAAAAGACGAGCGTAGAGCAAGTTGGCGTGCTGCCGATGGTACGACTGTTCCGAGAACCGCTAACGGATCTGCAAAGATTCGTGAAACGAGTTTCCGACATCGTTATCTCATTGGCCGCCACTTTATTTCTGATCCCTGTCTGGCTAGTTGTTTCGATACTGATCAAACTTGATTCGAAAGGGCCGATCTTGTTTTTACAGGAGCGCGTCGGGATGGACGGCAGGATCTTTCTTTGCTACAAGTTTCGCACGATGCACGCAGATTCTGACGACCGTCCCCATCGAGAAGCTTATCAGCGGAATATTGACGGAGATCCGGCTGCTAACGGCGGTACACCAGGAGAGCCTGTCTTTGGCAAGGTCATATCCGACCCTCGCGTTACCAAATTGGGCCGGTGGCTTCGACGTTCGAGTGTAGATGAGATACCCCAGCTTCTGAATGTGTTAAAGGGCGATATGAGCGTCGTCGGGCCGCGGCCGCCGATCCCTTATGAGGTGGAGTCTTACGAATCCTGGCACCATAAGCGTTTGGATATGAAACCAGGCATCACAGGACTTTGGCAGGTATCGGGACGCAGCCGCCTGCCATTTGAAGAAATGGTTCGCATTGACCTTTACTACATCGAAAATTGGTCTATCTGGCTTGATCTCAAGATCATTTTGCTAACGCTGCCCGCAATCCTAAGAGGTGATGGTGCGCGATAATCCGTTGGGGGAAAGTGAGTGTACGGTTTCAGAGGCACTAAGTTTCGCAGAAGTTGAGCTTGCCGGCGCTGGCATCGCCAAACCGCGTCGCGAGGCGGCATCTTTGCTTACTTATGCCCTCGGCAGGGACAGAGCCTTTCTTGTGGCTCATCCTGAATTCTTGATACCCGCGGCCTCCATCGAGTGGTTTGAGGATGCGGTCGCCCGGCGTGCTGAAAGGGAACCATTTCATTATGTCGTGGGGTGGAAGGAATTTTACGGTTTAAGAATAGAGGTTTCACGGGCCGTACTTATTCCGCGGCCGGAGACGGAGTTGCTTGCCGAGCATGCCATCTCATTGATCGAACACCAGCAGCAGCCGGTTTTTTGCGAGGTCGGGATCGGCTCGGGATGTATTTCTGCAGCCATACTTTCAAATGTTCCGCTGGCCTTCGGTATCGGGCTTGAGATCTCAACGGAAGCGATCGCAGTCGCGAGGCGCAATTTCGAACGACTCGGCATTGCCTCACGGATCGAGGTCCGTCAATCAGACGTTTTTGCCTCTGTCGGTTCGGGTGAGAGATTTGATCTCATCGTGTCGAATCCGCCGTATGTACCCGCTTTGGAGCTGCTACAGCTTCAGCGAGAGGTTCGCCAGTATGAACCTCACATTGCACTTACAGACGGAGGTGACGGATATTCAGTGATCCGTCGTTTGATCGCGGGATCTCCGAGCCTTCTTTCGCCCGGCGGTTACCTTTCACTGGAGGTTGGTTTTGGACAATCCGAAACGGTCGTCCAGATGTTCGACCCGGCTGCATGGGACGATGTTTCGCTCAATACAGACCTGCAGGGTATTGACAGAGTGATCACGGCAAGATCGCGGGCGAAATGAGTGAACCGTGCTTGTGACAGTCACGCGATGTTAGGATATATGATGCTTGCCTTTTTCGGCGAAATAGGTTTAATATAAGGGCGTTCCATTGTTGACAGTTTTCAAAGCTTACGGGTAGATGCCGGGTTGCCGGTCCTTCTCCGATCTACGGAGAACCGGTACAGAGGACACCGCTAAACTCAGTAAGTTCGGACCTTTTTTCGATGATCGGAGGTGATTCTTGTGAAGGGTGCGCTTAGTGGTTTATTGGCTCTCGGTTCTCTTTTACTCGCGGCGTTGTCTTATTGGCAATATAGAGGGAGCGCTGCCACGATGTGGCTTATCGGGATCTTCGTGTTCCTGATTTCAATGCTGATATTTGGCGGCATGTTCCTTTCCGGCCGCGTGAATAAGACCGAAGAAATTCACATTACCGAGTAGCTATTGTTGATAGTTCGCCTTGCTTGCACGAGGCTTGAACCCCAGATCCCAGAAGACCGGTGTTTCGGAGTAGATGTGCCGAAATGCCGGTCTTTGTTCTTGGGAGGAAAGATCGAGAACGAAAAGAAAGGGCCGTAATGTTGACAAAAATGTAATGTTTTAGAATCATTGACTAAGCTCTCATAGTTTAAGATTTACGATGCCTAAGATAGCGGACATTACAGAGACCCCAAACCCCAACGCCGTGAAATTCATCCTGAAGGAACCGGTATCGAATGGGACGTCTCATTCATTCAAAGACGCCGGATCGGCGGCGGCCGACCCGCTGGCCCGGTCGATATTTGATGTCGGCAACGTCGAGTCCGTTTTTTACATGGACAAGATGATCACGGTCGAAAAATCAGACGAGGCCGAATGGGAAGAGATATTGCCGGCACTGGCGGTACCTATCAGGGCAGCGGAAGCAGCGGCTACTAGGAACGGCAACGGCTCGGCAGCGGAGGTCGGCGGAGCCATAGCCGCTGCAGCGAGTGATGATCCGAGATTTGCGGAGATAAACCAGCTCCTGGATGATCGGATCCGGCCCTACCTAGCGGGGGACGGCGGTTGGCTTGAAATAGTCTCTCTTGACGGGCCGACACTTAAGATCCGTTATGAAGGAGCATGCGGCAGCTGTCCAAGTTCTTTGACCGGCACGCTGATGGCGATCGAGAATATGATCCGCGATGAGGTGGACCCGGAAATTGAGGTCATTGCGGTTTAGGTCCTGTTTCGCTATATAATTCAGGACAGGTGGTTTCGCGGCTGCGGCGGTCGGAAGAATTTCTTGACATATCACGGTTAAATCCGTAATACTTTTTAGTGGCGGCCGCGGTTGCCCATCCGCAAGCGGCCCCGACAGACCTTTACAATTTCCCCGTCCGCCCTTCTACCCGCGTCCATTTCTCAACTGTAATTTTTTGACCTGGAGGAGAAACCCCTGTGAACAGTGAAGAACTCGAACTTAGTTTGAGAACCGAATTTGAAAGCTACCTTAAAGGTTTTCTGGCCGATCTGCGACAGGAGGTTTCCGAGTTTCAGAAAAGCTTTGAGACAGAGTTCGAGAAACATAAGGCCCAAACAGATGAGGCCCTTCGCAAGCTTGTCGTTCGATTTGAGAAGGATCTCGAACTTGACAGATCGTTCAACGAATCGGTGGTTGAGCACCTTAGGTTGGCCCGCGACGAAGGTGCCACCATCACAGCGATCGCGATAGGCGAAGCGGAAAAGCTTAAGGCCGAAGCCGTTCAGCCGGCCGAAGCGGCATACGATAAGCTGCGGGATGCGGTCAATCAGATCAGCTCGAAAACATCCCAATCGGAAATTCTCGGAACACTTGTCGAACACGCGGCCGAGTTTGCCCCTCGGGGGGTGTTCTTTATCGTCAAAAATGAGCGTTTTGTCGGCTGGCGAGGCTTTGGAAAAGAGCTTACGGCGGACGAAGAACAGGTCCGCTCGGTGCAATTGCCTGCCTCGACAGATACCGTATTGTCGTCGGCGATCGAATCGCTCTCGACGACAATGTCTGTGGCCGGCGCCCACCAGGACGACAGATTGTTTCTCGATGCCTTAGGCCTTGGAAGCCCCGACCGGCTGTACGCGGTACCTTTGATCGCCCGTGGACGCGGGGTTGCCGTCCTTTACGCGGATTATGGGTCCGAGGGCGTTGCCCTTAATCCCGAAGCCCTTGAGACGCTTGTGCGGGTTGCCGGGCTAACAGTGGAGCTAGCGGCGGCTGGGGTTCAGCCGGCACCGGTCGCCACAAGAGCGGCGGAACCAGAGCCCGTAAGGCAGCCAGAATCCCCCTCTGCTGACGAAACATATTCGGAGCAGCATGATGTTTCTGATGGGTCAGAGTCTTCGGAAGCTCAATTTGACGAGCACCTTCCACCTGCAGACGTCTCAGAGGCCCCTGTCGAAAGCGAACCCGCCCCAGACGTTTCTTTTGAGAGTGAAACGGAAGCGGCAGATCAGCGAGATTTCGTGTTTGCCGAAACGCCCGTAGTGGATAACGAACATGGGATCGAAACGGGTTTTGAAGCTGTGCCGGTAGAGGTCGAACACGAGCAGGATGCCCAGGCAGCCGAAGCGATCGATCAATTTGAAACGATCCATGACGTGCCGGCTGATGCGATCAGCGAGATCGCTGAAGAGCATGCACCGGTCGAGGTTGAGCATTTTGATGCCGCGGTCGTTGAAGAGGTAGAAGCGGTTGAAGAGGTCGCCTATTTCGAACCGGTCGAAGAGGCTGAATCCGTGCCGACAGGAGATACGGAATTCAGTGACGAGGCTCCAGAGGAACCGTCGTTTACAGTTTCCGAAGAATTCCCCGAAGTGATCGATGAGCGGCGGCCGGCCGTCGAGTCTCCGACGGTAGGCGAAAACGGTGCCTCGGTACAGGTGACCGAACCGCTCGCGGAGGTGGCCTCCGCCCAGGCGTCGCGGTCTAAGTATCGTGACCGAAATATAGACCTTCCTATCGAGGTCCCGGAGGAAGAGCGAAGGCTGCATAACGATGCTCGACGTTTTGCCCGACTGCTGGTGTCCGAGATCAAGCTTTATAATGAGCAGAAAGTTGAAGATGGCCGGCAGGCCGGGGATCTGTATGATCGGCTCCGCGAGGCGATCGACCGTTCACGCGAGATGTATGACAAACGGGTGCAGCAGCCCGTTGCTGAAAAGTTCGATTATTTTCATTACGAACTGGTCACATCTTTGGCGGAAGGCGATGATGTAAAGCTTGGTGCGAGTTACCCGGGAAGCAGGGTTCCTGCGTGAGCGGTCAAGAGTTTTGCTTGCTTTTTGGGTGGTCATCAGGCCACCCTAATTTATTTCCACAGGAATGCAGTATCAAGGCTGGCGTTCAGATTCGAGCACCGGCCTTGTTGCGGGTGGATTATCGGGCGATGTGTGAAGGTGGACGACCTTCCAATCCTTTCCGACCAGCCGAAAGATCAACGTCATTCGGCCTGAGGCCTTCTCAAGGTTTTCATCAAAGACCTGTGATTGCGTCCACTTGCAAGAGACGTACGCGGCCCGCGGGCCAAGCATCTCGACCCGAACGCCCGTCACGTCAAGCGAAACATCCTTTGTCTTTGCATAGCTTGATTCGCGGTTTGACCGCATCTGCTCCCAGCCTAGTGTTACCGTTCCGTTGTTATTGAAGAACAATGTCCGCGGGCTGTTTTCGTAAACGCTCATTACCTTTTCTGCGTCAACCTGTCTGATGCCCTCCAGGAGCCGCTCGAAAGCGGCACGAACATCGCGAGCCGGGTCGGGTTTCGCGGCTGAGGCCGATCTTTGTCCAAAAACGGCTGCGGTCGATGAAAAGATCAACAAAAGAAAAAAGCTAGCTCTCAAGGCAAATCTCATGAGAAAAGTTTACATCCCATAAACTTCTCCGTGCAACAGAATCTTCGTTCTGAATAGATCCTCCTTAGGCACATTTCTCTGGTCAAGGCCGAGAAACGATAGCCCTTTAACGGTCTGTGCCGCGATCACCAGCTCAAGCTGCACGATATGGTGGCATTGCCGAATTTACGCGCACGATTTCGTTTGCGGTCTTCCGCCAGCACGCTCTGCGGGCCTTTATATTCAGGCATTCAAGAGTGGCTGCGTGGCGGTATGGTAATTGCGTTGCGCCTTTCAGACAGCATCTGGCCGGATCCCCGTACCGGCAAATGAGATCGCGAAATTTTGGAGGCCAATTTCAATATGCGTTCCATCGAGAAGGTCCTGATAGCCGCTTTTCTCGGAATTCTTCTAACTTCTTTTACTTTCGGTTCAGTTGATGACTGGGGCGATGAGGCACTTGAGGTGCCGGATCGGGTTTCACGCATCAGTTTTATCGAGGGCGATGTTCGCATACGCCGCGAGGGGTCGCAGGAATGGGAGAATGCCGTTTTGAGCCTGCCTGTCGTCGAGGGAGATGAGATCGCGACACAGCCCGGCTCCCGGCTTGAGGTGCAGCTGAATACTTATTCCCACCTCCGGCTGGCCGGCAGTTCATATCTTAAGGTAACGGGGTTAAAGGACGGCGCGGTTGCCTTGAGCCTTTCCGAAGGTGTAATGACGATCCGCCTGACCGAGTTTTACAAAGACACGGCGTTCTTCGAAGTGGATGGCCCGAAAACAACCTTTGCCATTCAGAAGGCAGGCATGTATCGCATCGATGCAGGCGGGCCGAATAGGAGCATTGTCAGGATCACAGCCACAAATGGCGGCGAAGCCCGGGTCTATGGAGAGAGCTCCGGCTTCATGCTCCGGAACGGCCGAACCGCGACCATAAACATAGACGGGCCGCTTTCCGGTGAATGGCAAACGGCCGACGCGTCGAGGCTGATCGATGAATTTGATGAATGGTCCCTCCAGCGAGATGCGATCATCGCAAAACGCCTTAAGGATTCTCATTACGACAAGTTTTATGACCGGGACATTTACGGAGCTGACGAACTGACCAGCCACGGCGATTGGATCTACACGAGAGACTATGGCCATGTTTGGCGGCCGTATACCTCAACGATCGGCCGCTATGCGAATTGGTCGCCGTATCGATACGGGCATTGGCGTTGGGTGCCTCCGTTTGGCTGGACATGGGTAAACGATGAGCCATGGGGTTGGGCGACTTATCATCATGGACGTTGGTTCTACGATCGAGGCCATTGGTATTGGTCGCCTTACGGACGGACGCGGCGAACCCGCAGCTGGTGGGCTCCTGCCTTGGTTCACGTAACTATAATCAATAACAATGTTTGCTGGTATCCGCTGCATTATAGCTACGCTTATTTCAACTACAATTACTACCTCGGCGGATGGGGCGGTCCGAGGCATTGGGGCTCGGGCGGACCTCGTGGGCCCAGAGGAGGTCAAGGAGGCCACGTCAGCCAGGGCGGTCAGAACCCATCCTCCACGCCCACACCGGGAACGACGGGAGACGGACCGACACCTACCGGCCTCATCGAGAAAGAAGTACGAGCCGAGTGGTACACGGTGCCGCCGCATGAACAAGTTCCGGCATCTGGAGTCGTTTCGACGCCGCTAAGCCTTTGGGGGCGCGACAAGAAGGGCATAGCGGGAGCGAATCCAACAGACGCGCGTATCGCCTTGACTAAGCCGTTAAGGCAGACTGATCCGGTGCGCGTCCTTCCCACGTTTCAGGAGCTTGATGGCCGGATCGCTACTGCAATAAAAGCAGAGATGCCCACAACGGCCGTTGCGGCAACAAAGGTCAGGACCGGAGCGGCTGTTCGCAGCGCTTCCTCCGCGCCGATGGACGCATCGCTGCAAACGACCAAAATTTTTGGCGACCGCGTGCCGGTCAAGCAGGCACCTGTTACAGACGGCGCACCCGAAACAAGGAAAACGGGTGCGGTCACCCGAGTCCCGGTTGTAACATCGCCGGAAACCATACGTACCGAACCGGCTATCCGAACTGTAAAGCCCGCAGCCGAAGCGCCGATCAGGACAGCGCCGGTTATAACGCAGGAAACAAAGCCGAGGATTGATCGAAACGCGGATCCGATCAGGCAGTCTCCGGTGGTCGAATCGACGCGAAAACCTCGCGAAACGAACCTTCAGACACCGAGGAACGACCCGCCGCCTCGCGTATCTCCGGTAAGGACGGAACCGATACGCAGCGAGCAGCCGCGAAAGTCAGACCAGCCGGCGATCAGAACTCAGCCTCCTAAGAGCGAACCGGTAAAGCCCCCTCCTCCGGCAGAAAGAAAGTCGCGAGAACCGGTTGATTGAGAAGTAGAAGAAGGCCTGCCGACGATCGGCAGGCCCCATTAACTTTTTTGGCTGAAATCGGCGCAAGCCGCATATCGGATGCCCGAAAACCACGGACAACACTACTGTATGAACACCGCTCTGTTCAGGTTCGATGTGTTTCCAATGTAGGTAAACCGCAGGTTCTTCATGTACTGATTTGCCACCCTTCTTACGTCTGCCGCCTTTACCGAACGGACCCCGTTCATGAACTCAAAAGAATTTCGCCAGCCGCCGCCTACTAGTTCATACAGGGCAAGATCTGCCGCCTGTGCCCCGCTCGTTTCCTGTCCGATATAATGCCGCGTCAGAAAAAAGGCGGAGATCTCCTCGATCACCTCTTCATTAAGAGTTCGTTCCTGCAGAAAACGGATCTGTTCCCTCATTACTGCGATCGCCTGGTTGGGATCATTGGTCGAGACAGAGATGTTAGCCGTATTGACTGCATAATTGTTCATTGACGCATCAGGAGCGTAAGAAAGCTGAAGTTGTTGACGGACGGTCTGGTAAACAAGGGTCTGCAAGATCGAAACCGCGACCCGCATCGCGTAATAGTCCCTGCTTCCGGGAGAGGGTGCTGCAAAAGTGCCCTTGATGTAGTTGGTTGGCAACGTCCTGGAGGCGGTGTCAAGTGTTGCCTTTGAAAAATCGAGAGAGGGATATCGGGTATCCTTATATGTGCCCCGCGGAAGTTTCCCAAAGGTTGCGGCTATCTTGTTTTTCAATACTTCCGTGTCCAGATCGCCGACGATAACGAAAAGAAGCCGCGAGGTTTCCATTACCGACTTGTGATGAGCAGCAAGATCGGCGGCGGTAAGCGCTCCGATAGTGGCTATCGTTCCGTTCACGTCATTGGCATACGGATGCCCCGCGTAAACGGCTTTCGCCTCAAGCGATTCGAGGGCGCTTTCAGGAAGGGTGCCTGATTCGCGAAGTCCCGTTAGTATCTGCTCGCGGTTTCGCCTCACATCCTCTTCACTGAATGCCGGATCAATGAGGACCTCAGAATAAACATTCCAAAAGCGGTCAAAGTTCTGTCGGGTCGTGCCGAAGCTGGCGACGCTGTAATCGTTGGAGGCCGAAGCGGCGATCGCGCTGCCCATGCTTGCCAACTCCCGGCGGACGGTTTGACGCGGCAGGTTTTTGCCGGCCTCGATCGCGGTTGAAAGCATCAGGTATTCTATGCCTGCATTCTTTTCATTGATATTCCGAGCGCCGCCTCGGATGAAAAGGCCCCCGGCCACCGTTGGCGAATTTGCTCTTCGCTTGACCAAGACCTTGAGCCCGTTAACATCGAATTCGGAGACAAGAGCGGCCTGGGCAGCAAAGCCATCTATCCTTGCTGTCTGAGCCGATACCGCCGAAACGACTGCTACTGCGACTAATAAAACAGTGGCCGAAAGCCTGTTAAGCAACTTCATTTCACTTCTCCGATCAGGTCCTGCTCCGTGAGACCGGTGCGCTTTCTTGCGCCCGGTGAGACAAGCGCCACTGCAACGTGTTTCTTGCCGTGTATATAGGTCTTTATATAACGATTGATGTCCGCACGAGTGACCGCTCGCAGGTTTGCGTGGTAGGTCCGGAAATATTCAATACCGGTCGAGGACCACCAAAACCCCAAGGTATGTGCGTATTCACTCAATTTCTCCCGTTCGAACAGATCGTTGGTCTCAAGGATCGTCTTTGCATTCTCAAGCTCTGCATCCGAAAAATAGTCGGCGTCGGTAAATCGAGCTATCTCGGCATAGGCCGCCTTCATTGCGTCTTTCGCCTTCTCTGGCCGGGTGCTGAGCACGAGATTGATGGGGCCGACGTTTCGCTGAGTGTAGTAGCCGAAGTTAACGGACGAGGTGAGGCCCGAATCGACCAGACTCCGCTGAAATCGCGAATCAGGCTGCGTGATTATATATGAAAAAACATCGGCGGCGTAGGTTGCAGCATCGTCCTTCCCGATCGATGGTCCATGCCAGCCGACCATTGCAAAGAGGTTTTGGTCACCGGCCGCCTGGCCTTCGATATTCTTCTCAACGATGACGCCTTCGCTCCTTTCGAGCGGAGGATGCTCTACAAGAGGAAACTCGACGAACGGGTCTTTTGCTCTGCGTTCCCAGCTTCCCATGATCTGCTCGGCAAGCCGAAAGACATCTTCGGGTTTTGCATCACCGGTCACGACGAGTGCGGCATTGTTCGGCACGTAATATCGCGACTGGATGGTCTTCATCTTTTCGATGGTCGCTCCGGCGATGGATTCGCGGGTGCCCTGGGGGTCCTTTCGGGTTGGATATTTTGCAAAAAGCTTTTGCTTCATCGCGAGGTCGAGAAACCCGAAAGGGTTGGCCTCGTGCCGGTCGATCTCACCTATTACCACTCGCTTCTCTGCTTCAAACTCTTCTTCATCGAATCTGGGAAACCGTACAGAATCATTGATGAACTTTATTGCCGTCGCAAGGTAGGGGCTGGTAGTTGTGAAGTAATAGTTGACGATCTCTTCGCGAGTGGTGCCGTTAAAGATGCTGACCTTATTAGCATCCTTAAGATAAGAAATGTCTCCGATCTTTGGCCGAAGCTCGAGAGCAGCCTTGCACTCCGTCGACACCGAAAAGCGAAACTGCTGGCCGGCGCTTTCGCAATCGCGGATCATCATCGCGAAATTCGGCTTGAAGAACATATGTTCGTACAGGTGCGAAAGGCCGTGAAATTCGGGCGGCTCGGTAAAAGAGCCGTTTCGAACTGCCAGCTCTACCGTCACGATCGGCACGGACGGATCCTGAAGTACGATGACCTCGAGTCCGTTTGGCAACGTCTTGTTAACAAATGGAACGGCGTAGTCCTGCCGCTTATCGGGTGCCGATGCAGTCGCTGCACGTCCATTTGCCGGTGCGGCCGCCTGCGCCCTCACGACTTGAACATTCGGCAGCAAGGCGAAAGCGAGGAAAAGTAGGATAAATCTATTCTTCACAAAACACTCCGTGAACCAGCGGGTCCCTTGAAAAGTAAAGCCCTTGCATATGCCCGGGCCCGATGTTTAATCTACCATATGGAGATATCAACTATGGAACGAGATAATTTGATGCACGGGGCACGAACCGCGTTGAATACAATTCCCGAAATGCGCGAATGGGCCGAAAATTACCTAAAAGAAAAAACTCGTGCTGAGATGGCGGAGTTTTCAGATGAAGAATTTGAAAAATACTGGAAATACCACAAGCCCGAGATAATGCACGCCGGTGCCGCCGAGGCCGCCTTGGCGTACCGATCTCGATACAAGGAATAAAAAGCCGGGCACTCAGGATAACGATGCCCGGCGAGAAAAAAGTTTCTAGCCTCATCATTACTCTTTCGGAAGATCCGGGACTTCCTGTGTCGGATCGACCGGTTTCCCGTTTCCTTTCCTTTCTTTCATCATTCGCGCGATCGGGACCGCTAGGATCACAAGCACAATGGCCGCACCGCCGAGGAACAATGTGGTTGTCGTGAACAACTTCGGCATCAATTCTAGTTTTTCCGGATCGACATTTCCGGCCACGAGGCCGCCGATCAGATTGCCCAGAGCCGATGCAATGAACCAAATACCCATTATCTGTCCGACGAACCGTTTGGGAGAAAGGGTGGTCATCGACGAAAGCCCAACCGGACTAATGAAAAGTTCGCCGAGCGTGATGAAGAAATAGAAAGTTATCAGCCACATCGGCGAGACCCGAATACCGCCGCCGCCGATCACAACGTTGGCCGCGAAGATCATTATCAAAAAGCTGAGGGCGGCAAAACCGAGACCGATGGCAAACTTGATCGGGCTTGAAAGATTGACATTTCTCCTCCCGAGGAATGTCCAAAAACCTGCGATTACCGGCGCCAGCAGAATGATGAACGCCGAGTTTATTGTCTGGAACCAAGTGGCGGGAACCTCGAAGCTGCCGACCATTCGATTCGTAAAGTCATAGGCGAACAGATTGAGCGCAGTAGGAGTTTGTTCGAATGCAGACCAGAAGATCGCGGCAAAAATGAACAGCACCGCGATAACAACGACGCGCTTCTTTTCGTCACCAGACAATCCGCCGAAGATGAAAAGGTAGGCAAAATAGGCGAACGCAATGGCGATCAGTACATACGCGAGATAGGTTCCGACAACAGGTGCGTTAATGGTCAGCGTGCCCGTTGCTACAAGGATTATCACCAGAGCCAGGATCGCAAGGCCGATGCCTGTAAAGAGCTTGACCTGAGCTTGCTGCTTGGCCTGCACCACTGGATCGGGGTGACGCGATGGTTCGGAGCCGATATTAGCCAATGTTTTTGGCGACATGATCCAAAATTGCAGAAGGCCTATGAACATCGCTACACCGGCCGCGCTGAACCCCCAGTGCCAGCCGATCTGCTCACCGAGATAGCCCGTGATGAACTGACCAATAAGAGCACCGATGTTGATGCCCATATAGAAGATCGAAAAACCGGCGTCTTGTCGCGCTCCGCCTTCGGGATATAGGTCGCCGACCATTGCAGAGATGTTGGGCTTTAGAAGGCCGGTGCCTAGCACGATAAAAATCAGCCCAAGGAAGAACGGCAATTTGTGCTCAACGAGGCCCGATATGCCTATCGTCAGGTGGCCCAGCGATATCAATGCACCCCCATAAAGCACAGCCCTTCGGAGCCCCAAAAGCTTATCTGCGATCCATCCGCCGGGAAGCGAGGCCAGATATACGCACGAGGCATAAATACCGACGATCGCGCCGGCCTCACTTCTGTCCCAGCCCCAGCCACCCTGCGTAACTGCCGCGACCATAAATAGCGTCAGAAGAGGCCGAAGCCCGTAGAACGAAAAGCGTTCCCACATCTCTGTGAAGAACAAGGTCGAAAGGCCTTTCGGATGACCAAAAAAACCACCGTTGTTTGCGTCTGAAGCAGCGCTCATTGCTTTTCCTCGCTGTTAAGTTGGATTCGAGAAGAGAGTTAGGGAAATATAACAGATTAGGTGGTTTACTTAAAGGGCGGGGCTCATGCCAGGTCGGTTGGCTGTTGGGTCGCTCGAAGCAGGCGCGGGCGGCTTTAATGCAGTTGTAGTAAGATCCGAACTCTCGCCCGGGAAACCATGGCTCCTGAAGCATAACTCTTTGCCTTCGGATGATCGCCGTACCCTCCCGTGGATTTGCCGTTCATTCGGCTATAATCTAGACTATTCTTGATATGCCCTTGTAGCTCAACGGTTAGAGCAGCGGACTCAAGGGAATGAAGCCTAAGTGGCAAAACTTGGGTTGTGAAGTTCGGCGTGACGGTTCAGACAAAGTAGTTGGCACTTTGCTACTTCCTTTTCCAGACTGTCCAACGAGCTATTTGAACAGTGTCGCAGATCTATTTGGAAGGATTTTGACGCGGGATCGAGATGGTGAAAGCATAAGGCTGCGAGGTTCTTGTCGTATCCGCAGATCTCGCATCTTCCGCCTTTTGAATATATTAGGACTGTTCGTCGATCATAACCTCTTCGTTGCTGTGCAGCGTGGTTTTGGTGCTTGTTGTTTGTTGTCGAGAGCTTGCATTTGGCCGAGCAGTACTTTATTTGTCGGCCCTGCAGGGGATTCCCGCAAACGACACAGTTTTTCTCCATATGGCTTCGAAATAATGGGTTGCTAAGGTGTTCACAAGGCATTTTAGTAGAATCTGTTAAATTCGGGGAAGCCTAAACGTTCTGGAACGCACGGTGATCCCGAGCCAAGCCGGCATGCCGGAAGGTGTAGAGACTTGACAGCAGACTCCGTGAGGAGAAGAGAAAGTCCAGACCACAAACCCGAAAGGGGCGTCGAAAGACGTAGTTGGTAAGCATAATCCGTTGGTTGTAGGTTCGAATCCTACCGAGGGCATACTTATTTAATTGCAGTCGCCATCTTTCAGAGTTTTGACCAATTACCCTTCTGAGAGCACCCTTTGAAACCAGTACGTAAATCGAACAAGCTGGCCGATGTCTTTTACGACATACGCGGCCCGGTATTAGAGCTTGCCCAGCGGATGGAGGATGAGGGCCAGAGCATAATGAAGCTGAACATCGGCAATCTTGCCGCGTTCGGTTTCGAGCCGCCGGACGATATCGTTCAGGACATGATCCGCAACCTCCCGCAGTCGGCTGGATACACAGACAGCAAGGGGCTTTTTGCACCGCGTCGTGCCGTAGCAAACTATGGACAAGAGAAGGGGATCGCCGGAGTCACGGTCGATGACGTTTACCTCGGGAACGGTGCGTCGGAGCTGATCACGATGTCGCTGAACGCATTGCTCGACTCGGGCGATGAAATCCTGGTCCCGGCACCGGATTATCCGCTCTGGACCGGTGCCGTGAGCTTGAGCGGCGGTCGCCCGATACACTACATATGCGACGAAGAGAGCGAATGGTACCCGGACCTAGCCGATATCAAAGGCAAGATCACACCGCGGACCAAAGGTATCGTCGTCATTAATCCGAACAACCCGACCGGGGCATTGTACCCAAAGGAAATCTTGGATGAGATAGTAGAGATCGCCCGCCAGCATCAACTCATCATCTTTGCCGACGAGATCTACGACAAAACGCTTTACGACGGCCATGAACACACCGGCATTGCATCGCTCGCCGACGATATCTTGTTCCTTACATTCAATGGCCTCAGCAAGAACTATCGGTCGTGCGGCTATCGTGCAGGTTGGATGATTGTCTCCGGCGACAAGAGCCGGGCCGCCGATTACATCGAAGGACTGAATATGCTGGCGTCAATGCGATTGTGTTCTAACACGCCGGGCCAGCTTGCGATCCAGACCGCTCTCGGCGGATATCAGAGCATTGTCGATCTTGTCGCTCCCGGCGGCCGGCTGTGCCGACAGCGCGACCGGGCATACGACCTGTTGACACAGATACCGGGCGTTTCTGTCGTCAAACCAAAGGCCGCATTGTATATGTTCCCGCGGCTCGACCCCCGAGTTTATCCGATCGAGGACGATCAGCAATTCGCGTGCGACCTTTTGGCCGCGGAAAAGGTCCTGATCGTTCAGGGCAGCGGCTTTAATTGGCCTCGGTACGACCATTTCAGGATGGTCTTTCTGCCTAACGTGGACGACCTTGCCGAAGCCGTGTCCCGCATCGCGAATTTTCTTGAACGTTACAGGGAATCGCGCTGCCGAGGAGCTCATTAAATGAAGGGGTTTGGTAGCGAGTACGGGAATCGAACCCGTCTTTCAAGATTGAGAATCTTGCGTCCTAACCGATAGACGAACCCGCCACAGGCAAGACCTAAATCTTCCCCCAAAAACCAACAATTTGCAAGTGTTTATGACTTCGTCTTCTGTAGAAAGGACAGCCCAAAGCACAGAGCAAAGCTTGACGGGAATGCCCTTTCTGAAGAGTAGGCCTTTGCTCTACAGATCAAAACGAGAATGTGTAAGTCATTCCGGGGCTCTTGCCTCTTATCATTAGGAAAGTGAGGGCGTGGGTGTCGTTGAAGGTGTAGGTAAGGCTTGGATGGACCTTAACTCCATCAAACTGGATCAATGAGGTCACGCGGCTGTGAAAGCGGATATTCAGCCCGCCTATCGGGCGCCAGCGGTATTCATAGGTGCCATAAACAATTCCCGCGTATGGGGCGATGGGCAACCCTGTCCAGTGCTTCAGGTCTTTACTGGCCGTGATGTAGAAGCTGGAACCTTCGGGCGTTCCGATACGATCTGAGCTAATGCCAATGATCACAGCCGGGCGATCTTTCGTCTCGGTGATCGGGATGAGCGTCAGCAGCGGATGTACCTCGCCGACCTTTGGATTGTATTCAACGCCAAAATGGACCCGCGGATGCCAGCGGTAAATTAGCGTCGCGCGCACCGCTGCCCGATCGACCTGTCCAGTCAGCAGCCGTAAACCGGCGGTGAATTTCTTTGGGTTATCGGCCGTCCCCCGGACAGCCTGGCCTTCGCCCGGTCAGACAGGTCAGGCAGGGACCAGGGAAACATTTCTGGCCAGTGCCTTTTCTGCCGGTTTCGGAACTGCCGCCTTTGGCGCGACAAGCTTGTCCAGTTCCTTTCGCAGCTCGGCCGGCTTTACTACGCCTACGACGCGCAAAACGATCTTGCCGTCTCGATCGATCACGGCAGTGGCCGGAAGCACCCCGCCAAGCCCGAACCGTTTCATATCATCGGTCGTCGCTCCGAGCCATACCGGAAAATTGACCTTGAGCTTGCGAACAAATGCCAGGACCGACGCCGCCTCGCTCGGTTCGTCGCCGCCCGCACCGATGACTTGTACGCCAAGCGCCCCGTAATCGTTCTGGATCGCCGAGAGGTCAGGCATTTCCTTGATGCACGGCCCGCACCATGTGGCCCAGAAATTCAAAACAACAATGCGGCCCCGATAATTCGCAAGCGATTGTTTTGTACCCGCAAGATCGGCCAGTTCAAGCGATGGTGCGTCGGTGATCTCTGTGGATGCCGGCGGAGCATCGTCGATGACCGTCAATTTATTCACCCGCAGATAACGCTTTTCGTTCTGTGTTCGGACGATGCCTTCGATCTCAACGAACTTCGGCACGAGGTCGAGAAAGTCTTTTGTTTTAGGCTTGAACGCCCCGGGCTCAAGAAAATACAGCGTGAAGCCTTTTTCGTCCTCGACGGCGAGCGCCTGCGGGACGCCCTGTTCCGAACATTCCTCGGCGCATGTCATGTCCGCAGCGGTGCCATATTGTGTCTTCTTCCGGTCTGCGGCTTCATGCCAACAGACGGAGCATACAACTTGGCCTTTCAGCCTAACGGGGCCTGAGTTTTGAGCGAGCGCGATCGAGGCGAGTAAGAAGATAAGAAAGTATAGTAACAATACTTTGGTCATTGATGCTGATAATGGTAAAGGGAACGCCAAATGACGTTCCCTGATTGTAAGGTCAATTTGTGCGGAAGTTAAGCCGCCGCGGCTTTTGTCTTTTCTTTGCCTTTACAGCAGTCGCAGCAATCGCAGCAGCCCTTTTCACCCTCGGTCATCGATACGGCGGTGCCTTTTGCCTCACCGTCCTTCTTTTTCATCGGGCAGGAATCGCCGCAGCAGTTATGTGCTTCGCCCTTTGCCTTGTGATCGCCAGACTTGCCGTGCTCGCCCTTCATCGGACAGCTATCTCCACAGCATTTATGGCCTTCGCCCATTTCATGACCTTTTCCATGCTCGCCGCCGTCCTTCTTGTTTTTCATCGGGCAGGAATCACAGCAAGATGCGGCCGCTACTGGGGCCGTCGTCGTTTGAGCATATGCGTATACGGCGATCGCCAGACTCAGTACGGCCACGATCGCGAAAAGTGATAAGATTCTCTTTTTCATTTCTTTCTCCATTCGAATTTAAGGACCTATGGATTGCATTCCCAAACTACTAATGCCGGGAAGCGCTCATACCTGCAGCCCGTTCGGCACAGGTAAGGCTGGTCTTTAAATTCGAATGACGCAGTTCATTACCCGATTGCGCCTTTGATCGACAGGAGGGCCGCGATACTCGGGAACTGGAGATGGCCGATGGCTGACAAAGAACGGCCGCAAAACTATCGTGACGACTTCCGATAAATGGGTATCGGCCTTTTTGATCGGGGTTACTCTTTTTTCGACGGGGCCGCCAACAATACCTAATGTCATCGGGCAGCAGTCAATTTTGTCGTCGTCAAACGACCAAGATCCATTCTCCTCTGCGAGAGGGCGCGGACTGCAATGTCCATCGGTGCCCGATCTCTCGCTCAGGGTCGGCGATCCGGTATGTTCGCCCGGTATGGTTTGGCAATACGCTACACACGCGATCCCGAGGGCGTTTAAACAGATGAACGCCACCACGAAAGCGGCCAATTTCCTTGATGTGCAGCAAGTTAGGGTCATCAGTAAGGTTCCCTCGGAAATTTTAGATGATTTTAGGAAATTTTTGAAGAGCGGTTTATGATCTGCGTCACAAAATAGGGGATTCAAACGTTGAACCGAAAATCGACCACATCACCATCCTGCATAACATATTCCTTGCCTTCCAGCCGTGCGAGACCCTTTTCGCTCGCGGCTTTTCGAGAGCCGCACGCAACAAGATCATCAAAGCTGACGATCTCGGCCCGGATAAAGCCGCGTTCGATGTCAGTATGTATTTCGCCGGCGGCCTGCGGGGCTTTTGTGCCGATCGGTATGGTCCACGCCCTCACCTCTTTCTCGCCTGCTGTGAGAAAGGACATCAGTCCGAGCATACGATAGGCCGCCCTGATCAGCTCATCGACCCCGGATGACTTCAGCCCCAGATCCTTCAGATATTCTCCCCGTTCCGCCGGGTCGAGAGCAACTAGTTCAGCTTCCAGCCTGGCACAGATCACGACAACATCCGATTTTTCCGCTTCAGCATGTTTTCTGACGGCCTGGACATGCGGATTCGAATCGGGGTTTATCAGCGAGGCCTCATCGACATTCGCAGCATAAATGGTCGGCTTGGTGGTCAGAAAAAACCATTGCCTGACGATCGCTTTTTCGTCGTCCGTCAAAGCTGCGGCGCGTGCGGGACGGCCTTCTTCAAGCACGGGCTGTATCTTGTCCAGGATCTCGAGTTCTTGTTTTGCGTCCTTATCGCCGGCTTTAGCGGCACGAATTGCTTTATCACGCCTCTTTTCTGCAGAGGCAAGATCGGCAAGGGCCAGCTCGATCTGAATCGTTTCAATATCTCTTACCGGATCGACCGAACCTTCGACGTGTACGATGTTCTCGTCCTCAAAACAGCGGACGACCTGAATGACCGCATGAGTTTCCCGAATATTGGCAAGAAACTGGTTGCCTAGCCCTTCGCCTTTTGAGGCACCGCGGACGAGTCCGGCAATATCGACAAACTCAACCGTCGCAGGCACTACCTTTTGCGGTTTATAGATCTTTTCCAAACCGGCCAGCCGTTCATCCGGAACCGCCACGACACCGACGTTTGGCTCAATTGTCGCGAACGGATAGTTTGCGGCGAGGGCCGCCTCTTGAGCGGTCAGGGCATTGAATAAGGTCGATTTGCCGACGTTCGGCAACCCCACGATCCCAGCTTGCAGCATACTTCTCCCTCATCGCCCCGGTCAGAAGAACGATGTCGAGGCAAAACCAAAATTGTAGCCTGTCGTCGGCGGTTTGCGAAATCCAGAGTCGGGCAAGATATTAATCAAGGCAAATAAGCCGCAGGTACCGGCTGATCGGTCGCCGTGCCAAATGCTCTCACTCTGAAGCCAGCCTGGCTTTGGCTTGAGTACCAGGTTCCGTTTGACGGCCTGAAAACCGCGATATCATACCGCCCGTCACCGTCGTAATCGCCGGGTACAGGAACATCGCCGTTGACGCCAAATTGCTGAATATGAAAGCCAAGGGCAGACCGCATTAAATACCAAGTTCCATTCGATGGACGGAACACTGCAAGGTCGATCCGTCCGTCGCCGTCGTAATCAGCAGGCGCAGGAATATCGTTCGGCTCTCCCCAAGTGGCAGCAAAAAAGTTACCAGCGCTTCCCTGGACATACCAAGTCCCGTTCGATGGCCGGAAAACGGCGATATCATCCCTTCCGTCGCCGTCATAATCAGCTGATGCCGGCATGTCTCCATCCTGACCGAACTGTCTCTGAAAAAGTGAGCTTCGACTGTCGTTGAATGCGATGTACCATACACCTGTCGACGGACGGAACAGGGCGATGTCAGTGCGTCCGTCGGCATCATAGTCTGCCGGAGCAGGTATATCACCCTGCTCACCATACTGCCGGGTATAGAATCTGCCCTTCGTCCGAAAATACCAGGTGGAATTCGATGGACGGAATAACGCGAGGTCTGTCGTCCCATCGCCGTCGTAGTCTCCTGGCACCAGAATGTCGCCATCGATGCCGAATTGATAGACGTTATAACTCGGTCCCAGCGTACCAGCAACAAACCACTGACCGGTCGAGGGCCTGAAAACGCTGATATCAGTTACGCGATCACCGTCGAAGTCAGATACGGTGTTCTTCGGGATCGGTATTCCCGCGACTGGCCCGTCGGCAATATTGCCGTCTATCTCGAAGGTCACTCCGCCCCAGGTTTCCTGGTGAGGTCCCTGCCACTGCTTGATCCTTTGATGGTTTGCCCAGACATTGTTCGGAAAGGTCGGGAAAAGTACGTAGGTCCATACGGACGGGACATTATCCCAACGTGCCATCCAAACCGCTTCCATCCGGCTCTGCTCGGGCATGAACTGCCAATCATCGATAGCGTTTCGAGGTGAACCGTATGTCCCCGACTTATAGCCGAGCTCGCGGACCCTTTCCGTCCAGCCTTTCAAAAAAGCCGTCGTCGCGATCCTGCAGCCGGGCGTCGCGGCCGTTTCATCGTATCGCTCCATGTCATAGTAGAGGATCGAGCCGGATGTGAGGCCCAGGTTGTTCGCATCGTTGACGGCGATGTCTGCCTCTCCCCGTCCCTGCTGCTCAGCGGTCGAAGGGTCGTAGCTATGCTTGGCGCAAGAGGTGCATACCGAACATGGCGACTGGTAACCGACGATCGTAGGAATCAAACCCCAGCCCATCTCCGAGATCTGCTGCACCCACGAGGGAGTAAGCTGAGCCTGTGAGCACCCCCGATTTCTACCGCTCATATAAATGTTCGCGTCGTGAAAATGGGAGTTGTCCCACCACGCTCGCATTTGAGAAACGGTCGCTGCCGTGCACTTATCGAATCCGCGATTAAGGCTGATTCGGGTAGAACCGCCCGGAGCGGCACCAAACTTCGGCTTACCTGCTGCCTCCAAGCGCGCTGCGACCCATTTTAAACTGATCGCATCCCGGATCGGCGGTGGCGTTACGTCGGAGCCGGAGATAAACAGACGCTGCTCCTGCACGCAGCCGGCCTTGAAACCAAAACATTCGCCCGAAGACTCTACAGACCAATTACCCTTGCTATTAATCTCAGGGGGTGTTTCTTCCTTACGCAGTTCAACACTCTGGTTGACCAATCGCCAGCTTGCCCCGTTGTCGAGCGAGCGATAATTTGCGCTGCCAATGAAGTTCGAGTTGGTGATAATGCGTACGGTTAACTCGATCCATTGCTCTCTGATCGTCAGAACTGAATTCGACGGATCAAGTGTCTCGGTATCCAGGGCAATTTCCAGGCGCCTGAGGTCCCAACCTGTTCCTCTATCCATCAACCTGGCCAGAGTAAGCTTGTTGACCAAAGTGTCGTGCAAGATCGCGAAGCCCTTATCAATATCTTTAAAGTGGACTGCCGCAATTCTCTGTCCAGGATTCAGGTTCGGCCCTATCGAAGACCATGTTTGGCCGCCATTCGCTGTGTAAAGGATCTTAGCCGACGTATAAACGATACCTGACATCTCATCGAAGCGCTGAAACCCGCGAATGGTTGATTGTTGTCGGATCTCTTCAATGATCACATCCGATCCGTATGTTGGAACAAACAACCAAGGGCTCTGGGCAATGTCAATGATCCTCTTCGTGGTTGGGACTTGTGCTGTAACTGCGGCTGCAACATAAATCAGGGCGAGAAGAACCGCGGACAAGAGTTTATTTCTCATGACTATCGGTGGCATTGAACACGCATTTCAAAATCTAATGGAATTGAAGAGAAGTATAGCGGATTGTGATAGGACAATCCAGAAGATTTGACTCGAGTTGCTGTCCTTTGCCCCGGCGTCGATTTACGTTAACTTATGGCAAGGATTTACAACTGAAATATGTTCGTTTCCCTCGTCCTTATTTTTGGGATCGCCCTCGGCGGCGCCGCCTTCACTTATCTATTCGAGAACGACGAGCCACTGCTGTGGCGGTTCGCGGCCGGTACCGTGATCGGCTCTGCGATCTTCGGGACGGTGAGTTTTCTGATGGCGATGGCAGTTGGCCTCACAACATTCTCCGCGGCTGCAGCGCTGGTCGTTACGCTTCTTCCGGTCATACTTCTTTATCGAGGGCCATTTCAAAAGGAGTTTGCGCTGGATAGAGCGCGAGCGAAGGGCAAGATGCAGAGCGCTACTTCGGGAAAGTTAGTGCGATTTCTATATTACGCCGCTTTTCTCGTACTGTTTTGCATGTTTTTCAGCCATGTGATGTACGACACGGCAGAAGGCATTTTTACGGGCGCATCGAACAACCTGGGTGATCTTCCATATCACATCGGTGCTATCCTCAGTTTTGCAGAGGGCGCGAACTTTCCACCCGAGAACCCGTCGTTTGCCGGAGCGAAGTTTTCCTATCCGTTCATTGCAGATCTTTTAACGGCAGCTTTCATGCAATTCGGCGCCGGGCTTCGACAGGCGATGTTCGTCCAGAATGTAGCGTGGGCCTTTGCGTTGCTGATCATCATTGAGAGATTTGTTTTTAGGCTCCTAAACGACCGGTTGGCGTCGAAACTTGCTCCGGCGATCCTATTCTTCAGCGGCGGGCTTGGTTTCATATGGTTTTTCGGCGATCTGACAGCCCAGTCTAAAGGTCTGATTGAATTTATTTCCGCTCTTCCGAAAGATTACACTATCGGACACGAACCGGGTGCTTTCCGATGGGGAAACTCGTTGACGACACTGTTCATTACCCAACGAAGCCTGTTGCTCGGTATGCCGCTTACTTTGATCGTGCTCGGGATCTTGTGGCAAACATACAATATCGCTAAAGCGAGGTCGGAGGGCGACGGCTCGGAACAGGTCAGCAAGGCCGGCGGAAGTACACGGCACTGGTTTGGGCGGGTGCCTCACGGCTTAGCTGTTATGTTCACCGCAGGGCTGTTAGCCGGAATGCTCCCGCTAATTCATCTGCACAGCCTGGCAGTGCTTTTCGTTGTTACCGCGTTCCTTTTCTTTTATCGGATCGACCTTTGGCGGGAATGGCTCAGCTTCGGTGCCGGGGTCTGCATGATCGCGGTGCCGCAGCTGGCGTGGTCTATCTCTGGAAGCGCGACCGAAACAACCAAGTTTTTTGGTTGGCATTTTGGCTGGGACTCGCAGGACGCGAATATTCTGTGGTTTTGGTTCAAGAATACCGGTCTCTTGATCCCGCTGGTCATCTTCGGCTGCGCACTTTATTGGTATAGCCGCAGCAGTAAGGACATTGAGGCTGAAAAAACCAAGGGCAGCAAGTCTCGAAAGTCAGCCGTTCAGCCAACCATCAGGCCAACGGCAGCCCTCTTGATGTTTTATATCCCATTCTTGTTCATTTTCCTGATGTCAAACGTTGCGAAACTTGCACCCTGGGAGTGGGACAATATCAAGCTGCTCATTTACTGGTTGGTGGGATCGCTGCCATTAGTGACTATCGCGATCTCATGGATCTGGCAAACCGGCAGTATCGGTAAGTTCGCGGCCGTTCTTTGCTGTATCGTTCTCATGTTTTCGGGGGCGCTGGATGTATGGAGGACAGTTTCCGGAGCGGTTCGTATGAATGTCTTTGACGCGGATGCGGTCAGAGCCGCGAACCGAATGAAGCTCATCGCCGAGCCGCAAGCCCTATTCCTGAACGCACCCTCGTATAAGTCTGCGGTGGCTTTGACCGGACGCCGCTCTCTGATGCGATATCCAGGACATCTCGGGTCACACGGCATCGATTATGGCGAAAGGGAACGGGACGTGAAATCGATTTATGCTGGTGGACCCGCGGCTGAGGAACTTATGCGAAAGTACGGGATAGACTTTGTACTGATCTCGCCCGACGAAAGATCATTAGTAAAACCGAACGAGCCTTTTTTCGCAAAGTACCCGGTAGCGGCCGATTTCGGGCAGTATAAAGTCTATCGGATCAGATAATTCAGGCCGTGAATCCAGTTTTAAGGTGAACAAAGAGGAATTACAAAACGAGGTAAAGCCGGTCGAGAGTTCTGAAGCTGCCGGATACGACATACCGTGGCTGGTGAACTGCGGGCTGATTACAGCGGTTGCAGCTTTTCTGAGGTTTTTCGACCTCGCGCTCAAGCCTTTTCACCACGACGAAGGCGTCAACGGCTATTTTCTGAATACGCTCGTAAAAGACGGGATTTACAAATACGACCCGTCGAACTATCACGGGCCGACGCTCTACTACATCTCGCTGTTCTTTTCGAAGCTTTTCGGGATGAATACCATCTCCGTTCGTGCCAGCGTGGCCGTGTTTGGCGTGCTGATGGTGATCCTCGCTTTTTTCCTTAGGCCATTCATCGGCAAATTCGGAGCTCTGGCGGCAGGATTGTTTCTGGCGCTCTCGCCAGGAATGGTCTTTATTTCCCGTTATTTCATCCACGAGATCTTTTTCGTTTTTCTGGCCCTGACGCTGGTGCTTTCTCTGCTGCTTTTTATCCGGCGCGAGTCGGCCGGGCCGTTTGCCGTGATTTGGATGGTTGTCCTTATTCTCGCAGGTTTTCTTCCATCGGGGCTGATGATTGCGGCAGGCCTCGGCGGGGAAAGCGAGATATCGGTTTGGGCGCTCCGCATCGGCATCGTCATTATTCAGGCATTTCTTGCCTACTTTGTCATACGAATGCTTCTTGCCTGGGACAGCGGCCGGCCCATCTATATGCTCCTAGCTTCGGCATCTGTCGCGCTTATGTTCGCGACCAAGGAGACGGCGTTCATCACGTTGGGCACGATGCTGATAGCGATCCCCTGCATATTGATCTGGGACAAACTTTACGGAACGGTGGGCGACTCGCCCGAGCACGATACGTCTGCGAATGAAATAAGCTGGGCGAATTTTATGAGAGCGATAGGCGAGGGCAACGACAGGCTTGCGCTTGGTGCGGCTGCGGTCGGCGTTTTTGTTTATGTTAGCGTGCTTTTGTTTTCGTCGTATTTCACCTATATGGAGGGAGTGCAGAAGGCGTTTGAGGCGTACGCGATCTGGACGAAAACCGGCACGAAAGACCATACACAGAGCGGTTTCTGGGGTTATCTTAGCTGGATGTTCGGATATAACCAGCCGGGGCCGAAGATCCAAACCGCCGTCGAGGCAGCGATTGTTCTGCTCGCATCCGTTGGCACGCTGATCGCATTCTTCAGAGGACGCCATCGTGTGCCGATCTTTATCGCATTATGGGCGATAGGCCTTTTCTTCGCATATTCCCTGATACCTTACAAGACGCCGTGGCTTGCCCTGAGCTTCCTGCTTCCGATGTGCTTGATCGCCGGTTACGGGATAAATGAACTGGTTCGATCTTCAAACATTTCGCTTAAGGCCGCCGGAGCCGCGCTCGGCATTTCTGCCGCCGCGATCCTTGCTTATCAAACTTACAGCCTTAACTTTGTCAACTATGACAATAACGACCGGATGTATGTCTATGCCCACACGAAACGCGACTTCATGCAAATGATGGAACGGATCGAGAGGTATGCGGAGAAAAGCGGCAAAGGCGACGACCTTGCGATAGACATCGTTTCCCCGGATTATTGGCCGATGGTGTGGTACACATACAGGTTTCCGAAAGCGGTTTACCACGGCCGGATCGTTGATAACCCGACTGCCGAGATAATTGTTGCCAAGAAGAACGACCAGGACCGCGAACTGATCGCCCGCTACTCTTCAAAGTACAAGTTCGAAGGCATCTACCCGCTCAGGCCCGGCGTTGACCTTGTTCTTCTCGTCAGAAATGACATTGCGGACGCCGACGCAAAAGAGCTTAACAGGCTTAGAAACCCTTGACGGGACAATTGAGATCAAGAGCCTTTGACAGCCATGACGGGAATGACGAGATCTCGCTGCCTTATCGTGACCGCACGTTGATCCCCGGGAGTATTAACCACAACCTCAACCCCGGTCAGATCCTGATTTTGCCGATCTTTTCAGGTTTCTTTTCGTCAGTTGGTTTCAGGTAGGGGGCCTCGTCCTGCCGGCGCTTAGATCTTTCAGCCGATGAATGCCAGTTCAGCCATTCAGCCGGAGCGTCGAAAGTTTCGCCGCCATGAGCAGTTATGCGCTGGCGAATGCGGCACATCACGGGGGTGTTTATGCCCACGCCGGATATGATCGCCTGACCTTTGGTCAACGCCGGTAGTTCGGCAAGCATGGCCCGTCCCGCTCCTTCGACCGATTGGACAACGGTTTGCTGATCGATCGGGTTCACTATCCGCATAATGATCTGCGTCATACACTGCGACAAAACATCCTGATCGAGCTTGCCCGGCCGCTGGGTGATCAGCCCGATGCCCACCCCGAATTTTCGCCCTTCCGATAATATCTGCTTCAGGACGTTGGTGGACACGACATTCGCCCCCGCCGGTGCGAACCTGTGTGCCTCTTCCAAAAGAGTAAACACCGGGTAATCAAGAAAGTTTTCGCCCTTATCGGTATGTCGCCCTACTGTCAGCTCACGTGCCTTGTTCACGCGGCGAAGCAGCGTGGCGACGATGACCTGCTGTTCGGGATGTTCAATATCGGAAAGCTGCAAGATCGTACATCGGCCCGGCCTGTAAAGCTCGGAAAGTTCGATGTGCTCGTGGGCATGGAAGATGCTGTCGGGCCGATCGAAACGAGAATCAAGCCGCCACAGCAGCCCCTGGATCGAAGAGACATTTCCGCCATCACCGGCGTCCCTGTCATCTCTACCGTATTGCTGCTTTTGCACCTCTTCGCGAAGGTCCCAGTAACTATAAAGATACTCGCGCTTCCCCTCGGCCTTCAGCCGGTCTTTCAGGCTGCGGTAGGCCTGCCGAAGGAAATGGAGCATCTTGTCGGAGGTGCCGTCCGGCAGAAGATACTTTATGTCTGCCTCCGTTAGGCTCGAAAAGCGGACGCGGATCGTATCGGGCCTGAATATTTTTACTTCAGGCTTGTAACCGTCGTTACTTGCGAATGCTGTAACCCCCTGCAGGGACGACATCGTGTGGTACTCGCTATGCGGATCCACGATCAGTGTGGCGGCACGATTATTCGGCCGCATCAACTCTTCGACCAAAACTCCAGCCGTGTAGGATTTCCCCGCTCCGGTCGAAGCGAGCACCGCAAGGTGGGTGGAGACGACGTCGCGTACCGAGAGAACGATCGGTACCTCGCCGGCCTCGCGGGTCAAAAGCGAGCCGATGTGTGCCGCACCGTGCTCACCCTCACGCCGAGGGCTCAACATTTCAGCAAGCGTCGGGCTTGAGGCCAAATGGACTCGATCGCCGGGCTGCGGCGGTATCCTGGGGTTAATGAAGTCACCAAGCTTGGGGCTAAAATATCCAATGGTTTCGACCGTCATCTCAAAGATATCGGCCGGTTCCTTTGCGATTCCAAGCATTTCCGCGAGCTCTGCCGGGTCAACATCCGCTTCGGCCAGGAAGGCATCCGGCAGTCCGCGTACCAGCCCGCGAGAACTGATCGTGCCGACTATCTTGCGCTCTTCTCCCCCTTCGTTAGTAATGTAGTAAACGAATTCGCCGATCGCAGCTTTGCGCGCGTCGCGGGTGATGAAAAGAAATTCGTGAGGCCGAGATCCCGGGCCTTTGACCGTGCCGATCAAAAGGTCATCCTTCTCCATAGCTTGCAAACCGAGCGCGGAAAACTGAAAATTCACGGCAAGTATAACAGAGAGATGACACCGCACTCGAACTTTGAACACAGCCATCTGATCGGCCATTTTGTAGGTCATGCGAACGGGCCGACCCTGATGATCTTTGGTTCCGTTCACGGTAATGAGATCGCCGGAAAGCAGGCACTGATCCGCGTGTGCGAACGGTTGAGAAATGGCGAGATCCAGCTTAATGGGCGTATCTATTTTTTTGTCGGAAATCGCAGAGCGGTGGCGGAGGGCGTGCGTTTTATCGATTCGGACCTGAATCGTCATTGGACGACGGACAATATCGAACGAAATAGGAATGGCTACGTGGAAAGCGGCCCCGGCCTATCAGAGGACCGCGAGCAAGGCGAACTTCTGGCGGACATCTTCCCGATCCTTGAAACTGCGAATGATGAAGTTTACGCTGTTGACCTTCACTCTACCTCTGCCGAAGGGGTGCCTTTTGCGACGGTCGGCGATACGCTGAGGAACCGTGCATTTGCTCAGAAATTTCCGGTCACGATCTTGCTCGGGATCGAAGAGCAGCTTGAGGGAACGCTGCTGGAATTCCTTAATAACCAGGGCGCCGTCACGCTAGGTTATGAAGGCGGGCAGCATTTTGCAGAAACGACGATTCAAACCCACGAGGCACTTGCGTGGCGAGCGCTGGTCAACGCAGGAATAATTGACGAAAGCGACGAATTGCTTGACTTTCATCAGCAACTGAAAACAGTGACAGGGCGGGCGCGGATCGTGGAGATTCGTTACCGGCATGCGATAACCGAGGAAAGCAGATTCGAAATGCTGCCCGGGTTCAAAAATTTCGATCCGATCAGAAAACATCAGCTCCTTGCCAAGGACGCCCAAGGCAAAGTGGTCGCGGGTGAAAGCGGATTACTCTTAATGCCGCTTTATCAAAAGCTTGGCGAGGACGGATTCTTCATTGGACGCGAGGTCTCGCCGTTTTGGATCTGGCTGTCGGGTGTCCTTCGCCGAATGCATGTCGGAAACCTTATGCATCTGCTGCCCGGCATCTCAGAGTCGGAGAAGGACCCCGACGTACTGCTAATAAACACTGCGGTCGCCCGATTTTTTCCGCTTCAGATCTTTCACCTGCTCGGTTTTAGAAAACTGAGGTGGGTGGGCAAAGTTCTAGTGGTCACTCGAAGGAAATTCGATACGTTCAGCCCCTTTGTGCGCCGCGGCACAGAAACCCCGAAGAAAAAAGCGGTATAATTGGTTTTTCAACTAGGTCAGGAAGACCGATGGGCGAGAAACAAATTGCCACAAGAACCGACGATTCGGAGCTTCGAGCCTTTACTCAGGCCGTGATAAACGATCTTCACGCGCTTGAGAAGATGCTCGCCGAGGGCATGCTTGAAACCGACGCAAGCCGCATTGGAGCGGAGCAAGAGATGTTCCTTGTCGATTCTTCAATGCATCCTGCTCCATTGGCTATCGAGGTCATTGAGAGGGCAGGGGACCCGAGGCTTACGACCGAGATCGGCCGATTCAACCTTGAGGCGAATCTGACGCCGCTCGACCTCGGCGGCAATTGTCTTAGCCGCCTTGAAGCCGAGCTGCACGAGGTGGTCGGGATCGTTAGAAAAACGATGCGCGAGTTTTCCGGCGACGTAGTGCTTTGCGGCATTCTTCCCACGATCCAAAAGTCTGACCTCGTGGAAAAACATCTCACGCCCAGCCCCCGCTACAAACAGCTCAATCAGGTCCTGACGGCCCTTCACGGCGATGACCGCGTGATCCACATCAAGGGACTTGAAGAGCTGCGTCTTCATCTGCAGGATACTTTCGTCGAATTCTGCAACACGAGTTTTCAGATCCATCTTCAGGTCCCGATCGCGAAATTCACTCACTATTACAATTGGGCACAGGCCATTTCTGCCCCGATACTTGCCGCTGCAGTTAACTCGCCCGTCCTTTTGGGACATCGACTCTGGCAGGAGACTCGCCTCGCCCTGTTTCAGCAATCGGTCGATGAACGCGCTCCGGTCCATCAGGAACGCAGCCGCCCGGCCCGTGTGACCTTTGGCCGCGAATGGGTGAACGATTCGATACTGGAAGTTTTTCACGAAGATGTTGCTCGGTTCCGGATCATATTGACACGCGAGGTCGAAGAGAATTCCCTCGATGTCTTAAAGAGCGGCGGTATCCCAAAGCTGAGCGCGTGGCGGCTTCATAACGGAACGGTTTGGCGATGGAATCGTCCCTGTTATGGGGTAATGGATGGAAAGCCGAGCTTGCGGATCGAGAACCGCTTTCTCCCGGCGGGCCCCACCATCGTGGACGAAATGGCAAATTCGGCCCTGTTCATCGGATTGATGAAGGCTTTGCCCGAGCAGAACAAAGATGTTAGGGAGATCTTCTCGTTCGACGATGCAAAATCGAACTTCTTCAGTGCGGCTCGGTTCGGTCTGAGGTCTCAGATCACCTGGCTGGACGGCAAAACCCACAGCGCCCGCGAACTGCTTATAAAGGAATTGATCCCGATCGCACAGGAAGGACTCAAGGCAGCGGGCATTAACGCCGACGATAACGACAAATATCTTGGTATTCTGAATGAGCGCGTGCAGAGGGAACTGACCGGGGCAAAGTGGATGCTGGATTCGCTCTCATCGATGGACAAAGCAGCGAAATCTAATGTCAGGATGCGGACGATCGTATCGGAAACGTTGAAGAACCAGATCGAAGGCATACCGCTGCACAATTGGAAGTTGGCAGACATTCCCGACAGATCCGAATGGATAGATAACTATCGTACGGTGGAGCAGTTCATGTCATGCGACCTTTTCACGGTACGTCCTGATGACGTCGTGGACCTAGCGGCCAGCCTGATGGAATGGAAACATATTCGTCATATACCGGTTGAAAATGACCGAGGCGAACTTGTAGGGATCGTCTCGCATAGAGATCTTCTTCGGTCGTTTGCAGCAAGCGGTCAGCGGGAAAGCAAAGGAATGGTCGTAAGCGAGCTGATGAACCCAGATCCCGTCTGTGTAGGTCCGGAAACGCCGACGCTTGACGCTCTCTATCTGATGCGCGAGAAAAAGATCGGCTGCCTTCCGGTATGCCGTAACAACAAGCTTGTCGGCATATTGACAGCTCACGACTTTCTCACTGTGTCCACGCGTCTCCTTGAAGAAAGGCTCAAAGAGATCTGAAGGGTTGCGATGCTCAGCGGCACGAGACATCGGACCTGATAAAGCAGGTAATTTTTACGGCTGGCGGCGTCGGCCCTGCGGCCTCGGTTCAACGGACCGAACTTGAAAATGTCATCGCCCCGCGTGTCGTCAGCGATTAATAACGCTTCATCACAGCATCGTTGGTTCCGGCGGCTGGGTGATGTTACAAACTTGCAGGGATGGATCTTGCGATCATATTCGAAAGAAGATGGGTGAAGTGGCTGGCGATCTGGGCAGTTTGGACCCTATTCGGATTTCTTTTTGCCAGCCAGGTCGCATTGCAGAGCCGGCTTTCCGAAAATCCGCCGCCGTTTTGGCGGGTTCTGCTTTGGCAGCTCTTGTCCGGCTACCTTTGGTTCGCGCTATGCCCTCTGATTCTCTGGCTCGGCAGGCGTTTTCCCATTGAGCCCAAAAAGCTTCTTGCCAACATTCCGATCCATTTTGCTGCGAGCCTATGCATCGCGGTCGGCCAATTAGCGATCGCGGCATTTATTCTTCCGAAACTTGGATACCTTCGGCGATTTGAATCTGCCTCCTACACGGAACTGCTGCAAGTCTTTCTGATGGTGAATCTTCATTTCAGCGTCGCGATCTATTGGGGCGTAGTCGGGATCCAACAGGCCATTAAATATTACCGAAAGAACCGGGAACGTGAACTAAGGACGTCGCAGCTTGAGGCCCGGTTGGCCACGACCCGCCTGCAGGTATTGAAAATGCAGCTTCACCCTCATTTCCTTTTCAATACGCTGAACGCTATCTCAGAATTGATCTATCGAGATCCGGAATCGGCCGAGCGAATGATCGCGGACCTTAGCGACCTGCTGAGAATGTCACTGGAAAATCTGGAGGTGCAGGAGATCACGCTTAGGCAAGAACTTGAGTTTCTAGAGAAGTACTTGGCGATCGAGCTTACACGTTTTCATGATCGCCTCAGGGTCGAAATGTCGATAGAGCCCGACGCTTGGGACGCGGTCGTCCCGAACATGGTGCTGCAGCCGCTGGTCGAAAACGCGATCAGGCACGGCATTGGACCGCGGTCAGCTGGCGGGATGATATCGATCAGAGCTTTTCGCGAGGACGGCAGTTTGAATATCACGGTGTCTGACAATGGTATCGGGCTGTCAAAGAGCGAAGGGGTTTCACTGGTAGAAGGTGTGGGTATTTCAAATACGCGGCGGCGCCTTCGGCATCTTTATGGCGAGGATCAGGCTTTTGAACTGGCACGCGGGGAGGACTCAGGCGTGGTTGTGAGATTACGGATCCCATACAGGCCGGTTTCGGCGGAACCACAGCCGGATCGAAGATCTGCAACAGCCGCTGATGGATTGACGGAAAGTCTTGTCATGAATTGATCATACCTGGCTGAAGAGTTGAGGTGGAGGAAAGCCGGGCGAACGGGCGAGGGGTAAGAGTTGAATGCTTTGAAAAGACAGTGACGAAGATACGAACACTGATAGTTGACGATGAGCCGCTCGCTCGAGACCGTATACGCCGGATGCTGCGCGAAGAATCAGAGATCCAAGTGATCGGGGAGTGCTGCAACGGACTGGAAGCTATCGCGGCTATTGCCGAAAAGACGCCGGATCTAGTGTTCCTTGATATTCAAATGCCTGAAATGAACGGGTTTGAGGTGGTCAATTCTCTAGACCCGGGCTCGATGCCGGCAATAGTGTTTGTCACCGCCTACGACCAGTATGCTCTTCAGGCTTTTGACGTACATGCTCTCGATTATTTGTTGAAGCCTTTTAGTCGGGAAAGGATCCATCGTGCGGTTGCGCATGCTCGCGAACAGATCGAGGCACGCAGGCTCGGCACCCTTGATCAGCGAATAGCTTCGATGATCGCAGACCTTAAGTCCGAACGAAAGTACCTTGATCGGCTGGTGGTAAAATCCGTTGGACGAGTATTTTTTCTCAAGGTCGACGAGATCAACTGGATCGAGGCCGCCGGAAATTACGTCAACCTCCATACCGCCCGCGGTTCACACATGGTCCGCGAGACGATGAACGGGATAGAGTCGAAGCTTGATCCGGAAAAGTTTTACCGAATTCACCGTTCCACGATAGTGAATATCGATCGGATCAAAGAGCTCCACCCGATGTTCAGCGGTGATTATTCGGTGATCTTATATAACGGAACGGAGCTTTCGCTAAGCCGAAACTATCGTGAAAGAATGCTTGAACTTTTCGAAAATCAGATCTGATGCCCGTCGGGAATAGCGTCGGCGTTGGACCTCGAGTAACGTTCGATCCCTACGCCGTTTGAGTCTCTGAAGGTGACCGGATCGCGAAAGCGGTCAGTAGTATTCGACGTTCTGTTCCGATCTGAAACGTTTCGTCACAATTACGGCCGTCAAGGGAATGATTCATACTAAATTAGAGAACCCAATGGCTCGAAAGAGCAGTCCGCTATGAATAAGATCAAATACACCGCCACACTTTTAATATTCGGGATAATTATTTTCTTTAAGGGCTATACGATCGTCATCGGGCAGACCAAGCCCGTGCTTGTCGTCCTGAACAAGACTGACAACGATATGGCGATAATCGACCCGGTCTCGATGAAAGTGACCGCAAAGGTCCCGGTCGGCGTCGGCCCGCACGAAGTGGTCTTTTCCGAAGACGGGAAAACGGCGTTTGTCGCGAATTACGGCACCGGCCCCCAGCCCGGCAACAGCCTTTCGATCATCGATGTTGCGGCTGCAAAGGAGATCCGGCGTGTTGACCTCGGTCCGCTCCTTCGACCGCACGGCATTCAAATGATCGGTGGAAAGCTCTATTTCACCGCGGAAACAAGCCGGGCCATTGCCCGGTATGACCCGGCGACGAACAAGGTAGATTGGATCATGGGAACCGGCCAGAACGTATCGCACATGATAGCCGGCAGCCGGGATCAAAAACAGTTCTATACGGCGAATATCGGGTCGAACACGGTCACGGCATTCGCGTTTCAAAACGTCCCGCCTGCCGGTTCGACGATCACGCAAATTGCCGTGGGCCGACAGCCTGAAGCGATCGACATTTCGCCGGATGCAAAGGAAGTGTGGGTCGGCCTGAACCAGGATAATGGGATCGACGTTATCGACACGACGACTAACAAGGTCGTAAAACGCATAGATCTTGGCGGCCGCCCTTACCGCGTAAGGTTCACTCCCGATGGTAAATATGTGATCAATCCGACCTGGCCCGCCAATGAACTGATAATCGTGGATGCTGCGACCAAAGCGATAGTCAAGCGGATAAAGATCGAAGGAACTCCCTTTGGCATCGATTTTTCACGGGACGGAAATTTTGCCTATGTAACTGCGCTCCAGCCGGACCGAGTGCATCGGGTAAACCTAAAGACCGGGGTCGTTGAAGCAAGCGTTGAGACGGGTGCGACGCCTGATGGTGTCGCGATCACCGGGCAATAGAATTTGACTGGGCGATTTTGGATTGTCTATATCGAGGTAGTACTTATGGCAACCGCAATAATTGATCAAAATTCAGGTAATGGAAAACGGGGCAATGCCGGGTCGGGCTATGGTTCAAAGATCGACCTGATCCGTTCGACCATCATTTCTCTACTCAAAGAGGCAGAGCTTCAGGTAACGCCTTCGGAGTTCGACACCGAACAGGTCATAGATTTTAATGAGCGTGTCGCCCGATATGAAGCCCACCTTATAAGATCGGCTCTCCAGGCAACCGGGGGACGGCAGAATCAGGCGGCTAAGCTCTTAGGACTCAGAAATAGCACTCTTTCTTGGAAGATCAAAAAACTCGATTTGCGGATCCGATAGGTCTTTGTGAGGACGAATGCGATTGCGGCGCAAAGCGCCAAGCCACGGGCCCTGTTCGCTGCCGCTCCACGTTATCGCCCCCCATTAATGGATCCGTTGTAAAAGAACGAGTGAAAGTAAGGTTCTAACAGACTCAGAATTATAGAATATAGAATTATGAAACATCTGCTTTTGACGGCGTTAATGATCACCCTGTCGGGCACTTTAGTTCTTGCCCAGAGTGCTGAGGACAAAAGATCGGTGCTCAAAGTCGTGGACCAATTGTTTACGGAGATGGCCGCCGCTAATCCCGCCGGCATACTTGCTCTTCACACGCCAACCTCCGACCTCGTCGCTCTCTTCAAACAGCGAGACGGGAGATCGCGGATACAGGCGATCAACGGCGAGGCTTTCTCGAAAATGTTCACCGACAAGACAAAGGTGATGCGCGAGGAAATGTACGACCCCAAGGTCGAAATGGATGGCGACTGGGCGATGGTCTGGGGCAGATACGTCTTCTTCAACGGCGAAACGCTCTCACACTGCGGCATCAACCAGTTCAACCTAGTCAGAACGGAGGCCGGGTGGAAGATCGCGAACGGAGCGTCGACGATCGACCCCGGCGACTGTACCGAAAGGGAAAAGGCAATGAAACCCGACCCGGCTAAATGGCCCGAACTGCGCAAAAAATGAAAAGAATTACGATTCTGAGATCGATCGGCCTGCTTGTGGCGGCAACAGTCTTTTCCTCAGCCGGCACGGCACAGCGGCCGGTCGTCGCTTCGGGTACGAATGTTCTGAAAAAAGAGCTTCGATCGAAGCTTGATGAATGGCACATGGCCGGCAAGTTTCCGGGGGCGACCCTCGGCGTCGTGCTCGCTGATGGCGAGTCGTTCGGATTGGCCGTCGGCTATTCTGAACGCGATGTTAATACACCAATGAAACCGAGGGACAGAATGCCCGCTGGTTCGACCGGCAAGACCTTCGCTGCGGCGCTGGCGATGCAGTTGATAAGCGAGGGCAAACTCGATCTCGACGACAGGATCGAAAAGTTCTTTGGAAAGGAACCGTGGTTTGCTCGGATCTCGAATGCAAAGGACATCACAGTTCGTCAATTGATGAACCATTCAAGCGGGCTTGTCAGATACGAATTCAAGAAAGAGTTCACCGATTTTCTCACAGCCAATCCCTACAAAGTCTGGACGCCCGAGGATAGGCTTGCGTATCTTCTTGATGCTCCCGCACCATTCGAGGCCGGTAAGGGGTGGGAATATTCTGACACGAACTACATCGTTCTCGGGATGATCATCGAACGCCTGACCGGTAAAGATTTCTATAAAGATGCCGAACAGCGATTCGTTCGAAAGTTAAAGCTTGCGGACACGATCCCTCAGACAGGGCCCGTGATGAAAGGCGTGGTGCAGGGATACGCCGGACCGAATAATCCGTTCGGCGGCAAGGACAAGATGATCGAGAACGGCAGGTTCATCGTCAACCCTCAGCTCGAATGGACTGGCGGCGGTTGGGCCTCGACAGGTCACGATCTCGCTCGGTGGGCGAAGGTACTTTTTGAAGGCAAAGCCTTTGATGCGAAGCTCGTTCCCAGAATGCTTGACGGGGTTCCCGCACGACTCGGCCCGAACGCGAAATACGGACTCGGCGTGATAATCAGGCCAACGGCGGTGGGGATGTCATATGGACACAGCGGCTTTTTCCCCGGCTATATGACCGATATGATGTATTTTCCTGAACATAAAATTGCCATTGCGGTACAGGTGAACACGAGCGTTCCGCAAGATCTCGGCAAGCCTCTGGCACGGCTGCTGCCCGAGCTGGCCCAGACCGTTTCAGGAAAGAGGTCTGATCAACGCTAGGGTTCGGTCTCACCTTTACCTTACCGGCTCATTACAGGCAAACGACAGGTCAGCGCTACAATCAAAGAACACAAAAACTCGATCGGAGGCCTTTTGAATGCAACGCTGCTTGTCTTTCCTACTTTTGCTGCTGTTTCTTTGCTCGCCAATTACTGCGACCGATAATAGTTCCGAGATCGATGCCGCAACCACCCGGCTGATGCCGAAGATCATCGAATGGCGGCGTCACATCCATCAATATCCCGAACTCGGAAACCGTGAATTCAAGACGGCGAGGTATGTCGAAGATCATCTCCGACGGCTCGGAATGGAAGTTCGTACAGGGATCGCCAAGACGGGCGTTGTGGGTATCCTAAAGGGCTCGCAGCCCGGCCCGGTGATCGGGCTGAGGGCGGATATGGACGGCCTGCCCGTTACCGAGCGCAACGACCTGCCGTTCCGCTCGCGGGCAACTGCTGAATACGGCGGCCAAACGGTCGGCGTGATGCATGCCTGCGGGCATGACACGCACGTGGCGATGCTGATGGGCGCGGCAGAGGTTCTCGCGGGAATGAAAGATAAGATCAAAGGAACCGTCGTCTTCATTTTCCAGCCGGCCGAAGAGGGACCGCCGCCGGGCGAAGAAGGCGGAGCTTCGCTGATGGTAAAGGAAGGTGTGATGAACAACCCGAAGATAGACGCCATCTTTGGCATTCACATCAATTCACGAACCGAGGTCGGCACAATCAGATATAAGCCCGGGTCCATCATGGCAGCCAGCGATTGGTTCGAAATAAAGATCAGGGGGCGGCAAACACACGGCGCCTATCCCTGGCTTGGGGTCGATCCGATCGCCGTCGCGACCCAGATATACACCGGCCTGCAAATGATAGTTGCCCGCCGTTCGGATCTTCCAAAGGCTCCCGTGGTCATCACGGTTGGAAGGATCAACAGCGGCGTTCGCGAAAACATCATTCCTGAAGAACTCGTCATGGCAGGCACGATCCGCACACTTGATACGGCCATGCAAAAGGACGTTCACGAAAAAATAAGACAGACCGCAAAGAGTATTGCCGAAAGTATGGGAGCAAGCGTCGACGTCTCGATCGATACTAAGGCCCCGGTCACGCACAACACGCCGGAGCTTGTAGAGAAGATGCTTCCCTCGCTTCAAAAGGCCGCCGGTAAGGAAAATGTGCTGCTCGGCGAATGGGTCACGGGAGCAGAAGATTTTGCGTTCTTCCAGAGCGTGCCTTCTTTCTATTTCGTGGTTGGCGGAATGCCGAAAGGAATGGATCCCGATAAGGCCGCTCCCCATCACACTCCAGACTTTTTCATCGACGACAGCCGGCTCGATGTTGGGGTAAAGGCATTCGCCAATATTGTGATGGATTTCAGAAAGTAGAGGGTAAAGCCTCAGGGTCGTGGTTAAAGGTTCAGGCGCCGGATCATCGGGCCTGAACCAAATCAAGCTGCTCACGATCTGCTACATCAGCGGCTAAGCCTGCTGATGTGCCTCGACCAGCCAAAGAAGTTTGTCGATGCCGCGCGAGATCTCGGTATAAAGGTCTGCCGTGTCGGCGTCTCCAAGTTCGTCGGTCGCCTCGATATTCTTCCTTGCTTTCTTGCCGAAGTCCGCAAGGGCTGTCGAAAGAGCATCCACATGTGCCGTCCCATCGGTAATTTCCAACGGGTATTCCGAGAGTGACGATCTCTCTGCCGCCATACGCACGGTTCCCATCGCGGTCCCGCCAAGCACCGTAACCCGCTCCGCAATATCATCTATGTGAACTTCTACCTCGGCTGCCACACGATCAAAAAGTTCGTGCAGGGCAATGAAATTCGGCCCCTTTACGTTCCAGTGTGCCTGCTTGGCCTGCGATTTCAAGTCCGAGGCATCGGCAAGGCTTTGATTAAGAAGTCCTATCAGTTTTTCTCTTTTGCCTTTGGCAAGATCGATCTTTGTGTTGTGCAGTTCCATAACCGACCTCCTAATTTTAGAATTATTCTAATTTAATTATTCTTAACAATCAAACGCACCGGACTTAAGGCCGAATTGATCGGGTCTAAGTTTTGAAAATTTGGTTCAACTGAATGAATATAAGCATATGGATCTGATTCTCCAGGCCTCGGGCAGGGCGGAAGTGCTGTCAACGATGGCCACTGATGTACATTCCACAGTGGTACGGTCGATCGATTCGATGATCACGGGGATTGTCAGCAGGCTTCCGTTCCTTATAGCCGGCTTTATCATCGTCCTTATATTCTGGCTGCTTTCGAAGCTGGTTCGAAAGGTCTTTCTGGGCGCGACCAGAAAGACATCAATGGATATAAGGCTGCGGCTCCTGATAAGCCGGATGCTTGTCGTTTTTGTGGTCGGGCTTGGTGTTTTAACGGCTTTGACCGTCATTATCCCGTCATTCAACTTCGGCAACCTCATAGCCGGGCTTGGATTTTCGTCGTTCGTGATCGGGTTTGCCACAAAGGACATTCTGAATAATTTCTTTTCGGGGATCCTGATCCTGTGGCAGCAGCCGTTTCAGATAGGCGATTATCTTTTTGTGGGGAGTCATCAGGGCAAGGTCGAGCATATCGGCGTTCGTGCAACATCGCTGAGAAAGGACGACGGGGAGACCGTTCTTATCCCGAACGGAGATATGTACTCCTCGGCATTGACCATTCGTGGGGCGGGTTCGCAGCGCAGAATGAAGCTGACGCTTTTTGTCGGTTACAACGAGCTGCCCGAAAAGGCGAAAGAGCACATCAGGAATGCCCTTGGATCTATCGATGGTGTTGTTGCCGCTCCGCCTCCGCAAGTTTTGGTTTCGGACCTGACCGCCGACGGGTTCAATATCACGATCAGTTTTTGGATCAATACTAACGAAAGCAAGCCAATGGAGGTCTTTGACCAGGCCGCAATTGCGATAGCAGAGAAGCTGGCTTCGGAAGGGATAGACGTGTTTCAAAAAGGGACAAGGGCGGCCCCCGATCCTGCCGAAACAGAGGATGAGATAGAGAGAAGAAAGAAAAAGAGCGTGATGTGAACAAGCGTCGCCACACGCCGCCGGTTTTCCTCACCGAGGCGGCTGCCGAACGCCCGGGCGAATGCTCGTTGCACCGGTTCCGCGGAACAGCGGCGTGAAGATCCATCTTGAGTGCTTCTCAATGCCGTAGTAGGTCAATACCGAACTTGATCTGCTCTGGCTCGCTACTCCGATGAAAGGGGTGCTTGTCTTTACCGCCAAGTCGCTTTCGTCCGCTTCGTCATCGAGAGAACTTTCAGTATTGAGCACGTTTGCGAGTGCGACAGTATATTGATCGTAGAATCGCGTTGGCTGCGGCGAAGAGGGAAGGATACCGTTGTTGAATTGCTGCACACGCTTAGCGAAGCGGGCGATAACGTCAGGCGAGGGTTCTATCAGCCTCCAGCGGCCGTCAACACTCAGCGGGTCTGTTGCCGACGAAGGCCTTAATATCTGCCTCTTCTTTGTACCGTCCGGTAATCCTTCAAGAAGATCGTCGAGCGATGTCGGAAGCTTTGTACCCTGGTGGTGCAGGACGAATTGATGAATGGCGTTCGCGATCTCCTCGCCGCGTCGGATCGCCTCCAGCTCTTTCTCCCGCTGGATGTCATTTTGAATTGAAGGCGCAGCGGCAAGCAGAACGAATGCGAAGGCGACCATGAAGATCATGACTGCCATCAGAGTCATTCCGGATTCACTATTTCCTGCCGTCCTCATCATCGTCAACATCACGCTTGGTATTCGCCGGAACCCGATTTGTATTCGAGTTCGAACCCGGAGGAATATACCGGGGGATATTGTCCGGTATACCCGGAATTCTCGAATCACCCGGTTGAGGCTGGCCACCGGGATTGACAGGAACCATCGTTGGTCCGCCGCCGGGGAGGCCTCGGCCAGGCTGAACCCCGCCCGGTTGCGCTGGAGCAGCAGTTGGCGGTGGATCGTGGAGCGCTAGGCGATGCTTGAATCCGAGATTCACATCCTCAAGTATGGTCTGCTCTGCCGAAATACTCACCAGCCTGAAGCGTCCGCCAACCACATCGTTCAGCCTCGCGATAGTCGGGAGCTCTTTACCGGGTTCTCTGAAGTAGGCCATGTCGTTGTTTCCACGCTGCCGGCGGACCATACCAATGTAGAGGAACTGAGGTCTTGGCGGGGGCTGCACGTCCAGCTCGATACGGTTTGAATACTTTGTCCCATCAGCGGTTTGCGCCATGATCCTCGGCCGGCCGTCGTTCCTGATAAGAACGGAAGGTATGTCCGCCGTCATTCGCTGTTCACTGATATAGGTAGAAGGTATCTCCTGCATATCGAAATAGATCTTTGTGTCCGGGGTAAAGCGGTCCCCGACAATTTCCATCCGAAAGCCGTTAGAACCCGCGAAAACGCTTTGCGGATTGATGACCGCGATCTGTATCGGCGGCGGTGGTGTCGGTGTCGGCGCCACAAATGGCGTTGGAGGAACCGGCGTCGGCACGTAGGGTGTCGGCTTTGGCGGCTCGTAGAACGCAAAAATGTTCCGCCCAGGATCAGGTGCGCCAAAGACCGCAGGTGAATAGATCACCGGCTGAGTCGTCATATCGAGCAATTGATCCTGCTGCGATGGCATTTCAGGCCGCGAAGTGTTTCGCACCGTGACAGTCGGGGTCGGAGTGGGTGTCGTGCTTGAGGCTCTGGTGCTCGGGCTGCTGCTGAAAAACCCTCGGCCAAAGGCCATAAAGAGCACGATCAGGCACGCGACGCCGAGCACGATCGCCGCTATCGTTTTGTTTCGCTCGGTCTTTGATTTTCCCTCAAACAATTTCATCAATGCGTTCATTGAGCGGTCGGAGTTGCCTCGATCGGCATAGAATTCGGGCGGCGGAAATAGGCTGCCATCTCGATCTTTAACCTGACCACGCTCCCGTGCATCTTCCCTCTTGCACTGGAAGGCAATGTTGGCTGCGATTGTATCGGAACCGAACTATTAGCACTTGTTGGATAAGCCGTCGTCGGATCCATACCCGGCTGGAAACCGCTCGAACCAGCAGTTGTCGGCGAGGACTCTTCAGACCATCCCGAGGAATCGGATGGTTCCAGTTCTACTGAGCTGACAACGATAAATTCGCTCCCGGTCTCAATATCCCTAAGGAACCGCCGCAGGCTCACATAAGGCCCCTCGACCGTAGTTGTTACATAGACACCTGGGAAAAAGCTTCTGAACTTAGACCGGCCGCCCCTATCGTCACTGCCTTCCTGCTGGCTCCGGTCAAGTATCTCAAGAGGGCCAAAATCGGGGCCGTTCGACGGGAAGAGCCCGTGGCTCAATATCAACCCGTTCACACGCTGGTATATAGCGGTGCGGCCGGTCGAAGAGATGGGCAAATATCTGGCCTCAAAATCGTTCACGCTGCTGATTAGCTTTGCTACCTCTGTCTCTATGTTCGTAAAGTTCCCGTACTTGTCCTTTGCAGAGACATATTCTTTGTCAAGCAGATCAAGCCGCGCGCTGTTATTTGCTAGTTCACGGTTCGACGGTACAACGAAAAACACGTAAAGGATGACCACTGCTAGGATCGCGAGCATTCCTGCCCCCAGCATCCCGAGCTCAACTGGCCCCCACATTCCCGTATAGACCTTTCTTGGCCGATCCTTCGGAGCAATGCCAACGGGTTCGTCCTTTTCGATGATGATAGTTTCGTTGTCGGTAAGCAAAACGGTCCTATCGGCCTCATCGACTACAACCGTAGGGTCAGGGCCCGTACCGTATTGATTACGCAGGATCTCCGTCTTTTCCGCGTCGGTTTTTCCATTCGGGTCGTTAACGCTCATTCGGCACCTCCCTGCGAATTTATTGCTACGTCGCGATTTTGATCCGCCGCCGGGCGACCATATGCCTGGGTGTACACCAATCGAAGAGTAAATTCGGTATATGTGATGCGTTCCGTTTTCTGCAGGCTTTGGCTGCGGAGTTCGGCTTGAAACAAACCGGAATTGTTCATTCGGTCTATCATCGTCATTACCGAGGCATAATCACGGCTCAACACAGAAAAGTCGAGTTCGGCCTTTACTTGATCCCCATCCTTGTACACGTTATCGACGGAGATCCGCGACGCGCTCACGCTGCCCGGCAGCACCGATTCAAGGTCGTAGAAAAGGCGGGACCAGCCAAAAGACTTGTTAGCGACAAGCTTGTGCGAGGCGACAAGGAGTTCTCGCTGCTGCGGGGTCAACTGCTGCTGCACCTTTTCGCCTTCGCCCTTCAGCCGGGCGATCTCTGACTCCAGATCCTTGATCTGCGCCGCCTTGATCTGGTTCAGGTCAGAGTTTTCCTTTAGCTTTGCGAGAAAGTAAAGGCCTGCGATGCCTGCAATGCCGATCATCAAGGCCGACAGTAGGAAAGGCGTCGTCCGGTTTCGAAATGGGTTGCTGGAAAGATTGAGTTTTGTGATCACGATTAGTAAAACGGTGCGGTAATTCTCGATGGACCCGGCAACAAACCCAAGATTCTAACAGAAAACCAGCTCAAAGTCTTTCACTACTTATCACCGACAAAGTTGCAAAAATTACTCTCTTCGCGGTTTTAGCTGGCTGTCAAGCTCTGCGGAATCCACATCACGGTAGATACAAACCCTGTTTCGGCCTGCGCGTTTGGCTCGATACAATGCCGAATCCGCCATCTCGACCAACTCGATCGCATCAGTCGAATCGTCGGGAAATGAAGAGATACCGATACTTATCGTCACGTTGTGCGTCTCGTCCGCTCGGCCCTGCTTCACTATGCTGAAATCGCGTGATTCGATCTCTTTCCTTATGCGTTCGGCTGCGACAAGCGCTTGGCCGACCTCAGCGTCAAGCAGGAACGCGGCAAATTCCTCGCCACCAAATCTTGCTGCCGCATCACCGCTTCGCAAGCACTTAATGATCGTCTCACCTATCTCTTCCAGCGTTTTGCTCCCTGTCAGATGGCCGTAAGTGTCGTTCACTTGCTTAAAGTGGTCAATATCCATCATCAGCACGCAGAACGGCCGATTTGCCGGCCTGGCCCGCTCAGCCTCCCGTCGAAGCTCAAAAAAGAACGAACGACTCGACAGCAGGCCGGTCAGATCGTCGTGCGAGATCAGCCGGTGAATGTGCCTTTGGTACTCGCGGTCGATCTCATCCAGCAGATCAAAACGGAGTATATGGTCGCCTATCGATATTTTGTCGCCGTTCTGCAGGGTCTCTTCGCGGATGCGCTCGCCGTTGAGCAAGGTGCCGTTTCGCGACCCAAAGTCGCGGATGGTATAGACCGCCCCACCCGATACCGGATCTGTCGAGGTGATTATCATCGCGTGCCGCCGCGAGACCAGCGAGTCGTTGACACGTACGTCGGCACCTATCTCTCTTCCCAGGATGACTACCTCGCGTTCCAGAGGGATAGGGACAGCGATCAGGTCGCCGGTCAGAAAAACGAGCGCAGGACGTAAATCTCGGGTCTGGCGTTTCGGTTTTTGCATAGGAGCTTAAAACGAGGCAATCGGCAGGGAGCACAATGACTCTACATAACAGGATAGCTTATACTTTGTTAAAATTTCCAGCGTTTTTTGCCCTATTCGCCGCTCGGATGTTGATGAAAATACTGTTCGTAAAGCTCGGAAGCATTGGAGATATCGTTCACACGCTGCCGGTTCTTGCAGCGGTCCGATCGCAGCTGCCTGATGCCGAGATCGGCTGGGTCGCAGAGAAGGGATCGGCTGAGATCCTGCGGGGTAACCCGATGATCGACGGTCTGATAGAGGTCGATACGAGAGCCCTTCGCAGGAAAAGGCAAATGTCCGGGCTGCTGCCAGCCATCAGAGAACAGTTGAAGACAGTTCGGCGGCATAGATACGACATCGCGATCGATTTTCAGGGCCTGATAAAATCGGCCATCATTGCAAAGCTTTCTGGTGCACGAGAACGGTTTGGTTTTGCAAAGGGATCTTTGCGTGAGCCTGCCGGCCGGATATTTCTTACGCGGACTGTAGAGATCCCGCCGGGATTGCACGTGATCCGAAAGAATTTGATGTTGGCAGAGACCGCGCTGGGGATTCGAACGGATGATATTCCAATTGAATTTCCGATCTGTTCGACTGTGTCCGCGATTTCCGAGGCGGAGACGTTGGTGCAAAAGATGGGCGGACGGTTTGCGATCTTGAACCCTTCCGGCGCCTGGGTTACCAAGCTTTGGTCGGCCGAAAACTTCGGCAGGCTCGCGGATATTCTGTTGGACAGGCATGGCCTTGCGACTGTGGTGCCGCTGGGCCCGCGAGACGCTCCATTAGGTAATGCGGTCGCGGCCGCCAGCCAAACTGCCAGGCCCGTTCTCGCAAGAATCAGCCTAATGGGCTTTTATCAGCTCGCCCGCCGTGCGTCGATTTATGTCGGCGGAGACACGGGGCCTACGCATCTGGCAGTTGCAGCCGGTGCTCCGACGGTCGGGATCTTCGGCCCGACGGAGTGGTGGCGAAACGGGAGCATAGATCCGACAGATATTTGTGTTGAGCGGACAGACATCGGATGCCGTGAAAATTGCCACCGCCGAACCTGCTCAAACTGGATCTGCATGGACATCGATGTCGAGGCGGTCGCTTCTGCGGTGGCACAAAGAATTTCAAAAGTGTAAAGAGTTTCAGGCATCTATTTGTGATCGTCGGTATTCATAACAGTTCACTTGGGCGGCATGTCCGAACGATGAGAAATGATTTGAAACCGATTTTTGCCCGGCCGCCGAGTGGATTGGGTTATAATGGTAAGTTCAAGCCCTTGGATCTTGCTTTCGGTTGTTAACGCACGCGTGATGAGATCGTTAGTCAGAACAACATTTTTTGTTTCGTTCATTCTGGGTGCCGTTGCGGGCTTGTTTGCCCAAAACGGCGGATCGGCCAACACGGCAGCTTTGCCCTTTGCCCCCGGCGAGGAACTTTCCTACGAAGGAAAGCTGAGCAAAAGCCTGCTCCGCGGGATAACGATTGCCGATATGACATTCACGGTTTCGCGCGTGTCGCCTGATGCTAATTTTTTGGTCAATGCCGACGCACGTTCAAAAGGCACTTTGACAAAGCTTTTTCGGTTCAGTTTCGAACAGGAGATCGTTTCCCGCTTTGACCCGCACGATCTAAAGGCCTACTCGACAAAGAAACGCGACGTGCAAAAAGAACGCATTCGGCTGAGCGAGGCGGTTTTCGATTATGATGAAAACCAGGTTACTTATACCGAGACCGATCCGAACCAACCGATGCGGCCGCCCCGCAAGATCGCCTCGGATATCAAGCCTGAAACGCACGATCTGATCTCGGCGATCTATCGGCTGAGGACCGTGCCGCTGGTAGTCGGCTCGTCGTTCGAACTGACCGTCAGCGATTCGGGTCTTGTTTATAGGGTCCCGGTCCGTGTGGTTCGTAAAGAGAGGCAGAAAACGGCGATCGGGCGTGTGAACTGCTTCCGCGTCGAGCCCGCGGTTTTTGGCCCCGGCCGGTTGATCGAAGGGGAAGGAAGCATGATTATTTGGATCACTGACGATGCCCGACGAATACCGGTCCGCTCGCAGGTCAATGCATCGATCGGAAAGATCGAAATACGCATCAAGTCTGCCAAGAATGTCGGTTCATGACTCGCCGCTTGCTCGATCCGGGCACGTTCTTTCTCGATAATTAGTAAACTCGCCTTTGACATCATTGCATTGAAACCTTGCATCTTCGCTCCGAACCCATCATACTTTTCTATTTGTAAGAGCGCCGGAAAGTGATATGGAAGAGAAGGTTACGAGGAAGTTAACGGCAAAGGTGCAGGACGGCGGGCAGGAGCCTGCCGAGCTTTCGGTCGTTTACGCAGAAAGCGCTCTTGCTTCGTCCCCTGCAAGGCCAATGATGGAAATGGGTGCTGGACCAGAGGATCCTCTCGCGGAGGGTGGGCCCGATGTTTCGGCAATGACCCACGCCAATTATTCACAAGAGTTTTTGGAGCTTGCAGTACCTAAATTGCCCAAGCTGTCAAAGGCAAACCACGCCCGGCTTCTGATGCAGTCGCCCGATCGGCTTTATTTCTATTGGAATCTAGCAAAAAACCCATTCCACACGCTGAACAGGGCGCTCGGCCAGGCTTCAAGCTACACGCTGGTCCTTAAACTGATCGATCTGCGTACTGACGCCGAAGAGATCCATCCGGTCGATGCCGAAGGCAGTTGGTGGTTTGACGTTGATGCGGACGGCGAGTACCGTGCAGAGATCGGGTTTTACGCTGTAAATCGCCCGTACGTTCGGGTTCTGTATTCGAATACGGTCGCGACACCGCGAAAAAGCCCGTCGCGAAGGCCGGCCGAGGCGGCGGAATGGAGCGTTCCGGCTGCAAAATTTGCCCGGGTCCTGGATGCGGCCGGATTCCAGAAAGACGCTTTCGATATTGCTTTAACAGGTGACGATACAGCGGCCGCTGATTTGGCCACCCGCTCGGCATTTGCTCAGTTCAGCGGTACGCGGTTCGAAGAATTCTCTGCAGTTGATGCTGATGAGATCCGATACGCAATGTTCGCTCTCGCATCAGGACTTAAGCTGGAACAGCTACGGGGATTGATCGGCAAACGCCTTTTCGCCCTGCTGGCCGTTATGGCGGACCCTGGATCAGAGCGGGCTCTTTCAGCCCTCAGGGAGCGGTTTGATTTTGATGCCGAGGAGTTTGAGATCGATGAAGAAGATGCGTCGGCCTCGGTCTTCGGCGCGAGCCTCGTGAATTTCCCGCGTCGCGTAAAAAAGGTACCCCTGCGCCCCGGCGACTTTGCCGTTCCCGGCCCGCTTGGCTCGCATTCGTTGATTTCTTAACACATATTGATCAAGGGGCGTCGAGGGTGACGCCCTTTTTCAATTAAAGTTTTCGACGGCGTTCCTTGCGTCTTGTTAGCATTCCTTTACAATCCGTGTAATGCCTGTTGGTTATTTCAGCCTGATCCTGCACGCACATCTACCGTTCGTGAGGCATCCGGAATATCCGTCTTTTCTTGAAGAGGACTGGCTGTACGAGGCGATAACCGAGGTTTACCTGCCGCTGATCTTCATCCTTCAGAATCTTCATGAGGCCGGTGCTGCACCGCGATTGGCGATGAACGTTTCACCGCCGCTTTGTGAAATGCTGGCGGACAAGCTACTGGAAACTAGGTACACGGCGCACCTTGAACGCCTGCTCGAGCTGGCCGAAAAGGAGGTCCGAAGGACCGAACGCGAGGCTCGAGAGTTTTTGCCGGTCGCAAGGATGTATGTGGAAAACTTGTCTGCGTCCCTTCATCTTTGGAACGACCGTTACGACCGGAATCTGGTCAATGCCTTTCGGGAGCTTCAGGAAGAGGGCGTCATCGAGATAATCACCTGCGGAGCGACCCACGGCTTTTTGCCTCTTATCTCCACCGATGAGGCCCGAGAGGCTCAAATAAAGGTCGCCGTTGCAAACTATCTTAAGCATTTTGGACGCCAGCCTCGAGGTATTTGGCTTCCTGAATGCGCCTACGTGCCCGGTATAGAGGACCTTCTGAAAGTCGCCGGTATCGAGTATTTCGTTTCAGACACCCACGCGATCCTGTATGGTGATCCGCGCCCGAAGTATGGCGTTCACGCCCCCGTCGTTTGCCCGAACGGCGTGGCCGTTTTCGCACGCGACGTCGAGACCAGCCAGCAGGTTTGGAGCGATGTGGTGGGCTATCCGGGAAGCGATGTGTATCGCGAATTCTACCGCGATATAGGCTGGGACCTGCCTCTCGATTACCTAAAACCCTATCTTGATGATGAAGGGAACCGAAAGCACCTCGGCCTCAAGTATTACCGCATCACAGGGCGAAATGTGCCGCAGCAATTGAAAAGGCCTTATGTTCCAGAACTTGCTCGGGAAAAAGCTGCGGAAAACGCGATGCATTTTCTCGGCGAGAGAGTAAAGCAGGCCTATCAACTGCGCGAATTGTTTGCTGGCCACCCGCCGCTTGTCGTTTCGCCATACGACGCGGAGCTTTATGGGCATTGGTGGTTTGAGGGACCGCAGTTTCTCGATTTCTTGTTTCGCAAGCTCCACTTTGACCAGTCCGAAATTGCCGCTGTTACGCCGGGAGATTTCCTGGACTCAGGTATTTCTATTCAGGTTCAGCGGCCTTCCGCATCATCCTGGGGCGAGAAGGGATATTTCAAGGTATGGATCAACGAGGGAAATTCGTGGATGTATCCGTATCAGCACGATGCTGAACGGAGAATGACGGCACTAGCAAACAGATTTAGTGATCCGAAGGATCGGCTGCACGAAGACACTGGGCATCTGGCCTCTGCTCCATCGCGTCTTCCGGTCCCCGCATCTCGGATCTTGAAACAGCTTGCCCGTGAACTCCTTCTCGCACAGTCCAGCGACTGGGCATTTCAGATCTATCAGGGCACTACGGTCGAATACTCTTCACGCCGCTTTCAGTCGCACATCCATCGTTTCGACCTTCTGGCAAAGATGCTCGAAAGCGGCGAGGTGAATGAAGCTCTCCTTACAGAGATCGAAGGCCGTGACAACATTTTTCAAGAGATTGACCACCGCATCTACCGGTCGAGCGATCCAAAAAAATAACGATGGCCGGGAAAGAAGATCCCGGCCACCGACACGCTGGTTGTTCAAAACCAGGTCAAGCCTTAATGTTCGTTAAAGTTTGCCGCAGGCACGTCTCCCGTCGCACCCCAAGGCCTCGAGAAGATGATCCGCGTGACCGGGGTCATTGTGAAGAAGATGCCCGGATTTCCCGGCCGCCAAACGGTAAATTCTGTGCCGCCGTCACCGTTATAATCTCCCTGAGCGATTATATCGGTTGCGAATACGCCCCAGGTATCCGACACATCGGGGCCGCCCCCGCTCGGCCGATATTCCCATCGCCATTGGCCGTTGTCATTCCTGGCGACAGCCAAGTCGGTCTTCCCGTCATTGTCGTAGTCACCCGGTACGATCGAGTCGTTAGCGAGCCCGAACCACTCCGAATAGATCTGTCCGCTGGAGTTCTTGACCCAGAAACGGCCATTAACACCATTCGAATCCGGCCTCTGAACGACAAAATCGTACTTGCCGTCTCCGTTGTAATCACCTGGCGCCGGCGTGTCGCCGCCTTGGCCCCAAACTACCGACTGAACTCCCGGCGGAGAGCCGATCTGGCGGTAGAACCACGTACTCGGATCCGAGGGCGTCGCTCCTGCACGATAAACGGCAAGATCGGCACGGCCGTTGCCCGTGTAGTCGCCGACCACGCTTGCATCGTCACCATTGATACCAAATTCTTCACTGAACATGGTCATTGTTGCGCTTCGAACAATGTAGAAGATGCCCTGAGCCCCGGGACGGAAGACCGCAAAATCGGTCTTGCCGTCGCCATCATAATCTGCCGGAACAAACTGATCCGAAGCGATTCCCCAATCGGTCGTCGAGGTCGGGAAGCCGTCCTGGAACGACGTGTACCATCTCACCTGGCCCGACGCACCCCCGCCGACATTTCGAAGCGTCACATAGTCAGTTTTTCCGTCGCCGTTCATATCAAGCGGTGCGTCACTGACCGGGCCAGCACCTGGGACAGTGACATCTTGCATAGTTACAGTATATGGTCCCGCTGAGGCCCCTCCGGCTGAATAGAACGAATCAATGAAAAGATACAATGGTGTATTCAGCGGGAGTTGATTCATCCCCGTCGGATCAATGACCTCAGGCGAACCGTTGAACGTACTGTCAGCCCCAACTATGCAGTTATTCGAAACATTGCCGGTGCCTGCCGGGCACATTATGCCGGTAGCTCCATTAAGAATGTAGATCGAAAGGTCGTAGGTCGGAGAGGTTGTTGTCGCCGTGATCTGCGGGTTTGGACCGCGACCACTGATCTGGAACGAATAAATATGATCTGGCCCCGCAACCTGTGTGTAAAAGCCATTACAGGCTGCCGGAATGGTTGTTACCGTATTGTTTGCACCAACCGTAGTACCTGTGTCCGTGAACGGCGAAGCCGCTGTGTAATTGCCCGGTGGGATCGGTGCTCCGGGGCAATCATCCGCCCCAGCAAGGAGGTTCACCATATTGAATTCGCCCTTCTGCCCAGGCAGGCGATATTCGCTTTGCCGTCGAAGAAGATCGGGCTTTGAGCAAGCACCATTCAGCTTTTTAACAAGCTCCGCACCCTTCTGGGCAATGCGAGGCGGGACTGAAAACTCTTTATCTTTTGCTTCGGCCGCGGTCGGCACGGCAGCGATCACCGCCGCTGCGCCGGCAATTGCCGAAAGGGCTCCGAGTCGCCACCGCCACGCAGCAACATCGGCTAGACCCACTTCGGGTCTTTCGGAAGGCCGGCCGAGTATCTCGGATCGCCCCAAGTTCGCATTTCTGACTTTCATTCGATTTCCTCCTTTATTTACTATACTTTACAATCCGATCCGACCGAAGTCCGTCGACGGATGATACCTGGCGAATCGACGTATCCGCTCTTTCTGCAATTCCGAAAGACCCGTACCGCCGCGGCCGGCAACACCTTTGTTAAACCTGATCTTTCTGCCTTCGGCCTCCGTCTCGATGATCTTCGCATCGATAGCCTTTAGAGAGGCACCGAGACCATAGAACTCCAAGACTTCGTGAAGTGCAGCAGCTTTATTGGAGATCAGGTGTTCATAGGTCAGCCAGTGAATGGGGAGTTTGTGCCGCCTCTCGGCTTCGGACCACGAAGCGACAAACTGAAAATACCAGGGAATGACATTATCGATCAGCAGATCGATTTTTGTTTGCTCGTCAAGCGATGCAAAATCGGCCCTGAAATAGGAGTTAAAGTGAGCGCCCTGCACGTTGTAAAAATCCAGGAGGCTCATAACCGAGTCGAATATATTCCTGACAAGCACGACCGGCCTGATACCGAATGCCTGCATTAGATGTACGTTCGCATCCGAAGCCCGGCAATGCTGCTGCGTTACCGTATCCAGATGGGCCGTTTCTTTGAGGGTCGGCAAATAGATCTCGTGTTCGGTCTGCCCGGCCGCATAAACCATGAAAACATCTCGGAAACCTGTTAGGTTCACTAAGACATTTTTCAGAAACGTCGATGCCGATTTAGGGACGCAAGCAATAAATATGTGGCGCCCAAGCTGCTCAGGCGTTATATCGGTCGTGTAATCCGAAAGCAGGGAAGCCCGCCCAGTTACCGCAAGGCTGTTTGTTAAATTGATATAAGAAGTTGGGCTCGGATAAACAGCGATCGCTTTTCGGCAGCATTCGAGACTTGCTTCGAATTGTCCGCTTCCAAAACAGACCAAGCCAAGACCCTGGAACGCCTCGGCAAAACGCTGTAGAAATACTGAATCGTCAGCCATCGGGCCGCGAACCTCAAGGGCGAGCGCGGCTCGAACAAATCGCAGGCCCTGATCAACCTCGCCTTTGGAAAAAAGCTTCTCTGCCAAACTCTTGTAGCTCAATAAAAGATTGTGAACAAGGTGATCGTAGAACGGCATTTCGGCCGTCATTTTCTGCAGAGCGCTCTGAAAGAAGGTCACCGCGACGTCGGGGTTACCTCGCTTCAATGCTTGAGCTCCAAAATCGACCTCTTGTTGAAGGGCAGTTAGCAGGTTCTGATTAAGGTTCGAAGCATCAATCGTTTGGCGAGATTGGCGCATCAAGGAACAAGTTAAATGTCCAGTAAAGAGACGCTTAAGGTTACCCTAACCTTACAGTTCCAGTCAATCAAATTCGAGCGTGTGCGTTCCGCTCAAGGTCCTTACGGTCAGCTGGAATGAGGCTGTTTAGCAATTTCGACCGGCAGGCTTATTTAACGAAACCTGCTTCCCGGAGAGTTCTGACGATCGACGCGGCATTTTCCGCGGCTGGACTTTCTGCCCCATCGAGCACGATCTCAGCATTCTCTGGCCTTTCGTAAACGTCATGTACTCCGGTAAAGTTGGTGATTTCGCCGCGACGGGCCTTTGCATACATGCCTTTCGGATCACGCTGCTCGCACACCTCAAGCGGAGTGTCTACAAAAACCTCGAAAAAGCTGCCTTCTTCAAACATTTGCCGGACCTGATTTCTACTTTGCCTATAAGGGCTGACCGCGGCACAGATCGCGACGCCCCCGTGCCGAACGATCTCCGATGCGACAAAACCGATGCGCGAAACATTGATATCTCGATCCGCGGGCGAGAAGGTCAGGCCTTTCGAGAGGTGAGTTCGGACCACATCGCCGTCCAGAAGCGTTGATCGGCGTCCTTCTTGCAGAAGCAGAGCAACAAGTATCTCAGCGGTTGTCGATTTCCCCGAGCCGCTCAGCCCGGTAAACCAGATACAGACGCCTTGTCGATGTATTGGAGGATACGACTCGGCCAAAATTGTCGAGACCTCGTGCCGCGTAAACCAGAGGGGAAGCTGCAGGCCCTTGTTGAGGTATTTGTCGCGCAGGTCGGAACCCGAAAGCGAGAAAATCCGGCTGCCGGGCCTTACCTTGCCGATCTCTTCATAGCGACCCTCGTCAGGGAGGTAAGCAAATTCCTGGAACGCCATTATTTTGACACCGGTCTCTTTGCTCGTAGCTTCAGCCAATTCCTGAGCGGCCTCGGCATTGTAAAACGGCTTACCCTGCGAGTCTCGGCCAGGACTCGCGTGGTCTCGGCCAACGATCAGGTGATTAGCACCGAAATTTCTTCTTATGATCGCGTGAAAAACGGCCTCTCGCGGCCCTGCCAACCGCATTGCGAGCGGCAGAAGCGCAAGCAGTACCTGACCCGGTTCGTAAGCGAGTTCCGCGACGGCCTTATAAGTCCTAACCCTTGTAAAATAGTCGATGTCCCCTTCCTTTGTCATACCCACAACCGGATGAAGTAAAAGCGATCCGTTCGTTTTTTCAATGGCGCGGCGAGTCATTACTTCGTGCGCGTAATGGATGGGGTTTCTCGTCTGGAAAGCAACTACGTCGGGACGTCCGAGCGCGGCAAGACGTTTCCGGGTTTCTGCCGGCGTCAACCTGAGTTCTTCGAAATCGTGATAAACCGGCAGGCCGAGAACCCGAAGCCGGCCGCTGAGATAATAGCGACCCTGCCGATAGGTCTCTGAGACCAACGGATGTCGCAGGTCCCTAGTTCCATACACGGACGCAGCCAGCTCTTCACGGTCCCACTCGTAAATCTCCTCCACATCCAACAAAGCTAGAATATTGTTGCGACCGTCCCGAAGTGCGATCGGCAGCCCCACTTCTATCGGCGACAGATCGTCGACCGAGAGCGTTATTGTGATAGGGAATAGAGTCCCGTCGGCGAGCCTCATGTCTCGAACGACCCGCTCAAGATCTGCTTCCCCCATGAACGTTCGAAGCGGCGAAAATCCGCCGGTAGCCAGCAATTCCAGATCGCACGTCTCCCGCTGCGTTAGTTGGATCCACGGCAACGTGCCCGCAAACGAAAAAAGTTCGGCGTGTTCGGCAGGATCAATCGTCAGATCCACCAAACTGCCGCCGTATGGAGCGATCAGGTAAGTCTCATTCGACATAGCTACTTAACTTAACCAATAAGGCTTGTTCCCGACAAACCACCGAGCCTTACTATGTCTTTGCGAAGATGCGAAGGTTGCCTAATTCAAGTTGCGAAGTTATCATTTTCGTTCCGAACGGCATGGAAGGGTTGTTCTACCGGGGAAGCTCGCTTGCTGCCTCGAAATGCAGGATGTGTTGACTATGATCGAAAAGGGCGTAGAGATCGCTCCGGCAAACGGGAAATTGGGCATACTGCTTATTGGCCTTGGTGCTGTAAGCACGACTTTCGTTGCAGGTGTCGAGGCAATTCGGCGCGGGATCTCGCAGCCGGTCGGTTCACTTACGCAAATGGGTACGATCCGGCTTGGCAAACGTACCGATAACCGATCGCCGCGGATAAAAGATCTTGTCCCGCTGGCGGAACTTGACGACATCGTTTTCGGCGCCTGGGATATTTTTGCCGACAATGCTTTTGATGCGGCGATGAAGGCGGGCGTCCTGGAGAAAGACCTGTTAAACCAAGTCTCGGAACAGCTTGCCTCGCTAAAGCCGATGTCTGCCGTCTTCGAGCAAGACTACGTCAAGCGTCTGCACGGCGAGAACATTAAGACAGGCAAGAACAAGATGGAACTGGCCGAGCAGTTGATCGATGACATAGCAACGTTCAAGAGCAAGAACGGCTGCGATCGGCTGGTAATGGTCTGGGCCGCCTCGACCGAGATCTTTCTTGAAGAATCGGACGTGCATCGCTCGATCGAAGCATTTGAAAAAGGCCTGTACGACAGCGAACCGGCGATCGCACCCTCGATGATCTACGCTTATGCCGCGATCAGGTCGGGAGTTCCGTTTGCAAACGGTGCGCCGAATCTAACGGTTGACATACCCGCGCTCACGCAATTGGCCGAGCAGCAAAAGGTCCCGATCTGCGGTAAGGATTTCAAGACCGGACAAACCCTGATGAAGACCATTCTCGCACCTGGTCTGAAAGCCAGGATGCTTGGGCTCGACGGATGGTATTCGACCAACATCCTCGGTAACCGCGACGGCGAAGTGCTTGATGACCCAGAGAACTTCAAGACCAAAGAGGAATCAAAGCTCTCTGTGCTGGAACACATTCTGCAGCCTGAAGTTTATCCCGAACTGTACGAGGGCTTCTCACATGTTGTCCGAATAAACTATTACCCGCCCCGCGGTGACAACAAGGAAGGTTGGGACAGCGTGGACATTTTCGGCTGGCTCGGCTACAAGATGCAGATCAAGATCGACTTTCTCTGCCGTGATTCGATCCTAGCAGCACCCCTTGCGCTGGACCTTGCACTGTTCCTTGACCTTGCTCAGCGCGCCGGGATGAAAGGTGTCCAGGAATGGCTTTCGTTCTATTTCAAGGCCCCGCAGACGGCTCCGGGTTTATACCCCGAACACGATCTTTTCATCCAACTAATGAAGCTCAAGAACACGCTCAGGCATATGAAGGGCGAGGACTTGATCACCCACCTCGGCCTTGAATACTATGACTAGAGTTTAAGAATACGAAGCGCCGCCACTCAGTTTCTGCCCGCATTAGGCTTGCAATATTACATTTTGTTCCTTCAACGCCCGCTCTACCCCTGCCTTCGAATCTTCCATCACCATCGAACTACTCTTTCCGCCTCAAGCGGACATTTCATTTGCTAATTACACCGGACATATCATGTGCTAACTACACAAACTACAAAAAATACTTGACAACAACAGTGGCTTCTGTTACCAAAATGTAAGTTCGAGCATTTGGCATTCTTACTGGGAGGCTCTCATGAAAGGAAACTCACTCGTTTTCTCGCCCTGTTCTTCAGTCCTTTTGAAAACCCGGTCGCTTTTTTTCGTCGTTGGGCTGGCCATTGCGATGACCCTGACAATTCACGCCCAGAGCAAAGAAGCAATCGAAAACAAAGTTCCGAAACATTTGCCGATCAAAGTCGAGATTCTCTACGGCAAACGAGCCGAACTACTTGAAAACGCTGAGATCAAAATCACCAACACCGGGAAACGACCCATATATTCTTTGCGTATTTTCGTAAGCACGGTTGAAGATCCACGATTTGCGAAATGGGGCGTTGCGTCGTTTTATTTTGGAAGAGCGGAGTTAAGGACTTTCGGTAACTTGGCTAACAGTGACGATCCCTTCATAAAACCCGGAGAAACCGTTATTTTTTGGGTGGGCAAAAAGTCCGCCGAGGACTTCCGCCAAGCGATACAAAATGCAATTGGCATCATTCCGGAAGAATATGAATTGATCTTTCAGCATCTCGGGTTCGGTGATGATACAGGATTCGTTGGCACAACTGGAGCGCCATTTTCATTTAAAAAAGACAAAAAAGAACCACCTTTCTCTAACGCGACAGATCTTCGGCGTCCTTTTTTTTTTAGAACCGCGAACTGATTCCTGCTCAATCTCGGCAAATGCATTCGACCTCAACAATTTCCCAGGATTTAATCAATCCAAGAATCCATGGTTCTCTGACCCGGAAGCTCCGTCGTCCTGTCCCTATTCTTGCGGAACATTACAAGGCTCACCCTGCTATAAGGCTAGAGAATCGACAATAGGCTGCTGTCCGTATCCGCATCAGTTTTACACGATCGGTTTCGTTGAATACGCGGCGGGATGCAACGATCCTGGATATGGTTGTTACCGTGTCTCGTGGGTATTCCGCGCTTGCGACCCGGCTACGGGTTCCGGCTGCCAGGAAGCCGTTCTTACATCTTGTGCTACTGCGGGCTGCATCGACGCAGATGGCGATGAGCACTATAAATACGATGCGCAACTTTGCCCGCAAGGGAATGATTGTGACGACGCGGACCCGATGCGAAACCCGGGCAGGATCGAGGATTGTCATGATTCAGCGCTCAAGGATGAAAATTGTAATGATCTCTCCAACTGCGAGGACCCATACTGCTGGGCTGGCCAGACGCCGCAATGCGATGAGCAATGTGATCAGGACGGCGACGATTATTACAAGGAATCCTGTGGCGGGACCGATTGTCATGATGATTGTGCGTCATGTCATCCCGATAATCCGTGGCCGGAATCCGCCGGGTCGAACAGCTGCGGCGACGAGCTGGATAACGATTGCGATGGCTTGACGGACTGCGCTGACCCAGACTGTTTCGGTCACGCGGCATGTTGCGTCGAGGGCGATCCGCCGACATGCGATCCTCTGCTGTTGGATCTTTGCAGGAAATGCTGCGTGCTGCAGGAGGGCGGACCGTGTGAATCCCCTATATTGATCGACGTACATGGAAACGGTTTTTCATTAACCAGTGCGGCTGACGGAGTCTTATTCGACCTTGACGGCAATGGAACAAGCAGGATGCTGGGATGGACATCGATTGGATCGGATGACGCCTGGCTTGTGCTTGATCGAAACGGTAACGGGTACGTTGATGATGGAACCGAGATGTTCGGTAATTACACCCCTCAACCAGCACCGCCACCGGGCGCGGAGCGAAACGGGTTTCTCGCTCTTGCCGTTTTTGATGAACCAGCGAACGGAGGAAATGGGGACGGCCGTATCACGTCGCATGATTGGGTGTTTCCGAGCCTGCGGCTATGGCAGGATGTAAATCATAACGGCTTTTCAGAGTCGCAGGAAATATCTACGCTCTCGGCCATTGGACTGGCTTCGATCGATCTTGACTACAAAAGGTCTCGACGGACCGACCAACACGGCAATCATTTCCGATATCGCGCGAAGGTTCGGGACGTTCGTGGCGCACAAATTGGCCGATGGGCCTGGGATGTGTATCTTGTTTCTGAGAACGCCAATCGTTTCAGCGCGAAAACGGCATTCTTACCGTCTCCGAAATTGTTTAGCCTGGGCGACCCGTTTAGACAGGGTTGCGGACGAAAAGCAAAGCTGACTTGAATCCGAACCTAGAACCTGAGTGATAAAAACGCGCGTCCGTGTCTCTAATCGCGTTTTGCATTCGAATCACCCTATTCACCGCAAGCGGATATTTTACTTGCAATTTACCCCGGACATATCATGTGCTAACTACAAAACTACAAAAAATACTTGACAACAACAGTGGCTTCTGTTACCGAAATGTAAGTTCGAGCATTTGGCATTCTTACTGGGAGGCTCTCATGAAACGAAACTCACTCGTTTTCTCGCCCTGTTCTTCAGTCCTTTTGAAAACCCGGTCGCTTTTTTTCGTCGTTGGGCTGGCCATTGCGATGACCCTGACAATTCACGCCCAGAGCAAAGAAGCATTCGAAAACAAAGTTCCGAAGCATTTGCCGATCAAGGTTGAGATTCTTTACGGCAAACGAGCCGAACTACTCGAAAATGCTGAAATCAAGATTACTAATACAGGGAAACGGTCGATTTCCTTCCTGAAGCTTATAGTTAGTACGGCTGACAGTCCGGAACTAAGCATAAAATACCGTATTAACTCGTTGTATTTTGGAAGGCGTGAGTTGATAACATACGGTAATGTGGCTAACAGCGACGATCCGTCCCTAAAACCCGGAGAAAGCCTTCTTTTCGCGGTGGGCAAAAGATTCGTTGATGCCTACCGCCGGGCAAGGCGCGATACCCATCAGAGCATTCCGGAACGGTATGAACTCGTCTTTCAAGCCCTAAATTTCGGCGATGGTACGGGGTTCTGGGGTACGACCGGAGCGCACTACCCATCTAAAAAAGAACCACCCTTTGTAAACGCGACAGATCTTAGGCGTCCTTTCTTTTAGAACCGCGAACTGATTTCTGCCCATCCTCATACGCTCCAGTTGACCTCAACAGTTTAGAAGGATCGATCGCCCGCACTCTTAGAAGCTACCGACACTCTAACAATAATTGGCTGATTCACTATTGCGCGGAGTTTAGATGTATGCTAAATGTAAGAAAGCCATGGGCCTTCATACCTGCGGCCGTCATCTGGACGTGATCCTTCCACGTCCCAAAGTCCAGCCAACGTAACAATTATTGAAATCATCATTATGACGACGGATTTGCCGCGACTTCGCGTCTGCAAATTCGGGCCCGGCAATCGTCATTTGGTTAGCGGGAACCGACAGATCAGCAGGGTTTCCGGTTAGGAGCGAACGAGATGAAGAGCGAGACGACGAACAAGAAAACAGGAGCCAGCAAAGGCATATTGCTCGATCCGGACCGGAAGAGTCCCAGGGCGAAGGAGTTTGAAGACAAGCTCTCGGCCCTTATTGTCGGGCAGGAACGCGGCGTTCGGCGTCTCAGCGGCCTCTTCCAGATCTATCTGGCTGGTATGAATAACCCGGCTCGGCCCATCGGGACAATGCTGTTCCTCGGCCCGACGGGCTCTGGAAAGACGAGGGTAGTCGAGGCTGCTTCAGAAGTCTTGTTCGGCGAGCCCCATGCCGTCGTAAAGATCGACTGTGCAGAATTTCAGCACTCGCACGAAATAGCAAAGCTCATCGGTTCGCCCCCTGGATATCTCGGCCATCGCGAAACTTCGCCGATGCTTACGCAGGAAAACCTCGATAAGGCCCACACCGATGAAACCAAGCTTACGTTTGTTTTGTTCGACGAGATCGAAAAGGCATCCGATTCGCTGTGGCAGCTATTGCTCGGGATCCTTGATAAGGCGACATTGACATTGGGGGACAATCGCCGGGTCGATTTTTCGAGGACCATCGTGATCATGACCTCGAATCTTGGTGCCCGAGAAATGTCTGACATGATCTCCGGCGGGATCGGATTCGCACCAGGCAAGGGCGGAGCCAAACCAAAAGAAGACAGCGAGATCGACACAAAGATCTATCGAACCGCACTCGAAGCGGCCAAGCGAAAATTTTCGCCGGAATTTATGAACCGCATTGACAAGGTGGTCGTCTTCCGCAGCCTCAAGGAACATCATCTTAGGCGGATTCTGGACATCGAACTCGCATCTGTACAGGCACGGATCACCGAATCGGCCGGAACGAAGTTCGTATTTGAATGTACCGATCCGGCAAAAGAATTCCTTCTCCACGAAGGCATCGACCTAAAGTACGGCGCCCGGCATCTAAAGCGGTCGATCGAGCGTTTTCTCGTTTACCCGCTTTCAAACCTCGTGGCTACACAGCAAGTGGAGACTGGTGACCTGGTGGTGGTGGATTTTGATGCGGACAAAGATTCGCTGATCTTCACCAAGCATTCAGGCAAGCTGATCGTCAGCGAGTCCATACCGGAAGATGATTCGCTTCCGCCCTTGTCTAAATCGGATGCCGTAGGAGCCCCGCTGCCTCAGGCTCAGGCAGCGACAGGGATGAGCAGATCGAAGGGCGAAAACAATGACACCTAAGAGTCCTTGACTTAGAACTTTCTAATCTACGGAGGCTCAACGAGCCTCCTTTATGCTTACGGGGCCAGAAAGTCGAGGATCAGCCCTGGTCAAAAACCTTGCCTTCCCATTTCAAACAACGTGCAACGGCCTCGTTCCAACGGTCACGCATTCTTTTTGCCTGAGCGGGGGCTATTGCTGGTTCAAAACGCGCTGCTGCCTTCCACTGTTCGGCTAACTCATCCTTTGAATTCCACAGGCCGGTGGCAAGGCCTGCGAGGTAGGCTGCTCCTAGAGCGGTGGTTTCACGGGTTTGTGCATGAACCACCGGGATCTGCAGCAGATCGGCTTGCACCTGCATTAACAGACGGTTGTCGGCAGCTCCGCCGTCAACTCGGAGTTCAGAGAGTTGAATGCCTGAATCGGAGTTCATTGCATCCAGGAGGTCCGCAGTTTGAAAAGCTATCGATTCAAGGGCCGCACGCGCTAGATGGGCCCGCCCCGTGCCCCGAGTCAGACCTATAATAAGGCCTCGGGCTTCCTGGTCCCAATGTGGGGTTCCGAGGCCCGCGAATGCAGGCACGAAATATACCCCGCCATTGTCCGGTACCGATGCCGCCAGGGCCTCAACATCCTCGGACCTCGCGATGATCCCAAGAGAATCACGAAGCCATTGAATGACGGCCCCGCCAATGAATACGCTGCCTTCAAGAGCGTATTCCGTTACCGAACCAATCGTCCATCCGACTGTTGTAAGGAGCCGGTGATCTGAAGCGATTGGTGCCGGGCCTGTGTTTTGCAGCATAAAGCAGCCGGTCCCGTAAGTATTCTTTACAGAGCCAGGCGAAAAACAGGCCTGGCCGAAGAGTGCGGCTTGCTGGTCGCCCGCGACTCCAGCTATAGGGATGCCCGATAACTCGCCCGGAGATCGCACCCTGCCATACATCTCCGAAGAGGTGCGGACACTCGGAAGCAGCATATATGGAATAGCAAATATATTGAGGAGCTCTTTATCCCAGTTCAGGGAGTGTATGTTAAAGAGCATCGTACGCGAAGCATTTGAAGTATCGGTAATGTGCAGCTCGCCGCCCGTTAGCTTCCACACCAGCCACGAATCGACTGTACCGAACCTGAGCTCACCAGCCTCGGCCCGGCTTCGAGCTCCATTAACGTTGTCCAACAGCCATTTGATCTTGCTTGCGGAAAAATAGGCATCGACTTCAAGGCCCGTACGTTCTCTAATCAACTCCGCATGTTCCGTTCGGACCTCGTTACAAAATGGCGCGGTGCGGCGATCCTGCCAGACGATCGCATTGTGGATCGGCTCGCCGGTGCGAACGTCCCAGACGATGGTAGTTTCGCGCTGGTTGGTGATCCCGATCGCCGAGATGTCGGATGCTGACAGGCCTGCCTTCACAAGAGCTTCGAGAGCCGTGTCAATCTGGGAACGCCAAATCTCATCAGGATCGTGTTCAACCCAGCCGCTGTGCGGATATATCTGTTTGAATTCCCTTTGTGCCACGGCAACCGCCACGCCGTCGATATCGAATATTATGGATCGACTGCTTGTCGTACCCTGGTCGAAGGCAAGTATGTATCCCATCGGGGGAGAGTTTAAGCCTCAAGAAATGTTTTCACAAATTCGTTCCTGAGATACGCGTCGATCTTGTCGCGTACCCGGCGAAACGCTTCAAGACGGTCTTCGTAGCTGCCGGCGGCGAGCCACGGATCTTCGAATGCATGATGGACCAGTTTTGTGCGAGCAGGGAAGTAGGGACAATTCTCTCGAGCATTGTCACAAACCGTTAGAACATAATCGAACTCTCGGCCCGCAAAAGCGTCAACGGACTTTGACGTATTCGAGCTGATATCGATACCGACCTCTTTTAGGACCTGTATTGACTCGGGGCTGACCCCAATAGGACGTGTACCGGCACTCTCAATATCATATCTGGCATTAGAAATATGTTTTAAAAGGCCCTCCGCCATCTGGCTTCTGGCCGAGTTTCCGGTGCAAAGAATGAGGACGCTCTTTGTTTCGTTTGACATAAATTTGGCTTTAGGCAGAAACAGTCTCGCCAAAAGTTTTTCTCGATCGCAGTGCTACCCTTACTAAAAGGATAAGTACCGGCACCTCTATCAGCGGGCCTATCACGGCCGCAAATGCAACACCCGAGTTTATACCGAAAACAGCTATCGCGACTGCGATGCCGAGTTCGAAATTATTCCCGGCCGCTGTAAATGCCAGCGACGTACTCTTTGGATAGTCGGCTCCGGCCGATTTAGCCAGATGAAATGCCGAGAAGAACATGATCACGAAATATAGGAACAGAGGTATCGCGATGCGAACGACGTCAAACGGTATCTGCACGATCAGTTGTCCCTTATAGCTGAACATGACAACGATCGTAAACAGCAAGGCGATGAGGGTGATGGGACTGATCTTTGGAATGAAGACCCTGCTGTACCATTCTTTCCCCTTAATTTTGACCAGCAATAAACGTGTGGCTATTCCGGCGAAGAACGGAATCCCAAGATAGATGAGCACGCTTTCGGCGATTTGAGTGATGCTGATGTCCACATTGGCTCCGGTGACGCCGAACAACGGCGGCAGAACCGTCACGAAGATGTACGTATAAACGCTGTAAAAGAGTACCTGGAAGATACTGTTGAAAGCGACCAGGCCGGCAACGTATTCATTGTCGCCTCGGGCGAGATCGTTCCAAACGATCACCATCGCGATCCAGCGCGCGATGCCGATCATGATCAACCCGATCATATATTCGAGTTTGTCGTAAAGCAGCGTGACCGCAAGCAGAAACATCAGCACCGGGCCGATAACCCAGTTTTGCACGAGCGATAGACCAAGGATCTTTGTATTGCGAAAGACTGAGTGAAGCTCTTCGTACCTAACTTTTGCCAACGGGGGAACATCATCAGGATCAAGCCGATCGCGATAGGGATGTTGGCCGTGCCGACTTGAAACTGGTTGATGAAATCAGCGGTTTGCGGGATGAAGTAACCCAAACCGATACCGATAGCCATCGCGACAAGATCCAAATCGTTAAGTATCGGTCAAAGAATGATAGTCTATCTACCGGACCAGCAGTTTCAAAAATGGTTTCCACCATACATTGGAATGTCAAATATGCAAATGCAGATGTGGCGATCAAACAGATACTTCTTGCACAAAGAGTTCGACGACAGCGTCATCCTACCAAGCCCCGAAAGGCCCTAGGGTGGGGCTTGGTGGTTTTGAAACTGCTCATTGGTTTGGCCCTTCACGATCCGAGCGCATCATATATGTCCTGAGATATATCATCGATGTGTTCGACGCCTATTGAAACACGCAACAGTCCGTCTGAGATCCCTGCCCGAGCTCGCTCCTCTACCGCCAGGGAAGCGTGGGTCATCAGAGCGACCGGCTGGACAAGTGTCTCTACGCCGCCAAGCGATGTGCCAAAGGTACACACTTTAAGATTATTGACAAGCTTTTTGGCTGCCTCGGCCGAGCCAACATCCACGCCAACCATGCCGCCGAACCCGCTCATTTGACGTTTTGCGATCTCATGGTTACCGTGGGTTTCCAAGCCAGGGTACCGAACTGCAGCCACCTTCGGGTGGAGTGCTATCGTATGTGCGAAAGCAAATGCGTTAGAGTTGTGCCTTTCCATTCTTAATGCCAGTGTTTTGATCCCACGTAACACCAGCCAGGCAACCTGAGGTGCAATGTTTCCACCGTAGAGTTTTGCCGGCCCATGACGCGCATTCTCGATCAAGTCTTTTCGCCCGACGAGCAAACCAGCCGTCAGGTCGCTATGGCCGCCCAGATACTTCGTTGCGCTATGAACGACAAGGTCCGCTCCCAGCGTAAGCGGAAGCTGATTGAATGGCGTAGCAAAAGTATTGTCCACGACCGTCGCGATACCTGCACACCGGCCTGCTGCGGCGACCTCTGCAATATCGGTAATTCGCAAAAGCGGATTCGATGGCGTTTCGACCCAGAACATTTTTGTGTTTGGTCTGATCGCCGCTGTGTAGGCTTCCGCGTTGGCGGCGTCAACGAAAGTCGTTTCAATGCCGAATTGTTCACTTACCTGGTTAAGAAAATTTGTCGTGGTGGAATACATAGATACCGGAGCTACGACATGGTCTCCGGAACCGACCAATGTAAACACAGCCGCCGAGATCGCGGCCATGCCTGAAGCGAACGCAAGCGCATCTTCGCCTTGTTCGAGCTCCGCGATCGTTCTTTCGAGAGCTTCGACCGTCGGATTGCCTAGACGTCCGTAGAAGTAGCCGGGCTTTTCGTAATTGTGGATCGCGATGCCTTCTTCCGCATCGGCAAAAGCGAAGACCGACGAAGGATAGATCGGAACCGACACAGCACCGAAATTCGCGTCGCGGTCTTCGCCCGCATGAACAGCTTTCGTGAAAAACGAATGTTTGCCCATTAGAACTTTCTCCATTAACAGCAAGGTTGATCTGTCGCTCCAATGGTAGATGCCTTTTGGCCGGGAGTGCAACAGGCTGCCTTAGCAAGAACGGAGGGTTCGACGATTTCTGAGCCAGATCTGGATGATAGTGCGGCGTGGCTCACCTTTTCGCCGCATTCGCAGGCATTGGCGTTGGGCTCCGTGTTCTCAAGCACGACGAACACTTCCCATTCATTTCCGTCGGGGTCGCGTGCCCAGGTCTTGTCCTGCAGGGCATAGCAGCAATCGACCTTCATTTCATCCACCGTCAAGAGACCGGCGTCGATCCATCTCTCCCGAGTTTTAAGCACATCTTCGGTCGACGCTACTTGTATTCCCAAATGCGACAGCGATCCGCCCTCGCTATAAGGGATCTCGTTTAGGACGAAGTTCAAAGGCGGGGACTCGAGATCAAACTTTGCATATCCGAATCGCGGCTTCTCACTCGCCTCGCCCGCTTGGTCGTGAACTATAGAATGTGTCGTGCTGGTTCCCTTTATGAACTTTAAAGGCTCAATGCCGAAGAGCTTCTTATAAAATTCCACGCTCTCCTCGACATTTCTCACATTAAGGGAAATGTGGGGCTTCAGGATCTTTGCATTCTTGTCTGCCATTTCATTGCTCCTTTCTAGCGAAATCATATACGCATCAACATATATGGGAAAGCGAATATATTCCCATTCTCGCGGGTTGTCAAGACAAAAGTGCACGTTAGTGATATTATCATGGAATGAACACAAACGCATTGGCATATATGGAATCATTTTACATGGCGCTGGCGGACAAGACTCGGCTGCGGCTGCTGAATCTGATGCGCGACGAAGAGATCTGTGTTTGTTTTTTCACTGAAGTGTTAGGCGACAGCCAGCCAAAGATCTCTCGCCATCTCGCCTACCTCAGAAATGCGGGTCTTGTAAAAGCCCGTCGCGACGGAAAGTGGATGCATTACAGCATTGTCGAGCCGGAAGATGAGGATGGGAAACGAGTTCTTCTAAGTGTTCTAGAATGGCTGGACTCTCGGCCGGAACTGCGTAGCGAACGAGAAAAATACAAGAAGGTTTGCTGTACCCCTGAACTGCTTGTCCAAATAGCGAGTACGCCGATCACCTTTTTACCGACACCTTTGGGCATAGAACGAGCGGAGCCTGCCTTAGAAATTGGGCACGTACTTGAGAAGACCTCGGATCTCGACGTTCAATTCTCCTACGCCGAGACCGGCCACAATGAACTTGAAGAGTATCTGCTTTAGTTCTCCGGCCTTTTAGGATATGGACAATGTCGGCAGCCACTTCCGCAGCAGTAGCCGCGTTTACGAAGGAACTCTGCGGTCAGCACCATCAGCCCGTTTTCGAAATAGTAATCGATGCCTTCCTTGAATTCGTCGGGCGTCACATTCTCCTTTTCTTCAGGTTTCTTGACCATACAAAACAAGAAATTCTTTGTTCCCTTCAGCCCCGAGGATCGGCGATTCGATTAATCCAAATGTCGAAAGCCCGATGCTTTCGGCAAAATCGTTCATCTCAGTCACGACACGTTCATGCTTCTCAGTCTCGCGGACGATCCCTCCTTTGCCGACTTCTCCTTTGCCTACTTCAAATTGAGGTTTGATCAAAGATACGATGTGGCCGCGGTCCTTCAAGAGAGGAACCACTGCCGGCAGGATTTTTTTCAGAGAAATAAACGAAACATCTATCACGGCAAGATCAAATCGTGTATCAAAATTCTGGGGCCTGAGATCTCGAGCATTTGTGTTTTCCATCACTACGACTCGCGGATCGCTTCTCAGACTCCAGACAAGCTGATTGGTTCCAACGTCAACCGCAAAGATTCGCGAAGCACCATGTTTTAACAGGCAATCTGTAAAGCCGCCTGTGGATGAGCCGATATCCAGGCAGACGTAGCCGGCTGGATCAATAGAAAACTCTTTGAGAGCCGCTTCAAGCTTTAATCCGCCTCGGCTGACGTAGCGCGATCCCGGACCATCGCCCTTTATCCTTATGCTTGCATCAGAAGCAAACGATTCCGAAGGTTTCTCAACGCGTTTTTCCTCAACAAGAACCGACCCGGCCATTATCATCGCCTGTGCTCTTGTACGCGAGTCGGCCAGTCCGCGTTCGACCATCAATCTGTCTATGCGCTCTTTCTTCTTCATAAAGGAAAGCGCATTCCTTCGGCAGCTATACGAAAGCCGGCGCGTCTAACCTCGAACAGGTTCTTTCGCTCACCCTGAACGAGCGGATTGCTGTGGTTGAAGTGGATAAAGTGGACCTTGCGCCTTTCGGCTGCCGGGAGTCCTCGAAGCAATGCCATCGTTTCGACAACAAACGGGTGCGGCACCTCGCTCATCGGCCGGCTGATCTCGCCATCGGCATAAAACGTACCGTCAACCAGAAGGTAGTCAGACGAACGGACGACTTCCGAAAGGTCGGCCTCCCACTTTTCCCATTTGTCGATGTCGGGAATAAAAACCAGAGTCTTAAAGGCAGATTTGATGCGATACCCGACAGTCTCGGAAAACTCATCGCGATGTGGGACCAGAAACGGTTCGACGCTTATACTTCTCGTCAAGTTTACAGGCTGGTCGTCGGCGAGTTGATCCAGTTTGATATTCCCGAGGGTGACCAGCTGTGACCACGGAGCATTCTTTTCAAGCATCTCTTTCATCCGAGGCATCGCATAGACAGGCACCCCATTCGAGTTCATCGATTCGCGTCCAAGGTAGATCAAGCCCGAGTAATGTCCTATATGGGCGTGCGTGAGAAAAATGCCGTCGAGGCGATTCGAGCGGTCGGCCGAAAGGCGTTTCACGGTCTCAAACTGTGCCGGCAGGTCTGGTGTCGCGTCAAAGATCCAACGACCTTTCGAGGCCGGATCGATCAGCGCGATAGACGAGACCGATCGGCGCAGGCGCCTGTCTGCCCATGCTCGGCGGCAAAACGGTGAGTCGCACCCCATTTGCGGAACACCGGCATCCTGTCCCACTCCCAACACGACGACATAGGAACGCTGGCCCGCCATATTAGCAAGCCCGAGAAAGATAAAAACGACGGTTAATAAAGCTCTCATTCTGCAGCGTTCGCGAAAGTGCTATTCTAAGCCCAAATGGACGATCGGCGAAAATTGACCCCATTTGCGAAGTACGCCTGGTTCGTACTTGGTTACAACGTGCTTGTCATTCTGTGGGGTGTATTCCTGCGGGCGTCAAAGTCGGGCGACGGATGTGGGCAGCACTGGTTGACGTGTCATGGCGAGGTTATCCCGTCGGCACCTGAACTTAAGACCATGATCGAATTCTCTCACCGCATCACAAGCGCCCTTGACGGATTGATAGTTCTCGCAATGGTCATTTGGGCGGTGCGGATTTGGCGTTCCAAACGGGACGAACTCTCATGGTTTGTAATGAAATTTGCGATCGCTTCATTCGTATTCGTTCTTATCGAAGGAGCACTCGGAGCGGGGCTGGTATTGACCGGCAACACTGCCGAAACGCTTACTCCGGCGCGGCCCTTTTGGATGGCGGCGCACCTGATGAACACCCTGATCCTGTTGACCTTAATGACGATCACCGCATGGTCTGCCTCGACCGGGCTGCGTTTGCACCTCAGGCTCGAAAGGACGCTCGGTTGGATAATTCTCGGCACGCTGCTTCTGTTTGCAGTGGGCATAAGCGGTTCGATCGCCGCATTGAGCAGCATGATCTTTCCTTCAGGGTCGATCGCAGAAGGGATCGCAAAGGATTTTTCGCCTACCTCTCATGCCTTGCTCAGGCTTCGCCCGCTTCACCCGATCGTTGCGGTTGGTGCCGGAGTTTTCTTTGTTTTTTGGACTGGTTGGTTGAAACGAATCATGCCAGACGAACCTAGTGTGACCCGTTGGTCCAACGTATTGGCAGCCCTTGTGATCGTCCAGCTGGTTTTCGGCGCGTTGACTCTGGTCACGCTCGGTCCAATATTAATGCAGCTTGGGCATTTGCTGCTTGCCGATGCGGTATGGATAGTCTTTGTTATACTTTCGCTAAACTTGCTTACGGCCTCTGAATCGCAGCGGTACCCGGCCCGATAATCTTTTTTCCGGTCACGAAAAAGAAAGTAGTGCTTCGAGGGAGGGTCTGGTGCCAGAGGGATAGAACGCATCTAAAAGGGATCCGTCGCCGCGCGGCTCCGCTAAGTACCCTAGGCCTACTTAAGGTATTATTGTGCAACAGGTTTTCGTACCTGTTCGTAGATATGTAGAGTGCTGTAAACGCCGAGATGCAGAGAAGTATCCTGATAATTGATGATCATGACCAATTGGCCGGCTCGATGCGCAATGCGTTTGAGGCAGCCGGCCATCAGGTCAAGGTCGTCAGCAGTCGCGATGAGGCTCTCGCCGACAACAAGATCGATAGTTTCGATGTTGTTATAACAGAACTTGACGATTGCGCGCCCGGTGAGTACGAGTCACACGATGGTCAGCCCGCCGCTACCTGCCTGCCGGGCCCCCTTTCGGAACAAAAGGCTGCTCATATCAGAGCATTCAAATTTTGCGCGTCACACTTTCGGCGAGATGAATTTGACGAGGCAGAGCTAACTCATTTGATCGAAACAGTATTGCGTCTGAAGAGTCGATACTCTGATGACGCGGATGTGGTAAGCCACCTCCACGAAAAGATCGAATTCGAGCTGCCGAGTGCGATAATGCCGATGCATTCGATACTGGATTATCTGATGGGGCGGGTTGAGAAACAGGGTGTTGTTAGGCCAGACCGATCAAATCTCTTTGTTGCCCTGGATGAGGCATTTGTCAACGCCGTAAAACACGGAAACAAGTTCAATGCGCAGAAGCTTGTACGGATTACCGCGGAGATTTCCAATCAAGAGGCTTCATTTACAGTAGAGGACGAGGGAGAGGGGTTTGATGTTAATTCAATTCCCGACCCGCTCGACCCGGAGAATCTCTTTAAGACGAGCGGCCGCGGTGTTCTTTTCATTTACAACATTATGGATGAAGTAAAATACAATGAACGCGGCAACCGCCTGACGATGGTGAAAAGATCCGACCCCGAAAAGCGGGAACAAAATGGATCGTGATTTCGTAGATCTCCCTGATACAAGTTTGCGTACCAGTTTCGGAGGAACCGGGAATGTTTTGCTACGCATGTGGGGAACAGATCGCCGAGGCCGAGTTGTACTGTCGAAGGTGCGGGGCAGAAGCGATCGTTCCAGTTTCAGCGAAGAAGCCTTTGGGTTTAATAGCTCTTAGCGGCTGGTTCGCAGCCGGAACGCTGGTATATGTGTTCCTCCTCCTTGCGGTTATTGCCATTGTTACATTGTTTTTTCCGCAAGCCGTTAGTCCGCAGCTAACGCTGCTCCTTCTAGCCATCTCTGGTACTGCCGCGGCTGGTACTGCAGGCGTCATGTACGCAAAGAACCGTAAAGATAGGTCACGCGGCCTTCCTGCCGCTGACAAAACCTATCATAGGCCCATACACACTGAAGAAGTTTTAGGCTTGCCCGATCAGCGGGATGCGGCAGTGCCCGCCAGCGTGGTTGAGTCGACCACGAACAAGCTTCACGTATCTCATATCTCATCTCGTCAGGACTGAGTCGATTTCTTCGAGCGGTTTTTTAGCGTTGCCGGCTTCAGCGCATATAATTCGTTGTATGAAGGTGACGATCGCACAGGTCAATACCACAAACGGCGATATTGCAGGGAATACGGCAAAGATCGTTGCTGCTATAGAAAAAGCGAAGGCCGACTGCTCGGACCTCGTTGTTTTTCCCGAGATCACTACGCACGGTTACACCTCGCAGGACTGGTTTCAGGACCCGGACATAATAGACCACGCTCTCGACCCACTCGAACAGATATTGCCTGCCACCAAAGGCATCGCCGCCATAGTTGGCGTCATTCGCCGCAACTTCGATAATGACGGCCGCCGTCTTTATAACTCTGCCGCCGTGATCAACGACGGGGCGGTATTGGGTTTTGCGGATAAGACGCTTCTCCCTGAGTATGACGTATTCGACGATCCACGATATTTCGAGCCTTACAATGGCCTGAAACGAAAGTTGTTCGAGATAGCGGGAAAGCAGGTCGGCGTGGTCGTTTGCGAAGATTTCTGGAATGACAAAACATTCTGGAGAGATCGCCTTTACGAGAGCGACCCGGCGGATGAGGTGATCGCGCTGGGAGCAGAACTCGTGGTCTCGATCAACGCTTCGCCCTACAACAAGGGCAAGATCGGGCTCCGGTGCGAGATGGTGTCGCACCGTGCACGTATAAATAAAGTGCCGATCGTGTTCGTCAATCTTGTGGGCGGGAACGATGGGATAATCTTTGACGGTGCCAGCCTTGTTGCCGACGAAGAGGGGGATATCATACTTCAGGCTGCTGCGTTCGAAGAGTTTGTCGAAACCGTGGAGCTTGACGTGCGAAAGCCCGATTCGCGAGGCATTTCCGGCGACGAGATAGGTTCTATCAGGAGCGCCCTCGTTCTCGGGATCCGGGATTACGCTGCGAAGAACGGCTTCCGGAAAGCCCTCCTCGGCCTCAGCGGAGGGATCGACTCGGCACTTGTGGCCGCCCTGGCGTGTGAGGCGATAGGCCCAGAGAATGTGCTTTGTGTGATGATGCCATCGCCTTTTTCATCTAAAGGAAGCGTAACGGACAGCGAAGAGCTGGTTCGAAATCTCGGTTGTGAAAGCCGCCTTGAACCGATCTCAGATGCTTTTGAGGTCTTGTTGAGACAGCTTGGTCTCGACAAGCCAACGCGCGGCGGCGAATCCCTTGCTGCAGAGAACCTTCAGTCCAGGATCAGAGGCGTCATATTGATGGCGATCTCTAATGCCGAAGGGCGGCTGGTTCTTTCGACCGGAAACAAATCGGAGCTGGCAGTAGGCTATTGCACATTGTACGGCGACACGAACGGCGGGCTTGCGGTGCTCGGCGACGTCTTAAAGTCCGAGGTCTGGCAGGTTGCTCGCCACATCAACGAGACGGCCGGCCGCGAGATCATACCGAATGCGATAATTGAAAAGAAGCCCTCGGCCGAGCTGGCACCGAACCAGTTTGACCATGACAGCCTGCCGCCATACCATCTGATGGACCCGGTTCTGGAAATGTATTTCGAACAGAAAGCACCACCCGCCGAGATCATTGCCGCGGGCAACGACGCCGATCTTGTCTATTCTATTCTGAACAAGGTCGAGCATCCTGCCAACGAGTTCAAGCGTCGCCAGCTTCCGCCGACTCTAATTATTTCAAAGAATGCGATCGGCATTGGCCGACGACGCCCTATAACACATAAATATCGTCGTGCTTGAATATGAGGGTGTCGTCGGGGCCCACGTATCTTTGACACCAGCGCCCGTCGTTTGTCGTCTGGGCTTACCCTCCGATATGCGCAATGCCTATATTTGAGGTTGAACAATCGGCAGTCAGGGGGAGTTCGTGTTGCCTGCAAGAATTCGTGCAGGCTTCGTTCATTCAGACATAAGGCTGATGCCTTGATGAGCTAAACGAGGGAGTTTAATATGGCGCGATTCGACAGCCCACTGAATAATGTGAAGATCGCCAGCCCGTGTTCCGCGAACTGGGATGAAATGTTCGGCAACGAAAGAAGAAGGTTCTGCGGCGAATGTAAGTTGAATGTTTACAATCTTTCCGAGATGACGCGGTTTGATGCAGAAAACCTTTTGGCCGCTAGCGAAGGACGCATTTGTGTGAGATACTTCCAGCGTCGAGACGGTACGATATTGACTGCGGATTGCCCGGTCGGCTGGGCACGAGTAAAACAGCGAATGTCGGCCGCGGCCGCGGCTGTATTTTCCATGATCATTGCGTTTCTCGGGAGCGTTGCAGCGGTTAGCCTGGTTCGTGTATCTCTTGAACCAATACGACAGATCCTGGTGTCCTTCGTTCCGGGACCGACAAATGTTATGGGCGCCATTGAGATGACATCTCCGGCCCGAACGAGAGACTAGACTAAGAATTGATCTCAAAACAGCCGTCGATCATAGTCGAATTGCCGGCAAGAAAATTCGCTGGATAGTTCGGCAATTTCTATCTGCGCGAATTGAGAAAGCCGCCGGAGCAACACCGGCGGCCTTTCCGCATTAACGGATAGAACGATGGGTTTAATTCTTAACAAAATACCCCTGTCTTGCCCTCACTTTAAGGCCTTCCTGCTTTGCCAGGCCAACTTCGAGCCTAACGAACCTATTGGCGGGAAACTCTGAACCTGAGTAATACTGAACCAGATACTGAGCCCGCAATTCATTCGCTACCTGCCGAAATATCCGCGCAAGCATTTCTTCGTTCCTGCGGATATTGATCAAATTCTGGTGCTCGTTTGGGCTTTCTGCCGGGAGAAATCTTGGAACAAATGCGGTTCCGCCGGTATCATCGGCGAATTTTTGCATATTTTCCTGACCAAAGACCGCCATTCGGTTAAGCTCGATGGACGAGCCGCCTGGATTGATCGCATAAACCACCGCATCTGCATCTTGCAAGGCCTTTAGTACCTTCATCTGTTCGACGACCTTTGCTGTATCCCGGGCCTTGACTCGCAGTTCACGCAATCTTGACCCTGCAATGTTGTCAGCAACTTTTCGCTCCGCTTCCCAGATCGCCTTAAGCACGCCTTCGCTGTTCGTATCCTCGCCGTCAGAGATCATTAGTATTACTTTTCGTCGTCCGGCAGGGGTTTCTCGTTCCAGAAAATTTGCCGCCATCCGGACGGCATCGTAAAAAGCGGTCTGTTCCTTTGTCGGCTCGATGGCCCGTATCGTCTCCATGGCCGCCTCGGCAGTTTCTCGGGCGCGCACCAAGACACCCTTTTGGCCGATCGTAAAGATCGTTGCACGGTCGTCAGGCCTCAAGACATCGCGAAGGAATTTTGCCGCGGTTTCCTGCTGAAATCGAAACATCGAATCTGTGCTTGCCGATACGTCAAACAAAAGCGCGATCTCCAGCGGAACGTTCTCGGCATCACCAACGCTTTCGATTACCTGTGCCCGGTTCTCTTCCCTGATATGGAAATTCTCTGCTCTAAGACCGACCACCGGTTCGCCGTTACCATCGATCACTGATACCGGCACTACCACTAGCCTAGAGTTTACCTTTATCACTTCGTCTTCTTCGGGTGGGGTCGGGGAGACAGTCTGAGCAACGGTGTTGACCGTAAGGCCGAGCGTAGTCGCGCACATGGCGATCCAGATAAATACGGTTTGGTAGGTTTTGCGATTTTTTGGGCCCATAGGAAAGCGTGTTACAGTTTGAGATCTCGCTGAAAAATTAGAGGGCACTTCGGGGAAAAAGGTTTCACCCTGTCTCTCCTCCGTGCCCACTATCTATTCAGCACTTACGTGCTCAGTCCTTCAGTTGCTGGTGTCCTGTGCCGTTGATCGAACCTCTACATTCTGGTTAAGGCCTCGGCTGACCAGAAGCTTGACCTCGACCCTTCGGTTTGCTTCGCGGCCCTCACGGGTCGAGTTGTCCGCGACCGGCTGAAGGATGCCGTAACCATAGGACGTGCCGATCCGACGCAGGGGAACGTTGTGGGTCTCAATTAGGTACCGCTTAACGGCTTCTGCCCTTTGTTCACTCAAAACCTTGTTCCGAGCAGCATTACCTTCGGCCGAGGCAAAGCCCGTAACCTCGATCACATAGCCTTTAAGTGTCATCGCAACCGCTGCTACTTCGTCAAGCGACGCTTTGGCTTCAGGCGACAAGACTGAGCTGTTTACGCGAAAATTGACCGTTGCGGTTGACTGGACCACATATTCGTCAAGAGAGCTGATACGCTGATTCGTTGCGTTCACGCCAGCAACTGCGGCATCTGCTGTGTCCTGGGCAGCTTTGGCCCCACCGCGCGCGGCGTTCGAGATCGCCATCAGCTCATCGATCTGGCCGGAGACGCGTTTCGCATTCTCTTCAGCTTGTGTAAGGCGTTCCTCGGTCGGAGTTACCCGGCTGTCTATGGATTGAGCTACGCGAAAGTCGTCCTTACTGAAGCGAACCTTTGTTGCGGACAGTGCGCCTGAGGCATCGCCTCGGCCCTCGGCCTCGAGGCTGAGTCCTCGAACGAGCTGTGACGAAGCAACTCTATCGCCGCTGCTGAAGAGTCCCCCTTTGGTCTTGATATCTGACCCGGGAGCAAGCAGTACCCGCGTATCCACACCTACCGCATCCCTGACAATAATGCTCGAATCATCTTGTGCAACGACGACACCCTTGATCTTATACTTCTGACCCGGAGCCAACTTTCTTAACTGAACATCCTGCGCAAATACGCTGATCGAAGCGATCGCCAGGGCCAATGCCGTAACGGTTAGTTTCTTGAACATAATATGAACTCCTTCCACCACTTTTCTTGCCTATCAGATCCCACGCGTCCCCGCAGTGACAACCGGCCTGCTTTGACGCAGAGATCTGTACGGACGTTTGTCGCTTTATTTCAATTGAGCGACATCATTACTAAATATTTAAAATATCCTCGGCGATAAACCTTTGCCGCCCCTCCTTATAAACAATTCTTATGCCAAACAGTGGGTTAACGCACGCTGAAGCCTGTAATTACTGTGAATGAATGAGTTAGTCAGAATCAGTTGGTCAGAAGAAGCGAGCAGCTATGTCTGATATCTATACAGTATTGATGGTTTTGGGCTGGCAATGTCCCCTTTTCGTACAATTTCTGACCAGCAAGGGTAAGCCCGATCCGAAGTCTGTATGTGAGCATACAGAAAAATCGATCAACTGCCAACACTTTTTTGGACAATGAAAATTCTATAGGCTGAACTCGCCTTTTTCGAGAGACTCCTTGATGAATGCAAGGAATCGTTCTGCGTCAGCCCCGTCCACGATCCGGTGGTCATACGTCAGCGCAAAATAGGCCATTGTCCTGATCGCTATGTAATCGTCGCCGTCCGGAGTGCTTAGCACTCGCGGGCGCTTTTCAATAGTGCCGACGCAAAGTATCGCGACCTGGGGCTGGTTGATAATGGGCGTCCCATAAAGCCCGCCGAACACGCCCGGATTTGTTATGGTAAACGTACCGTCGGCAACCTCATCCGGAGCAAGCTTCTTAGCTCTCGCGCGGTCGGCAAGGTCGTTTGCAGCAAGTGCAAGGCCCGAAAGCGAAAGCGTGTCAGCACGCTTTATCACTGGGACTATGAGGCCCCAGTCCAATGCCACGGCCATCCCAAGATTGATATCGCCTTTGTATATAATGTTGTCGCCGGACACCTGGGCATTCACAATAGGAAACTTACGCAAAGCGTTCGTAACCGCCTGGAATATGAACGGCATATACGTGAGTTTGGTGCCGTAGCGGGATTGAAAGGCTTCTTTGTTAGCTTCGCGGAACTTCGCAACTCGGGTCATGTCGATCTCGTAAACGCTCGTAACGTGGGCCGAAGTTCTCTTCGACATCGTCATGTGCTCGGCGATCTTCTTCCGCATCACTGACATTTTCTCGACCTTATCACCGGCAGACGGTGCGCTCACAACCACAGCCTTTGCCGGAGTCGGAGCCGCTTCAGAATCAGGTGCGGGAGCAGATCCGGCGCGTCCTACGAGCAGGTCTTCGGGACGAAGAGCGGCACCGGTCTCGATAAACGACATAATGTCGCTTTTGGTTACCCGACCGCTGATCCCGCTTCCCGAAATTCGCGTGATATCGATCCCGTGTTCTTCAGCAATTCGTCGCACCAATGGACTCGATTTCGTCCGGCGAAGATCGTCGATCGACGCATCACCATTCTTTCCTGCAGCAGCAGCCATGACAATTGGTTCAGTCATTACGACTGAGGGGGCCGGCACTTCCTTTTCAACTGCTTTCGCCGGTTCAGGCCGTCCAGAAGAGACAGCTGAACCTTCGGTCCCGACAAGAGCCAACACGGAACCGACCTCGACAGTCTCACCTTCATTGACCTTGATCTCTAGAAGTTTACCGGGCGCGGGCGATGGAACCTCAGCATCGACTTTATCGGTCGATATTTCGAGCAGCGGCTCATCTTTATCGACATTGTCACCGACAGATTTCAGCCATTTCGATACCGTGCCCTCGGTGATCGATTCGCCCATCTGAGGCATCACCACCTCAGCGGCACCGGCGCTCGAACTGCCACCGCCGTTCGGCTTGTTCTTCGCAGGGTTTGCAGGGATTGTTGAGGGATCACTCGATGCAGAAATGGTTCTTGCAAGAATTTCAGGTGTCGGGATCTCTTCCTCCATTACCGGTTCAGGTTGGCTGTCTACCGATGCCGCCTCTGATCCAGGGTCCATCCTTACTTGCGGGTCGCGCGGGGCAGCCGATTCACCTTCTTCACCGATCACAGCCAGAACGGTACCGACCTCAACGGTCTCACCTTCCTGATGCCGGATCTCCAACAGCACACCGCCGCCGGGGCTCGGCACTTCAGCGTCCACCTTGTCGGTGGAAATTTCGAGGATCGCCTCATCCTTGCCGACCTTATCGCCAACCGATTTAAGCCACTTCGAAACTGTCCCCTCGGTGATCGACTCACCCATCTGCGGCATCACGACTTCAACGTTCATATGCTCTCCGGATCAAGCGGTCTCAATAGGATAGGATACAAGAATCCGTTAGGAATAGGAAGAAATGGCTCGTAAAGTGACGTGGCTTGATGGGCGGTCAGGCTCTGAAGAAGATGGCTCACGGTACAAGTAGGTCCGCACGTTATTCTTGTTCGAGGATCGACCTTATTGTTACTCGTGAGCAGCGCGTCGAGCGTTTCAGGACTGCACCCCGCCCGATTCCAGAGCTGTCTTTACACTAACGACGATCTGGTGATATCCAGATATAGTTGGTGGGATGAGTGCCGTCTCTCGCCCGTTCTTCTTGATCTGCAGGCCTTTCTTGCTTGCGTTTACTGATCTCACTTCGGGCCAGGACGCACTAAAGCTCTTATACCTTATTCCGTTTGAATAGATGCGTACCACATTCCGTCTTTGCAGGACCCAGCTCACAAACGTGAAGATGTAAACGGCGAGAAACGCTGAAGATAGGGCAAGATAGCCGATATGCTGCCGGATGTAGAGTGCAATAAGGGTGAGAAGAAAAAATGTGAATGAAACGATCGCAACAACCGCGGCACGTTGAAGAACCGCAGGCGCCATCGCATAGGTATTCAAGAGTCGTCCGAGACCGCTCTCCTTGCTGCCCACGTTTGGTCCTTGCATCACCCGTTGGCCCGAGTCGGGTCGATCATCGAACGAACCTCCGAAATGCTGTTGGCCGGGAAGCCGCTCTCGCGAGCATGTTCTTCGATAAGGTCTTTGTTCGGAGCGGTATAGACACAATAGATCTTGTCGTCCGTCACATAGCTGTGGATCCACTGGATCTCGGCTCCTAGTGCGTTCAATACGGCGCACGACTTTTGGGAGGCGGCCATCAGATCGTTGGCAGACATGCCGCCCGCGCCCGGGACATCTCTTTCGATCACATACTTTGGCATCTAACGTTCTCCGTCGTTCATGAGGTTCTCAGGTCGGACTCAAAGCTCTGGCGCGACCTCGCGATCGTGCACTGTCCCCGCGTCCGAATTACGAAATTTGCGACCCGGAGCCTGCAGCTATGTAATTGTAAGCTCGCGGCATTGCATTGGAACCGAGGCTCCGTCGTTTTCCGGTCAACTGAAGTGGGCCCTTGCCAAAATGACAATTCAAAGCTCGTTAGCTATTATCACAATATTCTTTCTTCCGTTAGACCGCAAAGACAAATGAAGAATCGAAACTTTCTGATCGTCGCTCTTATTGTTACGTTTTTCGCCGCATCTGCCTCTGCACAAAGCAGTGTGCCGGCGCTTACGGCGGATGATTATGCCCGTGCAGAGCGGATGCTTGCGTTCAACACGTTGCCCCTTGTTGACCGTAATGGTGTTCGGCCAACGTTCAGGCCCGATGGGCAATTCTGGTATATGAACCTTACGCCGACGGGACGAGAATACGTTCTGATAAATCCGGCCGACGGGTCTCGCAAGGTTGGGGCGACTGAAGCCGAGATCGGCAACCCGCCATCGCCGACAGTACCTTCTGCAGCCTCGCGAAATTCTTCTCGTTCTCCCGACGGGAAACGCGAGGTCTTCATTCGAGATTGGAATTTGTACGTGCGGGAAGTGGCTACGGGAAAAGAGACTCAGATAACTAGCGATGGCGTAAAGGATTTCGGCTATGCAACGGACAATGCCGGTTGGCGAAAAAGCGATCGGCCTATAGTGCTCTGGTCGCCGGATTCGAAAAAGATCGCGACCTACAAGCAGGATCAGAGGTTGGTAAGCGATATGTACCTGGTCTCGACGAACGTTGGGGCACCAAGGCTGGAGGCTTGGAAATACCCACTTCCCGGCGAACCCATCATCGCGATCCATCGCGTCATAATCGACCTTGAAGTGCCGAGGGTCATTCGTCTGCAGATCCCGCCCGATGCACGCCGTGGAACACTTTGCGATGACATAACATGTTCGGGCGGAACGTTTGACGATAATGAATGGAGCCCTGACTCGACAAAACTCGCCTTTGTCTCCTCAAGCCGCGATCATAAGGAAGCTAGGTTTCGTATTGCGGACGCGGTGACAGGGGCGGTTAGGGACATATTTGAGGAAAGGGTCGCAACACAGTACGAATCCGGACAAGGCGCGATCAACTGGAGATATTTCCCCGCAACCAACGAAGCGATCTGGTACTCGGAACGTGACGATTGGGGGCACCTATATTTGTACGATCTTTCCACAGGCCGGCTGAAGAATCAGATCACAAAAGGAAATTTTGTGGTCACACGGGTGCTGAGGGTGGATGAAAAGGCACGGGTGATCTGGTTTGAAGCCAATGGCCGCGAGCAGGGCCGGGATCCATATTTCTCACATTTTTATCGGATCAATTTTGACGGAACCGATCTCAGGCTTTTAACCCCCGAAGACGGCAACCATCAGGTTACCATCTCGCCGGACGGAAACTATTTCATAGATAACTTCTCAAAACCCGATGTACCGACGGTTTCGGTACTAAGGGACATGACGGGAAGATCGATAGCCAATCTCGAAAGGGCGGACATTAGCCGGCTTACTGCCGCGGGCTGGAAGCCGCCGATGCCGATAACGGTCAAGTCCCGCGACGGCAGATGGGACCTGTATGGATTGATGTTCACGCCGACGAATCTCGACAGGTCGAAAAAGTACCCTGTGGTCAATTATATCTATCCGGGCCCACAGGGCGGCGGTGTCGGGAGCCGTTCGTTCTCACCGGCGCGTTCAGACCATCAGGCTTTGGCAGAGCTCGGCTTTATCGTGGTCGTGATCGATGGAACCTGCAACCCCGATCGATCTAAGTCATTTCACGATGTATGTTATGGGAACATGGCAGACAATACGCTTCCTGACCAAATTGCGGGCCTCAGGCAGCTCGCGGAGCGTTTCCCTTACATCGACCTGACGCGGGTCGGTGTTTGGGGGCACTCTGGCGGCGGTTTCGCAACGGCCGCGGCAATGTTTCGTTATCCCGATTTTTACAAAGTGGGCGTAGCCCAGGCGGGAAATCACGACAACCGCAACTATGAAGACGATTGGGGTGAAAGATATATCGGGCTTCTTTCCGGAGATAACTATGAAAAACAGGCCAATCAGATCTACGCAAAAGACCTAAAGGGGAAGCTGCTGCTTTCTCACGGCGGAATGGATGACAATGTGCCGCCGTATAACACATATCTTGTTGTCGATGCTCTGATCAAAGCCAATAAGGACTTCGATCTCATCATTTTCCCAAATGCCAGGCACGGCTATGCGGCGGACAATTGGTATATGATGCGGCGTAGATGGGACTATTTCGTAAAACACTTGATAGGTGCCGCACCGCCGCCTGAGTACAAGATAACGCCTCGACAAGACCCTCGTATGACTGCACCCCGGTAAGTGCAGACGGGCTCATGGCAATTAGAACGTCCTCACCGGCTACTGTCTCTCAAGAGGTCGAGTCTCTTCCTCCGATTCGTCCTCAAAAAGCTGGCTGACGGGCGTCTGGGGAGGGGGAAGCGATTCGGCAAGCTGTTTGATCAGTTTATCTGTTTGTTCCGCTGCTGCTTGCCCTCGTTCAAAATCGTCACGCGAGATCTTAAGTACTAGCTTTCCGTTGTCGTTTGGCAAAGCCGCGAGTGTCGCAAAAGACTTTGTGCGCACTTCGATCTTTGCCCCCCGTCGCAGGACACCTTTCTTGAACTTTATATCAAGGATCTCAGCCAGCGGCAGACGAACCTCTTTAACCCCGCCTCCGATAACTCCAAACCATTTCGATTCGAACTCAAGCACGATACCGGCGGCAGAGAACTTGGCAACTCCGTTGACGGTGCTCAGCCCGTGGGCACTTTCGGTTTTGAACGGGACGCTGATGAAGTTTTGCTGCATATTCGTATTTCGCGATAAAGGCAATTATATGCGAAAAAGCGGGAAATGGCTGTTTGGGCCAAGGCTCCCGCATTCAGGTAAAACTGTGATCAGCCGTTGAGGATGGTCAAAACGTAGGCTGCGTAGAGTATGAGCAGTATAGCTCCTCGACTTCGGCGGATGACACCGTCCCGAGCCGGAAATGAGACAAGAACCGTAACGAGGCCGAAACCCAGGCCCACAACGAGTTCCCGAAGCGGAAGCCCTTTCATAGGGCAGATAAGTGTGGCAACAGAGACGATCCAAAAGTTATTAAAGATGTTGCTGCCGTAAAGGGTGCCCAGCCCGATCTCCTCATGCCCGCGAAACTTGGAAATGACAACTGTTGCTAGTTCGGGAATCGATGTACCAATGGCGACGACTGTTGCACCCACCACAAATTCCTCAAGGCCATATGACAGGGCGATGGATTTTGCGCCCGTCACGATCAACCGACCAGCGGCGACAAGCAGGCCGAGGCCGCCAATCAGTGACAACAGGATCAAGGTGCGGTTTCCTTCGCCAAGCACCTCTTCAACCGAACTTCTCGATCTTCGGACCTCGAACACGACGGCAATAAGCCAGCCGAGAAAGGCCGCCAGCATAATGAACCCGTCTATCCGCGACAATTCCCCGTCAAGGATCAGAACACCGGTCAAGAGCGGTGCAAGAGCGGCAACCGGAAAGTCTCGCCTGATGCTGTCGCGCGATGCCTTGAGCTGTGATATCAAAAGCCCGACACCTAAGACGAGTCCGATATTGGCCACGTTACTTCCTAGAGCATCGCCGAGTGCAATATGGGGCTTTCCATCAAGCGAGGCTCCGACAGAAACGGCAAACTCCGGGCTTGACGTCGCGAATGCAGCTATCGTTGCCCCGATTATGCCGGCGGGCACTCGCGCCCAATGGGCTAGCCCGACGGCGCCGCGAACGAACAATTCGCCCCCGAGCCCGGCACATACCAAGCCGATAGCTAGTATCAGGTAATCGATCACGAGATGAGCAGTTTGACGCTGCCAACTCTGGCAGAACGGTTCTCGGCCCAAGTCCAGTGAAGGACATAGTTAGGGTCCGAAGCTACTTCGTCAGAAGCCTGAGAAGATCGCGGCGAGCTACGATGCCGATCGGGACCCCATCTTCTACGACCGGTACGCGGTTGATGTCATGTGCGAGCATCAACTCAACCGCGTGGGACAATGGATCGTCCACAGAGACGCACACGACGTCTTTTGTCATTATCTCTTTGACCGGAGTGCTTCGGGCTTCGGAATAAATCTTATCAATGCCAGCCTCGGACAACCATCTGCCGAGCAGTTTCGGCGCACGAAAGGTCGAGAAAGGAATGCCGGCATCTTTAGCGGCAAAATTCGATTCCGTAACTATGCCGGTGAGCTTGCCGGAGGTATCGATCACCGGAAGGCCGCCAATACCATTCTCAAGCATTGAACGGGCGGCCTCCTCCAATGATGCCGATTCAGCGACCGTTATAACCGGCTGGGTCATCAGTTCTTTAATTTTCATATCTGAGCCTTGTCAATCAACTTAGATCGGGGTGAGTTCGCATTTCGATCCTTGTGAAAACTTCGTTCGACGAAAAGAAATATCTCAGCCGCAAGCCATGCGGCCGCAATAGATACAGAAACGATCACGAATGCAAACAGATCAATATGTTCCAATCCTAACAGATTCCGAAGCGGCGAAAAATAGATGGTTGCGACCTGAAGAGCGGCTCCCAGCAATACTGCGGTGTGAAGATACATATTTCTTAGGGGGGGCTCAGATATCTTCCTGGATGGATAGGCCATTACTAATTGCACCACCGACTCGAATAAGAATACTGCCGTTCGAGTTGCGAGCAAGCTGTAATTGAATCTGGGAAGCAGGACCAAGAGAATGCCGCCTACGAACGCCTTGAAGGTCCCGGTAGCAACAATGAAACGTATCGATGGCCTGTCAAGCAAAGACTCCGTCGGGTCGCGCGGCCGCTGTTTCATCACAGACGGGTTGCGGTCGAATCCTAAAGCAAGTGCAGGAGGGCCATCGGCAATGATGTTGATCCACAAAAGCTGAACGGCGGTCAGCGGAAGCAGCAGTCCGCCCATTTCGTCCGTCAGCCCGAGAAGAAATGAGCCGAACGCCCCGCCTACCACGAGCATTACAAGAGCCAAGTTGGTCGAGAAGAGGAAGCGTATGAACTTCTGTATGTTCTCATATATGTTTCGGCCTTCTTCGATAGCGGCGACGATTGTGGCAAAGTTATCGTCCATCAGAACGAGATCAGCCACTTCACGTGAAACGTCGCTGCCGCGCTGGCCCATCGCGACGCCGACGTCCGACCGCTTTAGAGCGGGTGCATCGTTTACCCCATCGCCTGTCATTGCAACGACCTCGCCGTTTTCCTTCAAGGCCTCAACTATCCGAAGCTTATGCTCCGGCGAGACGCGGGCAAAAATACTAACCTCCGCGGCCGACCGGCGAAATTGCTCCGCCGAAAAAGAATCAAGTTCGTCACCCGTGACCACCGCGCCAACCTTGATCCCGATGGTTTGAGCGATCGCCTTTGCGGTTGTCGGATGATCGCCAGTCACCATTACGATCCGAATGCCGGCGGAGAAAGCTTCACAAATAGCGTCGGGTACTTCGTCTCGCGGCGGGTCCCAGAGTTTTACAACACCCAGAAACTCAATATCGCTATCGCCTTCGCCCTCCCGCCAGCCTGCTGCAAGTACACGAAAGCCTTCAGCAGCAAATGCGTCTATTTTTCCTCGCCATTTATCACGGTCAACTTCGCTTAGAGTGCTGCGTTCTAAGAGCACCTCTGGTGCGCCTTTGATATAACTGACAACGCGACCATTTTCTAAAACGGAGGCACGCATGAACTTGTAACTGCTGTCGAAAGGGATCGTGCTTTGCCTCGGGTATCTGTTTCGAACCTCGTCGGGGTCGAGATCCGAATTTGCGGCGTGTTCCAGAAGGGCGATCTCAAGCGGATCGCCAATCTCGCCGTGATGGTCCGCGTCGTTGGCGAGAACTATAGCGCGGGTGAAACGTCCCTCATCAGTAGCATCAGTCCCGCGGACCACCATTTTATTGCGTGTTAAAGTGCCGGTCTTATCGGTAGCGATCACCGTGACCGAGCCGAGTGCCTCGACCGCGCTCAATCGCCTGACAACGGCTTTGCGTCTCGCCATCCGTTCGACGCCTAGTGCTAACGTCAGCGTCAAAACGGCCGGCAAGCCTTCGGGAATGGCCGCAACCGCAAGGGCCACGGCGAAGATAAGCACGTGGCCGATGCGTCCGACGCCTTCGATGAGAAGGCCGCCAAGCGTGATGATAACCGCAAGAACTAGAATTACTTTCGCGATCTGATTTGCAAAAACGCTCAGCCTGATCTCGAGCGGCGTCTTCCCGGTCTCGATCTCGCCGATCATCACGGCGACCTTGCCCATCGCGCTCTTTGGCCCGGTTTGAGTTATCTCCAGAAGTCCCTTTCCGCGCACGAGCAGCGTCCCGCTAAAAAGCTCGTCAGACCTCGCTTTGTCCACAGGCACTGATTCGCCGGTGAGAAGCGATTCGTCTACGAGAAGGGCATCATCTAGAAGGGTCCCATCAGCCGGCACGCGATCGCCCGCTTCCACTCGCACGATGTCGCCCGGTACCAGCACTGACGTCTGGATATGCTCGAAGTGGCCGTCGCGAAGAACCCAAGCAAGCGGAGCAGCCATCTCTTTTAATCGCGAAAGGGCGGCCTCGGATTTAGATTCCTGATAGACGCCGAGCATGGAGTTCAAAAGAAGGATCACGCCGATGGCAACCGATTCGACAGGGACACCGGTTGCTCCTTCGATCGACCACACCAACAAGTCGATGACCAAAGCAAGCAGGAGGATATATATAAGAGGGCTGTGAAACTGTTCGAGGAATCTGCGGACCAGGGATCTTGGCGGCGGTTCCGGGACGGAGTTCGGGCCAAACTTTTCGAGCCGCGCCGCTGCTTCCTGCTTTGAAAGTCCCTTCATCAAAAATCAGCGACCACATGCTGGGTCGTCTATCGCAACTTGACCACGGTCCCGTTTGGGCCTACTGCCCAGACGGACGTCGGCCCCTTCGCATCAATAGCATTCAAGTGTTCGCTGCTTATTTTTCGCCAGCTTACTCCCTGATCGCTGGACAAATCCGTTCCATTCGGGCCAACAGCGATCACGGTCTTTTCATCGACGAACGCCACGCCTGAACGATAGCCGGTCAAACCGGCGCGTGCCGCCCAGATAAAACCTCCGTCAACAGTGACGGCTACGTTACGTTCTGCAAGTTCGGGTTTTTCATAGTCACCGCCGACAATCATGCCAAAGTCCTTGTTTGCCATTGCGATCGAAAAGATACCGCGGCCGGGGCTGCCTTTGATCATCGGCGGCTCCGCGATCGTCCATGTTGAGCCTCGGTCCTTCGATGAGAACACCCGCGCCTCGCTTCCTCCCGTTACAAGATAAAGGTCGGTCTTACCATATGCGACGAGACAGGTGCCGCTTGCTGCAAAGGCCACTTCGCCTTCGAGAGCTACCATCGGAACTGTTCGACGGTCGCTGCCCGGCTGCGACCAATTGATTCCATCGGACGTCGAGACCAAAATGAACCGGCCATCAACAGGGTCACTCATAGCAACGCAAGTGTTCTGATCCCAGCAGGCGATCGCGTTGAAGAATGCCTTTTCATTTCGGTTGATGAACTGAAGCGTCCAAGTGTCACCGCCGTTCACCGTTTTATAAATACGTGACTTATCACCGTTACCTATGCTGAGAACATAGGCTGTATTTCCGCTGAATGCCTCAATGTCGCGAAAGTCGAGATCGGCCGCGCCCGGCACGCGAATCACTTTCCACGTCTTGCCGCTATCGGTCGTGCGGATCACCGTACCGTCGGTTCCGCTTGCCCATACGGTACGGTCCCCAACGACCGATACTCCGCGAAAGGATGCGGTTGTGTTTACTATTTGCTTGATCCACTGTGCCGAGACCGAGCTAGCGGTAAAAATTAAAACGATGATGAGGATTGTGTACTTCATAATTCAAAAGGGGAAACTTGCTGCCTAGAAGAGCTAAATAAGATTTAACCGAAAAAGCGGAAAACTGAAAGTGAAAGTTGTACGAAATCGATTGGCGGAATAGCGAGCCTCTTCGATACTTGTCCGATGATCTTGAGCAAAAGCCGATTCGACAGGTCACAAGCTGCGCCATCTCTTAACAAGATCGGCCACAGCGCTATCCCAATTCGGAAACTCGAATCCAAAGCCTGAATCGGTGAGAAGTTTTGGAACGACACAGCGGCTTTTCAGAATAAGCTCCGTTTCAGAGCGCATAAAAAGCGCGCCTATCCCAAGCTGCCATTCAAACGCGGGAAGCCCGATCCGTGTTCCCCAAGCCTCACGGAAGATACGCATGAATTCACGGTTCGGCAGTGGGTTCGGTGACGCGATATTGATCGGGCCCGAAAGTTCTTCATGCTCGATAATCCAATAGACCGAACGGATGAAATCGAGATCGTGGATCCATGAAATGAATTGCTCACCGCTGCCGGCCGTTCCGCCGAGACCATAGCGAACAAGGCCGAGCATCGTGTCGAAGATCCCGCCGCGGTCAGGGCTCATTATCATTGCTGACCGCATCAGTACTTTTCGCGTATTGGGGGTTTTTGCTTCATTCACGGTTCCTTCCCAAGTCGTCGCCACATCGATGCTGAAGTTCCACGTGTCTGGTGCATCGGCCTCTTTTCCTCCTATGATGCCCGTCACGTCGTCATTTGGGGCATCGAACCGATGGGCGTAAATTGTTGCGGTACTCGCCTGAAGCCAGACCTTCGGCGGATCGGATGCGGCTGCGATGGCTTGGCCTACTACTCGCGTCGAATCGACCCGCGAATCGATTATCTCGCGGCGGTTCGCAGCGTTGTATCGACAATTAACACTGCGGCCCGCGAGATTGACCACCACATCGGCACCGTCTATCTCGGCCTCCCAATCGCCGAGCGTCTTGCCATTCCACCTCACGGTACGCCACAGGCAATTCACTCGTGATCGGCCGAGAACGACCACCTCGTGCCCGTCGGCATGGAAAGCCCGAGCCAGCACTGTTCCTACTTGTCCGGTGCCGCCCGGGATGACGATCTTCACTTAATAGACCATCCTTGCCTTCACTGTTTCCGGCACGTCCTTTAGCAGCTCGAAAGCCTCCTTCGACAGCTTAGACTCCACATCAAGGATCACATAGCCGATATCCGGGTTGGTGTTAAGGTATTGGCCGACGATGTTGATGCCACGGTTGGAAAGGCGTGAATTTATCTCGCCGAGAACGCCAGGCACGTTTTGATGGATATGCAATATGCGGTGCGTTCCGGCTTGCGGAGGCAGTGAGACCGGCGGCACAGTGTGAGATCCCTCACTCGTCCCATAGTCGAGATACTTTATCAATTTCGATGTGACGTCGAGACCTATCTTTGCCTGTGCCTCTTCAGTTGAGCCGCTGATGTGCGGGGTAAGTATGACATTTGACATTCCCTGAAGGGGGCATTCAAACGGGTCGCCGAGCCGCTCAGGTTCGTCAGGGAATACGTCAATAGCAGCACCAGCCAACTTGCCTGTTCTAAGCGCCCTTCTCACCGCCGCCAGATCGACCACGTCACCACGGCTGTGATTGATCAGAAATGAGCCTCGCCGCATTAGCTTGATGGTTTCAGAATTGATCATGTTCCTCGTTGTTGCATCTGAAGGAACATGCAGCGTAACAATGTGTGAACGCTTTAGAAGGTCCCTTAGCACGGGAACCTGACTTGCGTTGCCGTGCGGAAGCTTGGTCGCGATGTCGTAATAGAGCACGTGAAGACCCAACGCCTCTGCCATATTTGACACTTGCGAGCCTATGTTGCCATAACCCACGATTCCGATCGTTTTGCCCCGGAGTTCGTAGCTGCCTTTCGCTTCTTTAAGCCATTCGCCGCGATGCGCGGCCGCGTTCTTGTCGGCGATCTTGCGGATCAACATTACGCAAAGCCCGATGATCAACTCGGCCACCGAACGCGTGTTCGCATGCGGTGCATTAAAAACTGCAACGCCCTTTTCCGTTGAGGCCTTCAGATCTACTTGATTCACACCAATGCAAAACGCGCCGATCGCCAGCAGCTTGTCCGCCGCCTCGATCACAGCACGCGTTACCTGCGTTTTCGACCGTACCCCGAGCACGTGCACGCCCCGGATCGCTTTGATCAACTCGGCCTCGCTCACGGCACCGCCCAGCCGCTGCACCTCCATATAACCGCCCGCACCAAACTCCCGAACCGCCGCATCAGATATATTCTCAAGCAGCAGTATCTTGATCTTGGATTTGGGGTATGAAGTACTAGACGAAGACATAAAGCACTATTTTCTCCCTTGCTAGGGCGTATTTCAAAATTGGCAGGAAGTCACTCAGCCTTTGACAAGGCTTTGACCTTCTTTAAGTTCGCAACACCCCAATCGGCGAATCTGTCGAGGATCGGGCCGATCGAGCGACCGAAATCCGTGAGCGAGTATTCGACCTTTGGCGGAACCTCGCGATAGACGCGGCGTTTTATGAGGCCGAGCGATTCGAGTTCTCGTAATTGCTGCGAGAGCATTTTCTCGGTAATGGCGCCGAGCGATCGCCGCAGCTCGCCGAAACGCATCGTCGGCGTGTTGTAGAGCTTCCACAGTATCCTGCCTTTCCATTTGCCAGTATCCTGCCTTTCCATTTGCCGCTGAGCATCTCGATGCTGGCTTCGACCGGACAAAATCCAAGGGAATTATCGTCGCAATTCTTTCTCATACTAACTATTTGGATAGTATCCCCCGTGATGGCGGATACTAGCCGAGATATTTAAGGAGGATATTCTAATGAGCTTAAAGGATGCAAACCGAGTAAATACAAACAAACCGAAACGCGTAGCTATCGTTATCGCAAATCCGGCGGTGTCGGACACAACCGGTTGGCCCGTAGGATTTTGGTGGTCGGAACTGACGCACCCGTATTACGAATTTACCGAAATGGGTTACGAGGTCGAGGTATTCTCGCCCGCAGGCGGCAAGTGCGAGCCGGACGCTATGAGCGATCCTCGTGACGAAAGCGGCTATTCAGTCACAGACCTTGTTTCGATGGGTTTTATCAATACGCCGTCGCTCGCCGCTTTGGTTGAGAACACCAAGAGCGTGGACGAGATTGATGTTGCCAAGTTCGACGCTTTGGTCGTGGCGGGCGGCCAGGCGCCGATGTTCACATTTGAAAAAGCCGAAAATCTGCAGCGTAAATTTGTCGAGTTCTACGAAGCAGGGAAGGTAACATCTGCGCTTTGCCACGGCGTGGCGATACTGAAATTCGCGCGGCTGTCGAACGGCGAATTCCTAGCAAAGGGCAAAACCGTCACGGGCTTTGCCAACGTCGAAGAAGACTTTGCCGACAACGCTGTTTGGCAATACGGAATGCTGCCGCAGGGACAGCATATCATGCCGTGGCGGGTCGAGGACGCGATGAAAGAGATCGGTGCGAACTACATACAGGCCGGGATGTGGCGCGGGTTTGCGGTTCGCGACGGCAGCCTGATCACCGGACAGCAGAATTTTTCTGGCGGCGAGACCGCACGAGCAATAATTGCGGCACTGGGAGAATAACGATGAAAATAGCAATCATAGGCGCGGGAAATGTTGGGTCGACGCTCGGCCGCAGGTTTGTCGAGGCAGGGCACGAGGTCACATTCGGCGTACCCAAACCCGAAGAACACCGAGACGAAAGTTTAGCGGGACCCGTCTTGACGGTCAGAGATGCCGCGGCTGATGCCGACGCCGTACTGCTAGCGGTTCCCTACGGGGCAGCAAAAAGCGTTGTAGAAGAATGTGGCGGCCTTGCGAGGAAGATCGTCATCGACGCGACGAATCCGCTCGGCATGACGCCGAATGGCCTGGACCTGACCGTTGGCTTTACTAATTCCGGCGCGGAAGAGATCGCTGCTGCGGCTCCCGAGGCAAAACTCGTAAAGTGCTTCAACCAAACGGGTTTTGCGAATATGGCAGAGCCGCGAGGTTCAATGATGTTCGTCTGCGGCAACGATGCAGAGGCGAACGAGACCGTTCGGAAACTCGCTGCTGAAATCGGTTTTGACGCGATCACTATCGGTGACCTTACAAAAGCGCGCTTGCTCGAGCCGCTGGCGATGCTCTGGATACATCTATCGGCGACGACCGATCTGAAACGTGATTTCGCCTTTCGCATCGACCGCCATTAAAAACTCTTACGCCAAAGCAAAAAGCCCGCTCATTCGGCGGGCTTTGTTTGTGTCAGATTCAACTATTCGTTACATATGAATCGTCATATCATGCACACCTTCCGCGGCTTCCATAACGGATTCCGAAACGGTCGGGTGGGCGTGGATGACGCGGCCGAGTTCGTCTGCGGTGGTCTCGAGCGCCATTGCAACGCATGCTTCGGCGAGCAGTTCGGTGGCGTGCGGGCCGATGATGTGGACGCCGAGAACCTCGTCGTATTTCTTTTCGGCAACGATCTTTACAAAGCCGTCAGTTTCGCCGAGGATGCGTGCTTTGCCTGAGGCTGAGAACGGGAATTTGCCGACCTTGACGTCATAGCCTGCTTCTTTCGCTTTCTCTTCGGTCAGGCCGACGCTGGCGACCTCAGGGTCGCAATAGGTGCAGTTCGGGACGAGGTTTTGCTTGATCGGCTCGACCTTCTTGCCTGCGATCTTTTCGACGACGAGGATGCCTTCTTTGGACGCAAGGTGAGCGAGCCACGCAGTGTCGATGACGTCGCCGATGGCGTAAACGCCCGGCTCGTCCGTCTCGCAAAATTCATTTACCTTTACGGTGCCGCGAGGGTTGATGACGACCTTTGTCTTATCGAGACCCAAATTCTCGAGATACGGCATACGCCCGACGGCGACGAGCAGCATCTCTGCCTCGAACGCAACGTCCTCGCCTTTCGCGTTCTTGCCGGAAACCTTGATGCCGTCCTTTTTCTTGTCCAGCTTGTCGAGCTTGATGCCGGTCTCACATTTGATGCCTTGTTTCTTGAAGGCGCGGGCGAGCTCCTTTGAGACGTCTGCATCTTCGATAGGCACGATGCGGTCGAGCAGCTCAACGACCGTCGTTTCGCAGCCGAAGCGGTGGTAAACGCTCGCAAACTCGACCCCGACCGCACCCGAGCCCATCACGATCATAGACTTGGGCACCTGCGTCAATTCCAGGATCTGGTCGGAGTTGACGACCTGTTTGCCATCAACCTCAAATCCCGGTATCGGCCGCACAACGGAACCGGTCGCGATAATGATGTTCTTTGTGTCAATGGTCTCTTTCTTGCCATCGGCCATAGCGACCTCGACCTTGCCACGGCCTGCGATCCTGCCGTGGCCGTTAAGGACCGTAACCTTATTCTTTTTCATCAGATAGGTTACGCCGGCGCTGTTTTTTGCCACCACGTCAGACTTGTACTTCTGCACGGCGCCCCAATCGTAGCTCAAGTCTTTGACCTTCAGGCCAAAGTTCTCGAAATGGCTTGCTTTATCGTAAAGATGCGCAGCGTTCAATAATGCCTTGGTCGGAATACAGCCGCGAAGGCCGCAAGTGCCGCCAAGTTTCGCATCGTTTTCTTTCTCTACAATAGCCACTTTCAGCCCCAATTGTGCTCCGCGGACCGCTGCCACATAGCCGCCCGGGCCGGCACCGATGATAGTTACGTCAAATTGTTCAGCCAACTCAATTCTCCTAGTCAAAATAGATGGGTCATAAAACCCAAATTATATCGGCTACCTGTCAAACAAACAATTCGCTGCCTGCCCGGACACTATCCATGATATGGGTCGGGGCGATTTAACCGTTTGTTAACAGCATTGTCAGCCGTATGTAACATCCAGAAAGTAGATTCGGTTCCTTATCAGATTCTTCGTAAAACTTATTCGATCAGGATTGTGACATCAGGCGGGCGATGCCCTTTGGTCGCCTAAGGCCCAGAATTTGACCGACCAGAAATGGAGCCTTTCAAACAAATGAATACAAACACATCATCCCGTGCTACTGCCCGTTCATCTTTTATAAGCGGCTTAATACTTCTTGCCATATTTCTTTTCGGATCATTTCCAATTAGCGGACAATCTGAGTCGGGAAGTGCCGCGATAGAAGGCCTCGTGATCGACGCAAATGGGTCGGCTGTTGCGGGAGCAGCGGTCAAGATCAGAAATACCGAGATCGGCCTCGAGAGGAACGTAACCAGCGACGGAAGCGGACGATTCTCTGCTCGGGTTCTTCCCGTCGGCCGATACACGGTTGTTGTTAAGGCCGCAGGCTTTGCCGATGGCTTCCAAGAAGGTGTTTCGCTTACGGTCGGCGAGAATACCCGGATCGACATCTCTCTTCGTCCGTCGGACGTGACAGCACAGGTAGACGTTTCATCCGGTACCGAGCTGATCGATGGGGAAACAGCTTCAACCGGTTCCACTATTGGGGAACGGACGGTCGCCGATCTGCCTGTCCGGGGCCGAAATTTCACAGAATTCGTGACGCTGACGCCAGCAGTCATTCAGGAAGCAGACCGCAGCGGGCTCGTCATTGCTGGGCAAAGATCGATTAACTCAAATGTCTCTGTTGACGGGGCCGATTTCAATGACCCCCTTCAGGGCAACCAGCGCGGCGGGAACGAGTCGGTATTCTTCTTCCCGCAGTCTGCAGTTCGAGAGTTTCAAGTTGTCCGGTCCGGGGCAAGTGCAGAGATTGGTCGGACAAACGCAGGATTTGTGAATGTCGTAACGAAGTCAGGAACGAACGAAATTCGCGGAGAGGCCTTTTACTTAAATCGGAATCGCTACCTTACATCGAAGGACGCCTTCGACCGAAGTCTCGACAATGCGCAAAATCAGTTCGGTACTGCATTCGGCGGGCCGATCGCACGTGACAGGGCATTCTTCTTTTTCAGCTTTGAACAAAATCTCTTACGGGTGCCTTTCGTCGTTGATTTTGTGGATGTACCGAACGTGCCGATCCCGGCCGAACTTGCCGCTCTTGAAGGCGAAAAGCGCGGGACTAACAACCCTAGCGTCTTCTTTGGTAGAACCGATTTCATCGTCAACCCACAAAATACTCTCAATTTGCAATACACTTACACGCGAATGCGTGGTGAAAACTTTGATTTTGATTCGCCAAGGCAGACAACGGCTGAGTCAGGAAACTACACGCGCATTGGGTCAAGCAACGGCCTAAAGGGATCTCTTGTGTCGGTTATAACGCCGAACATCATCAATGAGGTCAAAGCCCAGATCGCGACAGATAATCGTCTTGAAGAACCAAACTCCAATGTTCCACGCATCAACATTGCGGGATTCGGAGATATCGGCGGTAATGACGGAAGACCGAGGCAATTTGATTCCACGCGTTACCAGGTAGCCAATAATCTTAGTCTTACCGCTGGACAGCATCAGTTGAGGTTCGGGTTCGATTCGAACATAAATCGCGTGCGGCAGCGCCGAGAAACTCGAATTCAGGGTCGATGGGATTACGAGAATCGGCTTATGGACGGCGTCAACTATACAGGACTGGAAAATTATATCGCCGGCCGGGCGCGGCGCTTTAGACAAACACTTGCCCCACAGGACCAGGAACTTTCGCTTTTCCGCGGCACGCAGCAAGAGTACGCTTTATTTATTCAAGATAGGATCAAGGTCTCAAAACGGCTCAAGGTCAACGCCGGGCTTAGGTGGGAAGCCCAAATAAATCCTCAGCCGAACGCATCATTTCCTGGCGTTCCGGAATCGGGGAAAATACCGAACGACCTCGGGCAGCTGCAGCCACGGCTGGGATTTGCGTATGACATTGACGGAAAGGGAGATTCCGTACTGCGAATCTCGACCGGCATCTATACAGCACGGACACCGGCCAATCTATTTCAGAGGGTCTTTACCAACAACGGCCTGACGACACGGGAGGTCGAGATCGCAGAACCCGGCGCCTGTCGCAACTCGTCCATCGTGAATCGACCGGGATGCAGGCTTCGGGGGCCAGATGCGATCCTTAGATTTCCGAATGCTTTGAGTGCCATCACTTCACAGATCGAACCTTTCAGACTTGCTCCCCGAGTATTTGGGTTTGATCCGACGTTCCGAAATCCGCGATCCTTTCAGGCCTCGGCCACGCTCGAGCAAAAACTCACCGACGAAATGGTTCTGACAGTGGGGTACATTCATAACTCAACATGGAACCTGCAGAGGCGGCTGAACCGAAACCTGTTCCCGCCCACCATCAACGCGGCGGGAATGCCGATTTTCCCTGCGGCTCGACCGAATCCGGCAATTAGCTGGCTCTCGATAAACGAATCGACGGCTCATTCAAGCTATGACGGGATGACAGTTACCCTAAAACGCCGTTTTGCCGATCGCTTTCAATTCCAGGCAAACTATACCTTGGCCAAAACAATGGACGACGATTCGAACGAAAGAAACTTTTCGCAGGAGCCGGCTCTCAATCCATTTGACCTCTCGCTTGAACGCGGTTACTCGAAGCAGGACGTGCGCCACAATGTGAACATCAGCGGACTGGTCGATCTCGGCTACGGCTTCACATTGTCGAGCGTGCTGATCACACGGTCGGGCTTTCCTTATACGCCGGTCATCGGTTTTGATACGCAGAATGACGGGAACGACGACAATGATAGAGCGATAGTAAACGGCCGAGTGGTACAACGAAACTCGTTCCGCCAGCCCGGCTTCTTCAATCTAGACCTAAGGCTGTTAAAGGCATTCAAGGTAAACGAGAAGATGAGATTAGACATTTCCGCAGAAGCGTTCAATGTAACGCGGAACTCGAACAAGAACTTCGGGAACGACGCGATAAGCTTTTTCGGAACACCGCTTGCGAACGGTTCGCCTTCGAATGCTGAAGCAGGGATCCCGCTATTCTCTCCCTCTACTGCCAGGTTCGGCGGCCCGCGGCAGCTTCAACTTGGCGTAAGGTTCGTATTCTAATTGGCGTAAGGTTCGTATTCTAAGCGTTGATTGGTCGGAAGCATCATGTTGAAAGGGCGGCCCGAGAGCCGCCCTTTTCCTTACTCAAGATACGGGAATCATCATCGGCTTGACCCGCAATTACCGGAGATGCATCGAGTACTGGCCCCGAAGCAAAAGGTCGTGAAAGAACTACAGGCTCTTCTTTCCGTTTGACGCAAACAGTGCGCTTCGACCGGCAAATTCGGCCTTTAGGCTGCCGCAAACAACGTCACACAATTCGAACACCGATGGGTCAGCGATCGAATAATAAACGGCATTTCCTTCTTTTCGTCGGGCTATTAAACCTTCTTCTTGCAGTATTTTAAGGTGTTTACTCACATTAGGCTGAGTTGAACCGACAGCTTCGGCGAGTTCTCCAACACTGAGCCTGCCCGTTTCGAGTGCCTGCAAGATCTGCAACCGCATTGGTTCTGATAGCACCTTGAATCGAGCTGCAACATGAACGAGCAGTTCCGAAGCCATAGTCCATTTTTTATTTCCAACCATACTTGACAATATAACTACATAGGCATATAGTTATCTACGAATGGATTATAGAACGTAAAAAGGAGCAATGCAAGCAGAATGATAAAACAAGCAAGCGTACATGAGATCAACGAATTATTAGATGGTGGCGGTGAGTGTCAGGTGATAGATGTCCGCGAATTTTCGGAATTTAACAGTGAGCGCATCGCCGACGCGCAATTGATGCCGCTATCGAACTTCGAAAAGCACGCGGACGAGATCGATCATACCAAGCCGGTATATCTGATGTGCCGTTCCGGAAACCGAGCAAAGCAGGCTGCTGAGAAATTGGCGAGAAAGGGATTTACGGATATCCATGTCGTCGAAGGAGGGATGCTTGCGTGGAAAGAAGCCAGTCTTCCGGTAGTTAAGGGAGAATCCAAGATATGGTCGCTTGAGCGCCAGGTTCGGTTTGCGGCAGGAGTGTTCGTCCTGACCGGGATCATGCTCGGGACATTCCTAACGCCTTACCTGTACCTATTGACAGCATTTGTAGGTGCCGGGTTAGTTTTTTCAGCCGTTACGGATACCTGCGGAATGGGAATGTTGTTGGCGAGGATGCCGTGGAACAAGGAACCGGCCTCATGCGAGCCCGGCGGAGCAACGGCGAACTAAAGAATTTGAAGAAGAACGGATGTCAGCGATATTTATTACAGGCTTAATATTTAGCGCGGTAATCGGCCTGTCGCTTGGTCTTATCGGCGGCGGAGGTTCGATCTTGACGGTGCCGATCCTGGTTTACTTCCTTGAAGTAGCCCCCCATGACGCAGTTGGGATGTCGCTAGCGGTGGTTGGTGCTACAAGCCTTTTCGGCTCGTACTTACATTATCGTCGAGAAAATGTCGATCTGAGGAGTGGGATGCTGTTCGGGGCGGCCGGGATCGTTGGGGCTTTGGCCGGTTCACCGCTCACCAAGCTTGTATCGCCCGGTATGCTGCTTCTGATCTTTGGGATGCTAATGTTCGTTGTTGCCGCATCGATGATATGGAGGCGGGCAAAGGCTGAGGACGAAATACCGCACGCCCCGCATCCGGCGCAGGGCATTTTTGCCGGTTTCGGCGTCGGGGTTTTGACGGGCTTTCTCGGCGTTGGCGGAGGATTCTTGATAGTTCCGGCCCTCGTCTATTTCGGCGGCCTTTCGATGAAAAAGGCGATCGGGACGTCACTGTTCGTGATCTTTCTCAACTGTGTTGCCGGCCTGGTCGGCCACGCCAGCCAGAACGCATTCGATTGGGGGCTGACCGTGCTGGTAATGGCTTTGGCTGTCGGCGGGGCCATTGGCGGAACGGTGCTTTCCCATCGAATGGCGGCACACCGGCTGCAGCGGGTCTTCGCAGTGCTTGTGCTGGGCGTCGGAGGATTTCTGATCGCAAAGAATTACGAGGTCTTGATGAGTTTAGGTGGATAATATATCCACAAAGGAGAAAAAGTATGCAATTCAAGCAATTTTATCTGGGTTGTCTTTCACATGCGTCGTATTACATCGGATCCGGCGACGAGGCCGCTATCATCGATCCTCAGCGGGACGTACAGCAGTATCTGGACGAAGCGAACGCAAATGGGCAGAAGATCAAGTACGTGATCGAAACGCATTCGCACGCTGATTTCGTCAGCGGCCACATCGAATTGGCCGAGAAGACCGGGGCCCAGATAGTTTATGGCCAACGCGCGAATACACAGTTTCCGACGCTGAAGGTGAAGGACGGCGACGAGCTTTGGGTCGGCGATGTTCGCCTGCGATTCCTGGAGACGCCGGGACACACACCCGAGGGTATTACGATCGTCGCGGAAGAGGTCGAAAGTGCTGACGGCGCCGTTCGTATTCCGGCGAAGATGTTCACGGGCGACACTTTGTTTATCGGCGATGTCGGCCGGCCGGACCTAGTCGGTTCGAAGGGCTTTACTGCGCAGCAGATGGGCGAAATGCTGTACGATTCACTGCATAACAAGATCTTGAAACTGCCGGATGACACTGAGGTTTATCCCGCGCACGGTGCAGGAAGTCTCTGCGGCAAGTCTTTATCGAAAGAGACGTGGTCAACGCTTGGCGAGCAGCGGCGGTTCAACTACGCCCTGCAGCCGATGTCGAAGGAAGAGTTCGTCAAGATCGTCGCCTCCGATCAGCCGGAGGTACCTGCCTACTTTCCGAAGAGCGCGGCTAAGAATCTTGAAGGCTCAGCGTCTCTTGCCGATCTGGAAAAGCCAAGGGAGTTGACGTCAGAGCAGATCGATGGTTTTGACGGCGTCGTTCTAGACGTTCGGCAGAACTTCGAATACGGTGCTGGCCACGTTGTGAACTCGATTAATATTGGCCTTGGAGGGCAGTTTGCGTCGTGGGCCGGAACCATGATCCCTGTCGGAACGCCGATCGCGATCGTCGCGGCCACATCGGATCAGGTCGATGAGGCATTCATGCGTCTCGCCCGAGTCGGCCATGAGACCGTAAAGGGATTCATTCTGTTCGAGAAATATCAGGGTGAAACGAAACAGGTTGAACAGGTTCCAGTTGAAAGGGTCGCCGAGTTGATCAAGACGGAAAAAGTTCTTCAGTTCGTGGATGTTCGACGGCCGGCCGAACATGCGAACGGCCACGCGGTGAAAACAGTAAATATTCCACTCGATAAACTTCCGACGGAATTCGACAAGCTAGATCCGGATGCGCCGACATACGTCATCTGCCAGGGCGGGTATCGATCAAGCCTCGGCACCAGCATCTTGGAGAACGCAGGTTTCAAGGAGATATACAACGTCACGGGCGGAACGACTGCCTGGAATGCGGCCGGTTTGGAAAGCGAGGTCTCGGCAACCGCCTGCGCGACCTCGAAGTAGGAGTTGAGAAATGAAAGAGATGATGATCGCCGTGCTGGCCGCGTTGGTTTTCTCGGGTTGCCAGTCAGGGCCTATCCAGGGAGTGGACTCGACCGCTAAAGTGAGTCCGGGAATTAGCGAGATGAGCCCGGCCGAAGCTAGGCCTGCGGTCGAGGCAGCTTACTCACAGTTGGTCGATGTGCGGACGCCTGAAGAATATGCATCAGGCCATGCCAATAGAGCGCGGAACATTCCTTTGGATACGCTCGAAGCAAACCTGGACAAGATCGAGAAGAATGAGCCCGTTTATTTGATCTGCCAGACTGACAACCGGTCTAGGCAGGCGGCCAAGATCCTCGCCGCTAACGGTTTTGGAAAGGTTGTCGTTATCACCGGCGGCACTATCGCTTGGCGATCGGCCGGCCTGCCGATGGGCGATGAGGCCCCGGCGACCTTGTCCACGAAGCTCGACGAGCGAACCGCAAAGGCCCTGCTTTCCGCGTTGGAAGACGAGCGGCGTGCTGCGGCGACGTATGAGGCGGTGCTGGCCAAGTTTCCCGGGGCCAGGCCCTTCGAAAATATAGTCGAAGCGGAAAAGGAGCATCAGGCTCTGCTGTTGCAATTGTTTACGAAATACGCGGTTAAGGTACCGAAGAACGAATTCGTCGCGTCCTCGATCGCCGTACCGGATACGCTTTCGGAAGCCTGCAAAGCCGGGATCAAGGGGGAAGAGGAGAATATCACCCTTTATGACGGATTCTTCGAGTTCACGAAAGAAGCTGACATAAAGGCAGTTTTCGAACGTTTACAAGCGGCATCCAGGGATAACCACCTGCCCGCGTTCACCCGCTGTGCGGCGGGAGGTGGAGCAGGACCTGGTTCTGGTAAAGGGCTCGGAGGCGGACGGCCGAACTTATAAAGAATGTTGAAATGGAAGGAGTATACACTTTATTGATCTTCATCGGGGCTTGGCTGCTGCTGCAGCTTGTGATACTGCCGAGGCTAGGCTTCAATACCTGACTGCGCGGAGCGTGTGACGTCGGGTCTCGGCGTGAAGAAAACCCAACTGTTTCGGGCAAGCATTTAGCGAACTGCGACGGAGACGTCAAGGCCGTCCAGAAGGAGGAGCTATCATGAAATCATCAACCGCTTTTTGTGAAACTTTTCAACCACAAACTGAAGGAAGTTTTTGGCGGTATCCAAGCCACAAACTGCTAAGTTCGTTCGACGATGCAAAGAAATTATCGGCTGTGATAAACGCCTTCATCGAATCGGGAAAGGATGAAAAGTCGATCGAGGTGTTTTGCGGTAAGAGCGGCGAGGAGCAGATCGACTTTTCCGGAGAGAAGCATGGCTTTTGGGGCGCTCTCGTCAGATCCGTTCAGGCTCTTAGTGCGGAGCATATTTATCTGGACTACTTTCAAAAGGAACTAAGGTCCGGCGGCTTTCTTTTGCAGGTCGCGGTCGAAAACGCGGAAGAGAAGGAGCGTATCGCCAAGCTGATCCACGAGAATGGGGGCAAGAGAGTCACATACTTCGGGACATGGCTGATCGAGGAGATCGCGAACAAGGCCGAACATGACAAGCAGAGCCAATATGGATATCGGCGTTCGGTCGATCTTTCGTTTGACGAGGCGGTCGCTCGGACAAAGGACGCCCTAGGCAAGGAAGGATTCGGCGTCCTGACCGAGATCGATATGAAAGCCAAATTCAAAGAGAAACTCGGCGAGGAGTTTCCAAACTATGTGATACTCGGTGCTTGCAGTCCGAAGCACGCTTTTCAGGCCCTGCCGATCGATATGGATCTCGGGCTGCTTCTGCCTTGCAATGTTGTGGTGTATGACGACCGCGGAAAGACGATAGTTGCCGCAATTGCAGCAAGGAAGATGTTGTCGGTTGCTGAGAACCCACGTCTGAACGAGATCGCCGCAAGCGTTGACGACAAGCTGCGCCAGGCGATCGATTCTGTTTGATTGCCTTCAGCTTGGGTAAGAATCGGCTGGCTTTCAATATTACATGTCCCGAAAATGATCCAAACGATGGGTTCTTGATCTGTCGTGGTCCGCTCTATCTTTCAAACATTTTCTGAATGAAGTGGGGCTTGGATAACTTCATCCAAGCCCTTGTCGAACAATCGGCTTAGTCTCTTCCCGCCACCGTATGATCCAAATCATAATTCGAGCCCTTTAAGGGGCATACACTCGATTCAGCAATGACGTGAGGGCTGAATAGGTGTATCCGCTTAAAGTGAACGTCCCCGACGTTGATTACCACAAAGGTCTTATTTCGTGCCAAGTCGCATGCCCGGTGCACACCGATGCACGAGGTTACGTTCGGGCCATTGCCGAAGGCCGATTCGAGGAAGCGTATCTCATAGCGCGCGGTCCAAATCCTTTCGCATCGATATGCGGCCGGATCTGCGGAGCACCGTGTGAGATCGCCTGCCGCCGTGGAAAGGTGCCGAAAGTGGATGATGACGGCAACTTCGTCGGTATCGACCGGCCCGTTGCTATCCGAGCGCTCAAGCGGTTTGCCTGCGAACAAGCAGGGCCTGAGGCGAAAAGCACCCATGAAGTTCTCGAGTCAGTAAAAGAATTCATCCCCCCGATAGCCGCCAGGGCCGACGAGATGGCCGCACTGCTTCGCTCAGCTCTGGCCGGAAGATTTGAAAAGGCTGACGGGCAGAGGATCGCGATAATTGGCTCCGGGCCTGCGGGGCTTTCGGCCGCACACGATCTGGCGCTCATGGGTTTTCAGCCGACAGTTTTTGAGCTTGAAAGCGTGACTGCAGGAATGCTTGCGGTTGGCGTTCCGGCATACCGGCTCCCGCGGGAACTAATCGAAAAAGAGGTCGAGGTGATCAAGGCTCTCGGCGTCGAGATCAGGTCCGGCGTACGTGTCGGAGCTGATGTTTCCTTCGCCGATCTTCGACGCGATTTTGACGCGGTGATCATAGCCGTTGGCGCGAAATCTTCCCGCAGCCTCGGCCTTCCGGGCGAGAACGGCCCCGGCGTTTACGGCGGTGTCGATCTGCTCAGGGCGGTTTCACTCGGGGAAAAGGTGCCGGTCGGGAAGAACGTCGTCGTTATCGGCGGGGGCAATGTTGCATACGACGTGGCGCGCACAGTTGTACGCCAGATCGCATTTGACACTGCCCGCACAGCGGCTCGAATGGCTGACACCTCGCGCGTCTATCTCTACTCGCTCGAAAGCGCCGAGGAAATGCCCGCAGATACGATCGAGATAGTCGAGGGCGACGAGGAAGGCATTCAGCGTGAGAACGGTTGGGGACCGGTCGAGATAGTTCGCGGCGACGACGGACGCGTGACGGGCGTGAGGTTCCGGCGATGTCTTCGCGTCTATGACGAAGACCGAAAGTTCGCTCCCGTCTATGACGATGAGGACACTCACATCGTCCAATGCGATACGGTTCTGCTCGCGGTCGGGCAGGCGCCGAACCTCGATTTTCTTGAGGACGGCGGCAGTGACGTTGAGCTGATGCGCGGCGGTTGGGTAACGGTTGACCGCGACACTCTGCAGACGACCGCCGCCGACGTTTTTGTCGCGGGTGACCTCGCTCATGGGACCAAACTCCTGATCGATGCGGTCGCTTCCGGCAAAAAGGCCGCGCGGTCGATCTACCAATTCCTAACTGGACGCAGGCTTGAAGCAGAGAGAATGACCTCGCACATCGTGCTCGACCGATATCGCCGAGAACGCGGCTACGAAAGCTTACGACGTGTCGAGGTGCCGACCATCGAACCCGAGGAAAGGCTGGAACATCCCGAAAACGTGGTCGAGCTCGGGTACACGAAAGAGCAGGCGATGCGCGAGGCCTCGAGATGTTTGGACTGCGGCGTCACGCCTGTTTTCGACGGCACGCGGTGTGTGCTCTGCGGCGGCTGCGTGGACGTCTGTCCGACGCAGTGTCTGAAGCTCGTTTCGCTCGCTAGCCTCGACGCGACGGAGGAACTTTCCATCGTTATCGACGAACAGCTCGGCGGCGATATCGACCTTGACGAGAACTCCGCGATCCTTAAGGACGAGGACCGCTGCATTCGCTGTGCATTGTGCGCGATGCGATGTCCTGTTGACGCGATCTCAATGGAACGGGTCGCATTTTCTACCACTTGGAGGACTTTATGACGACAAAACCGGGTGAAAAGCAGTCGCGATTTGATCCGGAGCCGATGCCGCGTCGCGATTTTCTTGGCCTTGCGGCAATGGGGTCGATGATCGCGGCATTCGTTTTCTCGATCTTCGGAATGTTGAAACTTCCGAAGGCCGCCGTTTCGGCGACGCCCGCAAAGAAATTCAAGGTGTTGCTGCCGGATGCACTTCCGGAAGGCGAGGCATTTGTTCCGCCCGGACGCAATGTAGCGGTATTTCGCGACGGTGAAGGGGTATTTGCGATCTCCACGGTGTGCACGCATCTCGGCTGTATCGTCAAAGCGAACCCGAAAGGTTTTGAATGTCCGTGTCACGGCTCCGGATTTGCAAGGGACGGTACGGTGACGAAGGGCCCGGCACCGACGGCATTACCCTGGCTCAAGGTATCGGGAAGCGGAGGCGTTTATACCATCGACGAGGACAGCCATGTAAAGGCCGGAACAAAGGTGTAGATCATGGATGAAGCGAAAGGATCAGCTCTAAATGAATTCTGGATAAATCTGAAGACCGCACCCGGACAGATCTATCGGGCGATGTTTCGCGGCGGTGCACCCGTCTCGGACCGCACGCGGTCGTCATTCGTTTTCGGCAATGTCTTCCTTCATCTGCATTCGGTCCGCACGCACCTGTGGAGCCTGAAATGGTCCACGACGATGGGTCTCGGCATCATAACGACTGCGGCATTCCTGATCACGCTGGTCACGGGAATACTGCTGATGTTCTATTACAAGCCTTACCCGGACGTCGCGTATCAGTCGATCAAAGACATACATTTCATCGTGCCGACGGGCCGCTTCATGCGGAACATACACCGCTGGGCGGCGAACGTGATGGTAGTAGCCGTGATACTGCACATGGCGAGGGCGTTTTATACAGCGTCGTATCGCAAACCGCGTGAGTTCAATTGGTTCATCGGCTGGGGACTGCTTGTAACAACGCTCGCACTGTCATTCACGGGCTATCTGCTGCCGTGGGATCAGCTTGCATATTGGGCGATCACGATCGGTGCCAATATCGCCCAGAGTCCGCGGGAAATTACCGATGCAATGGGCATCACGGAGTATTTCGACATCGGCGGTCTGCAGCGTGAGATACTGCTCGGCTCAGAGGTGGTTGGCGAAGAATCGCTCATCCGCTTTTATTTGCTTCACGTGATGATCCTGCCGTTGGTACTCGCAATGCTGATGGCTGTACATTTTTGGCGCATCAGAAAAGACGGCGGACTTGCGAAACCGAAAAATGTTGACGAGCTCGTCGCCGTCGATCAGAAAGAGCACTATCCCGTTTTCACCGAAGAGCCGCAGAAGACATATCAGCTTGCCGCCGTGGTCAAGGGTAAGACGCCCGCTGTCGGCAGCGGGCCTGAAAACACTGTGCCGTCGATGCCGCACCTTTTCTACGCGGAACTCGGCGTGCTGATGTTCACAGTGCTGATTTGTTTTGCGCTCGCGATCTATTCGGACGCGCCGCTCAAAGAGCTGGCAAACCCGCTAGTGCCAGAAAATCCTGCCAAGGCCCCGTGGTATTTCTTGGGCCTGCAGGAAATAGTTTCTTTTTCTGCCTTCATGGGCGGCATCGGCATACCGATGCTCTGCTGGGTCGGCCTCGGACTGATACCGTTTCTCGACAAAGAGACAGAGGGAACGGGTGAATGGTTCGGCGGGCCGGGTGGGGCAAAGCTGGTTGGCTGGTCTGCAGTTTACGGCTTTTCGACGTCGATCGCGGTCGAAGCATTTGCGATCAGATTCGGATGGCTGCGTGAGTGGTTTCCTGACATACCGCAGCTCGTCATTACATTCGTAAATCCAGGCACGGTTATCACGGTTCTGTACGCAGCCTTCTCAATATGGATACTCCGGCGTTTTAATTCGACACGGGCGGGAGCATTAGCCCTGTTTACCTGTTTTTTAGCGGGATTCATAGTGCTTACAGTGATAGGCACATATTTCCGCGGTCCGAACTGGGACTTCTATTGGTCGCCGGCATCGTGGCCCGGACATTGATCGAAGGGTCATCGGAAATGGTCGGTCTGATGAAAAGGTAAGTCATGAAAAAGAACAAATACTTACTTTTAATTTCAAGCCTGGGTGTTCTGCTTCTACTCGTGGGGGCGGCGATCTCGGAGAACTACCTTAAGGAGTGGCACTACATTCAAAGCGCCGCCAAGACGCAGGACGGCCCGATCGATATCCGTCTCCGACAGATAGTCAACAATGATCTGAAGCGGGCCGATCGCTGCGTTACCTGTCACGTGGGAATGGCGCCGGGCGAGCAGATCTTCTCAGACCTGAAGGTCGCGCAGCCGCACAAACCGGTGGTCCACGACATAACCACAATGGGCTGCACGACCTGTCACGGCGGCCAGGGACAGGCGACGGAAAAAGACGATGCCCATGGCAACGTTCATTTCTGGATGGAGCCGATGCTGCCTGCGAAATATGCCTATGCAAGCTGCGGAACGTGTCACACACCACTCAATGTTCCCAACATTGGGTCGCTGACCGCGTCGCGACAAACATTCGAAAGGCTTGACTGCTACGCGTGCCACCGCATAGACGGCCGAGGGGGAACGCTCAGGCCTGGCGGTGATGTTACCGGTATGGAGGGCCCCGACCTCTCTCATATCGGCGTGAAGGGCTACAAGGACGATTGGTACGAATCGCACATCGCCCGATCTAGGAACGCAGCGGATGGCCTTTGGAGGAATGCCTTTCGCGAGGTGAGCGAGGCGGACCGCAATGCATTGAAGCCATACCTCGATACCCGAATGGGTGCGCCGAGGCTCATCGAGGCCCGGGCTCAATTCAACTCAGTGGGATGCACGGGTTGTCACGTGGTCGGTAATTTCGGGGGTGAGAACGGCCCCGATCTTTCGCGAGTTGGTGAACGTGACCCAAATCAACTGAACTTTCAAAATGTTCCGGGAGATCGTCTTCTTTCAAATTGGTTCGTACAGCATCTGCGCTCGCCAGCCTCGACGGTGCCCGGCTCGCTAATGCCTGCATTGAACCTTTCTCAAGACCAGGTTGACCTTCTTACGATGTACACATTGTCGCTTCGCCGACGGACCCTCCCCGATGTCTTCCTTCCAAAGGATCGCGTGAGTGCAATGCGGTTCGGCAAACGGGAGTTCGCATCCGGTCCGGAGACGCTGTATTCGACGATCTGCTCGAGCTGTCATGGAGCGACCGGCACCGGAATGCGCTTTCCAGGACTTCCGCCCAATCCGTCGATAACTAATCCTGATCTATTGGCATTGGCGTCTGATGATTTTCTGTTCGCAGCTATCCGACGCGGCCGTCCCGGCAGGCCGATGCTGCCTTGGGGTGAGCGGGAGAATGGGCTGAAAGATGACGAGATACGATCACTAGTGGCTTATATCCGAATGCTCGGCGGCGGCGTTCAGCAGGAAGCCGATCCAAAACCTGCTCGGTGGGTGAATGCTGACGCAGCACTTGGAGCAAGACTCTATACCGCTAACTGCTCCGGATGTCATGGCCCGATGGGTTCGGGCGGCGATGGACCGGCCATCGGCAACAAGGTATTTCTAGAAACGGCGACCGACACGTTTCTGGTCGAAACGATAAGCCGAGGCCGCAGAGGGACAACAATGCAGGGATTCTCAACACCATCGACGGTCCGGCGCATACTTACCAAGGAAGAGATCGAGGCAATTGTTGCCTACATCAGAACGCTCGAAAACAAATAGCTAACTACGAGGCGACATCATGAAAAGCGAGATCACACGACGAGAGTTTCTGGCACGACTATCCGCTACTGGATTTGGAGCACTGGCAGCTTCTGCGACAAACGCATGGGGCCTTGACGCGATCACGAATCCGCTGTCGGTCTATCCGGACCGCGGCTGGGAGGAGGTGTACCGAGACCTTTGGAAATACGACTCTAAATACACCTTTACCTGTGCGCCGAACGATACGCACAATTGCCTTCTCAATGCGTACGTCCGCGACGGCGTCATCACGCGGCTCGGGCCTACGATGCGTTATGGCGAAGCAAAGGATCTGAGCGGCAACGGCACCTCGCACCGTTGGGACCCGCGTGTCTGCCAAAAGGGCCTCGCACTGACACGTCGTTTTTATGGCGACCGCCGCGTCAGCCAAACGATGGTGCGTGCCGGATTCAAGCGTTGGTATGAGGAAGGTTTTCCCAGAGGAAAGGACGGACGGCCCGACAAAAGCTATTTCAACCGTGCGCGCGACGAATGGATACGCATGTCGCACGACGAAGCAGCGACGATCGTTGCCGCCGCGTTAAAGAACATCGCCGAGACGTATTCGGGCGAAGAGGGAATGCGTCGGCTGCGTGAACAACACTACGAAGAGCCGGTGATTGAGGCCACGCAGGGCATCGGGACCCAGACTATGAAATTCCGCGGCGGGATGCCGCTGCTCGGCATTACGCGTGTTTTCGGAATGTACCGCTTAGCGAACTCAATGGCTTTGCTGGACGCACACGTTCGCGGCGTCGGGCCGGATCAGGCGATGGGCGGCAAAGGCTTTGACAACTATTCGTGGCACACGGATCTGCCGCCCGGCCATCCGATGGTCACGGGACAGCAGACCGTCGAGTTTGACCTGAACTCGACCGAATACGCAAAGACCGTCGTTGTTTGGGGAATGAACTGGATCACGACGAAGATGCCTGATGCGCACTGGCTGACGGAGGCACGCATCAAAGGCACAAAGATCGTCGTGATCGCGTGCGAATATTCGGCGACGGCAACAAAAGCTGACGACGTGATAGTTGTCCGTCCGGGAACGACGCCGGCGCTTGCACTTGGGCTCTCGAACGTGATCCTTCGCGAAAAACTCTACGATGACGAATACGTCCGCAACTGGACGGACATGCCGGTTCTGGTGAGGATGGACTCCCTGAAGTATCTGAAGGCTGCCGATGTTTTTGGCGGGGCACAAGCAGAGCTAAAGAGCACTTTTATCGTTCGCGAAGGCGAAAAGGAGCCGCCTCCTGCTCAACAGACCACACAAAATGTCGTCGCCGAAAAGCTGCGTTCAGAATGGGGTGACTACGTTTTTTGGGATGCAAAGACAAATGCCCCAAGACCGTTGACCCGCGACGACGTCGGCAAAAATTCAAAGACTGCGGACGCGATGCTGGAAGGTTCTGTCGAGGTAACACTCGCAGACGGCAGCAAGGCGAAATGCCGTCCTGTCTTTGACCTTGTAAAAGAATACGCAGCTCATTTCGATCCGAAAACCACGGAAGAACTGACCTGGGCACCGGCAGCAGCGGTCGAAAATCTCGCCCGCCACATCGCGAAACAACCGGGCACGACGCTGTTTGCGATCGGCATGGGGCCGAACCAATTCTTTAACAGCGATAACAAGGACCGCGACACCATATTGCTTGCCGCTCTGACCGGCAACATCGGCAAGATCGGCGGAAACATCGGTTCCTACGCGGGCAATTACCGCGTTGCGTTGTTTAATGGAGCTCCGCAATACATCAACGAAAATCCGTTCGATATCGAGCTTGATCCCGAAAAACCTGCACGTCCGAAGCAGTATTGGAAGGCTGAATCGGCGCATTATTACAACCACGAGGACCACCCATTAAAGGTCGGCAAGACAATCCTTACGGGCAAAACACATATGCCGTGTCCGACGAAATCGATGTGGTTCGCCAACGCGAATTCCATCCTCGGCAACGTGAAATGGCACTACAACACAGTCTTTAATATGCTGCCGAACATCGAGATGATCGCCGTCAACGAATGGTGGTGGTCAACGTCTTGCGAATGGGCGGACGTGGTTTTTGGTGTGGATTCATGGGCTGAGCTGAAGCATCCGGACATGACGGCATCGGTAACGAATCCCTTTTTACTCGTGTTTCCAAAAACGCCGATACAGCGAATCTTCAATACCATCGGCGATATTGAGGTTTTTGCTCTTGTCTCGTCAAAGCTCGCCGAACTGACCGGAGACCAGCGTTTCAACGACTACTGGAAGTTTGTCCGCGAGGACAAGACGGACGTTTATCTGCAGCGGATACTCGATAACTCGACGAACACAAAAGGCTACAAATTCAGCGAGCTGCATCAGAAAGCACTCGACGGCGTACCCGCGCTGATGAACAGCCGCACGACGCCGAAGAACGTCGGCTATGATCAGCTCACCGATTCGACGCCGTGGTACACAAAGAGCGGCAGGCTGGAATTCTACCGGGAGGAGGACGAGTTCATCGACGCGGGCGAAAATCTGCCCGTGCACCGCGAACCTGTCGATTCGACGTTCCTCGAGCCGAACATCATCATCTCGCCGCCGCATGAGGCAATGCGGCCAAAGAGTCCGGAAGATTACGGAGCGGCGCGCGATGACCTTAGTTGTGAGACACGTTGTGGCCGCAATGTGGTTTACACGTGGCAGGATGCGAAGAAGACCGCGCATCCGCTGATGAAGGACGGATTCAAGTTCATCTTTCACACGCCGAAATACCGCCACGGCTCGCACACGACGCCTATCGACACGGACATGGTCGCGATACTTTTCGGGCCGTTCGGCGATATTTACCGGCACGACAAACGAATGCCGTTCGTGACCGAAGGTTACGTGGACATCAACCCAACGGACGCCCAGGAATTGGGCATCGATGACGGCGATTACGTCTGGATCGACCCAGATCCCGAAGACCGTCCTTTCCGGGGCTGGGACAAACGCGCGAACAACGCAGATTTTGAGGTAGCAAGGCTTATCTGCCGGGCACGTTACTATCCGGGGACTCCACGCGGCGTAACGCGAATGTGGTTCAACATGTACGCGGCAACACCCGGTTCGCAAAAGGGCCAGAAAGAACGCAAGGACGGCCTGGCAAAGAATGATTCGACGAACTATCAGGCGATGTTCCGCGGCGGTTCGCATCAATCGGCCACACGCGGCTGGCTTAAGCCGACCTGGATGACCGATTCGCTTGTCCGCAAAGGAATGTTCGGCCAGGCGATCGGAAAAGGCTTTGCGCCTGACATTCACTGCCCGACCGGAGCTCCGCGTGAGGCATTCGTCAAAATATCAAAAGCCGAGCCCGGCGGCATTGACGGGAAGGGAAAATGGCGGCCGGTCGAGCTTGGCATCCGTCCACGGACGGAATCTGAGGCAATGAAGAAATATCTGGCGGGAGAGTTTCTTGCGAAATTGTAGGTTGAACGATGGACGCGCAGAAAGTCCACTTAATGCTTAATCATTACCCGGCCATCGTCATGACGGGGGCTGCGATCATCTACGCGGTCGGCGCCTGGCGAGGCAGCGAAAGGGCCTTGAGATCTGCGATGTACCTTATGGTCACCGCTGCAATTATCACTCTGCCAGCATTTGTCACGGGCGAGATCTCGGGTGGGATCGCAGCAACCACACACAAAGGCCCGCAGGCCGAGGCGCTAGCTGTCCACAAGAACACGGCCCGGCTGGCAATTCTTCTGGTTTGTGCCGCAGGCTTTGTAGCGGCAATAGGGTTAATGATATTTCGAAACGGCAGGAATGTCGGGTGGCTGAAGACAATGCTTCTTATTTTGGCCCTAGCGGCGAGCGGACTTATCGGGTATACGACGTATCTCGGAAGGCAGGTGAAATGGTCGTCCGCGCAACTAAACGATCGGCCGATGGTGCTGATCTGCAGGGCAGGCCCGACGAACATTCAGGTTAGGAGGGGTTGAAATGGATCTGCTGTATCTGCATTTGGTGTTGAATCATTTTCCGGTCATAGGAACGCTCATCGGCATCGCACTGCTCATTCTCGGATTTGTCAGCCGCAGCGACGCGGTTAAACGAGCGAGCCTCGTTGTGCTAATCGGAATGGCGGTGATGACGGTTCCAGTCTACCTGACCGGCGAACCTGCAGAGGAGCGCGTCGAGAACGCAGTAGGAGTCTCGAAACCTCTCATAGAGGAACATGAAGAAGCGGCTAATCTGGCGTTCGCCGCGATGGGTGTCGGCGGGTTTGTAGCACTGGCGTCGCTTCTGATCGCGTTTCGAGCGGCGAAATACGCGAACGTTGGGTTCGCAGCTGCACTTGTAGTTTCGCTTGCAGCCTTCGGCCTTGTGACCCGCACAGCGAGCCTCGGCGGACAGATCCGACATGCGGAGATCCGACCCGGGACTTCCTCACAAGCTAATCCTGAAACCGAAAAGAAACAGAAAGAACGTGAGAAAGAAAACGATGATAATCGCGATTAGCAAAAAGGAGATAGGTTATGGCACGCGTAAATAATTGGCAATTGGGGCGAGAAATGTCTTATTGGTACCCGGAGAGCCGGCCGAAACAGCAGTTCGCCGCCGTTTTTGATACGAACAAATGCATCGCGTGCCAGACCTGCACGCTGGCTTGCAAAACGACCTGGACCAGCGGCAAGGGGCAGGAATACATGCTCTGGAACAACGTAGAAACAAAGCCATACGGTTTTTATCCGCTGGCGTGGGACCTGAATCTACTTGAAATGCTCGACGGCGGCCGATGGAATGAAATGGGCGAACGCCCCGTGTATGAGGGAAGTACGATATTCGAATCGGCGCGCGCTGGAGAACGCGTCCTCGGCTGGCGGCCGGAAGATCAGGACTATTCCTATCCGAACGTTGGCGAGGACGACTGTGCAGGACAGATAGACGGCGGGGCCAGTATTGCAGAATCGCACGATATGGCTTGGTTCTATTACCTCGCTCGAATCTGCAATCATTGCACCTATCCCGCTTGCCTTGCTTCCTGCCCTCGGGGCTCGATCTACAAGCGCCCGGAAGACGGCATTGTCTTGGTTGACCAAGGCCGCTGCCGCGGCTATCAGGAATGTGTCAAAGGATGCCCGTACAAGAAGGTCTTCTTCAACGCGATGACCGGCACTAGCGAGAAATGCATAGCCTGTTTCCCAAAGATGGAAAGCGGAATACAGCCGCAGTGTTTCGTCAACTGTATCGGCAAGATCCGGATGGCGGGCTATCTCAACACTCCCGAAAACGCGCGGGCGGACAATCCGCTAGATTATCTAGTCCATATAAAAAAGGTGGCACTGCCACTGTTCCCGCAGTTTGGCCTCGAACCGAATGTCTATTACATTCCACCCGTTCACGTGCCGACTTCTTTTACCCGGCAGATGTTCGGGCCCGGCGTTGAAAAGGCGATCGAAACCTACCGCAGTGCGGCGACCGACATGGATCTCGCGGGATTGCTCGGCCTATTTGGCTCGTCGGAACGCGTGATGACGAAATGGCGGCGCATCGGAGAAACGATTACGGGCTTGGATGACGATGGAAACGTATTGGTCAATGTCCCGCTCCGCGAGCCGGTTCACATCAGGCCCGCATACGACAAACTACACCAGATCACGCGAGTAAATTGCCCATAGAAGAGGAGGAAAAGAAAATGTTTGAAACACAAAACGCACGCTTCTTGATCATGGCCCTATTCCTCCTGGGCATGATCTCATGCACCAGGGCGGTCATAACGACGCCTGACGTTCAGGTTGTTTCGGCCGAAGGGATAACTCTCGACCCGAACGATAATGTCTGGGACGCCGCCCCGCTGCATTCATCAAAGCTGATCCTTCAGGACCTTGTGGATCCGAGATTGATGGAGCCCTCGACGCAAGAGGTGTTCGTCAAGGCAATTACCCATGGCGGCACGATCGCGTTCCGTATTGAATGGGTTGATGCATCGCAGAACGACCTGCCGGGCCCACGGGATTTTGTTGATGCCGCCGCGGTTCAGCTCCCGGTCAAGATAGAGGCCAGTGTTCCGGCCCCGCAAATGGGCGAGGCCGGAAAACGGGTCGAGATCTCTTACTGGCGCGCAGATTGGCAGGCGATCGTTGACGGCCGTGCGGACGAAATAGCCGCACTCCATCCAAATGCCAGCATTGATCATTATCCCTTTCAGGCAAAGCCGCTTGAGAACGACCCGAACGCCAAAGCACGAGCCGAGGTTCGATACTCGCCGGCCCGGGCATTGGGGAACGATCGTTCGGGCCCGCGGGAGAATCCGGTGGAGGACCTGATCGCCGAAGGGCCGGGAACTCTTTCTCCGGCACCGAATGCGTGGTCAAAAGGCAAGGGCGTCCGCACAAAAAATGGCTGGGCAATTGTCCTGACCAGGCCCGTCCCCGAAGGTTTTTCTGTGTCGTCTCCGACGCAGATCGCATTCGCCATTTGGGAAGGAACGCATCAAGAGGCGGGTGCCCGAAAGATGCGGACGGGCTGGGTTCAAATGCTGCAGAAATAGTCAGTGAGGTGCGATATGCAGGAACGAGATGAGAACAAACTCCTTCGTGAGGCCGCCCAGTGGCGCATGACGGAGCTTCTTTTCGAATGCCCGTCCGACGAATGGAAGCGTGAGGTGGTGAACCTTGCGTCTGAGGTCGGTGACAATGATCTAAGAAAGGCGGCGGAAAGCGCTCAATTCGAGGCGAGCGAGGGCCTTTATCACGCGACCTTTGGCCCGGGCGGTCCGGCACCGCCGCGTGAGGTAACATATCGCAGTTGGGTGCAGCCGGGATATTTGTTGGCAGAGCTTTCGGCATTCTACGACGCATTCGCATACAGGCCGAAAACGCCTGACGTACCCGATCACGTAGCGGTCGAGGCAGGGTTTGTCGCCTATCTGAAACTCAAAACTTCATTCGCGCTAGCCAACGGCGACATCGAGGCCGCGAAGATGACAGCCGAAACTGCGGAGCGTTTTGTTGTCGACCACATCTCGAAATTTGCCGAAAAGCTGGCAAGTTCACTCGAATTTTCCGGCATCCAGTATCTCGCACTCGCAGGAAAGTCCTTGTACAGGCTTGCGGGAAAAGATCCAGACGAAAAACGGGCACCGCTTCCCGTGCTGCACGAGGTTGAAGGCGACGAATTTACATGCGCGGTCGGCGGAGAGAGGTTTGTTTGAGCAGTTAGGGGAGCATTGTTATAAGTATATCCTCGATGTCACGCGCTGTGGTGTCAGGGTTAATAAAGCAGAAACGGGCGACTGTCTCATGGACGCCATTCGTTCGCCACTTTGTCGGGGCAACGAGGGCGAATCCGTTTCGATGATTCTTCAGTGTCCAGCTAGTATAATCGTCCGGGCCCCAGCCTATTCTTCGAAAAACCACGCATGAAAGGCTGGGCTTGCGGACGAGTTCGACATGGTCACGTTCTTCGATCAAACGCCCGGCGATCCTAGCAAGCTCTATGCCGCGTTCGATCGCCTTTGAGTAGCGATCGGTGCCGTGCATTGCAAGCGAGAACCACAATGGCAGTCCGCGCACGCGCCGCGTCAACTGTATCTGATAATCAGCAGGATTAAAGCCTCGGTAGCCTTCATCGTAAAAGATGTCGAGGTAGGAGCCGCCCTGCGAGTGTGCATTCTTGGCAAGCTGTGGATCACGATAGATGACCGCGCCGCAATCATAAGGCGAAAATAGCCATTTGTGCGGGTCTATGGTAACGCTATCGGCGAGTTCGATGCCATTGAATAGGTGCCGGGCGCTTGGTGCCGCCAGCGCGCCGCCGCCGTATGCTGCATCGACGTGAAACCATATCTCGTTTTCACGGCAGCAGCTGCCGATGCCTTTCAGATCGTCGATGATGCCGGCATTTGTCGTTCCTGCGGTAGCGACGACGGCGAAAAGCCGCTCCCTTTCTGTGGCAGGCATCAACGCTATATGGGCCTCAAGCATTCCGCGTTCTAATCTCTCTTCCGTATCGACAATTTGGATATCGCAGTCGATAACCTTTGCCATTGCTTTTACCGATGAATGAGCACCCGCGGACGTCACGATAATGCCGCGGGTCTTGGCATGCGACGCATCTTTCGCACGCCAAGCCTCGCGGGCCGTAACCATTGCAGATAGGTTCGCTTCAGTACCGCCGCTTGTGAAGACCCCGAAAGCGCCCTCAGGCAAGCCCGTCAACGACACGAGCCAACGCATCGCTTCATTCTCGGCAAAGATGCAGCCGGCACCTTCGAGCCAAAACGCGCCGTGAACGCTCGAAGCCGACGTTACCAGATCGAACATCACCGCTGCCCTGGTCGGCGATGCCGGCACGAACGCGAGATGACGCGGATGGTCGATCGGCACGCTTGCCTTTATCAGAACATCGCGAAACATTCGAAAAGCATTCTCACCGCCGATTCCTTTTGGCGTCACGGTTTCGCCGACAAGTGCTTTAAGCTCTTTCTCGGATTTTGGCATCCCCAGCGGCGGATCCGTATCCGTAATGCGCCCGACGGCAAACTTCATAACGTCGAGCGTCATTTCGATCAAACTTATGTCGATCTCATGCATGAAGAGATTCTCCATTCAAACCGGACAGCATCAGATCCCGGCGTGGTAACCGACGAGAAGACCAGCCAATGACGCGACCCCGAATGTGACTTCCAATATGCCTATTCTTATCGCCTTTGCAGGAGTACGATAACGTGAAAGGCCAAGTATTGCACGGATCGTAAGTACAACAAACGCGGCGACCGCAAGATAGGGCAGCTTCCCGGCGACAGCGAGTACGGCAACGCCCAGCAGCCCGATCTCGTGTACGAAAATCGGAACAGCAAAGGAATATTGCTTTCCTTTCTCAAGGTCAAGCCTATTGCGGACATAAACTATCGATGCGATAAGCCGGGCTGCAAGAAAAAACCAAACCGCCGCTGCGAGACTCAGATCCCTGGTTCCCGCGAGGATGATCGACGCGGCAGATGCTGACATTGCCACAGCTCCCGCAATCTCGGGAAGAAGCCTTCGATTCTGTCGATACACATCGCAATAAAGCTGGTAAAGGCCGAGCGGCGGCAGGACTGCTAGCGGGAGAAGGTGGGCTGCGTTTGCGAAGATAACAGAGCCGATGAACCCAATGATGAACAGTATCGCAAATGCAAAGGCGAACATCGCTGACATTGAACGGTATTCGTTATTCCGTCCTGCTGCGGCCTGTGCGGCAAAAACGGAAAGGGGCCGCCTTAACAAGAAGGCACCGATCATCATAAAGGCGATCCACGATCCTGCGAACGAGAAAGCGATCGCAAGGCCAGCCACGAGCGGTTCAAACAAGAAGCTCCACCCGCCGTGTTCGACGGGCAGAGCAACTTGTTTGATCGAGACCCTGCGAATCGGAGCTTTCGTTGAAACCGCAGCCACCATATGCTTAAAACAGCGGTGCGGTTATTGGCCCTATTGCCTGTTTTTCCAATTCAATGGCCCGCGGGAAAAGCAGATTGTTCTCCAGATGGATATGCTGATGTAGGTCTTTCTCAAATGCTTCCATACGATGATAAAGCGCCGTAAAACTTGGACACGCACCTTCGGGAAGCTCATAATCTTCAGAGAGCGACCGCAGCCTTGCAAGCATTTTTCCGGCATTCTCATGTTCTGAGACCATCATCGTAACTGGATTTCTGACCGTTCCGAATGGGGGTGGCATCGGCATCCTTCCCAATTCATCTGCGGTTTCAAGTATCTCGATGTAAGGGAAAAGAACCATTTCCTCTTTCTTCATATGAAGTCCCAGTTCACTGCAAAGCGATTTGAAGACCTCTTCCATTTCGACGAGATTCCTGTGATATTCGCCATGTCTTCTAGCCACCTTGGACATAAGCGGCATCAGATGCCTGATCTCATTTCTGGTAAAAATATGATGTTTCTCGATGATGTGGCCGATCAGGTCACGAAGGCGCATCGCCTTGAATGAATCGGTCGGGGCTGCCCCTTCTGACGACAACAGCATTTCGATCTTTTCGATCACCAAGTCGGGGCTTGTTCCGGCGGTTGTGCAAGCCTCGTCAAAAGGCACATCTCCGTGGCAGCAATAATCGATCTTGAATTCCTCAAAAACCCTTGTCGTCAGCGGCAGTTCCAAAGCTATCTCGCGAACTGTTCTTGTATGGTATGTTTGCATTTAGATCCCCCCAAAAATAGGATTATTCCGAGGAGATCATCGCATTCGCTCCCGCCGGAAAATATGATTCAGGTCATCTTGTTGGGTTCAGCAGCTTGATACAGCGTCGGGTTGAGGAAAGTTATCCGATTCGTCTTCGTCATCGCGGGGCTTTAGACAAGTGAGATCCTTTTCGACCAGGATGTCCAGCACCTCCCCATTTTCAAATGATTGACGGCCGCTGAACCCGAGTTGTTCTCCGCCCGCCCATTCATCCACTATTGCCGCGGGCGCCGTGACGGTTATTTGCCCGTTCTCGAAGTGGCCGGTAACTATTTTGCTGCCGCCTTTTATGATCCGGTAAACCAATTGTTCACCAGAGCACGTCCCGAAAATGGTTCGCCCTTCAACAGAACCTTTTGCGACAAGCTCGCTCACTTCCGTTTTTGAAAGTCTCAGCCGCAGCGAATTTCCCTTGATCCTCAGCTTCATATACGAACTCGTTTCAAGCTTGGCCAATTTAACAACGCCATGGGCCTGGTAATATGATACGGATCATATCCCTCGAAATTCTTGAAGATTTTTATTATCGAAGAAAGCGTTTCAGAGACTCAGTCTCGGCAATATGTATTTTCCCATGGACTATTTCAAAGAGTCCTCTGGAGGCCAGGCGGCGAATAACGCGGATCGTAGATTCGATGGTAAGTCCTGACATCTCTGCAATGTCCTGTCTTCGATGCGTAATCCGCTTGACCGTTCCATCCGGGATCTCGCCGGCAATCCGCAGCAGCGTTGCCACCACCCGCTGTTCAGCTGATGAAGTCGCAAATATTTCCGTCGTTTCGGTTCGTTCCCTTAGCAATCCGCACATCCTATCGATGATCATTGCGGAAAATTCGGGCAGGCTGTCTTTCAAAGAGAGAAACTTGTCTCTCGGGATCAATAGAAGCCGGCTGTCTTCCATTGCTACGGCGGTTGCCGGAAATTGCTTTCCGTCCAAAGCAGGCGGGATGGCGAAGATCTCCCCGGGGCCGAATGTACCAATGATGATCTCTTTTCCCGGTTCCGGATACCGGACCATTTTTATCCGTCCTGCTACCACTACGGGAAGAAACTCCGCCTTTTCTCCCTTGGCAAAAACCTCAGCGTTCGCCGAATAGGTTCGGTTGTGACCCGCGTCCAGCAGAGCCTGCCGAACCTTGTCGCTAAAGTTCGAGAGTATCATTGTCATCTGCAGCCGGGTAAAGAATCTCTTGTCGCAATTTTATGACCCGTATCATAAAAATAACACAGTACTTTGAGAAACTTGGCAGCAGGGAGCCAAGGTAATGATTCCTTCGGAGGGGCGATGCTGTTCAGGGTCTTCTTAAACTCAATGTTGGGTGCGGCTGTGCTGTTAAACGCGGCCTTCGGACAATCAGCAAATCAAACAGAACTCGACATACTGCAAAAACGGATCGGCGAGCTGGAATCACAGCTTCGCTCGATAAGTGACGAGCTTGAACGCCTAAAGCAAACGGGGACAAACAAGGTCGATAGGCCAGTGATCGCCGAAGCAAAGCCCAGTGCGGAAAACGAGACAAGCAAAGCCTCCGAAAGCGCGGCCAGACCACCGGTTCAGTCGTCGGGCATTCGAATAACACCGTACGGATCTATCTACTTCAATGCGTTCTCCAACTCCGGAGGGACAAACAATGCGGACGTTCCCCTCTTTGCCACGCCGACGGGCAGGGGAAATGCCGGTGCCGGCCTCCGACAAACGAGGCTCGGGCTTCGTGTCGAGGGAGCAAAGGTCGGTAGCGCGAATCTGGGTGCCGTTATCGAGACCGACTTTTTCGGAGGCTTCCCAGCCGTCGGCATAGGCGAGAATTTCGGCGTCGTCCGGCTTCGGTTAGCCCACGTCAAGTTCGATCGCGAGAACACGTCGCTGACGATCGGCCAGGACTGGATGGTCTTTGCACCGCAAAATCCCACGTCGCTTGCCGCGGCGGCTATTCCCCAGATGGCAGCCGCCGGTAACAACTGGGCTCGGTTGCCCCAGGTCAAGGTCGAACACAGGCTGAGCAATGAGTTTCGCCTGCAGGCAGCGGTCCTTGCCCCGCAGACCGGCGATTCAAACGCCGCCGCTAGCTTCTTTCTTCAGCCAAACTCCGGCTCCGTCTCACGTATTCCATTCTTTCAGAGTCGCTTGGCATTCACCGGCAAGGATCTATTCGGCTCCGGCAAAACGGGAACTATCGGTGTTTCGGGTCATTTCGGGCGTTCGGCTGTGTTCGTAGGGGCGACACCGCGTCGATACGACATTGATTCCTTCGGCATTGCTGCAGACTGGAACATTCCGTTGACCGGACGTGTAAGCCTGGCGGGCGAGGCCTTCACCGGGAGGAATCTGGCCGGTTTCCAGGGCGGGATCTTCCAAGGCTATAATTCAGAGTTTCCGAGCCCGACGGGCGGTTTGACGGCGGCAGTTCGGGGAATTCGTACAAGCGGGGGATGGATACAACTCGGCTTCACGCCGCCAGTTATGAATGACAAGATCTCTTTGCTCGGATCGGTTGGCATCGACGACCCGAACGACCGAGATCTTCTTACCATAACTCCCCGAGATCTCCGAAGGCGAAATCTCGCTTGGGCATTCGACGCAATCTATAGATTCACTCCACAATTCTCCGCCGGCCTCGAGTACAGAGGTTTTGTTACCTATTGGACTCTAAGCGGCCGCCGAAGATCGGACCATATAAATCTGGGCGCCGTATATACCTTCTGAACCCCTGAAAACAATGCACTTTATTGCGCGAATATGCGATTAGCGGTCCGGTCATGTTTCTAACGGCTCACCTCTCCTTTCGCCCTGATACCGCGTCAGGTAAAATCAGAACAAAGAAGGTAAGAACAATTATGTCGGAAGCTGTAGAAACCGCGATGAGAAACAGGATAGAAACGGACTCGATGGGTGAGATCGAGGTGCCGTCGAATGTTTATTGGGGAGCACAGACGCAGCGTTCGCTGAAGCATTTCAATATCGGATACGACGTGATGCCGCGCGAGATCATTCGTGCCCTCGGTATTCTCAAGAAAGCGGCGGCGATCGTGAACCACGATCTGGGAAAACTGGCTGAGGAGAAGCTGAAGCTGATCGTCCAGGCTGCTGACGAGGTGATCGAAGGAAAGCTGGACGAACATTTTCCGCTGCGAGTATGGCAGACCGGTTCAGGCACCCAAACGAACATGAACGCGAATGAGGTCATCTCAAACCGCGCGATCGAGATCGCAGGCGGCGAGATGGGCTCGAAAAAGCCGATACACCCGAACGATGATGTAAACAAGTCGCAATCATCGAACGACACTTTCCCAACGGCGATGTATATCGCCGCCGCCGAGAGGTTGACCGCCCTGATACCGGAAGTTCAAAAGGTGAGCGACGCCATAAAGGCGAAAGCGGGTGAGTTTGAAGGCGTTGTTAAGATCGGCCGGACGCATTTGCAGGATGCAACACCGATCTTGGTCTCGCAGGAGTTCAACGGATGGGCAAATTTGATCGATCGCGATGTTGAAAGGCTACGCCAGGTCATGCCCGGCCTGCTTGACTTGGCGATCGGCGGCACGGCGGTCGGAACGGGCCTCAACTCTCATCCGGAATTTGCCGAACGTGCGGCAGCTAAGATCGCGGAGCTGACCGGCTTGCCGTTCAGATCGCATCCCGACAAGTTTGCTGCTTTGTCAGCTCACGACGAGATAGTTTTTGCATCCGGTGGATTGAAAACGCTTGCGGCGAGCTTGATGAAGATCGCGAATGATATTCGCTGGCTTGCTTCGGGTCCTCGCTGCGGCATCGGCGAAATTTCCCTGCCTGAGAACGAGCCTGGAAGTTCGATCATGCCCGGCAAGGTCAATCCCACACAGAGCGAGGCGATGACGATGGTCGCGGTGCAGGTCTTCGGTAACGACGCGGCGATCGGTTTCGCCGGTTCGCAGGGCAACTTCGAACTGAATGTCTTCAAGCCGGTGATGATCCACAACTTTCTGCATTCAGTTCGGCTGATCCACGACGCGTGTCACGGGTTTGTTGACTATTGCATCGCGGGCATCGAGCTTGAGCGGGAAAAGATCGATCAGTATCTGAATGATTCGCTCATGCTAGTCACCGCACTGAACCAGCACATTGGTTACGACAATGCGGCAAAGATCGCCAAGCATGCACACAAAAAGGGAATTTCGCTAAAGGAGGCCGCAGTTGAACTGGAACTGCTCACTGCGGAAAAGTTCGATGAATTGGTCGTGCCTGAGGCGATGACGCGACCCTGAATGCTATTTGCCGCCCCGGTCAATTCAGAGGGCCGGGACGTGCAATTGCCCGTCTTAGCACAAAGTCGCGAGCGTGTTCAGCGGCCGCGAACGCACGCTGCTCCGCAGTACCTTTTAACGCCACACGGTGATAGCACAGCTTTTCAAGCTCACGTGCTAAAGTGAGACCTTTCGCCTCCGTCGGATCTTCTTCCATTTTTTTTGCCGCCTCATCGACGATATCTGCCTGTACAAGTGTCAGTGACACGTGATCCGGCGTCGCGATCTCTTCGTCTCCCGCGGTGAAAACGGGCTCGCTGACGTCGCCGTCATCAAACCAAAAGTTTGCATCGTTTGAAGCGGCGGCATGCTCCCATGCCAAGGGCGGAACGCGTTCGAATAGCTGAAAGAGCAGTTCTCCTTTCGTGAATTTCTCGTCCGCCAAAACGTCGGCGATCTGGGGCTGACGATCGAACCACGGCGAAATGACCAGCATAAGGGCCGCGAATGCTGCAATGCTCTCGGCCTTGTCAAATCCAGCGGCGCGCGCCCGGTCGATACATCGTGCTGTCATTCTTTCGACCTGAGCCGCCGCTAGCGGAGCAAGGCGGACGGGAACAGCCGACTTGACGGCCTCGCCTACCAACTTGACCAGTCGTTCTTCGGTTGGAGCGAGGAGCGCCTGTATCTGTTCATCCCGTATAACAAGCATACTGTTTACTAACCACCCACAATAACGGTCATCTCGCCTTTCACTACCTTGTTCGGCGGCCCGACCGCTTCGATGACCGTATCGCCCATACGGGCCTGTGGCAGGTAATTGGTCTGCACGGTCGCTGAGCCGTCAATAACAACCCCCGGTCCGTGCGGCGGGACAGGCAGCGGCGTCACGCACGTATGAATATCAGCGCCGCCGGCTGCACTCATGATCGATGCGGACATTGCAGCGAGCTGAGCAGCCTTTGTCGCCTGCTCCGCCGCGTACGCGACCGGCGCTCCCGGAGTTCCGGCCGCTGCCGCAGTCGTTGCTTCCGCAGCCTGGATCGTCGCCTGCGCGGCCTGGTTTCCAGCTTGAATTCCGGCTGAGGCCCCCAGCGGGCATCCTCGCCACGCCGGAAGGTAGCCGATAAAAACCGTAAGACTTCCCGGCCCAACAGTAAGGACCGGCGGAAGCGGATGCGCTACCGGATCGGTCGTTCGAGCAGCTGGCCCTTTAGGCATTGGATTTATCCTCCCTAAGTATATTTTCAGTTGCGAGTTCGCCATTTACGATGCGATAAGAAATGATGCCGTTCCCAGTTTCGGATTCAACAAAGAATTGCGCGACGTCGCCGAAGAAGATCTTTAATTCACCGCCGTTGCAAGTTGGCAAAAACCTTCTCATAACGCTCGGGTCGTAGTACCTAAATCTAAATGGGTTCCCGCGCTCGTCAAGCACCTCGTGGAGGCCTCGAAAATGCCGTCGCATCTCAAGCGGTGATCGGTGTGAGTGAAAGAAGATGCCCCAGCTTTTTCCGAAAGCCTCAGCGAGTATCCACTCTGCAAATTTACTTTCCGGAGCCAGATACGCGAGGTACGGGGCGGCGTGGACCAAATCCGGATCGAGTTCGCCCGTCACAATGCAGTAGTGCGGGACACGGTCCGCAGCTAAACGCGTCGGGAGCTCCGGCACCAGCACGCCGTCGAGCACGCAATAGAGCCGCATTCCCGGCACGTAAAGGATCTTTTTCGTTTCCTGCAGGTTCATCAAATTCCTACAAACTCTTTAATTGCCGATCAAAGGGACCTCATAATTTGCCCCTTGAAGATAGGCAGATCCCGGTGCTTCGAGGTCGGGCACTTCCGAATAGACTGTTGGCGGCTTAACCACCGGGGCGGCTGGCGGTGGAGCTGCAGCTTCGGCTCGTGCTTCCTGTGCGGCCTGTTGTGCGGCCTGTGGACTTGGGGCCAGACTCGCTACGCGTCCGGGCCCACCGCTTGGCGGCGGGACATTATCCTTTATTCTCACACTCTGGATCGACACCGCCTTTTCAGCAAAAGATCGCGATGGTGTTGGCGGAAGAGCCCGAGGTTTAGGTAAAGCCTTGCCTGCATCTGCCCGGTCGGCCTCCTTCGGTTCCTTTGGAGCCTCGGGACTGCTGCCCGAACCGGAACCTGCCGAGCCGCCGCTGTTCAGCATTATCATCGGCCCGCTCACAAAAACGCCTGCGGGGCTGACGTTTACAAAGCTGCCGCCCGATTTCAGAGTAACAGATGCCTGGGCTTCTATTACTGCCGATGCACCGGCTTTTATGTGAACGGTTGTTCCTGCTTCAACGGCATATGATAAACCAACCTTTTCATCATGTTTTCCGGTTATCTTCTGTGACAGGTTGCCGCCGACCTTTTCGTTCTGGTTGAATTTGACGGCGAGATGCTTGTCCTTTCTAACCTCTTCGAGCTGTTCGCCCTCGACAATTAGGTGCCGGTCGTTGCGTATGATCTCTTTACAATCATTCTTGATGCGAATGTCGAGGTCCTTTTCGCCATGTACAAAGATCTGCTCGTTGCCCTTTTTGTCCTCGATCCTTATCTCATTAAACCCGCCGCCTCCCTTGCTGGAGTTAGTCTTGATGACCGAGCGAGTCTTGTCATCGGGTAATGTGTATGGCGGCATGTTGCCGGGGTTGTAAACACAGCCTGTGATTATCGGCTGGTCAGGATCGCCTTCAAGGAAATCGACGAGAACCTCCATTCCGATCCGCGGGATGAACATCGAACCCCAGTTGTTTCCCGCCCACATTTGAGAAACTCGTAGCCAACAGGAGCTTTTCTGATCATATTCATTCTCCCTGTCCCAGTGGAACTGAACCTTCACGCGGCCGTATTTGTCGGTAAAGATCTCTTCGCCAGCAGGGCCGACGACGAATGCCGTCTGGCTTCCATGCACAATGGGTTTCCGTGTGATCCGCGGCGGGCGAAAGGTCGGTTGTCCTGCTCCGTGCTTAATGCACGAGAACGAAACCTCGTAATTGCCAACGTTCTCGATATCCGAAACGTAATCTGGCGATTGATCCGCGTAATGCTCGACCTTTGTCAGCACATAGTCGGCATTGTACTTTCGAAGCGGATGGTCCTTGAACGCGAACTTATGACCGGCACTCAGCGGAGAGCAGTTGCCCGTCCCAGAAAACGATGTGTAATTCACGTCGAGTTGTTCTTGCCTGATCTTCCCAGTTCTCTCACGATCCGGAAAAACCTTGTTCAAGTCAGATGCGCGTTCCCCGCCGTTGGGATCGATCCCATCGTACCTTTTCGCATAGCCGCCCGGCCATTCGTAGTTCTCCAGCGTCTTATTACTCCCAACGTCAAAGCGGCTTGTTTCGACCGTCTCAAGTCTGTTAGTCGGCAGTTGGAAATTGAAATCGCGGAGCTCCATTTTTCCCGTGAGTACGGCGTCGTCAACCTGCCAGGTATAGATCGCTGGTATCCATTGGTCCTCGATCTCAGATCGGTCGAAGGCGAATGTGATCGCATCTAGGCCCGGGCATGACGGATGTGAGGCCGGTTTATCAGCAAGAACAAGCTGATGTCGGTTTTCAGAATGCTCAAAAAAGTAAAAGATCCCTTCCTCTTCCATAAGGCGTGAGGCAAACGCCCAATCGCTCTCACGATACTGAACACAATAGTTTCTGGGTTCATAAGTTTCCTGAAGCTCATTCCTGAATTCATAGTCCTTTAGGAGGTCTTTGAGTATGTCTGGCACACTCTTATTCTGGAAGATCCGGCTGCGGGATATTTGCGTCAACCTCCAAACTGATGGAACCAACTCAGCCCTATACGAGGAGAAGCGTTTGTTGCGTCCTCGTTGCGTGAATACGTTGCATATGCCATGGAAATAACGTTCTACTTCGCCGGGCTGAAGGACCGCAATCACCATCGGGGTCCCGAGTACACTGGCCGGCTCTACCGAAGTGGGCACAAACCCTTCTTGTTCCTCCTCATGCAGCAGTTCCAGCTCAAGGTGGAAGAGCTGATTTAGCCCATCGCTGCAGCGAAAATTGTTGATCAAGAGGTAGTCCTTACCCAGAGAGGTCATTAACTGAAGCGTGCGTCCGTCCTGTGTTGTTGGCATAGAGGTGTTGTTTGGCGGCTCGGCGAATGCAGGTCCTCACACCTCGGGTTGAATTGAAGGTTCCTGCTCCCTTTTCTATATAGAAGCGGCACCAAACACCGGGCGTGTGCTAGCACTTTGATTTCCACGAGAATAGCCCCAATCTGACGGGAACACAAGAACCGCGGACAAAGAGGTGAGATGAAAAAGTCGACGGCCGGTCCGACAATAGTGGGCTATGCAGGCTGCTTCGCAGGAAAGGACACGATGGTTACGATAGAAAAAGCTCAGGATCGGACACGGCTCTTAACCAGTGTGGCTATCTGCTGGCTCCGATATGAGATCCATTAGCCGCCGATCACGACACGTCGCGTTGCCATGAGCTTCGGATCACCTAGGAATACGCCGCATCCAGCGACGTCCATCGACGGGGCCCAGCGAGCCGCCGGCATGCTGTGAATCAGAACGGTCATCGATCCTTTGACGATGGGTGTGCCGAACGGCGGCGTCGGCACTGGTGGATGGATCGGCCCCGCCACGGTCGCCCCGGTACATATTGCAATGCAGCCGACGTGGGCGGCCGGAAGCATCTCGATCATTACCGGGCCCATCGGGCACGGCCCTGTCGGCGGCGGGCCTATCACGCCGCTTGGGACAATGAGATCATGTGTTAGCGGATCACCTTTTCTTGCTGCTGGAAACATATGTCAACTCCTAAGTCTAACTATCCTGCATTGCCGAGAACTTGCGATATGCCTTACAGTCTCGTGAATCTATCCTTACGGAGCAGTATTTGGGTTTTCTCAACTTCGAACTCTTTCTTTACTGTCTCGATCTTGCTAAGGAGATCTTCAGCCTTGAGCGTGAAAAACTCCGGAGCATAATGTACGGGCATCGCTTCAAAGCCCGGAACGTTTGCGGTCAGGTACTGGATCATAATAGTCACCCGCTGGATAGATGACAAAGAATACTCCTCGGGTGGCTGCGGCGGGTAATACCAGTCGCTGCGCTCACGTAACGGCAGAGGTATTTTCAACTCACGCTGGACCGAAGCTCCCGGAACCACCTTGGTTCCTAGGGGCATTATCCGCTTCGTCGCCGGAATAGCCGGTGGCGGTGGAACGCCTTTCAATAAAAGGGCCATGTTCGGTTCTCTGAACGAAAGATAGAACTGCAGCAAGTCTGCCTGCGGTTGGCGGTTTTCGTCCACCGAGGGATACGCGTCCAGCACATATATATCCACCTCGGTGCCATTCTTGATCGAATACTTTGCTATGATCGCTTCTTCGGTTTTGTTAAGGCTGCATTCCAGCTTAACGCCGACCGTCGCTGCCGAATCAACACTGGGGTTATTTATCGTATTCACTTTTTCTTTCCTCACATTCACATTGACCATCAAGTTGTCCTTCGGTTGGAACGCTCCGTCCCCGCATACAACAGTGAACGTCACAAGTCCTATCAACACTACCAGAACCATCCATCTAGAGGTCACCATGATTCGTCCTTCGTTCAACCCCTCTTTCATCACGATAGCGATTTTCGGGCCCAATGGTGTTGAACTCTTCGTTCGTAGTAAAACCGTCCGTCCGCGGCGTGCCGTCATAGGTGCCGTTTTGTTGATGTTCCGAATGCTGTAGCTCATGGAACAGGATGACGTCGCCGGGCGCATTATGATCGCTGGTAGGATCGGGCCACTGGTCGGGATTGTAGGAAACATTGCTCGGGCCGCCAGTGCCGGTCCCAAGAAGCTGGTTTCCCGAAGCATCATTTATCGGGTTGCCCCCGCCATCAAAAACCGGTTGGCCTGCAGCCGTCGCAGCCTGAAAGTCGGCGTCGGTACTATTCCCCGGTGCTGCAAAGGCATTGGGCGGATTCGGCGCAGGGTTCATTTCGGTAATTGTCGTCGTCTGACCGGTGGCTTCTAGCCTGTCGAGCAGGGCCTGGCCCTCGTTCGTATTGCTCATTTGGGCGAGATCGGTCAATACGGCCTGCTGATATTCCGGCGTGCCCCTAACGACCACGCTTTGAACCTGATAACTGCCATCATCATTTCTTCTGACGACTGGTGCGTGATATCCATCCACGACTCTCCATCTTCGGCCACCGCTGCCACCGCCGGTGCGGGGTCTGTCAAGATATCCGGGCTCGCCGGTGTCTGCACTGGCCGCATCCATCGGGTCTGCCATCAAGAATGGCGAGGTACCGGTTGCTGCTCCTCCAGAATTTATCTTCACCATCGGGCCTTGTATAGTGATCCCGGTAAGGTCCACAACGATGAAGCTCGCACCGACCTTGAGCGTAATGCTCGAGAGTGCCTCGAGGGTGATCGAGCGGGCATTCAATTCTCCTTTCGCCGTCACTTTTGTCGAGAGCTGCCCTTTATATTCTTCGCCTACATCGCTCTTTACTGTCTCATAGAGGGCCTGGTCGATGCCGATGAATTGGTCTCCGACCACGTGAAGGTCGTAATTGCCGCCTACGGTGATGGCCAGATTGCCGCCGTGGTCATGCTCGTCGCCGTCGGTCACGTTCCAGCCGATGACTTCATGACGGTTACCGCCGCAGGTCTCATACATAGATCCGCGGGCACGCAGGTCGTAACGCTTCTGTGAATGAATAAAGACCTGTTCTTTTTTAGCTTTGTCCTCAAAGCGAAGCTCGTTGAAGCCCTTAGCCTTTGGCGTGCTGTGCGTTTTTATGTACGACAGCGTCTTATACTTGTCGAGTTCGTAATGCGGCAGGTTCTTTTCGTTATAGACCGAGCCGACGATGATGGGCTGGTCCGGGTCGCCTTCGAGGAAATCAACGATAACCTCTTGGCCGACCCGCGGTATGAACATCGTGCCCCATTTATTGCCAGCGATCATCGTCCCCACACGGATCCATGCCGAGGCTCGCTGATCATTATGATCAGATCGATCCCAGTGAAAGTGCACCTTTACGCGACCATACTTATCGGTAAAGATCTCGTCACCGGGATTCCCAACCACGACAGCTGTCTGGCTGCCATGAACGATCGGTTTCTTCGTCCTTCTCTCAGGCCGAAACGGGGCCTGTCCACTTCCGTGAGGGATGCACGTGAACATCACAACGTAAGGATCTTCCACCTGATCGCCCGAAATGTAGGTCGGACTCTGGACAGCCTCGTGTACGGCAGTGACGACGACATAGTCGATGTTGTACTTCTTGTTAGGATGGTCGACGAACGAAAAGCGATAGCCAGCCGTGACGGCGGGAGAATCGCTTATGCCGTTTCCGCGCTTATAGGAAACATCAAGTTCTTCCTGCCGGATGCGAACGGTCCGTTCGCGATCTTGAAATATCGGGTCTAGACGCGAGGAGTTCTCATCACCACCGGGATCGATACCGTCGAACCGTTTAGCATAGCCGCCGGGGAAGTCATACGCTTCAAGGTCCTTGTTCTTCCCAATGTCGAATAGACTGGTTTGAACAGCCTGAAGATCATTTGTCGGTATTTGGAAATGGTAATCGCGGAGCTCGCATTTACCGGTGAACATATTGTCCACGAAATTCCACTCATAGATCGAAGGGATCCAGTCGTCTTTTAGTTCCGAACGCTCGATAGAATAGGTTATCTTTTCAGCCGTGGGCGTGGCGCGGTGCGAGCCGGGCGTGTTGCCTAAAATGAGCCGATGATTGTCCTTCGTGTGCTCAAAATAGTAATAGATCCCCTCTTCCTCCATTAACCGCGATATGAAGTCCCAGTCACTTTCGCGGTACTGCACACAATAATTCCTCGGCTCAAATCCGTCCGTTTGTATCTCGTTATCTACGTCGAAACCCTCAAGCACTTCATCGAGGATCTGCGGCACGGTCTTGTTCTGAAATATCCTGCTCCGAGATATCTGGGTAAGCGTCCAGACCTTAGGCGCAAGGATGGCACGATAGCTTGAGAATCGCTGGTTACGCGACCCCTGCTGAAAACTTATGCAGATGCCGTTGAAATATCGTGTCGTAGGCCCGGGTCTGTGAGCGGACACGATCATCGGGTTACCCAAGAGCTTCTGTGGATCGACCGCAGTTGGTTCTTGTCCGTCAAACTGTTCTTCGTGAAGTATATCGACCTCAATGCGGAATAATTGGTTCAGGCCCTCACTGCACCGCAATCGTTCGATCATCAAAAAATCCTTCTCAAGCGGGGTAGAAAGCTGGATAAGCCGCTCATTCTGTGTTGTTTTGATAGCCATAGTCTTCGGCTGCCGTCACACATTCGGCGCAAATCTTGACGGACTCAGGTGCGGTTTTTTGCGGGACAGAAGGTTCCCGGCATGCGGCGACTGGGTGAAGAATACAACCGCTTGATCGATGATCAAGGTCGTCCGGAGCTCCAGCGCACGGGCGACGTTCATTCGACCTACGCTTTCATCTCCTTAGAGTTCGTTTGGCAGAGCGTAAAGAATTTCGCCATTCAGCTTATCTGATAGACAAACTTCTCTTCGCCGTCAACCGACACGTGGACGTTCTTGATCCCTTCACCGCTTGCCATTCGCGCGAGGACCTCGCCGCTCATTTCAGGAAGAAGCGTCCCGGTCAGGATGTTGTACACGTTTCGAGCGCCGCTGTCCACGTCCGTGCAGCGCTTTGCGACCGTTTCAATTACTCCATCGTCATAGGAGAATTTTGCTCCGTGATTGTCCTCAATGCGCTGCTTGATCTTGCCGAGCTGAAGCTTGATGATGAGACGGAGGATATCGTCGGAGATCGGATAATAGGGAACTGTGACCATTCGGCCAAGCAGGGCGGGCTTGAACGCCTTGACAAGTTCAGGCCGTACGGCTTCAACAAGACCCTCTGGTTCGGGCTTCGTGTCCGGATCCGAGCATAGCTTCATTATCGTGTCCGTACCGACATTCGATGTGAGCAGGATGATGCAGTTCTTGAAATCGATCTCGCGTCCCTCGCCGTCTTCGAGAACGCCTTTGTCAAACACCTGGAAAAAGAGTTCCATCACATCGGGATGGGCTTTTTCTACCTCATCAAGGAGCACAACGGAGTATGGTTTGCGTCTGACGGCCTCGGTCAATACACCGCCTTCGCCATAACCAACATACCCTGGTGGCGAGCCCTTAAGACTTGAGACCGTGTGCGCCTCCTGATACTCACTCATGTTGATCGAGATGAGATTCCGCTCTCCTCCGTAGAGAGATTCTGCAAGCGCGAGGGCCGTTTCGGTTTTACCAACTCCGGACGTACCGACAAGCAGAAACACTCCGATGGGACGCTTTGGATCAGTCAGGCCCGCACGCGACGTTCTAATTCGCTGGGCTATAGCCTCGAGAGCATGATCTTGACCGAGTACACGCTCGCGTAGCGTTTCATGCAGGTTCAACACTGCATTTATCTCATCCGCTACCATCTTTCCCATAGGGATCCCGGTCCAGCCCGAAATTACCTCTGCCACCGATTGGCCGTTCACCACCGGCTGCATCAACGGGTCTTCTCCCTGTATTTCCTTCAACTCGGCAGTGAGCCGCTTGAGTTCCGATCTCAGAAATTCGATATCCGCCGGCGATGTCGATTCAGGTGCAGGTGCCGCCGCGGTTGCAGACGCGTCATCGCCCGCTGAGGTATCCGTCTCTGCCGTTGCCGCTGCTGCCATCTCGGGGGGCTGGACAGCCGATGCTGAAACGGCGTCGGCTGAACCGTTGCCTGCGATCTTAGCGTCAAGCCTTGTCATTTCCAGTTTGACCCTTATGTTGCGTATCTTATCAACCAGATCTTTCTCTTTTTCCCACTGCTCATTCAGCTTCGCTAGTTCCTGTTCTGTTTCGGTGCGGCGTGCCTTTAGTTCGTTCAGCCGTTCGTCATGGCCGGCTCCGGTGACCTGCTCGCGTTCGAGAGCGTCGATCTCAGAGCTGAGATTTTGGATTCTTCGGGTCGCGTCTTCAACAGAGGCGGGCGTTGCACCTTGTCCGATCGCGACCTTTGCACATGCCGTGTCCAGGACAGAGACCGATTTATCGGGAAGTTGTCGGCCGGTAATGTAACGATTTGAGAGCTTCACACATTCGACGATGGCTTCATCGAGGATGCGAACGTTGTGGTGAGCCTCCATCTTATCTGCTATTCCACGCATCATGGAAATCGCTTTCGCTTCGTCCGGTTCGTCGATCTTTACCACTTGAAATCGGCGGGCCAGAGCCGCATCTTTTTCAAAATACTTTTTGTATTCTGCCCATGTTGTTGCAGCGATAGTTCTGAGTTCACCGCGAGCGAGGGCAGGTTTCAGAAGGTTCGCCGCATCATTTTGCCCGGCAGTTCCGCCCGCACCGATCATCGTATGAGCCTCGTCTATGAACATGATGATTGGTTGAGGCGACGATTTGACCTCGTCAATCACTGACTTTAACCGGTTCTCAAACTCGCCCTTGATGCCGGCCCCGGCTTGAAGAAGTCCCAGGTCGAGGGACCTGACCGCAACATTCTTGAGCGGATCGGGCACGTCGCCCTGGGCAATGCGCAAAGCGAATCCCTCGACGACGGCGGTTTTGCCGACACCCGCTTCGCCGGTCAGTATCGGATTGTTTTGGCGGCGGCGGGTCAGGATATCTACGATCTGCCGCACCTCAAAGTCGCGCCCAAGTACGGGATCGATCTTTCCCGCGGCTGCCTTTGCCGTTAGGTCCTCTGTATATTGATCAAGCGCCTTTGTCTTGCCCGGAACGCCCGATGCGACCGGGGCTCCGTCAGAAACGCCGCCTGATTCGCCCAGCGCCACGGCCTCTCGCGCCTCGGAAGAATCAGCGGTGATCGTCGGCAGGTCATTCTGAAGCTTTTCGAGCGAAATATGGTCGAATTCCTTTGAGATCTCTCTCGCGATCCGTGCGAATCGGTCATTTGCGAGCAGGGCAAGTACGAGATGGCCGGAACGGACCCGCGCGGCCCCGAAATCGACCGATGCAAGCAGCCAGGCATCCTGGATCCACTGCGGTATGCGATCGCTCAGTCCAGGGGTACGAGAATTTCCCGACTTGAGACGATCGAGCGCCACGCTCACATCTTTTGTCAACCGATCGATATTCACCTCAAAATGATGGGCGATCTTGTGCAGGTCTGTATCGTCTTGCTCAAGAAGTTTCGCCAGAATGTGTTCGATCTCGACGTCATAATTGGTTCGCGAGAGACAGAGGCCCGCGGCGCTTTCAAGAGCACCACGCGTCACGTCATTCAACCTGCCTACGAGACTCTTTAGGTTTACGTTCATCTTCTTACTCCTCGAAAATCTCTATCACTTAAGGGCTGCCATCCGTCCCGCTTGTACAGTTCCTCCCAACAAGCGGAATATTCCTATACTGTGTCAGCTCCGCAGCTAATTCCGCGATCAAGGTTTGTCGTGCCCGCTGGTCGATCACGGCTGCAGCACTACCTGCTCATCGTCCGCGGCGAACGGCTTCGTTTTAAGGAACGTCGTCCAACCCAACAACGGCTTTCTCATGGCCCGGGTGGTTAAGATCGTGCTTGGAACATTCCTTTTCCGAAGGATTAGCTGAACGTCATAGTCAAATTCCATGCCAACCATGAATTCTACGATCGATCTCAGCGGCCCATAAGCAGAACCAGTAGGAAGAAATGCCTGGAACTTTGCAAGATCCAACGGTCCGAGCCTGACCCTAAATTTTGATTGCTGTTCCCATACACGCGTGCCGGCGATGGCGCTGACCCCGAGCTGGCTGTTCGAATTGCCCAACCTAGTATAGTCCGAAACGTCAAGGTCTAGCCATTGGCCGAAAAACTGGTGCATTCGAGCCGGAATACCGAAATAGTCAGATATAATGTTCTCAATGGCGTTGCAGGAATGCGGCCGCTGCGCGATCAGCCCAGCGTAGGGAAGCAGCGACTCGTCCTCTAGAGACATTCTTCCCCGCAATCCGTCAGTGCCCAGGCCTGCGAGATCGAAAAGATAACCCGTGAATTCATCCTCACCCGCTTCATATCCGACCGGGAAGCGATACTTACGCCAGGACCGGTAAAACATTGAAACGAACCGATGGGTGAAGATGTCAAGAAATGACCATAGAGCAGTGTCCCGATGCCGAATTCGGTCAAGTGCAACATCAGTATAGGGCTGCGGCAGGACACCGCTGACGCCTACCATTCCCATGAAATTGACCAGCATCTCGAGGCGTGTTTCCTCGGTCTTCGTGTCCACGATCTCCCTGATCTCATGGATCTCGCTGGCCGGAAAGTCGACGGCGATCCGTGAACGAAAACGAACCACCTCCTCGGATGGCATCGCGCTTCTCCCGACCGACCTTTTCTCCGGAAAGACCTTTTCTAAAAGGCGTACGGCTTGGAAAAACTCGAATCGGTATGGTTCGTCAATGAGTACTTCATTTAGCGGCTTATCAGCCATATAAAATGCGCCTCTTGCACTGATCTTTTTCAGAGCCGGTAGAGGCCTGACTTTATGTCCTCATTCAATGGAAAACGATCAAAAAGTTCGTTTGCCCGACCTCATTCTCAAAGAATTTCCTGCTCTCCGGCGCGCGGTGGAAAGCGCTTCACCATTTCTTCGCGCTGTTCAGTTCTGAGCACCATCTGGTTGAATGAATTTAACGAGGCATAGAGTCCCAGGAATCGCTCCACGACGCACGCGAACAGGAACATTCCGCTACCTACAAACTGTTCTTCGTCAAATGTTAGGGTCGTTTCGAAACCCCTGACAAAACCCGCTCCGACTCGCCCGCCCATTTTTCTCACAACGGTGCGGGTGTCAATTCCCGTGATGCCCAAGATCTGTTTTCTGGTTACCGACGAATCGTCAAAATTGTATAGGTGCAGTATTTCTTGAAGGGCATCTGGGGTGGAACCGCTTCCCCTGACGAGTGAGAGAAAATTAAGGTTCAGGTGTGAGATCAATCGCCATTGAGCTGCTCTGCGTCTCGGAGGCCGGATGGTTTCCGTCGGCTTCGTCAGGCAGCGGACGCGAGACAGCAGCGCAGTTCCCTCGATCTCGAAATCGCCTTCTTTTCCACCGAAAGGCAATTTTGCCGGCAGGTCACGATTGGTACAGGTCGTCTTCACATTCAATACATCAACCGCTGGCACACGCGGGTTAAAGTTCGTATCTACAAGCGACATGAACATTTCGGTGCCTTCATCGTTCGGCCTCTGCGATGCTCTTCTGACCGCATACCAATATGCCTTTTCCATTTGCTCGCCATAGGCGTGGCGAAGCGAATAGAATGGCGAGAATTCGCGTACCGTATTAGAGCGGGGGTCGTTCGAGACAACGCTGTCGATAGAATATATCTCAGTCGTGGATTGCCTGTGGACGTCGGGGATCACTTGGTATTCATACTTTTGCTGCGAAAGATATATCGGATCGGCGAGTCTCGAGAACAGATTCACTATTGGCGTGCAGCCCATTTTAAAGGTATCCACTACGACCGGTGCTATGGGAGGCGTAACGTCCTTCAAATGGATCAGGATGTCAAAATGGCTTCCGAAGTTCTCAGCGATGGCCTTGTCGAGGCCGTGTATTTCGAAGAACAGAAACTTATACGGGAAGGCGAAATACTCAGAAAGCAGCCGATAGCCGGCAAACGAACGTTTAGTGTAGGGAAGGACCGCTTCCTGTTCAGAGAAACCAACCTGCTTGATCGATTCTTCCGCGGGGATGAAGACCGGTTCCGGCAGCTTAAGGCTTAAGTTCATCAGGGTCTTCAGCGTCTTCTGCCCGAACGGAGCCTCCTTTGGCCGGAACTCGACCTTGGTCGAGTGGTTAAAGATGATCTCGTAGAGCGGAAAAACGAGCTGCGGGTCGCCATTAAGGTAAAATCGCAGAGATCTCGGCTTTTCGCCCGTTGCGCCAACGACTAGTTCCGAGAGATTGGCGTCTCCAAAACACCTCATCGAAAGACGGATCTGACAATCGGCATATTTCCCCCTCCCATCCTTTGGTGCTGCAGACTCGAGTGCGGCCGATTCTATGTCGAGCGGGGCCAGATCAACGTCATATGCCGTACGGAACCGGCACGGCGTGCCGTCCACTGGGCGTGAATTCAGCCGGGCTCCGCGTTCGAGACGCTGAACCGCCGTCAGCTTGTCCGTGACCGAGCCGAAAGAGAATTGTGCGATCGCCATGGATGGGATCGGAGCGAGATAGTGCGGGTAAAGCAGATTGAGGAACGACTCGGTGATCTCCGGCAGTTCGTCATCCAGTTTTAAGCCGATTCGGCCGGCCAGGAAGGCCGCGGCCTCGATTATACGTTCGACATGCGGGTCTTCGATCTTCTCATCATCGAGATGAAGCCTTGCCGCGATCTTTGGATACTTTGCAGCAAACTCCGCGCCCATCCGGCGAAGAAATATAAGCTCGCGTTCATAGTATCCGAGGAGTTCGTCTCGCATTTGTCAGAAATTCGATATTGGCAATGGCTCGGCCGTTTATCTGAGATCTACTTTTCGACCACTTCAAATTCGCCGCTTCCTACCTGCAGCACCGTATCGAAGCTCACCGGTTCCGGCACGGGTTCAATGTCCAGGTGGGCTTCTATCCGAAATCTCAGCTGTTTGTCAGTATCGCTTATCGGTTCCAGCTGCACCTTCACATTTATGAAACGCGGTTCAAAAACGCGAAGGGCGGTTTCGATGGCCTTTGCGATCCGGTTCTGCTCGTTTGGGTTCTTGACGCTCAGGCTAGTTAGGTCAGGAAGCCCATATATAGCAAGTGATTCGTTAAGTTCTTCGAGCGATTCGTCGATCTCAATACCGTTATGCCTGGTGTTCAATAACCACTCAAGATCGCGCTTGACCGATCTCTTCAGATCTGCGAGCGATTGGGCCTGGGACCGCGGTGCCTCGCGCGACATATCCGGTTCATAATCGAGCAAACGATCAAGGATCGACGGAGTGATCCTGATCTCATGGTCGGTACGCGGCATAAAAAGGGCAAAACTTATAGAGCCGAAGCGGCTTCGGCCGATTAAACCGAAACCGCTCCTGCTGCTGGCATATCAAGAGGCGTCATCGTTTCTAGATAGACGCGTCTTCCGGGTCGAGCGTCAATTAACCTTTCTCGTTGGTCTTGACGTTGTACCACTTTGTGATCCAACCTTCGCCAGTTCCATCTGCCTTCTGCGGGTTATAGGAATAGCTGATCTTTGCGAAGTTGAGCGACCAGTTCTCCATTGCCAGATCACCGCCGCCACCGGGGGTCACACTGTAGGACGACACCATCACGTCTTCAAGCTCGATCTTGAGATACTCGAATGGATCGTCACCAGCCTTGCGGACCACGATCTCGGCTTTGCCGAAGTGCTTACCGGACGCGCACCTAAGGAACAATTCCGGTGAGGACTTTCCAACATACGTAGTGATCGGAATATCCGAAAAGTTGGCTTGGCCCACACCACCACCGCCGCCAAGCGACATTGAGCCGCTCTGCGAAAGCATGAATGAAAAACCTTGAAGGTCAAACTCTCCCTTGTGGGTTGCATCCTGGCTCTCACCGGGGATCTCAGGAATCTTCAAAAAAGCATCAATCATCGAAGCCATATTCTTTTATCTCCTTTAAGTCATCAAATTGAATTCATAATTCCTGTGGACCTTTCCCGGACTTTGGGTCGTGGTGATCGGGCCACTTCATCTTGGTTAGCGGTCATTGCCCGCAACATTTATACGACGTGCCCCTTGAACTTTTTTGCAGAAACAGGATGGGAAAGTTGTTGGCCGAAGGCGGCTTGAGTAAGTTCCAAACCGCCCTGTGCCCAGTCAAAATATCCGATCATCCCTTTGCGGGTGCCGGAAGGTCGGCCACAAGCCTGAGCGAGACCGAAAGCTCGTCAAGCTGGAAATGCGGCCGGAGAAAAGCGACGGCGCGATAGCAGCCGGGCTTGCCGGGTATCTCTGCAACGTCCACGCGGGCCTCTCGCAACGGGAACTTAGCTTTCACCGCCTGTGAAGCCGTGTCATCAGGCGTAACGTAGTTCATAATCCATCGATTCAGGAACGACTCTGCATTCTCTCTTGACATAAAGCTGCCGATCTTGTCTCTGCACATAGCCTTGAGGTAATGGGCGAATCGCGAAACCGCAAAGATATATTGAAGCTGCGATGAAAGGCGAGCGTTGGCATTTGCCGCATCCGTATCATACTTCTTGGCCTTATTGCAGGATTGGGTCGCAAAGAATGCAGCATAATCGGTGCCTTTGCAATGGACCAACGGAATAAACCCATTGTCTGAGAATTCTTTTTCCCGGCGATCGGTTATGGCTACCTCGGTCGGGCATTTCTCAGCTATCTCTCCTTCATCCGTAGCAAAGGTGTGGGTCGGAAGCCCATCAACCAGTCCTCCGCCCTCGACGCCGCGGATTGCCACACACCAACCGTGCATCGCAAAAGCCTCGGTCAAGCGGGTGCCTAATGCATAGGCGGCATTGCTCCAAAGGTATTTCGAGTGGTCCTTTCCGTCGACATCTTCCTCGAACCGGAACGATTCCGTCGGCTTGGTCGCCGCTCCGTAAGGCACGCGGCCCAAAGTTCTTGGTAAAGTAAGGCCGACATACCGCGAATCTTCAGATTCACGAAAACTACGCCATTTAGCGTACTCAAGACGGTCGAATATCTTGGAGACATCGCGGACTTCGGTCATTTCCGTAAACGACTCCCATCCGAATAGGTCCGGCGACGCCGCGCTCAGGAAAGGAGCATGAGCGGCCGCGGCCACCTGCGACATCTTTTCAAGCAACGCCATGTCCTGTGGATGGTTGCCGAATTCGTAATCACCGATAAGCGCACCGTAGGGTGCACCTCCAAATGTGCCATACTCTTCTTCGTAGATCTTCTTGAAAAGAGCCGATTGGTCAAACTCAAGCGCCCGCTCAAAATCCTTCAAAAGTTCTTTCTTACTCACACTCATCACGCGGATCTTGAGCTGGGTGCTGGTCTCGCTGTTCATTACCATTTGGTGCAGCCCACGCCATGAGCCTTCAAGCTTTTGAAAATCCTCGTGGTGCATCACCTCGTTCAGTTGAGCGCTGATGAGACGGTCGATCTCCGCGATCCGCGAGTTTATCGCCAGGTCCATGTTCTTTGACATGGTAAGTTGGCCGGACATTATCTGATTAACAAACTCACCGATCATGTCTTTGGCCCGCTCCTTCTGGAAATCGTCGCGGGCCATGCGGCCATCGGCCAGGATCTTATCGAGCAAACTGCCTTCGCCAGCGGCTTCTTCGGTTTGTACAACGGAGCCTTTTTCTTTTTGAGTAGCCATAAAATTATTTCTCCTTTCCTTCTAATCCGAGAGCGTCGCTCAATTCCTTTTGCTTGTCGGCGCTTGCGATAACATCGTTAAGAAGCGATTCGAGCTTATCGTTACCATCCATTTTCGACAAAAGGTCTGAGAGCTTTTGTCTCGCTTCTACAAGCTGTCGCAGCGGCTCGATCTGCTGGACGAGCTTATCCGGCTCAAAGTCCTCGATGCTGTTGAATTTCAGCTCGACACCCATCTTACTGCCGTCGTCCTGCAGCTTGTTCTCGGTCGTGAACGCAAGCCTTGGTTTCATACCAGACAGGACTTGGTCGAAATTATCGCGATCGATCTCGACAAACTTCCTTTGCTTGACTCCCGGCAATGGCTCTTCCGGCTTCCCAACGAAATCGCCAAGCACTCCGACAACGAACGGCAGTTCCTTGAGCTCGAGGGCCCCGCCCACCTCGACATCGTACGTGATCTGGACCCGCGGCGGGCGGATTCGGTCGATCTTATGTTGAATACTTTCCTTCTTAGGCATGTTCCTTGTCTCCTTTCGCTTAAAATTGTTTCCGAAAATTCATCCGTCCCGCCTTGATACGTTTTTCTCGTCCGCGTCGTCGTCAGGCCCAGGGATCGTCAGATGCGGCAGACGACTCGCCCCCGCCGCTAGCGTCAACTCCTAGAGTCTCGCGTAACTGAAACAGGACCGCCTGATCTTTAATGACCTCTTGAAGCCAGGATTCGAGCCCCATATTACCCCATTTTACTGCACGCTGAACAAGATATGAGACCGGGCTATGCGGCTCGGTCTTCTGAAAGAATGCGGCTATCTCCGCTAGCCTCCTAAGGGCATCTCGACGGTTCGAGATCGCACCGGAGATAGAAGCTTCACCCTGTGTGCCGCCGGCCTGACCGTCAGCTGAGATCGCCGCTTCCTCTTCGACCTCGTCCGGTTCTTCGAGTCGCTTTTGTTCCAGGATCTTTTTGACCTGCTCGTGAACATCTTCAAGGGATCGCTTCAGCGTCAAAAACCCAGGCGTTTGATTGCGTTCGTATTTTTCCTCACACAGGCGATTCAGGTCATTCAGAGCTGTCCAGCATTCCTCGATCGTGAAATTGATGGTTTCCATCGGGGCCCGCCGCGTTTCCTGGCGTTCTGCATTCCAGAGATTGGCCGTGACGCTGCGGTTACGCTCGGCCTCGGCCTTAAGATTATTGATCCGCGTTTGTTCCTCCATCGGGAGCGAATCAATGGATTCAGGAAAATCGTATTTCTTGGAATCCTCAAAATCGTTGAAATTGTAGCCTTTGCTGCCCGTGAACGGAGCCGTGCGTATGGCAAATGCCCCTTGAGTGTCGAACCAGGACATCGCATTGGCCCGGCCCTCCATATCTCCTTCCTCGATCTCAGGGTGTACCGTATCCCAGAACCTTTCGTGAAAACCGTTAAGCAGAAGCAGCCCGTCTCGCAGGCCGGCGAAACCGCTGGTCCTGATGAGAGCGTCCGCTACCCAAACCGCGATCTGCAGATCCTTTGTCTGTGATGTAAGGGCATTGAGGCCAAGATCCAAGACCTTTCGATAGTCGGCAACCTTCAGATCGGTGACCCATTCGCCTTGATTAAGGTTGTCATCGGCGCGCCTTGCCTCGGCTATCTCGTCATAGATCCCCGAATAGCGGAGGCTTTCGCCGGACGGGTTCTCGTCCGAGATCGGTTGAAAAAGGGCATCCAGGTCGATCACCGAAGGGGATCGCAGATCGTCAGTCATCAGAGAACACTCCTCTTGCCACGTGGCAGACCCATTCCAAACCCGGAGTTCACGGGGAATGAATGATATTCTAAACGAAAAAAGCTATGAAAGCACCTGCAAACCAAGCCGCTATTCATATTTAAACTCGATAGAGCGGATATCCAGTATCGGTTTGTCCTTTCCGTCCATTGTGAAGACACGTCCGCCCTCGCCTACATAGATATCGTCTCCCACATCTCGCCAATCAACGCTTCTACCAAGCCTTACCTGATCGTCAGTGCTTTTCCACGTGTTTACATACAAAGAGGGGAGGAACAGCTCACCGGCGGTTCCGTTCCGAAGTTCGAACTGAGCTTGGGGCCAATAAACATCGCGGAGAGATTTTCGCTCAAGAAACTCTATCTTTTTCACACTGTCGAACGGCAGCCAAACGTACGAATCTTTCACGATCGCTTCGAACACGCACATCGTAGGTTCGTTGTAATCACGGAGATCACTGAACATCTCGCCATTAACGATACACGGGGAAGCCGGACGTTCTTCCTCGACCTTGTCCAAAAGCTCCCTCGCCTCTGCAGTTTTGCCTTCTCTAATGAGGTCGTTGGCCGCGAACAGATCAATTATATGACTGGTCGGGGCGTCGGGCGTTTCGGGCCTGAGGCCCTCGGCAAAAAACTTGATACGGTCTCGCTCGGCCGAAAGGTTTTGTCGATAGATCAGCGAACCTATAGCTGAATTCGCGTCCTGATGGCCGATCGTGTCCAATTGCCGGTCGGCCCGGTCCCACTCGCCTGAGAAAAGAGAAAGCTCAAATAGAAACGATCGGGCCGAGTAAACGGTCGGGTTCGCTTTGACCAGCTTTAAGGCCGCATCTACGGCGGCGGTCAGGTCGCCGCGGTCAAGAAATAGTTTTGCGTCGTTCATCGTATGTGGGCGGTCAATGGCGACCGCGTGCCGTCAAGCCGGATCAAACCGATTACAAAAAATGACTGGATCAAGTTCACCGAAACTCCCCGATCTTGCCGGCGTTTCAAGTCGGCACTACTTCAGGAAACTGTCCGGAGCCCTCACGCGGCGGAACATATTCTTATCAAAAAGGTCGCCGCCGCTCGCTTTTATAGTTGCGGTGACCGTTTTGCCTCCGACCGTGTAATTCAGAAGGTATTCGCCGCCGGGCTGTTTGACAGGGTTGCCTGCATCAACAAACCTAAAAAGGCCCCATTGTCCCTGAAACACTCGATCACCTGCCGAACCCGCAGCCGGAGAAGTGCCGTAATCTGTGGAGCCGGTAGTACCGCCCGTAGTTGCGAGCTTGAGAATAACACCCGTTTCGGAAGCGTTTTCCGCAGGGAACGTACCAGCGAGCGAGCCTGTACCTTCCGAGGTCGTTTTCTTCCCGTCTATCGTGATCTCAACCAGGGCGTCGCGTACGGGCCGAAAAGCGAACTGGTACTCAAACTTTGGCGTGCTGCTGGTGCCATACAGTGCTTTCTGTAATGCGAACGCATTGTTTAGATATGCCACAAATGCGTCCGAAAATTGGATCTCGCTGCCTTCTTTGACGCGATACTGGCCGCCGGATTCCTCAAAGTAGTTCTTCAGACGCTCGTCAAAGAACTTTGAAAGCTTACCTTCACCAGGTGCCAGGAAAAGTGTGAGATTTTTGAGGTCAGCCTCGGCCGAACTTTCTTCGAAAGGATAACCCTTTTCGATCTCCTTAGAACCCGGCAGTATCTGGTCCGCGTACGTTTTTGCAAGCAGTTCCTTTCCGCCGGCTCCCAGCAGAGAACGCAGCCGCCCGATAGGCTTCAACAGCAATGCGGCAACATCCTGACTTGCGGGCGACACACTGAACGGCGCAGTAAGGCTGGAGATCGCTCCCTCACGCTTCTTTATCTCAAGCGTATCCACATCGTTTGCAGTAAAATCTTCAGCGACCTTCTTCAACGCAGAATCGTTGGCCGCCTTTGTATTGAGAGCGGTCAGAAGCCGGTTCATTTCCGCCGAATAGGTGTCGATGCCAGCCTTGTCTTTAGCCTCTTTTCCGCCAACGAAATCGAACAAAGGCCTGAAAGCCTTTTCGGGTTCGCTGTCGCCGACAGTGGTCTTTGGTTTTATGAACCAGCTCTTGATCCAAGGCCACCAACCATCTGTCTCAGGTTCTTCCGAAAGGTTGGTATGTTTCGCCACTTCACGAAGAAGGATCCGCATAGGTGAGTTCGGCTGAGAGAATGCCTGAATTGCCGCTGCTGCCTCGTTACGGTTACGATATGGGCGTACATCCGCCGAGCGGACAAACTGGCCCCAGTGGATAGCGTAGTCGCGGTAATATCGGTCTTCGATCTGAGAGATCTTAGAAGCGGCGGACGAGGCGGCCTCGCGGCCGGCGTCGCCCATTACCCAGTCGTCCTTCTTCATTTCTTCATCTGCATTCTTGATGGCATCCTTCATCAATTCCAGGCCCGCACGAGTATATGCTCCCGGCACCGTGTATGACCCTGTCATGATGCTAGCGTCTGCTCCGCCATCACTTAGAATTCGACTAACCGTTGTTTGGCCGACGGAATCGTCCACCTGTTTAGAGATCTCCGTCACTTTCCGGCTCAAATAGCGGTATTCGGCCGGAAAGTCCTTAAGCCTGTTGCGGACATCGGAAACAAGTTTCTGATCAAGCGGTATCCTTGGAAAACCTACGTCGTCCCGGTCGATCTGGCGTGCCCAGAAATCAAGCTGCAGCTCGGCAATGCCGCGCATATCTGCCGGAGTTCTCGATTCAGACAGCCAGTACTCCCGAAGTACATTGGCGACGTGGCCCGCCTGGGCCTGCTCCTTATAGGTTCCGGACAGCATCAAATAGCCCTTGAGCATGTTCAAGTGCTTCTCAAGTGTCTTTTCCTCGTCTTCAGTTAGCTTAGAAGGATTAGCCACCGCACGGCCTGCGGCAAACTTTGAAAGATCGGCCTCGAGTTTCTTTACGGCCGGATCTTTGAATCGCTGCTCGATAACGCTGATATACACAGGAAGCAGGTTCTTCTTAAAGATCCTCGTTCCTGAGTAGAGGCCGAATCGCATGTAGATCGGGGGGCCGTTCCGGTCGTAGTCGTCCAACTCGGCCAAAAGCTGACGCATATCTTCGGTTTGGTTCAATTCAGCGCGTACGGCGTCTTCTCGCTTTTCAAGCGGATTCTTACCCGAATCCGCCTTAACCATCCTTATCAGTTCCTGTCCGCGCTCTTCTGCAACGCCTAAGAGTTTCCTGTTGTTTGCGAGCGAAACCCCTGCCATCACCAGAAAACCAAACACTAGAATTGCCCCAAGAAATGTTAGCACCCAGCCCATTATCGGCGGGCGCTTGCGCGCCTCTACCGCGGTTCTAACAAGGTCCTTATCTCGCAGGACCACGTCGCGAAAGAACCGCTCTGTAAAATAACCGGAAGAAACGACCGGTGGGGCATTTCCGTTGGTCTTGGATACGGGTGAGGCCGTGAAATAAAACCCTCGAAGAAAAGGACTCTGACTAAACGGATTCGGGCGGAAGAGGGCGTTTATGAAAGCGCCAAATTTCCTCCGGGCCGAGCCGAAATGAAGGGGAAAATTAAATATCCTTAATTGGCGAACGGGAGGGAAGGGAGCGGAAAGACGTACTATCCGACGCTTCATCAGCGAATTATGAAGTATCTCAAATTCGCCGTCGAAAAGAGCCTGCGCATTTTCGCTTTTTTCGATGGGAATGGTCGCTCCCCAAACAAGCATTTTGTCTTCGTTCTTTGAACTCGAGAACGAATCACGGAACCCTTCAATGGTATCGGCATGAGTAAAGACCACATAAACCGGGAACCGCACCTTCAAACGCTGCATCGATTCGTCGAGTCGTGCACGCAGGACCTTTGCCAGTTCTTCGGTTTGACGTTCGTCTGCTTTGAGTACCGATTCCGTATCCACCACAAGAAGAAAGCCGTCGATCGGCCGGTTGCCGCGATACTTCTTCAAGGTTTCCAAAAGAGATGCCCATTCCTCCGCATCAATTCCCTCGGTCTGATATCGTCCCGCGGTATCAACGAATACTGCGTCGCTGGTCACCCGCCAATCAACGCTTCCTGTTGGCCTGACGAACTTTTGTTCCGACTGACGCTGGCTGGGCAGGGTTTGAAAATTTAGATTTGAGCTGAGGACAAGAGAGCTTTTTCCGGCACGCGGTGCTCCCGCGACCAGGTACCAAGGCAGCGAATAAACCGCGTCCCGCCCACCGCTGCCAAGGTTTGAGGACTTCAGGAACTGCACCGTTTCTTCGGCGCCGCTTGTTAAGCTGGCGAAATTACCCACCGGCGCGGTTGGTGTTGGGGGGGCACCCGGCCTTGCAGCACCTGGAACCGCCGAAGTCCCTTCAGCACCTTGGGCCGCTGCCTCGGCCTCAAGCCTAGCTTTTTTCTTCGACCGCCTCGATGCGACGAACATTATCAAGAGAGAGAAGGGGAGGGTAAGCAGTACCAGTGCGATCACTACTATCTTATATTGATTGCTGACCATGTTCGGCGGGAGCAGCCAGATCACAAGAGCAACGACTCCGTAAAATGACATCATTCCGCCAAGGCCGAAAGCATATTTCAATTGGTTAACGTGCCAAGACATTTTGATCGTGCTGTTCCTATACCGTCAGCTTGTCCGCGGCTTCTTGAATGAATTTGTATGCTAAAACAAACATCCCCAGATAAATTATCAACGCAATCCCCAGCAAGGCGGCTGCCCCGATCTTTGCCCAAGTCGGCATTCCGCGCCTTTCGGGCGGAGGCGGATGGTCGTTTGCCAGCCAATGCGGAGAAAGCTCAACCGGCTTTATCTTTCCGGCTTTGACCAAAGCGTTAGCGGTTTCCTGCATGATGGCCAAAAGCTTATCCTGTTCGTAGATAGCGTACCTGCCCTTAAAACCGAGAAGCATACAGAAATAGTAGATCTCTACGGCATCGGCGGTAACGTCTATCTGCTTCAGCATTGCGCTGAGCTTCTCAAAGAACTTATTCCCAGCGAGCTGTTCGCCGAAATACTCAAGCTGTAGCGGGTTTTTTTCCCATTCATTCTTGAGCGGAAAGTTGTTAGTGAGGACAGTTTCGTCAACGAAAGCCGCGAGGGCAAACTTTGATACCTGAACGATCTTGTGATTGAAACGATACCTTTCGGCACGCTTCTCAAAATCCTCGAGCATTCCCGCGATCTTTGGGCGCAAGTCGTTTGACGGTGCGACGATCCCGGCCTTCAGCCTGAGGATCAGGTCAAAGATCGGCCCGGCAAATGTGACGAGATCATTTTTTGATGCGGATTCGCTCATAATTCGGGTTCGCGGTGTCGACAGGCCTCGTAGAGTCTTTCGAGAGCTTCACATCCAAGATCTTTGCGGGAATGTATAAGATCCGGCTCCAAACGCAGAAACCGGGCCAACCGGCCTCATATGTCAATGCCTAGGGCTTTACTGCATACATTTCCAGTTTCTCATCGGGAATGTCATTTGGGACATACACCGAAACCACTTTTGACCCACTGATCCCGTTCCAGTATGGGCCGATAGTATCTAGCCTGAAATATTTGAATCCGACCCTAGTAGGAATCGGTGCAGGCGGGGGACTCGCAAGAGTCAATACAACGCCAGGCAGAGCAGATCCGATGACCGAGTCGATCACATCCCTTGATGCGATCTTTACTACGCGGGGGACTCCTTCCATCAGTTTTGCCTCTGGCATCTCTGCCTTTACGGCAAGATAGAATTCTGCTTCCTTCAGCAGCCGCTCGTCCTCGATGCGTCCCACATAGAGCGTGTCCCGTGTCTTTTCTAGAGGGATCGGAACACACCGGCTTGGGATGACCGTCTCGAGCAGGTCTTTGAGCTGCGTTGAAAGGCTAAAAAATGTGAAGTAAAGATCATCGTGATCATACTTGACGATGTCCTTAGGATGGCTTTCCAGCGAAAAGGTCATCAACTTTCCGACCAGTGTAGCCATTTCAAGATAAAGCCTTTCTGGATGGATCACGGGTGAACTAAAGAAATGGGCCATCGACGGGATCGATGCATTGATGGTGTTCAGCAGCCAAAACACCGCGACCTCCGATGTCGTGAAATCTGCAAGCGAAGCATTGCTTGACCGACGTTGCTCACCGAGACTGCCGCTTTTTGTTATTAGTATCTCGACCAATTGCCGCAGCATATTCACAAGCCAGACCGATGCCGTTATCTTCAGGATCGGCGGGATATATTCTTCGGCCATTTTTAGCTGGCCGGTTGGCGTTCTTTCCAGTTCAGCGATCTTTATCGACGTAAAACCATCTCGGAGTTCGTCATCGAAGATGATCTTCAAGTTACTCTTCGCATATGCGATCGGCTGTTCGTTCGTACCGCTCGTTTCATCCTTGACGAGTGCTCCTTCCTGTGAGAAACGGAGATTACCGTTGACTTCGGCCCCGCTTGCCTGAAAGTTGGCCTCACCCATTTTTCTCGCCGGAATCGCGAGATGAACGCCAAGTTTCTCAGCCTCAACGCTAAAATGATTGCCTACAGGCCGAAGATCAGGGACGGATTCCGCATCCGGAACATTGACTAACAGTCCATCCGGCAGCACCGCCCGGCAATTGGTGATCTGGAAATTCCCGTTGGCGATAGCCTCGTTATTCACCTGAAGGTCGATAACACCGTATTCATGCTGCATGATCGCCCGAACCCGTGAGTTCAGCAATTCTTCGTGGTAATTGTCGGATTGCTGAAAGTGATGCGGGGTCAGGAGCATCCCTTCGTTCCAAACTATGCGGCGGTATTTGCTCATAAACAAAAGGGCTAGACCTAAGATAGTAAAACGAAGTGCATTAAATAGTAAACAGCCGACGGGTTAAGGCTTTTCCCTTTGTCTGTACGACTTGCCGGAATTAGCCCGGCGAAACAAAGCGAGCCCTTATCAAATACTTGGTTCAACGAGAGATGCTCCCTTGCCCCTTACAGTTCCATTTCCAAATCGATCAGGAAACGAGAAGAACTTATAAGAAATTGCCCTTTTCCGATAGGAAAAGGAAGTTTTCTTGGAGAAAGACGTGACTTTCTCATTCTCTCTGCCAAAAATAATTCATCGTTCGCCTCGAAAACTAACTGTATTTCTCGATTATCCAAAGATCTTTGGCAACGATTGAATGATGCACTGGTTCGAGGATCGTCCGGCGGGAAGGCGTTCCGCTCTTCTCAGTATAAAGATCCGCCGTTTGGTCAGCAGAAAGGCCTTCTCGACCGCAAGCAGTGCTGGATACATTCAAACCGCGACTTCACTCGATATTTCGGACAGCCCGGGCTCATTCCGATTCGTAAGCTTTCGAAAAAAATCGTCCATCCATTCCGGACCCGTCCGCTCGGAATACTTATCGGTATGCTGCTCTGCAAATTCAAGGAGCCGGATCAGCAGCAGCTTAGACGGCTTATCCGAGTCCTTGGTTTTTACCAAAGAGGCGAATGCCTTTGAAGGGCTGCCGCTAAGCGGTATCTTTTCAGTGTTGTCCGGCCTAGGGTTAGCGCAATTTTCGGCCGGCGATGTAACCAGATATTCACGGCATATAAGAGGACGGTTCTCATAGATAGAGCACGATTCGTTCTCAAGAAATGGGCACGCGATCCGTTCATTTATATACTCCGTCAATACCGAGACGAATTCCCGCCCGAGCTCTTCTGTTTTGCCGTCTTTTGCGCGTTCGCTGATCCCGTCAAAGCGGTCATACCAGCCGATCGTTTCGAAATGTTCTCGGCCCTCACGAAAACGCTGTTTGATCACCCGCCGCCGCTCAAGCGGCATCGTTTCGACCAGATCGGCCAGTAAGAACGCTTCTGCTTCCGAAATAAGAAGCGGCTGCCGGCAGCAAGCACCGCACGCAGCCTTGCAAGAAATGGCCTTTCCGCTTTCATTGACGCGTTCGATGCCGCGGGCAACTATCTCACCCGTCAGATGTTGAAGCACGGGAAGCATTCGCTGAGGTTTTACTGGGTTTGCGGGGATCGTAAGCTCAAGTTCAAATCGCTCACCGCCAATATCCAGTTTTAATTCGCCGGATACCAATTCTTCCTCGTTCATTTCCGAATGCCTCCTTGCCTCTATCAATTTCAAAATCGCAGCGCTTCGGTATTGACGCCAAAGTCCTTTGGATTTTGCGCTATGGTGCCGATTGCCAAAAATGTTATCGCACGGTCAAATTCCGACTGAGTTATCCGCCCCGCTTTCTTGAGGTACCAGATCGATCTGATCTCGCGTGTTCCGGGTGAACCCGGTGTTTCCGCTATCGACTGCAGCATATTACGCATCTTCATTGTTTCACCGGCCGCACCCTGCTCATAGGCTGCGACCATAAGCAGCGCGTCGTCAAAATTCTCGTTGCCTATCTGAACGACAAGCTTTTCGTAAACGTCGGCAACACTCTGGGCGGCCTGAAGCACATCGCCTCGCGACGAGCCGAGCTTGGTTATTGCGGCGGCAGCGAGGAAATGAGGACGCAGGTTCTTTTGGCCAGCAAGGGATCTTATGCCCGCAGCGTTTCGACGGGCGGCGTTTATATTTTCTGCCAGCGCGGACGAGCGGGCCAGCTGACTTACCTTGGCCTGAACTATCGAGGCCTGTTCACCCGTCAAGAATGCGCGTGGGTCATTTCTGGCCATTTCACGGACAAAGGCTGTGGAATTCCGTTCGACTTTTGCCTTTTCTGAATCGCCGTTGGGAAGGGGAGAAGGCGGGGCCTCTGAGGTCGGGCCTGCAGCAGAATTTGACGGTCGCGGGGTGTTTGCAGTTGATGGTGTCCTTTCGGCTGTAGGCCTTGTGTTTGGCCCTATATCTTCGTCAATGTCTGTAGTGTCAAACCCGGAGCTGTTGTCGTTCCCCAGATCGGCGACGTTTTTGCTTGCTCCACCAAATATAACGATCCCTCCCACAACTACGGCAAGAACAAAAATAGCTAACAGCGGAGCCAAGTAAAAGAGCTCCGTCGGGATGCCGCCGCTTGTGCCTGCCGCGGCAAGAGCGGACGTTCCGCCGATACTCGAAGCCGAGGTCGCTTCGATCGGCCCAGGTATCGGAGTTTGGGCATATCCGACTTCATCGGGTTTTTCGCATTCTACAGAAACTACAATCCCTACTTCTATCTCGAGGCCGCCTCCCAGATCTATTCGATCTCCTTCGTTCAACGGGTGGGGATGAACTATCCGGGACCCATTCAGCGTGGTACCGTTGCTCGAGCCGAGATCGGTCAAAACAAATTTGCCGTTCTCAATGTCTATTCTCGCGTGTTCACGAGAAAGCCTGCTGTCAGGGTAAGAGAGGTCGCATGCCGAATGGCGCCCGATAGTGAAGGGAGTGCGTTCAACAAGCAGGCACCGCCCGGTGCCATGTTCGTCCATAAACTTCAGGTTCAGTCGGTCCATTAGACATCAATCATTTGCCCTGTTGGCATCGGGTCAAGGGCAAAACAATCCGAATGCAAGATCGGGATCATCCAGAGTATGTTGAAAGGGGCTGAAGTCGAAGCCCGAAATCCTGCGGATTTTCGCCAATTATCGCGGCAGCAAAGAATTTAGGGACGTATTTGAAATTCTCTGCCTGGAACTGTTTTGAAAGCTTTTCGCCATTAGCGATCAGTGTCCAGAAATCGCGCGGAAGTCCGGAATTGGATTCTAGGGCCTTGACCAGATTAGAGCTAAGCCCTCCCTCGCCGCTGTTATAACTGCCGATCGCCAGAGGAACACTTGCCGGCCCGGTTCCATATCTCCCGGTTAACGCTTTCATATAGGAAGCGGCTGCCCTTGCGGAAGGTTCCGGTTCACACCTTTCATCAGGATTTGAAGGTGAAGCTCCCCTTACCGTCTTCAGGCCATGAAGTTCACCAGTGGCCTTGGTGAACTGAAACATTCCCAATGGGCCCGTAGGGCTCTGTAAACAGACACAGTGCTCCGATTCGATCATCGCCAGGTAGAGGCCGATCCGTGGATCCGTGCCTTTTTCGTTGAATGCCTTGATAATAAAGGGAGCATTTTTGCTAGCCCGTTCGTAAGTGACCTGAAGATTATCTCCAAAGCGGCAGCCGCTAAGCGGCTTCACATTCACTCTTTTCGCATAGGCGTCCACGAAGGCCTTGATCTTATCCAGTGCCTCCGCGGGTATCGGTTCACTACTGTTATTTCCAATGATCTGGGCGATCTTCATTGCTCGGTCGCCGACGTATTTTCGCTTTTCAGGCTCTGAAAGCTCGAGGTATTTTCGGTTCTTCAATAGGTCCTGGACGGTCGGCCCGGGATCCTGAGGCACCTTTGGGTTTAGCTCTGCGAAGGTGGTCGACGAACTTTTCAGCTCTTTCTCTTTATCTTCAGGTCCTGACCTCGGGGTTTTTGACGGCGGGTTCGGATAAGGATCATCGGCTTCAAAGTCGTCCTGAACAACCTCCGGCTTCCCGCTTCCCAGAACGGTGTATCCGATAAAAACTGCCGAAATACTTACGATCATGATGGCAAACGCTATCAACGCGACCGGGACAAGGCTGATTCCGCCGGGACTCGCAATCGCTCGATCAGGAGGTGGAGCAGCAGAAAGAACCGGGGTCTCCGCCTCCGCTGCTGCCGCGATCCGGACATTCAGTTCGGTTCGATGTCCGATCCTGATCACGTCACCATTGTGCAGCGGAGTGCCTGCAGGCGAAGCGTGAACACCGTTGACAAAGGTTCCATTGGATGAATTTTCATCCACGATCCAGACCTGATCGCCCTCACGATATACTGTCGCGTGAAGACGCGAAAGCCCATCGTCAGAAAAACGGTGGACAGCCTCGCTACCCCGGCCGAACGTCGTCCTCTCGCTGTCAATAATTATTTCGCGAGAGCCCTCCGGCGTTGGATATGTAAAAGTGATCTTCTGCATTACGGGTAAAGCGTCGAGATCGGCCTGTCGCGTGTCAATCCGAATCTCTGTGGATTCTCGGCAACAATGCCGGCGGCAAAGAATCGGATAAGTTGTTCCCGTTCAGGGCCTGTACTTACTGAATTCCACACATCTGATCGGTTCGCCGGCAGTGAAGTCTTCCACGCCGTAGCTTCAGAAGTTGTCTTTCCAAAGGCGGCGATAGCATAGATCGCGTCGCCGTCAAATACGCCGTGTATGAGCGCCTTCATATACATAGCCGCCGCCCGTGCAGAACATGCCTGCGTTGGCTCAGATATGGTCTGCCCAGCGCAAGAGCCATCGTAATTGTTCTCTTTTACGAACTCGCCCTTCATTCTCCAAAGTCCTTCTTCGCTCCCCTGCTTTTGCGGGTCAAACCGCGACCGGCTCATCGCTAGAATAAATCCTATGGGAGCGTCCAAATTTGATTCGAGAACAAAAGCCACATTGATGGGATCGCGAAAACGCGATGCCCTTTCGTAGAATCCGTCTTGGGCAAATTCAACAGCTCGCTTCTGCACCTCGGATAGGAATTGCTTATTAGAAACGTTATACCGACGTCCGCCCGAAACGTGTCTGGCAAGTTCGACCGCCATTTCCTGGACCTGGATCAAAGTTACTTCTTTTTTTAACGGCTCGGTGTTTGGCGGTTGTCCAGTCGTTGGCAGCGAGTCAGGCGGAGCCGTCGGCTTCTCGATACTCCGCGTCTCCATTGCAATCAAAATATTATCCCGCTGCGGTATTCTGAGCCCATCTTCACCAACGATGACCAAACCAAGCTCATGATCGTGCCCGTCAGCAAGTTCCGGGTGGTCCTTAGGATCAAGAATAACGCTGAAAGGTGGGGCATCGGAAACGGCAAAATCGATACCATTTATGGTAAATACGATCCTTGCCACGCAGGCAGAATTCTCAACATCGATCTCCACTTCCGTTCGTTCGTAGATAGTAGAACCCGGTTCGGGGCTCAAGATAGTCGCCGTAGCATTGCAAGTTGAAGACGTGCCACGAAAGTAAATTACCCCCGCAACGCCCGCCACTACAAGAGCTAACAATACTGCCCCTGCAGCGATCATCAAAAGCGTTCTCGAACCAGAACCACCAGGCGGCGTTGCCATGGCCGGGGTTGACGTGGCTGGAGCCTGGGCAATTGAGTTAGGCGCTGGGATCTCCAAGGCTGGATCATCGCTGTCGGGGCTTGGAGATTCATCTTCAGCATCGTAGAAGACTATTTCAGTCGAACCCCCAAGCAAAATTCGGTCTCCCGGCTTCAAATAGACCTCACCCACCGCCTTCTCGCCATTGACCAACGTGCCGTTGCTGCTGTTTAGATCGATCAGGCAATACTCTTCGCCTCGGGGCTCGATCTCAGCATGAAACCGCGAAACATTTTGATCGTCAGGGAACGAAATATCATTCTCCGGTGTCCGGCCGAGCGTGACCACAGAGCCGCCGAGCGCAAATTCCATTCCGTCACTTTTGAGCCGATATTCAGCCATAAGATCTGAAGGTCCAGGCAGCGATAGAGACCTTTCGATATTTTAACGCCGAAATCTACGTTGCTGCTAATTTTTCAAAGACCGGCAAACGAACCCGATCCCTGAACTGACGAACGGAATCGGACGAATTTGCCAGATCAGTGGAGGTTTAGAGGCCTTTCGATCTCTCAGTATCAGTTCAAGAATGAGGGCCCGCCCGCCAATTTGCTGACTTAGCGACACTTCGGAACGCATTACTAACGAAATGCCGATCAGAGTCGATGGAGGAAGATCGGTCAAGTCGATTCAGAAATTGGAGTTGATGGAAGCGGGGGCCAGGAACAAGAAATAAACGGCAGCCAAAAAGAGGATCATAAAGGCAACGATCGCCACAATACCGAAGATTATGAAGCCGACTCCCGTTCCTCGTCCTGCCTCGGGCGAGGAAGCAGAATGAACCTTGGGTATCTCATCTTCTACAAGTTGATCTGTGAGGTCGGGCTGGGGTTCGATAGCTGGAGCTTCCGAGGCAGTAACTGTTGGGCCGGCCACAACATGTTCTCTGGTCGTATCTTCAGATCCCGGATTCGCTTTTACAGCCGCAGCCGCAGCCTGCATATCCTTTATATATCCCTGAGGCAGATAACCGCTCGTCTGCTGAAATTTAGGCTTCGGCATCTGCCACTTTCCCGGCCCTGCTTCCTGGCCTGGGTTCGAGTTATCTTCAGCGGGATTCGGCGCGGTAGTGTGCTCGTCAGGTTCTTGTTGTCCCGGGGATAGGCCGACTTCAGACTCAGCCCCTGTTTCGACAGCCTTTCTATCCTTGTCGCTCATAGAATCTTCACTCCACGGAGGGCATGACCCAATGTCGATAAGGCCGCAACTTTCGCGCCCGATTTCAATAAATGAATTGACAAAAGCCTATTTCTATTTTGAAAAAAAATCAATAGAAAAACGAGGTATAGAAATTTGTATTCACATTTTTCAAGGCGATCTGCCAGATCTTCCTTTCGACGTGAGAAGAGCTGTGTTACCCACGCTTTTCTCGTCGAGCGCAAAGCTGGCAGTTCGAATAGTTTCAGTACAGGCTCGCAGCAGAAATCCACCCGCCTTTATCGGAAGGGGGGCGATGGCTGCTATTTTTGTAGTTCGAGTACGTCTGACCTGGTGATGATGCCCGTTATGCGTTTGAAGTCCTCGATCAGGACTGCGGGTGCTTTTTGGAGTTTTTTCTTGATCTCCGCCAGGTTGGTCTCAGCTTCAAGAACCGGAAAACTCTCGTCCATGACCTCAGCAATGGAAGCCTCAAGCAGGTCACGGTTTTGCAGGAGCTTTGTCAGGACCCGGCTTTCGCGAACCGAGCCGACCGATCGATGATCCTCTATTACCGGCAGTTGGGTCACGCCGCTCTCATTCATCTTTGCCAAAGCAGCTGAAACCGTTTCGTCCGGAGCAACATAGATCAATTCGCCAGGCGCGCCGGAATTCTTTGTTTCAAGTATGAGGCTGGCAGAGATCCGTTGGGGTTCAAGAAGCAGCTTTTCCTTCATCCACTCGTCCGAATGGAATTTCGTCAGATAGTGCTCTCCTGTGTCGCATACTATGAATACGACGACTGCATTCTCATCCAGATCTTTGGCGACTTTCAGCGCGCCAGCAAAAATGGTACCCGTAGAACCGCCGCAGAAAATGCCTTCCCTTCGTCCGAGCTGCCGCGCCAACTCGAACGATTCCCTATCGGTTATGTTTATGATCTCGTCTATGATGGTGAGATCCGCGTTCCCTGTCGGAAGGGCCTGGCCGATCCCTTCAACCAAATACGGCGTCGCTTCAGGCACGTGTCCCGATTCTTTATAGGTCTTAAAGATCGACCCGTAAGGATCAGCACCTATGACTTTGATCGCCGGGTTCATTTCCTTGAGATACCGTCCTGTTCCACTAATGGTTCCGCCGGTGCCAATGCTGGCGACAAAGTGTGTGATCCTTCCTTCAGTATCTTCCCAGATCTCTGGCCCCGTCGTTCGATAGTGCGCGGCGGGGTTTGCTGGATGGTTGTACTGATCCGGATAAAAACAATTCGGGGTTTCTTCGGAAATACGTTTTGCTGTGGCTACATAATGGTCTGGAGTGCCTGGCTTGGCCGCTGCCGGACACACAACGATGTCTGCTCCAAGTGCTTTGAGATATCGGTTCTTCTCTACCGAAACCTTGTCTGTAAGCACAAAGATACACTTATATCCCCGAGCGGCTGCTACTAGGGCAAGTCCGATGCCTGTGTTCCCGCTAGTTGCCTCTACTATGGTTCCGCCTTTCTTTAGCACGCCTTCTTTCTCAGCCCAGTCCACCATTGAGACGCCGATACGGTCTTTAACAGAGTAACCAGGGTTTAGGCTTTCCATTTTTGCAAAGACCTGCGCCTTGATCTTTTGCTGCTTAGTAATGTTGTTAATGCGTACCAACGGCGTCTTTCCGATCAACGCCAATATGTCGTTGTAATATTTCATCTGATATTTTCAGGTTATGGTTCGCGGTCGTGGGCAGATCAAGCGGATACCAAGCCTAATCTTAAACCCAATCGCCGCCTAACCGCAAAACTGCGAAGTTCAACAATAGATATCGACCGAACCTCGATAACTCACCTTTGATCCTGATACTCAGCCGCCGAACGTTTTCGAAAGGCCGGATCGATCCTGACTGCCATATCAAAGCACCTATGAGCGGCAGAGTGCATCCCTAGATTTTGGGCGCGCTGTCCAAGCATCCAATAAAAATATGGGTCTGGCGGTGCAATTTTCGCTATGAGAGCCTCGTACTCAGCCGCGGTCTTCGACTGTCCTGCTGCCTCTGCGGCACCCGAAAGAAAAACCGCGGTTATCGGCAGCCGGGGCGCTGAGCGAAGGGTATCAGCCCAAATGGCAACCGCTTTCTCTTTGTTTCCGATCCGCCAATAAGCTTCTCCCAATTCTTCGCGTGCGGCCGTCAGGTCCGGCCTTTCCAAAAGTGCCTTCTCTAGATCATGTATGGCGTCTATCTGACGTCCGTTGCGATTCAGGATCGCACCCCGATAATACAGACTCAGTGCTCGGCCTTGCCCGCTTTGGTACTCTGCCGACCTTGCAAGTTGGTCGAGAGCCCCTGCTTTATTGCCGGAAAGGAACTCAAGCCAAGCCAGCTTTGGCATTGCATCAACGTTTTGAAACAATCCAATAGAGGAAGCCGTTTCAAAATGACGCAACCCCTTTCTAATATTCTCAATTTCAGAAATGCTCAACCATTCTGCCGGTTCGCCGCGTGCCAAGGCTAACTCGTCGGGAATTCGAATATTCTCGAATGCTGCATTTCCGATCGATTCGTAATATCGCACAAGTCCGCTGTGGACAACCAGACCTATCCACAGCAGAGAAAATCCCACAAATCCCCAGCCCGCTGGCTTCAACTTTCCACTAGCTCGAAGGCTGGTACGGTAGAATGTCAGGTTCTGGGAACGGAAAAGCTTCAGCATTCTTAAAGCAAGGAAGGTCGTGACGATCGATATGCCTATCGCCATCAGCATCGGGACGAGCTGATACACGTTCCACACGGCAAAAAAGCTGGCGACAAAAACACCCGCGCCGAATAACTCCTCAGTCCACGTGATTGAGTAGTTTCGCGCTGAATCTTTTTTTACGGCGGCAGACGGTTTTCCGAAACCGAAGTAAAGCGCGTTGTTGGGGCAGACACTCACGCAATCCATACACTTCATGCATCCCGGATCAACCACCATTCCGTACTTTTTCACTTCGGCGTGTACCAGCACATTTGATGTACAGGTGGCGGTACAGTGACCGCATTGATTACACGCATCAGTAACCCTGATCTTGCCGGGCGCGGCTTTGTCTGCGATCGAAAAGAATCCGCCGTATGGACATCCGTAAGTACAAAAACCTTTCGAGCCAAGAAAATAGACAACAACAAAGCCGCAGATGAACAAAAATGGAATCGCGACGGCAAGTGGGGGAAAGGTCGCCCAGAATTCAGACGTTACCAGATGATTTGTAAATTCCGGGATGAGCGGCTCATTAGGCGGCTTAGCAAAAAACCGGCTGGCGGTGGGCCAAACGAACATATAAAGTGCGGTTATGAGAGGCACGTAAACCAGCAAGCGTGAGCGAAACGGCCGTGGAGTCAACCCGAACTTCTTTAGCAGCCAAGCGCAAAGATCCTGAAGAGCTACGATATGGCACGCCCACCCACAGACAAATCGGCCAAAAATGAGGGTTGCCAGGATCGCAAGAGTAAAGAAGATGAAACCCGCATTGATGGCTCCATTTTGGATTGTATACATCGATTCTGACGGTTCGATCGGCGAGATCGTCGTACCCGCGAGCTGCCAGTGAATTATGTGTGCTGCCATTAAGACGTGAAGGGTTATCAAAGCAGCAGCCCTCCATCGGGCACTTTTCGATCTGCGAATGCCGCTGTCTGCAACCGGGATATCTCCAAGCACGGGAAGTTCCTTCGATCTGGCGGGTTTTGTCTGCTGGCTTACACAACCTTCTTTCATATCCTGCTATCGTAACCTGACCCATTTTCGCAGTTTAGTTGATTTTGCGACACTGGCGACTTGAACAAATCGACTCGATGATTGTAAAACTATAAAGCTGATTCTAGTCGATCTCATTCAGAGCTAAAGGGCGCGAGCAGTGGAGTGCGTCGTTTTTCAATTCCGGTGGGCTCACGGCTTCGGAAGCAATTGATCTATGTTCAAAATATTCCTAGTTACAATACTGTCTCTGATCGGGGCTCTCAGCAGTTCGGATCACCTCTTGAATAACGAAAAGCCAAAAAAACAAGCAGCCGACACCGGAACACTCGAAAAAATGGTGGCTTCTGAGGGGCGGATCACGATGACGATCGACACTGGCCGGCTTGATGCGTCGCGCTCGAAACGCGGTAAGAACGTGACCCTTCAATTCGGCATCAACGACACGTCTTTCTTTACCGTGGTCGTATTCGATAAGGAGCTTCGCGGGCCGCTTCCGAGTTCAATGAAGCTCGTACCAGAGAATTCCGGTCCTCTGCCTTATAAGTTGGGAGCATCGCATCGCGATCTTGTTATCGAGAATCTTCCTTTCGGCGGACCTGAAGAGATGGTTGTTCGAGACGGAGAGACCGGATTTGTGTTCTTTACGGTCGAGGGGCATGAATATGACTTTGACCAAACAGGCGACCGGCTTGCTTTAAGGTCGGCCCGTCTTCTCGTTTCAGGGGAATATGCTGAGCACCTGGGCAGGCCAACGGATGCCCGTACTATAGTAGGGACCCTTTCTTTCGACCTTAAGATGAGGGCCATTGAAGTTACCCGTGTCGTTAACGGCGAGGTCGAGTCCGCCGTTCTTCCCCCGGCGGACGGCCCTCTCGCGGGCACCGTACCGGGACCCGACGTGATCGTCGGCGATCTCTCAGGCCTTGCTCAATTTGGCAGCAGCAGCGGAACTCAGGTTGGGCTCGCAGTGGCGACGGATTCATGTAACCTTGGGGTTGAGCCGCTCAATTGGTTCCAGCTTCCGAACAATGACCATCCGGTCATCCCGCAGAATTTATATCGAATGAGTGGCGGACCCAACAACGACGAGCGTTTTGAACAGATCGGGCAATCGAACGTGAAGCATGGGTTTACGGCACTGCAACAAAATCTTTGCAACTTGGGATGTGCTGCCCACCCAAATGGAACGCGGCTCGGTTCGGGCTGCTCTGACCCGTATTCTGCCAGTTTAAATGCCGGCCCGAATCTTGGTTCGCGTGCCTGGATAAATCCTTTCACCGGCGCATTTCCGCGTGGTGATTCTGCGACGCCGCCAAACAATCATACCGGGCATTCGCATACCGGAACGTCTCATAGGATCTTGACAGAGATCGCTGACCTGAACACAAGCTTAAACCCTGGAGCAACGTATTACGCCGAATCAAGCTACGTCACGCCACATGAATACACCTGGTGCCAAGCAAATCCGGGGCAATGCAACATGTACAACAACACTTCATACCGGCGATTCAGCGTCAGCGGTACCGGCAGCCCATTTACGTTTACAGCCGTAGGTTCGACTGTTAGAACTCAGCCTGCGATCAATGCGTGGCCCGGTGCGACCCGAGTACCGATACATCCCGATCCAGGAAATGATGGAACCGGCATTGTTGCCTACAAGGTCACTAATCCTTCTCCGGGCGTATGGCGTTATGAATATGCGGTTTATAACGAAAGTCTGGACAGGGCCATTCAGATGTTCAGCGTTCCCGTTGCGGGAGGAGCCGTATTGTCAAACATCGGTTTTCACGCACCACCGCAGCACCCTGGCTGGACCCATGATGGAACGGTAGGAAATGCCGGCTATAGTAGTGCACCTTGGACGCAATCTCAGGCAGGCGGCTCAATGACATGGAGTACCGAGACCTTTGCCCAGAATCCGAACGCGAATGCGATCCGTTGGGCCACGATGTACAACTTTAGGTTTGAATCAAACAGGCCTCCTCAAACAGTGAATGCGACGATAGGATTCTTTAAGACCGGGGCACCAATAAACGTTCAGGTACAAGCTCCTGGCGGAGCACCGACGCCAACGCCGACACCGCTGCCACCGTGCACGCCGACGCTGACGATCACGGAGGTTACGCCGGGCAGTCTCGCTGCATTTGAGGCGGTCACTGCCGGAGTGCTTTCAGTGACGGTGGACCACGTGAACTTCGGGGCGGGCCTGCAGGGCTTGACGCTGGTGAGTGCGACGAACGCGAATGTCAATATCCCGTCATTCTCGTTCGGGACGTTCAACCCGGTGACCGCTACGTTCACGATACCTAACCCGTCGCAGCCGGTTGACTTTACGATCCGAGCATCGGCAAGGCTGAACGCGATCCTGATCAGGGCACAGTGTCCGGGTGGAGGAACGCCGACACCAACTCCGACGCCTACACCGACGCCGAC
>JRYF01000701.1_pt1 | contig 275778 bp, 234 predicted proteins | sample 235331 | NCBI WGS metagenome assembly JRYF01 (sample SAMN03074217, study PRJNA261475) | activated sludge metagenome | biome: Wastewater Treatment Plant; feature: Wastewater; material: Activated sludge; isolation source: activated biomass of a wastewater treatment plant treating hydrocarbon... ... | reverse complement strand
GGGATTTCTACAGAGCAATTTAAGACTTGAGATTTCAGGGTTTGGATTTGAACGTCTTGCTGAAAAACCATGCGATTGTCGGCCGTCCGCACTATCGTCGGCTGGTGAGACGCCAGCCGCAACGGTGTATAGGCCGTGCGATCGACGAAGATACACACCAATCGGCCATAGCTATGCTTCGCGGCCCTGGGTGTCTGGACCGAGCGTTCGTCGGCCGCTCACACGTTAATCGCCGTTGAGCATCACGCCGGTCGGGGCGAAGCGGGTGAGCAACGTTACAGAAAGGGATATCAGCCACGGGCGGTCCAAGTTGACAGGTGGGGACGGGTCGCTTCTAATGCGTGGTTTTCCCACGGTCCGCCGGCTGTGACGTTCTATGGCAACCCTAGACGAGTTGCGAAAGCAGATTGACTCCCTCGACGGGGAGATTGTGCGCCTGCTGAATGCCCGGGCGGCGGCGGCGGTGGAGATCGGGAAGATCAAGGCGGCGTCGGGGGTGGGCGTCTTTGCGCCGGATCGCGAGCGGGAGGTACTCGACCGGATCACGGCCGGCTCGCAGGGACCGCTCACGAAGGATTCGCTACTCGCGATCTACCGGGAGCTGATGTCGGCCTCGTTCGCCCTGGAGCGACCGCCGCGGGTGGGCTACCTGGGGCCGAAGGGGTCTTACTCGCACGAGGCGGCGATGGGGAAATTCGGGGCGTCGGTGGAGTACGAAGCGTTGTCGAGCATTCGGGCGGTGTTTGACGAGATGGCGCGGGGGCATGTCGATTACGGCGTGGTGCCGGTGGAGAACTCATCGAGCGGCGCGGTGCTGGATACGCTGGATGCATTCATGCAGTTCGGCACGCGGATCTGCTGCGAGATGTATCGCGCGATTCATCACAACCTGCTGGCGGCCTGCCGACAGGAAGAGATTGAAGTGATCTATTCGAAGCCGGAGGCGTTCGTCCAGTGCCAGCGATGGCTGGCGGAAACCGGTCTGGCGTCGAAGGTCTCGCCGGCACCGAGCACGAGCCGGGCGGCGGAGATGGCGGCCGGCCAGCGCGGGGCGGCGGCGATCGGCAGCCGGCTTGCGGGCCAGTTGTACGGGCTGCCGATTCTGGCGGCGAACATCGAAGATCATCCGAACAATGCGACGCGTTTTTTTGTGCTGGGTCATGATGCAACCCCACCGACGGGCAACGATCGGACAAGTCTGATGTTCGTGACGGCGCACCGTGCCGGGGCGCTGGTGGAGGTGCTGCTGGCGTTTCAGAAGTCGGGCATCAACCTGACAATGCTGACAGCGCGGCCCAGCGCCAAGGCCGACCTGGAGTACAACTTCTTCGTGGACATCGACGGTCATGCCGAAGACGATGCCCTGCGCAAGGCGCTCGACGAGGCGCGGACGCACTGCAAGACGCTGCAGGTGCTGGGCTCGTACCCGAAGTCGACGGACGTGCTGGCGGCGTGAATCAGCGGAGTTGAGAACATGCGACGACCCTTTGTGGCGGGTAACTGGAAGATGAATCTGGATCTGGCGACGGGCCGGGCGCTGGTGAGCGAGCTGCGCACGCGCCTGCCGGCGTCGCCGCCGATCGACGTGGCGATCTGCCCGCCGCACATTTATCTGTTTCCGATGGCCAAGGCGGTCGCCGATACGCCGATCCGCCTCGGGGCGCAGAATTGTTTTCATGAATCCTCGGGTGCGTTCACCGGCGAGGTGTCGGCGGCGATGGTCAAAGAGACGGGCTGCACATACGTCATCCTCGGCCACAGCGAGCGCCGGCACACGATCGGTCCGAAGGATGCGAGCGGCCGCGTGCAGGGAGAGACGGACGCGATGATCGCCGCGAAATGCCGCGCCGCGATGTCGGCCGGGCTGGTTCCGATCGTCTGTGTCGGCGAGACACTGGAGGAACGAGACCGTGATCAGACAGAAGCAGTGCTCTCGCGACAGATCGATGGCAGTCTGGCGGGAATCGCGCTCGACGGACCGGAGAAGCTGGTGATTGCCTATGAACCGGTCTGGGCGATCGGCACGGGCCGGAACGCGACACCGGAGCAGGCACAGGCGGCCCACCGGCATCTGCGAGGCCGACTGGCCGAGCGATTCGGCAGGGGCATGGCGGATGGGATTCGGATACAATACGGCGGCAGCGTGAAGCCGGACAACGCGATTACCCTGATGAAGGAAGCAGACGTGGACGGCGCCCTGGTGGGCGGCGCGAGTCTGAAGGCGAGCGACTTCGCAGGAATCATCGAGGGCTGCATACGAGCAAAGGGACTTTGAGGACGAACCATGGCAACCATGATGCTGGCAACATTCGGAACGACGGTGGTGACGATTCTGCTGGTGGGCGTATCACTCCTGCTGATCGGATTGATCCTGCTGCAGAAGAACCGGGGCTCGGGACTCAGTGGTGCGTTCGGCGGCGTCGGCGGGCATACGGCCTTCGGTACGAAGACGGGCGACTTTCTGACGTGGGTCACGGTCGGATTCACGGCGCTGTTCCTGCTGCTTTCGGTGGCGGGCGTGTTCATCTTTGAACCGGAGTCGCGCACGGCCCGACCGACACCTGCGGCAGTACCAGCAGGTACCGGGCAAGCGCCCGCCGATGAAGGGACTGCGCCGATGACGCCGGTTGAGACGGGAGAGAGTTCGGCGCCCAAGCCCATTGAGTTGATACCGATGTCAGCTCCTCCGGAGGGTTTTGAGCCGCCGGCCAAGCCGTCGGAACCGGCGCCGACGTCGAACGATACGCCTTAAGGGGTGGTTGGAGCCGCCGCATGATCCTGAGCATGACCGGTTTCGGCGCCGCGGAGGCCTGCGAAGGCGGCGTATCGTATCGCGTCGAAATCCGTAGCGTGAACAACCGGTACTTCAAGTCGGCGATCAAGCTCCCGGAGCACCTGCAACGGTTTGAAGGCGATGTGGATCGCCTGCTGCGAAGCCGACTGGGCCGCGGGAGTGTGGCCTTTGCACTGCGACTGCGTGATGACAACTCACCGACCTCGGTGCGGATCAACCCGGCGGCGCTGAAGAAATACGTGGAGACGCTCGAGATGGTAGCGGCCTCGCACCCGTCGGCGTCAATCGACCTGGCCGTGCTGCTGGAATATCCCGGCGTGTGCGAGCCGGTGGAGATGGATGAGGCGGTGCTGACCGCACAGTTTCGAATCGTCGAGCGGCTGACGACGGAGGCGATGGACAAGCTGATCTCGATGCGTCAGGTCGAGGGGCAGGCGCTGGAGCGCGACCTTGCTGAGCAGTGCACGACGATCCGCGATCGGCTGTCGCAGATTGCCGATCGGGCGCCAAGTGTGGTGGAAGAGTATCACAAGCGTTTGCACACGCGGGTACAGCAGTTGCTGGAGACGGCGAGCGTCGAGTTGGACCAGGAATCACTGATCCGCGAGGTGGCGATCTTTGCTGAGCGCTGCGACGTGAACGAAGAACTGTCGCGGCTGGCGAGTCATCTGGACCAGTTTGCGGAATTGTGCGCCTCGCCGGAGGAAGCCGGCCGGAAGCTGGATTTTCTGGCGCAGGAGATGCTTCGCGAGGCGAACACGATCGGCAGCAAGGCCTCCGACGGGCAGGTTTCCCGGCACGTCGTGGAGATCAAGGCGGCGATCGATCGGTTGAAGGAACAGGTACAAAACATCGAATGAGAGAGGTCGGGTCTTCGGTCGCATGGCAGGGAACGAGTCGCCAGGGAAGGGCAACGTGGTGGTCATCAGCGGACCGAGCGGCGTGGGGAAGTCGACGGTCTGCAAGCGTCTGTGTGAGCGTCTTCCGGCGCGATTCAGCGTGTCGGTGACGACGCGACCGCCTCGTCCGAACGAGCAATCGGCGCGCGACTATGATTTCGTGTCGCCGGAGGAGTTTACCCGGCTGCGGGATTCGGGCGGCCTGCTGGAATGGGCGCAGGTGTATGGCCACCTGTACGGGACGCCGCTGGCGGAAGTGGAAAAGGCCGTCCGCGAGGGGCGCACGATCATCCTGGAAATCGACATCCAGGGTTGCATCCAGGTGCGATCGAAGCTGCCGGAGGCGAAGACGTTCTTCCTGATGCCGCCGACGCCGGAAGAACAGCGCCGACGGATCGAAGGTCGCCGGACGGACGACGCCGAATCGATCCGCCGCCGACTGGAGAAGGCGGACGGCGAGATCCGTTACGCGATGGAATCCGGATGCTATGACGCTTTCATCGTCAACGACGATCTGGATGAGGCGGTGAACAAAATCGAAGCGTTCATCCGACAAGGCGGATGCGCCAGATAAGACGAGAGGTAACCCACAATGATTGACGCACTGAAGAATGAGGATCTGGTCAACAAGGTCGGCGGCCGATTCAAGCTGGCCGCCCTGATTCAGAAGCGGATGAAGGAGCTGATGTTCGGCGCCCGCCCGCTGGTCGAGCCGGGCAAGATGACGCCCGCCGAGATCGTGGTGCAGGAGATCATGGAAGGCAAGCTGGAGGCGGTGATTCAGGAAGGCAAGCGTGACTCCTGATTCGACGGGCGGCGCGATGCGACCGGATGCCTCGCTGCTCTCGGGCTACGAGGTCGTGGTGGGCGTCTGCGGCGGGATCGCCGCTTACAAGGTCGCGTCGCTGGTCTCGGCGCTGGTGCAGCGCGGCGCGGGGGTGACCGTGGCGATGACGTCTGCGGCGCAGCGGTTCATCACGCCGCTCACGTTTCAATCGCTCACGGCGCGCCAGGTCTTTACCGATCTCTGGGAAGCGGAAAACTATCACGATCCGCAGCATCTGAACCTCACGGAGGCGGCGGACCTGTTCATCGTCGCGCCGGCCACGGCGAACATGATCGGCAAGATGGCCTGCGGCCTGGCTGACGATCTTCTCTCAACGATGATGCTCTCAGCAGCGTGCCCGGTGCTTCTCGCGCCGGCCATGAATACGCGGATGTGGGAGAACCCGATCGTTCAGAAGAACCTGGAATCGCTCCGTTCGCGCGGGTATCAGGTGACCCCGCCGGGTGAAGGTTGGCTGGCCTGTCGGACCATCGGCGCGGGACGCATGGCCGAGCCGCAGCAGATTCTGGACCAGGCGATCGGCCTGCTGCGCAAGTCACCACCGCGGCGATGACGAAAGCCCTCGCTTCACATCGTGCCAACTTCAAGACACTCAACATTGCGAATCGTGATCACGGCAGGGCCGACGCGCGAGCCGTTGGACACGGTTCGCTTTCTCTCGAATCCCTCCTCCGGGCGAATGGGCTATGCCATCGCCGCGGCGGCGAAGGCCGCAGGGCACCGAGTCACGCTCGTCAGCGGGCCGGTCGAGCTGCCGAGTCCCCGAGGCGTGCGTGTCATTCGGGTGCAGACCGCGGCGGAGATGCTTGCGGCTGCGAGTCAGGCATTCCGCGCTGCCGATGGTGCGATCTTCGCGGCGGCCGTGTGCGACTATCGCCCGAGGCGAACTGTCCGTCGCAAGCTGCCGAAGTCGACGAAGGCCACGTCACTCGAACTGTTGCCGACGGCGGACATCGCGGCGACGCTCGGCCGGCTCAAGGGGCGACGGGTGACGATCGCCTTCGCGCTGGAAGACCATGATGCACGGCGACATGCAGAGGTGAAACTGCGAAAGAAGAACTGCGACGCCATCCTGCTCAACGGGCCGGAAAACGTCGGCGCGCCGACCGGGCGATTTGAGCTGCTGACGCGCGGCGGTGCGTGGGAGACGTGGCCGGTTGCATCGAAACGGGCAATTGCCCGGCGGATCGTTCAACTCTTCGAGCGGCTCGCGGCGGCGCGATAGCGGGCGACGAATGCGGCGTAGTCCTGCGGTGTGTCGATGCCGACCGCGGCGCGCGGCACCACGCCGACGGCGATGGCATATCCATTCTCAAGAAATCTGAGTTGCTCGAGCTTTTCGCGGGTCTCGTTGGGGGTGGGCGGCAGTTTGGCCAGTTCCAGAAGAGTCGCGCGCCGGTAGGCATAGATGCCGAGGTGAAGCAGCCATCGCGACGAATCGTCGGGCCGTCCGGCGTGATCTCGCGGGTAGGGAATCAGCGCGCGGGAGAAATACATGGCACGACCTCGCTGATCGAGCACGACCTTTACGGTGTTGGGATCGGCGGGATCAGCGCCGGCGGAGAACGGACAGGCAAGCGTGGCGATGGACAGGTCGCTGGCATCGGCGAGCAGTCCTATCAGCCGGTCGATGTTGTCCGGCTCCATTTCGGGTTCGTCGCCCTGCACGTTGACGATGATCTGTGCGTCCAAATCGGCGGCCACTTCGGCGATTCGGTCGGTGCCGGTTGGATGGTCGGCGCGGGTCATGCGGACCTCACCGCCGAAACCGCGGACGGCCTCGGCGATTCGCTCGTCGTCCGTGGCGACGATGACGCCGTCGAGCCGGGCGGCTCTCGACGCTTGTTCGTAAACGTGCTGAATCAGGAACTTGCCGGTCTCCCGGGCGAGGGGTTTGCCGGGAAACCGCGTGGAACCGAAGCGAGCGGGTATGACAGCGACCGCTTTCACGGCCGGGAGGGTAGCTTCGGCATCGGGCCCTGTCAAAGTCGCAGGTGCGCCGAGTTCGTGACGGACCGGCGATCGCCAGCTATGATGGACGCAAGCGCTGCGGGCCATGCGCGGTTGTGAGGAGATCGTATGATGAGGATGATACAGAGCTCGAGTCGTGCGAGCATCCGTCTTTCGGTCATCGCGGTGCTTGCCGTAGCGGGACTGATGATCGGTCTATCCACGCTACCGCACCGGGCTTTTGCGGATGATGCGAAGACGGACGCGCCGGCGAAAAAGAAGGACGCGAAGCGGAAAGCAGTCCCTGCCAAGGATACGAAGAAGATGCCTGCCCTGCAGTTCAAGATGAAGGACATCGACGGAAAGGATCAGAACCTGGCGCAATATCACGGCAACGTGATCCTGGTGGTGAACGTCGCTTCGGAGTGCGGATTAACGCCGCAATACAAGGGCCTGCAGGAGCTGTACGACACGTACAAGGATCAGGGCTTCGTGGTGCTGGGTTTTCCGGCGAACGAGTTCGGACGACAGGAACCGGGCAGCGATTCGGTAATCAAGGATTTCTGTACGAAGAATTTCAAGGTGACGTTTCCCATGTTCTCCAAGGTGGTCGTCAAGGGCGAAGGCATCTGCCCCCTCTTTTCGTACCTGACCTCGAAGGAGGCGGGGCATGAGTTCGGCGGGGAAATCGCGTGGAACTTCAACAAGTTCCTGATTGATCGCGAGGGCCGGGTCATCGGCCGGTTTGAACCGCGGACGGCGCCGGACGCCGAGCCGCTGGTGGAGGCGGTCACGAAGGCGCTGGAGCAGCCGATCCCGCCAGACTCCGCGTTGGCCAAACAGAAGAAAGCGACCTCCGACGCGCCTTCGAAGAAGCGCGATCGCCAAGGCCATTAGTCAGCGCGAAAACACCACCCCTGCCGGCTTTTCACCCGCGCCGGCGCGTGAGGACCGACAAGAGCGATGAGAATCCGCGAGCTACTTTCCACCGGCCGGCCGTGCTTTTCGTTTGAGTTCTTCCCACCGAAGACGGACGCCGGACTGGAACAACTGCGTCAGTCGATCCGCGCGCTGCGCGATCTGCATCCGACGTTTGTCTCCGTCACCTATGGCGCAGGCGGGAGCACACGCGACCGGACCATCGAACTGGTGGCTGAGATTCAGCGGCACTACGGCGTGCAGGCGATGGCCCATCTGACCTGTGTCGGCGCGACGCGTGAGGAGATCGGTGACGTGCTGCACCGGCTGCGCAGCGCCGGGGTGGACAACGTGCTGGCCCTTCGAGGGGACCCGCCGAAGGGGCAGGAGCGGTTCGAAGCCGTCGAAGGCGGCTTTCGATATGCCAGCGAGCTGGCGGCGTTCATCAAGCAGAATCATCCGTTCTGCATCGGCGGGGCGTGTTATCCGGAGGGGCATCTGGAATGTACCGGAGCGGGCGGCGCGCGCGACCTGGCGCGCGACCTGGAGAACCTGCAACGGAAGGTCGATGCCGGGGCGGAGTTTCTGATCACGCAGCTCTTCTTTGATAATCAGAAGTATTTTGATTTCGTAGCGCGTGCACGGTCGGCGGGCATCGGCGTACCGATCATTCCCGGCATCATGCCGATTACGAACGTGGAGCAGATTCGCCGCTTCACGCAGATGTGCGGGGCGACGATCCCGGAGCGCCTGCTGACGGAGCTGGATCGGCTGAAGGACGACGAGGACGCGGTCCTCTCGCAGGGCGTGGCCTACGCAGCGGCGCAGTGTTTCGACCTGTTGCAGCGCGGCGCGCCGGGGATCCACTTCTACACGCTCAACAAGTCCGCCGCGACGCGGACGATTCTCACGGCGCTGCGCACCGTCTGGCCGCCCGCGGCGCGGCCGGCATGATCAACCGTGGCACCTGATGCGCTGGCCCATTCCATGCAACGCGTGCTGATTACCGGTGCGAGAGGGCTTCTGGGCACGCCGACGACGCAGATGCTCGCGGCGCTCGAAGGCGTCAATGTTCTTGCAGCGGGCCATGGCGAGCTGGACATCACGAACCGGCAGGCCGTGCAAAGCTGCCTGAAGGAGTTCCGCCCGGACCTGGTCATCAACTGCGCGGCCTTCACGAAGGTGGATGCCTGCGAAAGTGAAAGCGATCGGGCGGAACAGGTGAATGGCCACGGCGCGGGCATCGTCGCAGAAGCCGCGGCGGCCGTGAACGCGCGGCTGATTCACATCTCAACCGATTACGTTTTCGACGGTGCTTCAATGCGGCCGTATCGGGCGGAGGACCCCCCTGCCCCGGCGGAGTTGCTTTGTGCCTACGGGCGATCGAAGCTGCTCGGCGAGCGGCTTGTGCAGGCGAAACATGCTTCGCCGCTGATCGTTCGCACGGCCTGGGTCTATGGAGAAGATGGACCGTGTTTCCCTCGGACGATCCTGCGGCTGGCGGCTGAGCGACCGGAGCTGCGCGTGGTGAACGATCAGACCGGTTCGCCGACATACGCGGCAGACCTCGCCGGGGCGCTGGTGGCGTTGGCACAGACGGGCGCAACCGGCATCGTGCATGTGACGAACGGCGGGCAATGCACATGGTATGAATTCGCCTGCGAGATTGTGCGGCTGGCGGGAATGACGACGAAGGTGGTTCCCATTGCGACCGAGGAGTATCCCCTGCCGGCGCGGCGGCCGAAGTACTCGGTGCTGGACAATCAGAAGTATGTGGAGATCGCCGGTGCGCCGTTGCGATCCTGGCGCGAGGCGATCGCGGAGTTCGTGCGTTCGGCTTGAGCTTCACCGCAATAAACGCGAGCGAACCAGTCGTATGGAGCCCTTCTGCCGACGAGGACGCCGGCCGCTGCGACGGCGCGCAAAATGTTCTGACGGGTTATCCTACCGCCGGCGCAGGCGTGCGAGGTCGGCCTCGGAGGCGATATAGCCGAATGCGGGCCAGTAACCGCCGGCGACGACCTTCTCGAAGATTTCCACGGCCTTGGCGCGATTGCCTTCGCACAGATGCCAGTTGCCGACGCCATAGCCCATCGTGGCCAGGTCGAGGTCGCTCGCATTGCGAACGTCAAGCAGGTCTTCGGGACGCAGCAGTCCCTTGTACATCAGCAGGCGCTTGTGATAGGCGTGGTTCTCGATGATTTCCATCTCTTCGGTGATCGGTTCGAGCAGCTTTTCGGCGTCGGCATCGCGATTGAGCCGTCGCATGGCCATGTACATCCAGTCGGTCACGGCGACGAGGTTGTCATCGTACTTGCCGCGGCATTGCATGCACTTCTCGAAGGCATCCAGCGCACCGGAGAAATCTCCTTTGAGATAGCGGGCGACGCCGAGGTGATACCACACGTTGAAGTGCAGCGTCGTCAGAGGGATGTTGCGCGCGTTCGGCGCGCCGTCCTGCTCAATCACGTCTTCCTGACCGGTGATCAGGCGGGACGCGCTTTCCAGATCGGCGATGGCTCGGTCGAACTGTCGCAGGGTGATGTAGCGGTGGCCGCGATGGCGGTAGAGCGGCGCATACTTGCGGTGCTTCTCGATCCCCCTCGTGTAGACTTCGACGGCCTCGGTCATCCGCCACAGGTAACCAAGCCGGCGACCGACCCAGATGATTGCCTCGGGGTCGTTCGGACGATCGCGCATCATTTCGCGCGCGCGGCGGAGGTCGGACTCCAGCCGGTCACGCTGGGCCTCCGGCGGATTGGCATAGAGCGGACGACCGAGGAGCGAAGTGGCCTCCGGTGCCTGCAGGTCGTTCGGCTTCTGCCGCTGAGCGGTCTCATACTGCCCGATCGGCTGCGCGCAAGTGGCGGCGAGAATCAGCGAAATGGTCGTGATTGTCATGGTGGTCCTCCCCGTCATGGTTCCTGCCAATCGGATAATGCTCGCTTGCCTCGAAACAATGGCGTCCGACGGCGACAACCTTCTGTAGCCCCATACCATATATCGGGAATCGCGCCGTGTCCGGATCAGAGTGACCCCATGGAGTCTAGCTGGTGGCGCGCTTGATTTTTGTCGCCTGAGGCCTGATATTGCGTGGCTCGCAGCCCCCGGTGCGACTGCCGGAGGGCCCTGCGAGCGAGAAAAACCGGGGCGTGTGTCCGAGTGGCCAAAGGAGACGGGCTGTAAACCCGTTGGCTTATGCCTTCGCTGGTTCGAATCCAGCCGCGCCCAGTCGTGTCGTAGCCAACTGTGATTTCCTGTCGGCCGGCGCCCACCGCCCCGGATGAGGATGAACCTCCCCAACCAGATCACCACCGGGCGACTGCTTCTGTCCGTTGTCTTCCTCTGTCTGCTGGCGACGTTCGAGTATTCGCGGCGCGCGGCACAACTCTGGATGCTCGACCTGGCCTTCGTGTTGTTTATCGTGTGCGCGTTGTCGGACATCCTCGACGGTTACCTGGCCCGACGGCATAACCAGGTGACGTCGTTCGGGCGGATTCTCGATCCCTTCGCGGACAAGATCCTGGTTTGCGGCGCGTTCATCCTGCTGTTGGGCCGCGGCTATGTCGATGAGGATGGTCAGAACGTCGCCGGACTCTCGGCGTGGATGGTAGTGATCATCGTGGCGCGCGAACTCCTGGTGAGCGGCTTGCGGGGATATTCGGAATCATCCGGCAAGCCCTTCGGGGCCAACTACTGGGGCAAGGCAAAGATGCTGGTGCAATCCGTAACGGTGCCGATCATCGTCATCTCCGTGGGACGACTGCGCGGGACGGAGTGGATCGTTCCGCTGAGGACCTTCATGATCTGGCTCACCCTTGCCATCACCCTGCTGTCCGTTGGCTCGTATCTGATGGCCTCGCGCGGTGCGCTCATGGAGCAGTCGCGTGACTGATACGATCCGCGCCGTCGTACTCGGCATCATCGAAGGGCTGACCGAGTTTCTTCCGGTATCCAGCACGGGCCACATGGTGCTCGCCATGCCGATGCTGGGGATCGACGGCGAACACGAGCCCTGGCCGGCGTTTCTTTACTTCATTCAGACCGGCGCGATCCTTGCAGTGCTGATTTACTTCTTTCGCACCCTCGTGCGGCAGGTCTTTACCATGCCGACGCGCGGCTGGAAGGATCACATCCTCACCAAGCTCTTTCTCGCGATACTCCCGGCGATCGTGATCGGGATGCCGCTCAATGACATCGCCGAGAAGTATCTTGAGAAACCGATGCCGGTGGCGATGGCACTGATTGTCGGCGGGGCGCTCATGGTGGTGATCGAACGCCGCTATCGCAGGCCCACCGGCCCGACGATCGAGCAGGTCTCCCTGCGACAGGCGCTGTACGTCGGGCTGGCCCAGTGCGTGGCGATCATCCCCGGGACCAGCCGCTCGATGGCCACGATCATGGGCGGGCTGATGGCGGGGATGCCGGGTGCCGTGGCGGCAGAGTTTTCATTCTACCTGGCCATTCCGACGCTGCTGGGGGCGGGGCTGCTCCGGGTGATCAAGCACCGGGAGGCACTGACCGGCGATCATGCCACGATCATGCTGATCGGGTTCGCCGTGTCGTTCGTCGTGGCGTGGGCGGTCGTGGCGGCCTTCATGCGATACATCCAGACGCGCCCGCTCTGGCCGTTTGCCATCTATCGGGCGGTGCTCGGAGTAGCCGTCCTCGGCTGGTACCTGACGCGCTAGGCGGCCTGTGTGGTACAAGTCCTTCTCCATGGGTCAGTTACGGTTAAGTCGATTCATCAGGGTTATGCGTACCTGACCTGTTTTTCTTCATCTGGTCGAAAAATCTGGAATCTCGGGGAAATCCCGCTAACCTTTTTCATACGTACCTGTCTGACAGATCGTGACCGTGCGTGCGGTCAACCGCGGTCGGGTAAATCGCGGAACGGGAAGATCGGGTCCTGTATTCGGAGCGTTTCGAGCCCACGGGAGGTCAGCATGTCCAGTCGCGTTTCCAGATTCGTCGTTGGCTTCGCACTCGCCGCCGGCGCCATGTTGGCAATGGGGGCGCGCGAGGCGAAGGCCCAGTACGGGTACGGGTATGGTTACAGCAGCTACAGTGGCTACGGGGGCTATTCCACGAGCTACTATCGCGCCAGCAGCTTCGGCTATGGCGGCTTTGGCGGCTGCGCGCCGGTCTATGCACCGCCTCCGCCGCCCTGCGGCCCACGCTTCGGCTACAGCGCGGGGTATGTGGGTTTCGGGGGCGCCGGCTACTACCCGCCGCCGCCTCGGCGCAGCTTCGGGTTCTCCTTTAATTACGGTCGTTCACGCGGCTTCCATCCGGGCTTCCATGGCCGTCCGTATCGCGGCGGCTTCGGACGCGGATGCAGGTAGGCGAACCCAACAAGAGGACACGGGCGAGACGCCCGTACCACCCTCATTGAGAAAGTCACTCAGGGGATCGGGTGCGTGCCCGATCCCTTCTTCTTGCGCGGGTACATCAGATCTGCCCGGCATCTTCCGGACGCGGTTCATCAAGATGAAACTTGTTCAGCATGCCTTTTAAGTCCGCGGGCCAGGGTGCGTGCACGGTGATGCGCCGCTGCGTCTCCGGATGGAGGAACGACAGACTTGCCGCGTGGAGACACAGGCGCGGCACCCTGGGAAGTGCGACCCCTCGGGCGTATGTGTCTTCTCCCAAGACAGGGCAGCCGAGGTCGGCCATGTGGATGCGGATCTGGTGCAGCCGGCCGGTCTTGGGGCGGGCTTCGATCAGCGACACGTCTTCGGATTCCTGGAGCACACGATAGGCCGTGATCGCCTGCTGACCGGTCCGGGTGAGCACCGCTTTTTTCCTTCCGGCGACGACTTCGGCGATGGGCTTCTGGATCACTCCCTGTGCCGGGCGCGGATGGCCGGCCACGATCGCCCAGTAGATTTTCTGTACCTTGCGATCGCGGAATTGCTGCAGCAGATGTTCGTAGGAAGCATTGCGCAGGGCAACGAGCACCAGGCCGGAGGTCTCCCGATCGAGCCGGTGGAGCAGGCCCCATCCGCGCGCCTCGCCAAGATTCTGCAGGAGGTTTCCATAGTCAACAAAGAGCGCATTGAGCAGACTGTCTTTCTCATGGCCCTTGCCCGGCTGGGTGACGACGCCGGACGGTTTTTCGACGACGAGAAAACTTGAGTCCGCCTGTCGAAGCACGAAGGGGATGTTCGGATTCGGTGTGACGGAATAGTCGCGCATGAGTACCCGAACCACCGGTCGACAGGAAGCGCCGACTTCGGCGGGCGCAGGTAGTGTATCCGCATGCGTCAGGCGTGAGAATCGTCTCGGCGAACGACGCCGGGACCATTGAGCGTGTGCAGAAGAAAAAGACGGACGCCGCCGCGATCAGAGGCCGACGGTGTCGGGTCGTGAACAGCAGTGCTCTCGGAAGGTTCGCGGGGAAAAGGGAGACAAACGAACCGGCACATGTCACGACCCCATCACCGCTTCGGAGGAAGCTGCAACCGGCCGATCGAGGGCGGCGTCCGTAGCTGGTGCATGGCCGCGCCGCGCGATGGAGACCCTCGCGGCGCGGCCGATGGTCATTAGCCGACGTTGAATATGGAGAGGATGGAGTTGAGAAGCTGACCCATCCATCCAAAGAGGGACTCGAAAATTGCCTGGAACGGACCAAACAAACTGCTGAGATCAGGAAGCATCGGACATTCTCCTATCGCTGAGCCCGGTGTACATCGAATTGCCCGACACAGCGCCGGGCGGACGAAGCGAGAGTAAGCAGCGCGTATGCCAGCATGCTTTGTCCTTTAATAACAGCCGCCAGTGGCGTTTGGATGATGCCGGGGCTTCGGAGTTGGGCAGAGTTGCCCATCACCTGCCGCGGTCTGGGGGCAATGGCGCTTTTCTGGGGGGCACCACCAACCTGCCTGCCCACCTTTTGCGTGCCGGGGGAGGTTTCAGCGCATTCGCGCCTGAAGATCGAGAAGGGGCCGATTCGGTCGAAGAAAGTCGCCTGCTGCACGGTTGTGCAATCTGTGGCGGAGGCCTCGTGCAGAAAAATGTACTCGGCCTGGTCGAAGCCCTGCGGCTCAGGTCCGCGGTGACCGCATTCGACGATGCCCACTGCCGGGCGGCGCGAGAGATAGGATGCGCCGAGCAGCGTGACCTTCGCCTGATCGGCCCGAGGCACATAGCCGAGGAAGCCGGCCTCCGGCGGCATGTGCGCGCGCTGCCATTGAGCAATCTGCTCGGTCTCAAACCATCTATCGGCGGTGCGGCGACGTGATCGGTCAAGCGACTGATGCGTCAGCAGCAGCTCGTATCCCAGGATCAGGGCGACCGATATGATCGCGGCTCCGCGTATCGAAGGGGAAGCGTTGAATACCGGCACATGCGCAGCTGCACTTTTTGCGGCCCAGACGATGGCCGCCCAGAAGATCGGCAGCAACGGCAGGACCAGCCGCGGTCCTTCCTCCCACGGCCAGAGGGCAAGCATGACCAGGGTCAGCAGCGCGTAGAGATCAATCAGAGAACGAAGAAGAAGAAGCCGTGCGAGAAGGAGGGCAACGACTCCCCCGCCGATGAGCCAGTCGGCGGCCATGGAGGCAGGACCCGTGAAGGCCCTCCACGCGAGATGAGCAGGCAGGATCGCGGCCTTGATGTCGGCGAGGCGCTGCGGACCGAATTGAAGCAGCCGCTCGAATTGGAGTGCTATCCCGGTGGCATCGGTGGCCTCGATCTGCCGAGCGGTTGTCCAGATCGAACCGTAGCCGTAGGCGGCGGGGTAGGCCGATTGTCGAAGGTGCCAGAGCGCGGGCAGGACGGCGAGGGCGATCAGGAAAATCGCGACGTTCATCCAGCGCATTGCAGCAGGATCGCGACGGCGCGAAGCGAGTGCAATCAGCAGGATCGGCACGAGCATGATGCCCATCGAACGAATGAGGATCGCCGCGGCCGCGAGTAAACCACCGAGCAGCAGTTCGCTTCGCCTGATCTCGGGTCGTGACTGCCAACGGACAGCAAGCCAGAGGCACCCGAGCATGGCCGGGAGAAAAGCCATCTCCGAGAGGAGCCGGGTGGACTGGATCAGCATGATCGGACTGGTCGCGAGGAGCGCGGCGGTGAGCCATGCGGACGGCCTGCCGAGAAGCGGCCGCATCAGCAACCAGGTGAGCAGCACGGAAGCAACCCAGCAGAGAAGTGAGAAGATACGGATTGCGGCAAACGGCAGCTCTCCCTGCACGATGAGCGGCGCAAGCAGAAGCGAGTAGCCGGGCGGATGCACGAGCCGGGCATCGCCCCAACCGCCCTGCTCCCAGATCGAACGGGCTGCGCCGAGGTATGCGAAGCTGTCGGGCGAGAGGCCACACCAGTCGCCGAGCGCGGGCACACCGACCAGAAGCGTCAATGCGATCAGGCCGCTTGACTGGAACAGCCACGCGCGATCCGGCCGTGCGGCATGTGTCGATGTGGGTACTTGCGCAGTCGCGCGGCGTTGTGTGAGGGTCAGCTCCAACTGGGCGGCTCCCAAACTTTTGCGATCCTGCCACGAGTTTCGTGCGGCGCTCACCAGGGAGAAGACCACCAACGGCGGGCGGATCGCGCTTCGTGGAATTCATCGACGAGCCGACGGCACTGCCCGAAGTGCAAACGCCGACCGACCGGCAAATGCTGCGTATGCTGTTCTGGAAAGTGAGATGGGCGGGATAACGGGCAGGGCTGGCTGGTAAAAAAATGCTGTGCGGCAGGCACGCCAGTCTGGTCACGAGTGTTCGGGCCGGAGAGAGGAAGGATCGTGACCGAACCGTAGGCGGCGCACCCACCGCACATCCTCTGTGGGATTAAATGGCAAGCCATGTGCCATCGCGTCGAAATTGCGAGGCGGAGCAGATTGCTCCAGTTGAGTGCGCTGAATGGAGAGACGCGCTCCTGAATGTCGGGCGAATGTCGCTTAGCGAGTCTGGAAGTGCGTGTTTCAGGACGCACCGACCTGCGGTGCGTTCTGAAGCAGGCGGAGGTTTCCGCTCTGCCGCGAGAATATCCGCAGGAGAAGCGAGGGCACTGCCCCGAACTGACGATCGAAACCGAACACTAGGTCGTGCGAACTTTCTCACGGGGAATTTCCACGGCCTCGAGTTCGCCATCGAGACCCGGTGAGGGCTGGAGGTACTGATGCTTGAACTGCTCAGAGGTTCTTGAGCGCTTCATGCGAAGTTCGCGGTCGCGCCGCACCAGCTCGCCATCGGGCAGGACGGCCAATTCCACGGCTCCCAGCCGGAAGGTCTTTCGCTTGGATTCGTATTCGTTGTTGATTCGAGCGAGGGCGGCATCCATTTCAGCGGCCAGACTGGGGCGCGTGCGGATCGCCTCGGCTTCCACGTAGAGTCGATAGTACGGCACTTCTCCCCAGCGCGGGGCGAGAACGAAATCCACGATCTGTTCGCGATCCGCTTCGAGCGCGCCGTTGGACTCCACCTCGCGGGCACAGACCTGCTGCATGGCCTGAACAACCTGGTCTTCGGTGAGTTTCTCGCCGGTCATCGAGGAGGTGTGGGCGTCACGACTGAGGAACTCGATGAGCGGGGCCTGTCCCATGCGACCCGTGACGCGGACGCGATCACCGAGATCGTAGCGGAAAAGTCCGCTGGCGTTGGTGAGCAGGAGGAAATACTCGCCCTGCTCGCGGATATCGTGCATGCGCAGAACAGTGGGACCGGGCGTGCCGTACTCCTCGGCGGGAATGAACTCGTAGAAATGTGAGGTGACCGCGAGAATGCCGGAGGCCGTGTGGTCGGCAATAGGAATGGACATGCGGCCCTCGCTGGCGATCAGGCCGATGTCGCGGACGGGGATGTCACCGAAGAAGCGAGGGAACTGGGCGCGGTAGAGGCCCATCGTTCCGCCGGTCCAGTGGGCGAGGAAGTCCATTCGCCAGTAGTCCTTCGGATAGAGCGTGCCGGTTCGGGAAGCGATGGACGCGAGCCGTGCGGCGGACTGCGGATCGGCCTTGAGCCGCGGGCGGAGTGCCGATCGCACGGCGGCAGGCACGGGCAGCTCGGACCACAGGGTGCCATCGTGAATGTCACGGATGAGTCGCTCCTTGTGCTCGTTGCCGATGCGTGCGAGCAACAGCAGCGTGGCGGGGTTCGCGGTGACGGCCCACGAGACATCTCGTGGCATGGCGAGCCGCATGATGGTGTAGTACTTGGCTGTGGGGTCGGTGATGGCAGCGACATCGGGCGGAGAGGTGTAATAGCGACGCACCAGCTTCTTCTGCGTGGCGGCCAGGAGCCCGGTGATCGCACCGCAGGGCACACCGGAAGGGGCGGCATGATCGTGCATGGAGCTGGTCACCTGGAGGATGTGGCGCAGCAACGACGCGGGGTGATCCATGATCGCCTTGAGGCCCCAGATGTTCCATCCGGCGCGGCACTCGGCGAGTACTTCCCTGGTGATGGGGATGTACTTGGGCTGGTCGGTCGTGCCGCTGGTCAGGGCGAACATGAGGATGCGCTCGCCGGGGGCGAAGAGCGCATCGACGCGGCCTTCGCGGACTTGTTCGATATAGGGCGAAAGGTCGCTGTAGCTTCGGACGGGCACCTGTCGGACAAAATCCTCGTACGTACGAATACGATCAAACCCATGACTGCGACCGAAGCGGCTGGGAGCCGACCGCCGGATGAGCTTCTCAAGACCGCGGGCCTGCACGCCGTCGGCGTCGTTCACGGCGCGGAAGAATCGCCTCGCGACCGCTCCGGCGTGGGAGCTGGCGAAAAAGGCGAGAATCGAATCGAGGAAAGATCGCTTGTGCACCGGTGAATTGTCGCACAGGAGCGGCCGCAGGTGAAGGATCAGTTCGAATCAACTTCGGAAGAATCTGCAGCAGCCAGTGCGGGTTGTTTCTCGCGCGAGCTGTCCGGCACAACTCGAGTTGCGAGACCCGTTTTGTCGGTTTCGGTGGAACGCGCGAGCGGTTCCGCGGACGGCAGGCGGGCAGGCACCGGCGCCGCGGAGCCGTCCTCGGCAGCGGTGAAAGAATGCGGCTTCGCCAGACGACCCAGGGCGGTCTCGACGAAGCGGCCTTCCATGTACATGTTTCCGGGGTCTTCCCGGCGTGCCAGGTAACGATCGAAGAACTGCACGATTCGCCGGGCGTATTCCTCGGGCACCAGGTCCACGGACTGATTGTGTTTGGCCGCCGCGACGATCCAGAGGAACTTCGGCTGCGCGGAAAGGGCGTAGAGAAGGCGGGACTGTTCAACCGGGATGTAGCTGTCGCGTTCGCCGTGGATGAAGAGCATCGGCCGCGGGATCATGCGGGTGAGGGTCTTTCGGACGGAGGGAAACGTGCACTTGAACTTAACGCGGCAGGTCAGGAACAGGCACCAGCGGAGAAACTGCCAGAACTCCGGCGGGTGATTTTCATAGACAAACTTGACCTTGGCGAAGATCTTGGCCCATCGCTGCATGAGATGTTCGAGGGTGCAATCCGAGGAGAAGGCGCCGTCGGTGACGATCGCCTTGACGGAGGTGCACGACTCACTTGCAAGAATGGCGGCACACGCGCCGCGGGAGATGCCGAAGATGCCCATCTCGATGGGTCTGCCCTGTTCTTCCAGCCATTGCTCGACGAAGGCGATGGCCCCCATCATGTCTGCGACTTCGCGGTCGCTGGCCCACTGCCGCGGCGTGTAGCCCTCTTCGGCAGCGCTGGCGCCGTGGCCTCGGAAGTCAAAAGAAAAAACATCGTAACCCGCCTGAAGCAAAGAGCGGCAGTAGCGCGCGCAGCTAAGTCGATTGCTCTTGAATTCCGGGGCGAAGAGGATCATGCCGCGCCGTTCGACGTTCGGTGGCGGGTGCATCAGAATGCCGCGGAGGCGGATTCCGTCGGTGGCGTAGAAATCCTGCTCCTTACCCGGAATCGGTCGAAAACCGACCTGCGGGACTGAGAGCGGCGGCAGGGTATCGCTGATGATGTTCAGACAGATTCGGACATACTTTGCAAGAATCAGGGCGGGGATGACGACGAGCAGCAGGAGTGTCAAAACAATCGAGGAGAGGGCCCAGTTGTGATAGAAAACCTTCCAGACGGCGGTAAGCCCGTCGGCGAGGATGGTGCCCGTGGAAATCAACCGTTCATACCTCCAAGTTATCCTGAGCGGGCATGATAGGAGTAAAACGGGCCGCTGACTAGTTCCCTTGATGCGGGCCGACAATATCGGACGAAAGTGTCCTTTGATCAAGAAACCTGAATCCCATCGTCGTATCTGATCGACGTGCTGCGCAACACTTGAGCAATGCTTTTATCGGGCTATTCGTCCAATTAGTAACCTGATAAGGAGTATCGGCAATGGGTACCTTACTTCGGGGAAAACACGTGAAAACCGCCACAGGAAATAGGTATTTTCAGCAATATCGGAAATCGAATGAAGGCGGCTCCCTAAAGGTCCGAATGGAGGGGGGCGTCGGACCGCGAATCTCGCGGCTGACGACCTCGCCCACAACCCGCCGAGGCATCAACCCAAGGGTGCCGAAGCGGTCTTCCCACCAGGCCGGGGCCTTCAGCAAGGCCTCGGCTTTTTTTATTGGCTTTTCAAGCAGAGGCAGAGATGAGTGCGCACAACAGACGCTCCGCATCTAGAGATTTCGTAGCGTGCCAGTGTTTACTCACAAACGACTTCCGAGTTCCTGCGGCTACGCATTCTCGGCAAAGAAGCATGGACGGAACGCCCATACCACCCTCGCTTCACTGGGCTATTATTGATCGAGGAGGCGGCGGGTGAATTCCTGGATGTCCCGGCCGTCGATCTCGCCGTCGCCGTTGAGATCGGCATTGAGGGGATCACAGGAGGCATTCGCAGCACGGAAGGCGTCCTCATCCAGTATCGCTTGTGAGAAGCCGGGCACGTCATTGATGCTGATGGCGCCGTCGCAGTTCATGTCGCCGCGCGGAGAGGCGCAGGCCTCGGTCACACCGCGGAAGGTGGGCGAGAAGTTCGGGAAAACGGTAGTGAGGTTACTGTTGGCCAGCCGGTGCTGAATGATTTCGGCGAGAATATCGCGGTAGTCGATGGTCGTCTGGAGGTCCCGGCCCTCGAAGAGCTGTTCGGGCTGGAGACCGGGCCAGTTGGTCAGGACGCGGCCGCCGGCGATGTGGTTGCCGAGGACGATCATGGCGTTTCCGTGGCCGTGATCCGTGCCCTTGTTGCCGTTTTCCTCGATGCGGCGGCCGAATTCAGAGACGACGACGACGGTAACGTTTTTCCCGTTGCCGGCGAACATGTCCGCATGGAAGGCGGCGAGGCCTGCCGCTAAATCAGTGAGCTTGGTGGCGAGGATTCCTTCGCGGGCGCCCATCTCGATGTGGTGATCCCAACCGCCGATGTCAACCTGAATGGCTTCGACGCCGATCTCGGCGCGGATGAGCGCGGCGGAGGATTTGAGCGACTGGCCAAAGGGCGAGTTCGGATAAGCGGTGTTGCCCTGCGACTGGTAGCCGTTGAAGTTGATGGTCGCGAGCAGGTCGATGGTGGCCTGCGTGGTGATCGCGGAGGTCTTGAGCGGGTCGTCGGTCTGCTGATAGAGGTTGGTCAGCGCACTGCGACGCGCGGGACGCGTCGCGGCATTGCCCTGCAGGTTGAAATCATTGGGCTTGGGAATCGGCAACGAATCCGGAGCGCCGTGAAGGGTGCGCTGCAGACCGAAGTTGAGACCGATGGCTCGAAGGATGGAACCAGGAACCATCGGGGCGCTGGTCATCAGATGCCGCCCGAGCCAGCCGCTGAAGATCACAGGGTCGTTGGGGTTCGCATACTCCATGACCTTCATGGCGTCGAAGTGCGAGCGGGTGGTGTCGGTCGAACCGCAGGCATGAACGAAAAGCAGGTCGCCATTCTGATAGGCGGGCAGGAGCGGGGCCATGTAGGGTGGAATGCCGAAGAAGCCGTTGAGGTCGATGGCGGCAAAGGGGCTTCCGCTGTCGGGCTGCGGGATGTTGAGCGTCGGGCGGGCGGCGTAATAGGCGCTTTCGAGATAAGGGACGCACATGGTCAGCCCATCGACTGCGCCGCGCAGGAAGATGGAGACGATGACATCGCGGGCTGCACAGAACTCGCTGGCCAGGGCGACGCGCGGCAGCCATGCGGGAACGCCGGCGGCGATGATGCCTGCGCCGGTTGCGCCGAGAAACTGCCGCCGGGACAGTTCCATGTATTCGCGACAACCCAGTCCGTCACACCTGCTCATTCGACAACCTCTTATCGGTCATGCCCGCGGGCGGGGCATCAGTACCATTGGTAACTCGGTGCGGAAGCGGCCAGCCCGATGGCATCGCGGATGATGCCTTCGGTGGGTGAACCAGCGCCGAGATAGTTGAGAAGGAGGGCCTTTTCCGAAGCGGGCATTCGACCACCAAAGAGCCGTTGATCGATGCGGTCGGCGACGGCTGCGGAGGTCGATGCGCCGTCGAGGAACGCGGCAAGATTGATCGACGTATCTGCGATTCCGTTGTTGGCGAGAATCGCGGAAAAGTTCCATCGCGGAAGAAGCAGGCCCGACCAGGCATCGAGCCGATCGGGATAACCATCCGGTGGGCTGTGGTAGAACGGATGATGACCGGCGCTGCTGTAGAGATTTCTCAATGCGGAGCCGGTGAAGAACGGCTGGGGATTGATCTGCGTCTTGGTGGCCCGCATGGTGGAGGCGAACAGGTGGAACGGTCGCTTGAACTTGGGTGCGGCCGTCGAAGGATTCTCGGTGGTGAAGAGGGTCCGCAGCATGGCCTTGATGTCGCCGCCAGTGTTCATGTAAGTCGTGGTCACGGCGTCGACGAGGGTCTCGGACGGGTTGTAATCCCAGAAGCGCTGGCAGAGCTTGCGGGAGATGAATCGGGCCGTACTGGGATGATGTGCAAGAATGTCGAGCACGGTCAGGCCGTCGTTAAAACCTCCGCCAGCGGGAATCTGGGTGCCGAGAACGACCTTGGGGCCGTTGTCGTGCCATTCGGGGCGATAGAGGAACTCCCACGTGCTGCCGGAACCGTAGCCGTAGTGCACGGTCCAACCGGTGAAGCAGCGGGCTACTTCTTCGACGTCTTCCTGGGTGTATCCGCCGCCAACATCCATGGTGTGGAGTTCCATGAGCTCGCGGGAATAGTTTTCATTGGGACTCGTGCCGTTGCTGATGACGTTGTCGAGGTAGAACATCATCACCTGCGACTGAGCGGTTGCGGCGAGCAGTTGTGGGAAGGTGCCGAGGGCGTGCTGGCGGATGGCCAGCCGCAGCCAGAGCGGGAAGAGCCAGGGAATGTGGCTCTTGTTGATATCGACGTTGAAGTGGTCGGTCCAGAACTCGACCATGCGCTCGAGGAGTTGGCGCTTGCTGTAAACGGCGCGGACGATGGTGGATTCCGTCACCTGATGGACGGTGACCTGCGGCTGGACGCTGTGAAGATTGTAGGGGTTCCAGTTCAACCGCAGATAGCTGGAGATTAACGAGTCGCATGCATTGTCAGGGATCGCCTCCGGATTGAGATGGTGCTCCAGATAGCCGTGGTACCCGAGGGTATCGGCCAAGAGCTGCTCCTCCTCGGTCCAACCGAAGGTCAGGCGATTGACGAGGAACCGGTTCGCAGAGGGCTGCGGGGCCGCCTGGGTGGCGGAAGGACGCATCGCAGCCAATGATGAGAAACCGGCGAGCAGGAGTGACCGACGCGAAAGGACAGAATCGCCGCTGCGGGACGAAGTCCCACCGGCAACCTGCTTTGCAAGGCGTTCGAGCAGATTCAGCATGTTTCCCGCTCCGCCCTGTCCGCTCTGGACCGGCCCTTCTCATGCCCGCTCTGAATGAGCGCGATAACCATTCTACCTTCTCTAAGGATCAAATCAACGTCCGTCATTTCGTGCGAGTGGCGACCCGTACATCCACTGTTGGGTGGCGACCGCTTAGTTCCCAAGCAGCAAGGTCAGGAAACCGGGCACGTCAGCCATCGTAACCGCCTGGTCGCTGTTTATGTCGCAAGCGCATAATTCCTCACCCTGCGGGGGCTGGCCGGTCAGGATTTCGATAAACCTTTGAAGATCCAGCGCGTTAACGACGTCGTCTTCGTTAACGTCTCCAAGGATCGAATTTGCGCAATCGTCACACACGTCGCCGATGCCGTCGTTGTCGGTATCGGACTGGTCCGGATTCGGGACGGTCGGGCAGTTGTCGCAGCCGTCGACCACGCCGTCGCCGTCGGTATCGATCGGGCAACCGTTCGGCAGGACCGGAGTCGCGCAGGCCGGTGTGCCGGGGCACTGGTCCTGATCGTTCAGCACGCCGTCGCCGTCGTCATCGAGGATGGAACAGCCATTGCCGTCAACCGGTTCGCCCGTCGCGGTCGCAGCGCAAAGATCGTTGACATCCGGCACGCCATCGCCATCGGTATCCGCGAGGGCTGCGATGAAGAGATTGTCGTAGAAGGCGTGATCGTCACCACCGCCATCGAGATGATACAGGTCAATATCGGCGAGGGTGTTGTTGGACTCGGGGACAAAGGGGACGTTGTAGGCGACGCGCGTGCCGTTGAGATAGACGCTGTAATTCCTGGCGGACGGCGCGTAGTTCAGATTGACGCGCAGGGCATTCCAGGTGCCGCGGGTCACGGTCACGCCGGTGACCTGAAAGGCGTTGCCGGACCAGACGAGGAGCCGATCCTGCGCGTCGATGATGACAGCCGCGACGCGGCGCGAGACGGGCAAGGAAGTGTCGTAGAGATCGATCCCCCAGCCGGCGCTCTTCGGGCCTGCGCCGGCGCTGAGGAACATGTCCCAGGTGATCTGGATGATCGGAGCGGAGGCAATCTGAACGGAGTGATTCAGCTCGCGCCAGTACCAGTCGGCGCTGGTGATCACGACCGATGCATCGCACCGAAAGGACATCAGACCGGTCTTGGCGAAGGAACTCTGGACGACGCCGCGGCCGGGGGTTGCTGGGTCATCTGTGGACTGCCAGCCGTCCTGGCCGAGGAGGTTCCCGTTGACAAATGGCGGATTCTCGAAGCCGGTCTGATAGAGCACCTGAGCTGTGGACGAGGCGGTACCGCAGAAAACGATCAGGATTGCCAGGAAGGCGGGACGCATGAAACGGATACCCCTCACGCCGCGGCCTTCGGGAGGATCCGAAAGTCGCGGAGCAGATGAAGGCCTCGTCGGCTCGCGGAGAGTGAGGCGGGTCAGAAGCTTCTTTCACCCTGCAACTACAGGATATCCGGCCGGCCGGCCGGATTCAAGATCGGCCAACGTCCCGGAAACTGCGATCGCCGACAGTAAAACCGATCTATCCGGCCATCGTCTGAAATTATCGCCTCCCGTGAGGCATTCGCAGGATGCGGGACTGCTGATGTCACGAGTCCGCAAGGAGCTTGAAAGTCCGGATCGTCGTCGTGCATCGTCCGCACGATCAACCGAGCCGATTCGTCCCCCGATGCGGTAATGTGAAGATTACGTTGAAGATTACTCTATTGAAGCAGGAGGGCCGCGAAGCCGGGAATATCGAGGTGGTCCACCACGCTGTCTTCGTTGCAGTCTCCGGCGCAGCGCTCGTATCGCTCGGCATGATCGCCCATGACCAGCTCGACGAAGCGCCGGAGGTCGTGGCTGTCGACGAGCAGATCGACGTTGATGTCTCCTGGGATGGTCTCGGGGCATTCGTCACACGGCGTACCGATACCGTCACAGTCGATGTCCGGCTGCCAGAGGCCCTGATCGTTCACCAGTCCGAGGAGCAGGGCGCAGTCTCCAAACGAATCGCCAGAATGGTACGTCACGAATGGGTTGTGGTGTTCAGGACAACTATCACAGCCGTGGAAAACACCATCGGCGTCGGTGTCGACAGGGCAGCCATTGGGGGTCACCAGATTGACGCAGGCAGGCATCACCGGACATTCATCAAAATCATTGGTGACACCGTCGCCATCGTCGTCGAGCAAAGAGCAGCCGTTCGCGTCGATCGGCTCACTGTCAGCCGTGCTCGGGCACAGGTCGGAGAGATTGGGAATGCCGTCGCCGTCCGCGTCGTCCGGCGCGATGACCGAGAGATTGTCGAAGAATGCGTGATCGGTGCCCAGTGCGTCGATGTTGTAGAGGTCCACATCGGCGAGGACATTGGTCGTGTTTGGCGAGAAGGAACGATTGAGCGCTACGAGCGTACCGTTGAGGAAGACCACGACTTTTCTTTTACCGACGGCGTAGTTCATGTCCACTCGGAGCGCATGCCACTGGTCCCGGCTTACGGTGAAGCCGGTGTCGTAGAAATTGTTGCCGTTCCAGACGAGGAGGCGCCCCTGGGCATTGACGATCACCGCCGTCACCCTGCGCTGAAGCGGGACAGAATGGTCGTAGACGTCGATTCCCCAGCCGGCGCTCCTCGGCCCGACGCTGCTCGCAAGGTACATGTCCCAGGTGATCTGAATTACAGTCGCTGCGGATACGTTGACCGCATGATACAGATCCTTCCAATACCAGTCGGCACTCGTCGTGACGACGGAGGCATCAAATCGAAAAGCCCGCATGCCGGTATGGGCAAAGGCGCTTTGAACGATGCCGCGGCCGATGGTCGGAGGATTGTTGGTGGAATGCCAGCCCTGCTGTCCGAGCAGGTTACCGTCAAAATAAGGCGGGCTTTCGAAATCGGTCTGGTAAATGATCTCGTCTGCGCGGATCGGCAGAGTGATGAGTAGTATCAGCCACGCAGCTACGGCCCGGCGCATGACAAGTTTCCAGTTTCGCGCGGCGGCGCGAATACACGCGGTGCGGCGAAGCCCCCGGCCCTGCTCGAATGAGTACAGATGAGAGTTTGCCCGCTCCGAATGTGCAGGATAACACAGGTCTGATTGCGATTCAAGAAGCGGCGGCGGACGCTTGAACCCGTCTGTCTTTGATATCGGTCATCCTGGCAAATCCAATTCGGCGTGCATCAAAATGGAGCCCCGACCGGCTTGCGTCGGGGCTGTACCCGAGAGGATGAATACGGCACTGTCGGCCGCACTCACTTTTTTTGCAGTAGACCGCGAGTCGCCGACTTGCTCGAAACAACATCGCGTTTGGATCGAGACCATCGCGTTCTTCGCCCGGTATGAAGGACAACGAAGCCGGCCACGAGCGCCCCCAGCGGCATGACGGCACCGGCACCGCAGATGACGGACTCCTGTGCGGAAGTCGACTGTGGCACCGCATCACTGCGTGAGATGCCGGGCGCGCCGGGATCGATGATGATACCGTTGGCGATCAGGTCCGCATCGCCGCGAAGTCCATCGACGAATGTCAGGGTAATGACATTGCCGGAGATTTCGGCGCCGGTTGTGCCGTCGAACTGAAAATCGTACCAGTGCGGCGAGGGCTCGTCCGGTGTCGGACCATACTTGTAATACTTGTTGAATGTCGTTCCTTCCGGCACGTGAACAAAGATCTGTACCACAACGGTCGCACCGGGCTTGATGCCTTCGATGGTGAAGCTGATAAAGCCGGCGGCGAAGTTGATGCCTGCCGGGGCGTCGTCCGGTGCCGGATTGTCGCCTGCCTTGACGTGGATCAGGATTGTCCCCTCGGGCGCGGCAACGGTCACCCAGTCGCCGTTCGTGTTGAGCACGGAGCGGACGTGGTCCTGCTGGTCATCCGGGATGCCGTCGAAATTGCCGTCCACCGGCGGCGGTGTGCCGCCGCAACCGGCGATGGGCGAGTAGACGCAACTCCCATCTACGCAGGCGTCGAGCGTGCAGGGGTCTTTGTCGTCGCAATGTGCATCGGAGAGACACTCGAAGCAGCCATCCGCAACATCGTCGCAGTATTCCGCCTCGTCGCATGGAGGCGTGCCGGACAGGCACACACCGTTTTCGCAGGTCTCCATTCCATTGCAGAAGTTGCCGTCGTCGCACGGCGTGATCTGGCTGCAGGAGCAGCCCTGTGGATTGATTCCTTCCCCGGGCGGCGTGTTGGGGCAGAAATCGTCCGTGTCGCAGACGCCGTCGAGGTCGGAATCCGCACAAAGGCGAGCCAACCATGCTGCGCCGAAGCCGTTGGGGTCAATGCCCCATCCGACGATGGTTCGCCCGTCGTCTGAAATGCCTTGCGCCGCGTTGAGGGTCCAACCGGTGAGGTCAAGACCGTAGCTGATCAGGACGCTTTTGAGATTTCGCATGCCTGTCGCCGGTGTCCAGACGAAGGCCTCGCGTCCAGCGGCGGTGGTTCCTTCACCGACCACGACTGCGCCGTTGGACGAGGCATCCCACGCGGCGCTGTAGAACGTACCGCCGGGAAAATCACCAAGCCGAATGACTCCGGTGGCCTCCGTCCAGACGAAGGCCTCTCGATTGAAGGGCGGTGTCGTCGGTTGACCGTTCCCAACGATTGCAATGCCATCGGTCGAGATGCCGTACGCCGAGAGGGTTCGAAAGTTATCCGGCTCGCCGGAGAGATGCGTCATTCCCGTGGCGGAGGTCCATCTGAAGGCGCCGAAATTGAATGGTTCCATCCCGCTTGCACTCTCACCGACGATGATCGAGCCGTTTCCGGAAATATCCCAGGCAATGGAATTGCCGCTTCCGCCGGGAAGTGTGCCAAGACTGACCATTCCACCGGCTGCCGTCCAGCGAAAGGCACGGAGCGGTTGGACCGAAGTCGTCTGGACGGAACCGACGACCACTGATCCATCGCCAGAGACGCCGAGGGCCTCGCTTCGGCGCAAGGGCTGACCGGGAAGGCCGCCAAGTCCGACCATTCCGGAGGAGGTCCAACGGAAGGCCTCGGTCCAGCCGGGCGTGAGCGCGCTGGAGCTTCTGCCGACGATCACGGCACCGTTGGAGGAAGCGCGAAATGCCTGGCTCCAGAACTCGCCGCCGGGCAGATCACCGAGGCCGACCATTCCGCCGGCCTGCGTCCAGCGAAAGGCCTCGTTGCCGGAAGCAGAGGAGCCGCGACCGACCGCAACGAGACCGTTTGCAGAAATGCCCAGTCCCATGCTGTCGAACACGCCGCTGGGTAGATCACCCAAGCCCTGAAAGCTCGGTCCTGGCTGTGCAAGCGTGGCGGGAATCGGTGTTGCCAGAAGGAGTGCAAAAGTCAGCGTGACGTTGACTGCCGGACGAATCTGCTGTGCGGCTCCCATTTTGATAACCTCCAGATAATGCATCGCATACCTCGAGCAGCTTGAATACCGCGCTCGGCGGGCCCGCAGAGGGCACGGCGGCGCTGTAGTCGGGGTACGCTCCCCACAGAAATACTCCTGACCGAGATGAATCTCACACGCGAATCGGATCCAAGTTCGTCAATGAACGGGCCAAGCGGATTCTGGATTGGAGAAGCCGGGTCGCCCATTGCGGGCGTGAGAACTCGATCTGCATGGTGTATGACAGAAAGGAAAGCCCCGGTCATGGCGCAGCGATCCGACGCCATGCCTGCCCGACAGCGTGGATCGAGTAAGATAGGTGTCCGGAAAGGACACCTCTTTTGGATACCACGCGTCCGAGTTTGCTGTTACGCATCCGGAACCGCGACGACGAAGCGGCCTGGGGCACGTTCGACGGAATCTACCGGCCGCTGCTCCAGCGATATGCGCTGGCCTGCGGCCTGAAGCAGAGCGACGCCGAGGACGTGGTACAGCACTGCATGGCGGCGATCCACGAGAAGATCGGCGCGTTTGACTACGACCCGCAGAAGGGTCGCTTCAAGGCATGGCTGCGGACGATCGTCCAGAATCGCGTGCGGAACCTGGTCCGCAGCCGAAAGGAACAGGGCGACCGAGACGCGCAAATCGATCGACTTGAATCGCGCGAGCAATCGCCCGAGGACGTATTCGATCAACTGTGGATGCAGGAGCATCTCTGGCACTGCCTGGAGCAGGTTCGGAAGGATGTGGAGGAATCGACCTACCGGGCGTTTCAGATGTACGTTCTTGAACAGCGGCCGATCGAGGAGGTCTGCCGCGCGCTGAACATGCGATCGAACCTGGTCTATACCATCAAGTGGCGACTGACGGAAAAAGTCGCCGAGCGGATGCGGGAACTCATCGGCGATGCGGATTGAGATCATGACGCAATGTCCGAGCGATACGATGCTGGTCGCGTATCATGCCCGCGAGCTGCGTGAGACGGACCATGCGGCGATCGACGAGCACCTGCGGCAGTGCGATGCCTGTGCACGTCGTGATGCCGCCATGGTGGCACGACACGAGAGCTGGGTTGGTCGGCTTCGGCAGGCGGGGTTGCCTGAAAGGTGCGTGGAAAGTCAGATCCGCCCGGCTGGGCGGACCGGCTCGGGCAGCGGTGCGTCGCCATCGGCCGGCGCGGCGGCATCTACTCCTCTCGGCGTGAACGAGTCTACTGCTTTGATCGGCGTGATCGCCGGTTACGACCTTGAACGGGAGCTGGCGCGCGGCGGGCAAGGCATCGTCTACAAGGCGATTCAGCGATCGACGCGGCGGCACGTGGCGCTGAAGGTCCTTCGCGAAGGCCCGTTCGCATCGCTTTCGGCACGGCGGCGATTCGAGCGGGAGATCGAGCTGGTCGCCGGACTGCGGCATCCAAACATTGTGCAGGTCTTCGACTCGGGCGTAGCGGCGGACGGTCGGCACTACTTCGTCATGGACCTTGTGCGCGGCGAGCGGCTCGATCAGTACGCCGGCACGCACAAGCTGGACCTGCGCGGCCGGCTGGCACTCTTCGTGCTGGTCTGTGATGCGGTTAATCACGCTCATCAGCGCGGCATCATCCATCGTGATCTGAAGCCATCGAATGTAATTGTGGATGAGCAGGGTCAGCCGCGGGTACTCGATTTCGGCCTGGCGCGGATGGCCGAGAGCGAGCCCGATGCAGGCATCACGGCGACAGCCATGCTCGCCGGTACGCTGGCTTATCTCTCGCCTGAGCAGGCGCGGGGCAGGCCTGATGAGCTGGATATTCGCAGTGATGTGTACGCGCTGGGCGTGGTGCTGTACGAACTGGTGACGGGGGCATCTCCGTACCCGGTAGAGGGCGATATGACGACGGTGCTTCGTCACATCGTGGAAACGCCCCCGCTGCGACCGAACGCGGCCCGCCGATCGAGCGGCGGCCGTGGTGCATCGATCGACGGCGAGTTGGAGACGATCCTGCTGACGGCGCTGGCAAAGGAGCGCGAACGTCGCTATCAGACGGCGGGCGAACTGGCACGGGACATCCGGCAATACCTTGCAGGCGAACCGATCGACGCGAAGCGCGACCGCCGCTGGTACCTCATGAAGAAAGCAATACGGCGCTATCGCACTGCGGTTGCGGCCGCGGCGATGGTCTTCGTGGTCGTCCTCGGTTCGGCGGTCGCCCTGGGTGTGATGTATCGGCGGCAGGGCGCTCTGCTGAACGAAGTGACTCGGCAACAGCAGCTCGCGGAATCGGCACAGACCCTTGCGGTCGAACGGTTCGAGGACCTTCGGAAACTGGCTCGCTCCTTTATCTTCGAACTCAATCCGCTCCTGTCGAATCTACCGGGTTCGACGAAGGCCCAGGCCTTTATTGTGGAAACGGGACTGGCCTATCTCGATCGGCTGGCTCGGAGCGACGCACTGACGGAGGACTTGAAGAACGATCTGTCCGCCGCGTACTTCGCGATCGGCGATATTCAGGGCGATCCGGAGTCGGACAACCTGGGCGATCCGACCGGTTCACTGGAGAGCTATCACAAGGGACTTAAGCTGCTGTACGAATTGACCGGACCGGTGCCGGAAAAGATGGCGCATCTGAGTACGCACTGGCTTGTTCACATGCGCCTATCCAAGGTGTACTTCGCCCAGGGTATGCGGGACGAGGGGCGGGAATATGAGCAGAAGGCAGTGGCGCTGGCGGAGCGAATGTACGCCAAGGATGCGACGGATGCTCGGGCGCGTTCGAACCTGAGCTACGTGCGTGGATTGCAGGGGGATCGCCTGCGCTCCCGTGAGCAGTTTGAGGAAGCGCTGGCACTCTACCAGGAAGCCGCCGAGCTGGCCCGACCTCCGGAAGGCACACAGCTCAGCGTCCATCAACGCCACGGTCTGGCGCAGACGCACGGGGCCATCGGTCAGGTGCTCATCCGCCTTGGACGGATGGAGGCGGCGCTGGAAGAATACCGCGAATGTCTGACGCTGCTCGCGGAACTGGTCAAAGAGGTCCCCCGCCACGCGCGGTTTCTCAATGATCTGGCCATCAGTCACGAACGCACGGGCTTCCTGCAGCAGACGCTGGGCCAACCGGAGGAGGCCGTGAAGCATTTCGAGGCATCCATCGCCATGTCGGAATCGCTGCTGGCCGTCGAAGCCAACAACGCGCCGGCAAAGGCCAATCTTCTGTCGACGCTGTCGCGATTGGGTGAAATCCACCTGGCGCGCGGTGATGTAGAACAAGCACGTGATGCCTTCGAGGTCTCGGCCCGCTACGCAAAGGAGATGTATGAGAAGTTTCCGCAGGACAGCAGCCGGCGACGGGACTGGGCGGTCGTGTTTTACAAGCGGTCGGAAGTGAATCGGTATCTGGCGGACCGAGAGGGCATCGCGCCGGATGTACGACTCACGCATCTGCGAGCGGCGCGGGAAGACCTGAGGGAGTGTCTCGGCGAATTTGAAGGCATGCGCGAAAGCGGAATCATCTGGCCGAGCGACGCCGGTGTGCCGGACATGCTTGCAGAGGAGATCGAGAAGCTTGACGCGGCGATTCTCGCGATGGAGAGCACGCCGTCATCTCCCTGATTCCAAGCCAATGATTCACGCGGCGCGATGTCCGGATTTTGACGGGCGCACGTGCCGTGAATAAACTCCATTCTCGATCGCCGGCGGCGCGGTCCATCGTTCAATCCGACATTACACCTGCTTTCGGAGGTGCGACGTGCGAATCGTTCGACCCCGCTGGTTGATTCTCTGTTTCCTGCTGCTTGTGTGCTGGAGCGGCTGCGTATTCGGTCCGACGGCGCTGCAGATGAGCCGGGCCAGCTACAACGAGGCGATTCAGCGGACGACGAATGAGCAGCTTCTGCTCAATCTCGTGCGCTTGCGCTATCGCGACGTGCCGTTTGTTCTCGAGGTGGGCAGCGTCTCGGCGCAGTTTGAGCTGCGACAGGATGCCTCGGCGGTGGGAACGCTTCGGGAAAATGTCGGGCCGAGCAAGCCCAATCCGCATTCGCTCGATGTGGGGATGGGCGTCACTTTCTTTGACCGCCCCACCGTGACGTTTTCGCCGGTGCAAGGGCAGGAATTTGTTCAGCGGCTGATGACGCCGCTGACGCTCGAGACGATCGTGCTGCTTCAGCGCTCGGGCTGGAGTATCGAGCGTGTCCTGCGGCTGACGGTGCAGCAGATCAACGGCGTGGATAACGCAACGCGGGCGACCGGCCCAACGCCGCAGCATGTACCGCCCTATCGGGAGTTTGCCCGGGTCTGCGAGCTGATTCGCGTACTGCAGCTACGCCGCGACCTGGCCATCGGATACGTCACGAAGGACGTGCCGATCTCGGATCCGATCGCGCTCACGGGCATCTCGGGGGAAACGCTGATAACCGCGGCGAAGGAAGGTTACCGGCTGATGCAGCCGGATGGTGGCAAAGCGAGATATGTCCTGATGGGACCGCGGCAGTACCTGGAGCTGTTCCTTTCGGAGTCGGCGCTTGCATCGCCGGAGGTCAAGGAGCTGTGCGGACTGCTCGGCCTGGCGCCGGAAAGGAAACACTACGAGATTGTGCAGATCGGCACTGATCTGATCGATCACGCCGCTACGCACGGGTCGAGGGACACGCTGGCCATCGGCACGCGGGCGCTGCTCGGGATCATGTTTTACCTGTCGCAGGGGATCGAAGTTCCCTCGCTGCACGAGTATCTTGGACTGGTCACGGTGACGCGCGATGAGCAGGGACTGCCCTTCGACTGGAACGAGATCACCGGTGATCAGCTTCGTGTACGATGTTCGATCCTTCAACCGAGAAATGCGGCGGTGGCGGTGAAGTACCGCGGCTGGTGGTTTTTCGTGGAAGACAGCGACCTCGATTCCAAGGCGACGTTTACCCTGCTAGCGCAGTTGATGTCGTTGCAGGCGGGCGTGGAGGCGGGGCCGGGACCGGTGCTGACGCTGCCGTTGGGCGGCTGAGCGTGAGAAGAACGATCCGATGAACCGATCACGTTCGATTGAGAAGGAGATACACATCCTTGCGCCGGTGGAGGCGGTTTGGCACGCACTGACGGACGCGGAGGAGTTGACGCGATGGTTTCCGCTGGAGGCGCGGGTGACACCGGGCGAGGGTGGCACGGTCTGGATGTCGTGGAAAAATGAGTATCAGTTCCAGACGCCGATCGCAGCATGGAAGCCGAACGCGCACCTGCGCTTGATTTACATGGAGCCGACGTCGGCGGCGAAGCCGGGTGAGCCGGGGATTCCTTTTGAGGTGCCCTATAGGGTGGCACTCGATTATCACCTGGAGGGGCGGGTGGGCGAGACGGTCTTGCGATTGGTGCATTCAGGTTTTTCGTCGGATGCCTCGTGGGATTCGCAGTACGAGGCGACGGTCGCGGGGTGGGAGTTTCAGCTTGCCGGGCTCAAGCTCTATCTGGAGCGGCATCGGGGGACGCCGCGGCGGTGTATCGTCTGTCGTGCCATGCGACCGACACTCACGCGCGAGGAGGCGTGGGGGCGGCTATGGGGAGATGGCGGGCTGGCGGCGCGGGCTCATCGACCTCCGGGCGAAGTGGGCGTGCGGTACGCGATCACGACGGCGGCAGGGGATCATCTGGAAGGCATCGTGGAGAACTGGTCACCACCGGTGAATTACTGCGCGACCGTGACGACGCTGAACGACGCATGGATGCGGGTTCATCTGGACGAACTTCAGCTTTTCGGCGTGCGCGATACGAACTTGTGGATCTCCACATTTGCCCTGCCGGAGCAGCAGGTGTACGACCTGCAAGGACGGTTTGACGGGTTGTTCGCGCGGTTGTTCGGCGGGAGGGCATGAACGATTGGAGAGCGCGTCTCGCGGTTCCACACTTCGCAATCCGTCGGATACTTGCAAGTTTCCGACAATCCTGCACTAATGCAATGATTGCCGCGCGAGCTTCGGCAGGCCTGACCGGGGCTCGGGTGCAGGCGGTTCAGGTTTCTGTTGCATTCGATTGAACATCGCTCGTACTCGTTCATGGTGAGGTGCGATTCATGCGTTGGTCCCGCTATCTGATTCCCACGACGAAGGAAGTGCCGAAGGATGCAGTCGTCGCGTCGCATCAACTCATGCTCCGGGCGGGGCTGATCCGCCAGCTTGCGGCGGGGATTTATTCGTATCTGCCGCTGGGCTATCGGGCGCTGCGCAAGGTCGAGCGGATTGTGCGAGAGGAGATGGATCGTGCCGGGGCGATTGAGCTGCACATGCCGGTCATGCACCCGATCGAGCTGTGGCAGCAGACGGGTCGGACGCAGGCGATGGGCGACGTGCTGCTTAAGCTGCGGCCGGTCAAGGATGGGGATGAGTCGGACTGGCGGGCGCAGACGGTGCTCGGGCCGACGCACGAGGAGCCGGTGACGGAGATCGCCCGGGCGTATCTGAACAGTTACAAGCTGCTGCCGGTGAATCTTTATCAGATTCAGGTGAAGTTCCGTGGCGAGGCGCGGCCGAAGAGCGGCGTCTTGCGGACGCGCGAGTTTCTGATGAAGGATGCGTACAGCTTTGACCGGGACAAGGCGGGGCTGGATGCGAGCTATCAGAAGATGTACGACGCCTATTGCCGCATCTTCTCGCGGTGCGGGCTGCCGTACATCGTCTGTGAAGCGGAGAGCGGGCCGATCGGCGGGGATGCCTCGCATGAGTTTATGGTGCTGACGGACGCGGGCGAGGATTTTGTCGCGGTGAGCGAGAACGGCGACTACGCGGCGAACACGGAGCGGGCGACGTGCGCGCCGCTGCCGCAGGATGAATCGCTGATGCAGGAGATGAAGGAGGTTCACACGCCGGGGCAGCGGACGATTGAGGAGGTTTGCGCATTTTTGAAGACGAAGCCGGCGCAGATGATTAAGACACTTGTTTATGCAGAAACGTCGAAAAGTCAAAACGTCGAAAAGTCGAAATCGGAAGCGCCGGGCGTCTTTGTCGTACTCGTGCGCGGAGATCATGAGGTTAATGAGAACAAGCTCAATCGGGTGGCGGGTACGAGGTTGGAACTCGCGCCACCGGAGACCATTCGCAAACTGACCGGCGCTGAGGTTGGGTTTGCGGGGCCGCATACGCTGGGTAAGTCTGTCGTCGCGCATACGCTGATCGTCGATCAGGCGGTGGCAGTAATGCGGAATGCTGCGACGGGGGCGAACAAGACGGATTATCACGTGACGGGGATCAATCCGGGGCGGGATTTTCCACTGACCGGCGACCACGTCACTGTCGCCGATGTGCGGACGGTGATTGACGGCGATTTGTCGCCGACGGGAAGCGGATCGCCAATTCGGATCAAGAAGGCGATCGAGATCGGGCACGTCTTCAAGCTGGGGACGAAGTACAGCGACGCGATGAAGGCGACATTCCTGGACAGCGACGGCAAGCCGAAGCCGCTGATCATGGGTTGTTACGGCATCGGGCTCAACCGCATCATGGCGGCGGCGATTGAGGCGCATCATGACGAAACGGGGATCATCTGGCCTACGTCGATCGCGCCGTTTGCCGTGCTCATCGTCGCGCTGGACCCGCGCGAGAAGGACGTGATGGACACGGCGGAGAAGATTTACAACGAGCTGACGGCCGCGGGGATAGACGTGCTGTTTGATGATCGCGACGAGCGGGCGGGGTTCAAGTTCAAGGATGCCGACTTGATCGGGATACCGGTGCGGATCACGGTCGGCCGCAAGGCGCTGGCGGAAGGCGTGGTGGAGTTAAAGGAGCGAGCGAAGGGAGAGGTGGAGAAGGTGGGGCCGGAGGAGGTTGTATCGCGTGCAGTCGCGTTGATACTTGGCACGATGTCGAAGTAGTACTGAGTTCAGCGGTTTGAGTAACAGGTTCGGATAACCTATACTGTTATTATTGAATATGACTACTCAAGCCCTGCCGAGTTTTGAGGCCGCTTTCATGGCTGTCGAACGTGTCGGAAGGTTGCTGCGCAGTGCTACGACAGCGTTGGATGAGGGCGATGTCCCGTACGCCGTCATCGGCGGCAATGCGGTGGCAGCATAGGTTGCAACGGTCGATCCCGGCGCAATCCGCTTCACCAAGGATGTCGATATCCTGATCCGCCGAGCCGATCTGGCGAGAGCAGCTCAGTGTCTGGACACGATCGGGCTTGAACAGGTCGATGTGTTGGGCGGAACGGCCTTTGTCGAAAAGGGTGATCCACGACCTTCACAGGGTGTGCACTTTCTGTTCGCGGGCGAGCGTATCAAGCCGAGTTATGCACATGCCGCTCCCGAGTTGACTCAAGTCCATCGGAGCGCTGAGGGGCATTTTGTGATCGATCTTTTGTCCCTCTTGGCCATGAAGCTTCAATCGTTCCGACCTGTGGATCAGACACATATCATCGATCTTAAGGCGGACGGGCTAATTACCCGGGAACTCGTCGCGCAGTTGCCGACGGACCTGCGAGAACGGCTCGAGCAGCTCCCTGAGCCGGACACGCATTAAGCTCACCGAGATTTCATTGCAGCTATCCGTGATCCTTTCCCGCATACGTCTTTGTGCGCGTGTCCACCTTGATTACGTCTCCGGTTTTGATGAAGAGCGGCACGCGGATTTCGAGGCCATTCTCCAGCGTCGCCTCTTTCGTGATGTTTGACGCGGCGCCGACGCTGTGGCCGGGCGGTGCGGTCATGGTGACGGCCAGCGCGACAACGTCGTCGACCTGCACGCTGATGGGCCTTCCTTCGAGCGTTACAACGCGATAGGTGTCGCCTTCCTTGATGAACACATCGCGTCCGCCGAGCTGCGAGCGCGACAGCTCATGCTCTTCATAGGTTTCGCTGTCCATGAAGACCAGAGCGTCGCCCTTGTCGTAGATGTATTGCATCATGCAGTAACCGTGCTCGACTTCCTCGATGGGCATCAGATCGTCGAGGGAACGGTCCACGGGATGACCATCGCGGATGTCGCGCAGGGCAACATGGACAGTTGGTTTCTGCTTGCCTGTGTGGCGTTCGTTGAAATCGACGACTTCGTAGACGTGGCCCTCGTGCCGGAGCCACATACCACGCTGAAGGGGGATGTTGGCCATGGGGATGCCTCCGTGAGGTTCGAACTGTATTCTACTGGAAGGGGCCAGTGGGTCGAAAGATTTTAGATTTTGGATTGCCGATTGCAGATTTGGGAACGCGGAAATCGGGGCGATTCGAGCGAAGGTTGCATTCGTCAGCGGCGGAGGTATTCGAGGGCGGCGTCGAGGACGGGGTCGCGGTCCTTGAAATCGCCCTTCTTTACTTTGACGACGACATCCGGGGCGATGCCCTTGCCTTCGATGATCGTGCCGTCGGGCTGCATGTCCTTCCAGGAGGGCAGCGCGACCATGACACCGTTGGGCAGCTTGTGCGGTTTGGGGTTGCCGCTGCTGCCGAAGGTTTTTTCGCCCACGAGCTTTGCGCCGGCGCCGTGGCGCATCATCAACACGAACGATTCGCAACTGCTCATAACACCTTTTCCTATGAGCACGACGACTTTGCCGCGATACGCAGGCCGCGCCTTGTTGGGCTCGATCGACCGATCGACCGCCTTGGCGAAGCCGCTTTTGCTGCGCTTCGTCCGGTAGGCATTTTTAGAATAAACAGCGCGCCGGGTGGCAAAGCAACCGGCAAAATCGCGCGCCAGCATTTCGTCACCGCCTGCGTTCGGGCGGACGTCAATGATCAGGCCGGGGGCGTCGGCGAATTCGGCCAGGGCAGCGTAGGCGGGCTCCAGATCGGCGGGCGTGCGCGGCCCCTAGGTGCTTATCAGGATGTAGCCGATGCCGTCGTCGAAGCGGCCGATGCTGACCGTGTCGTTCTGTTTTGTGAAGCCGGGCACGAGTTTTTCGAGAAGTGCGCCGCGGTAATTCGGCTGGATGCTCCGCTGATACGAAGCAAAGGGGATGGAATCGACCTGCACAAGGATGTGCACATCCTTCGCATGGGCCAGGAGGGCCGCTGCCTCGCGGGCGAAGGCGGCCTGCGTGCGCGCATTCAGGAGCTTCGGAGTGTATTGTTTGAAGCGTTCGTCCCAGTTTACCTTGCGAAGATCTCGATAGGAGTACGCTTCATCGATCAGTTGTCGAAGCTTGTTGATGCTTTCTTCATTGACTTTTTTTGAGAGTCGCTTCGGTTTGGCGCCGCTCTGCGCAGCCGTGTGAAACGATATCGGATAAATCTCCGCCGGCTCGCCGCTCACGCCGCGGAAATTCGTTGCCGCCGGACAATTGACACTGTAATGATACGCATGGTTCGGCTGCAGCTTGACCGGCACGACGAGAACCCGCTTGTTTACCCAGCGGGGTTTGTCGGTGAACTCCGGAAAGTTCGGCCCGCCGCCGCAGATGGACCACCCGTCGGGGTTCATGTCCTGATCGAACTCGATTCGGATTTCCTTCCGCTCAGGATCGACGTGTGTATCGCCGTGGTCGGGCACGGCCTTGATGACGCGCGGCGGCGCGGCATTAGCCGGCACGGAACAGATACTCGCGATGATCACGAAAAGTATCGTGCTGCGAGAAAGCCACTGACGTTTTCGCGGAAACATCACAAAATCGTAGCGACATTCGTTTCCACCGGCGAAACGCGCAGGACCCCGCCGCAGACGCTGACAGCACAGCACCCGGCCAGACTGAACCCTTGCCGCCGCGCAATCGCTTCATGTAATTGCTTGTGAAAGCGTAAGTTATGTGCGCAGACCAGATACTCGAATGCACGAATACAAATTCAGGATACCAGCGCTATACTCGTCCAGAGAGAAGTGGCGGATGGCTGTCCGGTGGGTGTAGACCCGGCTGAGTACTCCATCCCTCCCAGGGCTTCTCGATAAGGTCGATTCAGACCGCAGCTATTCCGAAACCACGAAAATAAGAAGGGCTCTATCGCGCAGCATTCGCGCGCCGCGCCGGACGTACGGCTCAGTCCAAGCGGTGCGGCGGTAAGCGAGTTGCGCAAGGTCGCCTGACTGCGTACGCAGCATTCAGAGCTTGTGTGCGCTCCTGCTGATCGTGGATGTCGGAGGGATGTGGTCGAACCGTTGGGAGGACGTGTATGACCTAGTGTTAATGTCAGCCATTTATCAAAGCAGTTTTTCAAACCCAGTGAACAAGGACCTGTTACCGAAAGAAGTCGTTTGACCGCCTGTTCTTCACAGGCAGAAAACAAGGAGAAACAACGATGTCATTACGAAACTGGATTCTCTCAGCCGTTGCACTCGTCGCGGTATGTGGCGCTGTGGCTTTTGCCCAGGTGGGCTCGCCGGGCCAGAAGGCGATTGCTCCGAAGGAAGTCACGCTGACGGGCAAGGTGGTCGACCTGCAGAACTTCATGACCGAGAAGTTCGCGTCCAGCGATCACAAAATGTGCACGCAGACCTGCATCCGCGCGGGCGTCCCGGTCGCACTGGAAACCACCAACGGGCTGTACATTCTCAGCCAGGGCGAGAAGGGCGCTTCGAACCTGTTCGCGCCGTTCGCCTTCGAGCGTGCCGAAGTGAAGGGCAAGCTTTATGAGAAGCACGGGGTGAAGTACATCGACGTCACCTCCGCCACAAAGGCACCCGAGTCCCACAGCAAGATGTAACCACACGACGGTTCTGTCGGTCTTGCTGATTCGTATGGAGCGGGGACCACTTCCCCGCTCCAGCAAAAAGTTGCTTGATGTAAAGAAACACTGCGGGCGGATGCGTCACGCTGACCGCATCCGGCTGCAGCGAAAACTGGTTAATGTCCAGGATTGACTGGGCATCCATACGGAGTACCGAACATGGCTACGAATGTACCGCATCCGACTCAACAGCCCGGCAAGCCTGCGCCGCAGCCGCAGAAGCAGACGCAGCCGCCCAAGCCGGCTCCACCGGCGCCCAAGCCCGCCAAGAAGTAACGGGCTTAAGTGCATGAGTTGATAATTTCCGCGTCACCGTGGCGAAGTCATCGCCGCGGTGGCGCGGATTTCTATTTATCAGCAGTATTCAGTGAATGCGTCTGCGAAGGGCGAGATTTCCCAGTTGACCGCAGGCGGCCATGGCGGCGGTGCCCTTGGTGTTGCGGCGAAAACACAGCTGGCCGGCTCCCATGAGTTCGAGTTGGAACCGTGTGATCACCCCGTCCTCCGGCGTCTCGTACGGTGAGTCCTCCCGCGGATTATACGGGATCAAGTTTACGCAGGTTCGCAGACCGCGCAGGTAATCAGCAAGCTCGCGGGCGTGATCCACTGCGTCATTCAGGCCACGGATAAGCACGTATTCGATGAGCACATGGCCTCCTGCCCGGACGGGGTAAGCGGCGATCGCTTCCCGTAGCAGGGCCATCGGCTCAACGCGGTTGATGGGCATGATCTGCGAGCGGATCTCGTCATTGGGGGCATTGAGTGAGACCGCTAGATTAAGCCGCCGCCAGCCCAGCGATGCCAGCCGGCGGATTCCGTCGCAGCGGCCGACCGTTGAGACGGTGATGCGCCGACGGGGTATCTGATTGGCGTGGTCGTCGTGCATGGCGCGGATGGCGTCGATGACGTTGTCGAGGTTGTCCATCGGCTCGCCCATTCCCATGAACACGACGTTGCGGACGTTGGCGTTGAAATGTTCGCGTGCGGCGCGGACCTGGCCGAGGATTTCGCTTGTCGTGAGATTTCGCAGCAGTCCCATCTGCGCCGTCTGGCAGAAGGTGCAACCGCGCTTGCACCCGATCTGAGAAGAGACGCAGAGCGTGCGCCAAGTCTTGTCGCGGGCGCCCATGGGGATGATGACGGACTCGATTTCATATCCGTCCGGCGTCCGCTGGCAGAACTTGATCACGTCGCCGTCGACGAGCTTCCGCGAGACGGGCAGAACGTCAACGGGCGAAGCAACAGCCAAAGCGTTCGTTTCGAGCGAGATCATCATTCACTAGGATATCAGACGATCGGCCCCGGCGTCAGCAAAGTAGGTTTGCGCATGTGAGGCGATGACATTGCTTGACGACTACGCCCGGGGTGGACAATAATCAGGGGCTCTCCGGTGGCAGCTCCGCAAGGCACCTGCAGAACCGTGAGAAGCATCGTCGGCCGCGTGCCCGAGTGGACTAAGGGAGCGGATTGCAAATCCGTGATTCGTCGGTTCGAATCCGACCGCGGCCTGTTTTCGGGTGGGGAAGTATTCCTTTCAAGTTAGGCACGGTCAACACGGGCAGGTTGCGCTTGCCCATGCCACCCATCACAATCCTGATCGGGGCGGCCGGCTCGTCAAAGCGGCTGGCTCATGAGCGTGGCCGGCTCGTCAAAGCGCTGGTTCGTCAAGGAAACTGACACAACGGCGCGACTGGCTCAATAAGGAACATGCTCATCACGGCGACTGGCTCATCAGGGCGTCGGTGTAGGGCTGGACGTCGAGTGCATCGTTGACTTCGTCGTCGTTGGCATCGGCGAGGCAGCGCTCGAGATCCGTTGCGTCAAAATGCTCGAGCAGCACGGCGACGAATTCCTCGATGCCCATCGCCGGGAGGTATCCGCTGCTGGCCAGGAAGGCGGCACGGAAGGCCTGCCAGTCGACACAGTCCACGTCGCCATCGGCATCGCTGTCGCCCGGCTCGCACTGCGGTACGACCGGCCCGGAATCGGCGCCGGTGTAACAGATTCGGAACTGCTCGAAGTCGTCCTCATCGACGTCGCCGTCGTTATCGAAATCACCAAACATCTGATCGGGAATAAGCAAGTAGAGCTTCTTCGTATCGGTGCGGGCACTTTGGTCGACAATGTGGAAGATAGGCTTGAAGAGGCCCACTTCGGTCGGCGTGCCGCTCAGCAGGCCGCCGCTGGAGAGCGACATTCCGATCGGAAGCCGTGAAAGCTGCAGTTCGATGGAATCGACATTGGTGAGCGCCGGCTGGGCGTTATACGACGCGAGGAAGAACTTGTTGACGCCGTTGGAGACGCCGATTGTGCAGGTCAGGTTGGCGTTGGTAGCTCCGTAGTTCATGCGGATGCGGCCGTCCTGGAAGAGCGTGCAACTGAAGTTCGCAGGAATGCTGCCGGAGCGAACGACGCCCTGCCAGCGGAAGGTAACCTGACCGGCAATGCTGGAACTGATGAAGATGTCACCGCCGGGGACATTGGTGCGCAGGTCGTCCCACATGACGGCGATGCGCCGATTGGCCTGGAGCAGGGCCGTGCTGTTGTTCCAGGTGCTGCCGACATAGGCGCCGAAGTTAATCCAGCCGTCGGTGGCGACCTTCACGGCGGTATAAGTCTGACCGTAGAACGGAAATGCGAACGGCAGGTTGTAATCGAACGCCGCGTCGTCGGCCTGCCAGCCCTGGGCGATGCCGACGCCGCCGTCGAACAGACTCTCACCGAAGGAGTCCTCACCGTAGTTGTCGATGATGCTCCAGGTCAGCGGGAGATCGCCACCGACGGCATCAAGCTGCAGCGGACCGTAGGGCTGACCCTCAGCGCCATCGGGCAGCGCGGACGTGGCAATCAGCGGATCGCTCGTGCCCTGGATGAGCATGATGTTATCCAGTGCGATGCCGTCCGTGGGAATCGACTGATCGTCGTACTGCTGGAAGCGCAGTCGGAAGGTCTTGTTGTAGCTGATGCCGGCCGCGGCGGCCGCGTCGTCAAGGTTGAGCAGGACGGTCTGGTAAGACGTCGTGCCGTTGATGAGCTGGGCGATGCGATACCAGGTGTTGCCGTCGGCGCTGATGGCCACGCCATCGCCTACGGCCGAACCGACCCAGGACGCGGGCAGAGAGTGGGTCTCGTCGTTGAACTCCTTCCAGTCGTATTGCAGAAGCACGTTGGAAGCGCCTTCGAGATCGATGACGAGCGTCAGTTCATTCGAAGCGAAACCGGACGACGAATCCATCGTCACGTGGTAGTTACCGATGGGCCCGTTCGCGTTGGTCACACGTATGCGACCCGTCGGCGTGCTGCTTGCCGTCCAGAAGACGGAGACGGGCGGGCCGGACTCAAAGTCCTCGGTAAAGGGGAATGAGGCGGGCGTGAGGATGGTGATCCGCACGGTGGCCGCGTTGGAAGCGATCGCGCCGTCGTTCACCCGGTACATGAAGGTGTCTTCGGGATTGAAATTGAGATCCGGCGCGTAGGAGACGGCGTTCCCCCCGGCGACAAGGGTATAGGGCACAGAAAAGATCGGACCGGCATTGGGGTCGACGAGCGTGCCGCCGACCGGAAGCGAAACGATCTCGTAGGTCAGCGGGTCATCGTTGGCGTCGCTGCCGACGAGGGTGAGATCGATCGGCGTGTTGATGGCCGTCGTGGCCGACACGTCCTGTGCGTAGGGCGGCATGTTCGCGGACGGTGTACCGATGGCCAGGATCATAACGTCGTCGATGTTCCAGCCGGAGAAGACGGTGTTCGTATCCGTCGGGCCCATGCCCCAGCGAATGAGCACGAAGGGCTGATCATCGGCAACGTGGCCGATGTCGTAGGACTGCTGGCTCCAGGCGTTTTCCTGAAGATCGCTCGTGGGGTTGGTGAAGACGGTCGTCCAGTTAACGGCATCGGTCGACACCTGGATTGTGGCCTTATCGAAGGCCGCGTTCTCAACACCGAGCCAGCGAGCGAACTTGAGCGTCACACCGTGCAGGCCGGTGCAGTTGAGCGGCTGCATGGTCAGATACTTGACGGAGAGATTGTCGGGATACGCGCCCTGCAGGTTGTAGCCGAAGACAAACAGGCCGGTGAAGCCGGTGGTCGGATCTCCACCCTGTCCGCCGGGCTGGCCGAACTGCCACTGGCCTTCACGGGCCCAGCCGGGATCTTCATCCAAAGGGAAATTGAAGACCATGACCGGCGTGCCGACCGTCACTTTGACGCTGGCGGTATTCGAATCGAGCAGGCCGTCGTTGGCGACGAAGGTGAACTGGTCCGGTCCTTCGTAGCCCGTGCCGGGGACGTAATGCACAAAGTTCTGATTGTTCACCAGCGTGTAGGGCACGGAGTTGATGGCGCCGGCGTTCGGATCGACGAGCTGACCGTTGGTCGGCAGCGAAGTAATGACGAACGACAGCACGTTGCCGGGATTGGGATCAGAGGCGAAGAGGCCGATCGCCGTGGTGATGTTCTGCGGGGTCTTGGCAGTGCGATTTCGTGCGACGGGCGGCAGGTTGACCTGCGCTGCGGCGACGATGCGCACGTCATCAATGAACCAGCCGTCACGCTGGAAAATGCCGTCGGAGACAAGTCGCCAGCGGACCTTGATGACCTGCCCGGCAAAGGGCGTCAGGTCGTAGACTTTTTGTGACCAGTCATAGTCACCGCCGGTGTCGGAGTCGACATAGCCGACGAATTGATCGTTCGCATCGACGACTTCGAGGGTGCAGCGGTCGTAGAAGGTCTCCAGCATGCACCAGTCCCAGTACTCGAGGAAAACGGGCGCCGTGACCCCCGTCAGATTGATCGGCGGCGTCTGCAGCCAGGCGTTGGTATCCTGATCGTACGTGTAGGTCAGGTCAGTACCCCAGCAGCGGTTGCCGCCGATGGCTCGAACACCGCGCGTGCCCGCGAGAGGTCCGCTCCCGCCGACTGCCTGGCTGAAGGGGATGTTCGTCGAAGTCGGGATGCCGCGCTGCCACTCATTGTTGGTGCCGCCGCTGGTCCAGCCGGGGTCGGCGCCTTCGCTGTTGTCGAGGAACATCGTCACGCCGTTGCGGAAGATGTGAGCTCGTGCGCCGAAGCCGTAGCGATTGGCGCTGCTGCGCGGATAGACACCGTAGAAGAAACCGCCCTCAGCAGCGCCGACATCGGTGAACGAGGCAACCGCGCCGTTGTAGATGACCTCGACACCGGGAGCAACTTGCTGACCGACGGTGTAGGACTGGCCGTCGGTGGGCATCCATGCGAACGGGATATAGGAGCGAACGAGCAGACTGGTGTCGTAATCGTTGGGCGGCGGGGTCCAGGAGACGAAGACATCGTTCGCAATCCCGGTGACGGAAACGGTCTTGATCCGGTCGGGCCAGCGGATGCCCGCATGCGCCGAGGCCACGGCCATGCCTGCATCGGAGCGGCCGAAGCCAAGCCGGTGACTGTGACCGGTAATGCCGTCGAATCGGCCGTAGGGTTCTTCAATCCGTACGGCATTGTGTTGCAGAATGGCGCGGGCCTGTGCGGCGGTCATGTTCGGATCCTGCGAGAAGATCAGGCCGAGAACGCCGGCTGCCAGCGGCGTCGCGGAGCTGGTGCCGCCGAAGGCGTTGGTGTAGTCGAGATTGTCGGGAATGCCGTTGTAGCCGCTTGAGCCGGTGTTGTCGGTGGTGGTGATGTCGATCCAGGAGAAGCGCACGCCGTCGTCACCGCGATCGTTGGTGGGCGTGGTGATGCCGACCTCGGGTCCGACGTCGCTGAACTCGGTGTGCATGGCGTTGCTGTTGGTTCCGCCGACGGCCATGACGGTCGGGAGTTGTGCCAGCGCGGAGACGCCGTTGACGGTGTGATCGCTGTTGGCGGAGGCGAAGAGGACGATGCAGCCCTTGCCGTTGCGACCGTTGTTGGCCGCAAAGTTGATCGAGTTGACGACAGCCGTGGGAGCGAACACGCCATCGGCAAATCCCCAGCTGTTGCTGAGGATCGCCGCGCCGTCGCTGTGGTCGCCGTTGTCGTCGGGGTCTACGCTGAAGTAGAAGCCGGTCGCGATCTCAGAGACGGTTGCCCCGAAGAACTTAACGCCGATCAGACCGCAATCCGGGCAGGCGCCGCGGACGCCGATGTTGTTGCCCTTGGCGACGGCCACGCCGGCACAGGCGGTGCCATGGCGCTGGCCGCCATCTGGACTCGGGTCGTCATCCGGAGGGACGTTGTCAAGATCGATGCCGGCCGCCCAGTTCGGGAAGAGGTCCGGGTGCAGCTTTTCCACGCATTCATCAAGAATCGAGACGCGAACGATGGATTGTCCCTGGGCGTGGGGACCGTGATCCGTATCCCAGGCGGCTTCGACGTTGATATCTGAATTCGGCTGAGCACCCTTGCTCGTGTCGCCGTCGAGATGCCACTGATGAGAGTGATAGAGCGGGTCCTGAATGACGGGCGGTGCGTAGGTGACCATCGGCAGATGGGCATCGAGATGTGCGAACTCAACAAGTTCCTTCTTCTCGTGCAGCAGGTTGCCCACGTCGAGCGGCTTGGTGGTCGTGACGTCGCGAACCACGAGGTAGTAGCGATTCGGCCCGCGAGCGACCTTTTCGACGTCGCAGCCGTGGGCCCCAGCGAAGTCACGAAGTGCGGCCTCGTCAGCGCCATCCTTGAGACTCAGAATGATGCGGTTGGTCGGGTAGATCGGCACGTCACTGCCTTCGCGATAAAGTAGCGGCAGTGCGTAATCGAGGTCCGCCAAGGCGCGTACCTGCGTTGCATCCAGCCCGCGAACGACGTGCAGGTCACGGTTCTTGAGGCGCTCCTCGGTCTGCTTGATCAATTCAGGGAATTCCTCGGGATAATCCATCGCAGGCCAGAGCGTCGGTCGCTGACCGGCGGCCCTCGTGGCTGTGGACTTCGGCCGGGCAACGAACTCATCGGTCGCTTCCCTCAACTGGAGTTTTACGTCCGCCCCTGACGGATCTGTCTGGTAAATGTAGGGCACGGGCAACACCGGGCCGGAGGCCGCGGCGCCGGATTCCGGTTTGTCGGCAGCGGTTAAGAGGGATGTCTCGATCCCGATCCAGGAGACGGCAACACAGACACAATAGATGACGATTGATCGCAGGGTCACAGGTATCCTCCGCGCGCAGGCGGCCATAGAAGGGTGAAGATCGCAGTCGCCAGAACGCCCGAATCGGGCGCACGCCAACCCCCCAGGTATGAAATCCTCCAACAATGCCCGCCGTAGCAGACTTGAGTGTAACCGGGAAAAGTGGTAAGTTCAATATAACGTTAACATCGGCGAGGCAATTTTCCTTGCCCCATCCGGCGAGCCGGTGATCCACCAGGGGGGATCGACGCTCGTAGTTTCGTTTCGTGGAAGGAGCAAACCGTGTCGCGATCCAATTTTCGCCTCGTTCTGGTTTCCCTGTGCGCGCTGACGGCCTGCCTGGTTTCACATCCGTCCGTCTTTGCCGCGTTCCCCCCGCCGTCGAATGACACGTCGGCAACGGCCCAGGTCATCACCTCGCTGCCTGCGATCATCGAAGGTTCAAACGTCAACGGTACCAGCACGATCGACGCGACGACCGTCACCGGACTGTCGTCGGTGCCCGGTCCGGATGTCTTCTACCGTTTCACCCCCCCATCGACGGGTTCGTATTGGATCATGATGATCCCGTGGCGTCAGGTTCCTGTTTACGGAGCGACGGGCGCGATGCTGCCCTCGCCCGATCTTTGTGTTTATGTGCGCCGAGTATCGAATGGCGTATTTCAAGGCGGTGCCGACGCCAACCCGCGCTTCATGCCGGAAACGGTCGTGCTCAATCTGACCGGCGGCGTGCAGTATGAGATCATCGTCGACAGCATCTATGCCGACCCACGCCTGAACCAGTTCGAATTCACGCTGATCGTCTCCGGGGCACCGGTCGGATCGACCGAGGATTGCACGAACTACGGAACGATCGACGGCACCATGCTGCCGCATGTGTCCGTTGGAACGGTGACCGGCGCGGTGGATGACGTCTCCTTCACCGAGGGCACCGGGCGATGCGACGTGGCCAATACCTCCGGACTTGCTCTGGCCGGGCGCGACCATGTGTATGAGTTCCAGACCGGTCCGGACCCTTCCGACGCCGGTGAATACGTGATCAATCTCATACCGACGGGGACGGTCTGGAACGGTTACGTTTACGTGGTCGATTCATGCCCCCCCTTCTACCCGCTGGGGTGTTTCGGGGCCGCGAGTCACACGGCATCGACCTCGAACCAGGCCGAGGCAATCGTGGTGAGTCTCGACTTCGATAAGAAGTATTACATTATTGTTGACGCGGCCACGACGACGCTCACCAACGCCAGGTATGCACTGCTGGTGGATCGCGCCACGGGATACAACATCACCGAGGTCGAGCCGAACGACACGCCGGGTACGGCCTCACCCCTGCACGCGACAGATCAGAATGGCGGACAACTGGTCGGCCCGTTCGACGTGGACTACTTCTCCTTCGCTGCGCAGGCCGGGAGTCGGCTGTACGCCTTCGTTGACCTGGGCACGGTGCTGCTCTCCGGGCTGGACACCAGGCTGCGGGTCTTCGGGACCAACGGCACGACGCTGCTTGAATTTGACGATGACGACGGGGAGCCCACCAACTCTCCGGTCGCGACCCTCGTGCAGCGTACTTCAGCCGGTGCCAGCGTGATCGCCGGGACGCCGCTGTTTTCGACCGGCACGCATTATCTCCAGGTCGCCGGCGACGGCTCGGGCACCAACACGGTCGCCCGCTACTTTGTTCACTATGGACTTCAGCCGGCCGGCCGTGCGCCGACGCCGGAATGCGAGCCGAACAACACGGCGCTGGCCGCCGACATGAGCGGCAAGGAATACTACTCCGGCGTCATCGCCACGCAGGGCGATCAGGACTACTACGCTTTTACCGCCACGGCCGGCGAGCGCGTGCTCGTCGCACTGGACGGTGACCCCGAGCGTGACAGCGGCGGATCACAGGCCGATCATCCGGCACACCTGCGCGGCGCACTGACCGTCTATGACCCCGATGGCGATCTCCTGATCAGCGTGACCGATCCGAATGCCATCAACGCGGCACAGGTCCCCGACTACCCGGCACAGGCGCTGGCGTTCACGGCTCCGATCTCGGGTACCTACAAGGTTCGCGTTACCGGCGCGGGGGCGACGGACTTCGGTCCGGGGCGAACCTATCACCTGGCGATCTTCCGGAACAACGCCGCGCCGTCACTCGCCGAAGCCAGGGATCCGGTAATCGACAGCATCACGCCGGACTTCGACGCTGACACGCTCGCCGTGGAGGCGCGGGACAATGCACCGGGCGACACCGGCATCTGCGCGCTGGCACTCTCGGCGGATTCAGTCAATTTGCAAATTTCCGCGAGCTTTTCCAACGGTGACCCGACCGTTTCGTTTACCGTCGGCCTCGTCACCCCCGGCATGAGTGGTTACGGCAAGATCATCGTGACGGATTGCGCCGGCAACACGGCCTGCGCGTTCGTACAGATTGACGCCGATGACCCGGTATGTTCCGGCAGCGCAACAGTCAACCCACGACGCACTTTCCGCAGCCGGCACGATCCGATCCATGTGCCTGACAATCAGCCCGCCGGGCCGGGCATCAACGGCACGATCAACATCCCGGAATCTGCCATCATTCAGGACCTCAACGTCACGGTCACGATTGAGACGATCTACCCGCTGGATATTGATGTGTTTCTTGAGAGTCCGATGGGAACGGTGTTCGAAGTGTTCACCGATCGCGGCGGAACCTCGTCGGGATGGGACATCACCAATGCGACCTTTGATGACAGCGCCTCGCAACTGATGCCTCTGCTATCGAGCGCGGCACCCTACACGGGCACGTGGCTACCGGAAGGCGCTGGCGGTCTTGCGGTTTTCAACGGTCAGAATGCCCAGGGCACCTGGAAGCTCAACGTGCGCGACGATTCGGGCAGCGGCTCGACCGCCGGCGGCGGTGCGCGGCTGGTTCGATGGTCACTGGATATCAACGCGGGATTCGCGGGGCCGGAAACCTATCAGGGTCTTGCGACGGATACGGCAGGGGTGAACGGCGGCGTGGCCTCGATCGACATGATCGACGCGGACAACGTCACGCTGGAAGTCTCGCCGGGCTTTGTCGTCGGTGATTTGAGCGTGCCGTATACAGTGCGCCTTATCAACCCGGCGCAGAACGGCTCCTGCACCATCGTGGTGACGGACCTCTCGGAAAACACCTGCGAGACGCTGGTTTCGCTCAATGGACTTCCGGATTCGACGCCGCCGTCGAACACCGGCTTTGCCAGCCGGGAGATCGAGATGTCCAGGGAAGTACAGGGACTGCTCCCGAATGCGAATCCGGTCGGCGTGGTCTCCACGGTGAACCTCGGCGCGAGCAACGTCGTCGGCGAAGTGGAAGTGGAAGTGATGATCGACACGCTCTCCGTGGGTCGCATCGCATCGACGCTCACGCACGACGGACGCTACGCCGTGCTTCTCAATCGAACCGGCATGACGGAGCGAGGCAGCGTCGGCCTGACCAAGGACAACATCGAGGTCTATCTTGATGACGATGCGCCCGCGGCCGACGACGCGCACCTCGAGCCGCCGCTGGGAACGATCGAGTTTCTCGGTCTTCACCAGCCGGACGGTCGCGGCGAGTACGTCGGCGACGGCATTACGACGGACTATCGTGACAACATGCTCTTCGCCCTCGAGGGGCTGGACTCGGCCGGTGCGTGGGACCTGTATGTGGCGGACTTCCGCCTGCAGGGAGCTGCCGGTGAGCGGTCTGTCTTCCGCCGCTGGCGGGCCGTCGTCAAATCGCCTGGCGCGCCGGAACGCTTCGTGGGCCAGGTGCGCGACGAGTTCCCGCAGGCCGGAATCTGCTCGATTGAGCTGGGGCTCGGCGCGTCGAACCTGACGCTGGAGGCATCCTTCAGCCCGGGCGGTGCAGAGGCGGAATACGTCGTGAGTCTGACGGATCCATCGGAGTCGGGCACGGGCAGCGTGGAGATCACAGACTGCGTCGGCAATACGACGATCGTACCGATCAGTCTGGCCGCGGGCCTGGACGATCAGAATCTGCCGACGATCAGCGGCGCGGTCGATCCGGTGGGCAAGAAGTTCGAAGGTGTGGCGACAGACCAGCAGCCGGGGGATTCCGGCATTGTCTCGGTCGAACTGCTCCCCTACTCCGAGAATCTGCAATTCGTCTCCATCAGTCCGAATCCGCCGAACGGCGCGGGCATGGTGGAGTTCACAGTCGGTCTCGTGAATACGGCTGCCAACGGGCGGGGTTACGTTCGCGTGACGGACGCGACGGGCTACCGGCGGCACGTGCTGGTTCACATCGACGTGGTCCCGCCGACGTGCGACGGCTTCGTGAGCCGGTCAAAGCGCTATCGGAGCAACGATCTGCCGCAGGCGATCCCCGACAACAATCCGTCGGGCGTGGTGTCGAGCATCGTCGTGCCGGACCTGAACATCGTCAGCGACGTGGATATCACGGTGAACATCACGCACGGCTTTGATGATGACATCCATGTGGCACTGACCAGCCCCGCCTTCCTGACGCTCTGGGGCGACATCGGCTCGACCGGCAACGATTTCATTCACACCACCATCGACGATGAGGCGGCCGGGCCGATGCCCGACGTCGCCGCTGCCGCGCCGTTTACCGGTCGATGGCAGCCGCTGGGCGGCCCCACCCTCTTCAACCTCGACGGCGTGCCCGCAGCAGGGACGTACTCCCTGCTGGTGCGCGACGACAAGACGTTTGACACGGGCTCGTTCGACAGTTGGTCGATCACAATCGAATCGCTCAACTTCCCGTGGCGATTCCAGGGCGAGACGTTCGACTGGGAAGCGCGCGGACTGGGTGTCGGGTCGATCGCGCTGCTCGGTGATGCCTGCAACGTCGCCCTGAACACCGACCCGTACACGCCGGGCGACTTCCTCGTCGTCTATGAGGTAACACTGGTGAATCCGATGGCCTGCGGCCGCGGCACGGTCCGCGTCACCGACCTCGGCGGAAACTACTGCGATCAGTATGTCGAGTTGAACGGCTTCTGCGGAGTGGGTGACTTGAACCACGATGGCATGACGGATATCGACGATATTGATCCGTTTGTAGCGGCACTGCTCGCTGGTGCGGGCGATTGTACCGCCGACGCGAACTCCGACGGCGCGGTGGACGGTCTGGACATTCAACCGTTTATCGTAGCGATATTGCCCTGAATACCGGATACGACACGGCCACTTAACGACGCAAGATGATAGAGGAAGGTACTTTAGCGAAAGCGCTCCACCACGGCGATTCCGTTCGACTTTTGCTGGAAGTATGGGCGGAATTATTGATTCGCCCCGGCTGATCGGTTATGCTTATCGTTAACCTTGGAGGGGAAAGTATCATCTTTTCCCATTTGTGAGTTGGCGAAGTCTCTGGCGCACAGTTCGGAGCTTCGTCCCGAGACAGTTGCTCAGAAATCTGGAGGTTAGGAAGATGCGATCTTCGCTTGTCGCAGTGCTCGTTCTTTCCATGGCCGGCATCGTTCATGCTGGTCCACCGGTCGTTATTATCAACCCGATCGTGTTTGAGGGTTTCAACGTCCCCGGCATCGGCCTGATCTCGGGCGGCTTCGCGGCTTCCGAGCGTCACGCCGTGAATGACCACGGTGACTGGCTCGTTCGCGCGGACACCACGCATGCCGATACCAATGCCGACCTTGTCGTCCTCAACGGCAACGGCCACAGCACCGGCTCGCTGCTGCTGCGCGAGAATCAGCTCATGACGGCACCGGCGGGCGCCCGGCTGAGCACGCCCGACTCGATGTACATCAACAATCACGGAAACATGAGCTTCAATCACTTCCTGCGGGACACCGGCAGCACGAACAACGACAGCGGCGTGTATTTCAACAATGACCTGCTCATTCAGGAGAGCAATCATGTGACCGCCGCCGGTATCTCAGCCAACTCGCCCTGGCTCGGCTTCTTCGAGACGCGCATCAACAACAGCAACACCGTCATGGTGATGGGCACCTGCGATGATCCGGCGATCGCGTCGGGCGTTGATCAGCTCTTCGTGCTGGTCAATCCGTTTACACTGGCCCAGACGCTGGTCGCTCGCGAGGGTTCGGAAATCGTCTCCGGCCGCTTCGTCGAGACCTTCGGCACCGGCACCCACACGATGGCCCTGAATGATCACGGACACGTGATGTTCACGGTCGATATGACCGGCGCCACGACCGACGACGGCGCCGTCGTTATCTGGGACGGCACCAATTACAACGTGGTGATGCGCGAAGGCGACGCCTCGCCCGTAGCGGGTCGCAACTGGCAGAGTACCCCCACTGCCGTCGACTTCAACAGCAACGGCGACTGGGTGGCCCGCGGCGACCTCGACGGCGCCACGACCGATGACTCCGTCATCGTGAAAAACGGCACCGACATCATCGCCCGCGAAGGCCACGGCCTTCCTGCCATCGGCAGCTTCCTCTTCCAGAACTTCGGCACCGGCGGCGTGGCCATCGACAAGAACGGCAACGTGGTCTGGTACGGCGACTGGGATGATCCGGACACCACCCGCGATAAGGGCCTCTTCTGGAATGACCAGCTCATCGTTCAGATCGGCGTGACGCAGGTACAGGACGGCCGGATCATTACTTCGATCTCGGCGGTCTCGGAGAACATCTCGCTGAGCGGAAATGGCCGCTGGCTGGTCTTCGAGGGCGTGCTCAACGACGGCACGGACGGCGCCTTCATGGTCGAGATCATCCCCGAGCCGGGCACGCTGGCTTTGCTAGCCCTCGGCCTGACGGCTGTGATCCGACGGCGACGCCGGTAAGAATCGTTACGATCGGGATGCTTACAGTTCCGATTACGTTTACTATTCCACAAAGGCCGGTGGGCATCGAGCCCGCCGGCCTTTTTCATATCCGGACGATCGTACTCTCCTGTTCGCCATCTCACAGCACGATGGTAGCGTTTCCTGTCTCCTTCACAGCGGTATCTCGACTTCAGACACTTAAAGCCAGGACATGCGATTGTGATCGATAACCGTCGCCGATTCAGCATGCTCAAATGTGGAGACAGGCCATCTCATTCACGGTCTGACACGGCACGCCAACGAGCGTCCCAATTCGTTGCGCTGCAAAGGTTCTCGGACCCGGGGGGTTGACGCGGGCCGCAGGTTTCGGATACGATTTGTGTTTGTGGGAGAGTGGTTTGGGATCCTGATGCGGAGTCCTTCCGCATCGGGAGTGAGGTGGAGTGGCAGCGTCGCAGCAATAACAGACGTCTATTCTGTTAAAGCGTCGGCGCGACCTTTCTGCAATCCGAATCAATTCTCGAATCGTTTCTAAACGTGTCCGTCGTCGGGAGTTTTTTCCGCGAACCGTTCGACACAAAAGGGTTAAGGAGTAGGGTAAATGTTTAATCGCAGAGTCCCATCGTTGTGCGCAGCGCTGACGCTGTGTATCTGTCTTGCCATTGGTCAGAGTTGGGCGAACGACCTTACGGCCGCTCCGTCTGACGTGTCGGACAATCAGATCCGGCTCAAGAACGGCGAACTCCGCAAGGATCGCAGTTACACCAGTCAGGCCCGTCCGAACGCATCGTACAACGTGCGCCCGGTCTATCCGGTTCTGCTCCCGCAGATGGATGAAAACGCCGCACAGCCGCGTGGCGTTGCCCCGGACTGCACGCTGCCTCCATGCGACATCATCATCTATGACAATCTTGCTGGCCCGGCGTCGGCCGGCGCCTTCGGTGATAACGACGGTGTGCCGCTCTATGACGACTGCGCGCTGGTCGGCCTGGATCGCTTCATCTGCCGATTCACGCTCGGCCTTGGCGGACTGAACAACACCGGCGGCATCGCCCCGGTCACGCTTGAGATCCGCAGCGGAAACTACTTCCCGATCTGCCCGGAAGACCCCCGCTCGGAAGTTCTCTACACGGCCACCCAGAACATCGCCCTGACCAACCCCTTTAACCTTGTCAGCTACAACGTCGATCCGCCGGTCTTCCTCGACTACGACTTCTTCTGGGTCGGTGTCAGCACGCCTCCGCCGGATAACGACGCCGGCTGGACCATCGGCGGCCAAGCCGAAGTCGGCTACACCGAGAACAACATCGTCATCCCCAACATGAACGGGACCTGCGAAGACCTCGGCCCCGGCCAGATGGACGACTATTTCTGGTACGGCGGTGATCCGTGGGCCGGCATGGGTGTTCAGATTCTGGCCAACCCCGGCCCTCCGGGCGCCTGCTGCGTCCGCGACATCGACCTCGGTGGCGGCCTGGCCCAGTGCGATGACGAAGTGTTCCGCTCGCAGTGTCTCTCGGCGAGCACGACGAACCTCTGGCGACCGGGCGAGTGCGCCGAATTCGGCGAAGACCCGCCCTGTGCACCGTGTATCTCACTGGCCGGCGCCTGCGACGGCGCGACGGTAGCTTCGGAGGCCAACTGCTCCAACGGTTACATCGACACGCACAATCCTGACTGCACGGTCCCGAGTCTTCCGATCATCGGCTGCGGCGATCGCATCTGCGGCACTTCCGGAACGTACGCTTCTGCTTGTACGACGGATACACAGTGCGCCGGTGGCATCAGCTGCGTGGGCGGCGTCTGCGACGGCCCGCCGGACACGCGCGACAACGACTGGTATCGCCTGGTGCTGACCGAGACCCGCCAGGTCTCGATCAAGGTGCGGGCGCGATTCGCAGTTCAGCTTTCGCTGATGAACAACGGCGGCGATCCACTGACCTGCTCCGACGAGGCCCTCGATTTCGAAGCCGGCCGCGCCTGTGAAGAGCTGGTGATCAACCGCTGCCTGCCCGCCGGCACCTGGCATGTGCGCGTCCGACCGGACACGTTCTCGGCCATCCCGTGCGATACGCGGTATCGGCTTGAGGTCGACTGTGGCTCGTGCACACTGCCGACCGGCGCCTGCTGCGATGCCAGCATGGCCGGTTGTTCGATTCTGGCCGAAGTGGCCTGCGTGGGTCGCGACGGTGTCTATCGCGGCAACGATACCACATGCGAAACGGCGGACTGCCCCGGCGTTCCGGCCAACAACCTCTGCTCGGCGGCGACGCTGCTGCCGACGTCGGCCGTGCGTATCAGCTTCCGGCTGGATACGACCTTCGCGTCGGACACCACGACGCCGCCGGCCGATCCCGGTAACTGCACGAACGAGCTGGACAACGGCACCACGCCGATCCGCAAGGACGTCTTCTTCCGCTATCGCATTCCCACGAACTACCTGGGAACGGCGATCACGATCGGTGACGTGGTCATCAGCACCAACGACCAGCCGGATCATCCGCACGAGTCGCTGTTTGACACCTGGGTGGTGGTCTACGGCAATCCGTCGATGGCCAATCCCTGCGACGCGGCGACGTTGTGCGGCCGCCCGCAGTACGAGTGCAACGACAACATCCTCAACAACGGTACGAACTTCAAGTTCAACTCGCTTTCGCACCTCGTCATTCCCGTGCAATCGGGAAGCGGTTCGCTCTTTGATCCGGGCGATTGCATCCTGATCCGCGTTGGTCGAGGCGTCAGCGGGATCACCCCGGCCAACCCGCCGGGCGGTCCGGGCTGGTTGAACATCGACTTCATCCCGCGCAGCGCTCCCTTCTCGCTCGACACGGGAAGATGCTGCTTCGATGCGGATGATGCTTTCAAGTGCACCATCGAGTTAACCGAGGCGGCATGCATCGGTGCAGGCGGCTTCCCGCGAAGCCGACTTGACTACAACCAGGGCGACCCCAGCGTGGTCGAGCAGGTGGCCGGTTGCGATGCCGATCCCTGTCCGCGAGCGGGCGATGCCTGCTACACCGCTTTGGACCTGAATGACATGCTCGGAGGTGATGCGGGCACGATCACGCGTGGCATCCGGAACGTGACATACTTCAGGTACACGGTCCCGGATGTGGGTGGCATCGTGCTACACACCTGCGGCAGTGCGGGCTTCTACGACCCGATCCTCGGTGTCTATCCCAATTCGATAAACGCCAACGGCGACTGCAATCTCAGCGCACTGATCAAGTTCGGCGATGACTGTACGTCCACCACCTCGGCGGCCGATGGTGCGCTGACGTCCGCCCCCTGTTACGGCGGCATCAACGCGACCTCGAGCGCCTGTCTGTGTCTGAGCGTCGGCCCCGGCATGGACGTTCAGGCCGGCCAGGAAATCATCATTGCCTTCGGCTCTTCGAACCAGCCCGGCAAGCAGTTCGTCTTCCAGGGTTCACCGCGACTGATCGTGAACCCGGTGACGGACCCGCTCGACCCGCCGGTTCTGGCTTCGCTGTCGGTGGTCACGCTTTCGCAGTGCTTCTCGTGTCCTTCGGACTGTCCGGGTGGCGCACTGCAGGAAGGTTCGGACTTCATCTGTGTCGACACGGCTGATCCCCAGCCGCAGGACCTGCACAACGGCGGATGCAGCGCCACACCGCCGTCCTTCAACGGACCGACGATCGATTGTTCGGGCGGACCGGTGGTCATCTGCGGTCGCGCGGGTAACTACCGCCATCCGTTCCCCTGCGACAACACATTCGACTGCCCGAATCTCGAACCGTGTTCGGGTCAGGGCGGCTTCTGCATCGGTCCGGCCCGCTTCGTCGCTCGTGACGAGGACTGGTACCGGATCGTCGTGGACAGCCCTCGAACCATCCGCTGGCGCAGTCTGAGTTCGGAATTCGCGTTGCAGATGGAGATCTTCGCGGATCCCGAGGGCGACTGCGACAACATTTTCGTGCTTGCAGCCGGGTCGACGGATTTCGCGTGCACGCCACCGACCGGCGAACCTTCCAACCTTGAGGTGTCCGCCAGCGTCTGCGCCGGTACGTACTATCTGCGTGTCACGCCGTCGGTCTTCGGCGGCCTGGGCGATACGTCCTGCAACGCCGAGTACACCGTCGAGGCCTCCTGCGAAGAATTTGTCCAGCCGGTTTCCTGCTGCCTGGGCGACATGAACGGCGACGGCAAGGTGAACGGACTTGACATCCAGAAATGGATCAGCGTCCTGTTCACGCCGCCGACGGCGCTCGACAACTTCCTGGGCTGCTTCGCGGCCAACTTCTGTCGTGCCGATATCAACAGCAGCGGCGCGATCGACCTGGCCGACCTGCCCGACTTCGTGGATCTGCTGGTCACGGCGAACAAGCCGGTCTGCACGCTCGGACCGGTTTGTTCCGACGCGGCGACCAGCCAGCTGCCGTTCGACTCGCAGGGCATCACCAAGAGCGACCTCGACGCGACGGATGAACGCCGCGCCGCAGACTGCTTCAAGCCCCTTGAGAGCGGCATGATCTCCACGGTCTGCTGGTGGGGCGCCTACGCCGACATCGCCGGCGTCGATTGCGGCCCTGAGTTCGACTGCTTCCAGATCACCTTTTACAGCATGCGGGACGGCTGCGAAAAAACGCAGTTGAACCGCTGTCCGGACCTGCGGATCGAGCCGCCCGGCTCCATCTTCGTTCCGGATGCCACGCGCGTGGCCACCGGCGCGATCATCACGCCGAACGGCCTCGTGACCGAGTGGTTCTACACGGCCACGCTGCCGACGCCGATCCAGGTGACGGCCGGCCAGTGCATGTGGATGGAGATCGTCAACAAGACCCCGGCCAGCAACTGCCAGTGGCATTGGGAACAGTCGCCGCAGGGCGACACCCGCCATGCCGCCATCCAGTACGTCGTACCCACGGGTGATCTCCCGACGAACTACGACGACTGCACGGCTGCGGCGCGCGACCTGGCGTTCAGCATCAACCTGCGGATCGACAAGGGCGGCTGCGCCCGGCCGATCGGCCGCTGCTGCTACGACGCCCCGCCGCTCGGCACACTCAACTGTGATAGCACGACGGAAGACTACTGCCGTGCGGTACTTAACGGTGAATGGATAGAGGACGGCAATTGTTCTGATCCTCATCCGCCGGGATTGCCAGCAGATCCTCCGTGCGTCGTCGGGCGCTGCTGCTACCTCGACGAGGAACTGACGCCGCAGTGCGTCAGCACCCTGCTGTCGGCCTGCAATGCCGTCGGTGGTCTCTGGGTCGAGGCGGCTTCCTGTCCATGCCCGACCGGCCGCTGCTGTCTGGGCCCTGGCAACTGTCAGGACAGCTACACTGAAATCCAGTGCATCTCGGCCGGCGGTATCTGGGGCCTTGGTGAGACCTGCGCCTCACCGTGCCCGACCGGTATCTGCAACAATGTCGGTCGCTGCCAGTTGCCGCATCTGTCCAGCGGTTTGCAGCAGGGCGGCTACGTCAGCGATGCGGATAACGAGGTCTCAACGGCTGATGACTTCCGCCCGACCTTCACAAGCGGGCTGAACTACATCGACCAGATCTGCTTCCGTGGATTCCATCGCCGGACGACGGTCGCGGCGGACTGCGGCGGCGGCGTTGAGACGTCTGAAACCTTCCGGATCACCTACTACGCAAGTGCCGGTGATCTGCCGGATACTTCGACCATCATCGGCGGGCCGTTCAACGTGACGCCGCTCAAGAGCGTCCCGGTACCGACAGAAGGTGTTCAGGGCTTCGGTGCCCAGTACCAGTACGAGGCGTTCCATGCGGCGGTCCCGGTCACGGCCAACCAGTGCTACTGGATCGAGATCGTCCAGACCGTCTCCGATTCCGATTGCGTCTTCCTCTGGGCGACGTCCAACGAGGGCGGCAACCAGAAGGCGGCCATCCGGAAGTACGGAGCGGCCGGCGATGCCTTCCCGTACCAGGTCGTGGACCGCGATCTGTCCTTCTGCGTCGGACCGGTCAACGTCGGCTCGGCCAGTTGTGCCTTCAGCCCGGTGGCGCCGCCGAACAACACCTGTGCCAATGCCATCAACCTCGGCACGGGTTCGATGTCGTCGCCGGTTGTTGGTACGACGATCGGGGCCACGCTTGAGCCGAACGCCTCCGCAGGATGCACGAACGCGGCCACCGCCGCCGACGTGTATTACAAGTGGACGGCGGCATCGGGCACGGGCAATCGTGTCTTCAGCTTGTGTTACCTCGACACAACGTTTGACTCTGTTCTTTCGGTCCACCTGACCACGGGCACTAACGTGCCGCCGGGCGGATGTCCTCCGACGACGGTCACGCAGGTCAACCCGCTGAGCGGCTGTAATGCCGACGGTTGCCCGGCCGGTTTTGGAACGAACTTCCTGTTCTTCCAGGGTCGCCAGTCCCGCGTCTCCGTGGGTCAGGCGGTCATCCCGGCCGGCTCGACGGTCGTCGTGCGTGTCAGCGGTACCACCAAGGGCGGCCCGGGCAACAACCCGCCGAACGGCAAGTTCCGGCTGCTCGTCACGCAGTAATCACGGCGCGCGGCCGGGAGGCCCCGCAGACGTGACCTGATGCCAACTCAACGGCCCCGTACGCTACCGGCGTGCGGGGCCGTTTTCATTGCGGGCGGTGTGGATTGAGTGTTGTCGAGTCGTGCGTACGTTTCCAGATTGCGCATCACAGCGATACCGGACGCTGCAACACAGGGCAAAGAGACTAGTCCTTGGTGCCGATGTCGTTGGTGAAGGCCGTTAGGACGAGCAAATTCTCATCGCGCTCGTGGCGTTCAACGTACTGCAGCAGATTCTGGATGCGGCGGCAGCAGTCGAGGATCAGCAGGTGGTCCTCGGGACGCAGGTCGCCCAACTCGCGGTGTATCTCGTCCATCAGATGCGCCAAGGCGGCATGCTCGCTCGCCAGCCGCTCGACCTCGCGTGAGAGCGCCGGCCGCTGCTCGACGACGCAAAGCATGTAGCCATCCTGCTCCTCGAGGGCCATGTGCTTGATCAGATGGGCACGGAGATGGTCGAAGGCCTGTCGCACATCCTGGATCCATCGTCCCTGGTTGGTCCGCGGGCAGATGGCCGCCTTCTCCTGGAGCTTCTCGGACAGCGTGTGGACCTTTTCGTGCTCCTGGCGCATCCAGTGAGCCAGTTCCTTGGTTTTCATCGCGACTCCTTGCCGAATCTGTGCCCGTCGTCACTGCCTGGGCGCAGGCGATGCAGCCGGACAGTTGTTGCCCGACAGTTCCATCTCGATCTCATCAACGATCAGCGGAAAATAGGCGTCCAGCGCGCAATCCAGATCTTCCCGCAGCGGACAGGTGCCGTGGTCATCCTCATGCGGGCAGACCTGGCAGACGCGTAATCGCAGCGTGTCTGCGTAGGGATCAATCCGCCAGCTGTGCGTCTTCTGTACGATCTCCACGATTTCGGGCAGACTACGGAAAATGGCACAGGTGCGCGACGGCGGCAGACTGCACGTCCGCGCACTGGTGAAGCGGGCGCAACGCGGGCAGATCAGATTCCGCAGGCGCGCTTCGACTCGGCTTAGCAGCGGTTCCATTGTTCTGTCCTCCTCTCCGTGCAGGCACGATCAACACCGGACCAGCCCGGATTCGTCTCTGCGGCCTGGGAGAGCGCCAGCATCCGCAGGAGATCGTGCGCACCAAGCATGCCGACGACGTGATCACCCACGACGACCGGCAGTGCGCCATACCGCTTCCGCGTGAGAATATCGACGGCCTCGCAGATCCGGGTGCCTGGGGTCACGGTCTCCGGGTTCGGGGTCATGACGTCCGCGGCAGTCAGGACATCGATGCGTCGGGTCTGCAGGCCGCCCAGGACATCGCGCTCGGTGATGATGCCGATGAGGCGATTTCGTTCGTCCACGACCGGAAGCTGGGCAATCCGATGGTGGAAGATCATCGAGGCCACGCGAACGAGCGGCTCGCCGGCAGAAACCGTCATCGGACACGGAATCATGCAATCTTCGACGAGCATCATTTTCTCCTGATTCGCCCGGTGACGACCAGCGCCACCACAGAAGATTCGCGCAGCACCGTCCGACGAAGACCCTCATCATGGACGGCGGCGCACGACGAAGGGGGCAATGCTCGTGCCACAGGGTTCACGAAAACCTCAGAGGCAGTGATGCTCGCGATCTCGATCCACCCCCGAGGGCGATGGACGACCCGGTCGGCAGGATTACGGGAGCTAACTCCTCGAGGATGGCGAACGACGTAACTTCTTTCCGGAACTGAATCTGCGGAAATCTCCGCAGGAAGACGGAAGAAATCCGCCTGACGAGCGGCGTCGAGGGGAGCATCCGCTCGAACTTCGCGGCGATCGACAGCATTGCTCTCGGTATGGGCAAGTCCGCGAAGTGGCATATCAATTGCTTCATCGGGCCTCACAAGTCGCACGGCGGCAGCCGGCGGCAGGACTCGTTTCTCAATGGCCGGGCAATGAAGCAATCTGCCTCTGACTACGACCAACCAGGCGATCACAATTCGCACGAGTGTCCTGACCATCAATCGGCGCGAGGCCGGAGCCCCTCGATTTCAGATTCGGCGGCAGGTTCGATCGTGGGGTATCTCTCCAGCCGTTACGCAAGATATAATCGCGGTATGGCCGGTGATCTGTTCGCGGAAATGAAGCGCTATGTCGGATTCACCGAGGCCGATGCCCGGACTTTGGCAGACCTTCGAAGTCGAATATCCCCTTATCTTCCAGAGGTGGTTGACCGCTTTTATACCGCCCTGCTGGCGGACCCAACGGCCCGCGCCGTGCTGGAGGCGGACCCCAATCGCCTGCCCCGCCTGCGTGTCTATCTGCGGGAGTGGCTGGAGATGCTCTTCTGCGGTGTGTACGACACCGCTTATTACGAACAGCGCTGCCGCATCGGCCGCACGCATGTTCGCGTCGACCTCCCGCAGCACTACATGTTCACCGCGATGAACATCATCCGTATCAAGCTGAGCGAGCGCCTGCGTGCCTTTCAATTGCCCAATGCCTGCGAAGCGTTAAATGCCCTGCACAAGCTGCTGGACCTCGAACTGGCGATCATGAATGAGACCTACCGGGAGGACTACGTTGATCGCATTCAGTCCATCGAGCGGCTTGAGTTCGAGCAGCGTATCAGCGAGTCCGAACACCTGGCCACCATCGGCCAACTGGCTGCCTCACTGGCCCACGAGATCAAGAACCCGCTGGCGGGCATCAGCGGAGCGATCCAGGTGCTGGGGGCCGAGCTGAACGACGGACACCCGCACAAGGAGATCATTGCCGAGGCACTGCGCCAGATCGACCGGCTCGACGCCGCGGTGCGCGATCTTTTACTCTATGCCCGGCCGAAGCAGCCGAGTCTGCGCCGCGAGGATGTCAGCCAGATCGTTGCGCATGCCCTCATCCTGCTGCGACAGGAGCCGGCATTCCTGCCGGTTCGCGTGCGTTGTGAGGGGCTGACCGAGCAGCACTGGGCTCTGGTGGATGAGACCCAGATCAAGCAGGTCATCACCAATTTGATGATCAACGCGGCACACGCCTGCGAAGACGGTGGCTCGGTGGAATGCCGCATCTCAAAGCACGGTGACAAGGTCCGCCTGGTCATCGAGGACGACGGCGTCGGCATGCAGCCGCATGTCCTGGCCCGGGCGTTCGAGCCCTTCTACACGACGAAGGCCCGCGGCACAGGGCTGGGGCTTGCCATCTGCCGGAGGATCGTGGAGACGCATCAGGGTACAATCGAGGTCGAGAGCGAGCCCGGTATGGGCACGCGCGTCACCATTGAGCTGCCGGGAGCCGCATGAGCAAGCCACGCATTCTGATCATCGAAGATGAGAAACTCATCCGCTGGTCACTCCGGCAGCGCTTCGGCGAAGAGGGCTATGTGGTCGAGGATGCCGAGACCGCGGCCGAAGGGCTGGAGAAGTGGTCGTCCTCCACATTTGACCTGGTCATGCTGGACTACAAGCTGCCCGATTCGACCGGGCTGGACGTCCTCAAGACCATCCGTGAGCAGGATCAGGAAGTCGTCGTACTGATGATGACCGCCTACAGCACGGTGGAAACCGCCGTGGCGGCGATCAAGCTGGGGGCCTACGACTACGTCAGCAAGCCGTTTCAGATGGATGCGCTGATGCTCACGGTCTCCAAGGCCCTGCAGACGACGCAGCTTCGCCGTGAACTGCGTGACCTGCGCAGCCAGCTTCGGCAGGATTTCGGCTTCGACCGCATCCTCGGACAGTGCCCGGCGATGCAGCAGCTATTTCAGATGATCAAGGACGTGGCTGCCAGCGGTGCTTCGACCGTATTCCTGCGCGGTGAGAGCGGCACCGGCAAGGACCTCGTCGCCAAGACCATTCATTACAATTCGGACCGGGCGCATCGCCCGTTCATGAATATCACCTGCACGGCGATCACTGAAACGCTGCTGGAAAGTGAGTTGTTCGGTCACGAACGTGGGGCCTTTACCGATGCCCGGCAGATGAAGAAGGGCCTGCTGGAGCTGGCCGACGGGGGCACGGTCTTTCTGGACGAGGTCGGTGATATGCCGCCGCAGCTTCAGGCGAAACTGCTGCGGTTTCTCGAGGAAAAGACCTTCCGGCGCGTCGGCGGGGTACGTGACATCGAGGTGGATGTGCGCGTGATCGCGGCCACCAATCGGGACGTCAACAAACTCATCAGCGAGGGCAAGTTCCGCGAGGACCTCTATTACCGTCTCAACATCATCCCGGTCGATCTGCCTCCCCTGCGCGATCGCGGTGACGACATCAAGCTCATTGCGGAGCATTACGTGCAGGTCTTCGCCCGAGAGTTTCGGCGTGATGTGAAGACGCTCAGCCCGGCGGCCGTCGAGAAATTGACCGGCTACTCTTGGCCCGGCAATGTTCGTGAACTGAAGAACATCATCGAACGGGCCGTGCTGCTCAGTAAGCACGCACATCTCGAGCCGGATGATCTCGTACTGGGGCGTGGCGAGATCACGGATGCGTCGCAACTGATTCGCCTGCCGCCCGGCGGAATCAGCTTGTCGGACATCGAGGAACAGCTCGTGCGTCAGGCGCTGGCCATGGCGGGCGACAATCAGACGCAGGCGGCCAAGCTGCTGCACATGTCCCGAGATCAGCTCAAGTATCGAATGGAGCGGTACGGCCTGGGAAAATATCGTCGATCTCGGAGTTCATAATTCGCTGAACCACGCAGACCAGCCCGCCTGTCGCAACGACTCATAATCGAGACAAACTAATCAGTTTGTCACGTGCCATCTTGCTTGCACACCGCGCGTTTTCTTCCCACATGCTGCAGCGGATTTCACCGGCACGAACCGACCGGGAACTCAACTCATTTAAGACTATGTATATCATTAACTTACGAAGCGGCAATGGGCGTTGCAGAAAAAAGCACAGGCCGCGTGTGAATATCGTAAATCTGATTGAATTGGATAGTCTCTAATGAATAAAACAATCAAAAATCGATCATGGTTTACCCGTAGAGTTTTGAAAAAAACGCTTGAAATCGCCTAAAAAAGTAACTATGCTTTGTTCGGTCCCACTAGAGAGCCTCCTTTCTCTACTCTCCGGCCCGAGAGGTAGGGACCTAGGACTGGTATCACCTACCAGTCCTATTTTTTTGCGCTCGCAAAGCAATCCGTGCCACGACACTGTCACCTGCGACTCCAGGATGCCGGGTCCTGCCGATAAAAACCCTTCATTTGCGAATAGAGTGCCGGATGCAACCGGGCGAATCGGCGGCCTTCTTCGAAGAACTGCTCCGTGACCACCGCGAAGAACTCGCCGGGATCGGTCGCGCCGTACGTATCGAAAAAGGAACGGCGCCCATTTCGATCCGCGAAGACGAGGGCCTTGTACTCCTCCGTGAAGACATGCTTCCACGCTGCGAGCTGGGCAGCATTCTCCAGCGGAGGCACACCGTCCGCATAACCGTCGAGCAGGTCCAGCGCATGGGCGAATTCGTGGAACACGACGTTGTGGCCGTCTTCGTCGATCCAGCCGGCGCGGCGAACGCTGTCCCACGCCAGCAGCACCGGGCCACGGTTCCACGTCTCGCCGATCTTGTCGTCGCAGATTTCGTACCGGCGGCCGTCCGGGCCGACGGCCTCAACACATTCACCGAACTCGCCGGGATAGAGAATGACCTCCTTCGTCCGCGGGTACAGCCCGAGATGCGGCGTGTGGAGCACGAGGATACATGCCTGCGCCGCGACCAGCAGCCGCATTTCGTCGGTAACCACCAGCCCTCCCGATCCCCAGAACTGCTTCTCTGCCATGAACTGCACGATCAGCTCATGCAATCGAGGAAGGTCGGCCGACGGCAGCCGACGGTAGATCGGGAGTTTCCGTGAAAGAGTTTCGATGCACTGTTGAATCAGACCGGTCGCCTGTGCAGCATCTCCTGCACGGCGATGATCAAAGGCGAAAATGCGACGTAACCAGCCGAGCATGACCCATGATCCTGCTTCCGGAGCCCCCTGCTGCGTGATTCACTGTCGAACAGCCGTCTGGAGCGTCTGGATCGTCAGGCCGGTGACGTAATTCGCATCGCCTTCGAGCCAGCGATCCGCCTCGTTGATCCAACTCCCGTCGGGCCGCTGGAGCAATATGAGCTTGCGACAGAGGTCCACACGCCAGTGGTGCGGCTTGCCGCGTGAATCCACCACGACAGGATCACCCCATGCATCCAATGCCTTGGCGAAGACGTGATAATAGTAATAAAGCCCCTGCTGAGCCCGAGCGCCAGGCATGCCGGGGTTTTTGTCGAGGGTGTAATGCCGGCGAATCCAGTCATAGGCGGACCTGATGCGGGGATCGTCACGGCCGACGCCACAGTAGATCATGCTCTTGAAGCCGGCGTAGGTCATGCCGCCGTAAGCACGGAGCACGGCCTGCCCTTCCGTCACCTGATCGCTGGCCATGGACTGCCCGCCATCGGCCGCCGTGTAGATGAAGCCGCCGTCGTTGTATTCCCTGGCGAAGGGCTGGTCGTTCGTCGCCGAGTTCAACTGGCATCGGGAGATGAAGACAAGGGCCCGCTGATAGACCGGATCGTCTTTCGACAGGCCGCTGTCGTGGAGGGCCTGGAGCATCATCTGCGTGTTGGAGAGGTCCGGGCGCTTGGTGGTGTTGTAGCCGGCGCCGCCGTACCACGCGTTGGCCCGGTCAATGGATTCGTTCTCATCGTATTGCAGGCGTGTCAGGAAGGCCTGCGCCTTGGCGATCCGTGCTTTGTGCAGATCGTCGGGCAATGCAGCGAGAAAGCTCAGTGCAACGGAGGTCTGATAGTTCGCAAGATTCTGCTGGCGTTCGTAGATGCCGCCGTCGGTCTGCTCGTAGCGAATGATGTGTGCGATGGCCCGCTTCACGACGGCGTGGTCCGGCCCGTGACTGCGATCTTCGGCGAAGGCCTGTGCGACGATGGCCGTAACGGCGGGGCCGAACTGCCGGGTCCAGCCGCCGTCTTCTTCTTGCGTACTTCGCAGGTAAGACAAGCCGCGATCGATTGACTTCTGGACCTGGTCGCGCAGCTCGCTCGGCAGCTTTTCATCTGCGGCCTTCTTGTCCTGGGCCTTTGCAATGGTGCCGCAGCACAGGCACCCGATCGCTACGAACGTGATAACGCTACGGGAGATCGCTGTCATTTGTTCGGCCTCCGCTTGTGAATCGTTTCGCACGGCCATGCTTAAGCGCGCGATGACAGAAGCTTAGCACGAATGGCGAAATAACGCGCCAGGCGCGTTGACCCGCCGAATGGAGAATTTTAATATGCAACTCACCGGTCGGCATCTGTGTCGGCCGGTTTGTTTTTCAATCTCGAAGACATCCTGCCGTCATTTTCTGACGCCGCGCGAGGTTTTTTCATGCCCCTGTTGGCTGGTACCGTTGCATTTTCCCGATTCAGGATTCATGGCGGGTCACCCAAGCGGCTGGATGATCGTCTGCTCGACAAGCTCCGTGCACAGGTCATCGGCGAGCGGACCGGTGTAGCAGCGGGCGAGGAGGAAATCGGCTGGATCGGTGGACGCCATCTGCTCGATCGTGAGTTCGACCTCGAGAAGAATATCCTTCTGGACTGTCTTCATTTCGGGATGCGGGTCGATACGAGTCGAATCCCGCCGGACCTTTTGCACGCCTACGCACAGCAGGAACTCGACGCCCTTCTGCGAGATCGCCCGCCGACACAACCCGTCAGAGGACGATCGACAGTGGCAACATCGGCTGAGGAAGATGACGAGAGCCATCACACAGCAAATGGTCGATCGAACGGTCGCGGCCGTGCATTCGCCAAGCTCAGGAAGCAGGCGGTGGATACCGCCCGGCAACGTGCGGCGCAGGAAATAAAACAGGGGCGCTATCGCCGGATGCAACAGGTGCCGATTCTCCTCGACTCGCGGGATGATCTGCTCTATCTCGGAGCAACGACCCCGGCGCTGGTTGAGCGATTGTTGCCGCTGTTCAAGGAGACATTCGACAAGCGGCTGGAGCCGCTCACGGCCGGCTCGCTGGCCTATCAATGGGCCGAAGCCCGCGGCCTGTCTCGCCGGATCGAGTCAATCCAGCCGGCGCGCTTTGTGGAACATCCCGGAGGCAATGGCCAGATCGACGTTTACTGGACGGCCGGTGATCCGAACTCGCGGGACTTTCTGGGGAACGAGTTTCTCGTCTGGCTGTGGTACACGCTGGCCGAAGAGACGGACACCATCGGACTTGCGGACGAGACCGAGGCCTCGCTGGTGATCGTCAAGCAACTGGCCCTTGAGTGTCCCTGGGCCGAGAGTGGCAAGGCGGTTTTCAGTGCCGATGGTCCGGCATCGCTCCCGGAGAGCCGGAGCGCCCTGTCGACCGGCAAGCTCCCTCGCAAGGCCGGGCTGATAGTCTCTCGCCAGGGTGAGCAGTATGAATTCGTGCTTCAGGCCGAGACGTTGAACGTCACTTCCGGCGTGCTTCCGAAGCTGGAGACCAACGGCAACCCCCGCGCCTACTACGAAGAGCGGCTCGAGCAGATCCGCCATCTTTCGCACACGATTGACCTTCTTTATGGCGCTTTTCTGGAGAAGCGCACGGACGCCGAGTGGCCGCTGCTTCATGAAAAAATCCGGGCGTGGATGAGTGGTACAGTCGCGCGCTCCGCACCGATTCACGTGGATCAGGCCGCCGAGGTCCGCGCGCCCGTTGTGTAAGTCTTGCTACAGCGCGGGCTCAATCTGACGAACCTGGTAGGTGCCGGCGATGGCGTCCAGCGTCAGGGTGACGGGGTCGCCGGGTTTTTTGCCGAGCAGTTCCCGGGCCAGCGGGCTCTGATAGGAAAAGACGTGCCGACCAAGGTCGGATTCGTCGAAGCCGAGGACGGTAATGACCAGCGACTGTCCGCCGTTGGGCGGCGCGAGCGTGACACGCTGGCCGATGCTGACGTGATCCGTAGGGATTTCCTGTGGTTCGAGTACTTTGGCCATGGATATCTCGCGGTTAAGCTTGGCCACCCGGGCCCGGAGCAGGTCCCGCTCTTCCAGTGCAAACTTGTACTCGGAGTTTTCGGACAGGTCGCCGTGGGCAGCAGCTTCGCCGATGGCCTTGGCGTTCTCACGCATCTTCACATTGACCAGCTCGGCGAGTTCTTCCTCCTTGGCGCGAAGGCCTGCCGGCGTGAAGTAAAGTACGCTTTCGTCCTCCCACATCGCTACCTTCGGCTTCACATAGAGGTGGGCAAAACGCGCCCGAACGATGTTTGAGAGGTCGTCCTGCACCGTCGGTCCCAACCCTTCGGCGCGCTCGACCAGCCGGCGAACGGTCATGCCCATCGCATCATCAAGCGACTGGATGCACTTGCGGAACTGTTCGTAATCCTTCGCCGATAGCCCCGAGCGGACTTTCGCCCGGAGTTCGTTGACGGTCTGCCCGGCCGCCTTGCCCTCGGACATTCGCGCCGGGCCGACAAGGCCAAGCACCAGGGCAAGAAACTCTGACAGCGGTGGGATCTTCAGCGGCGTCTGCACGGACGGACCCTTCCAGAGCCACATCAGTGCATCGGTGTATCGGCCGGGTTCTGCCAAGGCGCGATCTGCGATGCTTTGCAGCAGCGAACCTTGACCGGCCTGCTCCACCCGACGGGCCAGTGCATCACACTGACCGGCAGGTGCGAAGAGAATCAGCTCGGCGAAAACTGCGGGCCAGCGATCCGGCAGGGCCTGCTCAACGGCAGCGACGGCCAACGGCCAGAGTCGGGCATCGGTGATCGAGGCCACGAGCGCCGCCGGCGAGGCAGCATCCCGCAGGGTCTGCAGGGCGACGCGCTGGGCATCGGCGGAGACCTCGAGACCTTCAGCGAGCAGACGCTCAATGACAAGAGCCGTGGCGAAGGCCTGGGCGGGTTCTTTGTGCTTTCGGAAACGGTCAATGCGGTCAACGAGGGCCTTCTGAACACGCTGCATGAGCGGCGCATCTGCGGACTTCTTGTGGTCTTTGCAGTTTCGCAGGTAGGACTCGAGAAGCTCCAGCCATTCGCGCGGTGTCTGCGCCTTTTCGAAGCTGCTCCAGAACTCCTCTTCCGGGCTCTGGCCCACTTCGTCGAAGATGACGAACATCGGTGAGCGTCCTTCGATGCGGAGATTCGGTGATTTCTTGACGGCATTGCGGAACTTCGTCCACCAGTCCGACCAGTTTTCAGCTGGCACGAACCTCGGCGAGAGGACCAGCTTCAGCGCGTCGCGGTTCATCTTTCGGCCGTGGCCACGGAGAACGCCGATCACCAGAGCGGCAGGATCGCGCTCGACCAGTTCACTGATGCGCTCCGGGGCAAGTTGAACGAGCACGCGGAAGTCGTTCTCGTCAGCAAGGTCGTAGTCTTCGATGACACTCGCCAGATCAAGCGTCTGCGTGCGGCGGCCCGACTTGATCTGCAATTCGCCGGCTTCCAGATCCATCGAGACGATCTGAGCTGCATGCTCTTCGGTGCGATGAATCAGAAAGCGGCCTTCCGCCAGTGCCAGTCCGACATCGAGAAATCGAAGTGCACGGCGAACCGATTTGCCCGACTTGAGACCCGAGCGGTCCAGCCATTTTTCAAGGTCAGATCGATCGGCATGCGTCTGCCGATAGAGCGTAAGGATTTCTTCGCGCAGCTCGTTGCCGTCGGAGAGGTGGACCAGCAGATGCCGGCCGATCTCCAGCACTTCCTCGGGGGAACGCTTCTCCTTGAGCACGGAGAGCCAGGCCCAGCCCAGGGTATCGGCGAGCTTGCTCTGACCGGCCTTGACGACCAGATCGATCACGGCGAGGAGCGAGTCTTCGTCCACGTCCAGCAGTTCGAGCTTGGCAAGCCATTTCTGCTCAAGATCAGCCCAGCGATTCGATTTTGCGAGTGCTTCGAGGTCTTCGTATGCCATGCGGTTTTGCGTCCGTTCAACCTTGGGGAGAAAACCTGTATTATGAGGCATCCCGGCAGTCCTGTCGAGGCACGCAGCCGCATCGCTTCGGCCAACTTTGAACCCGCAAGCGACATCTCAAAAACAATGATTATCGCCTGATTTCGCCGATCCTTGCGTTACGATGGTCCGTGGCAGCACGCTCGAACGAACAAACAGCCGGTGCTGCCGAACCATTCCGCAGGAGCTCGAAGGATGACGAACGAACAGCTCGACCAGTTCAGGATACAACTCGAAGCGGAACGGGCCTCGCTCTCGAAGACGCTCGCCGCTTCGAAAGAGTCCGCCAAGGGGATGGAACTCGATCAAACTCGCGTCGGACGACTGTCCCGCATGGATGCCCTGCAGTCGCAAGCAATTTCGCAGGGCGCCAATCGGCAAATTGCGGCTGAACTGGAGCAGATTCGCACCGCGCTCGAGCGGATCGCGAGCGGCGACTATGGCACCTGTGTATCCTGTGGCAAGGAAATCCCGCTGATTCGACTGGAAATCTACCCGTGGGCCGACACGTGCGTCCAATGCGCACAGCGGAACTCATCCGCGTCGTCGAGCAAGTCCTAGATACCCGCCTTTTGTCGCTGGGCAGCCGTCAGCAGCCCGTCGAGGCGCTGCTTGAGTTCGGTGAAGAGCTGTTCGATCGGCGCGTTGAGTTCCTTGAGTCGATTCTGGCGGGCCGTCACATCCGGAATCTGCGCGGCCTGCGTGCGATGATCGGCCTGCGCGGCCTCGATCTGCGCGGCACGCGTTCGCACATCGCGGAAAATGGCCATCGCCGAAGTGGTCTGTGCCGCAGTCAGTTCATGCTGCGAGATGAATCGGCGTACGTACTCCTCCCACGGATGCAGGGCGCGCGGGGCCGGAGCGGGCTGTACGGCCTGCGGCGCCGCAGCTGCCTGCTCGAGGGCCGGCTGTTCGACTGCGGCGGCCGGTACATCGGATCGCAGTCGGGGATCGATCGTCTGCTGAGACCGTGTCTCCCGGCGTTGCTGTCGCTCCTCGAAGCGTCGCCGACGCTGGCCATCGCGGCCCGCTTCATCATCGCGACGGACCCGCCAGCCGTTGCGCTGCTGTTCACGACGCTCCCTTCCTTTCTCGGCCTGCTCGACCGGAAGGAGCGCTTCGACGCGGCGGGCGGCGGTGTCAAAATCGAACGGGTACTTTTCCTCAATGGCTCGAAGGCCGTCGCGAATCCTGCGAAACTCCGGATCGTCGCGGAGGTTGCGCCATCGTTCGCGACGTGATTCACCGGATTCGTCGATCGCCCCCGCTGGTGTGCGGTCCTGACGCGCCCAGTATTCTGCCATTTCAGACCGAAGTCGGTTGTATTCCGCGGCATCCGGGCCCATAGCCGCCTCACGCTCGGCCTGCATGCGAACGATCTCCGCCCGAACCTGCTCAGTCTGGCTATCGTCGAGTTCGTAAAGCCGAGCGGTCATGTTGACCATGCGATCCAGGCGCATCTGGACACGTTCTTCGGGGGTTGCATTACGCATTTGCTCGCGGCGCTCCCGCCACTCACGACGACGGGATTCGCGATCCGGCTGCTGCTCCGATTGACGAGTGGCCTCGAGATGATCCGCCGTGGAAGGTGCCCCCTCATCCGGTGACTGCCCGGCTGTGGTCATGAGGAGAATCGTCAGAAGGGTTGCGAGGGTCGTGTTCATGGATCAAACCACCTTGCAGAAAGTCGTGGACAGCGTTCCCGACATCACATCCGGCTGTCTCAGGATTCTAACACGGATGCCCCACCGGCACCGGCCTATAGATCGGCCAGGAAACAGAAGGGGGGCGAACCGCGACAGCAGGGCCGACCACCCGGCCGGCGTCCAACCCCCCTGCCTGCAAAACGCCACCCCGGTGATTGGATTGCAATAAAAAGTGAATTGGTTCGTTTGCCGTCGTGTGAACTAATCAAGGGGGCTTCAACGTCTTATTCAAAATGGGCTTAGGTCGGCGGCTGCAAGGAGGCCTTGTGGCAGGCGACAGAGGCACAACTCGTCCTGGGTGCGGCTACTGATCGAGCAATACGTCCACGAGTTGAGCTGCATCCATCAGATCGATCACGCCGTCGTCGTTGATGTCCGACGCGCAGTATCGGCGCGGTGTGGCGGAATTCGGACTCAGAACGACGTCAATGAACGCGTTGATATCCAAGCTGTCCTTGAGCAGATCTTCGTTGACATCGGCCTTGTCGCAGATGGCAGGCAGCACGCTGCGATTTGTCAGATAGACGCGGTCCCCGGAGTTGGCCAGATTGTTGTTGATCGCATTTCCGGCGGCCCAGAAGTTAACCTGTCCCTGATTCGTCGCCGGCGCGCGCCAACGAAAGTTGTACTGCGCGGCATTGCCCATCCCTGCCCAGTTGGCCACGGCGTTGCTCACGCCGGTCGACGTGTGCGTGATGAAGTTCGTGCCGCCGCTTCCCGTCGGATGACGCGTGTTCGTCGCATCGGTAATAATCAGCGTACCGCGAAAGGCGCCTGTGGCGCTCTCAGCGCTGAATTCGAATCCCGCGCCGGCCTGCACGCTGTCGGCCACGCGCACCGTGATGTCGTACAGTCGGTTGAGGTTGTACTCAAGCGGTGCATTGAGAATCTGTACGCTGCCGGTCGTGTGGCCAAGACTGCTTGCATGACAGGCGGAACAGTTGGTGCCGCTGCTGGCCGTGCTGCCGTTTCGAAAAGGCGGCGCGCCGCCGCGATTCGCAAAGACCGGGACTGAGGTGCAGCAGACAACCAGGCCGCAACCGATAAGAATCGGCAGCAATCGCGCGGTCATGTATATACCCTCCGAACGGCTCGCGTGCTATGTGCTTCGTTAGCCCGGCGAGAATGTGGGTCGGCCTGCCGGACCGCGATTTACGATCACCCGTCGGTCGCCTATCTTAACACATGCGAAGTGTAAATTCATCCGACCCGCGTGCAATTTAAGTTAATTATTGCCGGGCGGAGCTGGATGTCTGCGGAAGGGTGCTCCGGCAAGTCGGATTTGGCTAATTGGAACGAACACTCTGGAGACGAGCATGGCCATCCGATTGAGCGAGATTGAGGCGCGCGTACTCGGCGTGCTCATCGAAAAGTCAATGACCCAGCTCGACACCTACCCCCCTCACACTCAACGCGGTCGTGCTCGGATGCAACCAGAAAACCAATCGTGAGCCGGTGACGAATCTCTCGGAGGGTCAGGTCGCCGGAGCCCTGCATGAACTTCAGAAATGGCGGCTTGTTTCGCATGCCGATACACAGCGCGGCGCTCGGGCCAATCGCTTCCGGCATGACGTGGAAAAGCGATTCGGCTGGAATGCCGCAAAGCGGGCGCTCATGGCTGAATTACTCCTTCGCGGGCCTCAGACGCTCGGAGAATTGCGAGGCCGTGCCGCACGGATGACGCCACTGGGCGATCTGCCTTACATGACGGAGTTGATGAGTGAATTGCAGAAGGGTGAGCAGTCAATGGTCATCGAGCTGCCGCGTCAGCCGGGAAGGAGTGCCACGCGGTGGGCACATCTTCTATGCGGCCCAATCGACGCTGCAGCCCCGGACACGTCGGCACAGTCGATAAGCTCAACAGATGCACCGGCTACCATGCCAGCGCCGATCGAGAAAAGCGACGAATCACTTCATGTGGAGGTTGCTGCGTTGCGTGCGGAACTTGCAGAGCTGAGGGTCGAGGTCAGATCGCTCCGGGCGTTGATCCAGCCGCCGGGCCATTGAACGGCAGAAACAATCCATTCCTCGCTCTGAGGCAACCACCGCGGTCCAGCCGTTCCAGATCAATCTGTGACATTCATTTGGGAATCGCGACGCCTCGCTGCTGGGCAATGACAGCCGCATCTTCGTACCCCGCGTCGACGTGGCGGAAGACGCCCATCGCCGGGTCGCATGTCAGGACGCGTTGCAGCCGCTGGTCGGCCAGCTCGGTGCCGACAGCGACGCAGACCATGCCGGCGTGGATCGAGTAGCCGATGCCCACGCCGCCACCGTGGTGGACGCTCACCCACGATGCCCCGCATGCCGTATTCGCCAGGGCGTTGAGAATCGGCCAGTCGGCGATGGCGTCGCTGCCGTCCTTCATACCTTCCGTCTCGCGGTTGGGCGATGCAACGCTGCCGCAGTCGAGATGATCGCGGCCGATGACGATCGGGGCCTTGACCTTCCCCTCGCGCACGAGCTTGTTGAAAGCCAATCCGGCCTTGGCCCTCTCGCCGTAAGCCAACCAACAAATCCGAGCGGGCAGGCCCTGATAAGCGACCTTCTCCCCGGCGAGCTTGATCCACCGCGCGAGGTGCGCATTCTCCGGGAACAGTTCGAGGATAACGCGGTCCGTCGCGGCGATATCCGCCGGGTCGCCCGACAGTGCGCACCAGCGAAAAGGCCCGCTGCCCTCGCAGAAGAGCGGGCGGATGTATTCTGGCACGAAGCCGGGGATCTTGAAGGGATTGAAGTCGATTGCAGATTCGCCGGCGATTGTGGATTGACCGGACGCCTGCCACGGAGCGAGTCCTTCGTCGACGGCCTGTTTGGCAAAAGCGCGGATGTTGTTGCCGTAGTCGAAGGTGATCGCGCCGCGCCGCTGGAGCTCCAACATGCCGGCCACATGCTCGGCCATGGTTCGCAGAGACTCGCGGCGATAGCGTTCGCTGTCTTCGGTGCGAAGCCGTAGCGCCGCTTCAAAGGACATACTGTTGGGCACGTAACCGTTAAGCGGGTCATGCGCCGATGTTTGATCCGTCAGCACGTCGGGCGTGATGTTTCGGCGTACAAGTTCAGCGAGCAGGTCGGCGGCGTTGGCCAGGACACCGATGGAGACGGCCTGCTTCATTTCCTTTGCCGTCAGCGCCCAGTCGATGGCCTCGTCAAGACGATTCGTCATTTTGTCGAGATAACGCGTCTCCAGCCGCCGCTGGATGCGGTGCGGATCGACCTCGGCGACGAGGCACACGGCATCGTTGAACGTCGCCGCCAGCGGCTGCGCACCGCCCATGCCGCCAAGACCGCCGGTGACCACCAGGCGACCCTTGAGTGAGCCGCCGAAGTGTCGGCGGGCGCATGCACCGAAGGTCTCGTACGTCCCCTGTAAAATTCCCTGCGTGCCGATGTAGATCCAGCTTCCGGCCGTCATCTGGCCGTACATGGTCAGGCCCATCGCCTCCAGCCGGCGGAACTCCTCCCACGTCGCCCACTTGGGCACGAGCATGGCGTTGCTGATGAGCACGCGCGGGGCGGCTTCGTGCGTCTTGACGATGCCGACAGCCCGGCCGCTTTGCACGAGCAGCGTCTCGTCGTTCTCCAGCTTTCGCAGGGCGGCGACGATGCGATCAAAATCCGCCCAGGACCGTGCTGCCTTGCCCGTGCCGCCGTAGACGATGAGCTTGTCCGGCTCTTCGGCGACCGCCGGGTCGAGGTTGTTGTGCAACATCCGCAGGGCGGCCTCCTGATGCCAGCCCTTGCAGGAAAGTTCGCTGCCGCGCGGGGCGTGAACGATTCGTGCACCCGTAATCGTTTTCGTCGTAGTCGGCTTCATATCGCTGCTCCCGATCGAAACACCCGAAGAATAATGCACGGCCAGATGTTGTGTCACCCGGTCGAAGGATGGCTCGGTCGGTGCCCGACCGACCGCATCTACCCCGGTGAACGTTTCGACACTCCGTCCGGTCCGAATCTCCCCGATGCCGGTCCCGGTGTTCAGATAATAACCGGTCAGGACGATCCGGAGGACGGTTGCTAAAGCCGGAACGCTTGATTGCGATATGGATGTACGCTTATCATAAGCGTGGGTCAGATTGGGGTGAGGGGCGGGCGACCGGCCATCGCTCGAGGGGGGTGACTTCCCTGTTGATCTGCCCGCTATCGGCGAGCACCGAAGTAGTCAGTGGATTCTTGAAGTGGGAGTCACAATGCGAGCGACCTTCCTGTCCGCGCTCTGGGTGCTTGTCTATGCTTCGATGGTCTCCGTGGCCGTGGGACAGGTTCCCATGGACACCAACATCAACAATTTCTTCCTCCACGGCACACAACCCAACGGGTTAACGAATCAACTGCTCAACTCAAGTAACTGCATGACCTGTCACAGCGGCACCGTCACAGGAGTCGGGGCCACCGTGCCGATCGGCGACGACTGGAACGGCAGTCTCATGGCCCAGGCGGCGCGCGATCCGTTGTTCTATGCCTGTCTGGACATCGCCGAGAGGGATGCTCCCGGTTCGGGCGACCTCTGCATTCGCTGCCACGTGCCTCGGGCCTGGCTCGAAGGTCGATCCACGCCGACCAACGGCGCGCTGATCAACTCGGGCGATCGCGACGGAATCAACTGCAGCTTCTGTCATCGGCTGGTGGACCCGTTCAACGAACTGGCCGATGCCCCGACCGTGGATGTGGAGATCCTCGCGGCGCTCGGTGCAAACGCTCCGCCGCCGCAGATGGACCGCGGCATGCCCAGCGCGTCCGGTCACGGCGGTAACGGCAGCTACGTGGTAGATCCGCTCGATCGTCGCCGCGGCCCCTTCCCGCTTCCGCCGATCGGCGAGCCGGCCGAAGGAAACGAGGCCGATTGCGAGCTGTACCACGAGGCGCTTTTTTCACCGTTTCACACGCGCTCACAGATGTGCGCCACGTGTCACGATGTGAGTCTGCCGCACTTCAAGTATGACCTGAGCGGCACGGCTTTTATCCCCAATCCGCTCGGGACGGCGCACCCGAGCGGCAACAAGTACGACATGGTGCCCATCGAGCGCACCTACAGCGAATGGCTCAAGAGCGACTTCGCCGTCGGCATGGGCGTCAACATGGAGGGGCGCTTCGGCGGGCCGGGGCAGACGTACGTCTCGCAATGTCAGGATTGCCACATGCCGTCGGTGACGGGTCACGGTTGCCGTTTTGTGCCGGAGCCGCGCGACGATCTGCCGCGCCACTATTTCGCCGGCGCATCCACCTGGCAGCTCGACGCCATCGCTCAGCAGTACGGCCCCGGCGGAACCGGCGAACTGTCCGCCGCGAAGGTGAGCGCCCTCGCGGCCAACAAGGCACGAAACATCGATATGCTAGAACGCGCCGCGGACTTGATCGTCTACCTCGACGATGAACCTACGCCCGGAATTGATCAGTTGAAGGTCCGCGTCGTGAACCAGACGGGGCATAAGCTGCCCAGCGGATATCCGGAAGGCCGGCGCATGTGGCTCACGGTCGAGTTCTTCGACTGTACGGATTACACGGTCCCGTTCGAAGTCCGTGGCCATTACGACTTCGACACGGCCGACCTCGATACCGGATCGACAAAGGTCTACGAAATGAAGGGTGGTCTCGATGAAACGCTGGCCGCACTGCTCGGACGAACGCCTGGCCCGGCAATGCATTTCGTGCTGACAAATAAGGTCTTCAAGGATAATCGCATCCCACCGCGCGGTTTCACCAATCTCAAGTTTGCAGCAGTACAAGCCAGCCCGGTCGATTATGCCTATGCCGACGGGCAGTATTGGGATGACACATACTACGAGATTCCGGCGTATGCCGTCGGTGCCCGGGTCACGCTCTACTACCAGGCGACCACGAAGGAATACATTGAGTTTCTCCGGGATAACAACCCATTCCCGGGCAACCCGAACAACCGCGGCCAGATTGCCTACAACTTGTGGGTCTCCAACGGCAAGAGCAGGCCGGTGGAAATGGCCCGTGTCGGTTACCCGTCTCTTTACGGCGTGGAACTGAAAGGCGACATGACCGGCAATCGCCAGGTAACGGTGGACGACATTCCGGACTTCGTGGATGTCCTGCTCGGGCTGAACACCGATCCTCGCCTGATCTGCGCCGCGGACATGGACAACCTCAACGGGCCGGATGGCGCCGACATCCAGCCGTTCCTCGACAAGATTCTGGAACCGTGATCGGCCACGCCCTCCGGTGCGGACATCGATCCGCGTGAAAGCGGAGCGAAAACATCCGACAAGATGATTGTGATTCGCGTAGCGGCGCGGTAGCATCGCATTTTTGCGACGCCGGAGGACGCACGCGCGAATGAAGCTGACCGACCATCTTCCCCCCTCCCTGGTGAAAGTGCCGCTCGCCGCCAACGAGAAGACAGCGGCCATCACCGAATTGGTCGACCTCGTGGTCTCACAGGTTCAGATCGCATCGCGCGACCGATTGCTCAAGGCGGTCCTCGAGCGGGAGGCCCAGCGCTCGACCGGCATCGGCCGCGGTTTCGCCATCCCCCATGCCAAGTGCGAAGCGGTCGATCAACTGGTCATCGCCCTCGGCCGATGTCATGAGCCGATCGACTTCGCAGCGATCGACGGGCAGCCGGTGTCGCTGATCGCCCTTTTAGCAAGCCCGATCCACGCAACCACGACGCACATCCAGGCCCTGGCCAAGCTCAGCCGCCTGGTGACGAACGGCGCATTGCTGAACCAGCTGCTGGCAGCCACCAGCAGCGAGGAACTCTACCGAGTTGTCTCGGCGAATGACGTAGAAACGTGATTCCAGCTTCGAGGACCGCCGGCCGATTCCTGTCTGAAGTTCAGGACTTGTGAAGAACTCGGTTGGCGTCGCCTACGATTGTCTGAAGCACACGTGAGGTTGCGTGTGCCGCAGACATCGAAAAGTGTATTCAGATCATCCCTGCTTCGCAGACCTCAACCTACCAGCCGACGATGTTGTAGCCGGCATCGACGTAGTGAATCTCGCCGGTCACGCCGCTGGACAGATCGCTGACCAGGTATAGGCCCGCCTTGCCGACCTCCTCGGATTCGATGTTTCGTCGCAGGGGGCTTTTGGTCGGGTAGTGCTCCAGAATCTTGTCAAAACCGCCGATTCCCGCCGAACTGAGCGTGCGGCACGGACCTGCGCTGATGGCATTAACACGGACGCGTCGCAGGTCGCCGAGGTCCGCCGAGAGATAGCGCACCGTGCTCTCAAGGGCGGCCTTGCACACGCCCATGACGTTGTAGCCGGGGACAAACTTAACCGCGCCGAGGTAACTGAGCGTGAGGACGGAAGCACCCTCGCGGAACATGTGATAGGCCTTCTGACAGGCGGCGATGAGCGAGTAGCAGGAGATGTCCATCGCCTGCTTGAAGTCCTCTCGCCGCGTCTCCCAGAAGCGGTTCGTGAGGGCATCCCGGTTGGCGAAGGCCACGGCGTGGACGATGAAGTCGATCTGGTCGTATTGATCGCGCACCTTGCCAAAGAACGTCTCGATTTCGTCGTCATTGCCCAGATCGCATGGAAGGACGATCTTTGCCCCGATCGGATCGGTCAGCTTGCGGACGCGCCGCTCCATCTTCTCGCCCGGAAGATGGTTGAACGCCATTTCCGCACCTTCCCGATGCAGGTAGGAGGCGATGTACCAGGCGAGACTGTGATCGTTCGCGACACCGAGCACCACACCCCGCTTACCAGACATCAAACCCATGTGCCTTCGTCTCCTGGTCGTGCTGCGAACGCCGGTCGGCCGGTGTTCGGTCAGGTTGAAATAGAACGATCGCGAACCCCAGCCCGGGGGACGCCGCCAAGGTCCACAATCTAGGCGCTCAGATTCATTCTGTCCAGCGGCATCGGCCAACACTGATCGCGGAAACCACCGATGCGGCTACGCGCAAGACACGGTTGACGCTATACTTGCACCCTCGCGTGGCCGCGGAGGAGCTCAGGTGTTCGACGCCCGCTCGATGTTGATCTCCATCCCCAACTGGGTCGGAGATGTGGTCATGGCCACGGCAGCCCTGTCCGCCATCCGCAGGGCGTACCCGCATGCGACGATCACCCATCTCATGCGGCCCTATGTGGCCGAGGTACTCGCCGACTGCGAACTGGCTGACGATCAAGTATTCTGGCCGGGGGCAGGCAGTCCGACCCGCACGACCTTCGGGCTGATCACGGACTTGCGCCGCCGCCGATTCGATCTGGCCATTCTGATGACGAATTCGTTTCGCTCGGCTGCGGTCGTTCGGGCTGCAGGGGCACGTCGGCGCGTCGGATACGCGCGGGATGCTCGCGGATGGCTGCTGACGGATCGCCTGTTGCCCAAACGGGTCGGTCGCAAGTATGTTCCTGTCCCCGCGCTGGACTATTACAACGATCTGGCTCGTGCAGTGGGCTGCACGGACGTCTGTGACCGACTGATTCTTGCGACCAGCACGGCGGACGAGGCGGCCGTCGATCGCCGTCTCGGCGCCATCGACCCCGATCGCCCGCTGATCGTGCTCAACCCCGGCGCGAATTACGGCTCGGCGAAGTGCTGGCCGGCGGAGAAATACGCGGCCCTGGCGCGGATGCTGACCGATCGATTCGACGCGCGGGTCGTGGCCTCGCTTTCTCCGAAGGAGCGTGATATCGCCGACCGGCTGCACGCCGCGGCCACTGGTCCTTTGGAGATTTTTGTAGATCCTCCGCTCGGGCTGGGACCGCTCAAGGCCCTCGTGCGCCGGTGCGACCTGCTGATCACGAACGACACCGGTCCGCGGCATTTCGCCGCCGCGTTCGATGTTCCGGTGGTCACCGTTTTCGGATCGAGCGACCCGGCATGGACGGATACGCGATTCGACAAGGAGCGCGCGGTTATGCTCGATCTGGATTGCCAACCCTGCATGGAGCGTGTGTGTCCATTGAGGCATCACCGATGCATGGTGGACCTGTCGCCGCAGCAGGTCTTTGAAAAAGCGGAAGAACTGCTCGAGTCCGCGAAACGTACCGGCAGACGAAGAGTGGTCAGCCATTGAGGCGCGCCGGCGCGAGACAAACTTGTTCGATATGTTGATACGCGATTACATCCACATCGACACCCCCTTTCGCGAGCGCCTCGAGCGCGCCGGGCTCAGCACGGTGCAGGCCGTGCTGCAATGTCCGGGAGACCGGCTGGCGGCCTGGAGCCGTACCAGTGATGCAATCTCGCTGAAGCTGGCGGCCTCAGAAGGTTCGATCTACATCAAGCGTTACCACTACCCCACCTGGCGGCAGCGGGTCCGGGGCATGTTGCGCGGCACGTGGCTTCGGGCCTCGCGCGCCCGGAGTGAATTTCGCGCCCTCGTTGCCATGCGGCGACTGGGAATTCACGCGGTCCGGCCGATCGCCTTCGGCGAGCGACGCATCGCCGGATTCGTCCGAAGCTGTTTCCTGATCACCGAGGCCGTGCCGGAAGCGATGTCGCTCGTATCCTTCATCAAGGCCTTCGCCGATCACGTCGCTGCCCGCCAGGCGCGGCGTGCGAAGATCGAAATCCTCACCTCGCTCGCCCGCCAGGTTCGACACATGCACGAGAAAGGTTTCGTGCATCGCGACCTGTTCTGGCGAAACGTCCTCATCCGCCCGCTGCCGGGCGATCGATTCGAGTTTTACTTCCTTGATGCTTCTGTCGGCCGTCGCATCCGCATCGCACATCGTCGGCAGGACAGCATCGTACACGACATCGCCGCCATGGGCGTCCTCGCGCCGGAGTTCTGCTCGCTGACCGACCAGATGCGATTCCTGCATGAGTACCTAGGCACGGACCGGCTCACGCCTGAGGATCGCGCCTGGCTGCGCCGCGTGCAGAAGCGGCAGGATCATTTTCGCGAGGCGGAGCTGCTTCGCCTGGAGCGCGGCGCCGTCTTCGACCCGCCGATTCAGAGGATGGCCGTCGCCCCGTAAGACCCGGCCCCGGGAGCCCGCTGCAACACGCGAATGAGTATGGTTCTACGCATCCTGGAGCCCGCGCTGGCCGACATCCTGCGTGCGGCCGGCCTCGTCTCATGCGAGGACTACCTTCAAAGCTCGCGCGGCGCGGTCATTCACGAATCAAACACCACCTGCACACGAAGATTCGATTTGCCGTCGCCCGGCGGCACGATTGCCTGTTATCTCAAGGTGTATCGGTATCGCGACAAGCCGTTGACCCTTCGTTTCGGACGAAGCAAGCCGCTGCGCGAAGCGCGAAACTACTTCACGCTGCGCAGGCAGTGCCGGATCGATGTCCCCGATGTGATTGCCGTCGGCGCCCGCCGTCGGCTGGGCCTGCTGGAGGACGGATTCATCCTGACCCGCGAGGTGCCTGCTGCCTGTCCGCTGGATGTCTACGTTGACCAGCGCTGGCCGTCCAACAAAGAGAAATTAGCGATGCGCAGCCGTCGACGGTTGCTGGAGACAGTGGCCGATCTGGTGGCGCGGATGCACGCGGCGCACTTCTTCCACATCGACCTGCAATGGCGAAATCTCATCGTCTCCGACCATGAACGCGATCAGCCGTCAGTCTTCGTGCTCGACTGCGTTCGCGGCGGCCGGCGGATTCATCCGCTGATGCGCGCCCACGGGCGTCTGCGCGACCTGTCGAGTCTCTACAAGGATGCACGCGGCCGGCTGTCGCACACCGAGCAGATGCGATGGTTGCGGCGATACCTCGGCACGAGGAAACTCTCCGAGGTTCATCGGGCAATGATTCGCTCCATCGTTCTGGACCGGGAATTGAAGGATAGCGAGGCGCCGGCGTGACGACGCTGTTTGAGATCGAGGCGGACTACCGGGAGGCGCTGGCGGCCGCGGGACTGGCGGACCTCGACGCGCTGCTGCGCGCCCCGGCCGCCGGCCCGCCGGCCAGCAAGCACGCCCATCGGGAGACCGTGCCGCTGGAGATCAAGATCGGCGGCGCGCCGCGGCGATTCTTCCTTAAGCGCGTTTTCAAAGTGCCGCCGCGTCATGCGATCTGGCCGCTGTTTCGATTTCGGCCGGGCATCTCGCAGCCGCGACATGAGTGGGAAATACTTGGTGAACTGGCGGAATGCGGCATCCCCTCGGCGAAGCGCGTGGCGTACGGCGAGCGGCGCGTGCTGGGCATTCCGACGCAGGCGTTGCTACTCGTCGAGGCAGTGCCGTTTGAGCACACGCTGGAGGATTGGCTGGTGACCGGCTTCGAGCGGCCGGCAAATCTCACTTGCGAGCAGCGCGATGCGTTGATTCGTGCAACCGGCCGGCTTATCGGTTGCATCCACGGCCGAGGTTATCTGTGGCCTGATATCCATGCGAAACACATCTTTGCGACGCCGGCGTTGGGAAATCCTGAACGCCCGGACTGGCATCTATGCATCATTGACGTAGAGAGAATGTCGCGCCGTTACGACCATTCGAAACAGCATTGGATGACATCCCGCTTTAAGAGGCATGATCAGGAACTCTTTGTCCTTCATCGCTCAACGGTGCCCACATGCTGGTCGCGACGGGATCTTGTCCTATTTTCCAAAGGATATGGCGATGGCATGTGCAAGTACTTTCAAACGCCGCGCCATCCTTGGTTGCGTGACATGATACGGGTCTCTAAAAGGTACTCGATGTCACCGACACAGCCCGAGGGTCTTAGCCATCCGCGCAGGATCGTTCGCGAAAAGGTAAACGGCATCATGGCGGCTCGCGACGATCGAGACGTACTTGCAAAGGCGGGGATTCGCAGCATCAATGATGTCTTCGAGCTAAGCGAGGGGAAGAATCTCACCAAGCCGGGGCTTGCTTCCTATCGCGATCGGATACGCCTGACCTTGCGCGGCGCGGATGGCGGCGAGCGGGCCTGCTATCTCAAGCGTTATCGCAGACCTCCGCTGATCGAGCAGCTTCGGCGGATGCGGGAGCACGATCGGCGAGATTCGAGTGCCAAGCGCGAGGCACACTTCATCAAGCGGCTGTCGCTGCTGGGCATCCCCACGATGCACTGGCTGGCGTGGGGGCAGGAGATGAACGGACCGTGGGAGCGGCGAAGCTTCATTATCACGGAGGAGATTGCCGGCGAGTCGCTGGAGAAGCTGGTGGGGCGATTGAGTTCGACACCGGCTGTTAGCCGGTGCCTCACGGAGGCCATCTCGCCGCGGGATCGGCATGAGATCATCCGCCAGCTTGCCATCATCGCCCGTCAGTTGCATCAACACCGACTGTTTCACCGTGACCTGTATCTTTCGCATGTCTTTCTCACCCGTAACGCCGACGGTGGCATCGTCCTGCGGCTGATCGACCTCGCGCGGATGATCGAAAAGCCGCTGCTCCGCGAACGATGGGTCATCAAGGACCTCGCCGCTTTGAACTACAGCAGCCCGTCGCCGCTGGTGACGCGTGCCGACCGGATGCGTTTCCTGTACCATTACTGCTGCGCCGCAGAGCGTCGGTTATCTTTGCGCCTGATCTGGCCGGACAAACTGGCGAAAAAAGTGATGCGGCGCACGGCGAGAATGGCGCGACATGATTTGAGCAGGATGGCTAAGGCGTGATGGGCAGGAAGCTAAAGGTGTGAGGTTCGTCGCGGATGGCGTGACGTGCAACGATGATGGGTGGTTCGGCGTGAAGATTGCGATCGTCATAGAACGCTACGAACCCTGGCGCGGCGGCGCGGAGACCTCCACGCAGGAACTGGCTCGCCTGCTGGCCGCCAAGGGTCACGACGTCCATATCGTCACCACGACGAATGCCAGCCCGGCGCACCGGCTGACCATGCATCGCATCCCCGGCGGCGCCATGCTGCGTCCCCTGCGAATGGCCGCTTTCCTCCGGCGAGCCGCGCGCTTCATCGAGCATGAATCCTTCGACATTGTTCACGCGATCTCCCCCCTGGCGACGGCCGATACCTACCAGCCGCGCGGGGGCCTCGCCGGCGAAACGCTCGAACGCAACGTCGCCACCCGCAGCAGCCGGCCGCGGCAGATGCTCAAGCAGGCCCTTCAGACCATGAGCGTCAAGCGGCGATCCATGCTCGAACTCGAGCGCGCCGTTTTCCGCGAATCCGGCCCGGTGATTCTCGCCGTCTCGAACTACGTCGCCCGGCAATGTGAGCGGCTTTACGGCGCCCGTGCACCGCGGGTGCGGGTGGTCTTCAACGGCGTGACCACCGACCTGCCCAGCGACGAAGAGCGCGCCGCGCATCGTGCTGAGCTTCGCAGTCAATATCATGTGCCCGACGATCACCTGCTGCTGCTCTTTGTCGCGCACAACTTCCGACTCAAGGGGCTTGGGCCGATGATCGAGGCGGCCTCGCGCATGGTTGTGGCCGGTTTCGACCGCTTTCGGCTGCTGGTCATCGGTCGTGACAATCCGGTCGGTTACCAGCGCCGAATAGATTCACTTGGTCTCGGGCGGCACATCACGTTCACGGGACCCTCTCAACGCACGCCGGCCTTCTTCTGCGCTGCGGATGTCCTCGTGCATCCCACGTATTACGATCCATGCAGCCGCGTGGTACTCGAGGCGCTTTCCGTCGGGCTGCCTTGCATCACGACGGCATTTAACGGTGCCTCGGAAGTCATGGCCGACGGCCGCGAGGGCTTCGTCATCGAGTCACCGGATGCCGTGGGAATGATGGCTCGGCGTATCCAGGAACTTTCCGATCCCGAGCTTCGGCGGCGCATGTCGCAGCGTGCCCTGGCCCTTCGAGAGACGATCAGCATGCAGCGCCACGTGGATGAACTGGAGACTGTCTTCCGGGAGATCGTCGAGGCACGTGGCGCCGTGGCAGGCGGCAGGCGTTGAACAGACGACTCGATTACTTCAGCGCGCGAAGCGGATCGATCCGGCGACGGGTGAGGGACGTGCAGGGCTGAGCATTTCGCGATGATTCCACTCTGGCAAGTTCTGCTTCTGCTGATCGGCGCTTACCTTCTGGGAAGCATTCCCTTCGGAATGCTCGTCGCGCGGAGCAAAGGCATCGACATCCGCAAGCACGGCAGCGGCAACGTCGGCGCGACGAACATCGGTCGGGTCCTCGGAAAGAAATGGGGCGTGCTGGTCTTCCTGCTGGACGCCGGAAAGGGTGCCGTCTCCACTTTGGCCGCCGGCGGGTTGACGGCCGGAGTTGTGGTTGCCGACGCCGACTACCTGACGCGCGATCTGATCTGGCTTGGCGCGGCGCTGGCCTGCGTGATCGGAAACATGTTCTCGGTCTTTCTGCGTTTCAAGGGTGGCAAGGGAGTCGCCACGTCGCTCGGGGCGCTGCTGGGGGTCTATCCATACCTGACGCTGCCAGCTGTTGCAGCGTTCTTCCTGTGGGCCATCGTGGTCAAAATGAGCGGCTACATCTCGCTGGGTTCGATTCTCGCCGCGTCCTTTCTTCCGATCGCGTTTATCACGATCGCCGCCGCAAAGAATTGGCCCCTCGCGCACCACTATCCTCTGCTCACCCTTCTCGTCGTACTCGCCGCTCTGGTGATTTACAGGCATCGGACCAATATCGCCAGACTGCTGAACGGGACCGAGAATCGGATCGGACGGCAAGTCGATAACGGCGATGCCTGAGGTCCGAAACAATTGTGGTGCGCACCATTTCTTCGCCCGGGTAACGAGCGTCCGTCTTGATTGACGCTTAGGTGCGACATAGACTAGATGGTGACTTATTTTCCGCGGCAAGCCGGGTTGCGGTGTTCCTCTGGACCGATCCGGCAACGCGTGCGAAGACGCGCCATAGGATATCGGACCGGCATTGGGGGCCAGGATCCTCGCACTCCTATAACGATGCGGCCGTAGGCGGTCGTGTACGCCTCTAATTACGTCGTCGCCTGGTTCGCCTCGACCAGGGCGCTACAGGTTCGCTTTTTATCAGAAAGCGCTGCATCGAATGGGCCGAAAGAGTCTCTGGCCTTTCGTCCCGCGGGAGGGTAATGCGATGTTGAAGTCACGAGGTATTTCCCTGGTAATGACCGGCCTGCTCCTTGCAGGCCTCGTCGTCTGTCAAATGGGAGGGTGTTCGAGCGGATTCTCCCTGCTGCCCTTCGCGTCGATCACCGCCGTGCAGCTCTTTGATCAGCCCGACTTCACCGTCGCCTTCAGCATCGACAACGCGGTTTCCAATCCGTCGGCCGTCACCAAGGTCAACTGGGTCTTTGGCGACGGCAGCGGCTTTGTGGAAGGCGCGCCGAACCGAACGACTATCACCTATCGCTATTCGAGCACCGGAAACTTCCAGGTCACGGCTTACATCTTCGGCAGCCAGGGTCTGGCCGAGCAGATCAGCGGCAACGTTAATGTCGTGCCCAGTGGGAATCCCCCACCCGGCCCCGGTGATACCGAACTGCCTGCACAGATCAGCGGCGGCAATCCGGCCGACGGGGCGCAGAACGTCCCTGTCACCACAACTCTGACCTGGACGGCCGGGGCGCGGGCCACGAGCCACGACGTTTATCTCGGTGTCGATCAATCTGCGGTAGAGCTGGCCAACGATGCCGACGCGGTGAACTTCAAGGGCAATCAGACCACCACGTCCTACGACCCCGGTGGTCTTCTTCCGAACACGACCTATTACTGGCGAATCGATGAAGTCAACAGTGTCGGCATCACCAAGGGCACGGTGCGTAGCTTCAAGACCGCCGCGGCTCCGGCCAAGGCGAAGAGTCCGGTTCCGCAGAATGGTTCGATGAATGCACGCGTGGATCAGATACTTAACTGGACGGCAGGGACCGGTACGACGAGCCATGACGTTTACTTCGGCGACGACATGATGGCTGTTACCGACGCCACGCGTGACACGGCGGACATCTTCAAGGGCAATCAGTCGGGGACAAATTTCGATCCCGAGGATGAGAGCGCGACCCAGGAAGGCGAGCTGCTTGGTTCGACGACCTATTACTGGCGAATTGACGAGGTCGGGCCCGGTGGGACAACGACGGGCGACGTGTGGACGTTCACCACGCGGGCTCCGCCACCGATGATCACCAACCCGGTGCCGGCGGACCTGGACATCGATGTGGACATCGATGTAGTCCTGACGTGGACCGCGGCAGCGAGCATCGAATCCTTCGATGTGTACCTCGGTGTGGACCCGGTGGATGTCACTCTGGCCGATCGCAACAGTCCGGAGTTCCAGGGCAATCAGACTTCCAAGAACTTCACGCCCGGGACGTTGCTGGCGGACACGGATTACTACTGGCGGATCGACACGCGGGGTCCCGGCGGAACGACGATGGGTCTGGTGCTGACCTTCCGAACGGCAGACATCCCGGCGCAGGCGGTGCTGACGGCCCCGGCGCATCAGTCGCAGGATCAGGACGTGGAAGTCTCACTTCAGTGGACGCCGGGGGCCGGCGGAGGGCCGCTGAGCGGATTCCAGGTGTATCTGAGCACAACCCAGTCGCAGGTAGTGAACCGTAACGCCGCGGCGCGGGTAGCCACGCTGGGCGCGGGGGCAACGAACTTTACGCCGACCTCGCCATTGGCATCGAACACAGATCACTTTTGGACGGTCGATGCCACGGGACCTGGCGGACGGCGTGAGGGGCCGATCTTCCGCTTCCGGACGGGTACCTTGCCGAACCAGGCGTCAATGCCGATGCCGGCGAACGGAGCGACGGCGGTGGCGCCGGACGTGATGCTGGCGTGGACGGCGGGAACCGGCACGCTGAGCCACAACGTGTACTTCGGTACGAATTCGAACACGGTAACGAATGCCGATGAGGATGATGCCGAGTTCCGTGGCAATCAGCTCCTCGGCGTTGAGACCTTCAGCCCGCCGGCGGGCGTGCCGTCGGCCTTGGCAGCGAATACGCAGTACTTCTGGCGGATCGACGAACTGGGCACAGGTGGCACGCGCAAGGGCGTAACGTGGAACTTCCGCACCGGGCCGGGCAAGGCCATCAATCCGAACCCGAATGACGGAGCGAACAACACGGCGGGCACGTCGAATCTGACCTGGACGGCCGGCTCCGGTGCTTCGACGCACGACGTGTACCTGGGCACGGACCTCGGCATCGTGACCAACGCGACGCCGCTTACCGTAGGCGTATTCCGGGGGAACCAGGCGTCCACAACGTTCGACCCGCCTGGAACGATGCCGGCGAACACGACACATTACTGGCGAATCGACTCGGTGGCGGCGGACGGCATCACCAAGACGACCGGCGACGTGTGGACGTTCACCACGGAACTGGGCAAAGCGACGAACCCGAACCCGTCGAACAACGCGACCGGCATCGCGCTGGATGCCATCCTCGAATGGACGGCCGGCGCCGGCGCTGACATGCACGACGTGTACTTCGGCACCAGTCTGGCAGCGGTGACCAACGCGACGACGGCGGATCCGGAATATCGCGGTCAGCAGGCGGACACGCTGTTCGACCCGACCATGGTCATGGCGATTATGGCGGATACGCAGTACTTCTGGCGGATTGATACCGTGGCCGTCGGCGGCGCGCCGGTCCGCAAGGGTGACACCTGGCGATACCGCACGCTTGCCCCACCGGCACAGGTGAGCGGACCGAATCCGGTGAACGGTGCGACGGGTGTGGCTACAAACACGTCACTGACGTGGGCGTCAGCAGACGGTGCGACGACGTACGACGTTTACTTCGGGACGAGTCTGGTCAATGTGACGAACGCGACCACGGCGGATCCGGAGTTCCAGGGGAACCAGTCGAGTCGGGTTTTCACGCCGGGAGCGCTGGCGAATAACACGCAGTACTTCTGGAGGATCGATTCGAAGAACGCGGCGGGGACGACGACGGGGAGCGTGTTCTCCTTCACGACGGTGCCGTAGCCGCAGTTGAGTTGCCTGTTCATTGCGATCCACACGAGGGGATCCGTGCCGATTCGGCCGGATCCCCTTTTCTATCGTGCAGTTGGTCGATGCAGCGCCTGGGCATCAATTTCGGCCCGCTCTTCCTTTGGACGTGACTTCCAGCGTCGATGTATCCACAGATACTGCTCCGGCGCCGCGCGAATCGCGTCCTCCATCGCCTTCGAATACTCCTGCGTGATCCAGCGGAGCGGATCCTCCTTCTCGCGCCATTCTTCCGGGCGGATGATCCGGTCGACACAGATCTCGTAGTGAAAGCCCTCGGCAATCCGGCGGGCGCAACCACAGATGATCGGCACTTCGAGGTCCATCGCCAAGAGCCCGATCGACTTGTAAGTCGATGCCTTGCGGTTGAAGAAATCGACGAACAGCCCTTTGCTGCCGGCGTTCTGATCGGCGATGAAACACAACGCGCCGCGCGACTCGATCACGTCTTCGGCGGATTGCGTGGCCCCCTTCTTGTACAGAAGCCGAAGCCCGCTGCGCTCGCGGCGATCCAGCAGGAAACGGTTGAGGTACTCGTTATCCAGGGGTCGCATCACCGCGACAATGTCGAAGCCCAGCGTCGCAAGGGTAAAGCCGAGAAGTTCCCAGTTCCCGTAGTGGCCGGTGAGCATGATGCAGCCGCGACGTCCGAGCAGGATGCGGATGGCCTCGTCGAGCTTTCGCAGTTCGATGTAACGCGGCCAGGTCCACTGGGTAATCAGCCGGGGAGCGAGCAGCAATTCGACCGGCAGCATGGCCAGTTGCTGCATCGAAGCCAGTGCGACCTGCCGCACCCGCTGCTCCGTGAACTCCGGGAAAGATGTCCGGATGTGCGTTTCCGCCCGATTGCGATGATCTCGAAACTTGCCCAGCAGCTTGTTGAGGGCCAACTCTACCTTGGCCAGCCATCGAAACGGTTGCAGCGACTTAAGCCACCGGGGAAACCTGGTCTCCGGCAGCGCATGCGGCAGGTGATACCAGACCCAGCCCAGCCGCCTCATCATACGCAAGCTGGTATCGATCGGAAAACAGGCGAAGGCCATCGCGACCGCGCGAACGAGGAGATACTGAGAGTAATCAAGCCAGCGGCGACGCACCTTCATCGCGCGGATTCTAACCGAGGTTGCCGCCATGACGAGAAGGGGCTGCGCGGGCGATTCCCGTCGAGCCGGGCAGCGGTACAATCCCGCTCATGTCGCTAACGCCCACCCGTCTGAGCCGAAACACCGTCTTCGTCATCCTGCTGATGCTCTCAGGGCTGGCACTGCTGCTCCCGGCAGATGTGACGGACAAGGTCAAGCACGTCGTGCAGTTCGTGGTGCCGGTGCAGGACCTCGCTCGTACGGCTGCCTGGCGTGCGGCACGCCATGTCGCCGGAACCGACGGGCCCGCAGACGCGGCCGCCATCACTGAACCCCTGCTGCACGAACTGGGTTCGCTCCATGCAAAGTCCCTGCAACTCGAACAGCAGCTCGCTCAGCTTCGTGCCCTGCGCGATCGACAACTGCCGCCGTCCGTACCGTTGCTCGATGCGAGGATCGTAGCCCGTGATGTCGCCTCCTGGCGTGATACGGCGCTTGTATCCCGCGGCTCGCTCCGCGGTGCAGGATGGCGGGACTGGGTCGCTTCTCGCTTCTTCGTGGACCGCGGCGCCGCGAGTGAGGTGGACAGCGGTCAGGCCGTGCTGGCCCGCGAATGTCTCATCGGCCGAATCGAGCTGGTCAGCCCCTACATGTCCCGCGTCCAGCTTCTCACGGACATCGACAGCCCCCGGCTCGAGGTCCGCATCGCCGCGGTCGATGGCGCCAGCGCGGAGATCATCGACTACGCATGCAGCATTCGCGGTATCGGCCGCGGCAGGATGGCCATCGAAAACGTCGAATCGGCCTACATCGACACGACGACCGAAGCGGAAACCCGGGAGCGAGGACCTCGCCGCATCCGCGTTGGTGACTTAGTCTACAGCGCTCCGGGCCAGCTCGGCCTCCCGGTTCCGATGGCCGTCGGGCGAATCACCGAGATCGCCGAGAACCCGAAAAAGCGGCTGGTTCACACGCTGAACGTTGAGCCGCTGGTATCGCTCGATGAGTTGCGCGACGTGTTCATCATCCCGCTGGTGCCGGCCGAGTCGCTGCAGATACCCTGAGGCCGGTCGGCTTGCGTCGTGCCTCGCATCCACGGCCTGAACGATGCCTCTTACACATCCCGCGATTCTGTGCGACAATTCGGCACGATGAAATATCGATCCGGCAAGCCACGCATCGAACGCGAGTATCCGCCACGGGAAGACGCCGGCGTGCGAAAAATATCCACCGCCGCCGAAGTACTCCATCTCGATGAATCCCTCATCGTGGTCAACAAGCCGCCCCGCGTCAGTCTCGATCTCGCCTGGGACGACGAACCCACCGTACTGGATCAGCTCGAATCGGCGGGCCGGATCACCGCGGATGAATCGCCCGTCTCGGTGTACATGCTCGAACCACTGCTCAGCGGTCTGGCCATCCTCGCGAGGAGCGATGCCGCACTTGCCGAACTGCACCGACAGATGGCCGACGGCGAGATGGTATTGAGCTGCCTGGCTCTGGTTCGGGGTCGAGCAGAATCCTCCGAAGGCGTGATCGACCAGCCCGTCGGGGCAAAGAGCCGCACGAACACCCTGCTCCGAGTCGACCCTGAGGCAGGTCGCCCGGCGGTCACCCGCTGGCAGGTGCGCGATACCTACATCGGTGCCGCCCTGCTCGATTGCACGACGCAACCGGCCGACCCGAACCAGGTCCGCGTTCATCTGCAGCACATCGGCCTGCCGCTCATGGTCGACGTCGCATACGGCGGCGGCAGCGCGCTGCTGCTCTCTTCGTTCAAGGCCGGCTATCGTCCCAGCGGACGTCATCCGGAGCGGCCGCTTATTGATCGCATCTCGATACATGTGCAGCGCGTGCAGATGCGGCATCCGGCGACCGGCGCTCCGCTCGCGCTGGAAGCGGGACTGCACAAGGACTTTCGCGCAGCCCTGCACCAGCTCGATCGTTTCGGCCGGATCACTGCACTGTGAGTCGCATGGGCCACCCCTGCGTCCACACGTTGACGATGCAGTGAAACCGAACCATACTCACAGGTGCATCAATCGGAGCCACAGATGCCCGCAATGAGCAAAGACCCGCCTCCGTTACTAAAAGTCGTCCACGCGGACGAAGCGCTGCTACTCCGCGGTATCCGGACGGTCATCGACGGCGTTCGCGCCCGCCGGGCACGGGTCCTGCCGGACGAACGCGGCCGACTGGGCGAGATCATCCGCGCGGACGATCCGTGGTATGAAAAGTTCGGGCAGGTCTATTTCACGACGACCTTTCCGGGCATCGTGAAGGCCTGGCACTATCACAAGCTTCAGACCGACCATTTCTATTGCATTCGCGGCACGATCAAGCTGGCGATGTACGATGCGCGCGAGGACTCACCGACCAGGGGCGAGGTCAACGAAATCTACATGAGCGAACATCTGCCCTCGCTGGTGCGCATTCCGCCCGGCGTCTACCACGGCTGGATGAACGTGTGCGACGTCGAGACAATCGTCGTGAACATGACGACCGAGTGTTACAATTACAAGCAGCCGGACGAATACCGCGCTCACCCGCACGACAACGACATCCCTTATGACTGGACGCGAAAGGACGGCTGATCGCCGAAATGGCCCGCGACCAATTCATGTCACCGGCTGACATGCTGCGATCTGGCTTGCGATGAACACTCACGAGAGATTGAACGCCCACGCGCGCTGCACAATTGTGAAGTGTGCACCGGTACCGCCGCCGTCGTAGTACAACCATAGCACGTGCATGAGACACACTGAGGATTCCGGTATATACTCCCCTCGTGGCGCGGATGTGTCTGAGACATTCTCCTGAACATCGGGGGCGTCTTTCCAGCGCGGCCGGCGTGAGGATGGCCTGCCTGCTTGCGCTCTTTCTCTGCCTGCTGCTGACCTGTTCCGTTCCGGCCACGGCCCAGGAACCCTCCTCGACGACAACTCTTCCCACCACGGCCCAGGCCCCGGTAACGACCACGGCGCCTGCCCAGCCGCCGGCCATGCCGCGCATCGCGACGGTCCCGCGAACGATCGAGGAGATCACCCGTCTGCTCAAGGAGCTGGACGAAGAAGCCGCTGCGCTGGCCCCGACCACGCAGCCGGTCACCAGTCAGCCCACCACGCAGCCCGATGGCGAACTGGACGCCCAGCTCGATGGCTGGCGACTGGAACTCTGGCGAGCGATACAGGAACTCCGCAGCCAGCTTCTCGAACTGGAGCGACAGACGAAGCAGCTCGAAGGACTCGATGAAGACGCCCTTGTTGCCCAGATCACCGAGACCATCGCCGACTATCGAAAGAAGACCGCTGAAGTCCAGAAGCTGCGCATCCCGTTTGAAATCACGGAAGAGCAGGTCGCCGAAGCCCGCACCCTTTACGAGAAGCAGAATCAGGCCCTCGAAGTCCTGACGGCCTCGCTCGCCCAGCAGGAGGCACTCATCAATGAGGGCTTTGCCGCTCAGCGCAGCCGCATCGCCGAAGAACTTCGCGCGCTCCAGAGCCGCCGCGAGCGGCTGGAATCGGTCATCGAGGCGGAACTCCGAGCGGCGGATTCCGATGCGGCGCGCGAGATCATCCAGCTTCGCCGACGCGTGCTTGCCACGCGCGCGCTGTCCCTGGAAACGACGCGGGTCAATGTCGGCCTGCGCGAGCGGCTCACCCAGCAGGAAGCCCAGCAGAACAAGCTTCGTATCGATGCCCTCCAACCCTACGTCGCGGCACTGCGTCAACGAATGACGTCCCTCATCGAAGAGCGAAGCCGTAGCCGCGTCGAGCGCCTCCGGGCTCGGATCGACACGGTGGACATCTCCGAGGTGCAGCGCGCCGCCTACCGGCTCGAACTCATTTGCGCCGAACACACTGCCAACTTGCAGCGCGACTTCGCCGACGCCATCCGCGACCGCTACACGGCCGGCGCGCTGGCCACGCGACAGAGCATGAGCAAGCGCGACCAGAGCTACTGGAAGGAGTTCAGCGCTTCCCTGACGCGCCGGTCTCCCATCGAAGTGCGCAGTGCCTATCAGGATGCCGGACAGGCGTTGCAGCGCGCCCGGACCGAACTGTCCCGACTCCAGAAACTGCTGGACCTCAGTCTCTCGGAAGATCGCAAACTGGAAGACTATCTGCTTCGCGCCCTCGCCGAGTACGACGAGGTCGCGACGGAATTCCAGTCGCTCACGCAGGATGCCACTGGCGAAGAGGTTATTCGTCTCAAGAGCCGGATCGCGCAGTTCCGCCCTGATCTGCGTAAGGCCTTCGAGGACATCATCAAGGACGAGCAGGATGTGATCGAACGCCTGCGCCAGGGCATCGAAGTTGCAGAAGCGAACGTGGCCCTGTGGGAAGAGGCCGTCAGCCGTCTCTACTGGGCACGGCTGATCACCCGCGGCCCGACGATCCTGGACGCCGATGCCTTCGCCGTCATCTCGGACGAGATTCGCGCTCTTGGCACGAGTCAACTGCAAACATCGCTGGAGGTCGCCTTAAAGGCCTTGGAGAGCCGGCTCAATGTGCAGACGCGTCTCGACTGGTCCCTCTTCGTTATCACTTCGCTGGCCATCATCTACATCGGCCAGTGGCTGACGCGGACCTGCCACCGCATCCGTTCGGAGCCGCTCGAAGAAGAATCAGCCGAATCCATCGCTGACGATGCAGCCGGCGCACCCACAGCGCCGCCAAGGTTCGGACTGCGCCTCAGGTACCACCTGGCACGCGTGGGAATGGTCGTCGTACCGATTCTCATCGTGCCGGCTGTCATCATGGCCTTCATCCTCGGGCTGGACATCACTGGTGCGCCGGCCAGACTCGGATATCTCGCGACCCTGCTCCTGGGCGGCACGGCCCTCGGCATCGGCGTCGTCAATGCCGCATTCAAAGCGCCCAAGCCGCGCTATCGGCTCATCGCCTGTAGTCGAGCCGTGGCGCGTTATTACCGCCGCTTTGCCTACACCATCGTCTTTCTTGCTCCCCTCTTTCTTGGCGCAGCCGGCCTTCTCAACGCACTCGAACTCGCTCCTCAGACCGCGGCCCGGCTGGTGACTTCCTTCGTTTTCGTTACCACGCTGGTCGGGTTCATCTTCCTCCTTCGCCGAGAGACGGTCCTGAATGTCTTCCCCAGAACCCAGCGCGGCCGCTACACCGGTACCGTCGCCTTCCTCCGGACCATTCATCCGTTTCTGCTGATGCTGGCGCTCCTGATCATGATCATGCATGTCATCGGGTACTCGGCCCTGTCCGTCTATCTGGTGACCGGGCTGACCTCTACACTGGCAATCACTCTCGTGGCATGGCTGGCCCATCAACTGGTGAAGGAATTCGTCTATTGGATCGTTTTAAAAGCCCGGGCGGTCCAGGCCAAGTACGCGCCGCCGGAGAAGGCGGACGCCGCAGCGGACGGAACCAGCCCGGCCACCGGCGCCGCCGCCCAGGAGGTGCCCGCACCGTATGATGCAGGACAGACGAATCTGTTGCATCGCCTTCCCCCTGCCGGACGCGCCGTCGTTCTGGTCGTCCGCTGGCTGTTGATTGTGGCCGCAGCGCTTTCCGCATTAAGCGTCTGGGGAATAGGGCCGAACGACGTCAAGCGGCTGCTGGACTTGGAGCTGTGGCGCCACGGTGAGCAACCGATCACACTCTGGCGGATCGGCGGAGCAATTCTCACCCTGCTGCTGACCATTCTTGCTTCGCGAGCCCTTCGGCAGACGCTCCAGTCGCGCGTCTATCCCCATCACCCCACGATCGACCGCGGGATGCAAGCCGCCATCAACACGCTGCTGCATTACCTCACGATTGCCATTGGTATCTACATTGGCCTTCAGACGCTTCAGATCGACTTCGGCGCCCTCGTCGTGCTCTTCGGCGGTCTTGGACTTGGGATCGGCCTCGGCCTGCAATCGCTCGTGATGAACTTCATCAGCGGTCTGCTCATGCTCTTTGAGCGGCATGTCAAGGTCGGCGATACGGTCATCGTACATGACAAGCTCGGCGAGGTGACCAAGGTCAGCATGCGATCCACGACCATCCGCACGCCGGATGGAATCTACCTGGTTATTCCCAACGGCGAGTTCATCAACCAGAAGGTGGAAAACTGGACGCTCGAAGGTCAGCCGATCCGCGGGTCCGTGGATGTGGGCGTGTCATACGGCGCCGATCCGCGCCGCGTGAAGGATCTGCTGGAACAGATCGCCTTTGCCGAGCCGATGGTTCGCATGGACCCTGCCCCCGCCGTGCAGTTCGTGAATTTCGGCGACAGCGCCCTGCACTTCAAACTGGTCTGCTGGTTCAACAACCCTGGCGAGCGCTGGACGGGCATGCTCAACATGCGTTACACGATCGTCGAAAAATTCCGCGAAAACGGCATTGAGATTCCATTCCCGCAACGAACCCTCAGCTTCACCGGTAATCCCTTTCAAGTACAAAGTGTGCAGGTCGCACCGTCGTCAGGTCCGATGCCCGATCACCCCGCCGACCCGAATGCGAAGAGCTGATGACTGCGTGGGGCGCTCAATGGCCGAAGGAGATGGACCGGCCTCGCACTCTCGTCAGGTGAATCATCCCCAGAGAATTCGCATCGAGCCGAAACCGCCCGGGTCGCTTCGCTCCCACTCCTTGCGAACGAGACCGAGTCCATAGACGCAATACTCAAACTGCTCACTGAGCGTGGAGAGCAGCAGCGCCGGTGGCTGCGTATTGTCGGTGGACAGGTCGGAGGCGATCGCGTACGAACGCTTGCCCTGCTCCAGATAGTTCAACAGATCATCACGGGCACTGCGCCGTCGCATGCGCCGGAGGTTCTCCGGGTAGATGCCCGTCCAGAAGAGCGTGAAATCGCCGATGTGCTGATGGACGCGGCGACGGCGATCCTCACTCGCGGCCAGCGGACCGACCTCTGCCTCGGCGAGCATCTCGGCCACATCCTCGATCCGCCGGCCGCTGCCGTCGCCGAGAAGGTTGATCCGCTCGATGTGGATGAACTCCGTCAGCAAATCGGTGACGTAATCCAGCAGCGAAGGGTCACAAAGCCCCACCTGCTCGTGGAAGCTGGTCTCCACCAGTCCGGCGAACCAGCGGCGTAATTCATGATCCTGCGGCAAGGAAGTCACGGCTGCGTACCTCCTCATGCCCCTCGGGCCACGGGAAAGGATCGGGAGCGAACTTCGCTTCGTTTGTCTTCGGTTATCGTCTCATCTTCATTGTAGGATTTATCAACCCCCAGAGTAAAGTTGCCCTCCTTGATTCGATCCATCGTAAAATTATCGGCCGGCGCGGCGACGGGTACCCTCCCATCCGCCACCGGCTAACATATTTCCCGGTGAATGCAGAACAGCGCCTGCCGCCGAATGCGGCTCCGGCCACGAGGAACTCCGGCCATCAAGACCGCCGAACTCAATTATGAACTTCCTCCCGAGCTGATCGCCCAGCGTCCGCTCGATCGTCGCGATGCGGCACGGCTGCTTGTCCTGCATCGCGACAACGGCCGACTCGAACACCGCGTCTTCGCCGATCTGCCGGAATATCTTTCTCCTGCGGATTGCCTGGTCCTCAACCGATCCCGAGTCCTGCCGGCGCGGTTCGTCGCCCGCCGCGCGACCGGCGGCCGCATCCCCGGACTCTTTGTGAAGGAAGCTTCACCCGGTCGCTGGCAGGTTCTGCTGACCGGCACCGGGCGCCTGCGCGCAGGCGAGACGCTGGCCCTCGAAGGCGGCCCCTGGAAAATGACATGGCAGCGGCACCTGGAGCGTGGTCTCTGTGAGGTCACCATCGACCCGCCGGATGGCGCGATGACTGTCCTCGAACGCGTCGGCGCGATGCCTTTGCCGCCATACATTCGCCGCGACGCGCCCGATGACGAACTCGCGACGCTCGACCGCGAACAGTATCAGACCATTTATGCCGCGGAGTCCGGTTCGGTCGCCGCACCCACGGCCGGACTGCACTTTACGCCGGAGTTGCTCGAAAAGATTCGCGCCGCAGGCACGCAGCTCATCGAGGTCTTGCTCCACGTCGGACTGGGTACCTTTCAGCCGATCGAAGTCGATGACCTGAAGGACCACCGGATGCACATGGAGCAGTACTCCATTTCCACCGAGGCCGTCGCCACGGTTAAGTCGTGCAAACAGCGCGGTGGCCGCGTCGTCGCCGTCGGCACGACCAGCGTGCGCGTCCTCGAAACCGCCGGCACCGGTGGACGACTCGAGCCCGGCTCGGGCTGGACGGACATCTTCATCTACCCCCCCTATTCCTGCCGGGTCGTCGATGCACTGGTGACGAACTTCCACCTGCCCGGCAGCACGCTGCTGGCGCTGGTCATGGCAATCGCCGGACGCGAGCAGACGCTTCGTGCATACTACGCTGCCATACAGCAGCGCTATCGCTTCTACAGCTACGGTGATGCGATGCTGATCGTTTGATTGGGCCCACCCAGGCCGATGAGACTGCGCGAAACACTATCGCCTCTGCCGTTGTCGGAACCGCCGCTGAGTGGCCTGGTGGGCGGCTTCGAGAGTGTCCATCTGTCGCTCGGCATCGTTGATCTTCGCATCGAACTCGCGCTCCATCTCTTTGGCCGTCGTCGGTAGGATGCGCATTTCGCCGGACTCCACCCGAAGCATACGTCCGGTCTCATCGACGTACATTTCCGACGGCAGCGCTGCAAGACCTTCGCGATCTTCGACGAGGAAGACCTTGCCTGTGGATGCCCCCTCTGGCAGTTCCGCCGCACCTTTGACCTCGACCACGCGTGCAATCATACCCACCCGGCTGTGGTCGAACGTCACAAACGCCAGCATGCGCGGCCGATCAAGATCACCGAGCAATTGCGGCAACATCCGCAGAACGGCGCGCGGCACGTACGATTCCGATAGCTGGATCGGCGGATTCTCCGTCATCGGCTGATCCAGCCCGAATTGCTGGCTCGTCAGCAGCACCTTTTCCGCGCGAAGTCCATCTTCAAGGGTGACCTCCAGCGAAGCCGGCCGTTCCGCCATAGCCGGCACCAGCGAGGTGATGCTGGTCTCCCAGCGCTCGTGCTTCAGGTTCGTGCTGACCCACATGTTGCTCTGGAGCCGACGGGCGCGGCCGTCCGGTTCGAACATCCACGCACGTTCCTTGACGAGGACGCCCGGGCGACCATCTCGATTCTGCTCGCGTTGCCAGATGACCACGAAGCCGACGGTTTTGCCATCCAATTCAAACCTGAGAAACTGCTCCGACACGAGCACGCGCGTCAGATCTTCCGGACGCAGCCCGCCCAGAAAGCGCCGACCGCTCTGCATCGCGACCGCAAGGTCTTCCTCCTTGATCTGGTCGATCAGGAGTTCGAGCGAACCGAGCACCAGATTGAACAGCGGCTCGCTCTCGGCGCGCAATTCCGCCGGTCCGTCGTAAAGCAACACGAAGTAAACCTGAGGGCGGGCCTCAACGATCGCCTGCATGCGAAACTTCCGGCGACCCTCGCGCTGGAAAGACGCCGCCAGCACTCCGCCGCGACGGCCGGCCAACTCCTGCTGCTGCAGAGAGTGAATTTCCACCCCCGAATGTTCGAGCTCGATCGTCTCCGAGATGCGCTTGAGCATCTCGTCAATCGGCACCGGCTGCGTCGTGCTCGTGTACTTGAGCACGATCTCCTCCATCTGGCCGGCGCCGAGCGGATGAACCATCTGCACGAGCGTCACGCCGCGGCGCTCCGGCAAGCGGCGGCGGATGATGCGCCAATCCTTCGGTGGCCGGACCGACACGCCATAACTGCCATCCACAATCGCATCGGCAAGCACCGATTCGACCGAGTCTGACCATGGACCCGACAGAATGACCGGCAGCAGCAACAGAGTGAAGATGGTGGTGAGCATGTGTGTCACCCTCGGGATCGTCGTGGCGGGCGCGAAGTTTCCACCGCCGGTCGCGGTACCGACCACTCCTTGAATCGGACCGATTCGCAAATCCGCCGAAATCGATCTGCCACATGTGGATCGTGGGCGGCGCCCGTGTAGTTGAACTCGATAAGGAGCCCGTCCCTGGTGACGGCGGAGGCCGTCAGAAGCACCGTCCTGCCGCCGCGATCAACCTGCCGCTTCATGCGACCCTCAAGCGTACCCATCATGACCGTGGATACCTCGCTTCCCGGCGGCTGCGTGCCCTCCTTCACGACAGACTCACGATCGCCGGCTCCGTCGATAACCAATTCGTAGCTCACTTCCAGAATGGCTTCCGGAGCACGTGGATGCCCGAGGACAAAGGTCACATGGTCGCTTTCGCCACTCGTGATCGTCGCTTCGGCGGCGTCGTAGAGCCGGGCGAAACCCTCGGGCACACTGAAGCTGATCGGCCAGTTCGCAAGAGACTCTTCGCGCAACGTGATCGGCTGTCGGGCCATGACCCAGGCCAGCGTCGTGGTGCCGGCGAGGACCAGCGCAGCGGTGGCGACTCCCCACCCGCGCCGCGCCGGCGTCTCACGCGTATATTCCTGCCACATGCCTACAGGATAATCCGCAGGGTCGGCCCGGGCAAAGTGTTCCATCACGCCCGACGGCATGTGCAAGGATTTTATTTCGATGGAAAAGATCAGACGACCGCGATGACCCAGCGGAACAGGAACATGTAGAGCATTGCGATCAGGATGATGAGGCCGATCCGAAGTGCCGACTCGAGTTGCTCCAGCCGTAGGCGGCTGGCCTCTTGATCCTTGGCGAGCAGATGGGCAGCGCTGCCCGCCTTTGTCAGACCGACCTCGAATTCCACACCGCGGATGATGAGCCGCGCTTCCGCCGATGCGATTGAAAGCCGTCCGGCAAACCGCACCAGTGCTCTCCGCTTGAAAAATCCGATGGGGCCATGCTCCGTTTCGCCGCGGACCATCTCACGAAAGAGCCGTCGGCAGGCCGCGCGCTTCATCGCCTCCGATGTACGCGCCCCGGCCAGCACCGAGTCCAAGGGTTGTTCAGGGAAGTCTTCCCCCATCGTCATTCCCCCTGTAGGACGATATGCCGCTCGTGCCCGGGCTTCCAGCCATGCGGCCGCCGTACGGCGGGCGGAACGACCTTATCGGCTGCTCACCGACAGCAGGGGTTAGCGGTGATCGGGGTGCAGTCTGCAGGCCCGCTTCGCAATACTGCCTACGGCTGAATTGTCAGACCCTGCGGCATCGCTTATGATCCCGCCAACTACGAGAAAGGTCGCCAACGGACACGCTGCATGCATCGACACCCTGAACTCCCTAAGGCATTTGCGGACCTCGGTTTGGAAGTGCCGATCCTCCGTGGCCTGGCCGATATGGCCTTCACCGAGCCCTCTCCGATCCAGGCGGAGATGATCCCAACCGTCCTCTCCGGTAAGGATGTGCTCGGACAAGCGAAGACCGGCACCGGCAAAACGGCCGCCTTCGGTCTCCCCCTTCTGCAGAAAATCGATCCGCAGGGCCGGCTGCAGGCGATGGTGCTGACGCCGACGCGCGAACTGGCCGCCCAGGTGGTGGGCGAATTTCGTCGGATCGCCAAGTACCTGGATCTGCATTGTGTGCCCATCTACGGCGGCGTGCGGATGAAGGAACAGTTGCACCTTCTTGGCAAGCGGCCGCACGTCGTCGTCGGCACACCCGGCCGGATGATCGACCTGCTCGATCGCAAGCTGATCACACTGCAGGATGTCAACATCGTCGTGCTTGACGAAGTCGACCGCATGCTGGACATCGGCTTCCGCGAAGACATTCGAAACATCCTCCGCCGCATCGAGCATCCGCACCAGACTGTATTCGTCTCCGCGACGCTGGAGGACGAAATCAAGAAGCTGGCCCGGCAGTTCATGACCGACCCGGTCGAGGTCAACGTCTCGCGCGATGAGATGACCGTTGAGCAGGTCGAACAGGCGTACTGCGTGGTCGATCCGTGGGACAAGTTCCGGTTGCTCAAGATCGTGCTGGAGCTCGAGCAGCCGCGGCTCGCGATCATCTTCTGCAACACGAAGCACGGTGTGCGCAAGCTGGCCAAGCGGTTGCACGCCCTGGGGATGGAGGTCCGCGAGATTCACGGAGACCTCGTCCAGCAGAAGCGCGAGAAGATCATGGACCGCTTCCGTAAGCACAAGATTCCAGTGCTTGTTGCGACGGACCTGGCCGCCCGCGGCATCGATGTTCACCAGATCAGCCACATCATCAACTACGACATGCCGCAGGATCCGCAGATTTACGTCCACCGAATCGGCCGCACGGCCCGCATGGGGGCCAGTGGAAAGGCCATCACCTTTGTCACCCGGGAAGAAGGTCCGGAGCTGACGAAAGTTGAAGTCCTGATCAATAAGGAAGTCAGCAAGCTCGCCCCAGAGGGATTTGAGCCCAGCCCGCCGCCGGAGGATTTCGGTCGTGGCGACGGCCGTCGATTTGGTCCGCGCGGCCACGGTCGGGGAGACCGCCCGGTACCCTCTGCAGTCCCGACGGCTGCGCCGGCGGCACCCGCCAAGCCGGCCGCTTCGACCACCAATCTCGGCGGGAAGTTCCCGCTGCCGCGTCGCCTTCGTCGCCGCTGATCGCGAACAATTGCTGAAGGCGCCTTGATCGCTCCAGACAGCACGATCGGCAATACCTTCCCTGATTTACCACATGACCCATAGCAAGCGCGAGTGCGCTGTGGATGTGCCGCTGGTTGCCTGTACGTTGCACATGAGAGCGGGCGCTGGCGCGGCAGATATTCAAAGCAAAACGTGAGTGCCAGAGCATTTGTCACTATCCAAATGCGGCCTGCAACTCGATTCGTTACGCGCGATTAAGATAGGATCCAATCAATTATCAAACTGAGACCTCTCATCCGCGTGCAGTCCCCAGCATCAGGTTGACGCCACGGATAGTATTCTGCACGACCCATAACATGCACAAACGGAGTGCACCGCTTCGGCGCGATGACAGACATTATCTCGCTACGTTGTCTTGAAAGTTCGCATCGTAATTGATACATTGCTTCTTTGTCAGAGATTTGTGGGGGTTCCCGCTGCGATAAGATTTGCAAAGGGCCGACAACTCCATCTACGAAAGGGTATTTCGACTGCGCGATCTCGTTTCGCGCCTGTATCGGACTGCATCATCGTTATAGTCACAGGAGAGAAAATGACACGGTCAAAGTTTTGCACGATTGGTTTGATTCTGTTGTCACTCACGGTCATAAGCATTGCTTCGGATGCGAATGCTGCCCTCCTCTTCTTCGAGGACTTCGAGGGCTACACGAGCTTCAGCGGCAGCCAGAATCCCGGATTGCCGCTGCTATCAGAAGGCGCGAAGGAAACCTGGTACGGCGGACGATTCGAAACGGGCGACGGCGGCAGCATCGATTCGGACCTTTCCGTCTGGCGGCTGCCCGGCGTCTATCCGAACAATGTCACCTTTGGCCAGTTTGAAGATGATGCCGGCCTGCTGTTCCGCGTCTCCACGCTGGGAGTCTCCAATCCCATCCTGAGCTTTGAATGGAAGACCCACAACACCGAGAGCGGTGACCGCTTCGTTGCGGGCTACTATGTCGGTTCCATCGATTTCGTAAACGACACGCCCGACGGACCGAATAACAACCTGGTCCGTCGCTTCAATCAGGACGGTCCCACCTGGAGCGGCGGCGGTTGGGTTGAACTGCTCCGCGGACGCAACGAAGTTTCCTGGACGAGTTCCGTCTTCCCGCTGCCGGGCAATCAGCCCGAAGTGTGGGTGGCCTTCTGGATGGACAACGGCGAAGGCGACCTCGGCAAGCTCGACAACATCGCAGTCACGCCGGAGCCGATGACGGCGACCTTCCTGCTGCTGGGCCTCGCCGGTTTTTGTCGCAACCGCCGACGACGGGCCTGAAGGCCGTTGCTCCATGGCAATCACAAGCAGCTCGATTGTGGTCGATCTGATTGCTGAGGTAGCACCAGGCGCTTCACCCATCCTCGGGTGAAGCTGCACGGTGAACATGCGCAGACTGCCCAGGAGTTACCCGATTGGCCGCCCGGATGACTCACCCTCGGGATTCCAGCGCGTGTGCAGCGTGTGAGATACGCCGACGAGATCGCACAGCTTGCCGACCACGAAGTCCACGAGATCATCGATCCGCTTCGGAAGCATGTAGAAGCCCGGAGACGCCGGACAGATGATCCCGCCGGCACGACTGATCCGCAGCATGTTCTCCAGCTCGATCTGGGAGATCGGCATCTCGCGCGTGACGAGAATCAATCGGCGCGCTTCCTTGAGGTGCACAGCCGCGGCCCGCGAAATGAGGTTGGCCCCGGTGCCCGATGCGATTTCGCCGAGCGTGTTGCTGCTGCACGGGCAGACGATCATGCCGTCGGTGAGAAACGAGCCCGATGCCAGCTTCGCGCCGACATCCCGGTAGGGATGCACGGTAATCGATCGTGCCGCCTCGGGCCCTGCCAGCGTTTCGGGCGTCGGTCGCCGAAGGTTCAGTTCGTCTGCGAAGAGCCGCCGACCGTACGGCGACATCACCAGATGGACCTCCGCGCCGCCGGCCGACAGCACCTGCAACAATCGCCGGGCGTAGCACGCGCCGCTCGCCCCGGTCACGGCCACTACGATTCGTTTCGACATGGCTCCGATCACCTTTGATCCCCCGCATACGGTCATTCAGGCGCTGTGGTAATCTACACGCATCAAGACGATGTTCGATCCATCATGGCGAGCGAGGCCAGGCGTTCGCTGGCTTCGTGCGCCCACACACTCTCCGGATAGCCAGACACCAAGTCCCCCATCACCGACCGGGCTTCGGCCGTTAACGAATCCTCTTGCAGGACTTCACCCAGACGGAACATCGCCTCTGCTCCCGCCGGTCTGCCTGACAGCTCTGCAACGAGCCCACGGAAGCGCTGAATGCGTCGGCTGATGGCCGGTTCCAGCAGTTCGAGTCGCACACGGGCGTAGTCCGCCGTGTGTCGCCCGGGAAAGGCCGCGATCAGTGCCGTGAGGTTCGCCCGGTACGATGGGTCGGTCTCGTCCAGCGAACATAACAGAGCCGCGGGATGCACCATGGAAGCCGGATCCAGCGACGGATGCACAAAAAGGGCTTCGTAGGGTTGCGGCGAATCGTCACGGCAGGCCGACAGCATTTCGCGCATCCGGCTCGCCTGCAGCGCGATCGCCCGAACGTTGATACCCAGCCCGATCGTCGGCTCGGCCTTCTGAAAGACCGAGGTTCGCGGCGCAGGCGTACCGGCGGCGGGCCGTGTCGTGGCCCGGGATACGTCGTACCGATCGACCACCTGCGAGAGTTGGTCTATGGCATCCTCGATCCGTGCTGCCTGTGCATCGAGTAGAGCAAGCTTGTAAAAGGCCACCGCGCACAGCGGGTTCTCGGGGAAACTCTCAAGAATCGCCTGCCAGGTCGTACGCGATGCCCGCCTCGGCAGATCGTCGCGAAACTCAATGCGATGATCTCGCAGCAGCGCGCGACGATGCACTCGCTGATCCTGAGCCCGCGCCTTGAGAAAGAGAACGGCGGCGACGTAGCGCGAGGCAGGGAAGTGTTCGAGGAACCAGTCACAGTGTTCGATCGCCAGGTTGCGGTCGTTTTCGACGCGGGTCAGTGCATCCATCCTCGTCGATTCGAGCACCTGGCTGTAGATCGCGTCGTAGGGCTGAATCGTGGTATTGCTCCAGATGCGTGTCGCTTCCCGATGTGCCTGCGCGGCAATGTCGATGGGCGAGAAGATGGCCCCCGAACGCGGGCCGATCTCCGCTTCGAGCAGCCGGTACTCCAGTTCGTCGCGGCCGACCTGTGTGTGGAACAGAACGAGCGGAATGGCAAAGACCAGCGCCAGCACCGGCGGCACGCCGCCGGGCCGATAGTTGATGAGCTTGGCGAAGGCCAACGCGACGGCACAGATCACGCAGGAAGACAGCATGGCCAGCACCCACGGCGCGTAGATCAGGGCGCGATTCTGAATCGGCTGCGACCGGCCGGCCGGCTCCCACGATGCGGAGATGAAGTAGATGCCGATCGGAATAAGTCCCACCATCGCGGAAGCGAATCGAAATGAGAAGCGGAAACGAGGCAGACTCGCCAGCACACACCCTGCCAGCACGGTCAGCCCCAGCCAGGGCATGGCTGCGAGGAACATGACCATCGCGGCAAAGAGTACAGACGCGGGAAGGCGATAGAGAATCGCGACAAGGATCGGAATCGAGCCGATGGAGGCAAAAAGCATCCCGACAATCACGCTGTGAATCGGCACGAGCTCCACATTGATCGGCGAGGTGAGGAACTGGGTGAGCGTTACCTGGTTCGGCCCGCTGGGGTTGAACGACCGCTGCATGAGGTCGGCATAGCCGGCGTACTCCCATGGGAAGAAAACACCGGTCCGCAGCCAGAACGTGAAGCAGCACAACCCGGCGAAAAGCACCGCCAGGAACAGAAGCATGAACGCCGCGCGAACTCGATACTTCGGCGCCGTCCGCGACCAGACGTCGACAATCTGTGACGGCGAACCCGGTGACAAACTGGCAGGGGCGACGTCGGTCATCGTTCCTTCCCGGCCACGTACACCGTGACGATGCCGAACGTCAACCGGCGCTGCATGACTCGCGAAAACCCCGCTTTTCTCAAGGCCCCCATCATGCCCTCGCCGTCCATGAAGGTCCCGACCGAGGCCGGCAGATAGCGATAGGCCCCGCAGCGGTCACGGCTGATCCAGGTCGCCACGCGCGGCAGGACGTGGCGAAAGTAAAAGCGGTACAGCGGGCCGACCAGCGGCGCCCGCGGCATCGAAAACTCGAGAATCACGGCACGGCCGCCGGGTCGAAGCACGCGGTACATCTCCCGCAGACCGCGATCCAGGTCCTGCCAGTTTCGGACACCGAAGGCACAGCTCGCAACCGTGAATGTGTCATCAGCAAAAGGTAGTGCCAGCGCATCAGCCGCGCTCCAGCGGATCGCCGTCGAATTCGTCGACCCCGGCCGCGTGATCGCCTGCGCGAGCATCTGCTGTGCGAAGTCGCAGCCCACGACACCGGCCGGCCCGACCGATGCGAAGGCCCGGGCGAAGTCGCCTGTACCGCAGGCCAGGTCGAGCACGCGATCATCCTTCGTGATCTTCGCCAGCTCGACGGCACGCCGCCGCCAATAGCCATCCCGTCCAGCCGACAGGACGCGATTAACACGCTCATAAGTCGGCGCGATCTCATCGAACATCGCCTGTACGCGCCGGGCCTTGTCCGACTGCCGATGCGGATCTGTCAGTCGCTGATCGTCCCAGACAAGCTTTTCAGTCGGTGTAAGCGGCATGTTGGGGACATTCTAGCCGAGCGATGTTATTCCGCGCAAGCCGGCAATTTTCGTGAAAGGATTGAAGCCGGACATAAACAGGCCACTGGGCCTTGCGAGGTCAGAGGATAAACAGCGTCGCCAGCGTCGCAAGGATCGCCACGACAACCCCGATGCCGAGAATCAGATTCGGCCAGGCCAGTTCGAAGTAGTACTTCCAGAAGGCGATGAACATCAGCAGGCCACCGGTCACGATCAGAATGAGCACACCGGGAAACGTAAATCGGTTCAGCGGTCCGAACGTCGGCCCGGTGAGCACGGAGAGCCGCAACGAATTGGCGGCGACGAAGGCCAGCGTCATCAGTGCAATGCCGATCCCCACGCGTGCCTGTCCCCATCGAACTCGCACGCGCAGGCCACGCACGGCGTCGGATGCATCGATGCCGCGCATTCGTGCATCCTGGAGTGTGAATGGTTCACCGCATTCCGGACACCGCCGCGAAGTCAGCCCTGTCAGGTTGTAGTCACAATTCGGACACAGATGCAACGGTCGCTCCGGTACGGCGTAAGTATCCTGACCGGATTCGGTGCGCGCGTCGGGAAACTGCCCGACATTGCGCTGCGGTAACGGCTCCGTATCGAGCGGCTCCAACTCAATATGAACCGGCTGTGACAAATCATCCGCCCACTCCGATGGAGCGTCGCGATCCGGCGTTGATCTCTTTCCCTGCGGTTCGCTCATTCATCCAGCCCGTACTCGTGCCATCGCCCATCCACCAGCCGCTTGATCTCATCACTCATCGTCAGGAGACGCGGCCAGTCGCGGACAATGCCCTCGCCGGCAATTTTGCGTGTGGCGTCGATGCCCATTTTACTCCCGGCGGCGAGGTAAGGCGCGGAATGGTCGAGCACGTCCATCGGCCCGTCCACAAGGAAGGTATCCCGCCGCGGATCGACATTGGCCCCGACGGCGAACATGACCGCCTGCTCGTCGTGCACGTCCACGTCCTCATCCACGATGACGATGAACTTGGAAAACATCATCTGCCCAGCGCCCCAGATGCTGCTGGCAACCTTGCGGGCCTGTAGCGGATACGCTTTGCGGATCTTCACGAAGCAGAAATTGTGGAACGCTCCCCATCGCGGCAGGTTGTAGTCGATGATGTCGGGAATCAGCATCTGCAAGAGCGGCAGAAAGACCCGCTCCGTCGCCTTGCCCATGTAATAATCTTCCATCGGCGGCAGGCCCACGATTGTCGTGGGATAGACCGGGTTCTGCCGGTGTGTGATCGCCGTGACGCGCATCGTCGGGTATCGTTCGGCGAGACTGTAAAACCCGGTGTGATCGCCGAACGGCCCTTCTCGTGCCGTATCTGTGGCACTCACCAGCCCTTCGATGACGATCTCCGCGTTGGCCGGCACGTTCAGCGGAATCGTTTTCGCCGGCACCAGCGGGATACCGCCGTCGTTCAGGAAGCCGGCGAAGAGCAGCTCGCTCACCGTCGGCGGCAAGGGACAGGTCGCCGCATAAGGCAGCACGCTCTCGCCGCCCAGCACGATCGCCACGGGCATCTCCTTGCCCTGCTCGGCCCACATCCGCTGATGCCGCGCCCCGTCGTGGTGCATGTGGCAGTGAAAGATGGCCGACTTCGGACCCGTCACCTGAATGCGATACATCCCGATGTTCGGCTCGCTTCCGTCCGGCGCGGTCGTATAGATGCCCGCCAGCGTGATGTAGCGACCGATCGGAATTGCAGATTGACCTTCCGCCGCTCGGCCCCTTTCGCCTTCGACATTGTGGCGTTTTCCGACGATGACATCCTCATCCGCCCCGCCGTCGTGCGGCCAGCATTTGATGATCGGCAGTGCCTGCAAGTCGGCGTCGTCCGTGTGCACGACTTCCTGACACATCCCGCGCTTGACGACCTTCGGCGTGTAGCCGGCGATCTTCGCCAGCTCCGGAAGCATCTTCATCTTCTCCATGAAGGTCGTCGGCGGCTCCGGCTTGACCAGTTTCTGTACTTTCGCCGCCAGCGATTCAAAATCCTCGCAGCCCAGGGCCATCCGCATCCGCGCATAGCTCCCGAAGAGATTGATCGCCAGCGGTATGCGGCTGCCGCGTACGCGCTCGAATACCAGACCGTAGCCGCCCGTGCCCCCGTGGATCGGATCCGTCTTGGGCGCGCCAGCCGCGCCCTCCGGCGCGAGCGACTTGCTCATCCGGTCGGCGATTTCCGTGATCTCCAGTTCGGGATCCACCTCGGTACGGACGCGCCGAAGCTGTCCGGCGCGTTCGAGCGCTGCGATGAATGTCTGCAAGTCTGGATAGGCCAAGGGCGGCTCCTTCTCCCCCTGCCACTCTCCCCGGAGGAGCATCCTCATCCGCCGGCGACCGGGCCGTTACATGGTAGCGTAGCCCTGTGGTTTTGGGACTTTTGATTCCCGACGAAAGCCCATACGCCTGCTCGCAGCGCTGCCACAGCGGGCTGCCATTCATCAGCCGTATTCACGCTTGTTTCAGGACCTGACGCGGCGAGCCGAAGTCGGATTGCCTGGCGTCCGATGAGCAGATGCCGGGAGCACAGGAGTTATTAGAACACCGTCGACCGGGGGAGACGCTGATCATGTTGCCTGATTCTGATCCGTCACCGGACGAACTGTACGACCCGACGACAGACCCGGATGCCAATGCTCCGACGCGCGACGGAACCGCTTCCGAGCCGATCCCGCTCTTCGACGGTGAACCATCGGCTTCGATCATCGTGCATGATCGGGCGACGATCCCGGCCGAGCAGACCATTCGCGGACGCCGGACAGATCCGCGAAAGAGCATCGAAGGCGCGTGGGTGCTGTTTGCTCCCGAGGTTCGGATCGGCCAGCCGGACCAGGTCGAGTGCCCGCTGGTGGACATATCCGCCGGCGGCTTTGCGGTCTATTACGACCAGGCACTCAAGACCGGCGTGCGAGGATTCGTGTCTTATCGCTCGATCTGTGATCTGCCGATCCGCGTCGGCTTTACTGTTCAGAGATGTGAACCGCAGGAAGACGGCCTCTTTCTCGTCGGCGCGAAATTCGATCATCGACTGCGCTATGAAGACCGGCGACTTGCGACCGTACGGCGCGGTCGCGAAGTGGTCCCAGGAATCAGGGCTCGTCGCATCAAAATGTCGGCGATACACGAAGCCCCATCGACTCTGATCTGATAGTATCGCTGGGATCTCCGGCGAATCGGCAAGGGTCGTCGCCGGGCACAGGCAGTCGCGCTGCGGCGATTGACGACCCCCGTCGCGGTGCGTACGGTACCGCCATTGGCACAGCCCAGGAGGCGCCTCGTTTGGCTCGAACGCTTGTTGCTCTCATCTCGCTCCTCCGTCCGGCGCAATGGATCAAGAACATCTTCGTCTTTGCGGCGCTGGTCTTTGGTGCGCGGCGGGATGAACCGGAGGCGATCCTTCTTTCCCTGGCCGCCTTCGCCATTTTCTGCCTGCTGTCCGCAGCGGTATATGCCTTTAACGACCTGCGCGACTATCGCGAGGACGCCCTGCACCCCACCAAGAAAAAGCGGCCGGTCGCCAGCGGCGCTATCTCCCCCGCCACGGCCGGCGCCGTGTCGTTGCTGCTGGCCATCGTCGGGATGAGCTGGTCGTTGCAGATGTCCGCCGGTTTCGCCCTGACCGCCGGTTGCTTCCTCGGGCTGAACCTGGTCTACACCATCTGGGGCAAGCATCAGGTCATTCTCGATGTCATCCTGATCTCTGTCGGATTCGTCATGCGGGCCCTCGCCGGCGCACAAGCCATTGAGGTTGAAGTCTCGGCCTGGCTCGTCATCTGCACGTTCACCCTTTGCCTCTTTCTCGGTTTCGGCAAGCGGCGATGCGAGCTGGCCGTGCTCGAAAACAGCGACCGCGCCGCGGCGCATCGGGCAACCCTCGCCCGGTACAATCCCGGCCTGCTGACACAGCTTCTGGCCACCAGCGGCGGCATCGCGGTGACGACCTTCCTGCTCTATACCCTCGACCCGGCCACCACCTTCCACCCGCTGGTCTTCACCACGCCGCTCGTGTTCTATGCGATCTTCCGTTATGCGACGGTCATCGAAATGGGAGAACGCACCGGACCGACGGATGTGCTCATCAAGGACAAGCCCTTTCTGTTTACCGCGATCGCCTGGACGATTCTGACGCTGGCCTTCGTCCTCTACGGGTCCAGGATCGAAAAGTTTCTCCCCCCCCTGCGTTATCCGGGCCAGATGCCGCTAGAGCAGCGGCCGGAACCGGATGACACGCGCGAAGCCGAAAATACAGATGTTGATACCCGGCAACATGCGCGCGGCGACACCTCATTCTAACTCATTTATTCATAATTGGTTATCAACTCGGCAGCCGCTCATCGGCCCGAACACTCCGAACATTTATTACCGCTTGAGCGATAATCCTGACAGTGGTCGTCAGCAGGAAAGGTCTATGTCTTCAGAGGTGGATGTGATTGCGACCGGCGCGGCAGATGAGATCGATCACGCGTTGATCGAAGCGGCGCAGCGCGGCGAACGCGGCGCACTCGATACGTTTGTGCGCCGAAACGATCGCTGGGTCCGGGGCGTGGTCTATGCCACCTGCGGAAGCGCCCAGATCGTTGACGATGTGGTTCAGCATATCTGGACGCGCGTCTGGGAGCAGATCGGCACTCTGGCCGATCCAACCCGCTGGCGCGGCTGGCTTTATACGCTCGCCAGAAACGCCGCAATCGATGCCGGGCAGAAATCCGCAAGACGCCGAACGCGTCAGGTCAATCTTGAAGAAACGGCACCGCCGGTCTCGCGGGAAGCAGGACCGGACCTTCGGCTGATCCGCAATGAACAGGAGCGTCGCGTGCTTTCAGCGATACAGGGCTTGCCCGAAATCTACCGCGAACCGTTCATCCTTCGACACCTCGAAGGATGGAACTACGCTCGCATCGCAGAAGCCCTGAATATGCCGGTTGATACGGTGGAAACTCGGCTGGTACGTGCTCGTCGGCTGTTGCGAGAAGCACTGGGCGACTACTTGAAAACGTAACGTGAGGAACGGACTGGGAGTGGTGTAACAATGTCCTACGATCAACCTGACCATCTGAATATGGCCGACGAGCGCGTCGAACGGCTGATCTGCCGTCGACTCGACGGCGAAATCAGCGCGTCGGAACAATCGGAACTTGATCGCCTTCTCGCGAGAGACCCTGCGGCTCGGCGGCTGCTTTCGGATTACGCACGAATCGACGATCTTGCCTCACGTTCGCTTCGACATGATTTCAACGGTGCGAGGGCGGCGGCGCGTCCCCGGCAGCTTGGCGGCTTCAGGCTCGCCGCCGCCGGCGCCGTTCTGGCGGCGGCCGCCGTCGTCGCCTTTTCGTTCCTGCCGAATCTCTGGCGTACGAATACTGCGGCACCGACGCGCTTCTCCGCCCGGCCCTCTCAGCAGATGGTTTCCCCGCCTGCCTACCCGCGCGGCCGTGTGGTCGGCGAGCCCGTTCCCCAGTTTGTGAACTACCGCGACGCCGATTACCTGCCGCAGACCCGGCAGCAGGACGTATTGCGTGACCTGATCGGCGTACGCACCAAGAACGAAAAAAATCAGGATGTGATCTACATTTTTGAAAGGAATACCGAGTCTACGAAGATCGTACCTCTGTCGAGTGATTTCTGATCATCGACCGTCGAGCGTTGCTCAGACCAGAAATGTCAGAGGCGCCACTTCGGCGGCCCTGACCGGAACGTTATTCAAAAAAGTGCGAGTCTGTACGGTTGCGGCCACGAAACGGATTCCGGACGGATTCCGGCCGCTGAAGATGAAAGGGAGAGCAGAAATGACAGCCATTCCATCGGTACTGGTGATCCTCATGGGCCTCTACGGATCGCCGCTCGCCGCCGCGGTCACGGACGACGGCGCGAATCCGACCCCGCAGAAGGTCAAAATGATGGTGGTTTCGGGCGATGCGTCCGCCTGCGATGATTCAAGCCCGAAGATCGTCAAGTGGACCTCGGCCTCTGGTCAGGGCGAGGTCGAGGTCGAGGGTGACGTTGTCTTCATGCAGCCAGACGGCAGCGGTCAACAGAAGCACGTCATCAAGCTACGACAGATGAATGCCGGCGGTCCGGCGGACATTCAGCCCGGCGGCCCCTGGCTGGGCGTCCAGTTCGGCCCGGTTCCCAAGGCCCTTTCGGCACAGTTGAATCTCCCGGCGGAATCCGGCCAGATGATCCTCAATGTGGCCGAGGGTTCGCCCGCCGATCTTGCCGGCTTCCAGCAATATGACATTATCACGGCGATCGACGGCCAGCCGGCCTCGAGCAACATGACGGCCTTTCTCGAAGTCGTTCGGTCCTTCAATCCAAATGAGACGCACACCTTTTCGTTGCTTCGCGGAGGGCAGCAGGTCCAGGCGAACGTGACGGTCGCGCAGCGACCCGCCCCCGAGGCCATGCCGAAGATGAAGTACGAGAACGAAATCGAAGAATTGTCGCGTGGTCGCGTGTTCGGCCGCGGCGGCATGATGGAGAAGGACGACCAGGGCAACTGGGTCTTCAAGGGTTTTGATGCCCACAACACGCCTGATTTCTTCAAGGCCCTGCCCGGTGTGACGGGCCTCGATTTCGACATCGCCCTGCCCGGCGGCTCGAATCAGATCTTCCTGCACAAGACCGAAGGCGAAGAAATCCGCATCACCCGGGAAGACGACGGCCAGGTTACCGTCACTCGTACGGTGACGGAGAACGGCAAGGAAAGCACCACGACGACCACGTACGCCTCGGTTGAGGAATTCAAGGCCCAGGAGCCGGAACTGAGCAAGAAGTTCAAGTTCCTTGACAAGGGCGCCGGCTTCCACTTCCTCGGGAATATCGGCGATGCCGGTGACTGGCAGCAGTTCTCCCAGCTGCTGGACGAGCAGATGCAGGCCAAGATTCAGGAGAGTCTGAGCAAGCTGCACAATCTCGACGTCAACATGGACCTCAGCGGGCTGGATCACCTGCCGCGCGTGGGAGTCTTCATGGGTCGCCCGTCGACGCGATTCGAGGTCACGCCCGAAGGTCAGATCAAGGTCACGACCCGCAGCGGCGAGGATGAGCTGGTCGAGATTTTCAACAATGTTCAGGAGCTTGAAACGCAGCGGCCCGATCTCTATCAGCGCTACCAGCGCTTCCAGGAGCGTGCCTCTCGGCAATAGTTCAATCTATTAAGAAATATGCGTGAGACTCTTCCGTCGGCGTCGCTTATTCATGTAGCACACGACGGCATCCACTCGACTCCCACTCCACCCTGTCACTGGGTCGGCTTCGCCAAACGAAGCCGGCCCATTGACGTTTATGGCGACCGCTTCCTTCGTAAGAGAAAACCGTGCGGCAGATCACCAACGTTTAACGGCCGCGAGCGGCTGCGAGACCCACTGGGTCTGGCGCTGCTGGCGGCCGTTACATGTTGTTCACTCAGCTCAGCTCGCCGAGTTACTGGATTAACTCAAAGCGGCGATCGGGTCGCTTGCACGACGTCTCACGCCGCGAGGAAATCTTCCTGTAGTTTGCTGCGAAGCTTCTGCAGGGCACGGTTCTGAATCTGCCGGACACGTTCCTTCGTCACGCCGATCAGCAGGCCGACCTGCTCAAGCGTCTTTGGGCCTTCTCCGTCCATGCCTTCGACCTGTCCCAGGGCGAAGCGTGCCTGCAGAACGCGTGCCTCCACCTCGTTGAGGTCCGCTGTATTGCGTTCGAGAATGCAGCGCAGCTCGTCCACGCAATCGGCCTCCGCTTCGACCCGCTGCAACTCAAGGTGGTCGCTTCGCTCCAGCGACGGGTCGAACTCCGTCGGGAAGCGACCGCGATACCTGCTTGACCGCGAGGCGACGCGCGAAAAGCTCTTGAGGATCGCGCGGCAGGCGTAGGTGCTGAACTTGAAGCCGCGGCCGCAGTCAAACTTATCCACGCTTCGCAGCAGGGCCATGTTGCCCTCGCTGATCAGCTCGGCGTAGTCCACGCTGCCCAGGCGGGTGCGCTTGGCCATCGCCAGTACGAGCGGCACGTTTGCCTGAACAATCTCGCAGCGGGCGGTAATCGCCTCGGCATGCCAGCCAAGCAGCTCCTCGGCGGCCTTGGCCGTCAGTCGTTTCGTGGCGAAACGTTGCAGGATGGTGGCCATGCGGAAGCGCGCGTAGTTCATCCGCAAAAACAACTGCTGCTCTTTCTCGGTCGTCAGCGTTGCGGCGGGCATCGCCGAATGATCCGTGGGCTGACTCGGCTCCGATGCATTGCACCAGGGCTTGGCGCTCACGCCGCGACCGTTCGCCTCGCCATAGAAGTCCTTCACTGCGTGCAGACCGTCAAACTTCGGATGGACCAGGTACTCGATGGGCTCGGAAAGGATTCGGCGAAGTCGCAGTCGATCCTCCGGCGAGAAGCGTTCGAGTACGGCCTGGACCGGACTTCGAGCCGTGGGTGTAAAGACGGTGCGGTTGAGGGTGACCGTGGCGTCGTTCTCAGGGGTGTGAGCAGGATTTGTCATTTGGCCGACTCCCGCGGCCTCCAAGGGCCGCTGTTTCGATTGCCAGGCAAAGCACAGCCATTTGACGATGGGGGACGGTCGCTCCGGCACCGCGTACCGGAAAACCGCGACGCACCGTCGGTGTGCGAGGCAATCGACGTCAACTCTAGCTGGCTGGTCTCAGGCAAACGCTCGCTCTGGCCGTCTGCCCAAGCCATCGGGCCCGCCAATGAGGACCGATGTCGGGGAGGGAGTAAATCGGGTCACTGCAGACAATGTCGAATATAGCACGGGAAAACAAGTAGGCAAATTTCGGCTAACGATAAATGTTTCAGGAATGGGACTGAATCCTCTCGGATCGTCCATAACACGTTATTTGAAAAGTGTTAGCGAATATATCGGGTCTGCAACGAATTTCCAGAATGTTACAATTATTCTTTTTTATAACAGGACTAGTAACTCTGCTTATTGTAATGTGTGCCTATTGCACCGAAAACGACTCCTGCATCATTTTCCCCAATCGGGAAATATTTACCAGACATGTGCGGTTGCTCGAACATACCCAATCCCGGTTCAGTCGCGACAACCGTTGCGAGGCAGGTATGCACTCAGGAGATCAAGTGTCGAGGGCTGGTTGATCGCTGCTTTTCCGAAACCAGGAATACCGCCCGCGGCGACGGACATCGCCTGCGCTTCCGCGAAATTGCTGACCATCATGATCGGAATATCGGCGAGATCCGGCTCTCGACGGGCTCCTCGAAGAAGTTCCATCCCATCGCTGCCGTCGGCAAAGATGAGCCGATTGAACAGCACCAGGTCATATGACTTTTGCCGCATCCTCGACAGGGCATCATCGACGAACATGACCCGATCAACCTCGACCCGAAAATGGGTCGTCAGCATCAACCGAATGCTGGAATGATCCGGGTCGCAGTTGCCGACATCCAGCACACGGGCAACATTCGCATCGCCCATTCTTTCTCCTTTGCCGTTTCCGAAGCGGACATTGCCGACCCGTGGCGCGGCGGGTAGAGTGACGCCGACGGTCCGCCAGATGCGGTTGACCGCTCTCTCGGCCATTATAACGGGCCGGTCTCGCAGAAGCTTTACCTGCTGCCCGGCAGCAAGGGAACGAGTCCTGCCCGCATGAGCGGATCGATGCGATTATCGCAGCGCGTCAATCAGATCAAGGAGTCCGCCACGCTGGCGGTCACAGCCCGGGCTGCCGAGATGCGCAAGTCCGGGATCGACGTACTGGGCTTCGGTGCCGGCGAGCCGGACTTTGACACGCCCGCTCACATCATCGCCGCCTGCAAGCAGGCCCTCGACGCCGGGCATACGCGATACGCCAAGCCGACGCACGGTATTCCCGAGGCCCGCGCAGCGGTCTGCGAGAAGCTTCGCCGTGACAACGGCCTCAATTATAAGCCGGACCAGGTCATCATCACGGTCGGCGCGAAGGAGGCGCTCTTTCTCGCTTTTGCCGCGCTGATTGATCCCGGCGACGAGGTAATTCTCCCGGCGCCTTACTGGGTCAGCTTCCCGGAGCAGGTCAGTTTCTGCGGCGGCCGGGTGGTCACGATCTTGGGCGATGAGGCAGGCGGTCTGCGAATCAGTCCTCGACAACTAGCCGACGCCATCACGACGCGCACGCGGGTTGTTCTCTTCAACAGCCCGTCGAACCCCGGCGGCTTTGCCTACTCGCCCGAGGAGACCCGCGCGCTCGCGGCCGTGCTTTCCGGGAAGGACCTCATCGTCTTCTCTGACGAGATGTACGACTGTCTTCGCTTCGGAGACCGACGGGAGCATCTCAGCTTCGCCGCCATCAGTGACGAGTGGTATGCAAAGACGATCACTTTCAATGCCGCCAGTAAGTCCCACGCCATGACCGGTTGGCGGGTAGGGTATGCCGCCGGGCCGCAGGAAATCATCAACGCCATGGCCCGCATCCAATCCCACACCACCAGCGGCACGGCCACGTTCATTCACCATGCCCTCGTTGAGGCCCTAGTCGGGGATCAATCGCACGTCGAGACGATGCGACAGGAGTTCGAGCGTCGCGGCCGCAGGATGTACGAGCGCCTCTGCGCCATGCAGGGCGTCACCTGCGTCCGCCCGGATGGGGCGTTTTACTGTTTCCCGAATGTCTCGGGTGCGTTCGCCCGGCTGGGTGTGACCAACTCCGGCGAGTTCTGCAAGAAGGTGCTCGAACAGGCACACGTCGCCCTTGTGCCCGGCGACGCCTTCGGCATGGATACGCACGTACGTCTCTCGTTCGCGACGGATCCGAAAACCATAGAAGAGGGGCTAGACCGCCTCGAAAAACTGCTCGGGCGACGATAACCCGCTTCCCGCCTGAACTCATGCTGTAAACTTCTGTTGCCTCGCACGCAGGCGGCTTCTCGCCGCGATAAATGCGACTGCCGCCACGCACAACCACGCGAAGACATCCCCAAAGCGCGTATAAAACGTCGTGATGTTCAGCGGATGCACGTCACCGAGGATGACCGCCGGCTCCTGCATCGGCGCCTGCGATATGACCACGCCGATCGGAGAAATGATCGCCGTCGAACCGGTAGTCGTCGCCCGCAGCAGGTAGCGACGGTTTTCGATGGTTCGCATCACTGCCAGGTGCTGATGCTGCCGCAGCGCCATGCTGTCGCCGAACCAGGCGTCGTTTGTCAGGTTCACAAGCACTTCGGCACCGGCCGAAACGGAAACACGATTCAGCCCCGGCAGCAGGTCTTCGTAACAAATGCAGATTCCCAGTCGAGCCGTTCCTTCCATGACCAGCGGCTCGGCGGATTCGCCCGCCTCGAACGCAAACTCCCACGGCGAGAAGCGCCGCATCGAGGGAAACCATCGCTCGCCCGGTATGTACTCGCCGAATGGGATCAGCGTCCGTTTGTGATAACGGGCAAGGATTTTTTCCACAGGCGAGATCAGCATCGCGCTGTTGAAGTGCCGCTCGGGTTCGAGCAGAAAGCTGTCTCCACCGACCAGATAATATGCCCGCGGGCCGATCAGCGGACTTTCCGGATCGCGCCCTTCTTCTTCCAACTGCTGAGCGGATCGGAAATCGTCAAACTCCATCGAGAGGGCGCCGATCGCCGATTCCGGCCAGACGATGAGCTGTACGTCTTCGGGCAGGTTCTTCGAGAGCTGCATGCAGGCACGAAGTCGTTCCCGCCCCATGGTGCCGGGCTGGATCAATGCAACCCGCAGGACCGGCGAAGCGGCCATCGCCTGCTCGATGGTTCTGATCCGCACCAATCCGTAGACAACTGTCAGGGTAACGGCCGCGGCAAAACCGGTCAGATGCCATCGCAACGACACTGGTGTGAACGCTGGTGCGCCTCCGGCCTTCCTTTGCTGTTTCGCCCCTGAACCTGGACGTGCCATCCACACGCCGGCCAACACGACATGGAACAATGTGCCCCCCCAGACGACCAGAAACGTCGGCCCGAAGGCGCCGGTCCATTCGGCGAGCTGCACCAGGACCGGAAACTGCAAGAGGGCCTGCCCAAGGCGGTATGGAAAGAGACTGGGCCAGAGAAACTCCAGCGCCGTCCAGACGACCGGCAACAGCAGGATGCCCGGACGATCTCCACGAAGCCGTGCGACGATCCAGCCGGCCAGTCCGTAGCGCACCGCACCAAGTGCGTGAAGCGCAAGAATCAATGTCCACGCCAGTGCGGGCGGATGTCTGGCAAATCGTTCGAGAACGTCCGGCAGCCAGTGGGCACCTGCGGTATGCATCGCGTAGCCCACAAGCCACATGCGCCAGAAAATCTGCCGCGGCGTACCCCGCGATGTGATGGCGGCCATACCGGCGACAGAGAGCCAGATCGTCCAGCCGAGCGATGGCCAGAGCCACGGCAGACACATCGCTGCCCCGATCACAATGCAGGACAGCGCCACGAGCAAACGCGATCGCAGCGGCGGCCGTTCCTTCGACGCCACCGGGCGGACTTCCATTGTCTTGCGGTGCCTTTTCGCCATGTGCAGGGCCGGCGAGAATAATCGGACGCAGGGCGAACTCGCAAGCAGTTGATCTGATGAAAGCGGCAAGCCCGTAACCGGCGAAGGATGGAGCGGCGCTGTACCATGGGCACATGCAGATAGACAAACAGGGCAGCACGGTGGCAAACTCTCGCACGCCACGCCTCGCGAGCGCCGCATGGCCCGGCGTGCTGATGGTCTGCATCTTCGCGATGCCGTTCGTGATCATCTCGCAGTTCATCGCCCACTACGAAGACGCGGTCGTGGATGACGATCTCTTCGCCTACTTCGGCTGGTGCATCCGCGAGGGCGCCGTTCTTTACCGGGACCTTTGGGACCACAAGCCGCCGGGCGTCTTCTGGCTGAACGCAGCCGGCTTTCTCGCGGGTGACACGACCGGCGTTTTCGTAATCGGCGTATTGACGCAGCTTGCAACGCTCGGCCTGTTCATCACTGCTTCGTATCTGCTCTTTCATCGTGGCGCGGCGGCGATCCTGTCGGCGACGGCGGTCGTGTTTCTGACGCATCGCCACTACTTCGGCGGCGCGAACCGTGGCGAGACGTATGTCGTCGCGCTCGAATTGTTGCTGCTCGTCTGCTGCCTGCTGGCCATGCGTCGGGATCGATTCGTGGGGTGGCTGTTCGGCGGTGCCTGTGGTGGCGCGGCCCTGCTCATGAAGCAGACCGGCTTCGCCGCGCTGATCGCCATCCTGCTGCATCAGGCGATCCTCGTCTGGTCAGGCCGAATCGATCGCAGCGCCGCGCTGCGTCGCGTCATGTTCTTGCTGGGCGGTGCAGCCGCCGTTGTCGCCATCGCAGCAACTGTGCTCGCCATCCAGTCCACGCTTGGCGAGGCCGTGCGGGCCACACTGACCGCGAACCGCGATTACATCGCCCTCGGGGGCGATGGCCCCTCGGATTCGAGCTGGTGGCGGGATAGGATCGAGCGATCCGGATGGCCGCTGCTCAAGCTTCCGATCCTGCTGGCCGTCGGCTCCCTGCTACATGCCCTGGCGAAATTGCTGCACGGTCCCCGCCGACAAGCCGTGTCTTCGACCAACAAATGTGACATGCCGATGGCACTTCTCTCGATCTGGCTGGTTGTCTCATGGGCCGCGGCGCTGGCCGGCCCGATGCACAGCACGCACTACATGCTGCCGGTTCTGCCGCCGCTCCTGCTGCTTGGAGGGCGAATACTCGATCTGCTCTTCGGCGAAGCGGCGATCCTTCAGCTCGCCGCGCAACGGGCGTGGATCATTGTGGCGGTCCTGGTGTTTGCCTACCTGGCTTCGGACGCTGTGTCGGCTCAAATGCAGAAGGCGAGCGTCGTCTATTGGGACCGTCGGCCCGAGCGCGTTGGAGTACATCTGCGCGTGCAGCCCACGGCCGCTGAAATGATCGCACAGCGGATCGCAGAATGTACGGTGCCCGATGACACGTTGATCTGCTGGGACTACCTGCCGAAGGTGGCGCTGGAGGCGCGACGTCGCAGCGCGACGCGGTTTCCCTCGAAGCTGCACTATGATATCGCGGTACGGAGCGGCATTGCTCAGGAGGATGAGTACCTCGATGCCATCGTTCGGCACGCGCCAGCCGTCATCGTCCTCAAGAGCGCCACGCGGCGCGTGCTCGAAACCGCGGCGGAAAACCCCTCTGCCGAGGATCACGCCGTGGCCAGACACATTTTTTCGGTATATGCCTGTCGACCGCAATGGACGCGGGGCGATATCGAATTGCTGATACTTGCAACGAAGCCGGCCATCGAAGGCGAAGTGAAATCCGCCGGCGGTCAGTTTCTGTCGAGGTAAACCTTCTCACCCGGACGGATGGCCTTCGGCCCAGGACATCGGGCCAACAGTTCTTCGGCACATTGTGCGAGGAGCGGACTGATTTCGAAGAGCCCGTCCGGTTCCCCATCTGCACGAAGCGGTATCGTGTAGCCCGCGTCGCGCATCCAACGCGCGGCCCGGCGGCTCATATCGCGGCGCGCGGTCTCGACCGAATCGACGCCGGTGGCATTCTTGACCGGGCTGAACTCTTCGGCGCGGGAAGTTTCAAGCAGCATGGCCCGCTCGGCCAGCGGCAGTGCATCGAATACGAAGGATTCGAGTTTGACCGCATTCGGCTCTTGCGGCTCTACGCGCCGCCCGTCGGGCAGCTCGACGAAAGGCACTTTCTTCATCGCACGATGCCAGGGCAGTGCAAAGGCGGCACGGTCGGCGGTCAGGCGCTCGACGAATCTTCGAGTCAAAAGGTGGATCGCAATGTTACCGGCATCGAAGCGGCGCGAACCGTCGGGATTTCTTGCCCGGGCCAGCGCCTCGGGAAGATCGGAATACTCAATGACCACGAGCTTTCCGCCGGACATGGCGAAGTTGCCAACCTTTTCGAGGTCGTCGGCCTTCGGAAGCGTCTTGCTGGACATCTCCGAACCGCTCTCGTCGTGCAGGCCGATGAAGACCGGATCGAGGCAATAGACCAGCGGATTATCCACCTGAAAGTAGGAGATGTGTTCGATGCCGCGGCGGGCCATGTCGGCGAGCATGCCGGTCGTAGCCAACGCCAGCAGTGAGCCGCCGTGGCCGTCCGGCGACAGGGCCACGCGATGCGGTTGATCGAGAAGGATTCTGCCGTCACGATCGAATGCCGGCATGACACCCTGCTCAAAGAAAAGCACGTCCTGAGCAGGCAACCCGAAGTGCGCATTCGACTCGAAGAACTGCCGAGTCGCTTCGTCATTCGCCGGGCTGGTCATGACGTACCACGGCACGCTTGCACCGCTGTCTCGCTGTGTGGCCAGGATCGACTCCGCAAAAAGCTGGAAGAGCGGCTTTTCTTTCACCGGTGAGATGCGAAAGGCCCCTTTCGGCCCTTCGAAACCCAGGCGCGTCCCCTGCCCGCCAGCCACGGTCAATGCGGCCACTTTGCCCGCTGCAAGAAGCGCTCGGCCGCGCTCGATCGTCGTTGCGGTTACGTCGCGCCGTGCGATTACAGGTGCCGGGCTCAGGTCATCGGGGATCGCGTGAACCGACTCACCGCCGGCCGCAAGCCGAGAGAGAGAAGGCAGTTCGGCACAGTTAATGCTGGTCAGGTCCGCGAGCAACTCCCCGCGCTGCGTCTGACTCAGCCGGTCCCAGAAGGCGAAGACATGCCCTTGTCCGACGGCATCGTAGGCCTTGCGCAGTTCTTCGTAGCTGGACCTGGAGTTCGGGTTCATGGCGTGCGGATCGTCGCTCCCGGTTGATGCGAGTTCACGTCGATAAACTATCAGGAGCCAAGGGACTGTCAACGTGATGAATCGTGAAGAACGTCAGGGTGATCGGGCAAGGCAGAGCCGACGCGGCTTCCTGCGTCGCTCGGTGGGTGCTGCGTTGGCGGCCGGCCTCGCGCAGCCCGCCAGATTGATGAGCCAGGTTATTTCCGCGGCATCGACTTTGAAGGACGATTCACACGATGCGCTGGCTCGCGTTGTGCGGGTCACATCTGATCGCGTGATGCCGCTGCGGGTCGTTCATCGCAACATCCTGACCGATGCCTTGAACGAAGGTCTTCGACTGTTGACCGGCAAGAGCAGGATCGCCGATGCCTGGCATGCGCTGCTCGATCCGCGCGATGTCATTCTGCTGAAGTTCAATCAATCGGCCGCCGAACGGATCGGCACCACGCAGGCCGCCGCCGAGGTCCTTGTCGAATCTCTGGTCAAGGCAGGGTGGAATCCGAACCAGCTGATGCTCCTTGAGGCCGGTGACATGACGGGCGATTTGTTGCGACAAACCCGACGGCCCGATCGCCGCTGGCAGGGAACGTTGGTGAATTTCGGCGAGAGCGGAAGCGACTCGTTCATCGCTGCGCTGGATGAAGCCACGGCGATCATCAACGTACCTTTTCTCAAGACGCATCACCTTGCCACGATGACCTCCTGCATGAAGAATCTCTCTCACGGCCTGATCCGCAGGCCGGCCCGCTTTCACGCCAACGGGTGCGACCCCGCCATCGCAGAAATCGTTCGCAGCCCGCAGATTCGTGATAAGTTGAGACTCAACATCGTAAATGCACTTAGGGTCATTGCTCATACGGGCTCAAAGGCAGACGGCGAGGTCGTTGAGACGGCCGGTACCATCCTGCTCGGAACTAATCCCGTGGCCTCTGATGCCGTGGGATTCGGTCTGCTGAACGAGGTTCGATCGCTCAGGAGCTTCCCCCCCCTTCTGAAGAACGCCTCACTTCCGCGACAAATCGTTACTGCAGAAAGACTTGGGCTTGGAACAGCCGATCTTGAGCGGATCGAAATGCCTCTGGTCAAGCTGTAAACCAATCGCGAGTCGTGGTTTCTGGTCTGCCCTCAAATGGGTCGATGAGCCAAGCCGGGCTTTTTAAGATTTATAATGTCATATTTATTGTAATTTGCGGTGCCCCTTCCTGTGATTTGTTGCGTGGCCCGAAAACGCTTTTCCCGCAGCAATATTGGGAAGATTATTGACACCTCGTGAACATATGATACGATATAAGCAGGATTATCCGGTTGTGTTGCGCCCGACAGGGGTCGGGCCACACCCGGTGGATTGTGTGTATCACCCAAGGAAGCGGCACGAGCGAAAGCGTTATCATTCCATAAATATTTATGAACGCCCGCGCGGGGACGTAATCCCGCGAGTCATTCCTTCCGCAAGCGCCGTAAGCTTCCAAAACACTACACGCCATCCTCGAAACGAGCCCAACGGTACTTTCCTGACAGTTCCTCATCGCAGGAGACGTGTCGGGTTAGACTTCCGGATTCGTTTCAACACGCCCGAGAGGCAGACCCGGACGTCCTGAAATTTCGACTGCGACATACGCCTTCGACCACTCCGCGGTGGAGTGGAAGGTTCGAGGGCGATCGACAGGTTCAGACCGCAAACACTGGCAGGCGGACTGCACCTGACTAACCGAAGCCCTCCAACGCAGGGCGACACGACGAACTGACCGATCGCAACCGCGGCCGGAGGTTCAATGAAAGGTTTCATCATTTATTGTGTCTTGTCTTCGCCTCGGCCTGCCTAAGGGCACGGTGAAGGGACCTCGGAACTGCCAGGAAGGAGCACGTATCGTGAAGAAACGGAAGGCATTTACCCTCATCGAACTGCTGGTGGTAATCGCGATCATCGCATTGTTGATCTCGATTCTCCTCCCCAGTCTCTCCCGTGCGCGAGAGCTCTCCAAGCGCACCGTCTGTTCGGCCAACCTGCGGGGTATCGGCCAGGCGATGTACATCTACGCGCAGGACGAACCGGGCGTCTTCCCGACCATCGCTCAGACCTTCACCGGTCCGGTGACCAACAACATGGTCCTCTTCCGGCCGATGGATCGAACGACCCTGCCGCTCACGACGGGCATTCCGTCGGTCACCGTGGACCTCTGGGCGCTGATTCGCCAGAACAACACCACGCCCAAGCAGTTCATCTGCCCGAGCACGACCGACCTTCCCGATCCGGCCCAGGACTCGCTGGCCTACTATGACTTCCTCAGCGAGCAGAACCTGAGCTATGCCTATCAGTATCAGCACAGCCCGAACCGGGCGATCATCGGCACCAGCTCGGAACCGATCTTCCCGGTCATGGCAGACGCCAACCCGTACGTCAAAGGCAAGGTTGCGGACCGCTTTGACATCGACCGCACCAGCGTCTTCCGCGGCAACAGCAACAACCACACGAACCGCGAAGGACAGAACGTCCTCTTCCAGGATTCGCACGTCGAATTCTCGCGAGGTCCGGACGTCGGTCTGTCGGGTCTGACGCCGATCCCGGTTTTCTCGAAGGGCAAGGACAACTGCTACACCGTCCACCTCGTAACCAGCGGCGGCGGCGGTGTGGACCCCGGCAACGCCATCCCGACCAGCACGAGCGTCGCGCTCGGCAGCCGGTCGGATGCTTGTCTGGTCCCGTAAGCAGGTCCTCGGATCCCTGCTCTACGGCCGGAGAGCACGACGTGACAACCTCGGGGCGGCAGGTCGCCTGGCCTGTCGCCCTTTTTCTATGCGCATCGGGAGAGGCCTTTGGAAAAGAGGATTCTGCGGCCCGATCCCGGCGGATCACCCATCCATCGACGGGCGAATCCGCATTCGCCCGTCAACGGCGATGACGCCCTGACCCGGTGGAAGGACCATCACAGGGTTCAGGTCCAGCTCCATCAGTTCGGGGACCGCCTGAACCAGCGCTGAGACCTTGAGAATGGCCCCGATCAGGGCCTCACGATCGGCCGGTGGCGTACCGCGATAACCCTCCAGGAGCGGAGCGGACTTGAGCTTCGCGATCATCTCAGCAGCATCTCGATCGCTTACCGGCGTCAGTCGAAATGAGACATCCTTGAGCAACTCCACATGAATTCCACCCATGCCGCAGACCAGCAGCGGTCCGAAGACCGGGTCGGTCGTGACACCGATCAGCATTTCAACGCCGTCGCCGATCTGACGCTGCAGCAGCACTCGCTGCAACTCGTAGCCCGCAGTTGCCAGTCGCTGCTTCATGTGACCAGCCGCCTGACGCACATCACTTGCGGTCTTGAGGCCTAGGACCACACCGCCGACGTCGCTCTTGTGCACCAGACCCGGCGCCACGGCCTTCATCACCAGCGGATAACCCAGGCGGTCGGCCTCGACGGCGGCTTCCTCCAATGAAACCTCCCGTGCTTCCGCCATCTTCAAGTCGATTGCCTTCAGAACCTGCGAGACTCCCTCTGGCGAAAGCCAGCTCGGGCCGCCGGCAGCCGCTGCTTCGTTGCAGATGATCCGACGAACCTCCGTGATGACCGGTGGCGGCAAGACCTCGATATTCCCTCTGGGCCGATTCTTCCAGGTTCCGTAGCGATATGCGGCTGACAGTGCGATCGCGGCATTTTCCGGATAGCTGTAGGCCGGCAGCCGCCCCCGTGGCCCGGAACCCAGCATCTCTGGTGTTCCCTGGGTCGAGAGGAACACGGTCTGGATCGGCTTCTCGCCGGGCAGATCGCCTGCCGCACGGGCAATCGCAGCGGCGACATCTTCGGGCCGGGTGGTCATCAACGGCGGGATAAAAATAACGACGATCGCGTCGATGTTTGGATCGTCTCCGAGAATGCGAATCGACCGTTCGATGGTTGCGGGGTCATCCGATGCGACCAGATCGATCGGATTGCTCAGGCCCGCATGAGGAGGAAGAAACGCGCGAAAAGCGGCAATCGATTTCTCCGACAGACTCGGCAGCACCAGACCGCGGGCCTCGCAGGCATCGGCCAGCAGGATGGCAGGACCGCCGGCATTTGAAACCACGCCGACGCGCGGTCCGCGGGGCACGGGCTGCGTCGCCAGCAGCGCGGCCACGTCAAACATTTCCTCAAGAGTCTGCGTGCGAATGACGCCGGCCTGCTCGAAGAGTGCATCGACGGCGACATCCAGATTTGCCAGCGCCGCGGAGTGGCTCGAAGCCGCGCGGCTGCCGGCGGCGGAGCGTCCGGCCTTGACCGCAACGACGGGCTTGCGTCGAACGACTTCCGGCGCGATGCGCGCGAACTTCCGCGGGTTGCCGAAGCTCTCCAGATACAGCAGCACGACGCCGGTGCGCGGATCGTCCACCCAGTAGCTCAGCAGGTCGTTGCCGGAGACGTCGGCTTTGTTGCCGACGGATACAAAGCTTGAGATGCCCAGATTCAGCCGCTTGACCTGGTCGAGAATCGTCAGCCCGAGCGCGCCGCTCTGCGTGAGAATGGCGATATTCCCCGCCGGCGGCCAGATCGGCGTGAAGGTGACATTCAGCCGCACACGCGGATCGGTGTTGAGCAGGCCCATGCAGTTCGGGCCGACCATGCGTATGCCGGCCGCTCGCACCTTGTGGAGAATCCGCCGTTCCATCTGCCGCCCTTCTTCGGACGCCTCCGCAAAACCGGCGGAGATGATTACCAGCCCTCTTACGCCGGCGAAAATGCAATCGTCCACGACGGATTCGACGGCTGACTTCGGGACGGCGATCACGGCGAGATCGATCGGCTGCCCGACAGCAGTCACGCTTGAATACGCGCGCAGGCCCTGCACTTCTGAGGTCTGCGGATTGATCGGATAGATGCGACCGGTGTAGCCATCGCGCAGCAGATTCGCCAGAATCGCCCCGCCGATGGAGTTGACCTTACGGGACGCGCCGACCACGGCGACTGACGTCGGGTTGAGCAGCTCACGAACGCCCACGTCACGCAGGTCCGATGGTGATGAAGTTACGTTGCCCAGCATCGTCTTAAATCCATGGCGGAGAGATTCTAACGCTGTTTACGCAACGGCAGCGATTCCCCCCAGCACGACCACCCAACCAGAGCAGTAACCCATCGCGTGGAGAATCATAGCAAGGAAGATGCCATCGGGCGGCAAAAGAAACGGGCCCCGCGCCGCCGAAGCGCGGCACGGAGCCCGGTAGAGAACAAGTGTCAGGATGTCGTATCAGGCCGCAGCGGACTCAAAAGCCGTCTGCGTGACTGCCAGATGGCAGTCTTTTGTTCGTCGTGCCTAGCTTCTGCGTCGTCGAACGACGAAGGTCAGGCCGGCAAGCAGCAGGGCCAGCGTGCCCGGCTCCGGCGTGGGATATTCTTCGAGGATGAAGCTGTAATTCGGATGGACCGGATCGAGGTCCAGACCGATCACCAGCTCGCCAGCGCCGGCCCCCGGGAAGAACGAGGCATTCGGCAACACGACACCGCCATCGGCCGAGAGGTCGGTCGCGCGGTTGGGATTGCCGAAGAGATTGCCCGGGTCCGACCAGTAGACATTGGAAAACGGCGACATGCTGAAGCCGGACGAAAGGCCAACATCAAACCAGGCGCGTCCACCGCCATGGACAACCATGTGGTAGTCGGTCCAGGGCGTGCCGGTCAGGTTCGTCACCGCTTCGTCCAGAATGACGATGTAGGGCACGGCATTGGGCGATACCTGATTGAAGGTGATCGACAGGCCCGGGAATGCGCCGGAGGCATCCGGCGGTCGAGTGAAGTCCTTGGCGATTTCGATGGCGAGATAGTTCTCACCGATCTGATCGACCAGGATGCTCACTAAGGCGTCGTCGGCGACGACGGCTTCCCAGCCGCCACCGAGGGCCAGCGTGACGTCGGCCTGCGCGACAGCCGGGATGAGAAACAGACTCAAAAGGGCCACGCAGGCGGTAAGGGCTCTCAACGTTTTCATTCTTCCTTCTCCTGACATCTTGCAGTTTCAGGGCCGGGTTACTGCCCCTGTTATGCGAACTCCGAGGGGGCATGCCCCTCACATACGTCATCCACCGGCCCGGGCACGGCCTGTCAGCCGAACCCGAGCCGATGGAAATGGACCTCAGTTACTGGCGAATCACCGCATTGGACTGGCCAGGACCGCCGATGCGACCCGGACGCGTCTCGATGTTCGGCGTGCAGGACACGTTCAGCGTGTAGCTGCCCGAGTCACCGTTGAAACCGGACACGCGGATGTAGTAGGTCGTACCAGCCGTCACCGGCAACTGCACCTGGGAGTGCGTCGAGGTCGCACACGCGGCGCTGTCGTCGTTGCACGCCAAGTTCGGAAGGGCCGTGCAACTGGCGAAGACCGACAGGGTCGTGTCAAAGACCGGATCACTGCCGCAGGTATTGATCGTCGCCGTGCCGGTGCAGGTCGCCGTCCAGCAGTGCCAGACGTCGATCCAGTCGTTGAAGGCGCAACTGCTGATATCCGTGCCGGTCGCGCCCACGGTCGAACCGTTGTAGGGCACGCCCGTCTGGACCGGGATGCAGTTTTCGCACTGATCGTTCTCCGGCAGGCAGATGGTCGGCGTACAGACCGATCCGTCTCCCTTGTACAGACCACCGGCGCCCTGGCAGTCGGCCTGCGAAAGGACGATGCAGTCCGTACCGAAGCAGCAGGCGCCCGCACGAACGATACCGTCTCGCGTCGGGACTTCCTTCAGAGTGAAGGATGTGCGAGGCGACAGCGTCAGGTCGACACCGATCTTCAGCGGAGCGATCGGCGGGTTGTTCACGTTCCAGATCATGCCCGGCGGAATCACGCCGTTGTAGGCAGTGAGTTCCTTGGCCTTGGTGAAGGTGCCAGGATCGAGGAACCGATCCCAGAACCGAGCCGTGAACGGATTGACGTTGAAGCCGGAGGCCGGAACGTCGAACCACGCCTCTGGACCGTCGAACAACCGCCAGTGGAAGTCGAGCCAATCGACGCCCGTCTGGTTGTGGATCGTCTCACCGGCAATCAGGATCATGTTCGCCGTCTGTCCATTCGGGCAGACCTGGACGAAGTCGATCAGAATCGCAGGGATCAGACCGCCGAAGCCCGGGGGCTCCTTGAAGACCTTCTGAATGGCGATGGTCACCATTCGCTGCGACATATCCACGTCGAGCGTATTGATAACAACGTTGCTCGGGTGCGAGGTGCTGGCACACCAGCCGGAGAATTCACCGGAGGCGTCGGTCAGCGGGATCGTACCCGGAGGACACGTGTCGCACGGCTCCTGGACGCACGGCGAGGTACCACCGCGGTTGAAGCGGAGCGACCAGCTCACGAGCGTCCCCAGATCGCTGCCGGCGTTGTCGCTGACGGTCAGCGTCCAGTCACCGGAGGCGTTAAGGCCGTCGAAGGCCGACAGGGCCTGGTTGGGGATGTAATTCGGCGGCGAGGTCAGGTTCAGCGAGCATGCGCCCTGGATGCCGACCGTACCCTCGTCGTCGAGGATGATGTTGTTGTAGTTGTCCTGAGCACAACCGCAGCAGCCGGAGGCATTGCAGAGGCCGCCGACCAGGCCCGGTCGTTGGATCAGACTGACCGAGGTGGCGCCCTTCGTCAGGGTCACGCAGAGGTCACCGACCCAGGTGTGGTTGATGGTCAGGGCCACGTCGAGGTCCTCGACCGTGAAGCTGTTGGGGACATTCAGCGTGCTGCTGACTCCGCCGGCGTTGTTGTCCGGGATCGCCACGCCAGGGTTCGCCGTAAAGATTTCCGTCGAACCTCCGACCGTCGCACAATCCGTGCCGTTGCCGAGATAGTCACCACCTGCCGCGGCACAACCAACTTCGGTCGTGACGAAGCACTCGCCGCCGACGCAGCATCCGCCGGTGGGCAGACACTCTACGGTGGCCGCACAAGGCACGCCGTTCTCGGTGAGGATCAACTCGAAGTTACCCGTCGCACCGCCGAAGCCCTGTACCAGGATGTAGTACAAGCCGCCGGCCTGCGAGCACCAGGTGACGGTCGAGTGCAGGCCGCTGAACTGACAGGCCGCATCATCGTTGCCGGTGATGCAGGTCAGATTCGTGCAGGTACCGCAGTAGACATTCAACTTGGTGTCGTAGTTGGTGCCGGCGCTGCAGGTCGTCGCCGTAATGGTGGTGCCCGTACCGATGACGGTGTACCAGACACCCGGTGCCGTGATGCTCGTGATGCAAGTGGTGGCCGGCGGAGAATCCGGCGTCATGCCGACCGTCGAGCCGTTGGTGTTCGACGGAATGGCCAGCGGACCAACCGCATCGGTGCACAGGTCACCCGGAGGCGCGGCCGGACACGGACAGCTCAGGTTGAGCGTGATTGCACCGCGGCCGGCGTTGTCATAGGAAGCGACCTGGATGTAGTAGGTCTGACCGACCGTCAGGCCAGTGGCACAGGCCCGCGACCGGAGACCGTTGCACTCGTCTTCACCACAGGCCAACTCAACCAGGTTGCCACAAGTACCGGAGTAGATACCGATCAAGGTATCGGTCGCGCCGCTGGAGCAGACATCGGCAAGGGCCGAGGTGTCCGTGGCCACGAACTTGTACCAGATCGAACCGACGCCCTGGCCCGCACCACCGAATCGGCAACTGAAGGCCGGATCCGTCGGTTCGGTGAGAGCGAGCGTGTTGTCACCGAACACCGTGCTGTTGCAGGTGATCAGTTCAGCACCGGAGCAGGGGTCGTTGTCCGGCGGTGGCGGGCAGTCTTCGCAGATCGCCGTTGCCGTGTACGGAGCGCCGCAGGCCAGTGTTGACGTGAACTGCGGAGCGACGAAGAGGTACCACGTACCGGCCGGGAGGCAGGCCGAGACTTCAACCGGTGCACAAGGTGAACCGGTTCCGAAGACCAGGAAGGCCGTCACACCGGCACAACTGTCGATGCCGAAGTTGTTGACGATGCCCGCAAGGACGTCGAACTGTCCGACGACGCGCCAGCGGACCTGGGTGGCCTGCGTGAGCACGATCTTGTACCAGTCGGTATCGCGGGTGCTGCCATCAAAGGCCGCCGTGCCGCAATAGGTCTGGCCGCAGGAGATGTTGGTGAAGACCGGAGGCGTGCTGTTGCAGCCGCCGTTGACCGTATCAGTAGGCAGACCGCAGTTCGGCTCGTTCTCAGATATGCCGCCGACCGGGCAGGTGACATTGCACGGTTCACACGCAATGGCCGTGCTGCACTGTGTGCCGTTGCTCGACAGGATCAACTCGTAATTGCCGGTATCGCCGCCGAAGCCCTGGACGAGGATGTAATAGGTCGTGCCGGGGCTGGTGCACCAAGTGACCCGCGACTGGAAGCCGGGGCATGCGTCATCGTTGCCGGTGACGCAGAAGAGCTGCGTGCAGCTTCCGCAGTACACGTTGAGCTTGGTGTCATAGTCGGTGTTGGCACTGCAGGTCTCGGCTGTGTAGGTCGTGCCGTCACCCACCACGGTGTACCAGATGCCTGGCGCCGAGATCGACGTGCTGCAGGTGAAGGCCGGCGGAACGTCCGGCGAGGCAGCGAGGGTCGAGCCGAGGGTCGAACTGGGAACGTTGATCGCAATTGCAGTATCGCAATCATCGCCCGCAGGACCAGCCGGACACGGGCAGGTCAGCTCGAGAGTGATCGGACCGACGTCCGGAACGCTGAACGAAGCGACCTGGATGTAGTAGGTCTGTCCGATCGTCAGATTGCGGACGCAGACGCGCGAGAGAAGACCGCAGATGTCTTCGCTGCAGGCAAGCTCTGTGAAGTTACCGCAGGTGCCGCTATAGACGGCCACGAGGGTATCGGCCTGAGCGCTGCCGCACAGATCGACCAGGGCCGAGGTGTCGGTTGCGACGAACTTGTACCAGATCGAATTGACGCCCTGACCGGCGCCACCGAAGCGACAGGAGAAGGCCGGATCCGTCGGATCACTCAGGGCCAGCGTGTTGTCACCGAAGGTGGTCGAGTTGCAGTCGATCAGCTCAGCATTCGCACAATCGTCGTTGTCCGGACCCGGAGGACAATCCTCACAGGAGAGCGACACGACGTACTCGCCGTCAGCACAATCAACAGTACCGGTGAACTGAGGGGCAACGAACAGGTACCAGGTACCGGCAGGCAGACAGGCCGAGACTTGAGCCGGGACGCAGGCACCGGCTGTGGCGAACTGGAGGAACGACGTAACACCGGCACAACTGTCGATACCGAAGTTGTTCACGATACCGATGAGCAGGTCAAAATTCGCACTGCCGGACCAGGTGACCTGGGTGGCCTGCGTCAGCACGACCTTGTACCAGTCGGTGTCGCGGGTGCTGCCGTCAAACGCGGCCGTACCGCAGAAGGTCTCGTTGCAGTCGATGAGCGTAAAGACCGGGGGCGTGCTGTTGCAGCCGCCGTTGACGGTGTCGGTCGGAAGACCGCAATTGGCCTCATTCTCCGGCTGGCCAACCGACGGGCACTGGGCACAGGCACCGACACAGTTGATCGATAGGGTGCCGCTGCCGGTCGCCGACTGATAGCCGCCGATGCGGATCAGGTAGGTTTCGCCGGCGGAGACGGACAGGTTCAGCGAGGACTGGAGTCCGCAGGAATCGTCGTTGCAGGCGATTGCGGAAGCAGCCGTCGGACACTGGCAGCCGGCATACACCGCGAGCTTCGTGTCATAGGTGCTGCCGCAGAGACTGATGACCACGGTGCCGTCGCACTGCGAAGTCCAGCAGTACCAGATGTCGGCACCGACGTTCGAGTAGCCAAAGAAGGTACAGGCAGCGGGCTCATCCGGGCCGTCAGTCGTTGCGCCGGTCGTGTTGAATCCAATGTTCACATCGCCGGAAATGGCAGTGGCGTTGGCACAGTTATCGTTGGCAGGACCGGGACCGCGCGGACCAGCTGACGGCTCGGACTGCCCCTTCTGGAGGAGACCGCCGTGCTTGCTGGCAGGTGCAGCCGACTGATTCGTACCCAGCGTGACCGGAGCGACCGAGATCGTCTCATTCAACCGGGCATCGGTCGATTCCAACTGCTCGCCCTGCTTCAGGACGATCTCAGAGGAGACGGACTTCGAACCGATGTTGAGCCGCAGTTCGACGGACTCCTCGGACGGAAGGACCGCCTCGACCGTGGACATTGCTTCGCCCGGTCGCTGGAGTTCGATGACCAGCTTCGAGTCCTCGGTCGCCACGTAGTAGTGGCCATCCGAAGCCGGAGCGGTCTTGATGGACTCGCCGTCCACACGGAGAGCAAGCGAAACGTTGCTCGCATCCGCGCCTTCCAGAACGATCTTCACGGACTTGAGTGCGGGCCCGTCCGCCAAAGCCGGATTCGCGCCGAAACTGGCGCAAATTACGGTCAAACAGACCAGAAGTGTCCAACAGGTCGTGGACTTGCTGCGCGGCATAATCATCTCCCTTTCTACATACTGAGTCGTTTTTGAGGGAAGAATCTGAACCACCCGGAGCAGATTGAAGCGAACGCTTCTCTATGCCTTTCCCTGAGATTTCAATGGCCGAAAATGCCGAGAGTTATCGATATCACAGGCAAATATGGGTCGTTCAGAGTTGTTCCCCTTCCTCCGTTGCTCGTGTATCCCTTCCTGGCGACTGTCGAGGAAACCAACGCGAATGCGCTGGACCCATACCTCGAAAGTACGCGCGCGTGCCCTGGACGCAGATTTCGCCCACAGACACTCGGGGTTCAGTATCTCGAAATCAATCACCAAAGTCAAGGGTTTGGGGACGTTATAAAACACAGATTATCTGAGGATTTTTGTAGCAGAGCAGCTTTGCTGCTGATTCCTGTCGCCCTGTTCATGTTCTCCCCAGATTTGCCTTATTGTGACGAGACAGCGAACCGGCGGGCTGATTAATTGGAAAGTTCATTGACGACGATGGCCGAATTACGGTACTAATATGGCAAGCGCCGCTGGGGCGAGCCAGTATCCGCGCACCTGGTCTTCATTACTCCATAATTGAGGAAAGGTTACGGCGGTTCTTGTCATCCGCCCGACGACGCTACGGCATAGAATTGGGTTGGTTCTCGGCCGTTCGATCGCAAACTTGCGTAGCTGGCCGAATGCTCAATCTCGGGGGAAGCCGTACTTACCCGCTGTGGGAACTTGTCAGGTGAAGTTGAAAAGGACCGACTCAGCAATCCTGAATCGCACTGGCCGAGCCATTATTCTTGAATGCAGGAGAGCAGCTATGAACATTCGTCGCCTGTACCGGGTAGCCGGTCTCTTACTGATTGGAATCTTTTTCATCATCACCACCGGTACCGCCTTGGCCAATCCCGATGTGATCGTTTCCACGATCGGGAGCACGGTTCAGAAGTACGGCACGGTCAATAATGTAACGGCGTACGCCGTTACGACCGTGTCCTGCAACCTCGGGACTTCGCAGGCCATCTGGATCCAGGGGACGAATCAGCACCCTGTCATCGCGCAGAATCTTTACCGCTACAAGGTGGTCAACGGTGCGGGTCGCATGGAGATGATCGGCATGGCCTGGCTCAAGCACGGCTTCTGTGCCGCGGATGCGCCCGGTCCGAATTGCGCGACCTGCCAGAACGCCGGCACCTGTGACTGGCTCGGACTCGGCTGCACCGACACCTATGGCGCGGGGCTGAACGGCAGCCAGGGCAACCTCGGACCGCGTTCCGACGTGAACGCGTGGACCGGCGCGTTCAACTATCCCTTCCCGACACAGGGACAGACAGGCAACGCGATCTACAAGCGACTGCAGATCAGGAATGATGATCTGAATCCGGCGCTCAATCCCGGTGCGGGCTACCTCTGCGAAGTGCAGTACATCTGCACCGACGAGCAGCCGGCCCAGCGCTACAACAATGTCTCCTGGCGGCCCATGCTGGTCGGCGCTTTCGTGGACGGCGGATACAATCTATCCTTCACCGGCTCGACGATGGTGCAGCAGTCGGCGATTCAGGCGTGGCCCTCGTATGAGCCCGGCGTCACGCTGGTGAATGTCAATATCCCCGGCGACGGCCGGATGATCCTCGGCTATAAGGTCACGGAGATCGTGCCCGGCAGCTTGTGGCACTACGAATACGCACTCTACAACATGAACAGCGATCGCAGCGCCCAACTGGTTACCGTTCCCGCCGCTGGCACGGCAACGATCAGCAACATAGAGTTCCACGACGTGGACTATCACAGCGGCGAACCGTATTCGAACGCTGACTGGACAGCGTCGGCCAACGAGGATGGTGTCACCTGGTTGACACAGAGCTTCGCCCAGAACCCCAACGCCAATGCGCTGCGATGGGGCTCCACCTACAACTTCCGCTTCGACTGCGATCGACCGCCTTACCCCGGCACGGTCAAGGTCGGACTCTTCAAGCCCGGTTCACCGGCCAACATGAACGTGGCGGCCCTGGTGCCGAATCCGTGCGTGTGCCCCGGCGATCTGACCACCAACGGTACGATCGACGGTCAGGACATCTCGAACATGGTGCAGATGATGCTTGGCGCGATGAGCGGTAGCCCGTGCGCCGACCTTGCGTCGCCCTATGGCACCCAGCCCAACACCGCGGACGCAGAAGCCCTCGTTGAACTGCTGATCGGCGGCGCGTTGTGTCCCTGAGCACGCATCACTGAAAGGCGCTGGTCGTCAAAGCGATTCCAGATCAAACGCCGACCGCGACATCGGCCGGTGTGAAAGTTGCGCGCCCACATTCGGCAGGCAGCCCGCCACCTGGGCGAAGTTCGACGCCATCTGTCCGGTCTCGCCCAGCTCGATCGAGAGGTCCTCGGCCGTCTTCTGAATCTGCACGACCAGTTGATCCAGCAGTCGGCCGACCAGTTCGTCCGGCTTTGGTGTCAGTCCGTCGAGCTGCTCGAAGAGCCGTTCGACGATTTCCATGTCGCTGCCACCCAGCGCGATCTCCGAACAAGTCACGGCGGCACCGACAATCCGCGACAGGCGCGGCGCATCGGCGCACTCTGCCGTCGTGGTCACCAGGTGATGGCGCCGCACGGCGTCGATCAGGTGTTCGTCGAGCTTCCAGTCGGCGAAGACGGCCGCAGCCACTTCCGAATGCGTGATCCCGAGGATGCGTCGTTCCAGCTCCTCGATGTTTGAACTGAGGCAACTCGATAACTGCCGCAAGACCTCGCCGTAAGCCGCGCTGGCACCGTACGCAAGCAGACCGATGCCGACATCGACCAGTAATCCGGCCGTCGCTGCATCTTCGATTGCATTTGGGTCAAGCGTGCGGGCCAGTTCTTTCGCCGCCACGCTGGTGGCCAACGCTGCCTGCCAGTAGAGGTTTGGCTGGAAGCCGGGCGGACAGGCCTGGCCCATCCCGCTGACGATGTGATCGTTGATGACCACGGCGCGGACCCGCTTGAGGCCGAGTCGGACACAGGCATCTTTGACGGACGACGTCGTTTTGGCACCGGCGTAGAGGGCGCTGTTTGTCTGCCGCAGCAGTTCCGCCGTCAGGGCACTGTCGCGCTGGATCAGCTCGGCAACGGCCTGGTAGTCACAGTCCGGATTGCGCGTGATCGAGAGAATCTTCGACACGACCTGCGAGGGCGCAGGGACCCTCGGCGACTGTCGGATGCCCTTGAGGATTCGATCGGGCGCGTGGCTGGCCTGTTGTGAATTCACGGCAAGGACCTCGACCGGCAACGAACATGAGTGTAAGCAACCGCGTGGGGCGCCTCACTCCGATTCTTTTGAATGTGCGAGATAAGCTCGTACGCTCGGCTGGTCAGGCCGAAGCCGCAACGATTGCTCCCATGCCTCCCAGGCCATTCTCCGCCAGGCGGGGCTCATCTCACGATGATACATTTTGATGAAGCTGGTGCCGAGGTTCGCGTAGCAATCCGGGTCATCCGGCGCGATCTTGAGCAGCTCGCGGTAGATGGCGATGGCGCGCATCGGGTCACCGACGGCATCGTGACACGCCGCGAGGTTGAAAAGTGCTTCAGTGCTCTCCGGCCGCAGCTTGAGCGCCTGTTCATACGCCGCGAGGGCCAGTCCGTACTGACCGCGGCCGGCCAGCTCGAGACCTTCGTTGAAATGGGCGCGGAACTGCCGATCCCGCTCCTCGGGTGACATCGACGTAACATCATCCTCGTGCTCCACCATGACGCGCGGCGGGCCGACGGCCGTCGCCTTTGGTCCAAACAGACCGCTGCATCCGGTGCACCAGCCGGTGAGCGCGAAGATCCAGCAGCAAGTCTGCGTGCGATGCTTCACGTCAGGGTTCCTCCTCGATTCGGACGGCGCGGTTCGCCACGATCTTCGGCATGTGCGATGGAGACGGGGCATCTGCCTTCGCAGCATCTGTCGACGTGATGGTCGCATCTCCTGCTTCGCCAGCATTCACGGCCTTCATCGGTCGCGGCATCGCACGCGGAGAACCGACTGGAACGGTCGCCGGCGACGGCGCCGGCTCGACCAGTTCTTCCTCTTCGTATGTTTCCGCCGGTGGATCACTGAACATCGGCCGCGGCAGCTCGTATTCCGTGGGCACTTCAAAATGCAGCGGAACATCCTGCAGCCGTTCGATCTGCTTGAAGTGCGGCTTGTACATCTCGTACACGCGGCGATCGCGATCGTCGATTTCCGTCGCCGATTCGGCGTGCGCGGTGAGGAAGACCAGCAGGTCCACGCGCTCGCTCCGCGGATTCTCCTGCCGGAAGATCGCGCTGATGCCCGGCAGATCGCCCAGACCGGGCACCTTGTTGACCTGGTGTATCTTGCGATCGCTGATAAGACCGCCGAGAACGATTGTCTGACCATCCTGCATGATGACGCGGGTGTCGAGTTCGCGGGTCCGGATGCGCGCCACGCGCAGACCCGTCGTGCCGACGACATCGTCGCCCAGGGCGCTGGTGGCCGGATGGACCAGCATGCTGATGCGGCCGTCGAGCATGATCGTGGGAGTAACTTCGAGCTGCACACCAACGGGAATGTATTCGCTGAATGCCTCAGTCACGGTGCCGAAGTCGGTGATGGTCGCCTGAAGGATGGGGTAGCGCTCGCCGACGAGAATGCTCGCGCTGTGGTTGTTGTAGACCAGCAGGCGCGGATTGGCGAGCAGGCGGATCGAGCTGTCCTGCTGATTGGCCCGAACCAGTGCGGTGAACTGCGAGAAGTCGATTGATCCCAAGGCCAGTCCGCTGTTGGTCTGCGGCGTTCCGCTTGGGTTGTTGTAGGTCGACGGTCCGCTGGCAAAGCCGGCACGATTCCGGATCGGCCACTGGTGGTTGATAATCGGCCCGTTGGCCAGCGCGCTGACGTTCCAGTCGATGCCCAGCTGCCGCTGGAGATCGGTTGTCATCTCGACGATGCGGGCCTCGATCAGCACCTGCGGCGGCATGCGGTCCAGATCGGCGATCAACTCGGCGATCTGGTCCACGTTTTCCTTCACGTCGGTCACGACCAGCTTTCGGGCGTTTCTCGGCAGAACGGGGCCGCTGTTCTGCATTGGGCCGGCGATGCGTCCGCCCGGCCCGCTTTGCTGTGCCGGCCCCTGTCCGAATCGGCCGGCAGCAGACGCGGCGGCGCCACCTCCTACGCCGCCTGCATCCGTAAAGTTGCCAGCGAGACTCGTAAGACTCTGTACGCCGTAGGCGCTGTCGCTGTTTTCGTTGAGCACTTTCATGCGGCCGTGCCGACTGAGGGCGAACTCGAGGGCATCGCGTACCCGTTCGGCATCCTGACAACGAAGCTGGAATACACGGGTGACCAGCGGCGGACCGGACGGTTCGCCGGTTTCCTGCGGAGGCCGTGCCACAGTGATGACACCATCCTCGACCGTGTAGATGAACCCGTTGTTAACTGCTATCGCGCGCAGCGCTGTGTGAACATCCACGTCATCCAGATAGACGGAGACCTCGCCTTTGACCTCGGGACCGATCACCAGATTCAGACCGCCCTGGCTGGCCACCAGCCGAAGAATGTCCACGATGTCGCCTTTGGCGGACTCCAGTGTGATCCGTGCGTGCTCGACCGATGCAACAGATGTAGTCATGGCCGGCGCCGATTCGGATTGCGCAATCGCCGGCAGCGCCACCGAAGTGATCGACGCGAACGCAATCAGGATGCCGATTCGATTGCAATGACTCATGGCCGCCCCCCGGAAGGCATGCTCACCGGCGATTCCGCGCCGAGGTCATAGCGAAGCGTCCAACCTCCGTACTCGAGCGTGATGGAACCCTTTGCAATTTCCACCACGCGGTAATTCTGTTCGACGATGTCTCCGACACGTACAAAGTTTCCGCCCACGACGGCGATCCAGCGATCACCTCTGCGCGAAACGCCCGTAAAGGCGATGCGCGGCGCGGCCGGCGGCGGCTCAGGCGTCGCAACCGGACTCATTTCTGCCTGCGCTTCGGTCGGCTGTGCCCTGCTGCGAATTCCGAAGGGATCTCGCCCCCACGGTTGCGCTTCGATCTCCTGTTGCGCTCTGCGGATGGCGGCCTCGGCTTCGGGCGAGATCACCACTTCAGCAAACTGGTCCATAACCGTTTCGTCTGCCGGCTCCGGAGCGGCGACCACCGTCGCGCTCGCCGATGACGGCAGATACCTCACCATCGCCTGCACGCGCCAGATCAGCACGAGCGACGCCGGGATCAGGATCATCAGCACTTTTTTCTGGCTTGCTGCCATTTATCCCTTCACCAGACGGACGGCCGCTGTCGGAAGTTGAAACATCTCGACTGTGATATCCGCTGCCAGCAGCGCACCCGTTGAGCCATCGGAATTCAATTCCGGAGTCAGCGTGAAGCGAACCACTCGTGCTGGAACGCGCTGCGCTTTGCAGCGCTGCATGTACTCGGCGATCTGCGCGTAGGCCCCGCTGACGCGGACACGATACGCCGGGTAAGGCGTGTCCGCAGAAGTTGCCCGGGCTGCGGACGGTACCGGCTGAATCTCGCGCACGTTCACTCGCGCTGCACGCGCCGTGGCCATCAATTCCGCCTGGATCGTGGCCGGTTGCATTGCTTCGCCTGCGCGACTTTCCAATTCGGCACGGCGCTGCGGCAGGTCGGTGACCGGGTCTGGCGATATCACCGTGGCCTGGGTCATCGCCGCCGTGGCCATGAGCGTGTCGGAAAGCTGGTGCAATTCAGTGATTGCCTCACGCGCAGCCCCGCGCTGTGCCATGGCGAAGACACCAGCTCCGACCACGAACGTCGCACCGAGCGCCGCGGGGAGCCACTCCCGGAGAATCGCATTGGTCGATCCGCGCGTCATGCCCGCCCCCTCGCACCTGTTCGCGGATAGGCCAAATCCAGCTGAATCGACAGGACGCCAGCCCGGTCAGATGCCGTAACGCTTAGTTCGCGCTGCGCAGAGACGACCTCCACGCGCCGGAAGAATGCGCTTCGCTGAAGCATGAGCAGCGTTTGCGAAACGACCTCGTCGAAATCCCGTCCGGCGCGATCGGACATCACATCGGCCTGTATCGTCAGTACATAGGTACCGTTGTGTGTCTCCGCACGGTACTCGGTTGCCTGAAGCTCAGCAGGCAGCAGCAGGGAGAGTTCCTTGAAGACGCCCACCCAATGCGGTGTGCAATCTCCAAAAGCTTCAAATCGCCCCTGCAGCTCTCGAACCTGCTCGGCCCGCGCGGCGCGGTCTCTGAAGTTAGCCACCTGTTGCTCAGTTTCTGCGAGTTGTCGGCGGCGGAGGTCCAATGCTGGACGCAGCGAGTGATCGACCCGCGCCAGCAGGACAGCCAGCAGAATGATTGCCGCACCGACCAGCGGACTGCAGACCGCCAGACCGCGACGCCATCGCCGTACGCGCTGGGCGCGTCGGATGTGTGTGGGAATCAAGTCCGGCAGGTCGCGCCAGTAACGAGCAGCCAGGACTGCAATCTCATCCGCTTTGTTTCCGGCGCCGGCAGCACCCGTCGTTGCCATGGCTTCCTGCAACGGGCCGCGGGATTCGACTTTGAGCGACGTTCGCACCGAAACGGCCGAAGCCAGACCCCGAATGCCGGCACCCTGGCCGACGAGATCGAGTTGCTCTACCGTGCACTTCATGGAAGTCGTTGCGAACGTCAACCACTGCGTAAGCTGCTTGCCGAGCTTTTGCAGGAAGGGCTCCACCAGCGGCAGCAGGCGCTCGCCCGGCAAGTTCAACGATTCGATGTGCGCGTGCGGCTCCGGTATGCCGACCGTGTCGCGTAGTTCGACGGCTCTGGCTTCATCGAGCTGCCGTACCTCTTCGCCGGAGATGATCGGCCGCATCAGCGCGGTGGTGACGTCCGTCGCTGCGAGCGGCAGATCTGCACAAACGCAGGGAATGTTTCGGTGCAGGATGACCAACGTGCTTTGGCGCTCGCCGAAATCGAGCACGGCATGTAGACCCTCGCTCGTCGGGATGAACTCCATTGCTGCGGCAGCCAGCACGTCGGGCCCGGCGCACATCGCGAGCACGTTCAATCTGCTGTGACGGGCAAATGTGAGGGCGGCATCGACCAGATCACGATGGACAGCCGTGGTCTGGACGCGCAACGGACCTGCCTCTGCGAGGGATTCTTTGTTGACAGACACCTTTCGAGCCGTGTTGCGGGAGTCGATTGTACGGATCGAAAGCGCCGCATCCTCGACGGAAAAGTGCAGATGTTGCTTGAGCTTAAGCGTGACCGCCTGCTGCAGGGCACTGCCCGACAACGGCGGCATATCGAAATACTGGCAGGATACCTGTGAACCGCCGAGGACGAAGATCACGTCGTGTCCGTGGAGGCCGCGCTCGGTGATGAAAGCATCGAGTGCATCGAGCACGGTCTGATCGCGCAGCGGCGTGTGCTCGTTATCTTTGCGGCTGGACCAGAACGAGGTGGCCTCGCGGACATAAGGCATCGCAGCGCACGAAGTACCCGCATGCAAATCGGCCTCCACTTGCAGCAGGCGGACTTCACCGGCGCCGCTCTGAATGATCAGGATTTCCCGCAGTGTCGACATCCCTGTCCCTGCTCGAACCGCCGATCGGCTTTACTGCATCCGGAACTCGATCACCCTGCGGAAGTGTTTCCACGGCGTATCCGTCGCCAGGGGTCGTCCGAATGCCCGATGAATGGGCGGATCGGTGCTGAACTTCAATACGCGAAATGACCCCGTCGCAAGGGTGGGGACATTCTGCTCGTTTTCATTGTTCGATATCGTCCCCGGCGTCCCATTACTATCGTTATCCACGTCTACCCCAAGTCCGATTTCCCGGGCGGCCATCTCGATACCGCTCTCGGCGGCGTAGAAGGCCCCGGTGCTCAAAAAATGACCCAGCGTGGCGGAGGTGCCTGCTCCTCCGACATGAAACAGCCAGAGCACGAGCGTTCCGATAACCAGCAGTGCAGTCACGAACGCGAGCAGCGCCGCGCCACGGCGGGTCGGCAGCTTTCGCCGGTCATTGCGGATCGCTTTGCATCTCATCGAGAAAACTCCGCAGGTAGATGCCGGTGCGCACCCGCGCGATGCTGGTACTGCGTGCCAGTTCGAGTTGCGCGTGGATGCGACGGACCTTATGACGATCCGTCTCTGACAGCGGAAGCGAACTGAGCATGCCGCCGCTGCGATCGTGATAGGTGAGGACGAAGTTCAATACGTCGCTCGCGACAACGTGCCAAGTCGCACCCTGATCGACGGTCAGTTGCAGTGTGCCGCCGAGCCGGCGAAAGCCATGATCACCGAAACGGATTTCATTCGAGGCGGCGGTCTGAATCTGTGCCCGGCCCAGCAGGCAGGGTGGCTCCGCGCCGGGGCACTCGTCCTGGCCGATCTCTCGGACATAGCGCACGAACTGCTCCATCGCCGCAGCGGCCGTATCGGTCAGCTCGACTCGAGCTGATGTTTCCGCCCGGATACGCGAGGCGCTCCAGATCAGCGAGGCCGCCGTACCACTGATGACAACTCCCACACTCATTGCAGTAACCAGTTCGATCAGCGTGAAGGCCGACCGCCGTCGCGGTAAGCTGCCTGTCGCAATTGGTGTTGACCTCATGGCTGGAACCTCGCAAAGACTCGCTCGATCACGAGTTGCCGGTCGCCGCCGTTCCACGCAACCGTTACGACAACTTTCTTGTAGCCCTGGTCACTGCCGGTCTCTGACAGTTCGTGGTTCACATTTGCAACGCGAACCGTACGGTAATACTGCGGAAAATCAGTAACCGGCGACTCGTCGGGAAATGCCGCAATCTGCGGCACGGTGACTGCGTCGTAGCCATCCGTGCCGCGTGCCCGCCGGGCAATGACTTCTTCCATGCGCTCGATGGCCAGAAACGACGCCACGGTCATTTGCGTCGGGAGGATCGAATGCATCGATGTTTCTGCGAATGCGGAGATGAGCGGCGGCATGGCGACAGCCAGAATGACGAGCACCATCGCCACTTCAAGGATGGTCACGGCCTGTCTCGTGTTTCGATTCGGCATCACTCGCGCTCCACGAAGCCGCTGACCGGATGCAGTCGGACCGTAGCTCCCGTGGTCACCTGAACGGAAGCGATCTGCGCCAGGGGTAAGCCGCCGGCATGGTACGGCGAGCCAAAGCTGTCGAACTCAACTTCATCCGTTCCGTCGATGTTGACGACCGTCAGTCGGACGTGCTGCAGCGCGCCAGTATTCAGTTCCACGGTGTTGGTCGGAGCGTCATGGGCCAGCGCGAGCGGCTGACGGTTCGCCTTGCCGGGCTGATCCGCATCTTCGATATAGAGGTGGTATTCGTCGGCTCCTGCGTCGAACTGCACCCAGGTGCGCAGCCCGGAGGCGATCGCCGTGCGCTGTGCGTATCGCAGGTCGGAGGCGATCCGTCCGGCGGCTGTTCGCGCACGAAGCTCGGTCAATGTCGAAAGCATCGGCCCGCCGACTGCGAGCGCAAGGACGCCCAGGATGGCGATCACGGCGACCAGCTCGATCAGCGTGAACGCCGTGGCCATACTGCTCGCTGCATCCTGCCCACGTCGCATGGCTCGGATTCCCCTGTGTCCCATCAAGCACGAAGCCCCAGGCAGAAGCTGCCCGGGGCTCCGAGGTTCATACCCGCGAGAGGTGTTCGGCCTGGGCCCCGCTTCAGAAGCCGTTTTCGCCAACACCGGTAGTGTTTGTATTCGCCCAGAACTGACCGGTCGTGGCGTTGTAGGCCCAACCACCGGAGGTTCCGACGACCGTACCGCGCGTGGTGCCGGCCACGACGTTGTTCTTAACCGTATCCGTGTCGAAAGGATTGTCGCCCATCACATCCATCATCACGACGCCGGCCGTGGTAAGGTCGGTGATTGCCGGGTACTTGAGCACGCCGCCGCCGCTGTCAGTCGCGCTGTGGGCATAGTAATTTGCGATGGCCGCGCGGACGCCCCCGAGCACCCCTTTGCAGGCGGCAACCTTTGCATCCTGTCGGTAGTCGAGGTACACCGGCAGTGCGACCGCGGAGAGGATTCCGAGGATGACAATGACCGTCACGAGTTCAATGAGCGTAAAACCCGCACGCCGGTTCATCGAACGATGATTCGCATACATCTGACTAGCTCCTTCTTTCCATGCGGCATGGCCGGCCGATGATCACGCTTGATCGGCAGCTTCCGGTGCCCACGTGGCGCGGTCCCCCTATGCACTGCCGACCAGTTTCAGCAGCTTCCACATCGGTAAAAAGATGGCCAGCGCAAAGAAAAGAACGACCACCGCCAGGCCGCCGACGAGCACCGGTTCGACGAGGGTCGATAACAACTTCACACTGCGCTGCGTCTGGGTCGCATAATACTTTCGCAGATAGGCGAAGATCTGATCCGTTCGACCTGCGTACTCACCGATCGCCAGCATGCGCTTGACCAACGGCGTCAGCCACCGGGCCTCGTTGAAGGCCTCCGTCAGCGACCGACCGCCTTCGACGGCCCGCAGCATCGTGCGGACGTCCTGCTTCAGCGCTCGATTGGTCATACTGTCGGCCGTGACCCGGAGCGACTGGGTGATCGGCAGCGCCGCCTGCATGAGCAAGTCCAGTAACTCGACGAGGCGAACCATGTACACGCCGAGCAGCAGATTCCCGAAAACCGGCAAGCTGAGCAGTCGCGGATCGAGCCAGGCGCGCACGGATGAATACGTCAGGAGGCGCCGTATGACGAAGCCCGTCGCCACAAGGATCGGTAGTACGATCAGATAGTGTTGTGTGATCGCGCTGCTGACAGCCATCAGAATCCGTGTCGGCAGGGGCAACCGGCCCTCGAATTTTTCAAACATGGCCACAAACTGGGGAACCACAAAGACCAGCATGAAGGCCGTCGCCAGGACCAGTGAACCGGCGACCAGCGTCGGATACAGGAGCGCTGATCGGATCTGACCGCGTGTGTCCGCTTCCTGCTCCTGGTAACGCGCGAGTGCAAGCAGCACCTCGGGCACCTTTCCCGCCGCTTCTCCCGCTGCGACCGTCTTGATGAAGATATCCGGAAAGAAATCGGGTTCGCCGTCGAGCGCGTCGGCGAGGGATTTACCGCCTTCGACCCGCGAGGCAATGCGATAGACCGCGGCACGGAGATCGGCGTTGCGTGTCTGTTCGGCAACGGCCTTCAAGCCCGCGATGATCGGAATCCCACTCTCCGCGACGGCCGCCAACTGGTGTGTGAAGTCCATCGTGGCCCGGCGTCGCGCCCATCCGCCCTTGATGGTCCGGATGCGACCGGTCCTCGTCGTGGACGCTTTCGCGGTTTTCGCGGACCGGCCGACCGTCTCGTTCTCTCCTGACTCGACTCGGATCGGCGTCAGTCCACCGGCTTCGATCTGGGCCAGCGCGGCGCGCTCCGACTTTGCTTCAAGCACTCGACTGCTGAGCTTGCCGCTGAGATCCGCATAGTGGACGACGAATTTCGCCATGGATTCAACTCTGGGGTATTCGGCGCGATCAGCACCTGCCGGCGACACGGGCCACTTCTTCAATCGATGTAATTCCGTGACGTACTTTTTCCAGACCATCGTGCAGAAGGAACTTCATGCCCTTCTCGCGCGCCGCGGCACGGATCGCTTCGGCCGACTCCAACCGTACGATCATCGCGCTGAACTCCTCGGTCACCTGAAACAGCTCGTAGATGCCGCAGCGGCCGACGTAGCCGGTACCGATGCAGCGCCGACAGCCGCGGCCGCGCATCGGCTGAAAGTCCGGCGCCTGATCCGCCAGACCGACTGCACGGAGCAGGAACTCCGGCGGATCATCAGGCGCCACACATTCCGGGCAGTTGCGTCGACACAGCCGCTGCGCCAAAACGCCCAGAAGCGATGACGAGATTAGGTACTCCGGCACGCCCAGGTCTCGAAGCCGGGCCACGGCTCCGATCGCGTCATTCGTATGCACGGTGGATAGCAGCAGGTGGCCGGTCAGCGCCGCCTGAACGGCGATCTGCGCGGTTTCGCGATCGCGGATCTCGCCGACCATGATGACGTCAGGGTCCTGTCGAAGGATGGAACGCAACCCGGCGGCGAAGGTCAGGTCTGCGTCAGGGTTCACCTGCACCTGGCGGACGCGGCTTGTGCGATACTCGACCGGATCCTCGATGGTGACAATGTTCTTCTGCGGTGAAGTGATGGATCGGAGTACGGAATAAAGCGTCGTTGACTTGCCGGAACCCGTCGGACCCGAAACGAGGATCATCCCGTGTGCACTGGCCACGAGCCCGCTGAAGGCCTCGTGCATCCTGCGTTCGAGACCCAGCTCATTCATCGAGATGGCGTCCGAGGCATTTCGGAGCAATCGCATGACGACGGCTTCGCCGTAGACTGACGGCAGCACGGAGATGCGAATCATCACTTCATGGTCGCCGTTGCGATACTGATAGGCGCCGTCCTGTGGCGTGCGTGTGTTTGAAATGTCCAGCCGGCTAAGCACCTTGATGCGCGAGACGACCGGTCGATGCAGCCCCAGCGGCGGCGCCGCGACTTCGCGCAAGACGCCATCGACACGAATGCGGATGCGGAGTTCCTTTTCACCCGGCTCGATGTGAATGTCGGAGGCGTTCTGCCGAACGGCTTCGTTGACCAGGTCATCAACCAGGCGGATCACCGGCCGCGCTTCCCCGTCGTTGGAGTCCTCGTTCACTTCGAGCAGGGAATCCATCACCGACGCTTCTTCGAGGTACTGGCTCGCACCGTAGGCCCGCTCGATCAGTCCGAGCACTTCGCTGCGGCTGCCGGCGCAGACTTCGACCTCCTGTCGCGTCATTCGCCGAACCTGGTCGATGGCCGCCAGATCGTTCGTATCCTCCATGATCATGGTGATCACGCCGTCGAGTACAAACAGCGGAAACATGACATGCCGTCGTGCCAGTTCCTCGTCGACGATGTCTGAGTTCTGAAGCCGAGGGATGAAGTCCGACAGGTTGCAGTAGATGGCCGCGGCCCGCATGGCCCGCAGTGCGTGCAGATTCGTCTCCGTGAGGACGCGGTGCTTTCGCAGAACACTTTCGAGGCCGGTGTCGCATTCCTGGGCCTCGGCCATGTAGGCCATGATCTGCTGCGGCGGCAGAATGCCGCCGGCGAGCAGTTGATCGCGCAGTTCATCGTCAGTCGACAGCAACACGCAGTTAACCTTTCGTCCCGATGAGCTGTGCTTCCTGGGGCGATTCCTTCGCCGCGAAACGAACCAGGAGCTTCTCGTCGCTGCCGCTGGCATCTGCAAACTGCAATCCGGCAATGTAGCTCGGTCGGTGATCGACCATGGTGCAGCGGCGCACAATGGCCCGGATGGTCAAGGGGCGCGGCAGGGCCTCGCCCTGTTCATTCGTGCCTGTCACTGTGAGGATCAGCCGCAGATTTTTCGGGAGAAAAATCGCGGAATGCAGACCGAGGCCGCCTTTGCTGACATCGACAACGCGAAAATCCGTCAACGCGTCCGGAAAGCTGAGCCGGAACTGATCCGCGTGTTCGGGATGCACCGCCACCCGGGCCTCGCACAGGGTCTGATGGCGCACGAACAGCCGGGAAGCGGGTGTGATGGAGTCCTGTCTCGTCATCCGGCGGACATATCGGGTATTCCGTCGGACTGGTTCAGCGTCCGTCGCCTGGTCAGGGTGCGATAATGATGTGAGGAACGGTTTGCGCTACGCAACGTGCCTTCAAACTCGCTCAGGACGCCCCACTCGAAGCCGGAATCTGTTCCGACGTTGTGGAAGCGGCGGCTACCGTCACCGGAGCCGGCTCGCGATGTTCGTAGGCACGCTGGCGCGGGTCGCGGCCGAAGATCAGCCGCCCGAGATGCGCGCGGGCACCGATGAACAGCGACAACATCGCCGGCACGACGACCAGCGTGAAGACCGTGGAAATCAGCAGACCACCAAGAACGACGGCGCCAAGTCCACGGTAAAGTTCCGCACCGGCACCGGGTCGAAGCACCAGTGGCAACTGGCCGAAAAAGGTCGTGAGCACGGTCATCATGATCGGCCGGATGCGCGTGCGCACCGCCTCGCGGATAGCTTCCTCGCGATTCATACCGTAACTGATGAAGTTCAGCGACTGATGTACGATGAGAATGCCGTTGTTCACCACGATACCGAGCAGAATGACGAAGCCGAGGATCGTCAGCATGTCGAGCTGCTGTATCGCTGAAGTGGGGTCCATCCACGTCCATTTGTTGATGATCGCCAGGCCCAGAAAGCCCCCTACCACGGCGAACGGCACCGTGAAAATGATGACGAACGGGTAGGCGAACGATTCAAAGAGGCCCGCCATGAGCAGAAAGACCACGAGGAATGACAACGCCAGCAGCCACTTGAGCGAATCCCATGTGCTGCGAAGTTTATCAGCGTTGCCCGCGAGTCCGACGATCACGTCCGGTGAAATTTTCGCCTTCCTCGGACCGTAGCCCTCGGCGCGCATCGGACCGACGATCTCATTCTCGATCGTATCGATGACCTCCGGCAGAGAGAGTCCCTCGGGCGGGCGAATGGTGAGCTTGACAGCTCGCTGCGTTTCGATGTGATTGATCTGCTGCGGTGCGGTCGTCTGCACGATGCGGCAGACGGACGAAAGCGGCACGATCTGACCGATCGGCGTGAAGATCGGCACTTCGGCGATCTGCGCCGTCGTGTTTCGCCCTGTCGACGGATCCTCTGTTCCGGCGAACTTGATCGCCAGGTCGATCGACTTGCCCGATTCGCGATACTGCCCGACGACGCGTCCGTCGCCACAGGCGCGTACGATTGAACCGATCTCCGCGACGGTGAGCCCGACATCTCCGGCGCGAATGCGGTCGGGAACGATCTGATCTTCGCGGCGATCGAGCATGAAGTTGCTCGGCTGCGCCTCGGGGCGCTGGCCGAAGCGCTCCATGCAGGCCATCATGATGTTACGCGCGCCGTCCACGACCCGATCGAGGTAGTCGCCGCGAATCTCGATGTCCACGGAGTTGCCTGATCCCACCCGGAAGATCGATGTCTGAAAGAAGATGGCGAACGCATCGGGGACGGCAAACCCGGTTGAATTGAGCACTTTCTCCAGCGGACGCACCACGGCCGGGTCCTTGCTGGAGCAGCCCATGAAAACTCCCCCGCCAAACGCGACGAAAAAGAAATTGTCGATCGGCGGCGGCGGCACGCGCCATTCCTTTATCTCGCGACGCACTTCCTTGATCCGCTGTTTTGCCTTGCGGCGATCGTCCCGGGAGAGACTCTTGTCTTTCGACTGAGCTTCAGCGGTAGCGAGTTTCTGTTCCAGACCGGGAATGACCACGCGCTCCACCATGCCGGACCAGTTTTCAAGCAGTTGTGCGTATTGCGGGGTATCGAATTCCGCTTCCCAGAACTGGCGAATACCCACCCGACCCTGTGCGGGGTCTCCTTCTTCCAGTTGCATGCCGATCCGCGCAAATTCATTGACGTTGTATCCCGGCGGTGTGACCAGGAAACCGAAGATGAGGTTCTGATTGCCCGCCGGAAGATAGCTCGGCTCCGGAGCCAGCTTCCAACTCAGCAGAACCGACCCGCCGGTCAGCAGCAGGATCACTGCCAGTCGTCGGGGAACCGTCCGGTTTACGAAGCCGACGAATGCCGAGACGGCATCGGCAACCCGGCCGCCCTGACCCTCGCTGACCTTCGGTCGCCCGAGAATGCGCGCGGCGAGCGGCGGAATCACCGTAACACTGACCAGCAATGACAAGCCGACTGCGCCGCTGATGGCGATAGCGATGTCTCGAAAAAGCTGTCCTGCCTCCTCCTGAACGAAGATGATCGGCAGAAACACGATCACCGTAGTCAGCGAGTTGGCCAGGACCGCGCCCCAGACCTCCGAGGCGCCGTCAGCCGCCGCCTGCACCCGCGTCTTGCCCATCTCACGATGGCGGAAGATGTTCTCCAGCACGACAATGGCGTTGTCCACCACCATGCCCACGGCGAAGGCCAATCCCGCGAGCATGACCACGTTGATGTTTCGCCCGGCCATCGGGATGACGAGAAAGGTACCGATCACGGAAATGGGGATGGCGATCGCGACGATCGATGTTCCGCTGATGCTGCGCAGGAAGATCATCAGGATGGCCACGGCCAGCGCCCCGCCGAAGAAGATGTTGTCGCGCACAAGTCGTATGGCCGACGTGATGTACTGCGTCTCGTCGTAGACCTGCGTCAGTTCCAGCTTGAGATTGCGATGCGACAGGATCTCCGCATTGACCCGGGCGATGGCGGCGCGAAGTCCCTCCATGACCTCGATCACGTTTGATCCGGTCTCCCGGTAGGCCGGCAGCGCCAGCACTTCCTTGCCCAGACTGCGCACAAAGCCGTACCGGCGCTTGAAGGAGTCGACCACTTCGGCGACATGCCCTACGCGGATCGGCCCGCCGGGGCCGACGCGGATGACCGTATCGCGAATGTCATCGAGTGACGTGTACTGCCCCATTGTGCGGATCACAATGTCGCGCTTGCCCTGCGCGCTGTGACCCGCGGAGACGTTCGTGTTCTGACTGACCAGTGCCGTCTGCAGCTCGGTGAACGTGACCCCGGCCTGGGCCAGCTTGTGCGGATCGACCACGACCTGAATCTCTCGCTCCCGCCCGCCGAAGATACGAATCGATGAGATGCCCTTGACGCGTTCGAGCATCGGCTTGACGTCTTCATCGACGAACGTAAAAAGCGAGGGCACGTCCAGGTCCGGACGGTCGCTCGAGAGGATCATCCAGGCAATCGCCTCTTCGCCGAACGGTCGGCCGCTTTCGACGATCGGGTTGTCGAACTCGTTGAGCGGTATCTGGTACTTCACCCGTCGCAGGGCGTCCGAGACGTCCTGCTTGGCGATGTCCTGATTCGTACCGACTTCAAACTCCAGCGTGATCGAACCGCTGCCCTGGTCCGATGTGCTGGTCATCTTTCGCAGATTCGTGACGCCTTTGAGAACCTCCTCCTGCGGATCGATGATCTCTCGTTCGACCTCTTCCGGGCTGGCGCCCTCCCAGGAAGTCGTCACCGAGACGACGGGTTCATCGAGATTCGGCGTGAGCTGCACCGGCACGCGAATCGGCGAAGGCATGATCGACGGCGGCGTGATGGTGAGCAGCCCGAAGAGCACGAGCAGGATCACGCATACCGCGACCTTGACGGGATTCTGGATGAATTGCTCAACAAGCCGCATGGTCGTCCGTTTGGATTCTTCATCGTCACGGAGCAGCCCGCCCCGCTGCATCCGGCAGCCGCATCGTTCACGAGTTCGTGACGGCGGGCTGTGGCGGCATTACCGCCGGGAGGTCTTGACGCCCTCATCCTTCCCTTTTTCGCCTTCACCCTCACTCGGAACAATGATCACAGGCGAAGGGCCGAACATGTATTCGTTTCCGCGAATCACGACACGGTCGCCCGCCGAAAGTCCGGCGGCCTCGACCGCCACGCGATCGGCGTATTCAGAAATGATCTGAACGGTCATTGGCACGGCCGTAGCGCCGCTCTCACCGTCATGGACAACGAAGATCATCTGTGCACCACGGAGCACGACGGCATCCTTCGGAATCACCAGACGAGCTTCTTTCTTTCCCGAGGGCACCGCGGCGCTGACAAACATGCCGTCGCGAAGATGGCCGTCCTCATTCGGCAGGTCGATCTCAACCGGGAAAGAACGCGCCCGGTCGTCACCGCTGGAAATGACGCGGCTGATGCGTGCAGCATAGTCCTTCCCGACGGCCGCGACGGAAACCATGACCTCGTCGCCGACCGTGCAGTGATCGACGATCGCTTCGGGCACGTTCACGCGAACCCGCGCCGTGGAGAGGTCCAACAGCTCAGCCACCTCGCCGCCGACATCGACCCACGCGCCGACCTCCGTGCGCTTGGCGATGACCTGGCCGTCAAAGGGGGCGACGATCCGCGTGCGTTCAAGTTGGTCGGCCGTCCGCGTCACTACAGCTTCCTGTGCCCGCAGGGCGTGCTCGGCCTGAAGCGTGCGCACGACTGCCGCTCGATGGTCGGCCTCGGCATCACGAAACTCCTTTTCAGTGCAACGATCCAGCTCCCACAGGCCCGCGATACGCTTTTGCTCGAACTCTGCCTTGGCTTCCAGAGCCCTTTGCTCTTCCAGAGCGGCCGCGAGCACATCGCGACGGGCCACGGCTTCGTCGTACGCAGTCTTGTGGGTTACGTCGCGAAGTTTGCAAAGCAGTTGTCCGTGAGTGACCTCGTCACCTTCTTCCAGCGGTAACTCGTTGACGATACCAGCGACGTCCGCTGCCACGACCGACCGCCGCCAGGGGCGGATCGTCCCGACGACGCGCAGTGTCGGCTCCACATCGACCTGTCGCGCTTCCGCGACGGCGACCTTGGACGGCCCCATCTGCCCGAATGCCGGTCGGACGGTCAAACCGATCAGAAAAAACAGGATGACGCTCGAAGCCAGAAATGTACGGTAGGATGTATAGATGGAACGAGCCCTCGGGGTCTGTTGCGGCGAGTCGTCAACCATGGGTCATCATAGATATTAGCGGCCCTGAGGGCAACGTCGCACGCGCTTCCGCTTGCGGAAGCGGCTCTTTTTTTCGATCGATCGATGCGCGCGTGCGATCTGATCGATGTATTCGGACCTCGACCCTGATCGCCATCCCGCATCATCCGGCCGGATATACTAGAAAGACGGGATTGACGCCGTCGGCCGGCCCGGCGGCACGGCTGCGGCGCATCGTGGGATATCCGGATGTTCGAAAACGAAGAACTGCCCATGCTCCAGCCCCGGGGTGAGACCCACGCGCAGGACGCCGACTCCATGGCGCGTACGCGACCGTTCTATCCGGGCCTGCCCACCGGCACCGGCATCGGCAAGTATCGAATCCTCGAGCGCATCCGCACCTATCACAACGCCGTCGTGTACAAGGCCCGCGACCAGATGCTTGACCGCCTCGTCGCCGTCAAGCAGATGTCACCCGAGCTGATGGACAGCCCGATCGCATGCGGCAATTTCCGCCGCGAGGCGCAGCTGCTGGCCCGCCTTCCCAAGGATGCTCGCCATGTCCTGAACATACACGAACTGATCGAAGATGAAATCGGCCTCTTCATCGTCGAAGAATTCGTGCCGGGGCACTGGCTCGAATCGCTCATCTTCAAGCGCCAGGTGGACCACCGTGCCGCGTACAAGCTGCTCAAGACCTCGGCAATGGGACTGCGCACGCTTCATTCCCATATGATCGTGCATCGCGACATCCACCCCGGCAACATCATGGTCACCAAGGGTGGCGGCGTGAAGATCGCCAATCTCACCTCCGCCGCGCACGAAGGCGATCTGAGCCCCCCGCCGGTCATCACGCCGCAATATGCCGCTCCGGAACTGCTTCTCGAAAAACGCTACGACAATCGCGTCGATATTTACGGTCTGGGCCTGGTTATCTACGAGGTCTGTGTCGGCCGCCATATGATCGAGCAGCATTTCCGGGATGTCTTTGAGAGCTCATTTCCCGTCGGGCGATGGATCGAGTGGCAGACGGATTACCAGCAGCATCTGCCCGATGCCTGTGAACTGAATCCCCTCGTACCGCCGCAACTTTCTGCGATCCTGCGTCGCATGACCGCCAAGCATCTCGACCAGCGCTACACGTCGATGGACGAAGTACTCGAAGCGATCTCCGGCTTCTTTACGACACAGGCCAGCGGTCCGGAAGCCGGCCGAGCGTTGCCGTCATCCGTCGATACCGGGTGGAAGGCATCGCGATACCTGCCGACTTACCCGGAGCAGACGTCCCAGGGACCATCGGCCGCGCCGATCCAGGGTCCGACGGCCGAATCGGGCCTGCGCCGAACTTCGACGCACACGGTTCGTTCGACCCGTCGGCCTTACACCGATTCTTCACAATGGCAGTGGCATGGCGTCGACAGCCCGGCTCCTGCCGCCGGTCATTTGCCGTCGCGGCGTTCGGCCCACCGCCGAGCTCGCCGACCGCTCTCTGTCAGCGCCGGCATCCCTCGGCCGCAGGCGGTAACGGTCATCCCTGCGCCTCCGTCGGTGCACGAAGTTCACAAGAAGCGCATGCCGCGCTTTGTCCGCTGGACGCTGATGTTCCTGCTGATCGTGTCGCTCGGCGGCGCTGCCGGCAGCGCCATCTGGTATTTCCGCCATGGGCCTGGCGCCATCAATCCCATGGAGCAGCTTATTAACCTGGGCATTGCGGAATACGAGCGCGGCAATATCAGTCTGGCGCAGAGCCATTTCGAGGAAGCACAGCGCATCGAATCAAATGACCGCGACTCGGCGGCATGGCGAGAGCGGAGCAAGTTCTGGCTGGAGCTGACAGCCGCACAGATCGCTTTGGAAAATGGTCACTTCGAGACCGTCGCCGCCCTGCTTCGGGACGCGAGCAAGCGCGGTGTTAACCCGGGGAAGGTGGATGAACTGCAACAGAAGGCATGGATCAAACGCGATGCCCAGCGCCTGGCCGCCGAAGGCATGGAGCATCTTGCCGAGGGCAATCTCGTCGCCGTCGAAGCTCGACTCGATGAATACGCCCAGAAGGCCGCCGCCGTGGGCATGGATCCTTCGCAGCTCAAGGACAGTCTGAACCTGACGCGCAAAGACCTCAAGTATCAGGAGCACATCAAGCAGGCCCGCGAAGCTCTGAAACGCGGCGAGCTTCTCGAAGCCATCACCGCCTGTGAGCGCGCCGAGGCATTGCAGATAACGAGCGAAACCCGCGAACTCCGCACCGCCATCACCAATGCCCAATCCCGCAAGCAGTGGGTGGACAAGGGCGATCAGGCGATGATCGATCGCGAGTTCGCGGAAGCCGAGCGCTGCTACATCCGGGCCATCCAGATCACACCGGGCGTGGAACTGGAGCGCAAGGCGCGGCTCGCCAAGGCCTATGTGCTGTATATGGAGGCGGAGGAGCTTCTCAAGACCGGCGATCTTCTTGAAGCGGAGAAGAAACTCAAGAGTTCGCTTTGGAATACGCCCACGCCGGAAGGCCAGTCGCGTTATACGAACATGGCGCCCGCCTTCGATGCCGCCCGCCTTGTTCGCAATGCCGATCGTGAGGTCGAAGCGGGGCGATTCAAGGAAGCTGTCAATCTCTACCAGCAGGCCATTCCCCGGCTGCCGCCGCCTGCCGATGCTGCCGCCGAGAAGAAACTCCTCGAGGCCCGCCGCGCCCTGCTGATTCTGGAAGGCGATGCGGCCATGGAGGCGGGCGACACGGCCGCTGCCCTGCGCGCCTACGACGAGGCGCAGAAGATCCGCCGAGGCAAGGACATCGACCAGCGTCTGACCGGCAAGCGGACAGGGGGGGAGTAGGCACGCTGCCATTTTTCGTATGACAAAGGGTCGTACCCCTCTCAAAAGCTGACCTGAACCCCCCTGTAGCCAGGTATTTCACTTCCCGGACGAAACTCTGAGAAAATTGTATGAACTCTTTCGGTCCCCTGCGCCACTAGTAGGATGAGCGACCATGGATGACCGACTGGCCACGCTGGAGCAGCTCTACCATCGCACCGGGCCGCGCCTGCTGCGATACCTGCAACGCCACGTGTCGGACAGCGCCGTCGCGGAAGACCTGCTGCAGGAAACTTTTGTCGTTGCTGCGCAGCAATACGACAAACTCGCAGCAGCCCGGAGCCACGAGGCGTGGCTGATCGGAATCGCCCGAAATCTAGCGCGTACGCATCGTCGCCGGATGCTGCTTCGTACCACCGTGTCGCTCAGCGCCGAGCCGACGCAACCCATCGCACTGCAGGACGACACGCGACTTGAGGAGATGAAGGCGACCATCGAACGATTACCCGAACCGCAGCGAGAAGCCCTGCAACTGCGCCTGTGCGAAGGGCTCAGTTATGCGGAAATCGCAGAAGTGCTGGACGTGCCGATCGGAACGGTCCGATCGCGGATCCACCACGCAGTCGCGGCCCTGCGGGAATGGGCCACCGAAATCAGAACGTCGCCCCAGACGCGAGGATGAAGCCATGAACCGTGCCACGCTTGAACAACTACTCATCGATCGCCGCATGGGAGAGCTGTCCGGTGAGGTCGGCGAATTGATCGATGCCTACCTCGCGGTCCAGCCGAGTGACGCGGTAGTGGCACTGGAGATCGACGCCCTGATCGAGAAGTCGTACGCTGCCCTGCACACATCCCCGCCGACGAACCGCCCGCTGCCGCCCTTTCCGGCAGCCAAGGTTGAGCAAGCCCTCCGCACGGCCTGCGTCGCGCTATCTCCTGTCGAGCAGCGTGCCCTGCGGTTACAGCGACTTCGCCCACTGGCCGTTGCCGCCGCTCTTTTCCTGGCCTTCCTGCTCGGCACACGCACCGCGACTACGCCGGAAGCGGTCACGCCGGAGCCCGTGCAGCTTGCCATCGGCGATCTGCCCTCGCCCGCCGAGGTCACCACTTTCTGGTCCGTCGATCGCTATGTCACCGCCCGATCCTCACGAATCGATCCGTATCGCAGGAACCTGGAATGGACCACGCCGATCGCGTGGCCAAGACTTGGAGAACAGCAATGACCCATCCACGAAACTTCACCGTAGCTGCACTCTTGCTGACCACGCTGGTCGGGTGTCTTCCCGAGGAGCGCATCACCTGGTCGCCCGACGGCCGCCGCGCCGCCGTGGCCACGCCCGGCGGCCTTTACTTCATCGACGACAGTGGCAAAGTCCTGACGCCACGGTTAACCGGAACACCGACGCGCTGCGACTGGTTCGCCGACAGTGGTCGTCTCGCGGTCGTGCACACGACCAAGGCCGCGAACTGGAAGGACATCGCCGAGCTGTTCGACGCACCTCAGACGAAAGAGATCCAGCGGCAGGCCGAAGCGCTGCGCGAGCGGGTCCTCGCCTACGATGGCGAATGGAGCAAGTTCAACCTTGATCCCGCCAGACAGCTTTCTCCGGAAATGCAGCTCGGAGCACTCATCTACATGCGCGATCATGACGCCGAAGGTGTGCCGGAGAAGCTGGGCGACGAATGGAAGAAGATTCAGGAGATGGAAATCGCTGTCTGGACGCTCCAGATCTTTTCGCTCGAGGAGGAGGCGCTGTCTGCCGGGAAAGTGCTGGTGCGATCCCTGGCCGAACTGCGTCAGCCGCGCGTCTGTCCGAAGGGGCGACACATCGCCTATCTCAAGACCGGTTCGGCGGAGAATGATTCCGCTCTGCTGCTGCATGTCGTCTCCGCTGACGGCGAGCGCACGCTCAGCGCAGCATCCAACGTAGCCATAGATTTTGACTGGAGTCCGGACGGCGCATCGCTTGCGTACATCCAGGCGGCGGCCACCGATGAAGGCAAGGAGAATATCCATCTCGGCTCGCTGAGCACGGCCACGGTCGTTTCAACTGACGGTCGGCTGCTCGCCGAACCGGTCGCCCGAGAAGATCGTGTCGGTTTGCTCTTCAATGGCGCGCTCGGCGTGCGCTGGCTTCGCGACGGACGGTTGCTGTTTTCCTCCGTCGAGGTCTGCCTGCCGGCAACCAGCCGCGATATGCCGCAGGAGTGGACGATGTTCGTGCTCGATCCTCGGATGCCGGCAAGCGTGTCGCGCGTGCTGGGCCGCGACTTCGACGAACCGCGTGATCTGGCGCTGCCGCTCTTTTCGCTCAGCCCGGATGAGAAGCGCGTGCTCATCCCCGGCACGCAGGGTCGGCTGAGTCTGTATGAGTTCGCATCCGGCAGCACGGTGGAGCTTGTCCATGCCGACGAAGGCGGCGGCAAGACGCGGCTGCTGCCGTCATGGCGCGGCAATGACGAATTCACGTTTGCATCCGGCGACCAGGTCTATCAATGGAAGGCCGGTCAGCGCAAAGCGTTGAGCGAAGATTGGCCGACGGAAATGCGCGAAGGATGGCTGACGGACAAATGATCGACCTGCTGATGCGAGGATCGCTATCTGCTCAATCCAGAAGCTGTCGGCGGAGGTCGAATGGGAACGAGTTCACGCAATAGCCGTAGTGATGACCCAGCGCGTTGATGAAGAAGTAGAGCCCCCGCGGCCCTTGGACCTTGCCCATCTCGACCTCAAACAGGACGCGCTCGTACATGGCCCGGTCGCCATCGGGTGCAAACACTAGGATTCCGTTTTCCATCTTCTCGGCCAGGCGGCCGGTGATGTAGATTTTCCCTGATTGGCTGACCAGGCCGCGGTCGGCGTCGAGCAGCGGCGGGAGCTGGCGGACAAACGCCGGTGCCTCGCCGCTGACATCATACACGCGACAGCGACGCCCCTCGCGGTCGGTCACGCAGAGGTGTCCATTGGCCACGGCCAGGGCATGCGGCCCGCGAAAGGCGAATCCTTCGTCGAGCAGGCCGAGATACCGCGCGGAAGCATCGAAAATCTGCACCCGATCGTTGCCGTAATCGGCGACGTAAATACGGCCGGCGGCGTCGACGGCGATATCCCACGGCGTGTAGAACTCGCCCGGCTTGTCGCTTGCAAAACCGGGCCATGCATCTCGATGCGGTACGATCTCGGTCAGCTCGCCCATGTCGTCGTAAAAAGCGATGACGTGGTTGACCGGGTCGGTCATGACCAGTCGATGATCGGAGTTGACGGCGATGCCCGCGAAGGCGGGCCGGTAACCGGGAAATCGCAGGTTGCGTACGCCGTACGGATGGGTGCCGATCTCGCCGTCCCATCGGAGGAGCTGAATCGGCCCATCACCAATAAGGGTCATGACGGCGTAGTCGCGGTGAATCGCCATCTTGACCGAGTCTTTTCCATAGGCGAGATAGCCCGGCGCAGCGAGACTGCTTTCTCTGCCATTCTTATCGACGCAGGAGACTGCGAAGAATGTGTCGCCCGAATACTCGGCATCGACAGGCGGCCGCTGCCAATAGGCACCGTCGTAGCGAAGCCACCAACCCTCGGGTAGTTTGCGGTTGACCGCCACCAGCTCCCAGGGTGCAACTTCATCGCCTCCCAGACTCGTCCGCCGGTAAATGCGGAACTCGTCCACCTTACGAATGGTGAATCCAGGCGGTGATGACCATGTGATCGATACCGGCGGCTGAATCTGTGCGCGGTCTTCGCAGTAGGTCGCGGTCGTCACCGGCGCGGGCGGCGCATCGGGAAGGCCGAATCGAGTCTGAAGGTGCACGACATACTCGTCACGCTGCCCCTGCAGGTAGGCCGTCAGACAATCGTGAAGGCGAAGGAAGTGGTAGGACTCGCTGCCATGAGATCTGAGTTGAAGCAGCAGCAGTCCGTTACCGCCATCCAATGCGATTCGACCGAAGGGATTGGGACGTGCACGATAGCCCGATGGCGTGTCTTCGTCCGGTGCCTCCTGGTCAAGCAACGTCAACCGACCCAGCGCGTCGGTCGGCGCTGAATAGAGCGGATCCCCCGGCGCGACACCAACGATGAAGCCGGCGTATTCACCTTCCGATTGCAGTTGAAAGACATCGACCTGAACATCCGCCATCGGCTGACCGTTACCGGCGTGGGCCACGATGGTGATTTTCTCCGGTAGCTGATAAAGGTACTCACCTTGCAAACCGCGCGGGCGACCTCTCACGCGGTTGAGATAGGCCGCCTCTGGCTCGGTCAGTCGAAATCCACCCGGGGTGTGCATCAGCGTCCGCGGCCACGGAAACAAGTGCTGCCGATTCACATACAGGCGGCGTGAATTGACCGCAAGGCACTGCTCCGGTCGTGTGTCAATCTTTGCGAGATCAACCAGCCCAAGCTGCAAGCACAGCGTCTTGAGCGCGGGCCAATCCACCTTGAGACCGGCGTGGTCAACGGTGGCCTCCACAACCGGATTGCCGAAAACAAGAACGGCGGCGTTTTCGGCGAGGCCGTCGGAACCTACGCCTCGGCGCAACGATGATTGCCACTGGACTCGCTGATCCGGATCGTCGGGATCGTCAACGACGAGGATGCGATCACAGCGGATGCGCTCCAGAATGCCCTCGGGCTGAGTGTGAAATGCGGATTGGTGAAAAAGCGCATTGAGACTGCGGAGCTGATACTGCACCCAGTCTTCAAAGCAGAAGGAGTCGACGAGGTTCCGCGACGTGTCGAAGCGCTCGTAAAAGTCCCTGGCCACGACGACGGCCACACCCAATGCCTGAATCGGCTCCTCGAAGGTGTTGTTCCACTGGTTGATCTCGATCGTACTGCCCTGCGAACGCAGTTCGACGCGTAATCGATCGGCATCCGGCGACCACGGCCAGCTCGCCTCAAGCACGCGCATTTCACCTGGCGCGATAGACTCGACGGGAATGTTGACCAACTCGGTACCGTCGATCGAAACGCGGGCCAGGGCCGATGCCGATGGTCTGGCGCCTGCATTGCGAACATGAATCCGAAAAGTGACTTTCTGACCGGGCTCGGGCTTCCAGGACACGCCATCGGTATTGACGTCAACGCGTGGAACGCCGTCTGCGCTGTGCACGAGGCCGTGCAGGTGCGGATCACGCGGCAGGCGCTCGACGAATGCAACGGTCAGATCCGGCAGCGCGGGCTTCTCGCGATGGCGCAGATACCGGCGGAAGTCGATTCGCCGGACGTGCCGCGCATCGAAGGCCGAGGGGCGATTCTCCGCGCCGAAGACCAGCACCTGATCGGCCCACTCCATGGCTTTGCCCAGGCGAAACGTGCCGTCTTCGAGCGTGATCAGGTCCATGAACTCGAGACGACCGTGCTCGAAACGGTAGCCGAAAAGGCCGTCGACGGCACCGGCCGGCTTGACCGGAATAACGCCGGGGACCGCTCCATGCGACGGATCCCCACGAGAAGCAGACGCAAGTAGCAGAGAAGCGGCAATCCAACCGGCGAGCGATCGATACGTGCGAGTCATAATCGTGGATTGTCAGGGAAACCGGCCGGTCGATCAAATCGGCATCAGGCACCGGCAAGCGCGGCTCGAAGGGCGGCTTGTATGGCCTTGTCTTCGCCCGGCGAATACGCGCCGGCATTCCATCGAAAACCCAGCCGATCGTCGGCAACGCGCGGGATGAGATGGAAGTGAACGTGAAAGACGGCCTGTCCGCTGGATTCACCTGTATTCTGGAGAAGATTGAGCCCGGTGGCGCCGGTCACGCGAAGAACGGCACCAGCGAGCTTCGGCAGGTGAGAGGTCAGCCGGGCCAGGACATCCTCGGGCACATCAATCAGATCACGATAATGCGACTTCGGAATGAGCAGGGTATGACCCGGCGCGAGCGGGGAAATATCAAGAAAGGCGACAGCGTCATCAGATTCGAATACTTTAAGCGCGGGCACCGCGCCGGAGGCGATTTTGCAGAAGATGCAGTTGCCGGAAGTCACAGCCGCACCTCGCGGTGAGAGATTGTAGTCAGCGCTTACTCGCTCTTGGCCTCACCGGCAGTATCGGGCTTGTCGGCTTCTGATTTCGGTGAACCCTTGGTCGCGCCGGACGCCTTCTTCTTCGTGGCCTTGCCTTCGAGATAGCGAACACGATCGGCGGCCTTGCGGCGGCGCGGCATGCTCGTCTTGCGCGTCGTACCGGTGGTCGGTTCCTCGGTGCCAACGAGCTGGAGGATGGCCAGATCGCTGTTGTCACCGATTCGATGCTTTGCCAGCCGGATGATGCGGGTGTAACCGCCGGGCCGGTCCTTGTATCGCGGGGCAATGTCGGTAAAGAGACGATGGACGACCGATTTCGCGACGAAGGTGTAAGTCTTCTTGTTGTAGCTCGCGGGAACCTGACCGGTTCGATGACGACGGCCGGAGCGATTTGTCAGAATGCGGGCCTGCTGTGCCGAAGGCATGGCATCATAGCGTTCCTGCTCATCCTTCGAGAGCGCAGCCCGATCGCCCAGGAGAGCGAGGACGCGCTGGCGGGCCTGCAAGGTGCCCTTGCGCGCCAGGGTGATGAGCCGCTCGACAAAGGGACGGACGTCCTTGGCCTTGATCAGGGTCGTTTCGATCTGGCCGTACTGAAACAGACTCTGGGCGAGGTTCCGCCGCATCGCCTTGTGGTGTGCGGAGGTTCTCGAAAGATGTCGTCCTGCTACGCGATGTCTCATGGCTGCTTACCTTCGTTCGCAACGGTCGACCGCCGGCTTACCATCTGAAACGGATGGATCGCGATCCGGCGGCACTGGTCTCAAACAGTCTGTAGACTTACTGGTTCCCGACTACATCGGGCTGCCCGGCGTCGCATCGGCGGACGGCGCGGCAGACGGCGGCGGGGCATAGGGACTCGGACCGGACATCCCGGCTACGCCGGAACTGACCGGCGCGCTGCCGAATTCACCCACACCGCCCATCGAATGATACTCGGAACCCGATTCGCTCTCGCCTTCGCCTTCATCGTCGTCATCATCGCCCATGTCCATCGGTACCGAGCCGCTGTCCGAGCGGAGCGCCAGTCCATGATCGGCGAGCTTGCGCTTTACCTCGCGGAGCGACGTCTTGCCGAAGCTGCGAAGCTTGAGCAACTCGGTCTCCTCCTTCTGGATCAGCTCGCCGATGGTCAGGATGCTGGCGGACACCAGGCAGTTGCTCGCGCGAACCGACAGGTCAAGGAAGGAAACGGGCTGGGCCAACAGCGACGGATCCACCGCACCCCCGCCTGCAGCGGCGCCGGCATCCTGATCACTCCCGTGAACGGCCAAGGCGCTACCCATCTCAAAGTGCTGGACGAAGGCGTTGAGATGCTTGCGAAGGATCTTCGCGGCCTCAACCAGGGCCATGTCCGGCGTGACGGTGCCGTTGGTCCAGATTTCCATGACCAGGCGATCGTAGTTGGTGCGTTGTCCGACGCGCGTGTCTTCGACACGGTAGCGAACGCGCGAAACGGGCGAATAAACCGAGTCGACCGGAATGATGCCGATGACCTGGTCCTCGCCTTCGATCTTGTGGTCGTCTGCGGTGGCATAGCCGCGACCCAGGCCGACGGTCATATCCATCTCGAAGTCGACTTCGTCGGTGAGGGTGCAAAGGAGCTGGTCGCGGTTGATGATCTCGATGGCCGGGTCGCACTCGATTTGATCGGCGCGGACATGGGTCGTCTGCCCGCGCTTGCCCTTGACGTGCAGCCGCATGGTCTTGGGCGTGTCAGTGGCGAGCCGGACGATGAGCGACTTGATGTTGAGGATGATCACCGTGACATCCTCGAGGACGCCGGGCAGCGAGGTGAACTCGTGGCCGGCGCCCTTGATTCGGACGTGGGTGACCGCGGCGCCCTCCAGACTGGAGAGAAGGATCCGGCGCAGACTGTTGCCCACCGTCGTACCGAAACCACGTTCGAACGGCTCGACGATGAACTTGCCGTACGTCGGGGTACCGACGCTTTCGTCACGAAGGACGCGCGTCGGCAACTCCAAACCTCGCCACCTAATTCGCATCGTACTAACCTCCCAAGGTAAGGACGACCATCCGCGGGGCGACCGGTCGACCTCAATTCGTCGCACCGTTGGCACGTCCGCCGCGTGCGTCAGGGCGTCGCTTGATCTTTGCTGCGTCAGAATCATCGACTACAGAACTCAATGACGAGCTGCTCTTCAACCGGAATCTGCACATCGTCCCGGCCGGGCAGCGCTTCGACTGTGGCTTCGAGTCGGGCGGCGTCCAGCTTGAGCCAGGGCTGAATCGCGCGGTTGGCGTCGGCGTCGACCATCGACCGGACAAGCTTCTGGCTGCGCTCGCGCTTGTGCACTGCGATGCGGTCGCCCACTTTCACCAGGTAACCGGGCTTGTTGACCGGCTGGCCGTTGACCGTGAAGTGCTTGTGGCCGATGGCGATTCGCGCCGCCTTGCGAGACGGGGCGAAGCCCAGCTTGCAGACGACGTTGTCCAGCCGGCGCTCCAGCAGGCCGAGCAGGGCCGTACCCGTATTCTCAGAACTGTGCTGAGCGCGATCAAAGTACCTGCGGAACTGCTTGTCCCACAGGCCGTAATAGCGCTTGACCTTCTGCGTCTCGCGCAGGCGCTTGCCATACTCGCTGGCGGTCCCGCGACGGAAGGCCCGGCCGGCGCCCGGAGGGGCGTTACGGGAGGGCTTCTCCATCGGACACTTCGCGCTTTCGCAGCGCGAGCCCTTGAGCATCAGCTTGATGCCCTCGCGGCGACACATTCGACAGACTGGACCGAGATTCCTACCCATATCCTTCTCGCAACCTCTCGCTTAGACCCGGCGCTTTCGCGCGGGCCGACATCCGTTGTGCGGCAGGGGCGTCACGTCCTCAATGGACACGATCCGCAGCCCGCCGGACTGTAAACCTGAAATGGCCGATTCACGCCCGCTGCCCGGGCCCTTCACGCGGACCTCCACCTCGCTGATGCCGTACTTGCGGGCGGCACCGGCAGCCGACTCACCGGCCCGCTGCGCGGCGAAGGGCGTGCTCTTTCGCGTGCCCTTGAAACCTACCGTGCCGGCCGACTGCCAGCACAGGGTCTCACCGTTGAGGTCGGTGATGGTGATCATCGTGTTGTTGAACGTGGCGCGTACATGGGCAATGCCCTTGGCCACGTTGCGACGCGTCTTCTTTTTGCCTGCTGCCTTTGCCACTTTCGGATCGATCTCCCATGGGGGCGCCGGTACCGGACCGGGCCTGGTTAACTGCGAAGTTCCTTGACGCCCTTCTTGCCGGCGACCGTCTTCTTCGGACCCTTGCGCGTACGGGCGTTGGTCCGAGTGCGCTGACCGCGAACCGGCAGGCCGCGGCGATGGCGCAGCCCGCGATAGCACTGGATGTCCTTGAGTCGGGCGATGTCCTGAGCCACCTTGCGCCGGAGCTGACCCTCGACAACGTAATTGCGGTCGATGATCGAGGCGATGCGGCTGATTTCGTCCTCGTTCAGGTTCTTGGCGCGGACGTTTTCATCGATGCCGGCTTCCTTGAGGATGTCCTTGCTGTGGCTCGGACCGATCCCGTAGATATACTGAAGCGCGATGACAATGCGCTTTTCATTCGGAATGTCCACACCCGCGATACGTGGCATCTGTCAGTCTCCTGCTTTCCCGCTTAACCCTGGCGCTGCTTGTGGCGCGGATTGGTCTTGCAGATCACCCGCACCACGCCCTTGCGCTTGATCAGCTTGCAGTTTTCACATATTCGTCGCACGCTGCTGCGCACTTTCATGATGACTCACTCCCTCGACCGCCACACCGATCCGGGCCTTATCGCCCGTCGGTCAGAACATCGATCCCCGTGGGTGTAATCGCCACGGTGTGTTCGTAATGCGCCGACCAGCTCCCGTCGCGCGTCACCTGGGGCCACCCGGTCCAGTCGCCGGCCTTTACTTCCCGTCTGCCGGCGTTGACCATCGGCTCGACCGCAATGACCAGGCCCGGCTCCAGCCGGAAATCGCCCTTTCGGCTCTTGCGGTCAGCATAATTGGGCACCTTCGGTTCCTCGTGCATCTGCTGGCCGATGCCGTGGCCGACGAACTCCCGCACGACGGAGAAACCCGCGCTTTCTACCAGCGCCTGAATCTCTCCAGCAACCTCGCTCCAGAGCATCCCGGGTCGCATGATCTCCAAGGCCAGCTCCAGCGCCTTACGGGTGACATCCAGCAGGCGCTGGCTCTGCGGACTGACGCGGCCGACCGGCCAGGTATTGGCAGCATCGCCGCAGTACCCGCGAAGCCGCACGCCGCAATCAACGCTGACGATGTCGCCTTCCTTCAGCACCCGGTCGCCCGGTATTCCGTGGACGACCTCCTCGTTCACGCTGGCACAAATGGCCGCGGGAAACGGGAACTTCGTATTCGGCGTCTGCACGCCCTTGAACAACGCCACGCCGCCCGCGGCGGTGATCGTCTCGTCGGCGATGCGTCCAAGCTCGCCGGTGGTCACGCCCGGCCGCACGGCCTCGCGAATCCGCTCGTGGACGGCATGAACTACGCGGCCCGCCTCGCGCATCAACTCAATCTCGCGCGGACTTTTGAGCACCACGTTTCGCAGTCCACCGGCACGAGAGCCCGACATCACGCTTGACTCTCTCATGATCTGCGGCAGACCCTTTCAATGGACGCCGTCACTTCTTCCACGCTGCCGCCCGCATCGACCGACTGGAGCACGCCGCGCGACGTGTAGTACGCCACGAGCGGCTTCGTTTCGGCGTGGTAGGTCTTGAGCCGCTGACCGACCACTTCGGGCTCGTCATCTTTGCGGCGCGTCAGTGCCGAGCCGCAATCATCACAAACGCCGGCCTTGCGCGGCGGCGAAAACATCTCATGGTAGATCCGCCCGTCCGTGGGACAGGACCATCGTCCCGTCAGGCGCCGGGTTACTTCCGCATCGTCAACGACCATGTTGACGACAATCTCGATTCTAGCGCCGCGAGCGGCGAGCCGCTGATCCAGCCCTTCGGCCTGGGCCAGCGTTCGGGGAAAGCCGTCCAGCAGAAAGCCCGCTGCGGCCTCCGGTCGGGCGATGTGATCCATCATCATCGCCAGGATCAGGTCGTCCGGCACGAGGACGCCGCGATCCATGTAATCCTGGGCCTTCCGGCCAAGCTCGGTCCGGGCTTTTCGCTCGGCTCGAAGGATGTCGCCACTCGACAGATGCAGCAGGTCGAACGTCCCGGCAATCCGGGCGGCCTGCGTGCCTTTGCCCGCTCCGGGCGGACCGAGGAGAACGACGTTCACGCATACGCTCCCTTGATCCTCGAACCACCGCCGTCTCCGAGGAAACCGCCGTAGTTGCGCATGATCAGGTTGGCCTCAATTCGCTGGACGAGATCCAGGCCGACGCTGACCACGATCAGCAGACCGGTACCGCCAAGGAATGAGGACACGTTGAGCGGAATATTCAATGTCGCGGCGATGACCTGAGGAATCAGGGCGATGGCCGCAAGGAAACCAGCACCGACATAGGTGATGCGAGTCATGACGGTTTCGAGGTAATCGGCGGTGCGCTTGCCGGGGCGAAGACCGGGGATGAAGCTGCCATAATCCCGGAGGTTGTTGGCCATTTCCTTGGGCTGGAACTGCACTGTCGTCCAGAAGTATGCGAAGAAGTAAACCAGGATGACGAACGAAATCGCGTAGAGAAAGCTCGACCGGTTGAACTCGGTGGCGATCATCCGCAGGAAGCCGGAATCGGGGAAGAGATTGGCGAGCCAGTCGAGGATCAGACTCGGGAAGATCATCAAGCTGCTGGCGAAGATGATCGGCATGACGCCGCCGTGATTGACACGAAGCGGGAGGTAGTGTCGCTGACCGCCCCAGACACGGCGGCCGCGCGTCTGCTTGGCCTGCTGGATCGGAATCCGGCGCTGGCCCTGAGTGATGAGGATCGACCCGGCCACAACGCCAACGAAAGCGAGCAGAAGGAAGACAATCTTCGCCGGGCCCATCTGGGCATCGCCGCTGACGTCGATGGTGGCATTCTGAGCAACCCAGATCACGGCTGTGGGCATCTGAGCCACGATGCCCGCCATGATGATGAGACTGATGCCGTTGCCGATGCCGTACTCGTCGATCTGCTCGCCGAGCCACATCAGGAAAACCGTACCGGCGGTCATCGTCGAAAGACCGATGAGCCAGAAGGAAAGCGTCGGCCAGAAGTTTGACTGGAAGTTGCTGTAGTCACTGTAAACGAGGCCGGAGCCCTGGATGTACTTCAACCAGAAGGCGGCCTGCAGGACGCAAATGCCGACGGTGGCGTAGCGGGTGTATTCCTGAATCTTCTTGCGGCCGGCTTCACCTTCCTGCTTGAGTTTCTCCAGAGCGGGGATCACCGTACCCAGGAGCTGGAAGATAATCGACGCCGAGATGTAGGGCATGATGCCCAAGCCGAAGATCGTGCTCTGCTGAAGGTTTCCGCCGGTGAACATGGCGAAGGCCTCAGTCAGTTGCTGAATACCGCTGCCGGCGGCGTCGCCACCGCTCATCGCCGAAAAGTGGGCCGAAAGCTCCTGCTGATCGACGCCGGGAAGCGGGACGTAGAAGCCGATGCGATAGATCGCCAGCATGCCCAGCGTGAACAGAATCTTGTTCCGCAGGTCCGGCACTTTGAAGATATTGAAGAAGGCCTTGAGCATGATTGTTCCGCGTCCGGTTCGTACTTAGTTCCACGATCGGGCGGCGAACAGGATCGCGCGCCCCTGCTTCCATGCAGGTCGTTTCGTTACTCCGTTGCTGCCGCCTGGTCGGCGCCGCCTTCGGCGGCCTCGGGCTTCTTATCCTTCTTCGAGGGCTTGGCGGCCTTCTCGCTCTTATCGCCTTTTTCGCCTTTGGCGCGCTTGCCGCCTTCTTCACTCGTTTCGATCTTCGGCAGCTTGCCGGTCGGCGGGCCGCGCTTGATGAATTTCTTCTTCGGTTGCGGGCCAAGTCGCTTGACGATGCCGCCGGCCGATTCGATCTTCCGTGCAGCGCTGGCGCTGAAGCGCTCGGCCTCGACGGTCAGCTTTTTCTTCAATTCGCCGTCGCCGAGAATCTTGACCGGGTTCTTTCGATTGCGAATCAGGCCTGCTTCCTCCAGCGAGGCAGCAGTTACATGGCCGCCATCTTCATAGCGTGTTTCGAGGTCCGACAGATTTACCACCTGGTACTCGGTGCGAAAGTGGTAGTTGTTGAAACCAACTTTGGGCAACCGGCGAAAGAGCGGGAAAACGCCACCCTCCGACAACAGGCCGCGGGCACTCGTGCCGCCGCCGCTGCGGGCGCCCTGCCCCTTGTGGCCGCGACCGGAAGTTTTGCCGTGGCCGCTGCCATGGCCTCGACCGACGCGCTTGCGCTTCGGCTTCGCGCCGGCCCGGGTGGTGATGGTGGTGATGTTCATGGCTGAATTCGATCCTTCTTAACTTGCCCGAGCCAGACTGACGCCGCGAAGACGCTCAACGACATCGCGGTCGCGCAGCTGCTCGAGGGCCTTGAGCGTAGCTTTGACGAGGTTCTTGGGGCTGGTCGAGCCGTAAACCTTGGTCAGACAGTCCTTCAGGCCGACAAGTTCGAGAACGGCACGGACGCTGCTGCCGGCGATGACACCGGTGCCCTCGCTCGCGGGAATCAGCTTGACCATGCTCGAACCGAATTTGCCGCGGACCTCGTGGGGAATCGTGGATCCGTACACCGACATCGACCGCAGACTGCGGATGGCCTGCTTGCGGCCCTTCTCCACCGCGGAGGGAACTTCGTTGGCCTTACCGTAGCCCAGGCCGACACGACCACGCCGATCACCAACGACGACCAGCGCGCCGAAGGAAAACCGCCGACCACCCTTGACTACCTTGGAACAGCGGTAGACCTTGACGACGTTGTCGTCATACGAAGGGCCTTCCTGCGGTTCCCTGTGTTGCTGCTGTCGTGCCATCTCGCTTACTCACTCACGCTCAGGTGTGCCCGGCCGAAGCCGGATCACATTTCTAAAACTCCAGTCCTGTCTGACGCGCGGCCTCGGCCAGGGCTTTGATACGTCCGTGAAACCGGCGGCCGTTGCGGTCGAAGGCGACCTTGCGAATGCCGTGCATCCGCGCCTGCTCGGCCAGATGTCGGCCGACGATGGCCGCGGCCTCGCTGTTGCCGCCGTTCTTGATCTGACCAACGAGGGCCTTGGTGTTGGTGCCAGCGGCGCAGACGGTGCGGCCGGTTGTGTCGTCGACCAGTTGTGCAGATATATTCCGATGACTGCGGAAGACCGTCAGCCGCGGGCGCTCGGGCGTGCCGAAGACGCGCTTGCGGATGCGGTACTTTCGCCGGACCAATCTGACTTTCTTCTGTTCTCGTGCGTTCATTGCTGTCAACCTGTCGATCGGAAAGCGCGTCCCGATCTGCTGGATCATCCACCGCCGCCTGCGCCGGCGAAGGCCTTGCCGGCCTTGCGGCGAATCTGTTCACCGGCATAGCGAACGCCCTTGCCCTTGTAGGGCTCCGGCGGTCGGGCATCCTTGATCGAACGGGCGAACTGCCCGATGACCTGCTTGTCGATGCCGCTGATGGTAAGCTTGGCAGGCGTTTCATCGCCTTTCGTCTGAGCGACCTCGATATCGACCTTGACGCCGGCGGGAATCGGCAGTTTCACTTGGTGCGAATAACCGACAGTCAGGTCGAGCGTCTTGCCGGAAACGGCACAGCCATAACCGGTGCCGTAAATCTCAAGTTTGCGCTCATAGCCGCTGGACACGCCGACGACCATGTTGTTGATCAGTGCGCGGGTGGTGCCGTGCAGGGTGCGGTATTCGCGCGAGTCACCGGCACGGGAGACGACGACTTCCTTGCCCTGCTCGACGGCGACGGAGACGCCGGCGGGATGGGTCCACGTGAGCGTGCCCTTGGGTCCGGTCACGGAAACGAGGGATCCCTTGACCTCGACCTTCACGCCGGAGGGCAGGGCAACGGGCTTTTTACCGATACGAGACATCGCTGTTACCTATCACATGGCCGCCTATGGCCGATTGCGACTCACCATTTAGTAAACCGTGCAGAGCAGTTCGCCGCCGACGCGCTGCTGTCGGCACTTGCGATCACTCATGACGCCGCGACTCGTCGAAACGATCGCGATGCCGAGGCCGTTAAGCACCCGCGGAATCTTCTCGACGGGCACATAACGTCGGCAGCCGGCCTTGCTCTCGCGGCGCAGACTGCGAAGGACCTGCTCGCCGCGGGGGCCGTACTTGAGCGTGACCCGCAGCAGATCACACGGTTTTCCTTCGATCCGCTCCACGTCGGCGATGAAGCCCTCGTCCTTCAGGACGCGGCACACGGCCAGCTTGAAGTTGCTGTAAGGCGCCGTCACCTGCTTCGAGCGGTTGTGCAGCCCGTTGCGGATGCGGGTCAGCAGATCGGCGATCGGATCAGTCCACATTCTGTCTTGGCCTCAACTCTCTTAACCGTACTTACCTGAAAGACGCTGACTCGGATCGTCCTGCTCGCCGGGCCTACCAGCTCGACTTGCGGACGCCGGGGATTTTGCCCTCCAGGGCCATCTGCCGGAAACACAACCGGCACAGACGAAACTTGCGATAAACGGCACGACTGCGACCGCAGACCTGGCATCGGGTGTAAGCCCGAACCTTGAACTTCGGCTTCGCCGCCGCTTTGATCATCCAGCATTTTCTGGCCATAAGCGCTCTTTACTCTCAAAGCAGTCCGGAGGTCGTCACAGGCGAACCTCCGATCAGGATTCCTTCTCGTCCTTTCGAAACGGCAGACCCAGCAGGGTCAGCATGCGCCGGCTCTCACGGTCGTTGCGGGCATTGGTCACCATCGTGATGTTCATTCCTTGCTGAAACTCAACCTTGTCGGCATCGACCTCGGGGAAGACCGTCTGCTCGGTCAGGCCCATGTTGAAATTGCCGCGGCCGTCAAAACTGTTGGGATTCAGCCCGCGGAAGTCGCGAATACGCGGAACCGCGACGCTGATCAGCCGATCGAGAAACTCGTACATTCTTGCCCCGCGGAGGGTCACCATCAAACCGATCTGCTGACCCTGGCGCAGCTTGAAATTCGAGACACTCTTGCGGGCGCGGCAGACGATCGGCTTCTGGCCAGCAATCTGCGTCAACTCCTTCTGGGCCGCATCGAGCCGCTTCTTCTCGGCAGTGGCGCGACCGAGGCCCATCGAGATCACGACCTTCTGCAGCCGGGGAATCGACAGACGATTCGTGCGCCCCAACTCCTTCTGCAGGGCCGGAAGCACTTCCTTCTTGTATTTATCCAACAAGCGAGCCATGTCATTTTCGCGCCGGTCGCTTTACCGGCGCGCCTGTCAGAGTGTTTACGATGCCTTCACGGCCTTGACGTCCTCGAGCACGGTGCCCTTGGTCGTCACGCGCCGCTTGCTGAGCAGCTTGCCGCCCTTGTCACGCTCCACTTCGAAACGCACGCGGCAGCCGCGGCCGGTCTTCGGATCGACGGCCATGACGTTCGACAGGTGAATCGGGGCTTCTTTGCGGATGCGCCCGCCCTGCGGATTCGTCCGGCTGGGTCGAAGATGGCGATAGACCAGGTTGACGCCCTCGATCAGGACGCGGTTCTTGACCGGATCGACGCGCAAAACCTTGCCCTGCTCGCCCTTGTGGTCACCGGAGATGACCTCAACCCGATCGCCTTTTCGAATCTTCGCTGCCATGGTACTTCCTGAACCGATTTCTACGGGCCGCACGACGCGCGACGTTCATACACCTTACACCACTTCGCTCGCCAGGGAGACGATCTTCATGAAACCTTTGTCGCGAAGCTCTCGGGCCACCGCACCGAAGATGCGCGTGCCCTTGGGATTCTTCTCCTCGTCGATGATGACGGCGGCGTTGCTGTCAAAGCGGACATAGCTGCCGTCGGGCCGGCGAACCGGCGACTTCGTGCGGACCACGACGCACTTAACCTTGCGCCGGCTGCTTCGCTCCTTGCGGCTGTTGCCCTGCATGTAGTCGCTGTTGGGCAGGGCCTTCTTGACCGAGCACACCACGATGTCGCCGACCGACGCGGTGCGTCGCTTGAAGCCCTGCCGCGGGGTCGACCCGCCCAGGACGCGAATCACCAAAGCGCGCTTGGCGCCGGTGTTGTCCGCGATGTCTACGATGCTCTCCGCCTGAATCATGACGCCTGCTCCCTCGTCGCTGTCAACCCTGCACGCCCCGTCGAACAATGCGCGCCAATCGCCAGGATTTCGTCTTGCTGATCGGGCGGCATTCGACGATTTCCACTACGTCGCCGACCCGGGCTTCGTTTCGCTCGTCGTGAACATGCAGAACGCTGCGACGCTGCTGAAACTTGCCATACTTCTCGTGCTTGACGAGCCGGTCGATGCGCACCTTGATCGTCTTGTCGCGATTGTGGGCATCCACCACCGCGATGCGGCTGCGCCGGGCGCGTCGCTTTTCGGGGGTCTGCGGGGTCTGCGTCGTTGCCATGTCTCAAATCATCCCGTCCGCCGATGGCGGCCGCGTGCAACCGCCTCTATCGGGCGGCGCGGGCGGCCGTGCCGGCGGATTCCATATGGTACTGCTTCTGCTCGATGTTCTTCTCGCCGCGCTCACTCATCACGGTGAAGATGCGGGCGATGTCCTTCTGCGTCTTGCTCAGCTGCGAGGGGTCCTCGAGCTTTTCGGTGACGCGCTGACTGCGAAGATCGAAGAGATGGCGGCGCAGGCGATCCAGCTCCGCGTGCAGTTCCTCGGTCTTCATTTCTCGAATCTCGGATATCTTCATCGCACGGTCTCGACGAATCGAATCCCTGGTCAATCGCTCCGGGGCCGACGCCGGCCCCTGACAGCTACAAGCCGGAGCGCCGCTTCACAAAGCGGCAGCGGTATGGCATCTTGTGCGCCACGCGCGACAACGCCTGGCGGGCCACATCCTCCGGTACGCCGCCGATCTCAAACAAAATCGTCCCGGGCTTGACGACCGCGACCCAGTAGTCCGGTTCGCCCTTGCCCTTGCCCATGCGTGTTTCGAGCGGCTTGCTCGACACGCTCTTGTGCGGAAAGATGCGAATGAAGACGCGCCCCTGCCGCTGCAGGTAGTGCGACGCACACATTCGCCCGGCCTCGATCTGGCGGCCGGAGATCCAACCGGCCTGCAGGACCTGGAGGCCGTAATCACCGTAAGCCACCGTGTTGCCGCGGGTCGCGTTGCCGCGAATCTTGCCGCGCTGGTGCTTGCGGAATTTCACTCGTGCCGGCATCAGGGCCATCTGAACAACTCCTCCGCTCCGTCGTTATTCCTGCCGCGGTTCGGGCCGCGGGCCGCGTCCCCGACGACCGGTCGGTTCGGCGTTGTCGGCCGCTTCCAGGATGCTGTCCATGTCGCGATAGCTGCCGCGGTGCAGCCAGACGCGCACACCGATCGCCCCGTAAGTCGTGAAGCTCTGTGCGTAGCCGTAGTCCACCCAGGCCTGAAGCGTCTGCAGCGGGATGGAGCCGAGCTTCTGCGTCTCCATGCGCGACATCTCGGCGCCGCCGAGCCGGCCCTTGCAGATGATCTTGATGCCCTTGGCGCCGGCGGCGATGGAGGCATCGCAGTGCATTTTCATCAGACGGCGGAAGCTGCCGCGCTTCTTCAACTGCTCGGCAATGTCGAGGGCGATAAGCTGGGCGTTCAGATCGGGGTTCTTGATCTCCTTGATGCTCACGCTCACCTTGCGGTCGATCAACTCCTCGAGCGCTTCACGGAGCTTGTCGACCTCGGCACCCTTGGGGCCAATGACCATGCCCGGACGGGCCGTGGCGATGACCACCTTGACTTCGTTGCGGGTGCGTTCGATTTCCACTTCGGCGCAGCCGGCGTAAGGAGCCGTGCGGTTGAGCTTGCGGTCGATCAACTGACGGATCTTGAAATCCTCGATGAGGAACTCGGCGTAAGCGGCCTTCGGCGCGTACCAGCGCGAGCGCCAGTCCTCGGTGATGCCGATGCGAAACCCGGTTGGATGCGTCTTCTGTCCCATGGACGTTACTTCCTCGGTCCTTCTCCCACCGTGACCACAATGTGGCTGGTGCGCTTGTGAATCGGATGCGCCCGGCCGCGGTCCTTCGGCTGGAAGCGCTTGATGATCGGTCCCGGATCGACGCGGGCCTCGTGAACATAAAGCGAGCGGACGTTGGCCTCCTGTTCATCGGCGTCGGCCATGGCGGCGCGAAGCACCTTGTCCACGAGAACGCTGGCGCGTTTCCGCGTGAACTTGAGCAGCTCCAGCGCTTCTTCCACGTGCCGGTTGGCAATCAACTCGGTGACCAGCCGCGCCTTGCGCGGGCTGATGCGGGCGTATCGATGTTTGGAGGTCCACTTCGCCATGGCACTACCTGCCTAATGCGTCCTACTTCTTCTCTGCCGTCTCGGCCTTCTTGACGCCGCTGTGGCCGCGCCACGTTCGCGTCGGGGAGAATTCGCCGAGCTTGTGACCGACCATGTCCTCAGTGACGAATACCTTCTTGAAAACCTTGCCATTGTGCACGTCAAACGTACGGCCGACGAACTCCGGCGGAATCGTGCACCGCCGGGCCCAGGTCTTAATGGGCTCATGGCTGCCGACGTCGATGGCCTTCATCACCTTCTCGTACAGCCGCGGATCGACGTACGGTCCTTTTTTTAAGCTGCGTCCCATCGTTGTTCCGTTTCGATCGCTCCTGCGATCACTCCTTCATGCTGCCCGGACGCTACTTACGCCGGGGTAACGATACCTGTCCGTAGCGCAAGCTCTTGCGCCGACGGAGAATCCGACGGTTTGAGTTCTTTCGTGGGTTGCGCGTCCGGCCGCCTTTGGCGAGCTTGCCGGTCGGGCTGCATGGATGCCGGCCGCCGCCGCTGCGACCTTCGCCACCACCAAGCGGGTGAGAGACCGGGTTTTGCGCCGTGCCACGCACATGCGGCCGCCGACCGAGATAGCGCTTCCGGCCGGCCTTGCCGAGAATGACGTTCTTATGCTCGAGATTACCGAGCTGACCGATCGTCGCACGGCAATCGGTGCGGACCTGCCGCATTTCACCCGAAGGAAGCACGATCGTCGCCCACAATCCTTCGCGGGCCACCAGCCGAGCAGCACCACCGGCCGTGCGAACCAGTTTGCCGCCCTGACCGGCGATCAGCTCGATGTTGTGGATGTCCATGCCGACGGGAATGTCCTTGAGCTGCATCGCACAGCCGACCTGGGGCTCGGCCTCGGGGCCGCTCATGACCTTGTCGCCGGCCTTCATCCCGTTTGGAGCGAGAATATAGCGCTGCTCGCCATCGGCGTAATTGAGCAGACCGATGAAGCAGTTGCGGTTCGGGTCGTATTCGATGGCCTCGACCGTGGCCATGACGCCGTCCTTGTTCCGCTTGAAGTCAATGATGCGGTACAGGCGTTTATGGCCGCCGCCGCGGAAGCGAGACGTCGTGAAACCCTGGTTGTTGCGACCGCCGGTCTTGTGCATCGGGCGCGTCAGGGCCTTGACCGGTCTACGGCTCTTGTCCGTCAGCTCGGCGAAGTCATTGACGCTGGACTGGCGTCGTCCGGCCGTCGTCTTCTTGTGAATCTTTACTCCCATGTCGGGCTACCTTGCATGCTGCGTCCGCGACTGTGCGGGCGATTCATCGTGTTCTCATCAGAACAGGTCAATGTGGAAGTCGGGCTCCAGGACCACCACGGCCTTTTTCCATTGCCGCGTCAAACCGTACTTGAAACGATAGCGGCGTCGCTTGCCTTTATGCATGCTCGTGCGGACATCCCGCACTTTGACGCCGTAAATCTTCTCGATCGCGTCGCGAATTTCGATCTTGTTGGCCTGAGGGTGCACCTCAAAGCTGTAAGCGCCGCCGCGACCGGCGCGACTGCGCGTCGCCGCGTGCGAGACGCGGCTCTGATGGGTGCCCTTCTCCGTCACAAGCGGCCTGCGGATGACGTGGTAGATGTCCATCTTCTCACCTAGTCCTTCGCCGCAATGAGCCGGCCGGCATGCTCAGGATTCTTCTTCAACGCCTCGAAGGCCTCGGTCGTAAAGACCAGCCGCCGGGCACGAAGCACGTCGTAGGCATTCAGTTCCCAGACGGCCTTGATGCCGAAATTCGGGATGTTGCGGCTCGAAAGCTGCAGGTTGTGATCCATCGCGGCCACGGCGAGAATCGCCCCCTGATCGCTCTTGGTCGCACGCAAAATGCCAGCAAGCTCTTTCGTCTTTGGAGCGCCAATCTTCAGTCCCTGGAGAATCACTGCCTCGCCGCTGCGGGCCTTGGCGAGGATGGCCGAATTACGGGCCAGCCGTCGCATGCTCTTGGGCAGCTTTTTCGAATAGTCTCGCGGTACTTTGGCGAAGGCATGGCCGCCGCCGACACGCACAGGCGTTCGGAGGTTGCCGGCGCGGGCTCGACCGGTACCCTTCTGGCGGTAGAGCTTTCGCGAGGCGCCGTGGACTTCGGCACGGGTCTTGGACTTATGCGTGCCGAGCCGCAGATTGGCGCGGTAGGTAACGACGGCCTGCTTGAGCAGATCCGTACGGACGCGACCGCCGAGCACGGCCGGGTCGAGCTTCTCGCTGCCGACCTGTTCCCCTTTTGTATTGAGTACCGGTATCTCGATCATCTCACTACCGTCGTTAAACAAAAAAGGCCGTCGCGGCCATCGGCCGCACGACCTTTCACCTCCGTCATCCCTTGGTCTTTGCCTTTGATACGATAAGGTAACCATTGCGCGGGCCCGGTACGACGCCGGCGATCAGCAGCAGGTTGCGATCCTTATCGACCGAGACCAGCTTCTGGTTGCGCACGGTGCATCGCTCGTTGCCCATTCGCCCGGCCATGCGCTTGCCCTTCTTGATGCAGCGGCCCAGACCGCGATTACCCGAAGAGCCAATGCCGCCGGGCGAGCGATGCTTGCGCTCGGTGCCGTGCGAGCCGGGCTGGCCGCCGAAATTGTGCCGCTTCATGACGCCCTGGGTGCCTTTGCCGATCGAAGTCCCGACGACGTCGACAAACTTCACGCCGAGTTCCTCAAAGATCTCGACCGTGACCACGTCGCCCGCCGACTTGTCGGTGGGCTTGGCCAGGCGAACCTCCCGGACAAACCGCTGCGGCACGCTGCCGGCCTTGCGGGCATGGCCGATCTGCGGGCGCGTGGAACGGCTGGCCCGTGCCTTCTCGAATCCGAGCTGCACGGCTTCGTAGCCGTCGGTGTCCTTCGTCTTCACCTGAAGAATCGGGCAGGGCCCGGCTTCGATGACCGTCACCGGGATGGAGCTGCCGTCCTCCGCGAAGACGCGCGTCATTCCGACTTTCTTTCCGAGTATGGCCGCGTTCATGGCGATACGTTATCCCTTACCTTTTGCGCTTTGCAGGTTCGCGCGATAAGGCTCACGCGACAAACTTTCTTCAAAATAGGAAACGAGGTCCGGATGCCGATTTCGGTGCCAACGTCAGGTCACCGATCCTGCATCACGCCTTGATTTTTACAAACACGCCTGCCGGCACCACCAACCGATTCAGCGCCTCCACCGTGCGCGCCGTCGGATCAAAAATATCAATCACCCGCTTGTGCGTCCGCATCTCGAACTGCTCACGCGACTTCTTGTCGATGTGAGGACTGCGAAGCACCGTGTACCGTTCGATCCGCGTCGGCAGCGGGATGGGACCGCGCACCCGGGCATTCGTTCGCTTCGCGTGCTCGACGATTTCCTTCGCTGAAAGATCCAGCGCCGTACTGTCGTAGGCCTCCATCCGAATGCGAATGCGATCCAATGCCACGTTGCGTTCCCGACTCTTCGTCCGACCGTTTCGCCCGCCCACTTCGGGCAAGGCAAGACCGGACAGCGTACCAGAGTTCCCAGTGTTGTCAAGCGAGGCAAACCGGATTCTCGATCCAGATCGACCTTACCGTAACCTATTGCGATACAAAAAGTTGCATGCGCGAAAGCGGTAAACGCCTGCGGGGGCTCGATTTAATCAATATAGCCGTGTTTGCGGAGCAGGTCCTGTTGCAGCGCCGGCGGCATCGGTTCGTATGAATTGGGCTCCATCGAGTAGCTCGCACGGCCCTGCGTGAGCGTTCGAAGCTTCGTGGCGTACTGAAACATCTCCGCCAGCGGAACCAGTGCATGCAGGATGCGATACGGTCCGCGACTTTCCGTGTCCTCGATGATGCCGCGCCGCGCACTTAGATCACCGCTGACCACACCGAAGTGCTCTTCAGGCACCGTGACCTGCAGCTTCATCACCGGTTCGAGCATGATCGGGCCGGCCGCTTTGACCGCCTCCTCGAAAGCGAGTCGGCCTGCATTCTCAAATGCCAGTTCAGAGCTGTCGACATCGTGTTCCTGTCCGTCGATCAGCGTCGCGCGCACGTTCAGAATCTCATAACCGGCGAGCACTCCCATCGGCAGCGCATCGCGCACGCCCCGCTCCACGGCGGCGGCAAACTCCGGTCGGATGATGCCGCCGCGCGTCGCATCCATGAACTCGAATTGTTCCTTACCCTTGACGAACGGCAGCGGCTCAACGCGCAGCTTCACGATGGCGTACTGCCCGCGACCACCGGTCTGACGGATGAATCGACCCTCGGCCTCCGCTGCGCGGGTGATCGCCTCGCGATAGGCAACCAACGGCCGACCGACGATCACCGGCACGTTGAAATCATGTGCCAGCTTGTAAGTCAGCACTTCCAGGTGAAGCTCGCCCATTCCGCTGATGATCGTCTGACCAGTCTCCGGATTAAAATGGTGCCGGAAGGTCGGGTCCTGGCGTTCGAGCTTGGCAAGCGTCTCACCGAGCAGGTCGCGATCCTTCGTATTCTTCGGCTCGACGGAAACACTGATGACCGGCGTGGGAAACTCGATGCGCTCCAGGACGATCGGTTCGCGGGCATCACACAAGGTATGTCCGGTGAGCGCATCGCGGAGCCCGACGCAGGCGACGATCTCGCCCGCCGGGGCTGCGTCGATCTGTTCGCGACGCTTGGCAAACATGCGGAACATGCGGCTGATGTTTTCCTTGGCGTTGGTGTTGGCATTCAACACGCGCATCCCGCTCTTGAGCACGCCGCTGTAGACGCGGACGTAATACAGATCCAGCGGTTTGTCGGCGACAATCTTGAAGACCATCGCGGCCATCGGCTCATCCGGCCGGGGGCGGCGATGCAGTTTCGAATCATCCGTCAGGGAGCGGACGCCCTCGACCGGCGGGCGATCCAGCGGCGAAGGCAGGTAATCGATGACGCCGTCCAGCAGCGGCTGCACGCCTGTGTTCTTGAGCGAGGAACCGCAGAAGACCGGGTGCAATTGACCGGCGATCGTTGCGCGCCGCAGGGCTGCCTTCAGTTCCTTCTCTGTCAGCGGCGCCTCATCAAGATATTTCTGCATCAGCGCGTCGTCGGTCTCGGCGACTTTCTCTTCGAGGTGATGGCGCTGCGATTTCGCAACGTCCTGCATGGCTGCGGGAATTTCTTCTTCGACAATAGTTGTGCCCTGGTTGCCCGTGAAACGCAGGGCCTTCATCTTCACGAGGTCGACGACGCCGCTGAAGCCGGACTCAGCGCCGATAGGAAGCTGCACCGGCACCGGGTGCGCGCCAAGCCGCTTGACCATCGAATCGACGGACATCTCGAAATCCGCCCCGATCTTGTCCATCTTGTTCACGAAGCACATGCAGGGAACGTGATACTTCCGCGCCTGTCGCCAGACCGTCTCCGACTGGGCCTCCACGCCTTCCTTCGCATCGAAAACGATGACAGCGCCGTCAAGCACGCGCAGACTGCGCTCGACCTCAGCGGTGAAGTCGACGTGCCCAGGCGTATCGATCAGATTGATCTGGTGATCTTTCCACGGACAGGTTACTGCGGCGCTGAAGATGGTTATGCCGCGCTCCTGCTCCTGCTCGTCGAAGTCCGTGGTCGTGGTCCCATCATCCACTTCGCCGATGCGGTGGGTGCGGCCCGTATAGAAGAGAATGCGTTCCGTCGTGGTGGTCTTGCCCGCGTCGATGTGAGCGACAATGCCGATGTTTCGTACGCGGGCCATTTGCGGTCCGTCTTTGCCAGCGTCCTCCCCTTTTTCAGATGACTTCGTCTGCATGCTCATGTCAGCGGGCTGCTTTCTATGTAGTCATGATCTAGGTTTCGGGGAATAGTCTATCGGCAGGTGTGCATAAAACAAAAAGTGCCGCGATTGCACAAGGCAACCGCGGCACTTTGCGAATCACAAGATTTCGAAGAGATCAAAGGGCTACTCAGGCCCCGATCAATCTTCTTACCGCCGTCGGCGGATCAGGCAGAGGGCGCCACCGGCCAGCAGGGCCAGCGTAGCGGGCTCGGGAACAACACTCACCGTAAGAGCATAGTTGCCCGACTCCACGTGACTACCGGTCCAGCCGAAATCCGGGAAACCGGAAACCCAGATGTAATACGTGACGGATTCGTCCGCGAGGTATCGGACAGCCGAACCGCGAACAAAACCAGCACTATTGCCATCGCTGCCAGCATCATCATTGGCGACGAGTGTGACACCAGCGGCCTTCGTGACGCGAAGCAGCGTGTCCGGTGCGTTGCCGAACGGGCTGAGCGGCGTGGTGATCGCCGTCAGGACACAGCCAGCAGGCAGGACGACGCTGAAGACGTCCACATCGCCAGCGGCCAGCGAGCCAAGGCCGACATCCGCAGATACATTGCAGTTGCCTGCGTTCCAGTCGGCGTTCGAACTGATCAGAGGGTTCGCACCCGCGATCGTGTTGTTCGCACCAGTGTCGAAACCGACGAAAATAGCGTTCGCCGGTGCGACGACCAGAAGTACAAGTGCCGTGATAAGAGCTGTGATCCGCATTTTATCTCCTCCGATTTTCGAATGCCCCTCCGGGCATGCAATGCTTCTGACCCTGTCCCTTTCCGTTTGAGTCCACTCCGACTCAAGGGCCTAGCTTATCAGATTGGCGTAGTCGAGTCAATACTTTCCGGCGTAAAATTCGATTGAAAAATCGCAACAACCCATTCAGGATTTACGCGCAGTTCCGTGATCGGACACCTAGCCATAACTATCCATAAAATAAAGTTTTGCGGAACTCAGTAGGTCAAAAAAGCGACTCGAATTATCCGTCACGGAACTGCGGGATGACCGAGAAAACCGGCCAGCTTCTCCATCTCCTGCCCGGTGAGCTGTGGGCATTGTCTAACTGTACTGAATAGGCACGAAACGCACGAAATTCAGTTCCCGGACTACCCTCGTCAAACGACTCAGGTGGGCTTCTTCAAGCCAGCCAGAGAACCTCGTGAAGCGTCGAGCGACTCCCCGGATGGCTGGGACTACCGGGCGTCGTGCCGGACCTGTCCAGGCCATCCGATAATTCAGAATTGACTCCATACCACTTCGCCGACGCCCTTGGGCCATCCGCACGGCCATAATGCTTGACAGTCGCATGGAATGTCCCTAGATTGCCTGGTTTGGCTTGAAACCAACTTCAGAGGATGGGTGGTGCGGGATGGTCCTACCCGGAGCAGCCGCAGCAATGCGACCCGGGCCTGTGGAACAAAGTAACTGAACCGGCATCCCCGACAGGTGACAAAATGCTACCGGCGAGAAGGTCCAGCAAATCCATGACCCGGAAGCGCAGGTCACACCATGCCCTGCGTCCGGTGAATACGACCGCATGCCCGAAGTGCGGGACGGCCCGACTGCCGCATCGCGCGTGTGCGAACTGCGGTTACTACACGTCCAAGGTATCGCTGAAGATCGAGACCGAGGAGTCGTAACACGACCATGCGGATTGCGATCGACGCCATGGGAGGCGACTACGCGCCCGCACAGATCGTGCGCGGCGCCGTGGAGGGTCTCCAGTTTCTCGGCCCCCAGGATGAAATCTGGCTGCTGGGCCGAGAGGACGATGTTCGCGCGCACCTCCCGAGCGAAGGCGGCGACGATCCGCGAATCCGAATTCATCACTGCCCGGAAGTCATCGAGATGGATGACTCTCCGGTCGAGGCCCTCCGCCAGAAGAAGAATTCCTCGATCATGATCATGGCCAAGCTCGCGGCCGAACGACAGGTGGACGCCGTCATCAGCGCCGGCAATACCGGGGCCTGTGCCGCGGCCTGCCAGCTCAAGATGCGCACGCTCGGCAGCGTGCAGCGGCCGGGCATCGCGGTCGTGCTGCCGTCTTTCCACGGTCCGCTGACCGTCTGTGATGTCGGGGCGAACGTCGCACCAAAGCCACACCATCTGCTGCAATATGCACAGATGGCCAGCGCCTATGCCGAGTTCATCCTCAAGATTGATCATCCCCGCGTCGCTCTGCTGTCCATCGGCAGCGAAGAAGTCAAAGGAAGCCCGCTGGTCAAGCTGACGCACGATAAGCTCAAACGCGATCCATCGGTCAATTTCATCGGTAACGTCGAAGGCCGGGACCTCTTTTCCGGTGCATGCGATGTTGCCGTCTGCGACGGTTTCGTCGGCAACGTGGTGCTGAAGCTGACGGAGGGCCTCGCCGAGGGTCTCTTCAAGACGATCGCCCGCGAAATCGCCGCGGAAAGCGTCGATCTGGCCAAGCGCTTCGAGCCGGTGGTCAAGACCATCTGGGCAAAGCACGACTACAGTGAGCACGGCGGTGCTCCGCTGCTGGGCGTGGACGGCATCTGCATCATCTGCCACGGAAGCAGCAATGCCCGCGCGATCAAGAATGCCGTCCGCGTCGCCAGTCAGTATGTCCAGAGCGACGTGAACCGGGTCATCCTCGAACGACTCACGGAAGAGGAGACGGTGGATGCCTGAACCCCTTCGGATTCGGATCGCCGGTTCGGGCCGCGCCCTTCCGGACAAGGTGCTGACGAACCAGTGGTTCATCGATCGCCTTGAAACGTCGGAAGAATGGATCCGTGAGCGCACCGGCATTCTCGAGCGGCGCATCGCCTCCGAGGGGGAGTCCACGGCCACGCTGGCAACGACCGCGGCTCGCAAGGCCCTGGCCGACGCGAAGATGAGCGTGGACGACATCGACATGATCATCGTGGCGACGATCACGCCCGAATGTCCCTTTCCTTCGACGGCATGCTTCGTACAGCAGGCCCTGGGCGGTCCTCCGGTACCGGCATTCGATCTGGCGGCGGCCTGCAGCGGATACATCTACGGATTCATCGTTTCGTCCTTTCTGCTCCAGAACGGCCTCTATCGCAACATCCTGCTGATCGGCGCCGAGACGATGTCGAAGATCACCGATTACGATGATCGCAGCACCTGCATCCTCTTTGGCGACGGCGCCGGTGCGACGATCCTGTCCGCATCACCCAAGACCGATGGACCAGCCCTGCTGCACTATCGTATGCAGGCCGAGGGCTCAGGCCTCTCGATGCTGGCTGTCCCGGCCGGCGGATCACGGCTCCCGGCTTCAAAGATGACCATCGACGAGCGGCTGCACTACGTGAAGATGCAGGGCCGTGAGGTGTATAAGCTCGCAGTCAAGCGAAACCTCGAGCTGATAGATTCGACGCTGGCCGAAGCGGGTGTGTCTCCGGAGGACATCGCCCTGGTCATTCCGCATCAGTCGAATCTGCGAATCATCGAGTCGGCCCGGCAGCGGCTCGGTCTTCCGCAGGACCGCGTCTTCACAAATATTCAGCGTTACGGTAATACCTCGGCGGCGTCGATCCCGATCTGCATCGACGAATGCCGTGAAATGGGGCGGATCAAGCCGGGCGACCTCGTGCTGCTGGTCGGCTTCGGCGCGGGGCTGACGTGGGGATCGGCCCTGATTCGCATCTGATTCTTCTTATTCACGAAACGACTCGAACTCGACCAGGCGACACAAACCCTCAAGGAGCGTGCAAACGATCGTGAGCAAGACCGCAGTCATCTTTCCTGGACAGGGCGCACAGCAGGTCGGCATGTGCAAGGACGTCTACGAGGGGTCCGATGCGGCGCGACAGGTTTTCGCGCGTGCACAGGAAGTCCTCGGCATCGATCTCGCCCGGCTGTGCTTCGAAGGTCCGGCCGAGAAGCTGGACACGACCGAATGGTCCCAGCCGGCGATCTTCGTTACTTCGGTGGCCGTTTGGCATGCATTGAAGGCCGCAGGCATTGCGGACGAGTTGAATCCGCAGGCCATGGCGGGCCTGAGTCTGGGCGAGTACACCGCTCTTCACGCGGCGGGCTGGATGAGTTTTGAAGATGCGCTGCAACTCGTCGCAGAACGCGGACGACTCATGCAGGCGGCGGCGGAATCCACATCGGGCGGCATGGTTTCGATCATGGGTGCTGACGAGGCCACGACCTCACGCTTGTGTGAGGAAGCGGCCATGGGAGAAGTCCTTTCCCCGGCAAATTTTAACTGCCCGGGGCAAATCGTGATCTCGGGAGCCAAGTCCGCCTGCGAGCGAGCAACCGGCCTTGCCGAGCAGCACGGTGCCCGGGCCATCCCGCTCAACGTTGCCGGTGCCTTCCATTCAGACCTTATGGGACCGGCCGTCGAGGGCCTCTGGAAGACCCTGCAGACAACAAAAATAACCCGAGGCCAGATTCCAGTAGTCGCAAACGTGTCCGCTGGCTATTATGACGGCCCGGAAGGCGTTCGGGCGTCCCTGCGGGAGCAGGTCGCCAAGCCGATTCGCTGGCAGGCGTCGATCGAGAGACTGATCGCCGACGGCTTCGATCGGTTCGCCGAAGTCGGACCCGGACGGGTTCTGACCGGCATGATGCGAAAGATCAATCGCTCGGTAACGGCGGAGAATTACTCGACGTCCGCGTTTCTGGAGCGCGTCTCCGCATAGGGCGCAATGACCAGGCAGAAAGCCGGCTGCGACGCAGCCGGACAGGAGGTACGCGGCAGGCATGGCAGAGCTGATGGATCGGGTGGCGATTGTGACGGGCGGCTCACGCGGCATCGGCCGGGCGACGAGTCTGGCGCTGGCGCGCGAAGGCGCAACGGTCATCGCCTGCGCCCGCAACGCAGAGCGTCTCAGCACGCTGCCGGCAGAGGCCGCGGACCAGCGCTGCATCGGTAAGCTGGTGACCCGGGCTCTGGACGTACGCGAAAGCGACAAGGTTGAGAAATGGGTCGATGAGATTGCCTCCGATTTCGGCCGGATCGACATCCTCGTGAACAACGCCGGTATCACGCGCGACGGTCTGGTCATGAACATGACCGATGAGCAGTTCGACGACGTGGTGGCGACCAACCTGCGAAGCGTTTTTCAGCTCACTCGGGCGGTCGCCAAGCACATGGTGCGTGCACGCTTCGGCCGGATCGTGAACATCACGAGCATCTCCGGCATCATGGGTAACGCGGGCCAGGCGAACTACGCGGCCAGCAAGGCGGGTGTCATCGGCCTGACAAAGTCGGTCGCAAAGGAATTATCGCGCCGCGGTGTGACGTGCAATGCCGTCGCACCGGGCTTCATCAAGACGGACATGACCAATGTCCTGTCAGAAAAGGTCAAGGAGCAGGTTCGACCGCTCATTCCCCTGCAGCGGTTCGGCGAGCCCGAGGAAGTGGCCGCGGCGATTGCTTTCCTGGCGTCGCCCGCTTCGGGTTACATCACCGGACAGGTGCTCGTGGTGGACGGCGGCCTGCACATGTAGCGAGTCGACACGCCGACCCTGTCGGTTCGGCGGAGTTGCGTTGTCCGTATGACCCGCGGGCGACGGTTGCAAGCGGGCAAAAAATGGAGTTGTGAGAAACCTGTAACGCCGCGGTGTGTGGCGCCGGAGCCCAGGTTGGCAATACCGGCGGATCGGCACACGGCGGACACGCAATTGAGGAGAGTCAAGTGGTGGCTGTATCCCAGGAAGAGATCAAAGAGAAAGTCGTCAAGATCGTCAGCGAGCAGATGGGCGTGGACAAGTCCGAGATCACCATGGAGACGTCCTTCGTCAACGATCTGAACGCGGACTCACTGGACACGGTCGAGCTGGTGATGGAGTTCGAAGACGAGTTCGAGCTGTCCATCCCGGACGAGGAAGCCGAGAAGATTCAGACGGTCGGCGCCGCGGTGGATTACATCCTGAAGGCCCAGAACCAGAAGAAGGAATAGCGAGGCCGGTCTTGCGACCATCCGTCCTCGCCGTAAATGCACCGTGAGGTCCGTCGAATGAGCCAGCGCCGCCGAATCGTCATCACCGGTATGGGCATCGTCAGCCCGCTGGGAAACTCCGTGGACTCATTCTGGGAGCGGCTGCTCTCGGGTGAGAGCGGCGTGGCGACCATTCAGCGATTTGATGTCTCGAAATTCGACGTACGATTCGGTGGGGAGTGCCGCGAGTTCGACCCGGCCGAGCACCTCGACCGCAAGGAACTCAAGCGGATGGACCGCTTCACGCAGATGGCGGTGGTTGCGGCCTCGTTCGCTTTCAAAGACAGCGGTCTCGAGGTCGGCAAGGTTGACCCGACGAAGTTCGGCGTCATCACCGGCTCGGGCATTGGCGGCTTGACGGAACTCGAAGAGCAGCACTTGCGACTGCTCGAAAAGGGCCCTTCAAAGGTTTCTGCCTTCACGATCCCCAAACTCATGGTCAACGCAGCGAGTGGAAACATTTCGATCCTCTTCGGCGCCAAGGGCCCTAACACGGCCGTGGCTACGGCTTGCGCCTCGGCGACGAACGCCATGGGCGACGCCGTGCACGCCATTCGGCGCGGCGAGGCGGACGTGATGATCACCGGCGGCGCGGAAGCGGCGCTCACGCCGCTGGGCCTGTCGGCCTTTGCCTCGATGAAGGCCCTCTCCGAGCGCAACGACGAACCTGCGAAGGCCTCGCGGCCGTTCGATCGAGACCGCGACGGCTTCGTGATGGGCGAGGGCGCGGGCATACTCGTCTTCGAGGAGTATGAGCACGCGAAGAAGCGCGGCGCGAATATTTACTGCGAAGTACTCGGCTACGGCATGAGCGCCGATGCCAATCACATTACGCAGCCCGATGAATGCGGGCGCGGCGGTGCGGCGGCCATGCGCTTCGCACTTGCCGATGCCGGCATCGCTCCGGACCAGATCGACTACATAAACGCCCACGGTACCGGCACGCCGTTGGGCGACGTGGCGGAAACCGTGGCCATCAAGTCGGTCTTCGGTGACCACGCGCGAAAGCTCAAAGTCAGCAGCACGAAGAGTTCGATCGGCCATCTCCTCGGCGCCAGCGGCGGTGTGGAGCTGATCGCCACGGTGATGGCCATTCGAAACAGCGTCATCTCCCCCACCATCAACCTTGACCATCCCGGCGAAGGATGCGACCTCGACTATACACCCCGGGTCCCCCAGGATGCCCGGGTCAACATGGCGATCAGCAATTCCTTCGGTTTCGGCGGCCACAATGCCTGCATTGCCGTCGGCCGGCTGGCCTGATGCGGGCTTCCCGGCCTCCCGCCGCGGCTGCTTACTTCAAGTCGCTTCTGTACGGTGTCGATAAAAACCACAGGATTTTCCTGCGCGCCCGGTTCCGCTGCGACCACCGGCAGGATCGGCGCGATCGACCTTCACCGGCATCGCCAGAGGCAATCGCTTGATTTCTCAGGATCATATCGACACCGTCTTGCAGGATGCCGAGCAGGCGGTGGACACGCTTGCGGATGATGTCGGTCGTCTCGCGGAAGGTAAGACCGTCGCCCGACCGGATGCGAATCTGCCCGCCGATCAGGATACCGCCCCCCAACCAGCCGCATCCCCGGCAGCGCATCAGTTGCCAGCCCGCTGGCGACGCCTTCTGAATCTGCGGGTGACCGTCAGCGTGGAGGTGGCCAGCCGCCGCATTCCGCTGAGCGAGATTCTCAAGATCATGCCGGGTACGATACTTGAGTTCGATCGGAGCGTGGATGAGGACCTGGACCTGATGATCGGCAGGCACCGCATCGGCCGAGGGGTGGCCGTCAAGCTCCATGAACGATTCGGGTTGCGCATCACCGGCATCGGCGACGTTCGTGATCGCCTCGCGTCCATGACGGGCTGAGGCGTCCGCCCTTCGTCGGGTCGGGGGCCGCTGCGAGAAAGACCGCAAGAAGACTATGCGTATCATCGTCACCGGCGCCGCCGGATTCATCGGCTATCACCTGTGCAATCGCCTGATCGGTCACGGGCATGAGGTCATCGGTGTCGACAATCTCGTCACCGGCAGCGAGGCCAACGCGCAGGACCTCTGCCGCCTGCCGGGGTTCACGATGGTTCGCCAGGACATCTGCGAGCCGCTTCGCATCGTCGGCCCGATCGACCGCATCTACAACATGGCCTGCCCGGCCTCTCCGATTGATTTTCACGAGAAGGCCGTCGAGATCATGATGACTTGCAGCGTGGGCATTAAGAACCTGCTCGAACTGGCGCGCGAGCACGACGCCCTGCTGCTCCAGGCATCGACCAGTGAGTGCTACGGAGATCCGCTGGAGCATCCGCAGCGCGAGACCTATCGCGGCAACGTCAGTCCCATCGGTCCGCGGGCGCCGTACGACGAGGGCAAGCGCTTCGCCGAAGCGCTGGTGATGACCTATCATCGATGCCACGGCCTTCACACGCGACTCGTTCGCATTTTCAACACCTACGGTCCGCGGATGCGGGCCAACGACGGTCGGGCGCTTCCGAACTTCATCAACCAGGCGCTCTCCGGCCAGCCGCTCACACTGCACGGCGATGGTTCACAGACGCGCTCATTCTGCTACGTCGATGACCTCGTCGAGGCGATTCTTCGCGCCGCCGACAGCGACTACCACGAACCGATCAACATCGGTAACGATGACGAGATCACCGTCCGACAGGCCGCGGAGGCGGTCATCGAAATGACCGGTTCAAAAAGCCCGCTTCATTTCGTGGAGCGGCCGGTGAACGACCCGGAACGTCGCAGGCCGGACCTGACACGGGCCCGTGAACTGCTGGGCTGGTCGCCGACGACGCCATGGCGCGAGGGCTTTGCCCGGACGGTTGAGTATTTCAAGTCCATTCATCCGACGGCCTCGGTCTAGCGCTGATGCAACAACGTCGGCATTGATCGAGCGTCACCGCCGATGCATTCAGCGACAATCGGTTGGATTCGATGTCCCGCTACTGATAGAATGATTGTTTCGCGAGCTGTCCGACTGGTGGGAGTTCCATTGAAGTTTATCCGCATACATCTGGCCGCCCTGTGTCTGCTTGCCGGCTGCTCCATGCCGGCTCCGCCATCTGCATCGCTCGCACCGTCATCGGACACGGCGTCCGCGCGGTCGATGCGCGTGCCACCGGAAGGAGCGCCACTCGAGCGGGCCACCAACCCGGACGAGGCGGCGAGATGGCGCCGACTCATCCGACAGGATGAGCACGGCGAAATCGCTCCCGATGCGCTGCACCGCGCGCTCGCGCAGCGGCGGGCCATTCTCGAACAGGCCGTTGCGCGGGGCGGACAGCGCATCGCCGGAATTGATCCGGCCAACTGGGTGGAACGCGGCCCGCGCAATGTCGGCGGGCGCAGCCGCTCGCTCGTGGTTGATCCGACCAACCCGAATCGTTTGCTGGCCGGCAGCGTCAGCGGTGGTATCTGGGTCAGCGAAAATGCCGGATCGTCCTGGTCTCCGGTGGACGACGGCCTGCCGAATCTCGCGATCGGCTGCATGACCATCGACCCGAACAATCCAAACATTCTCTATGCGGGCACCGGCGAAGGATTCTTCAACGGAGATGCAATCGGCGGGACCGGCATTTACAAATCGACCGACGGCGGGCAGAGCTGGTCCCTGCTTGCGTCGACGGCATCCTGGGACAATGTCTGCCGCATCGCCGTCTCGCCGACCAATTCAAACGTCGTCCTGGCATCGCGAAGGTACGGCGGCATCTACCGATCGACAAACGGCGGCGCCAGTTGGACGCTCCGGCTCAACGCGCAGGGCTCGTTCTACGTGGCCTTCGATCCGACGGACAGCAACAAGGCCGTTGCCCATGTCATCGACTACGACTGGGGACTCGGCGACTGGTATCACCGGGCGGTCTATTCGACCAACGGCGGCTTCACCTGGACAACGGCCTCCGGCGACATGAGCAGTCAGGTCGGCTTCGGCTCGCGCATCGAGCTGGCCTACGCGCCAAGCAGTCCGAACATCGTTTATGCCTCGAGCGCCACGGGCGGCGGCCGCATCTGGAAGTCGACGAACGGCGGACAGTCCTATTTACTCCAGACCGTCAGCGGCAGTTCCAGTGTGAGCTGGTACGCCAATCCCCTCTGGGTGGACCCGACGAATCCGGACTTCCTCGTCACCGGCGGATACAACTTCTATAAGAGCACGAACGGCGGTGTTTCTCTTTCGCAGATTTCCGACGGTTACATCATGACGATTCAGCCGCACGTCGACATGCACGCCATCGTGCACGACCCGGGCTTCGACGGCATCACGAACCGGCGCGTGTACGTCTGTACCGATGGCGGCGTCTGGAAGACAGAGAACATCTACACGGCCTCCACCACAGGTGGTTGGCAGAATCTCGACGTCGACTACCGCACGACGCAGTACTACGGCGCGGCGGGCGACGGCACAACCGGCCTGATCATCGGCGGCACGCAGGACAACGGCACGCTGCGGCTGACCGCTGGCTCGGACCAGGGCCATCTCATGTTCGGCGGCGACGGCGGCTTTTGCGCCATCGACTGGGAGAATCCCAACTTCTGCTACGGCGAGTACATCAATCTGCGGATCGTCCGCTCGACCAACGGTGGGCTGTCGGCCGGCTACATCACCAACGGCCTCGGCGATGCCGGCGGCTCGGCCAATTTCATCGCACCGTTCATTCTCGACCCCAACAACCCGGCGCGGATTCTTGCAGGCGGATTGCGACTCTGGCGATGCCCGAATGCGCGGATCGCGTCGTTTCTGCTGTCGTGGCAGCAGATCCGGCCGGCGGGCACGGACCACATCAGTGCCATCGCCGTGGCGCCCGGAAATCCCAACATCATCTGGATCGGGCAGAATAACGGCGAAGTTCATCGGACCCTCAACGGCACCGCCGCTTCACCCGTCTGGGAGCCGATCGACAACAATGGCGCGCCGGACCCCCTGCCGAATCGTTATGTGACGCGCATCGTGATCGACCCGGACGACCATGACGTGGTCTTTGTCACCTTCGGCGGCTTTTCCGCCGCCAATCTCTGGGCCACGGCAGACGGTGGCGGCACGTTCGTTCCGCTGTCGGGTCTCGTGCCAAATCAGTTGCCGGCCGCTCCCATCCGCGGATTCGCCCGACACCCGCGTAAGGCGGACTGGCTCTATGCTGGCACGGAAGTGGGCATCTTCGCGAGTGAGGATCGCGGCGCGTCCTGGACGACAACGCACACCGGACCGTCGGCAGTCAGCGTCGATGAGCTGGTTTTCATGCACAACAGTGAAATGCTTCTGGCAGCCACCCACGGGCGCGGTATCTACACCATTGCCGTGCCCGCCTGCCTGCTGCTGGGCGATGTCAATCAGGACGGCATTCTCGATGGTGCCGACGTGGAAGGGTTTGTCCGCGCGAAACTGGGTGCGCCGCTTCCGCAGGACGAAGAAACCTGTGCGGACTACCTGACCGGCACGCTGGAAGGGGACACGCTGCTCTTTGTTAACGATCTGCTCGCATCACAGTAATCGACGGCGGGCCGAACCAGTCAGACGTGTACGCTGCTCGCATCGGGTTCGATAAACTTGCGCCGTGGGAAACCGCGTGCCTCATGATCGCAGTCGCTGGCCATCCGAGAGCTTGTCGAGGCCGTCCGCGACGATCGACTGACCCGGCGAGAGTCCACTGAGGACCTCAATCTGATTGCCCACCTGGCGACCCAGGGTCAACTGCGTCGCACGCAACCGCCCGCCCTCGGCGACGAAGGCCCGGCCGCCATTTCCGGAGCCGTCGCGCTGGCAGGCGCTGGTGGGAATCCAGATGCCGGTACCTGCTGAGCTTGAATCGCCCTTCGTGTCATCCACCAGGAATGAGACCTGTGCAGACCCCTCGACGCGGAGGAACTCGTCCGGGTTCTCGATGCGCACTTTGACCTGAACGGTGGCCTTGGAATAATTCGCGCCGGGGTCCAGCCACATAACACGGCCTTGATAGCGGCGATCCTTGTAGGCATCCGGAATAACCGTGCAGGCAAGACCCTGGCGAATGCGGGCGATGTCCAACTCGCTGATGTCGACTTCAACGCGGAGGCGCGTCATGTCGGCAATGGTGCAGAGTTGAGCATTGGCAATCGCGCCACGGCCACCCTCGGCGGCCACAAAGTCACCGACTTCGACGTTGCGTTCGAGGATCACACCGGCGATCGGCGCGAGTACCTCGCAATCCGTCAAGGCCTTCTGTGCCCAGCGCAGGGCGGCTTCGGCGGCCGCTACGCGAGCCTGGGCTTCTTCATAGTCACGGCGGGCCTCTGCGTACTCAATCTCCGGCGCGGCGTCCGTCTCGTGCAGTTTCTCGATCCGGCGGAAGTTGATCTCCTGATAGCGAAGACTGGCCTGTGCCTGCTCAAGTTGCGCGGCGGCCTGATCGCGCTGGGCCTCGTAGATGACATCTTCGATTCGTGCCAGGACCTGACCTTCCTTGACCCGGTCGCCCTGTTCGAAACGAAGTTCAACGATCTGCCCGGAGACTTTTGTATTCACCAGTACCTTGTGGTCGGCGACGATCTTGCCGGTCGCGGTCAGCACCGGCATCGGCTGCGACACATCGCGCGCCGTGACCGTCACGAGACGGATCTCGGAGGCAGCGGCGGCAGCATCTCCCAGCGGGCCGATCTTCTGCGCGCCGATATAGCCAAGCCACGCGAGCAAGCCGATGGTCACGACAGCAAGCAGCCAGCGCAGCGGACGGCGGCCGACGGTCGACGTGGAAGGCGCCTGAGCCGCCATAGGGCGCTGCTCTTTGGGAATGCTCAGACTTCGTAGTTGAGCACGGATGTCAGGTCGTGTTGCCATGACACTCGATTCTAGCCGGACGGGCTTCTGCATGCAGGGCCGCCGAGATCATGAACCATTTCCGGCCAACGGCGGACCTCGCCGCAGGTGCCACTCCACGCCGCCGGTGCAGATTCTGCACCGTTGTATCGGTCCTCGGAATCAGGCCTTCCGCAAGGCCTCGATGATCCGGGTGCGGGAAGCCCGCACGGCCGGGGCCAAGCCACCGAAGAGACCGACGAGGGTGGAAAGCCCCAGCGCCGACAGGATGATCTCCGGAGTCACGCGAAGTTCATATGCGAGGACCGTCCAAGTCGTGTCGGAGAGAAAGTCCTGGCGGGACCCGTCGACGCTCAGACTGACGGCGATGCCGACGAGGCAGGCCGTCAGCGTGATAAGCAGGGATTCCACCAGGAAAGAAGTCACGATCGAACGCCGCGAAAAGCCGATGGTGCGCAGCATGGCGATCTCGCGGCGCCGACTGTCAACCGAAGCGTACATCGTGTTGGCCACGGCGAAGATGGCGCCGACGCTCATGATTCCGATAAGGATCGATGTGAGCAGGACGATCTGGCGGGTCTTCGTCGATAGATCGTCGTAATAATCGACCTCCGTGCGGGCGTTCATTCGCACAGCGGGGCCCTTGATGTAGCGGATGGCTTCCTCCGCTCGAGCCGGGTCCTCCAACCGGACGGCGATGCTGGAAACAAAGCGGAAATTGTGCGCATCGGCGATCATGGTTCTGCCGGACCAGATTTCGCTCTCCAGCGCGCCTCCTGCCGCCTCGAAGACGCCGACCACTTTGAACACGCGATTGGTTGAACGGCCGAGCATCACTTCGCCGCCGACGTGCAGGTTCTGATAGCGGTCGCGCGCCTGTACGCCGACGATCACTTCCTGTGCCCCGTCTTCGAAGAGCCGCCCTTCGATGAGCTTGACCTCGGGATGCACGTCGAAGGCAACACGATCAACACCGCGAATCGCGACATTCGCCGGGGTGCCATCCGGCCCGATCCGTGGGACGGAGGTTTGCACGCACAGCTCCGGGCTGAGAAGCAACTGCCCACTCGAATCCGTTGCGATGCCGGGCGTCTGGACGATCCGGCCCGCCTCATCGGGGTAGATGATGCTTGTGCTCTCCGCGGTGGCACCGGTCTTGAGGACGAGGACATTCTGCGGCCATCCGCTGGCACGAAGAGATGCGCGGATGCCCGCAGCGAAGGAGAGCAGCACACACAGCACGGCCACGACCACCGTGACGACGAAGAACGTCAGCGAGGTGCTCAAGCGTCGCACGAGCAGGTTGCGAAAGTTGTAGGTCAGCGGTAGTGCCATTTTCGCTCACGCACACAGTCAGCGTACAGGTCGCATTCAATACACATCCGATGTTGGCCGCGCAGGCGCACGGTGTGACCGCGCTCACTCGAGACTTCGCAGGGCAGACACCACCTTCATCCTCACGGCCAGCCAGGCAGGCCACAAGGCGGCAACAATCCCGATGAGCAGTGCCATACCGACGGCCTTGATGCACGTGGACGGCGCGATTTCAAGCGTCTGAATCAGCGGAATCGTGATGTTGCGTATCGGCGTATAGGTAAAAAGCACAAAAGGCACACTCGCCCCTACCAGCCCCCCGACGGCACAAAGAAGGAGACTCTCCGTTTGTATCAGTGAGAAGGCGAACGCAGAACCGAAACCGAGCGACTTGAGCGTCGCTACCTCGTTCGTCCGATCGCGGAAATTCATGCTCATCGTGTTGGTCGCGGCCATCACGGCAACAAAGACGGTCAGGGCAGCGAGGATCGTCAGATTTCGCGGCAGGTTGAACTGCTGGGTGACGAATTCGTTCATGAAAGTTTTTTCGTCGAGCGTGCGCGTCTCATCAAGCGAGCCGGCGAACTGGGCGTCGATGGCTCCGCGAAAATGATCCAGGTCTTCGCGAGAGGCGCACTTCACGAAGAAGAAAGTGACATTGCCCGACGGGGCGCCGTACTTCTTCAGCTCCTCCTCCAGGTAGTCCCGCCGGCACCAGTTGGTCACGAAGTCCTGCGCATTTTCCAGGGTAGAGACGATTTGAAACTCGATCAGCTTGTACGGCGGCACCGACGGGAAGATCGTGATCCGATCGCCCACCTTCCATCCCATCTCCCGCGCCGTACCGCGGCCGACCATGATCGCCTGCTTGTTCCGGAGCCAGGCATCCACCTCCTCGTCGGTCAGTTGATGCTCGGGAAAACTGGCGATGAACGTGTCGTGATCGACGGCCAGCGTCGAGAGCGGCATGGGGTCGTTCTCGCGCTGTCCACCGATGTACCGCAGACCACAGACGGAGATAAGACGGGTCTTCTCCGGGTCCAGGGCCTCGATCTTGCGGCGATGGCCTTCTGGCAATGGATTGATGATCGACGTGCGCTGCGTGACGGCGAGCCGAAGCTGCCGGGCCGAGTTGTCGAGAAAGTTCTCAAAGCCGTCCACGACGGCCATCGACAGCACGTAGATCATGATCGGCAGCGCCACGGCCGCCGACGTCAGGCCGGACCGCAGCGGATTGCGCGTCAGGTTGCGATAGAGATAAATGAGTCGAAGCGGCAAAGCGAGTTTCATCCGTTACACAATCGGTATGTATTTATGTCGTGGCGTTCAGGGTTCGCGTAGCGCTGTGACCACCTGCATCCGCGCGGCGCGAAGCGCCGGTACGAGGGCGCCGATCACCCCGACCACAACCACGAGACCCAGGGCTTTGGCAATCAGCAGCGGCGTCATCTGTATCTTGAATGCCATCGTTGTAAATGTCGTTGCCCCGAACATGTCCTTCGTGTTTCCGACGGCCTGCAGCCAGGCCCAGCAGGCCACGCACCCGAGCATACCTCCCACCAGGGCGAGCATGACCGCCTCGATGACCAGACCGAGCAGAATCTGAGCACTGGAGAATCCGATCGTACGCAGCATGGCCAGCTCGCGCGATCGACCAGCGACAACGGAGAACATCGTATTGGCGATGGCGAACACTGCCGCCAGGGACATGATCGCGACGAGCAGGTAGGCCACAAATAAATAGACCTTCATCAACCGCGATTGGGATTCCCAGTATTCTTCTTCGGTCTGCGCGGCAAGCTGGATCGCCGGGCCCTCGATCTGCCCAATGATCTGCCGGGCATCGGAGCCGTCGGCGAGCCGGAGATTGGCCGAGGAATACATCGTGCGGTTGTAGGAATTCATCAGCGAGGGCAGATAGCCCCAGATCTCACTCTCCATCGGACCGCCGTCGGCCGAAAAGTGACCCACGACCTTGTAAGCACGATCCGCGCCATAACCCAGATTGATCGTGTCGCCGATCTGAAGACCGGCGAACTGCTGTGCTGCGGCCAGCCCGACGATGACCTCCCGTTCGGCCGTGGAAAAGATCCGCCCCAGCGGGCGGATATTCGGATGAATCCGGAAGGCGTCCAGCGTGACGCCGCGGACGGCCACGTTGGCATTGGTGCGACCGCCGTCCCGCAGGCGCGGCAGCGATACCTGCACCATCATCTCGGGGCTCACGAGCACCTGGCCGGTCGCTTCGTCGCGGGCGACGTTCGTCACCTGACTGAGTTTGTTGTATTCGTCGACCGGGATGGCGCTGTTGCTCTCGGCGGTCGCACCGCTCTTGAGGACGATCAGCTTGTGCGGATCTCGTGCGACGGACAGGGAGTGCTGAAGTGACTCGGAAAAGCCGAGCATGTACGCGAACACGGAGACGACCGACGTGATGACCAGGACGGTCAGCACGGTTGTGGTCTTCCGCACGAAGAGATTCCGCCAGTGATAGGTCAGGGGCAGGGCCATTCGTTAATCGTCACCGTCGTTCATCTCTGCGAAAGCAGGACTGATGTTGCTGGTTAGGCCCCGACATAATCATGCCACCTTTCGCAAGGCGTCGGTCGTCTGGAGTCGCATCGCCTGAAATGCGGGCCACAGGCCGGCGACCACGCCCACGCAAAGGGCGATCGCCATCGAACCAATGACACCGAGTCGGGTCACCTCCAGCGCAATCATCGGGCCGATGCCGGTCAGCCGGATCGGCAACAGCCAGAGCAGCACTGCGGCAGGTACGACCCCCAGCAGGGCACCGCCCATGGCCAGCATGATGCTCTCGGACAGCACGATCAGGAACACCCGGCCGGACTGAAACCCGATCGCCTTGAAGACCGCCAGCTCCCGGGTGCGTTCGCGAAAGCTCATCATCATCGCGTTTCCGGCGACCAGGGCGACGATGACCACGACGACCATGGCCATCGTCTGCATGAGTCCCGGGATGTTTCCCATCGCCTGCGTGAAGTTCGCCACGAAGGCGTTTTCATCCTCGGACTTGGTCTCGTCAGGACTGTTGGCAAACAGTGCGTCGATATCCTGCTGAAGTGTGCGCAGACCTTCGGCACTCTTGCACTTGATCCAGAAGATGTTGCAGCGCGCGTCGTCCACGCCCGCGTCCTTCATGGATTCGACGAGATAATCACGCCGGAACCAGAAGAAGTTTGCCCGCTCGCGGTTCTCGACGATCTTGACGATGTTGAACTCGAGCTGCAGATACGGCGGCACGGTGCTGACCAGTGTGACGCGATCGCCCTGCTTCCATCCGTAGGTATCCACCGGGTTTCGACCGACGACGCATGCGCGACGATCGCGCTGCCATGCCTCGATGTCCTGCGCGGTCATGCCGACGTCGCTGTAGACCAGCGGAAACGTGTCGGGGTCCCCCGCGATGCTGGTCAGCGTGTTCTGCGTATCGGGTACGCGCCCGCCGAACCAGCGCATGCCGCAAACGGCTGCGATTCGGCGGCGATCCGGATCGAGGGCTTCGATTTTGGAACGCATGCCCGCGGGAAGCGGATTGGTCAGCGTGGTCTTGTGATGGACGCCGAGGCGCAGCTCCTTCTCCATATCCGCTGAGATCTGTGCCAGGGCCACGACAAAAGAAATGGCCGCGACAAAGACCGCCATCGGCAGCGCGAAGGCAACCGCCGTCAGCACTACCCGCAGCGTGTTCCGCCGCAGGTTCTGCATCAGCACATAAGTCAGCGTCACCGGCCGCCCCCCGCTCTCAGGAAACCATGGCCGCGGCGCCGCGCGGTCTTGCCGGATTGAGTTCTTCTCGATCGAGCACGCCTTTGTCGAGGTGGACGGTCCGCTGCCCGTGCGAAGCTGCCCGCGGATCGTGCGTCACCATGAGGATGGTCTTACCAAACTCACTGTTGAGCAGATTCAGAAGCTCCAGAATCTCCTCGGAAGTCTTGGCATCCAGATCGCCCGTCGGTTCGTCGGCCAGGATCACGTCCGGATCGGTAACGATGGCTCTTGCGATGGCAACGCGCTGCTCCTGGCCACCGGAGAGCTGGTTGGGCCGGTGATCGGCCCGGTCGGAGAGGCCGACGACCTCCAGCGCCGTCCTGACGCGTTCCTTCCGTTGTGACGAAGACATGCTGAACAAAAGAAGCGGCAACTCGACGTTCTGCGCCGCTGTCAGCACGGGCACAAGGTGGTACATCTGGAAGATGAAGCCGACGTGCCGGCTGCGCCACGCCGTCCGTTCGCGCTCGCTCATTTTTTCTAGATGAGCGTCGCCGACGCGCACGCTGCCGCCGGTGGCAGAATCGAGACCGCCGATCAGGTGCAGCAGGGTTGACTTGCCCGAGCCGCTGGGCCCCATCAGCACGACGAACTCGCCGGCGGCGATGGTGAGATCCAACCCTTCGAGGACAGGAATCTCAAGGCGATCCTTAAAGTAAACCTTGCGAACTTTGCGCAACTCAATGTCAACGGTGCTCATGGCTGCTCCCCGGGTGCCGCCCGGGGATGGGAGGCAAACCGTCGGCGGGATTGTATCGTCGTCGCCGGGAAACTTCACCGGGGGCGGCGCGTCATGGCCCTGAGTCGGTCATGACCCCAGCGGCAAATCGTGCAGCCGGCTGGACGAAGACGCCACTCCTGGAGTGGCCGGAGGCGCGTCATCATCGATGTCAATCATCATCTTCGTCCTCATCGTCATCGCTGCGTGGAGGGCGGCGCGAATCCGCGTCGGCAGGTCGCTCGGCACGGGTCGGTCGCTCGCCATCCGGCGGCTGAACGATGCGGTCGATGTGAGCGGTCAATCGATCCTTCGCAGACATGTAAACCGCCAGCTCCTCGTCGTCCACCTTCATCGAGCAGGCCTGACGGTAATAGAGCAACGCCTGGCGATAGTCCCCCATCAACTCGCTGACGATACCGAGGGCAAAGACGTTTTCCTGCCGCTTGGGCTTGCGAGCGTGGGCGGCGCGAAAGATTTCGAAAGCAGTCGCGTAGTCATCGGCGCGCAGGGCACGAATGCCGTCTTCGCCTTCGCTCTTGCCGATGACTTCGTAGGTATAAGCCACTCGCACCGGCGCGATACGGGAAACGAATTCCTGCGCTGCACGCTCAACCAGCTCACCGATGAAATAGTCCACCGGGTCGAGGTCCGCTTCGTCGATGCAGGTCCCGAAGAAGAAGTCCGGCCGCTTGCGGTCGCTCTTCTGGACAACCGGCGAGGCATGCTGAACGATGGCCCGCCCGGTCACCGCATCCACCAGACTGAAGGTGCATTGCACGGTCAGATGACGGCTGATCTCCTCGATGTCTCGCTGTGGCAGGTTGAAGGGCAGCGCGGGGCCGGCCGGCCGGCCTTGGGCACGGTAAGGATTCGGCGGTGCGCCGCCCGGACCTCGACGGAAACGCGGGTCACCGGATGGCGGTGGGGCGCCCGGCCCTCCGCCGAGCAGACCAACCCAGTCGATCTGCGAACGCCGGCTCCGCTGGTAGTCGATGCTCAGGTTGATCCGGCTCATGATGAGCCCGTCAACCGCGAGGATGCGGCCGGCGCGCTCCAGTGCATCTCCCTCGACGATTCCGACGAGCTGAAGGTCCTGCTCAGCGAGAATCTGCTTCGTCGCGCGGCGCTGCACGATCTTCAGGGCATCGGGCCGGTCATTCGCTGCGCTCTGTAGCATCGCTTCGATCAGATCCGCGGCGATGTTCGACCATTTCTTCTTGCGAATGTCTTTGCGCTCTTCGTCGCTGTCGACGCCGGAATCGATGACTGCAACCGCGCGAATGTTCTCGGGGAGCTTCTGCGTCGGCGCCAGAACGTAACTGACTGTCACGTCCAACCGTTCCTTTGCAGTGGCGGTCGCAGACGGAATGACAGAAACCAGCGTGAACAGCATCACGGCGATGCCTGCGGGAATCGCGAATGGAAAACGTCTCGCCAAAATCCTGCGGAATTGAGTCGAAGCGTGCATGTCTGTTGCCTCTGTCCGGGTGTCGTCGGGCTCCGCGCGGAGCCCTGATGAGGGAGGACACCCATAGGATAGCAGACAGACACACGGCACGGCAGACAGGTTAGTGCAGATTCTCACTGGCCCGCAGCCGCCGATGGATCCCCACATCTATCTACTTATGGCAACTGTCCATGCCGCGCTTTTCGAGATATTGCTGGTGATACTCCTCGGCCCGCCAGAACTCTCCGGCCTGCACGATCTGCGTGGCAATGGGTCGTCGAAATCGACCGGAGGCATCCAGCTTCTCCTTCGAGGACTTCGCCGCAGCTTCCTGCTCCGGCGTGCTGAAAAAGATCACCGAGCGATACTGCGTTCCTACGTCCGGTCCCTGCCGGTTGACCTGCGTGGGGTCGTGGGACGACCAGAACAGATCGAGCAGCTTGTCGTACGACACGCGCGAAGGATCGTACTCCACGCGAACGACCTCGGCGTGACCGGTACGTCCGCTGCACACGTCCTTGTAGGTCGGCCGGGACATGTCCCCGCCGGAATAGCCCACGGCCGTATCGACGACGCCGTCGATCTTGCGAAACGCGGCTTCCACTCCCCAGAAACAACCGGCGCCGAACATGGCCACTTCCGTCTTCATTTTCGCATCCTTCCTCATGGTAGGTCGATCGCTGGCCAGCCGGGCTTCCGACGTGCCGACGGGCTGAACATTCATATCATGTGGTGCAGCAGGAGAAGCAATCGAGACCGGCGTGCGCGGCGTCTGACCTGTCGATTGATCACCGCAGCCGGCGAGCAGGGCGATGAAGGCCAGCACGACCAGCAGCGCCAGCAGTTGGATCTCATTCGATCGGGCCTGATTACGCGAGTACATGCGATCTCCCTTGTGCGGATCAACCCGTTCAGGTTCCCGCAAATGGTTGCCATGAGTCTAGTTCGTGACACCCGGCCCGACCAGCGGACCTGGTATTTGGATGTCATCCCGGCTGGAAAGGTTACGAAAGCGAATGAACGAATGGTCCGCCGCCTGCTCGAGTAGCTGCGATTGCACCCAGCGGCGGATCAGATGAGGCACCGTTCCTGGAGCAATCGTCGATAGGCCGGTGAGGGGTCGGGGTAGGCGAACTTCTCCGGCAGGGTCCATTTGGCGAAGAGTTTCTCGTTGTCGCGGTCGATCACCGCCATGTCGGCACTCTTGCGCTCGTCGATCAGTTCCTCGTGATAGACCAGCGCCTCTCGGCAACCGACGACCATCAGCCCCGCCTCGCGCTGTACCTTCAGGGCGAGGTCCGGGTCCCACGCGCAGAAATAGTAGCGTTCGTCGAGATAACCCAACCGCTCCATCAGCTCACGACGCAGCAGACCGAAATTCGCATACGGCAGACCGCGGACGTTGTAAATGCTGAAGGATTCGCCCGCATGCTCGATCGTATCGAGCTTGTTCCACGCCCGATCCTCGTTGTGATAGAAGGCCACCATTCCCACATCTGACAGGTCAGGACGCTCGATCATCCGCACGGCCGCCTCGACCGCGCCGGGCAGCGGATACGAGTCATCGTTGAGCCACATGACATAGCGACCGTTCGCTGCTCGAAACCCCTTGTTGTAGGCCCGAGTGGCCCCTTCGCGAACCGCCTCTCGTATGAAGTGAAGATCGGGCTGCGCCTCGGCCCACTCCTCGGTGCCGTCTCCCCTGCTGCCGCCGACGACGATGATCTCGCAAGGCAGATCGACATGCTCGCGGATCCTGACGATGCACCGCTGCAGTCGCGCGCAGCGATGGTAGGTGGCGATGACGATGCTGACGATCGGACTCGAAAGGGGGTGATCCGTCATGAAGAAGTCCCGACCTGCGGCAAATCACAGCCGACGCCGGACTCGTCCGGCACGGCACAAAATGTATCGGCCGTGCAATCCGGGCGACGATAGATATCAGGAGCAGGAAGGACCCCGGCGCTATGAATTCCACCCTCCTACCCAATGCAACAACCGCATCGGCAACGGCGCCGATCACGCTGGATGAGCTTTTCCATCGGGGAGATTACTACGCTGTCCTGCGGTCAACCCTGCCACTGCTCGGCCATGCCGCTGCGGCCGTTGAACCGCAGCCCCCGATCGATGAGACCACGCGGGTCCACGCCGCTCTGCTCGCGGTTAAGTCCTATGTGGCCCTGGGGCTGATCGGACCCGCACGAGAATTGCTGGCGTCCTCAGCGAGTCCCCTGTCGGTCATCCCGGAGTTTGCCCCGCTGCTAGGGCAACTGCAGCAGATGCCGTCGGGTCGCATTCCCATCGAAGTGCTACGGCGACGCCTTGAGGTCAACGCGGCGCGCCTCTATACGCGGCACCCGCACCTGCGAGAGTTCGACCCATTCTTTCGATCGGCCCTCGATCAATTGGAGTTCTACTGGGGCTCGGACCATAACGTTCACATCCGACGGATCGGTAATGCGCTGCTAGGCGGCTGGACCCCTGCCCTGCTTCCGCTGAGGAAGCTCGCCGCGGAATGCACTCTGCCGCACAACCCAAAGGAACTCTTCTGTCAGCCGTACCTCGTGTGCGGCGATCATCTCGGGGTTTTGTTTCGCCGCGTCTTTGATGCCACGTCGCAGATGTTTATGACATTTTCTCCGCGACTGTACCTCATCGAGCAGGATGCGCTCCTGTTTGCAGCTTGTATACTGGCGCACGAGAACATTGACGCATGGTGCCATGAGCGTGTCAGTATCTTCGTCGGACCCGATGCCGTTACCCGGTTCGAGAAATACCTCCTCACGCATCGCGAACAGTCTCCGCCCGGCTTTTTCATGCGGCTGCCATTCATCGAACACGATTCCAGCGAAACGCTTACCGAGGCCGTGCGCCGCGTGGCCCTTGCGCACGGCGAGCAGGTCCGCGCAACCCACCAGCGTCTCACCACGTACTACGCCACAGTTCGCCCGAACCAATGGGCGGAACGGTTCGCCCGGGCGGTCTCACAGTCGCCGAGTCTGCCGTACGCCGCTCGACCGCTCCGAATTCTCGGATTGACCAGCCGATTCACGACGGTGCTTCAGTATGCGATGCGCGACCTGCAGGCGGCCTTCGCCGGCCTGGGGCACGACTTCCGTGTGCAGATGGAGCCGAGCGATCATGACCTGACCACCAACGTCGACATGGTCTCCTATGTGGAGGCGTTCAAGCCCGATCTGGTGTTTCTGATCGACCATCTTCGCCGTGAATACCCGCATTCCATCCCGCCGGGAGTGCCGTTCGTCTGCTGGATACAGGATCGCCTGCCGCACTTGATGAACGTGGAGGCCGGTCGCTCGCACGGCCCGCTGGATTTCTACATCGCGCCGGCTTGTGCCGAGTTGACCGAGCAGTACCAGTATCCGCGTCGACAGGGCATGACCTGGACCATGGCCACCAACGAAAAGGAATACGACGTTTCCCCACTGCCGGATTCGGAACTCGCCGACTACCGGTGTGATTTTTCGTACGTATCGAACCAGTCGAAACTGCCGGAATTATTTCACGCGGAACATCGCGAAACTTACGCACACAATGCGTCGCTCGTGCGCGTGCTCGATGATTTGTTCGATCGAATCAGCCGGGCGGTACGTGAGGACCCTCGCACGGCCCCTTTCCGTCCGGCAAGTGAATGGATCGAGGATTCCCAGCGCGACCTGGGCTTGCGGGCGACATCCGCCGAAATCCTCGATCGAATCTGCCGAAGTTACATTCACCCGCTCGTCGAGTTGCTGTTTCGTCAGTCAACCCTCGAGTGGGTGGCGGATTATTGTGATCGTACGAACCGCGTTCTTCATATCTACGGCAGCGGCTGGGAGAAGCACCCGCGATTCGCCCGCTACCACCGGGGAATCGCCGCCAACGGCCGGTCGCTGCGCGCCATCTATCAGGCCAGCCGCGTCAATCTTCAGATCATCGGAAGCGGGGCCGTGCATCCGCGTCTGTTGGACGGTCTGGCAGCCGGCGGCTTCTTCTTCATCCGCGGCTGTGCGCTGGACCGGATACACAAACCGTGTCGGAGCTTTGTCGAAATCATCCAACGGATCGGGCTCGTGGCGGATCACAACTATCTGGCTGAAGAGATTCCCGACCTGTCCGCCGTATTACCGCTGGTCGCTCCGGTACTCGGCTCTCGGGCCGGCGCGAAGATGGTCCGCTTCCGCACGGCCGAATTGGAGCTGATCGAGTCCCTGGCAAGCGAGAACGCCAAGGGAGTCGCTGGTGCCGTCTTCGAAGACTATGAAGCCATCGCCTTTGATACGCGGGCCGACTTCGAGCGCCTCGCGGAGCGATTCCTCACGAAGGACAGCGAACGCGCAGAAATTGCCGACCGGATGCGTCGCGCCGTGCTTGATCGGTTCACCTACACCGCGCTGGCCAAAGACCTCCTGGCCTTTCTGAGTGACCGCCTGACGAACGCAGCGGACAAACCGGCCGCAGTGCAGGTTTGATGCTCAGGCAGGGCCAATTCCCGCCCGATAAAACCCTGTGGATGGCCTCGGGCCGCACACGCTGAACATTGCGCGATACGGATGCAGTCCGACTTCGTGCGGGCGGGGATGCGGCGGAGAGTTTTCATCCGAACGGAAGCATTCCCTGGATCGTGCATGACCAGAGTGATGGGGCTAATCACGGCGCGCGGTGGATCGAAGGGCGTACCGCGCAAGAACGTCCGCCTTCTCGCAGGCAAGCCCCTGATCGTCTGGACAATCGAGGCCGCGCAGGCAGCTCGACGGCTGGATCGGCTGATTGTCTCGACCGACGATGCGGAAATCGCTGAACTTTGCCGCTCGCATGGCGTCGAAGTCCCGTTCCTGCGGCCGGGCAAACTGGCAGACGACGCATCGCCCCACGCGGATGTCGTCCTCCACGCGATTGAGTGGATGCGCGTCCATGCCGGCTATCTGCCGGATTATCTCGTGTTGCTCCAGCCGACCTCACCGCTGCGTATCGCTGCCGACATTGACTCGGCCGTCGAAATCGCCATCCGGCGGCAGACCGATGCCGTCATCAGCGTAACTCCGACACACAATCACCCCTGTCTTGTCCGGCAGATCGACGAACAGGGGTTGCTGCAACCCTTCGTGCCGTGCGAGTTGGCCTATCCTCGACGACAGGACCTCCCGCCGGCATATGCTCTGAACGGGGCCGTGTTTGTTTATCGCTTAGCGACGATTCTCCAGAGACGAAGTCTGGCCTGCGCAAGCTGCCTGGCTTACGTCATGCCCGAGCAGCGATCGTTGCAGATCGATACACCGTGGGATTTTTTACTCTGCGATCTCGTTGCTCGTCACACGACTGGCGACGAAAGTCTCAACACAGCATCAATGGCCGTTACACAGCCCGGATAACATACGATGTCCCTGGACGACTGGCATCCCATACGTGAACTGCGCGAGCGCGAGGCCTGGGTCTTTCAGCACACCAGGAAGGCGTCCGACCCCCGCCACGTGCTGATCTACAGCATGGATCCCTGGCAACTCGCAGCGTTTGAACAATTCCTGCACCTGGCGATCGAACGGAAAGGCCACCGCGCGACAACGGTATTCGACGACGGCCTCTTACCGCTCTGCGCCTGGGAAAACCACACCGTCGCCGCGCCGCCGCGCGAAAAGCTCACGCAGCGATTCGAGTTCATGCACGCCTGCTTCGGCATCGACGCCCGCGGCACATCGACATACCTGCCGAAAGAGGCGGCACAGCGCGCCGTGCGGCTGCTTATCGATCACACACCGGACGAGCGGCTCGCAACGATGGAGTACGGCGAACTGCCTGTCGGGCGGATCGCCCTGCGCGACCTGACGCAATACTCCCTCGGGCGATTCGAGCCGCGCGGACCCGAAGATGTTGCACTCCTTCGTCGGCATCTCGTGCACGCCGTCATGAGTATCGACCTCGCGCGGACGATACTCGACGCGGAGCAGCCGGACATCGTCGTCCTGGTCAACGGCAAGTCGATCATGTACTCCTACATGTACGAACTGGCCCGGCATCGCGGCATCGCGGTGACCACCTGGGAAGAAGGCGGCTACCACGATGCCTCGGTTGTGCTGGCCAACGATGCACGGGCGATCGACTTCCCCGTGGACGAGACCTGCTGGCAGGCGGCGCGGCGACGACCGCTCTCGCCGAGAGCCGTGGCCGAGGTGGACGGCTACTTCGACCGGCTCCGCCGACAGAAGGCGCGATTCTACACTTACTACGATCATGAAGAACGTGACTTCGTCCGCATTCGCCGCGAACTGCGCATTCCCGAAGATGCCAGGATCGTGTCACTCTTCAGCAACATCATCTGGGACACCAACGCCCTCGAGAAAGACCTGCCCTTTGCGAGCATGTTCGACTGGATTCGCGCGACCATCGACTGGGCAGCAGGACGGCCGGATCGCTGCCTCGTCGTGCGAGCCCATCCAGGCGAGGCGAAGCTCTGTTTCCGCACGCGGACGCCGATCAACGATCTGATCCGCGCCCACTACGGCGATCGCTTGCCGGAGAATGTGCGTCTGGTCGATCCTCAGTCGGAATTCAGTTCCTACGAGATCGCCGCCCACAGTGAACACTGCGCCGTGTACACCTCGACCCTGGGTGCCGAACTCACCCTTGCCGGTCTTCATCCGCTTATTTGCGGTACGCCCTTTTATCGCGGCAAAGCGGTCACCTGCGACATCGATTCTCCCGAGCAGTACTTCGAGATTCTTGACGGGCGGCGCAAGCCCCCTGCCGCCGATGTGACGGCCTTGCGCAAGCTGCTGCACCTGGTCATCTTCCGGCTGGTGAAGCGGCCGGAGTTCTTTCACGGCATTCACGATCATCCGCAACGGCCCCGCGTGGCCATCGACACCTTTGAAGGGTTTCCCGAGTCGATGCCGATCTTCAACGACATCGTCGACTGCATTCTCGAACGGCGCAGCTTCACCGCGAACGAGTCACCCGGGAGGATTGCATGTCCGGCCTGATGGTCCAGAAGCACTCTCCCCAACAAGCCCTTGAACGGCTCCAGGCAGCCGCGGCGCATGCGCACTCCGCTGGTCCTCAGTCGATTCAGCTCGGCGACCTGTCTCTTAACTATGTCGATGCCCCTTCCCTCTACACGGCTTACAAGAACATCTTCGTCGACCGAATCTATCACCTTACACAGAGCAGCGACGCGCCAGTCCTGATCGACGGCGGCGCGCACATCGGCCTGGCGGCGATGTACTGGAAGCGACAGTTTCCCGGAGCGAAGATCACCTGTTTCGAGCCGGACGAAACCGCCCTGTCCCTGCTTCGGCAAAACCTTTCGGATAACGGCATCGATGATGTCACCATCGTCGCCGCGGGCCTGTCTGATCAGGAAGGCGTCGCTGCGTTTCAAGGCGACGGCGCCGACGGCGGACGCATCGAAACTCCGGACGCCACGATAAGAAGCCATTCCTCCGGCACCGTGCGCACGATACGACTCTCCAAACACCTCACCGGCCCCGTAGACCTTCTGAAGCTCAACATCGAAGGGCAGGAATGGCCCGTGCTCTGCGAACTGGAGCAGTCAGGCAGGATCGGTCTGATCCGACGAATGGTCATCGAATACCACGGCTGGCCCGGCAGCCGACAATCACTCGGTGACATGCTCAACCTATTGGATCGCTGCGGCTATCGCTACCTCCTTCACGATTTCGACCGGGAGACGAACCCCGCAACGAAGCCACCCTTTCGGATTCGCACCAACGCCCCGTGGTTTTGTCTTGTGTACGCGGAACAAGTAGCGGCGGCGGGAAGCAGTACAGCGCAGAAGGTTGAACTCGAAACAATCAACTGGGGCGAACTGCGGCGCGTCACGCCGGTCAGCCGGGTATTCGGACTCGATCGCGGCACGCCGGTGGACCGCTACTACATTGAGAGATTTCTCGCGCACCATACGTCGGACATCTGCGGACACGTTCTCGAAATCGGCGATGCAACCTACACGCGAAAGTTCGGCGGCTCGAAGGTCAGCCGATCCGACGTACTCCACGCGGTCGAAGGCCATCGAGCCGCGACCATCATCGGTGATCTTTCCACCGGAGCCGGTATTCCGCCGTGTACTTTCGATTGCATCCTGCTGACGCAGACCCTGCACGTCATCGAGGACTATCGCTCCGCAATCGTTAACGCCGCCCGCGCGCTCAAGCACGGCGGCGTGCTGCTGGCGACGCTGCCGGGCATCAGCCAGATCAGTCGATACGACATGGAGCGCTGGGGCGACTGGTGGCGCTTCACCAGTCGATCGGCTCATCGGCTGCTTGCCGACGTCTTCGGTAACGGCCGCGTCGAGATCAATATCTTCGGCAACGTGCTTGCGACGACGGCATTCCTCCAGGGAATCAGCGCGGAGGAACTCCGTCCCGACGAACTGGATCACTTCGACCAGGATTATGAGCTGGTTCTAGCCGTCCGCGCGTTCAAGGGAAACCCGTCATGACACCACGATCGAACCAACCAGCCCGTGAAACGGACTCGACAGCGCAACATCGCTCACGCGGGGCGATCATACTCCTCTACCACCGGGTCATAGAGCTTTCCGGAGACCCCCAGCGGCTATGCGTTCACCCGCGAAACTTTCGCAGACACCTGGAGATTCTGCGGCGCGAGTTCCGGCCGATCTCGCTCCGCGAGCTGTGCAGTTGTCATTCGATGGGTAGCGTGCCTGATCGAGCCGTCGCGGTCACCTTTGACGACGGCTACACGGACAATGCACAGATTGCCGTCCCTATGCTGCAGGAGTTCGACATATCGGCGACGATCTTCGTCACGACGGGAAACATCGGATCGGTTCGGGAGTTCTGGTGGGACGCGCTGGAGCGCATTCTCCTGCGAACGCCACATCTGCCTGCCTCGCTTTCGCTCAAGGTCGGCGGTCAGCGACACACCTGGCGCCTCGATGACGGCTCGGCAGACCGACCGAGTGATCCATCCTGGCATGTTGAATCCGATCAGCCGCTCACCAAGCGACAGGGGTTGTACCGCCTGTTGTGCCGCGTGCTCCGCGACATGCACGCCCGAAAGCAAAATGACGTTCTGACCGCCCTGTTTCGATGGGCACGCGTCAGCCCGGCAGCGCCGGCAACGCATCGCGCCATGACCATCGAACTGCTGCGGCGCGTCAGTCGCGAGGGCCTGATCGAAATCGGCTCGCACACAATGACGCACCCCGTGCTATCGAAGCAGCCACCCAGGCAGCAGTACGAGGAAATCGCCGCCAGCGGAGAAAGATTGTCCAGGATCATCGGTCGACCGGTCACAAGTTTTGCCTATCCCTACGGCTGCACGCGCGACTTCTCGCGGCAGACCATCGACCTGGTTCGAAGCGCTGGCTACCTCCGTGCATTCGCAAACACCGGTCGCTCGCCCGATGCATCGGCGAGAATCACCGCAGATAGTCCCCGCTTCGCCTTGCCGCGTGCCATCGTGCGCGACTGGGATGCACCGACTTTTGCCCGATATCTTCACCGTGCGTTTCGTGACTCAACCCGAATCGAAAGCCCGCGACATGCAACGGCCGGCGCTTGACATCCTCCAGATCAGCACGGCCGACGTCCTTGGTGGTGCGGAACGGGTCGCGTACGAACTTCACCGTTCGTATCGCCGACTCGGCCATCGCAGCCGCCTCCTCGTTGGTCGGCGGCGAACCGACGATCCGGACGTGCAGCTCCTGACGCATGAACACGCGGGCGATCCGTGGCGGCGATTCTGGTGGAGGCGACATGCCCGGCTGCAACCGAACTTCACGACGACGCGCGGCGCGCGGTGGCTGGCGCGCTGGTATCAGCGGCTGGCCGAACCCGCCGGATGGCTCGACACGCTTCGCGGCGTGGAGGATTTTCACTATCCAGGAGCATGGGATCTGCTGGATCGTCTCCCGCGACGACCGGACATCATTCACGCCCACAATCTGCACGGGAAATACTTTGATTTGCGAGCCCTTCCGCAATGGTCGCGCGTGGCGCCACTCGTGCTCACGCTGCACGACGCCTGGCTGATGACCGGCCATTGTGCCCATTCGATGGATTGCACACGCTGGCAAAGCGGCTGCGGCGGCTGCCCGGACCTGTCGATCTACCCGGCGATTCGCCGCGACGCCACGGCACGGAATCACCGACGCAAGGCCGATATCTTCCGGCAATGTCGGTGCTACGTCGCGACGCCCAGTCGCTGGCTGATGGATCGTGTGCATCGGTCCATTCTTGCGCCGGCGATCCTGGACGCAAAGGTGATTCCGAACGGCGTCGATACCACGGTCTTTCATCCGGGGGATCCGTTGGCCGCTCGCGACGCGCTGCGCCTGCCGAAGAATGCTGACATTCTGCTCTTCGCGGCCTATGGCATCACAAAAAACACCTTCAAGGATTACGAAACGCTTCGCGCGGCAGCCACCCGACTCGGAAAGCAGGCAGATCAGAGAGCGGCGGATCGCCCGCTGTTGATTCTCGCGCTCGGCGATGACGGGCCGTCGCAGCGTGTCGGCCGCGCCGAGATCCGCCTCATTCCGCACGTATCGAATCCTCATATCGTCGCGGAGTACCACCGCGCCGCGGATTTCTATGTGCATGCCTCGAAAGCTGACACCTTCCCGACGTCGATCCTCGAAGCCATGGCCTGCGGGCGACCGGTCGTTGCTACTGCCGTCGGCGGCATTCCCGAACAGGTCGTTTGTCTTGAGGGCCGGACACGAGGGCAAAACGAAGCGACCGGCCTGCTGGTTCCACCGGGCGATGCCGATGCAATGGCATCTGGAATCGACCGTTTGCTGGGAGATGATGCGCTTCGCAGTCGGCTGGGCCGAAACGCGGCACGCCGCGTCGATGCAATGTATCGACTCGAAACTCAGGTTGAAGCGTATCTGAACTGGTACGAAGCGATCACCGGCCGACACATTCGTTCACCAGCGACTGCTCAGGAGCAATCCGAAAAACAGCATGAGCGTGTAGGAAAAAAGCACCCCGACAAACGCCGCGACGCCGGCGACCAGCCGGGCCCTCGGAAGCCGGAGGTAGTCGCTCAGGGCACGCCCCAGTAACACACCCAGCAGCAGGATGTAACCTGCTATTCCCCCGAAAAAAGTCGTCCACTGCCACCAGGGCAATCGCCAGAGACGGTGTTCTTCCATGTAGATAGGCACGATTCCGGTAAAGAGCTTCGAAGTCTTCGTGATCGCGAAAACCAGCAGCATCATGACCACATAGGCCCCGACCGGACCCGCGACGGCGGCGATCACTCGGAGAATCTGCGCCTTGCGGAGCCGGCAGCGACCGAAAGTCTGATGCATTAGAAACAAAACCAGCGCCGCGCCGAACAGACACAACAGCAGCGAAGCAGGCAGATGCAGGTAACGCAGATCGCCCATAGTCGGCCAGCGGGCAAGCCGCCATAGCTGCGCGAGCGAAGCGTCGCGCGGCCAGAACCAGATCGGCGGGCCCAGTCCGGTCCAGGCAGCAGCGCCGAAGACCTTAACGGCCAGCAGTACGACCGCAGCGGACACCGTGTGCAACGCTACGAGCGTAACCAGTATCGTCAGCAGAAGCTGAACGAGCAGCGCTCCGGAACGCACCGGGTCGTACAACGTCACCCGTGTCCAATATCGCCGGGGTGCAAACGTAGCCAACAGTGTGCGAAACCACGAACGGATCGGCTGCCAGCGCCAGCAGTGCTCAAAGAGAAAATCTCCGCCGGCCAGCCGCCGCCGGAGCATCGGTCGCCACTGGAACTCAAGACCGCATTCCGGACACCGTGGTTGAGGCAGGCCGCGCAGATTGTATCCACAGCGAGGACAGCACAGGTCGAAGGGGAGTCTCTCCCAGTCGGGTGCGCCGTTGATTAAGAGCGCATCGAGGTCCGCCGCGGACAAGTCGGTTTCCCGCGGGTGCGCGTCATCCATCGCGGACGGATTCGACACCGACGGCAGCCCTCGCACGCAACAACCGACCCTCAATGCAGCGGGACGTGTATCAGAGGAAGAAGAAGATCAGATCGATGATCGCGAAGATCAACTGAATGATGATGGTAAAAATGTCCATGGCACACATACCTTTCGGCGAGGCGACCCGCTCACTCGATTCTAGGGGGCTTCGCGCGTATCGGCGGCGAGGGAGGCCGTGGAATCGGCAGTGCCGATGTCACCGCGCAGCCAGCCGATCAGCAGGTAATCCGCCGAGATGCGCCCCTGAACGGCCGTGGGGTCGTATTCAACCGTGAGAATCGTCTGACCGGCTCCATCGAGCATGGACTGCGCACGCGCCGGCTCAATCTGATCGAAGAATCCCCTGTCACGCAGATTCCTCGACAGGCGCGAAGCGACATCCAGCCCCAGCGGTCCGGCCTTCGCCCGACTCGGCAGCGATGAAAAGGGCACGATCGCCAGGCGCGGATTTCTCGTACGATCCAGGCGACGCTCTACAAGACCGGCGGCCTGTTCGGCGAGACGGGCCGGCTCGTCGTTGCGAGCCACCACTTCACCCAGCGTCTGCCCTTCCCCGGAAGCCACATTGATGAGCTTGAGCCGCAGGGCCGTCTCACCGGCGGTGAGTCGGTTGTCTTCCCGTGAACCGCCGCCGCGTACCAGCTCGCGCACCTGCTGCTCCAGCGAGCTGATCGGCGTGTCGGAAAACGCCCGCATCACCACGCGACCCGAGCGATTAAGCACGAACCGCGCCGGCAGGTCATAGCTCCACTCGGGCTCCAGCCAGGCACGCAGGTCGGTCCGCGCTTCCCGTGGAATGACGACACAGGGAAAGTTCCCTCCCGCGCTGTGGAGGATCGGCACCGTCGTACGCGCCCATTCCTGTGACGGATCGAGGTTACAGGCGATCACCTGGAACCCTTGATCCCTCAAGTCGTTCTGCAGGCGGGCAAGCATTTCCATTTCCTCGCGATTCTGCCGCGACCACGACGCCCAGAAATCGAGCAGGACGACGTGGTGCCGATACTTCGACACAAAGTCCTGCAGGCCGGCGGCATCAAGTACCGGTGCCATGTCGGGATAGCGATAAGCGAAGGAAGAGCCCGCCGGAGGATTGGACGGCGCCTTGCCTTGATAGTGCCAGGTATTCTCGGCGGGGTAGCCGTCCTGCGTGCAACCGACCGAGAGCAACAGCCCGACGGCACACGGAAGACAAATAAAAAGGAACACACGGACCGACTTGCAGCAGGTTCCCGGCAACATCATCCTTGACCTCCGGGCAATCGAGTTGCCCTCTGACATTCACAGCGGCGATAAGACACTTGCAAAATCTTCGCCTGCTCCGCGAACGCACACCTGATATATCGGACGTCCTTGCACTCAGTCTTGCGATGCCCCGATGGTCTCGGGCTGGCCGACCGATTCTTCGGCCCTTTTTTCAAGCACATGCATCCGGTCGCGCACCTCGAGGGCCATCCGGGAGTTCGGAAACTCCTCGACGATCTGCCGGCCGACCTCGATGGCCTCGCGCCAGTTGTGCTCCGTCACGGCAAAGGAAAACTGCAAGCCCAGGTTGTGCAGCTTGCTGCGGAAGACGCCGCGGGCAGACTCCTCGAGCGCGGCAGCTTCGTTGCGCGTCAGGTACTGATCCAGTTCCTTGAGTATGGCGATGCCGCGATCCACTTCGTTTCGGCGCACGGCGTCGTCCCACTCCTTGAGCAGCCGACGCTTGTGCTCGCCACGGCGAACGGCAAACAGGCGGGGAAGTTCACGAACCTCCGCGCTTTCCGGATGCTGTGTCAGCAGGCGGTCCATCGCACGGCGCGCAGCGTCCCAGTTCTGCGCGTCCAGAAGCGAGCGCACCTGGGCGATCGACTCATGCACCACATGGCTGTTGAGCCGCTGGCTGCACAGGTCTACTTCGGCGCGAAGGCGAGCGGCTTCGTTCTTATAGCCGTGGCGATCTTCCAATTGCTCGACAAGGGCGTAGGCCGCCTCCAGATCACCGCGGACAATCTCCTCGTTGATTGCAAGCCGAAGCGCCGTGCGTTCGCGATCGCGATGCGTCAGTGCCCGGACCGTCTCTGAAAGTTGAACGTTTTCGGCAATGGTATCGAGATGCTTAACCGCCGTCTGCATGCTCGAGTGCATCTCACGAAACGTGTCATACATGCGAAAGCTCGTGCCCTCGAGCTTCAGGAGCACATCGAGCACGCCGCGCAGGAACAGATAGACAGCCGAGAGAAAAAACGCCCCCGAGACAACCGCGACCCCGGTCAGAACTGCTAGAAATTGTCCGTCGCGCGTATCCGCGAGAACAAAATAGGACGCAGCGACGATCAGGCCGAAGACGCCCGAGAGCGCCAGAAGACCGGCCAGCAAAGCAGACCGCCTGACCTGCTCAAATCGTTGCGGCATATCCGACATCACGGCACTCAAAAAACAGGACGGCAACCGCCCGCCACACTCGATGGTCGTCCCAAGTGACTGGCTGTTCACACTTTAGGGTATCACCACGTGTCTGTCAATCGACATGATGTTTAACCATCGCCGTCTTGGAAGCTTATGAACTTCATCAGCGGCCGCCAAAGAACGGTGAGTCTAACCAGACAATCGGTACTTCCGGTCAGCGCAACGGGTCCGTTGTAAGGATGGTACGGCCACGGCGATCGCTTCGGGCCTCGTCTTCGCGCTGGGCAAGATTCAGGGCTTCGTGCTCGGAGGACGCCTGCCGGCGGGCATCGGCAAGCAGCCGAAGATAGGTCAGCACGCCGACCGCCAGAAAAAAGAGACTCACGGCCGTGACCGAGTCAATAGGCAAAGATGCAACCGGGTCCATGCCATTTATTCCTTTGCGAACTTCAACCCGATCAGCGGCTGAAGTCGGCATCATGCGTCGGCGAGAGCAGAATTACGTTCTGACTGAGAAACTCGCTCTCTTCCATGATGAGCGGGCGATAACCCGGCTTGGACAGGCGGATCTGGCCATTGCCGTGGATTTCGTGCTTGAAGATGTTCCAGGCGCCTTTGCCGTCGGTATGGCCGATCAGTCGCCAGTTGCCGTTCGGCTCTTTCTGCTCGATGCGAACATTGTTCACCGAACTGGAAGTCTGGCGATCGCTGACCTGCCCGAAATGGGAAAACTCCGTGCAGCCGCCCACCGCCACGAGGACGAGCAGCGCGGAAAAGCGCCCGGCCCGCATGCGCCGGTCAGTTACCGATGTACTTCGCGTAGACCGAGCGGGCCGTGTCGGGTTCATGCGTGCCCTTGATGATCGCCCGGCCGTCGCGAAAGAGTGTGATCTCATAGTCCTCCACCTTGAAGCGTAGTAAGTATCGGTTGATCTGCGGGGGGAACTTGGCCACCGCGGCCACTCGAGCGGAAACGGCCTGTAAATCCACCTCCGGGCCGCTGGCGCCGATCTGCACGGCGTCACGTCCGCATAAGGAAGCCGTCCGGCTGCCGCCCGACGAATTGAGATAGTCGAATCGCCTGCCCTTGCAGCAGGGGCAATCGCCGGACTCAAAGGCATTTTGCAGATCGAAGGCGTCGAAGCGACCCGCCCAAGCGTCTATCTGGATCAATTTGCGGCTCAATTGCTCGAATTTGCCGGTCAGTACTTTGACAGTTTCCACGCATTGCAGCGCGGCCACCAGATGCACGACGGGCGCCAGCACACCGGCCGTGTCGCAGGTCGGGCTCATGCCCGGCGGCGGTGGCTGCTCCCAGATACATCGAAGGCACGGCGTTCGACTCGGAAGGATCGGCATGACCATCCCCGTCGCAGCGACACAGGCGCCGTAGATCCACGGCATCCCGTGCTTGACCGCAACGTCGTTGATCAGAAAGCGGGTTTCAAAATTGTCGGTGCCGTCGAGAATCAACTGAGCACCGTCGATGTACGTCTCGATCGTGCCGGGATGTGCATCGGCGACGACCGGCTCGATCATGACGGTGGAATTCACGGCGGATAGCTTCTGCGCGGCGGCAACGGCCTTGGGCATACCGTCGGCGGCGTCGCGCTCGTCAAAGAGTACCTGGCGCTGCAGGTTGTTCATCTCAACAAAGTCACGATCAACAATCCGCAGGAAGCCGACCCCGGCACGCACGAGGGTATCGGCGATCACCGTCCCCAGCGCCCCGCAGCCGATGAGCGTCACACGTGACGCCAGCAGCGCGCGTTGACCGCACTCACCGATGGCGTCGAACAGCACCTGCCGGCTGTATCGCATCAGGTCGGAAGCTTCGTCGATGCGTCGGGCTTGATCAGATATCGGCATGGCGTCGGTACCGGAGGGGGGGGTACTCATGTCTTGAATCCACCGACATCGTAATCGAATCGCGCGAGAGAATGAAGACGCCCGGCGGGCCTACTGGTACGACGCAGATGGTGGTTCGTCTTCTTCCTTCGAAAGTGCCGCGAGGTAACCGTCGGGCGGCGGCGGCTCCTGCTCGTCGGGTAGACTCGGTGGGTGGATGCTGGCCGGATGCACGGCCTCGTAGTCCGACATCGCATCGGGCGCGACGCACAGTGACGCGCCTTCGGCACTCTCCATTCGATAGTGATTCCACGAGTTGCGGGCCGAGCCCAGAAACATCGCCCCCAGGACGAGCACGACCATGTGGTTAAGACTCATCCCCAGACCGGCCGTAACGCCCGAGACTGAGTAAAGCAGCATGATCACGCCGCACAGACCGGTCACCGCGGCATCAATGAGCAGACCGGCTTTCTGCCGCGCGAAACAGAGCGCACCGGTCACGAGCAGCAGCGCGCCGCCGATGCGGAGCATCCAGTAAAAAACGTCCACCATCGCGTTGTAAAAGCGGCTGTCGCTGATGCCGGTGGCGGCGAAAAACCAGCCGAAAAGGGACATGATGATGCCGGCGGCACACGCATGCGTGGCGACCTGTCGACATCGATCGATCATGTTGCGGCCCTCGATCGTCGTCCTCTCGTGCTTCGGCCAGATCGTCTCCGGCTGCTTGTCTCACGATGCCGTGCGCGGTCCGCGACGGCCCAGCGACGCGGTAACGGATTCCAGCCATTCCGTGGCCTGGCGGATGAGGTCGGGATTGGTCAGTCGCTTGAGACTGTCGTTCAGGCAGCGCTGGGCCTTCTCATACTCTTCCAGGTATTTCGCGTAGAGAATGCCAAGCACCAACTGCACCTGCTGGGCCTCGCCGTCAGACGGATAATGCTTGAGGAACTTTTCGTATGCCTCTGCGGCCTGCGGATACTTCGCCGTACGCATGAGATGGTTCGCCACGTCGAGCATCTGCCGCCGCGGCAGACACTGCTTCGAATCGTGTGATAGCAGCGCCGCGTAGCGGGTTGCCGCCCCCTCATAGTCCTCCGATTCGAGCTGCTCGGCGATCTCGCTTCTCAGGCGGACAACGTCGCCATCGGGCTCCGGCGCTGCCTCGACCACCTCGCCGCTCTCAGCAGCCACCGGGCGGGCCACACGGCCATACGCCATCTGTGCCCGAACATTGGGATCAGCCATCATGGCCCGGTACTGCTGTCTCTGGTAGTAACGTTTGCCCATGGCGATGATGTCGTACTGATCGCGCGGCAGCGCGCGAATCAGCAGCATCAGTGCGCAACAAAGGAAGCCGAAAATGTAACCGGCAATGTGGGCGGAGTAAGCCACGGAGACGTAATCCCGACCGCCGGCCAGACTCGGCGCGAGGATGTTGTCCCAGAGAATGATCTTCACCACGATCAAGAGCAGCGCCTGAATCTGAGCCGTACCGATGAACCAGACGAACCAGTAGACCACGGTGACATGCGTCCGCGGAAAGAGCACGAGGAAGGCCGTCGTGATTCCGGCGATCGATCCGCTGGCGCCAAGGCATGGACTCGTCCCGCCGAGCGAAAAACCCAGCCCGGCGAACACGCCGCAGGCCAGATAGAAGAGCAGATACGTCACATGCCCCATCTTGGAGTTAACGGCATTGCCGAAGACCCACAGAAATAGCATGTTGCCCAGCAGATGCATCAAGTCGCCGTGCAGGAACTGGTAACTGAAGAACTGAATGACCGAGAGATTCTCCGGATCGAGCATGTACTGCCGCTTCCAGAGCGCAAGGCCCGTGGGCATGGGACGACCGGAGAAGACATCCACCACCAGAAAGATCAGCACGTTGGCAATGATCAGGAAGTAGTTAACAGCGGGTGTGCGCCGAAACTGTGTATCCGTTCGTATGGGCAGAATCAGCAAATCCGAACTCCGAGGCAAGGGTCGTGATCAATCGCCGGGAGGGCGTCTGCGAACGACTTCGGCCGGCAAGGCCCGCGGCAACGTCGAACATTTTAGTCCGTCCAGCGGCCTGCGGCGAGCGTCCGAACAACGCTAGCGGGCGAAGAAGTAGAGAAGGATCTTATCGAAGCGTTCGGCCCATGCGGCCTCGTTATGCTCGCCTTCGTAGACCTCCTGGTAGTAATAGTCCCTCCCGGGCGACAAACCGGCCCGGTCGAGGATCGAGATCAGCTCCCGGGTTCGAGCGATGCCCTGGTGTAAGGCCTCGATCTGCCGGCCTTCCCGAGTGCCCATGTCCACCCAGAAGCGCATTCGTTTCATCCAGGCCTTGTCGCCGGCCTCGATCTGCCGCAGCAGAGCGCCGTCGTTCCACATCAGTGCCGGTGAAATGACACCGCACATCGAGAACGTCTGCGGGTACTCCATGCAGATCGACAGCGACACCAGACCGCCGAGCGAGGAACCGGCCACCCCTGCATGCGCCCGGCCCGGCTTGGTGCGATACGTCTGGTCGATGAACGGCTTGACCTCCTCGACGAGGAAGCGGGCATAGTCAGATGCCCGCCCCCCGGTACCTCGCGATTCATCGCGATCCGGCGTGTATTCGTTCATCCGATCCGGCGTGTTGGCGATGCCGACGATGATCAACGGCTTGATCCGGCCGGTCTCGATCAGACGCTGAGCGTGCTCGTCAGCCCGCCATTCGATCCCGATGAACGACGTCGCCGCGTCAAACAGATTCTGGCCGTCGTGCATGTAAAGCACGGGGAATCGCTGCGTCTCCAGAACCGCGTAGCCGGGAGGCAGATACACGTAGATATCCCGCCGATTGCCGAGGATCTCCGACTTGAAACTGGCATGAACTCGAATATCGCCGGTCTTCGTCGATCGCCGCTCGGTCGTCGGCCGCGGGCCGGTCTTTCCGTCGTCCGCCCAGCGCGCCACCTTAAGGCGTACGACCTGCTTGAGCGCTGCGTCCTCCGGCTTTGTCGTGTCCGTAGAATCCGTCGGGGGCCCCACCGTGATCGTGCGATTGGCGATATCGCTGCCGCGCTCGTCCTTCTCGACAGTGGACCAGTCGCCACGCGTCACCTTGAACTCGATCGCGCGACCAGCAGGCAGCAGCGCCTGACCGCGCCACTCACCACCGTCGGTCCGTTTGAGCTTGAGGCCGCTGCCGGACCAGTTGCCCAGGAGCGGATGACTGCCGCAGATGAACAGTTCAGCATCCGCAGGCGTCTGTTCGGGCGGCTGAACGATGAATACCACGGTCACATCCCGTGCCGCCGCCGGCGAAGCAAAGAAGACCAGACCGCACAGAATCTTCAAAATCGTTCTCATGGCAACGGCAGATTCTAGGCGCTGAGCACATTCCATGCGACAGCGCCGATGCAGGGAATACAGCCACAGCGGCTCCGATTTCTGATGCGTGTGCAGAATGCCCCATCAATACGAGTGCTGCTCACTGGCTCACAACAGGTTCAGTGATGTCGCGTTCCTCGCGGGCCAGTTTCGCGAAGAGAAACAGCCCCACCAGTGAAACGGCCAAGGCCACGCCGAAGACGCCGTAATCGATCCATTCATACAGAAACGCTCCGAGAAACGGCGCAATCAACCCGCGGAAGCCGGTCAGAGACACATGAATGCCCATGTAAAGCTCGGCCTTGTGGTCTTCGGCAAAGTGAAGATGTCCGATGTTCCACGCAATCGCCCCGCCGCTCTGGGCCATGCCGTCGCACACGCGACCGAGACAGTAGGCCACCAACGCGGCGGACAGCGCCCAGGTCATCCCATCCTCGCTCCAGAACATCGCCAGCATGGCGCCGAGGCCGCAGAGCGTCAGCGAACCCGACCAGCAGACCGAATTCACCACGCGAAAACGCAGGACGCCCACGCGATCAAACAATCTTGCCCAGATCGGGAGCATCAGGATCGTGATGAAGCGAGGGACGACATCCAGCAGCCCGTTGCTCGCGGTGTACGAAAGCTGGAGCACCTTTGTCAGCACGATCGTGTTGACCGGCATGGCCATGAGATTCGCGCTGCCCAGGCACATCTGCGCCGTGCAATACCGCGCGAAGCGGCGATCCTGTCGCAGTGCTTCGCGCATCCGCCCGACAATCTGCCACGGTGAGATCAACGCCACCAGGGAGAATGGCGCCACCAGACCGGATTCAGCGATGCTGTCATCGTTACCGCCGTTTCGACCATTGGCCAGGGCTTTCTTCTCGCCGCGGACGTGAATCCTGCGGAAAACAAGCAGCCCGATGGCCCCGATGATGGCCACCGCCGGGTAGAACCACTGATAGGCGAGATGGTCATAATCGAACAGCGCGCCGCAACCGAGGATGATCGGCAGACTGACCGACGTTCGGACAATCTGCAGGCCGGCGGTAATTCGCCCGCGATGCGACTTCGGGTAGTTGCTCCGCCAGAGACTTGCCCGCGTCGTGACCACGCCGGACATGAACACCCGCGCCAGGCAGATCTGCAGGGCGAAAATCCACCCGCCCATGGGTGAACTGGGCGTCATAAATACCGTGAGTGCTGCTGAAACGCTGCCGGCTGCCAGTGCGTAGAAGACCGGCATCTTTGCCCGGCCGACAATCAATGCCCCCCAGAGCAGACTGACGAGATTGGCAAAGGCCGGCGTGGCCTGCACGATGGTGATCAGCAGGTTGCTCCCGCCGAAGGTCTTGCTGACGACGACGGCGGAAACAGTCCCCTCGACGAGGCCGGCGAACAGGCCCCAAAGCATGAGATGCTGGATTTCGATAAGAAAATTGCGCCGGGCCATGAAGGGCAGCCGGCGAATTCGCAGCAGGTCCATTAACGCAATGCCCCCTGTCAGGGTCGGTTCCGTCCGCCCCGGAGCCGTGGGAGTATATCGTAAACGGACCGGCGCGCCACTTCGCTGTATCGACCAGCGGCCTACTCAAAAACCAAAGTGAATCGTCGCTTGAAATGGAGGTAATACAGGCCGATCAATCTCATCGAGATGATCGTCAGGTAGACGTCCAGCAGGTTCATGAAGACCTTGAAGCCCAATCCGTCAAAAGGCAGCGACGGCAGCGATACATCCACATCGAACTCGGCAAGCAGTTCGATCGCCAGCGGAATCGTCCACGTGAACCCGACCAGCAGAAGCATCAGCCAGATGACCAGGTACGCACTGAGCGTGCGATACACCGTGGTGATGATCAGGTCCACCCGATAGATCATGTCGAGGGCGTTGAAGGCGAAGAGCAGTATGAAGACCGGGAGCAGGAACAACCCGAGGCAGATCCACGCGACCAGAGCGAGACCGGACGACATCCAATCCGGCAGGAGGTCTGTCGCCAGCAGAATCGTATAGGCAACCGCGGGACCCAGGGCTGATGCATAGGCCCCGAGGTACTTGAGCATCGGCTTGAGGATGTCATCAATCGGGCCGTCTTCCATCTTGATGCCTGGCAGGTCTTCCGAGGCCACGGCCGTATCCTGCACGATGGACAGATAGAGCGAGCAAAACCAGCCGTAGATGAACAGAATCCCCATCAGCCCGAGGATGCCCGCATAGTTCAGCGGAATGCGCACCAGCGACACGAGGCAGATGACGGCAAACGTGACACAGTTGTTCACGTTGGCGAAGGGATAAACGAAACTATGAAATGCATCGGCCCAGAAAGTACGCGTCGGCGACTGGATCACATCCCGACTGGAGCCGCGCGAGGTAGAGGGTCGAAGTGAGCCATCCCGTGCATAGGAAAGCTCGACCGCGCCGGTCTCGGTGGATTCGCCTTCCGCCGCCGACTGGGGCGAAAAGGTCTGTACGGGATCAAGCTCCAGCTTCGGCGGCTCTTCGTCCGCCAGTTTAAGTTCATCATCCGGTCGAGCGGGAAGGTCGTCGACCAGCGAGCCGGAAAGGTCGGCAATCTCGGAATCCAGATCAAACTCGACGGACTCTTCGTCGAGCTTCTTCATTGGCGACTTTAAAGCCGTGGGCACCGTAGCTGAGTCGTCCTCGAATGCGGCGGAAATCGGCGACGCTTTGGAAGGTACAGCACCGGTAGTTGGCGATGAAATCGGATGCTCCTGCGCTCGTGCGGCTTTGGGACCCGGCGGCGCAGCTGGCGGAGGGACCGCTTCGAATCGCTCTTTCGGGATACTGAAGTGCTTACCGCATGCGGCGCAGGCGAGCTTTATTCCCGCCAGCTTCGACGAGATCAGAATAACTTTGCCGCAGGAACACTTGATCCGTAGCGCCATCGCACGTCAGATATAAATCGTATCCGCCACGTCCGGGACATCCTCGACGGCCCGGAAGTGCCCCTATCTTACCAAACTTAACCCTCTTTTCCATAAACTCTTACACGAAATTAACAACCTGATTTGCCTATCCGCTACAAATAACGGATGCTTAATGGACGATCGAGGAAGGCCATACGCCGGAGCCGCCTCTTCCTTTCGCCACCGCCAAACCGAGAAGCAACAGATGGACAGGCCGGCCGTTAAACGATTCTTGCGCTGCGCTGCTGCACTGGCACTGACACTTGCATTCGCCGGATGCCAGGGCGAGACAGGTCCGGATGGTGGAGGAAGCAGCGGCGGTACCAACAACCCGCTTCTCGGTCCGTTGGGACTCGGACAAGGCAACGGCAACGCCAACTCCGGCAACAACACTGGCAACGATCCCGGCGCCACTCCTCCTCCGCCACCACCACCACCGCCGCCGCCGCCACCTCCAATCGAAGTAAACCTCCCGGCGCAAAAGCACTACGTCATGACCAACCGGCAGAAGTATGTCGGTTTGCAGGGATACGTTCCCGGTGTGGAATACGACAGCATGGCCTTTGCCGTCGTCGAGCAACCCACCAACGGCGTACTGCTTGGAACGGCCCCGAACCTCGCTTACGTCCCGAATGCCAGCTTTACCGGCGTCGACTCCTTTGAATACACGGCCACCGGCGGCGGCTATGCACTGCGACGTCGTATTGACCTGCACGTCGAGCCCGACTTCGTTCTGCCGATCGGCGTCCCCGAGCCGGAGTTCGGCATCGCCGAAACGCACATGATGTACGTCGGGGAAATGTTCGATTTCGGCAACGGCCCGGAACTCTATCGCAATGCCGGAAACGGCCCCTACACGCACTACATCAACTTCAATACAGGCAACGATACCAACAACCCCTTCGGTACGGCAGCGAACCCGCGACGTACGCTTCCCGCCAACCTGCCGGCCGGCAGCGTCGTGGAACTGCACGGCGTCGGCTTCAATGCGACGCATCGCCATACGATCCGTGGCGACGGCACCGCGCAAAAGCCCATCTTCGTGCGCGGCAGCAGTCCGCTGGCCAAGCCGGTCTTCCGCCGGCCGATCTGGATCGAAGGCGACTACATCGTTCTGGAAAACGTCGACTTCGATTGCAGCGAGAACAACTCAGGATTGAGCAACACCGGCACGACTTGGATTCGCATCAGCGAAACGATCAATCCGAATCTGCGCACGTACCACCATGTTGCCATCCGGCACTGCCTGTTCCGAGATCAACCGACTCGAAACACTTCCGGCATGGCAGCCATCAGCGCCTTGGTCGATCGTACTTCGGAACTGGCCAACACCAGCACCGACCTGATTGAGCACGTCGTGGTCTACGATGTCGAGGTGCGCAACTTCGCCCAATGGAATGACTACGCAGGCACGCAGGACTACGGCGGCGTGACCTTCCACGCAAACACCCGCTACGGCTGGGTGCTCGACTGCCACCTGCACCACATCCGCGGCGATGCAACGGCCGTATCCCGCAACAAGGGTCTCTCCAACCAGGTGCCGCCGCACTACATCCACTTCGGCCGCAACTACATGCACAACCTCAAAGAGAATGGAATCGACTACAAGCTGGCCCGACACAGCGTCTTCAGTCAGAACATCGTGCATACCGTCCGCCAGTCGGATGCCTCCAACGGCGATGCCGTGCTCATCCAGAGCACCGATACCAATCTCACCTGGCAGTCCTGCGACGACATCTGGGTTATCTTCAACGAAATCTACGACGCCGAACGCGGTATCTTCCACGCCAGCTCCGGCGTGCCTGAGCCGGGCTTCCAGTCACGCTCCTACATGATTGGAAACGTGATCTACGATATCCGAGCCATCCGCGGAAACCCCGATCAGCGCGGCATCGGCATCTCCAAGCCACAGCTCTCACAGGCCCGCATCATCGGGAACACCATCTACAACTGCGAACACGGCATCTGGTCAGGTCTGACGTCCAACCCCTACCTGGACCTGTCCGGCGTGGTGATTCGCAACAACGTCATCGCGGACCTGTCGGAGCGCTACTTCAACGACACCGGCCAGCACGGTCTCCACCTGATGATCCGCCCGCATGCGGCGATCCCCTATACCGAAATCGACCACAACCTGCACTGGGAAAGCGTCGGCTCGATTCGACTGGGAATTGTCAACTCCAACGGCAGTCTGATCGGATACACCAGCTCGGCGGCCATGCAGGCGGTCTATCCGCAATTCGGCAGCGGCAATGTCGATCAACTGCCGCTGTTTGAGAACGCACCCTTCGCCGTCCTCAACCCGCAGATCGGAAGCCCCTGCACCGACGGCGGCACCGACGACGAGGCCTACACCCTCTTCGAAACCCAGTACGGCAGATCGATCCGCTTCTATCAGGACGAAACGCCCATCACGCCGGGACACATCACGCTCGGTGCGCTCCCGGCGAAGTGATCGACGGGTGCGTCGTCGCTCAGCCGTAGTTCGCATCGAGCGCGGCATCGACCGCTGCGCGAATCCGGCGGGCATCCGTGACCAGGGTATCGACCTTTCGCCGTAGCCCCGCGCGAAGTTCAGGGTCGTGAAGACCCGGCAGATTGATCAGGACATTGAGCCGAGCAGCGTCCAGCGCGGCATGGGCGCAGAGTGCCGCACACCCGGCATCTGACAGACAATTCTTCTTCGATCGCTCCAGCCCCTGGAGCGACAGCTCCATGACTTCGACGGCCTTTTCCATGATCGTCAGTGGTGATTGCGTCGCCCGCAACACCGCGGCCTGCTTCCGTTCTCGCTGGTCCGCATCCTCTTCGGAAAGTTTCCACGAGGCCGCCAGCTCGTTGAACGCTGCGATGTCTTCATCCACAAGGGCGCACAGTCGGGCACGCAATTCGTCGGCCGGCTCGATGATCTCGTGAAGCGCTCCGGGGGTGCCGTCCTTCTTGTCGTTCAGCCGTCCCACCATCGCACACAGGGCTGCCGCGGTCGCGCCGACGAGCGCCGCCGCGCTGCCGCCGCCGGGCGTCGCCGCACGGGAAGAAAGTTCACTTAAAAAGGTTTCGAGTGATTGACTCAACTGTGACAAGGGCTGCCGACTCCGATCTTGCACCGTGAGAGCTAACTCCGCACGCGCGGCATCATAAGACCTCGCCCATACCGCGCGAAGTCCTGTACGGACGGCAATCGATTCAGCGACGATCAACCCTCGCCTTGTTCCGGCGGAATCGCGCGGCCATGCGGATCGTGCTGCGGCGAGGTCAGATCAGCCGACATCTCGTCGCGCATCTCCGACGTGATGTAGTGCTCGACGCGCTCCGCCGACAAATGCAGATGTGAAGTGGGCAGCTTGAAGTGCTTGTCGATGTACGCTTCCCAAAGCCGATGAGAGCGAATCAGGCCGGTCGCGCGGCTCAATCCCGATGCGGTCAATTTCATCCCGTCTGCGTCATCACCGCGTCCCGTCCGATCCAACATCACATAACCACTTCGGACCAGTGTACGCAGTGACCATCTGGTCAGCGGTGAATCGCCGATGGCCGCCAGCACCTCCGCTTGGCGAATCGGCCGTCCCCCCTCCGGTCGAACCTCCTGCCAGCGCAGAAGCAGCGAGAGCACATCGTCGCGAATGATGTTCAAGCTCAGTATCAGTCGATGCCAGGCCCGACTGATGACCCCGTGGCGCGGCGCCAGCAGCACCGCGATCAGAAGCAGCCCGCCGGCTACGACCGCCATCATCGCCGAGGTGTGCGTCGAACCCGGCAGGCCGATCCATGCGGGGCCGAACGCTGCAAACACGTGTCCGACGACCGCTGAGAAGACCGCCACGATGATCGAGACTGCGATCATGGCCCCGAGCCGGTCGGTCAGCAGGTGCGCCGTTACACCGGGGACGATCAGCATGGCGATCACCAGGATGGACCCGACGGATTCGAAATTCGCCACCGTCGTGACAGAGACAAGGACCATCAGCGCGTAGTGCATCAGGTCGGCAGGGATACCAACCGTGGTCGCAAGCTGAGGATCAAACGTGGAGATTTTCATCTCCTTGTAGAACAGTGCAATAAAGGCCACATTCACCAGTAGAACGATGCCCAGGTTGAGGATCGGCGGCGGCAGTGCGCTTCCGATGGCATCCAGCGGGATCTGATTGATGTTTCCGTAGAGTACGCAGCCCGGGTCCAGATCGACGTGGTCCGCCGCCTGTCGAATCAGTATCAGCCCGAGCGCAAAGAGCACGCTGAAGACGACGCCCATCGCGGCGCCGTGCTCCACCTTGCCGTAGCGATGCACCGTCTGGGAGAGCACGGCCGTCAGCAGGCCGGCCGATACCGCACCGACGAACATCGGAACCGACGAGCGACTGTGCGAAATGAGAAACGCGATCGCCAGACCCGGCAGCACGGCGTGCGAAATCGCATCGCCCATGAGACTCATCCGGCGAAGCACGAGATAGTTCCCCAGCAGGGCGCAGGAGACGGCGCTGAGAATCCCCGCCAGCACGATCCAGCCGTCGATGTCCCACTGCCAGCCCGTCATGATGCGCTGCGGCTCCCATGCGGCGAGGGCGGCACGCCGGTGATGTCGGTCAGTTCGTCTTCGAGTTCGCGCACGATCCCCTCGGACAGCACGTGCTCCACGTCATCGGCGTCACGGTCCACGTGCGACGGCGCGATATCGGCATGACGAATCAGGTACAACTCCCAGAGCCGGTGATTCCGGAGCATCCGCCGGGCCTGCGCGCGCCCTGATGGTGTCAAAGTGATGACATCTTGCTCCCGGCGTTCGATGGCCCCGCGCCGCCGGGCCGCCGCCAGGCAGCTCCGCATGTGCAGCGGCGACCAGCGCCGCGCGCCGGCCAACCGTGCAGACGGTATTTCCGCCCCCTCGCCGAACTGTTCTTCCAACTCAGCCAGTGCCCGTAGCAGATGCTGGTAGGCCGTGTTCCGTCGGAGTGCCCAGTGTCGATAACTGGCGGCCAGCAGCCCGCGCTTCGGCGCCAGCAGCATGCTCATACCGAAGACACCGCCCGCGCAAAGTACGATCACCGCCCCAGTCGGCAAACGCGGAAGCAGGGCGCTGAACGTCGAGCCGAAGTATCCCGACAACGCCCCGAAAACAGCTGATAGGATCGTCATCATTCGTAAGTCGTCAGTCCAGAAACGCGCCGCCGCCGCAGGGATGATCAACAGGGCGACGATCAGAATCAGCCCGACGGCCTGCAGTCCGACAACCGTCGTGAGGACGACCAGCGCCATCATGATGAAATCCACCAGGTGAACCCGAACCCCGATGGACGAGGCGAACTGCGGATCAAAACAAACTGCGCGAAACTCCTTGAACAGCAGCCCGCATCCGGCGACCACCACGATGGCTGCGACCCCGATCAGCCAGGCATCCGCGGCGAGCATGGCAGCAGCTTTCCCATAGATAAAGCCGGAAAGCCCCGCCTCCTGTCCCGTTCGCATCTGCTGGATGACTCCAAGAAGGACCATGCCGACGCCGAAAAACACGCTCAGCACGATCCCGATCGCGGCGTCTTCGCGAATGCGCGGAATCGTTCGCAGGCCGATCACCGCGAAAACGCCGAGCACGCCGGTGATCGTCGCGCCGACCAGCAGCAGCGGAAGACTCTTGGCCCCCAGCAGGATGAACGCGATGGCAATGCCTGGTAGCGTTGCGTGACTCAGGGCGTCGCCCATGAGGGCCCGCTTACGTAGATACGCAAAGGTGCCGATGACCCCGGCAGCGGCGCCAAGCAACGTCGTGCCGATCACCACCACGCGGGTGTTGTAATCGCGAAACAGCAGCACACGCGCCAGCGTCTCGCCGCTCGGCCATTGCAGCGACGTGTCGGTGATGGAACGCGATCGCGATGGTTCGCCCGATGCCCAAGCCGGCGATGCTGCCGGGACACTTACCAACAGCATAACCGCAAGTGCCAGCAGCGACCGAGCTGTTCGGAGCGAGTACATCAGTGCCTGCCGATCCGGGCCATCGCTTGGGCCGCCTTGTCGAGCAGAGTCAGCCGGCCGCCGTAGGTCTTCTGCAGGTTCTCCTGCGTGAAGACCTCCTCAACTGGTCCTGCGGCGATGATCCGCATGTTCAGGAGCATGACCTCGTCGAAGTATTCTCGCACCGTCTGGATGTCATGATGAACAATCAGCACAGTGCGGCCCCGGGCCTTCAGCGCGCGCAGCAGCGTGACAATCGCCGCCTCCGTAGACGCGTCAACCCCTGCAAAGGGCTCATCCATGAAGTAGATCAACGCATCTTGGGCCAACGCCCGTGCGAGAAACACGCGCTGCTGCTGCCCGCCGGAAAGTCTGCTGATCTGCCGGTGCGAAAATTCCGCCATGCCCACCTGCTCGAGTGCTGCCAGGGCCGCGTTCTTATCCCGTCGCCGTGGCGGGATGCACCACGGCAAACGCCCGTAGCGACCCATCGTGACCACATCGAGTGCGCTGGCGGGAAAATCCCAGTCCACGCTCTCGCGCTGCGGCACATAACCGACGATCTGCCGCTGCGCTCGATAGGGCTTGCCGTAGAAGCGAACACTCCCCGACGCCAACGGAAGCAGGCCCATACAGGCCTTGATGAGGGTGCTCTTGCCGGCACCGTTTGGACCGACGATTCCGATCAACTTTCCCTGGGGCGCGGCATAATCGATATCCCACAGCACCGGCCGTCGGTGATACGCAACCGTCATGTCATGAATCGAGACCGGACAGGCGGGATCATGATCGTCGCCGCCGTTCTGATGCCTGCTTGCGAATATGTTGCTCATACGTGCTCATTCATGCATCCGTCTTCTCGAATGCTTTGGTATTCATGCTTGAATGCGCGTCCATCGATGGTCAGATTGTCACCGCTATTCCCGCTTGCCGTCTCACGTTTCATACCCAACCACATTCGCCACAGCCGCTCGCCTCATTCCGAAAGCTTGCCCTGCATCCCGCGGGCCGGCGCCTCCCCGCCAAGGGCCCTGGCAATCGTGGTCACGTTGTGGTCGATCATCCCGACATAGGTGCCTTCATAGGTCCCGGCCTTGCCCATGGCATCCGAGTAAAGCGTGCCTCCGATGCGCACCTGGTGGCCGCGCGAAGCCGCCCCTTCGAGCAGGGCCTTGACGTTTTTATCCGACACGCTCGACTCCACGAACACGGCACGTACCTTCCGATCGACCAGCGTCGCCACGATGCGATTGATATCGGCGATCCCCGCTTCCGATTCGGTGCTGATCCCTTGTATGCCAATCACCTCAATATCGTAGGCCCGGCCAAAGTAGTTGAAGGCATCGTGCGCCGTCACAAGAACGCGATGCGCGCGAGGGATCGTGGCGATGGTACGCCTAGCGTATTCGTGCAGGCGGTCCAGCTCCTCGGCCAGTGTCCGCAGATTGCCCTGATAGCGTTCGACGCTGCCTGGGTCGAACTCCCCAAGCGTCCGGGCGACCATCGCGGCGCAGCGCTTCCACAGCGAAACGTCCATCCACACATGAGGGTCAGAATGCCCCTCGAACTCGGGCGGCTCCAGCAGGAGCGATTCGTCGATCAGCTCGGTCACGGCGTAGACCGGCCGCTTTCGCGCCACTTTGATCAGCGCGTCTGCCATCTTCCCTTCAAGCATCAGGCCGTTGTAAAAAACCACATCGGCCGCCAGCAGTGATGCGATATCCGATCGCGTGGCCTGGTAGAGATGCGGATCGACCCCTTCGCCGATGAGGCCCTCGACCCGCGCCCGATCGCCGGCGATTCGATGGACGATGTCGGTCACCATGCCCACGGTGCAGACAATCCGATAGGGCGCGCGACGCGGAGGCGACTTGCTTTCGTCGGCCGGCGCAGCGGTGACGAGGACGACTATCGACAACGCCATCTGAAGACAGGTTCCAATATGCATACTGAATACTCCGTGGCCCCGCCTGAGGAAGAGGATAGCGGCCGATGGGAGCGCGGTCAAGTTCCAGCAACAAATTGTAGTATATGCTATATTTTAGCAACCGAGGCGTCAAGTTGTAATGGGCTTGTAAAACATCGGCCCCGCCCGCATAATGATCACTTCCAGGAGATACCGGATGCCCGTTCGCACCCGAAGAAAAAACCCCCGCCGAGCCGTAGCCACGGAAACCGCCGCCCATGGCCATCGTCGCACCCGGATGGACCACGCCCAGGAACTGGCCGAGGACTACGTTGAGCTGATTGATGATCTGATCCAGAAATGCGGTGAGGCCCGCGCCGTTGATATTGCCCGCCATCTGGGCGTCACCCATGTGACCGTCACCAAGAGCATCGCCCGTCTGCAGAACGAAGGCCTCGTCACCTCCGCCCCCTACCGATCAATCTTTCTTACCGACAAGGGCCGGCTGCTGGCTCGACGGGCACGGGAGCGCCACCGCCTCGTACTGGATTTCCTGATTGCACTGGGCGTACCGCGAAACGATGCGGAGATCGACGCCGAAGGCATCGAGCACCACATCAGCCCACGCACGCTCGACGCAATGAAGCGATTCCTCAAGCGATGATCTAGTTCGACGGAGAACCGCCGATGCGGCGGATACCTCGGAAGGCCATGGCCAGGGCCTCGGGGTTTGATGCCCAGCGAAGCGCCTCGGTGCCGCTGATCGACTTCTCGTTGTACATTCGCAGCAGGTGCTGGTCGAAGCTCTGCATCCCGGACTCGCCCGATTCGATGTACGTCAGCAGTTCGCCCAGCCGCTTCTCACGGATGAACTTCTCCGCCACCGGCGTGCCGCGAAGCACCTCCACCGCCGGACGACGCTTGCCGGCGGTCGTCGCCACCAGCCGCTGAGAGATGATGGATTCGATCGAACCCGATAGTTGCGAGAGCAGAATGTCGTGCTCATTGTGGGGGAACATCGCGATGATCCGCTCAATGGCCTGGGCGGCATTCTGACAGTGCAGCGTCGAGAAGACCTGGTGACCGGTATCGGCGGCGCGAAGGGCCATCCGCAGCGTCTCAACATCCCGCAGCTCGCCAACGAGAATCACATCCGGATCCTGCCGCAGCGCCTGCCGCAGCGCCTGCTCGAACGATGGCGTATCCGTGCCCACCTCGAGCTGCGAGATCATCGACTTCTTGTTCGTATGAACAAACTCGATCGGGTCCTCGATGGTGATGATCTTGTTGCGATACTTTTGATTGATCAGGTCGATCATCGCCGCCAGCGTCGAACTCTTTCCGCAGCCGGTCGTACCAGTGATCAGAGTAAGCCCGCGCTGGGAAAGCGCCACTTCCTGGATAACCGCCGGAAGCAGCAGGTCATCGAACGTCGGGATGCTCGCTTTGATGACGCGCATGACGATGCCGTAGCGGCCGAACTGGCTGTAAGCGCTGCAGCGGAAGCGAATGGAATTCTGCGACTGGTAGGAAAAGTCAATGCCGTGAAGGATTGCCCGATCGGCGTCGTTCCGGACAGGCGGAGGTAGAATCGACAGGACAAAGTCGCGTGTCTGTGCGTCGGTCAGCGGCGTGGACTCGATAAACCGCGACTGGCCTTCGATGCGCAGCATCGGGACCGAGCCCGCCTGCAAATGCAGATCGGAGGCCTTGCTCTCCACGGCAAAACGCAGAAGCTCGTTAAGATCCATGATCCCACCGGAAAAATGGAGCATCGCGACCGATGAAAGTATAACACGCTGCGCGATGTCGAACAGCCGCAGCGGCTGCCGGTTGCCTCCGGACGGTCCCACGCGACCGCGGCCGCACCGGGCCATACAATCTTGGCAGAGAAGGAGTGTACCATGCGCGGAAGAGCATTGACGATCTGGTTGCTGGCGTTCGGGCTGGGAATGGCCGCCCCATCCGTCACCGGCTGCGTCAAGTACGAGCGAAGGGTCGAAAAAGACGGCACGCGTGTCAAAGTCCGAGCCCCCTTCACCCGGGTCGATGTCCATACTCCGGCAGGCGACGACGATGACACGGACGTCGACGTGGATGTCGACGTGGATCGCTGACGGCTTCGCACGGGTGCGCCTCACTCACTCGGCAGTCGCTCACCGCGGCGCCGCGGATGATTCGACCTGCCAATCGGCGCCCTGTCGAAACACACGCCGATAGAGTGTGTCGCGCTCGACCGGAACGCGCCCCGCCTCACGGATGAGCGCTTGCATCCGCTCGATGGTCATCTCCTGATGCGTACTGCCCGCCCCACCTTCACGCTTGGTGATGTCATACCAGACCACCGTGCCGTCCATGTCATCGCAGCCGAAGTTCAGTGCCACCTGGGCCAGCTTGGCCGACTGCATAATCCAGAAGGCCTTGATGTGCGGGATGTTGTCCAGCATCAGCCGACTGATGGCCAGCGTCTTGAGATCCGTCAGCCCGGTCGGCCCGGGCAATTCGCCCAGTTCGCTGCCCTCGGGAATGAACGACAGCGGGATAAAACAGTTGAACGCCGCCTTGCGCGTAGCCAGCGATTCATCCTGGTGCTCGCGCAGCTTGATCATGTGCGTGATCCGCTCCTCGGGTCGCTCGATGTGGCCGTAGAGCATCGTGGCATTGGTGTACATGCCGATCTCGTGGGCCGTGCCATGGACGTCGAACCATCCCTGCTCGCCCACCTTGTTGCGGTACGCCTCGTCATGAACGCGGTCGTCAAAAATCTCCGCCCCGCCGCCGGGCAGACTGCCGAGCCCCGCGTCTCGAAGCCGCTCCAGCACCTCGCGAATGCTCAGCCGAGGGCGGGAAATCCGCGTGAAATGGATGATCTCGATGGCGGTAAAGGCCTTGATGTGCAGTTTCGGTGCTGCCGCACAAATGGCACGACACATGTCGAGATAGTATGAAAACGGCAACTTCGGATGCAGCCCGCCCACGATGTGCACCTCCGTCGCTCCTGCGGCCGCGGCCTGACGGGCCAGCTCCGCGATCTCCTCGACGGTGTACTCGTACGAGTTCAGCTTCGGCGCGTCGCCGGCCATCGGCAGACTCAGCGCGCCGTCGTGCCCCACTTCCAGGCCGCGCGGATGCGGAGGCGCATCGCCCTTCTCGTATGGTCGGTAAAACGAACAGAACTTGCACCGCAGGACACAGTAATTCGTGTAGTTAATATGCCGGTTGACGTTGTAGTAAGCAATATCGCCGTGCTGCCGCTCGCGTACGATGTTCGCCAGACGGCCGATCTCGTGGATATCGCGCGAACAGTAGAGGCGCACGCCGTCCGCGTGGGTCAGCCGCTCGCCGGCCTCGACCTTCTCCGCGATGTCCTCCAGCGACGTGGCAGAAAGCGAAGCGATCATAGACGAGCTGATTCTATCCCCGAGTCGCCAGGCACGGTGCGACGCACCAATGGAATTGAAAACTCGAAAACGACCCCGAGACGATTCGAACGTCCGACCTCAGCCTTCGCAGGGCTGCGCTCTATCCAGCTGAGCTACGGGGTCAGGTCCTTCGCAGCGCCAACGACGCAACCGCGATCAGGCACTGCGGCGAACTCTCTTAGATAACCTGTCTTCGCCGCCCTGTCGAGCAATGGGCTTCCCAACATGGGCTGAAGCTGGATAGCCAGCCCCCATCCGACCAATCACCTCAACGACTACGACTGAGATTCTATTAGGGAAAATCGCGCGCTCTCGCACGAGAAAATCCATCGCCTCCGAAGATCAGTTAGTCAGACAAGCCGTCACAATAATTCCGTGCATGCAGAATTCACACCAATCGAGCCAGTTCGGATAAATCCCTAACACAAGCATTTACAGTAGTTTACGCTCCAGCATCCTCGCGTTGGCTGCATGAATCAGTCCGAAATGAACAAATTAGCAGCCTGGCATGTATAAGAAGTAGGGAAAATGTTTCCCAAGGCCCGAGAATTATGGGGTTCTCCGCGGAAAATTGTTGACTGAACGATTTTGGACATTATAGTCCCCGGCAGTATTAAACGATTGTAGGGTTTGGAGAAAATTACCGATAAAGTGGATGTTGGAATCCAGCGGCGTATAATCTCTTGGCGGCCTCGGCCGCACGCCATCATTCGGAGGATCTTCAGATAATCGCGGGCCCCTTTTCGCCCGCTAGAACGATTCGGCTTCTTTCCCCTCCGGAAAGCACCGGGATTGCCCTTGAGGCGCTCGGTGCTTTCTTTTTGCGCGAAACTAACACTCAATGTTAATTCAGGAAATCTGTTGCGATTGTGACTGTTGTGAGCGTTGAATGGCTACCGTCAGGGAGCGAGCGGCGGTAGCTCTCGCTGCCCTGTCACCAGATCAGCAAACATGCCGATGATGCTCTGCGGATCAGAGGCCTCGGCGGCGAGGCGGAGATTTCGCATCCCCTCTTCTGGAAGGCCGGAGTAAAGCTCGAGATAACCGAGCAGGAATCTCAGTTCCGGACTGTCAACCTTCTCAAGCTTGGATTCGAGATCGGCACGTCGTACGTCAAACACATCGAGCCGTCCGACCAGCCCCGGCAGATCGATCCGAAATGCGGCAATCTGCGGGAAGCGCTCAATCCCGAGCATCAGCAAGCGAACGGCCGAACGATAGTCGCCTGCCGCGGCAAGGGCGTGGCCGCGCGCCAGCAATGGAAGCGGATTGAGCGGGTCGATGGTCGATGCAAGTTCGAAGTAGCGAGCCGCGTCATAGTATCGACCGGCTTGCAGTTCCATCTCACCGGCGCGGATGTATTCATTCAGGCGGTTCTGGTGTCGGCCGGCAAAAGTCGTCAGCGGGTGCTCCAAGGTCTGTGCTGCCCAGCGAGCCGCGGTTGAAAGTTCCAGGAACCCTTCGCTCGGCTTTCGAAGCAGGCCGCCGCGCTGAAGCTCTGCGGCCGAAGGGGTCTGCCCGATCGCATCCGCCGGAGCGGCCGATACGGGCTGGACCGAGACGGCATCAAACCCAAGGCGCGTCACACCCATCGACTGTGCCGCACCTACGGCACTGTAAAGGTCCGCGAAGCGATCGGCTCCCAGCGCTGCGGGCGGCTGTCCGGGATCTGCGGCCAGGCCCTCTGCAACGGGCATAAGAGGCGATCCATCCGTGGTTAGAACAGCAGCCCCATCCGCAGCGCCGACCGGTGTCGCCAGCGGCGATTGATCCGGAGGAGGCACGGAAGTATCAATTCTGCGAAGGGCGGGATCCTCGCTCAGCAGGCCGCCGCGCGACAGGGTTTCCTCCTCGGGAGTGGTCGTGCCGGGGGTGAGCGGTAACGACGACGAGGGCAGCACGGAAGTCGAACTCAGCGCCGACGGCCGGCTGGGCGGCGGCGGCGAGCCGAAGATCGAAGAGCCCATCGCGTCTCGGTAGGGAGCAAGCGTTCGAGCGATGTCCCGACGGTCTAGACCGGTGCCGGCCGGCGTCAGCTTGATGCCGTATTCCGAGGCGGGCGTTCGTGGCGTCACGTTCGGCGTGGTCACGTTGACGCGGCGATCCTCTGCGGGCCGCAAGTCCTGCAAGAGTGAGGACGGCTTATAGTCAATCGTAGCAGGATTGGGCGGGATAAAATTCGTGCTCTGCACCGTCGGCGAGCCCGGTTGATTCAGCCCGGCCCGGATGAACCCCAGGTCGGAGAAGGTCTCCGGCTGACCGTAGAAGAAATTCGATTCATAGGTATTGCCGCTCAGCACGTCGCGCAATCCAACGCTGCGCGCCTGAAAGCCCGAAAGACCCGCCGACGGCAGCGATCCGCGGAACTGATTGTTCTGCACGACCGGTGAGTAGCCCTTGAACCCCGCCAGACCGGTGACGTTCCCCGTGATGATCGCATTGGCCCGTGCACCGGGATCGTTCAGCCCAGGGCGGGTAATGTTGAAGCCCGAAGAGCCGACCTGCGGATTGTTGTCGAGCAGCCGACCGGCAGCGGAAGCATTCCCCTGGTTGACACGGTGATCGATCTGCGCAATCGCGGAGCTTGTGCAGATCAGCGCGAGGCCGATCGACGCCCCCGACAGGATTCGCGATGAACGAGTCATGATGGCACGCATGACGCGAGCGGAAAGTCCGACGTCTGTTTCACACGAATCTCTATACATTATAAGCTCGCGAGCTTCGCATGTCCGCAGATTTCCCGAAACACCGCAGGGGGCTGGCGAGTGGACTCCGAGGATGCGGCTGCACGGGCCGCGCGCGGTCCTGCCCACTAAAGATCGGCCCCCTGCTCCTGTCGCCTTGAAATTCTCACGGAATCGCACGAAGCATCCGCCCGCGGGATCGCCTCGGATGGCCCGCAGGCGATGCCTTCGACTTGACGCCGCATCGGCGATCGGGACCATGGATCACATGCATCCGTCGCCCATAACGCATTCTGGGCTCCTGAAGGTGATCCTGCTTCTGGTCACTCTCAGCATTGGCGGACAAGCCCCTGCGCAGAATCGTTCTCCGTCCGCCCCCGTCGATCCCCGAACCGCGGTCCTGCAGCAGCTCCGCTCGCAACCGATCGGCGAGGTCACATTGAAGGAGCTTTGCCCGTCGGACGAATTCCTGGGCCGCGTAGCGGATCGGATCATCCGCATGGACTATCCGGATCGATACCGTACGGTCCTCGCGCAGGTCGATGCATCGCAATTGATACAAACATCGAAGCCGGATGCGACGGCGGAACAGCGAAACGGTTCGACCGATCGACCGTTGGGCTATCTGCTCGTCGTCGCCGCTTTGATGATTTTCGTTCTCCTCTTTCGTCTGCTCCGGCGAAGGACCGCACCATGATGAAGCGATCACAAACATTCCTGCTGGGCGTGTTTTCTACAACGCTGCTGCCGGTCGCCGCCATCGCGCAGTCGACCGAAACGGCAAGCCCGACCGTACAGGTCGTGCGCTACCAGCCCCGCCCGGAACTGCTCTCGGCGATCTCCGTATTGCGCGCGGACGTCCCTGTAGTGCGTGGCTTTCGCGCACCGCTGACCATGGAGGTCTTCTGGCCGCACGAGTTGCCGGACGCGCACAGCCCGCCGGAGTTTCGTGCCGCCGCCGCCCTCGTGATGTCGCAACTCGCCTGCGACGGCCTGCTGCCGACGACGGTGCGCGCCGTGGACATCCTCAAGCTGCAGAATCACCCCGCGATGGGGCATCGCAAGCTGCTCCTGCTCCGCGCGGTCGGTCTGCCGGTCGATCTGTACGATTGGTTTCGCCCGCCGGGAAGCGCATCCGACGTCACTCTCATCGATTACATCACCACACTGCTCGCCCAGGGCCGAAGCGCCGAATCGATCATCCCCGAAGTGATGCAAGCGGCTTTTCTGCCGAAGCCGACGGTGCCGGGGCTTCGACTGGCCGCCGAGGACGGCCGCAGCCCGGTATCGCTCGTTCGTCTGCAACTTTCCCGAGGCAGCTACTGGCGCGCACCCGGCGACGGCAGCTCGGTCGACGTTGCGCGGCAGCTCGTTGATGCCCTCGACGGCGCGCGCGTCATGATCTCCACGAACTACGAAGCCCAGGCGGAAGTGATCGCTGCTGCCGAGACATGGGCGAGCGGTCGCAAAGGTGAGATCATCGTCGTTGCATCGCCCTGGAAGCCCGAGCAATGGGCGCAGGACAACGGCAAGCCCGCCGTCGTCGCCGCATCCGACGGGCGGCGTGAGATCGTCACCCTCGCCCCGCGTTACGCCAGTCGCGGCGAGGAGCGGACCCGCTTCGATCCGGATGAGACCTTCACGCTCGTCGCTCTCTCCACCGCCGGCCTTCGTGTCGTGCAGTCGCCGCTTCTCTTCCAAGGTGGAAATCTACTGGTGATCGAAGATGCCAGCGGTCGCCGTACCCTGCTGGTGGGTGAAGCGGAGATCATGCGAAATACCGCCCTGGGTCTGACGCGCGAACAGGTGCTTGGCGCCCTCGCCGTCGAGTGCGGCATCGAGCGATGTCTGGCCCTGCCGGCCGTTTCGTTTCACATCGATGTTGAGCTGTGTGCCCGGCGACATCGTAATCAGGTCGTCATTCTTGTGAATGATGAAGGTGCCGCTGCTCGCGGCATCGTTTCCATCGGCACAGAATGCCTCTCTCGCGGCGGCAAGCTGAATTCGCAAATCGCCGAGAAGGTGAGAGCCGCATTGGCCCGTGGTGAAGAAGCGAAGGCAGTCGAAATGATCGCTCCGCAGGTGCTCAAACTCGGCGAAGGTGGCGCCTACCCGGAAAGCGTGGCGGAACTTTTCTCACGCGGCGAGACCGATGCAGCCGTCGCCAACTTCGAACGATTCATGCTGGCGCTGGACATCCTGGCGGCGCGCAACATGGGTGAGGGCAATCTGCCATCGGACCCCGTCACACGCGCCTACATTATGTCCCTGCAACGACGACAGACAGAACGCGACCGGATGCACGCGACCCTGCGCAACGAGGGCTGGAGGATCGCAGCCATTCCCAGTCTGTCCGATGAACGGCGCGGACTAAATTATGTCAATGGATTTCACGTTCCCGGCCGCTACCTCATGCCGGCCTACGGCGGTGTCTTTGCAGAGCAGGACGAAACTGCGGCGAAGGCCATCCGGTCGGTTTTCGACGGCGAGGTCGAAGTGGTACCCATCCTCTGCGGTGAGACTCAGCGTCGACTCGGCGCCATCCACTGCGCGGCTTCGATCTATCCTGAGGGATAATGCCGATCGCATCGCGGCAGACTTTCTCGACGATCGATCACAACTGCGGATTCATCCAATACCTGTCGATCACCTCAAAGCCAAGCTCGACAAACTGACGACGCAGCGAATCGTCGAGCCCCTGCCCGTCGATCTGAATCGTCGAAAACTCCCGCCGGGTCGCACAGCGCGCACGAAGTGAATCGAATAACGCAGCTGGATCGTTCGAAGCAAGCCCGCGACGCAATTCATCATCGATCTCCAGCAGGCCCGTGGCGGCAAGCAGTCCGTCCGCAAGCGACTCAGGACCGCAAATCATCACCGGAAGTGGGAATTCCTCGCTCATCGGTTCGATCGCCGAGGGCGTTACTTTCCGGGCATCGCTCGGTAAGGCCGGTCGGATCCATGCGTCAAGCGCGTCGCGGATCATCGCAGCGGCACGTTGGCGGGATTCATGCGTATAGCCGGCGATGTGCGGTGTGGCAATCGTCGCACGATCAGCGAGCGCGGCGTTGATCCGTGGCTCATTCTGCCAGACATCGATCACCGCGTGTGAAACATGCCCCGACTCGATGGCCGCAAGCAGGTCCGCCTCGCACACGACCTGCCCGCGCGAGGTGTTGATGACCGCCGTGCCCGGTCGAAGCGATGACAACCATGCAGCATTCACCATGCCCCGGGTTGCATACTGGCCGTCGTCGGTCAACGGTACATGCAGCGTGACCAGGTCACTATCAGCGAGAAGTTGCTCCAACTCTACCAGCTCCGCCGCTCCGGCCGCCCTGCGCGGCGGGTCACAACCGAGCACGCGCAGCCCAAGCCGACCGGCCATGTCACGGACCATCGCACCGATCCGCCCGACACCGATCACCCCCAGTGTTCGCTCGCGCGGCTCGATTTCCTGCAATTCGCAAAGATGCAGGATGGCGGCCAGTACGTATTCCGCGACGGCCCGGCTGTTGCACCCTTCGGCCGCAACGTAATGAATACCTCTGGCAGCTAGCCAGGCGCTATCGACATGATCCGACCCGCTCGTGGCCGAGCCGACGAAGCGAATCCGCGACCCTTCCAGTAGTGCGCCGTCCACGCGCGTGACTGAACGCACCACCAACGCATCAGCATCGCGGAGATCAATCGGCGCGACCCGGCGACCATCGAAGGTACGAACCTCGCCCAACTCACCAAAGAGCCGAGCGCCGCATGGAATGGCTTCGTCCACGAGTATCAGCATGGTGCATATCATAGCCGCCGGCGCCGCCGAGGCGTATGATGTCGCCCATGCAGCAGAGCAAGCTGGCAGCCGAATTCGTGTCCTACGCCTCGCGTAAGCTCGGGGATCACCTCGCACAGATCCGCCGCTGCGTTGCGCTTCTCTCCGAAGAACAGGTCTGGTTCCGGCCCAATGACAACAGTAACAGCGTCGCCAACCTGCTGCTTCACTTGTCGGGCAATCTTCGACAATGGATCATCGGCGGCGTTGCCGGTCGGCCGATCACGCGCAATCGGCAGGCCGAGTTCGATGCCCGGGGAGGCATCTCGAAGGATGAAGCGCTGGCCCGGCTGGAACAGACCGTGCATGAGGTCTGCGCGGTGATGGAAAGCGCCGGCGACGACGTGCTGACGCAAATTTACGAGATCCAGAGGTACCGGGTCAGCGGCGCGGCGGCCATCCTCCACGTCGTCGAACACTTCGCCTTTCACACGGGTCAGATTGTCACGACGACGAAATGGCTGCTCGACGTGGACCTGAGTCTCTACAACGAACACGGGCACCGTCGCGATGGCCGGGATGCCGGCGTGCCGTAGCAAGGGTATGATCACCGACGCATCGATACGCGTCGTGGTTCCGTGGCGCCGACAGTGCTCATGCGGACGGTATCGCGCCGAAGATGGCGCTGAAGATATGGCCGAAAACATCCGTGAGGAGCGTCTGAAACACCGTAAGGCCGACGTTCAGGAAAATGCCCACGAACTGAAACACGATCTCGATGACAGCAAGCTGAATCTCGTTCTCCATAGGCGTCATGGAATACCTTTCGCGAACAGGGGTCCGTGGTTCGAACGTACGAGGATGCCGGGCCGGGGCGGTCCGACCGCGCATGATACGGCCATGCCGCCGGCAGGTTGCAGCCGCCGTTGACCGGCCCCCCCTTTTTTCAATGTCGGTGAAACTTTCACCCGCCCCACAACCGCCCTTTGCGGTGAGAGCGATTTCCCTATAATTCGTGACCCTGCCCGTCGGACGTCCGAACCGACGCGGCGAACCTTGCCATCGAAAGCTGACCTCCAATGACCAGCCCACCTGCCCTGATCGACCAAACCGCGACATCAACCACGGCCCTGACGACCTACGGCGTGGTCTCCTTCCTCAACGCCCGCCCGCTGCGGGAGTACCTGCCGGTCGGCGAAACCGTCGCTGTGCGACCGGAAGTCCCTTCCCGCCTGATCGAGTTGCTCGATGCGGGACAGTGCGACATCGCCCTTCTGCCGGTGGTCGACTACTGGCGAAACCAGGACCGCCTTGAGATCGTGTCCGACGCCTGTATCGCCAGCGACGGTGAGACGATGACCGTGCGGGTCTTTTCGCGCTGTCCCCCGGACCAGGTGGAGCGGCTGTTCGTCGATGGCGATTCGCACACCTCGATCGTGCTGGCACGGTTGATCTGGCTGGAGCTTTATGGTCGCCGGTTGGAGGTCATCCCCTGGCGTCCGGGCGAAGTCGGCGAATCGCCGGGATCCGATCCGGATGTGAAATCGATCCTCCTGATCGGCGACAAGGTCGTGCGCAGTGCGCCGCGCGGCTTCGGCTTTGAAGTGGACCTCGGCGCGGCCTGGAAACACCTGACGAATCTGCCGTTCGTCTTCGCCGCATGGTACGGGCGAAAAGGAAAGAATCATCTGCACATTGCACGGATGCTCTCCGCCGCGCGCGATCAGGGCGTGCGCGAAGCGCGGCGGATCGCCCGGGAGTCGGCCGCTTCGCACGGCTGGCCCGTGGAAACTGCCGAGCGCTACCTGTGCGACATCATGAAGTACAAGCTGACGCCGGCCATGCGCGCCGGGATGGACCGCTTCTTCTTCATGGCAGAGAACCACGGACTGTTCGAATGAGCGTCGCCGCCCTGTCACCGACCTCTGCCGCGCGAATTAGCACGGACGACCTGCGCGAGCTTTACCTGAGCAGTTCCATCCATGAGCTGGGCCGGCAGGCCTACGAACGGACCCAGCGCCTGCACCCCGAGGACTACCGCACTTACGTCGTCGATCGCAACATCAACTACGCAAACTGGTGCACCGCCAAGTGCATCTTCTGCAACTTCAAGTCCGACCCGCCGGGAATGAACACCGGGCGAACCGATCTTCCCGCGGGCTACACGCTTACCTATGACGAGATCGGACGCAAGATCGAGGAACTCGTCGCCATCGGCGGCACGCAACTGCTCATGCAGGGCGGGCTCGTGCCTTCGGAAGGTGCGGCGGGGCTGTCGTTCGACTGGTATCTCGACCTGATGCGCTTCATCCGGCGAAACTTCCCGACGGTTCACATCCACGCCTTCAGCCCGCCGGAGATTTTTGCGTTTCATCAGATCTTCGGCATGTCCATCCGCGAGGTCATCGCGCGGCTCATGGAAGCCGGCTTGAACACGATCCCCGGCGGGGGCGGGGAGATTCTGTCGGATCGCGTACGGCGGAAAATCGGCATCGGCAAGACGCTGACGCATGAATGGCTCGACGTGATGCGCGAAGCCCACAAGCTGGGCATGGTCACGAGCTGCACGATGATGTTCGGCCACATCGAGACGATCGACGAACGATTTGAGCACCTGCGGCTCCTGCGCGACTTGCAGGATGAATCGCTCGCCCGCGGAAACGGCGGCGGCTTCGGGGCCTATATCTGCTGGACCTTTCAGCCGGACAACACCCCGCTGGGGCGGATGAAGAAGCTGAACGTCGAAACGTCAAAACATCGAAAGGTCGAAACGGTAAGAATCCAAAATCCAAAATCCAAAATCCAAAATCGGCCTGTCAACGACGGCAAGCATCTACTTCTCGCCGACGCGCATGAGTATCTGACGATGCTCGCCCTGTCGCGGCTTTATCTCGACAACATTCCCAATATCCAATCGAGCTGGGTGACGATGGGGCCGAAGATCGGGCAACTCGCCCTCTTCTACGGAGCCAACGACATGGGCAGCGTGATGATGGAGGAAAACGTCGTCAGCGCCGCCGGGACGACCTATCGCCTCAACGAGCCCGAGATCCGCCGGCTCATCACCGACGCCGGCTGGCGACCGCAGAAGCGGGATTACTATTACCGGCCGATCGGGTAACTCCATAGGAGGAAAACTCCCACGATGCGGAACCATTCTATACTCTTTATGTTAGGATGCATGACATGCCCGATATCGGACTGTCAGTCGAAGGCACGACCACGGCCGGAACACCTCGGATGAACCCCGAGGAGGGCATTGCGCGCTGGCTGGACGTGATGGACGCCTGTGAACAGTTCCTGTTGACTGGTCTCAGTCAGAATACAGTTCAGGACGGCGACCTGGCCACCGCCTATCGAAAGTGGTACGCGCGTCAAATGGCCGAACACGACAAAATGATCCACGGAATGATCCGTCGCTTCAGCGATTCGGACGGCAAGCATGTCGGGTAACGTCGTCCTCGAGACACTTCGTCACGCATGGCAAACCCTTGAGCCCATTCACGCGCCGATGGCGGTCATGGGTGGGCTCGCGCTGGCCGCATGGCAACACGTTCGTGCAACACAGGATGTGGATTTGCTGGTCGGCACAGAGCTCGAAAAGATTCCCGAAGTTCTCAAACGGATGGAGTCTGCTGGATTTCGCGCGAAGAATTCTCCGCCCACGAAGACGCTGGGCGATATTCGATTGATACAGTTCCTCTACCAGCCGTCCGCGATTCTCGTCGACATTCAGGTTGATCTGATCATTGTCGAATCGGCCTACCATCGCACCGCATTGTCGCGATGTCTGGCCACGCGCCTGCCGGGACTGGATACTGAAATACGCGTTCTGGCTTGCGAAGACCTGATCCTGCACAAACTTCTCGCCGGGCGAATCGTGGACCGTGCCGATGTTGTGGCGCTTCTGCTTGCCAATCGTGCAGCGCTGGACACTGCATACCTGCTTCAATGGTCCGGTCGACTTGGCCTCAACGAAGATCTTGTCGAAGCCTGGGGTGCCGCGTTTCACGGTGAGCGGCTCGTATAATATGATCGCGCGGGGGTTGGTCATCGCACAACAAAAAAGCCCGAGGCGTTTTAAGCCCCGGGCTTTTTGATGCTTGCATCGAAGCGAGTTGCGAATCGAACCGGGCGATCAGCGCTCGGTCGAGAGTACCTGGAAGTTGGCAACGTCGTCGAGGTTGCCGAAGATGCCGTCCTTGCCGGCCGACCACAGGATGAACCGGTCGGCCTTCACCGGCCGCGGCCACTGGATCAGGTTCGGGTTCGCAGTCTGGTAGGTCGTGGCCCGGAACGAACGAATGAACTCCGCAAAGTTATGCGGCAGGTTCTCGTTGTTGTACTGCGTTGTTGCAAGGACATAGTTGTTTGGATCGCGGACGCGGTGAGCGGCGTTCGGCGGTGAAACAGTGTCGTAGTTAGTGAAAACTTCATTGTCCACGCCGTCGTAGACGCCGTTGCCGTAGAAGGCCGTCGGCATCGGGGTGACGTCGTTTGCCGAGATGATCGGCGTGTTCTGATTGGCGGTCGGACTTGCTCGATAGTAGAGAATCGGCCAGCCGAACTTGTCGCGGAAGACGCGGCAGACCAGGTTATCGATCGTCGGCTGCGGGCTGTTTCCACCGACACTCGGATTCGGAACCGTGCCGAAACCGTCCTCCGGCGGTTGATTCACCGAGGTTACGTCCACACCGTCGGCCGGTATGTACGGCTTGCGGCGATCGTTCATCGCATCCCAGCGATTGTAGGTCGTTGGAGCGCCGGCACCCGGTGCCTTGGGATCATACCCGAGAAAGTCGCGGCCCACGAGGGCATCGACCAGCAGGTGCGCACCCTGAAGAATGTTCGCACCGTTGACCACCTCCCAGTCTGTTGCCGTGCCCGTACCGGGTCCACCGGCCACAGGGTTGTTAATATCTCGGGCATACAGGTAAGCATTCGACGGCGGGAACCGATCCTCATCGCCGCTGAAGGCCTCCAGCCCCACTTCCATGGCATTCAGCTGGGCACGGACTGCCGTGGCCCGGGCGCGGTCGCGCGCCGCGCCCAGCGCCGGCGTGAGGATGCCGATGAGCAGCGTGATGATGGCCATCACGGTCAGAAGCTCGATCAGGGTAAATGCCGTTCGATGATATCGCCTGAGCATGGTCTGGCTCCTTCGTGGAATGCGCATTCGCGTGGCCCCGCCGCTTGTATGCCATCTTACTCCACGGCACCGGGGCGGGTAAAGGCGGGCGATCGTCTTGAGCCCTCATCCTTATTCTTGGACCGAACTACGTGTCTGACAACCTCCGGCAGGTCCGAAATCGCGCAAGAGGTCTTCCGATTCGACAATTGCGCCATCTTCCTGCAGCGGTTTCCCCCTGACTGCACCGGGGCGGCCATCCGTTCAGCGGGCGGTCTCGCGGTAGCTGCCGTCCTCCCGGGTCAGAATCCGCGGCAGGATCATGCTCCGGACATCGCCCCCCACCGGTGCCCGGCGGAAACATTCGGAGCGGTCCAGTGTGACCTGGCTGCGGCGGACATAATTGCCGTGGTCGTCGAGCAGGGCGATGTAGACGGTGAACACGTCGGATCGAACCGAGAGCATATTCGTCCATCGGGAGAGGAACACATCACGGGCCCGCATGCCACCGGTGGACCGGTCGAACGGACCAGCCGAGAGCGGCCGCCGCAGTGCGTTCTCGTACACCCACACGTCCTGATTGGGATCGAACGAGCCATCCTGGTCGGTATCCAGCCGGCGGGCCCAGAAATCCGGCGAGAACACATCGAGCGGGCCGAGGATCGGATCCGGCGCGATGGCCTGGTGGCTGTAAAGATCCAGCGCCGTATTCGACGGCTGGTAGGTGAATCGGTCGATCCGGAACAGACTGGCCTGCGGATCGCTTGACGATCCGGAGATCCCGGTCAACTGTCGCAGATTGGCCAGTTGGAGCACGTCGCGGAGCGGGCCGCTGTCGCTCCCCGTCGGCCGACCCAGGTCCGTCGCGCGCCGCGCGGCCGTTACGGTCTGCATCTCTTGCATGGCGACGTTCCACAATCGCAGCGGCACCGTACGCCGCTCGCGTCGTGCAATGATCGCGGTAGCGTAGTCCCAGAAGCGGCCGGTAAAGGCAGGATTGAAGAAATCATCGGCCGGGCTGCCGCTCCCGAAGCCGCGGGCGACAAAGCCGGTCGAATCCGGCAGCAGCGTCATGAACGGCACGCTGCGCAGGACGCTCTTCGGCGCCGTATTGATGTTGATCGAACCAGGCCGGCGGTAGAGCACGGCAAACGCCTCGGCCGGATCGTTCAGATCGGCCAGGCCGTTGCCGTCGTTGTCTACGCCGTCAAACAGCATGCTGCGCGGTGTGAAATACGATGCAAGGCGATGCGACCACTGTCGTCCTCGCGCCGTCTGGGCGCTGCGGTAGTCCACCCGGCCCGCCATGATCCGATCCGGCGCATCGCCCGCCAGATCAAAGATCGACCCGGCAGGATCGTGTCGAGCGACGAACTCCGCGAGAACCTCGGTCGTCGGTATCGAGCCCGGCATCATGAGCCGCGCTTCGCGATCGAGCAGATACGGAGGATCCACCGAGGATGAGCGGCGAAGGGCGCCGATGATCATGAGCCGGCTCAGGTCGGCGACGGAATCGAAATCACGATAGGGCTCGGTCGAAGCAAACGTATCCGGTACGGTGCCGACGGCCGCGGGATTGACCGGGTTGGCAAGCTGACGCGACGGCCAGGGAGATTCCGGAATGAAGCGATCGAGCGTCTCGCTGGTGTTGTTCGGCTGACCCAGCGACTGCCGCACGCCGGTCGGCGGACGGCTGACCGGCAGCGGGCCAGTCGAGGGCGTTCCGCTGGCGAAGATGTGCCACGCGGTCGTGAAGCGCCAGCCGCGGGTGCTCCGCAGCAGGGAGAATTCCCTGGTATCGCCGGGATTGAGCGTCGGCGGGCCGGGGTTGCGTGCCCACTCATCACCGACGGTGTTGGCGATGAAATCATCGAAGTTGACAGCCGGAGCACGACCGGCACTGCGCGGTCCGATGACATCGAGCACGTGCTCCGTGGCATCACCGGGAATCCCGGTGGCGGAATAGACGAGCTCCACGTAGCCGGTGCCGTCGGTCGGAATGCTGAACTGCGTATTGCGATAGTAGCTGTTGGGCGTCACGGTCGAGGGTGCGTACAGCGTCGACCCGCACAGCACGATGAAACGGCCGCGATCTCCGTCGCCGTTGAGCGGCGGCGGGAAGTTGCCCAGCACGCTCAGGAAACTCGACAGCGGCAGCATCAGACTCGACGCGCTGCTCGGTGAGCGCGTGCGGATGAAAAGCCGATTCGTCGGAATCTCCCAGTGCGGAGGTACAAAGAGCTCCACCGCGAAGAACCACTGATCGCCGGGCCGGCTGACCGGGCTGGGCGTCGCTCGGGGGTCGCCGGCCGTCAGATGCGCGTAGGCCTCGGTGAAGAAGGGCTGCTTCTCCACACCGTAGATGAACCGGCCGGAATTGGGCGGCCACTGGATGATCGTCGGCTCGTCGTCGTAATCGCGATAGTCTGCGAGGTTCACGGCGAACTGCCACGCGAAATACTCACGGTTGTACCGGCCCTCGACGGTATTGGCGTCAACCGTCTGGCCCTGGTAGCTGGTCACGCCTTCGAGGGCGGCGTACATCGCCGCCGCGGCATAGCGGATGAAGTCCTGCTTCGCACCGTCAGGATTGCCCACGTCGCCCATGTTCAGATCGATTCGGGTCAATCGCGCCCAGTCAGGCAGTGGCTCGGTGACGGCGGCCAGGGCGCCGGACAGCGTGGCTCCGGCACCGTAGCGCGGTGCGCCGAGGATCGGCCAGTCCATACCGCGCTCGCGGAACTTCCGCTGGACGAACTCCAGCTCGCTCTCGCCCGACTGACGCACGGCGCTGGAGAACGGGAAGCTCGCAGGGTTCGCGCTCATGTACAGCAGGTGGTGCAGACTCAGTGGCGCGTCGACCTGGTGGCTCACCGTCGTCAGCATGTGTCGGCGGATCGCGTACGGCTCATCTTCCTGAAGCAGTGTCCGCCAGCCCTTGATGGTCGGGTTCGCAATCTGATCGCGCCCTTCGTACTCGTTGCCCGAACCCCACTGAGCGTTAAAGCGCGTCCAGCGCGAATCGCCGCCGGTGTAGGCGTAGTCATTCGTCGGATCGACCTGCCGCGTCCATTGCAGTGTGTTCGGCAGGGCGCGATCGAGCGTCGAATAACCGGCCATCGTGTATTCCCGTCGCCGTGCGTATGGCACGAGAATACCGCGGTGCCGCAGCGAGGCCTCGTCATCGAGCCCATAGAGCAGCACGTTCGGCGCCCCGCTGACCGGCGGTGTTCCGCCGGCGAGAAGATTGCGCACGATGTTGTCGTCGTAAGCCATCGGCCAGACCGATGGAAACTGCCCGTTGTTCCGGAAGCCGACCATCCGGCCGGAACGGTTGCCCGCGTTCAGAAAACTGTCGCGTCGGTGCACGACCTCGTCCAGCAGCAACTCCGTCGGACGATGGCCGCGGCGCTGCAGACCGGCCAGCGACTCGTCGAAAACCGCGTTGCCCGAGGGCAGTGCAGAACCAGAAGCCACGTTCACGTTCAGCATACTGCCGTGGTCCACGACGCGAATCACCGCGTAGAGCTGTCGCGGTGCGCTCGGGTCGCTCTGGTCCGTGGGAATGATGAAGCTGATCGGCGAGTCCGGCACGCCGTCACCGTCGGCATCGTACAGATCGATCACCCCATCGGCATTCGTGTCGAAGTATGGAAAGCGATGCGTCACGCCGGGCATCGTGGCCGTGAGCAGACTCTGATGCGCCGGGTCGTACCATCGCTCTCGCGCCTCGGCGATGGTCAGGTTCGTCGTCGAACCGGGCACCATCGGCGCGCCGGTCGCAAAGAGCACCGGCGGCGGCGTCTGAAGAATACGGACATTTTCCAGATTCGAAGCCGAGTAAGATACCGGGATCGGCGCCTCGGAGCGAGAATTCGTCGCCCATGCAAAGGGCTGGAGCGTATCGGGTGTGAGCAGATCACTGCCCAGGTAAGAGACATAATGCCAGACCAGAACACCCTCCTCGACGAGCGGATAGCCCGGCGGAAAAGTCGCGCCGTTGTAGGTCGGCCACGAATCGACGTGATACGGCACCGTCGAAGCCAGCCAGCGATCGTCGGGGCCGGGGGCGTCGTACGGCTCGTTGTTCTCGAGCATCGCCGGCGGCGTCGCCATCCGATCCTTGTTGCTGTCGAGCGGCATGGGATGCAGCGGGTCCGGCGCGGGCCCCCAGATGTCGCGCCACAGCGTCTCCTGCACCCCGCGAATCACTCCGTTGACCATGCTCCGCGAAGACTGCGCATCCGTATCAAGTGATACACGGCGGGATTCACCGTGCGTTCGGGTGATCAGCACCAGGCCGACCAGGGCCAGCAGGGTGAGCACGCCGAGCACAAAGACCAGAATCGTGCCCCGCCGGTGAACAGACGGCCTGAAAGGGTGGTTACCGTTTGCCGATGGGGTCTTCACAGCCGTACTCCGTGAGATCGTTCTCATCGTCATCGTAGGGCCTGACCAGGAGTCTGCCGACCCCACCTTGCGGAATCTTCAGCCACGGGTGCCCCCGGAACGGCCCTGCCGAAACGGTCTCAGGGAAGGGCCACAACCACGGAAAACTCCTGACCATGGCGGCTGACAATGTAGGGCTCCGCGGCGGGCATCGCCGGTGTTCCGGGGTCCGAGATGCCGTCCTCATTCAGATCGAGCGCCGTCGGCTGCTGGAGCCGCTTGTTGGCGTCGTAGATCCGGTAGGTAAAACGCAGGGCCCGCGGACGGTACTGTTCGTAGTCATTGCCGCGCCAGACGGCCCGATAGCGCGCCTGTACGTGTGGCGTCGCGCCGCGGCCGTCTGCCCACTCGATCCGCGATGCGAAGGCGTTCGTCGCTGCCGGGTCATTATCCGGATTGTCCGGGTTGGGATTGCTCGGATTCTGCGCGACGGCCAGACCGCGCAGCCGGGCTTGGTAACGCAGGCCGTTGGGATTCGACAGATTCGGAACATTCGCCGCGTCCACGCTCAGCGGAGCCGGTGCAAGACCGAACCAGCGCGTTCGAAAATCCTCATCGCCGGTCGCCGCGATGTTGTCCGGACCGAGCGGATCAACCCGGCCGCCGTCCGTCCATTCGATGCGGAAATCCGCCAGGCGCGGCATGAACGTCCAGCCGGAGCGCGTGAAAAAGTCGGCATGCAGAGGATTGGCGTAGCTCGCCGTCACGGGGGTCAGACCCGGCTCCCACAGGGCGCGGGCTCGGGCCGTCGACTCGTCTCCGTGAAAGAGCGTTTGAAAACCGGCATTCGTAACGGTCAACGTGTTGATAAGCGAGATTAGTGCCGCCGATGTGGCATCCATACCGCCCGGTGCCGTATCGGAGATCACCGCGTCCATCCGCCCTTCGTGGAAGTTCGGGTAAGTGTTCTCCAGCGTGCCGCCGTCGAGCATGCCGCCGGCCCCAAAAACCTGGCTCATCGTCGGCGGCCCGGACGGTGCATTCCAATCCGGATGTTCGGCAGGAAAGAAGCCCGTCAGCAGCAGGATCGCCCGGTGCATGAAGACCCACTCCGACGCCGTCAGGCCGATCGTCTCGTCGTCAAAGGGCAACGCCCGTCCGCTGACGGTCGCGTTGCCTTCGACCGGAATGCCCGGGCCGAAATAGACCAGGGCCTCGGTGCTGGTCGCCGGAGCCCGCGTGGGAAAGGCGGGCGTGCCGCGCGTCGGATCGGTAAACGACTCAAAAGCGCCTTCGCCGCCGTGCGACGCCAGAAAGACGAGTCGATCATGCCGCAACCTGAAGTAACGCGGACCCTCGCGCGATTCGGCACGGGCCAGCGTCGGCGGCGGGCTTTCGATGATCAACAGACCCGGCACGATGTGCGAAAGCTTGTCGTTCAGCTCACCATGAACCGCCGCGGAGGCCTCCAGTAGCTGCACATGCGCCGCAGTACGACCCGCGGCATCAGAACTGATGTTGAAAATCGTCGCCACCGTAATGATCGCCAGCAGCAGAACACCCATCGACACCGTCAGTTCGATGAGCGTGAAACCCGGGCGCGGTATCGAGACCTCCGGCGCTGCCGGTGTGCGTGGCGGAAGCATGCGATGGGCCTCGCGCGTCATCACAGCGGCACCTTCCAGTCGAGCACCGGCGATTCGCGACCCACGGCCCCGCCTTCGATCGCCGGCGGGAAGACCCATACGTCGAACGTCACGCCCATGCTGACGCCGAAATCAAAGCAGGGCACACCCGACAACTCGCCCACCACCTCCACGGTGTGCGAATCCACGATGTCGGAGACGGTCAGAATTCGCCCCGAAGCCATGGGTAGCAGCGGCACGCCGAACGACTGGGCAGCGCCGGAAATCATCATCTTGCTGCCGACGGGGGCCAGCGCCGCCAGACCGATCGAGCCGGACAACGCACTACCCGGTGACATCGCATTGCTGATCTGGTTCGGGGCACACACACCGGTGATTGAATTCGCCGGTCGGGCCACCGTCACCCGCCAGGGCACGGGAAGTCGGCGATCTTCTCGGAAAACCGTCGGCCGCGAGGCGAGCGTGTACGGAGTTGCGTCACTGGAAACATCCTGCTCGGCAAACCGCAGGTTGCGGCGCTGCTTGCAGACCGCAATGGCAACTTCAAACGACCCGCTCGCACGGCGACGATAGAAGCCGTACCACACCAGCCGATTCGGTGCCTCCATCAGCTCGTCATCGGTGAACGGCGATGCCGACGCATGCAACGCGCCGGGCATGGCCATCGGACACGTCGTGCCGGTATTGAGCAGGCGAAACGGCGCCAGACGATCGCTCAGGATGTCCAGACCGAACAGGGTGGGAACGTTCCCCGTCGAAGGCGCTGCGCCGTTGATCCAGTTGGCATAGAAGTTCTGATTTGGACCGGACTCCTGCACCATCGCATCCCAGCAGTTGTTGCCCATTGCAAGGTTCACCGTCGGCAACAGGTACCAGGGCGAATCCAGGTGCGAGAGCGTTCCGCCCGGCAGCGGGCCCGGTACATAGGCAGGGTGAACCCACAGATCGGCCGGGTTGATCTTTGCAGCTAGCATCGCGTGGGCCTTCGACACGACCTCGATGACCAGCGACTGCTCGGTGCTGTTGCGATGCTGCGTGAGCGCGACGGGAAAGACCGCGGCGACCATGATCAACCCAATGCCGAGGATTCCGACGGCGATGGTCGTTTCGAGCAGCGAGAAGCCGCCGCGCCGATGGAGCGGCTCTGACCGGACATCTCCCGGTATATGCGGCGTATTCAAATGGTGAATCATCGTCCGCATGTCAGAATGCTCCCACCAGTTCACTGCCCGAAAATCGATTCAGAATCACGGTGCTCGCGGCATCGGAATGTCGGCCGCCGGGGCGCGTCTGCATCAGCCAGTTATTCACCAGTTCGAGCGTGGTCGGCTGCGGGCCGAGCACCTGCCGGAACTTCGGCCGTTCGGAAATGACAAAGCCCACCGTCGAGGTGATCGGCGTATCCCCGTTGACACCGCCCTGAACCATTGGCCCGAACAAGCGCACGGACAAGTCCGGCGATTCGTCAAGCAGACGATTTCGGTCGTTCAGATTCCGCTCCGCGCCGTTGCGTAGCGTATAGGTCCGCGTCGCGATCCGCCGCGTGCGGATGACCAGCTTGCCGCTCTTGTCGAAACAGAAGGCGGCCCACGTCAGATTGTCATAGTTGGCATCGCTGTCGACCTGAAACGGCCGCAGGTCGTTGTCTGCGAAATCGATCGGGTGTACCACGGCCAACGGCCGGCCGCTGCGATCGAGCGGAAGCCGCGCGCCGGAATCCAGCACCGGAGCGAAGGCGTAGCCATCGGTCATCGGCGGCGACGTACCCGAAGAAAGCGGATCGAACGGCCCGCCGCCGTAGGGCGGATTCAGGTGCCACAGTTCAAAGCGACCGTTGCGCGGATTGACCACCATCATCGTCTCGATCTGATGAGCGATGGCATAGCTCCGTGCGATCTTGGCATACGTCAGCACGGCGTTGCGGGACTGCGCGAGGATGTTTGAATCGCGCAGCCGGTTAAGGGCGTAGGCGCTGATGCCCACCAAAAGCGAAATGATTCCGACGGCCGCCAGCGTTTCGACCAGCGTGAACCCCCGCGGCAAACGGCGCACACGCACGACCCGGCGCGATGCCGACTCTCGCAGTGCCTGAGCGTTTCCGAAATGTCGCGGTGCCGGGTTCATGCTGCTGCTCACGGTGAAGTCACCAGGTTGTCCTCCGCGTCGGCGATTTCCTGCGCGGTCGGGTTGATCTTCCAGACATTGCCGAACTTGCGGTCCGGTCCGGCGGATTCCAGCACGTAGCCGACGGCGATCTGCTTCGCGGCCGGCTCGGCCGGCTGATCGAACGCGGCGTTCTGCACGCCGAGCGGGCTGTTGTCGCCTGCGATGGGCGCGAAATCGACCGGCAGGTAGCCGCGGTGTGAAGTCCGCGAGGCATCGCGGTAAACCCAGAAGTACCGCAACGGTGTGCCCCACGGATCGACGATCACCTCGGCCGGGCGCGACCCGCCGCCGCTGCAGAAGCCGGGATACAGAATTCGCGTCGCCCCGCTCACCAGCTTCGCTGCCTCTACCATTCCGGCACCGGGGCGATCGGTCAGGTAAGGCCCCTTGCCGGACGACGCGAGCAGTTGAAACGCCAGCGTGGTGTTCGTGTCCAGTCGCAGGATGTCGTCCGAGATCCACTGCGGCCCGGCGTACATGACGTAATCATTAAAATTCATGATCGTTTCATAAGGACCGTAACCGTTGCTGCACATCGCAAACACGCGGCCGGGGGCAAAATCCGGCCAGCCCTTGTCGGCGATCGTCACCGATCCGATCCGCCACGCCGGCCAGAAGCCGGCATAGCGATCAATTGCCGTCGAGACCATCTGAAGCTGCTGCAGCGCCGTCGCACGTTTTCGCGAGTTACTCACGATGCGACTGGAGAAAACGAGCGTCCCCATCAGGATCGTCAGGATGGTGACCGTGACCAGCACCTCGACGAAGCTCCATCCGCCGCGGCGTTCACGATTCATCTTGATGGCTGGCTTTCGACACATCCTGCTGGCTCGTTTCTTACTTGCTCGCTCCCTCAGCCGTACATCCTCCCGACGAACCTCGGATCATCAACCACCTGCTGCACCGCCGCCGGTCAGCGAGTTAACCAGACTCACCATCGGCAGAAAGAGGGCGATGACGATGAAACCGACGATGCCGCCGAGCACGATGACCATGATCGGTTCGAGCAGACTCACCAGGCCGGCGACGAGAGTTTCAACTTCGTCGTCGTAGTTGTCGGCCACCTTGATGAGCATCTTGTCAAGATCGCCGGTCTCTTCGCCGACGTCGATCATGTTCACGACGAGGTTGTCCACGACCTTGGTCGCCTTGAGCGGAACGGCGAAGCTCTCGCCTTCCCGAATCGAATCGTGCACTTTCTCCAGCGCCCGGGAATAGACCTCGTTGCCGGCCGTGTCCTTGGTGATGTTCAGCGCTTCGAGAATCGGCACACCGGCCGCCACCAGCGTTCCCAGCGTTCGCGTGAATCGGGCAATGCCGGACTTGCTGAGGATCGTCCCCAGGATCGGTATCTTCAGCTTGACGATGTCCAGAAACAGACGACCGCCCTCGAATTTTCTCGTCACCTTGTACGCCGTGATGAAGGCCAGTGGACTGACGATGATGATCGCCCAGCCCGGAATGAGCATGTCCACCTCCTTCCCGGAGGCATCGTACGACTTGCCCACCATCCAGTCGGACATCGAGAGCAGCATCACCGTAAGACCAGGCAGCTGCGTATCGAAGTCGGAGAAGATCGTCTTGAACTTGGGCACCACGAAATACATGATGCCCGCCACAATCAGAAAGGCGAAACCGATGACGCAGGCCGGGTAGATCATCGCCCCGATGACCTTGCGCTTGAGCTTCTGCGCCTTCTCCATGAAGTCGGCCAGACGCTGGAGAATCACGTCGAGCACACCGCCCGCCTCCCCGGCCGCGATCATGTTCGTGTACAAACGGTCAAAGACCTTCGGATGCCGCGCCATTGCCTCAGAAAGCGTGGCCCCGCCTTCGACGTCCTCACCCACGTACCGAAGCGCCACGCGAAGCGTACCAGGCTTCTGCTGCTGTTCGAGAATGCGGATCGACCGAAGAATCGGCAGGCCGGCGTCCATCAGCGTCGAGAGCTGACGGGTAAACTGCGTCAACTGCTTAACCGATACTTTGCCGAGATTGGCCGAGCGGCGCTTCTGCGCGCCGGGCGCGGCCGGTTTCTTGGTCCCGCCCTTCTGACGAACCTTCGTCGGGAAGTAACCCTGCTGACGAATTTTCGCGATGGCCTCTTCGGAATTGGCGGCGTCGACCTCGTCCTTGACCTCCTGTCCGGCGGCGTTCATCGCTTCAAATTGAAACTTGGGCATGACACACAAACTCCACGACTACCCGACGCTTGCATCAGCCCGGCCGATGCCGTCGGTTGCCTTCACCCACGCGCGATACAGACCCTGCCTGCGGCGCGCGCCGCGACGGACCAAGCCCGCTGATTCAGCCACTACCGGCTGAAATCGAATCGCCCCGGTCCGTACCGCAGCGTCGAATTATTGTTCCCTGCAAGGTGTCTGACGAGCCGCGGATGGGATTCAGGCACCATGTCAGGCCAGACATCTCATCACATAACCAATTATATTACAATAAATTACGGACATGGCGTGCCGGCCTGCGATACACGGGTCGATCACCCTGATCGTCGGGCACGCAGCCGAGGACAGGCCTTATAATGACCCGACGCCGAATCTTCACCAGCAGAGGTTGCCGAATGACCCCATCGAAGCACCGACGCAGAATCTTCCTCATCGGCAACGCAAACAAGCCCAGAGTTCAGGAGTCTTTCGATCGGATCGCCTGTTGGCTCGACGGGCTCGGGCTGCTCGCCGGATCCGATCTCTCCTGCCAACTTGATCTGATCCAGCAGGTTCGCCCAGACCTGGTTATTGCCCTCGGCGGCGACGGAACGATTCTCGCGGTCGGTCAGGCCATGAAGCATCGCCAGGTGCCGATCGTCGGCGTCAACATGGGCAAGCTCGGCTACCTCGCCGACTTCAGCGTCGATGAACTGGAGGCCCACCTTGAACAGATCATCAGCGATCACGAACTCGTCAGCCGGCGAATGATGCTCGATGTCCGGCTCTCGAATCCGGACGGCACGATGCACGACGGCGTGGCTCTTAACGATTGCGTCGTGCGCGTCGCCGAACCCTTTCGCACGATCCCGCTCAACATCGAGATCGACGACTACCCCGTCACCACGATCGTCAGCGACGGCCTGATTCTCGCCACGCCCACTGGCTCGACGGCGCACAACATGTCCTGTGGAGGACCGATCGTGCAGCCCGAAGTCGAAGCCATCATAATGACACCGCTTGCTCCCCATTCGCTCACCCATCGCCCGGTCGTCGTCGGCCCGATGACCACGATCGGCATCACCGCCGGCCGCACGAGCGAAGGCGCCGCCATGGTCCTCGACGGACGCTATATCTGCCCCATTCCCGCCGGTTCGCGCCTGACCGTCGCGCGCTCCGCCGATACGTTTCAACTGATTCGAAACCCTCGCCGAAAGGGTTGGGAAACCCTCGTGCAGAAACTCAAATGGGGCCAGGCGCTGACGTGACGGGACCGGTCGCGCCAGACCGACGGCTGCTGATAATGACGGCGTGCGGGTTCTTCCTGCTCACGCTTGTGCTCGGGTTGCTGTCTGAAGGCGTCTACCACGACGACGACCTGACGCACTTCCTGATCGCCCGATGGTCGCGGTGGTACCCGGAATACCTGTTGCACATCTGGGGCCGACCAGGGTTTACGGTGACGGTGGCGGCCGTTTCGTGGATGAACAACGTGGACGTGGCCTGGCACGGTGCTAGAGCACTGTCGGCATGTATCTCACTGCTGGCAGCGTTGGCGGCTGTGCGGCTCGCCGCACAACTCGGAGTGGCACGGCCGCGCCTTGCGGTCCTCTTTTGCTATGCACAACCGCTTTACGTCGTCCTTGCGACCACGACGCTGACGGAGAACTTCGCCGCGCTTTATCTGACAGCCGCCCTCTGTCTGCTCTATTCGCGACGGATCGTCGCGGCGTCGCTGATCTTCTCACTGACGCTGGTAACGCGACACGAGGCGGCAGTCTTTGTACCGATCTGGCTGATTGCCCTGATAGCGACACCGCCCACGACGGCCTCGTGGAAAGGGCGTATCTCAGCGGCCGCCGCAACATTCTGGGCGCCCGTGGCCCACAATCTCATCTTCTTTGCAGTGTTTCAGCGATGGCCCGCGGAGATGTTCCTGCGCCCGACCGGATCCACCGAGTATCCCGCAGCGGGAATGCTGTCGTACCTGCCGGACGCTGCATACGCGGTAACGCCGCTAATCCTTGGCCTGGCGTTCATCGGCGCTGCGAAGCTGATACGGCGCGGTGAATGGTTGATTCCCGTGCTGGCCAGTGCATTTTTCATGACGCATGTACTGGTCAAAGCGATCGGCGTCTTCGCCAGCGGCGGCTACGGAAGATTTCTCGTGACCATCTCCCCGCTGTTGGCGATCTGCGCCCTCGCCGGTTGGAACCATCTGCGCAGCGCAGCCGAAGAAAGAAGCCGCGGCGCCGGTGGCTGGCTCGCATTCACCCTGATCTGGCTGCTGGTCTGGTGGGCGATGGAAAATGCTTTTGACGCAGGCCGATTCGAGGTCGGTCGTGACGTCCTGACGGCGACGCGCGTGGCCGCTGTCGTCCTGATTGCCTCCTGCGCAGCCATGATCGTTCTTCATCGCAGCGGACGTATGCAATTTGCGGCGATGGGGCTGCTCGTTCTCACCTGCGCGGTCCAGTGGTGCATCCTGGTACGACCGCTTGGCCCGCAGGAGGATCAACTCCTGGTAAGCCGCGTGGTCACCTGGCATGAAAAGCATCAGCCGCCGGATACGCCGATCCTGGCGACCAATCCGTGGTTTTCTTACTACTTCAACCTGGTAGAACATCCCCGCGCCCACAAGGGCGTGGCCCTCCTGGCATCCATGCCCGAAGGCACCATCTTCTACTGGGATTCAAAGTACAGCGAAAGTGACTTCCACCGATTGCGCTATCGCTCAATCAACGAAATCGACGGCACAGAGTTGCTGGAAACCTTCCGCACCCTCGTCGGCAGACCCTTGAAGGTGGCGGCATTTCGGATGAACAAGCCGCAGCAAGTCGCTTCAGAAGAACTTGACATGCCTGTCTATCCGCGCGACCTCGCCGCGGAAGCGCAGCCCGTACGCGGAATCTACTATCTGCGACCCGCCGTGGAGTAGATATCGAATTACCGCCAGCGAGTTCGACGCCGACGGCGGAAGAGTGCCGCCGCTGCGACACCCACGTAAACGAGCGTCGCCGGTTCCGGCACATTCACGGTGGCTCGATGAACCGTCGCATCGTCCGGCGCTTCGCCCCGCGCCTGCAATACCGGGAGAACGCCGATCAGGCACGCCGCCATGAGCACTATCAGCCATCGACCACGGCGCGCAAAGCGCCCCCCTGATGTCATCCTGCCGCGCCCTGTCATCCTGAAATCCCCCATTCAGACGGCTGTCGGCGTACAGCCGCTGATACAAGTTTACAATACCGGCGAATCTCTCTGCAAAATCGATTTCAAAACGTCCGCAGACGGCTGCAAGCACCATAATCCTTGCATTTATCACCCCTTATGATCGATTTTCTACTACGATGAACGTCCGACTCCGGGCGACCGAGAAAAAAATCTCGAGTACAACTAAACGCCGACACGTGCGGCGACATTACCCCTTCTGATGACACGTTGCGACGCGGACCGAAACGATGCCCGACGGCCCGATGAAACCGATTACCCAAGCCGATTCGGGCACTGGCCGGATCAACCGCAACGTCACAGAGATCAACGCGCTCTGCCGCCGACTCGTCGGCCTGGCCGTCAAGCTGATCTGGAATCGGCACGACGCAGAGGAAATCGCCCAGGAAGCCATGAAGCTCGCCGTGATGCAGCGTATCGACATCAATGATGCCCGCGCCCTGCCGTGGCTCTTGCGTACGACGGCGAACCTTTGTCTGAACCGGCGGCGCAGGCGTCGACCCGAACCGCTGGACCCGTGGGTCGATCGTCCCGCTGGCGAATCACCCCTGCAAACGGCAGAGCGGATCGAACAACTGGAACGGCTGCGGAAGGCGATCGAAACGCTGCCTCCACAGCAACGGACGGCGCTGGTGCTACGAACAATGGAGCAGATGGAGTACGAAGCGATCGCGGAAGCAATGGAAATCACCGTCGCCGCTGTTCGCACGCACGTGCACGCGGCGCGGCGAAGACTCGCCGAGTGGTTTGAAGCGAACGAATGATACAGATGACTTGAGTAAATCAGGCAGGATGATGATCGGCTGCGAAAAAATCCGTGTACGACTCGACGACTGGCTCGATGGCCGGCTCGATGCCGACGCGCTCGGTGAAGTAAAAGATCACCTCGCTTTCTGCGAGGACTGCCGTCGCCTCTTCGATCGCCATCTGCGAATCACCATGGACCTGACCGCCCTGGGCCGGGTCGCAGACCGCATGGCCGACCCAGCTTCATCCGGGCTTCGACGAGAACACACGCCGATCCGGCTCGGCCGCATGATCGCCGCCGCGGCCAGTCTGCTGCTGGCGGTCGGCACGATCTACTACGCCGCGCGCCGCCCGACGACTCTCCTCCCGCAGGATACCCTCGTCGAAGTCCAGACGCGCCCGAGCATTCCCTCAATGCCGACGGATTCGCCCGCCGTCGCGCTGGGGGACCTGCTGCTGCGACGCGTCGATTCGCAGCAGTTCCGCATCGACAACGCGCCGCAGTGCGTGGCCGTAAACGTCGAGACCGACAACCCGAACGTGCACATCGTCTGGCTGTACGGGAAGTGTGCAACATCCTCCGGCCGGACCGTGCAATGATAAATCACCCACAATTACACGTAAGGAGACTTGATCCATGTTCACGAATTACCTTATCACCGTCGCCCTTCAACTCACGCTTCTTGCCATTCCGCTTGCTCAAACGACACCCTCAGAGCCAGGCACAACGCGTTCCGGCCGCAGCGCCGCGGAACCACAGACCGGCACGCCGGCCGCTCGAAGCGATACGGCCCGCAGCATACGCGCATTTCGCTTCAAGCACATTGATGCATACGAGGCGCGAAACAACTTCCGGGAACTGATTCACGACGTCTTCATGTCCGTCGTGCCGCACACCAACACCCTCCTGTGCCGCTGCGACGATCAGCAGGCAGCTGCCATCGCCGGCGCGATCGAGCTGATCGACGTCGCGGGGGCATCACAGACGAAGACCTCGCTGCACATCTTTCCCATCCAGCATCGTTCGGCTACCGAGATGCTCGAGCACCTGACCCCGGTCACGGATCGCGGCACTGCCGAGGTCTATGCAGATGAGAGCCGGTCCAGTCTGGTCGTCGTCAGCCAGTCGGATGAAGACGTCAATTCCATCAAGGACCTGCTGCGCACGCTCGATACGCCGATGCCAACGGTCCGGCTTGAGTTCGCCGTCTTCCTGGCGGACTTGAACGCGTCCGATCCGGCAGCGCCGATTCCCGATGATCTCCAGCCCGTGGCAAAGGAACTGTCTCGCTTCGGCCGCGTGAAGCTGCTCGGCCGCTGCGGCACCGCATCGACCCAGGGGCAGGACTATCGCGTGCGAGGTCTCATTCAGAACGTGCTCGAATCTGACATTCGCGGCACGATCCTCCGTGCAGACGCCGGCTCGCCCGTGCAGATTCGTGTCGATGCCCGCCTGTTCACCTGGGGGCAACCCGCCACGACCACCGACGAGAAGGCCTCCCGCAACGGCTCCTTTGAAATCTCGACGAAGCTGGCCCTGCCGCCTGGCGAGTTCGTCGCCATCGGCGCCGCCGCAGCCGGTGCGGCCGAAGGACAGTCGCTGATCCTCGTCCTCCGCGCACAGATTTGAAGCCGACTGGCGACGTTCAATTGGACCGTGGAGCTGGCGAATCGGATCGTAGCGATTGAATCACGTGGTACGGCGCCTGGATGAGCAGCTCGTCTCCGACGGAGAGAATCGTGTCCGGCGTGGGAAACAAACACCCCTGGGCCTTGCCCCGCACACGATGCTCGATGACGCAGATGCCGTGATCGGAGATTGCCTGGCCGACCCGTTTACCTGCCAGCAGACCGCCGGAACGCACCTTCCAGCGCTGCATGACGATCAACTGGTCATCGAGCACGAAGCTGCCAACGATGGATGACTCGATCGCCGAGACGGCAAACGCCGGCGCGCTGATCGCCGACTGGCTCATCGCCGTGTGCATGTTGAAGCCCTCGCGGATCTTGTCCGCCATGTTCTGATCGAACATCCGCAGCACCACGCGAATCCCCGGCACGAGCTTCCGCGCATCCAGAGCGATCTCCAGATTCGCAAGGTCGTCATCCGTCGCCAGGATGATGCTCTTGGCCCGGGCGATGTTCGCATCACTGAGGATCGCCTCGCGACGGGCATCGCCGATCAGCACCGGTGCGCCGTTCCGCCGCGCCTCTTCGAGGAATTGCCCTTCGGCGTTGCGCTCGATGATCACCACCGGTTCACCGAGCTGATGCAGCACGCGATAAGTGCGGAAGCCCAGCTTGCCGAATCCGACGAGGATGATGTGCTGCGACATCGATGCGGCCATCATGGTGCACCAGCTCCTTTCATACCGGCGGCGATCGCCCATCATCAGGGCCAGGTCAACGATTCCCTCGATGATGACCGTCAGCCCCAGGACGGGAACAATGAAGAACAGGGCCTGCAAAAATCTCGACTCCGGAAATTCCTCCGGCGGTTCCGCGAAGACCAGGCACCAGGTGTAGTACGTCGCCTTGGGAAGCGAATGTTCCTTCTCAGGTTCCAGATATTGAAATGCGAGTCCGCCGCCAAGGAGAATCGACGCCATGAGCAGCATGCGTATCCGCAGGTGCTTGAAAGCGGCGCGAAGAAAGCACCACTCTCGCCAGAGACGCGATTGATGCAGTCCACGGCGAGCGGACGAGCGGAACGATGAAATGTTTCCGTGGTTCATTTCGCCCTGACGCGCCAACGACACCGCCGACTTCGATCGAATCCTCCGACGCCGGCGGCAAGATACGTCGCCGCGTTTCCGGCAACAAGCCGAGCGGCCCTGCCAACTCGCCCGCCGAATGTATAACGCATTGTATTGATAAGACTTACAACCGCAAGCCACATACCTAACATTTTCCTAAAAATACGCTTGTCAGCCCGTCGATAACATGGCATGATACGCTGGGCATTCGAAGGGAACGGCCTTTCGAGCACCGATCATCGCGAACCCTACGCCACGCGGAGATGCCATCGATGTCAGCCAACACCAGCGACGGCAAACGACAGCAGGCCCTCGACCGGGCCCTTCAGCAGATCGAGAAGACCTACGGCAAAGGTGCCATCATGCAGATGGATGGCTCGGTCGCCGCGGCCAAGGATGGTATCAGCACCGGCGCCCTCTCGCTGGACCTGGCCCTCGGCGGCTTCGGCGTGCCGCGCGGTCGCATCGTCGAAATCTTCGGCCCCGAGTCCAGCGGCAAGACGACCCTTGCCCTGAACATCGTGGCTTCCGCCCAGCGGGCCGACGGCGTCGCCGCGTTTGTCGACGCCGAGCACGCCCTCGACCCCGCCTGGATGAAGCGCTGCGGTGTCAACCCTGAGACCCTGCTTGTCAGCCAGCCCGACTGCGGCGAACAGGCCCTGGAGATCACCGACATGCTCGTGCGATCCAACGCGGTCGACGTCATCGTCGTGGACTCCGTCGCCGCGCTTACGCCCAAAAGCGAACTCGAAGGAGAGATGGGACAGTCGTCCGTCGGCGTTCAGGCCCGGCTTATGAGCCAGGGCATGCGCAAGCTCACGGCCGCCATTGCCAAGAGCCGCACCATCGTCATCTTCATCAACCAGATCCGCGAGAAGATCGGCGTCATGTTCGGCAACCCGGAAACCACTCCCGGCGGCCGCGCCCTGAAGTTCTACAGCTCCCTGCGCATCGATGTCCGCCGCATCGCCTCCATCAAGGAGGGCGAGCGCGTCATCGGCAGCCAGGTCAAGGCCCGCGTGGTCAAGAACAAGGTCGCCCCCCCCTTCCGTGAGACAACCTTCGACATCATGTTCGACAGCGGCATCAGCCGCGAAGGCGATCTGATTGACCTCGCTGTCAAGCACACGCTCATCGAGAAGCAGGGCGCGTGGCTTCGCTACGGCGATATCCAACTCGGCCAGGGCAAGGAAAACGCCAAGGTCTTCCTCAAGGACAACCCCGACCTCTGCGACGAAATCCGCCGCAAGGTCCTCGAAGTCAACGGCCTGCTCAACGGACAGAAAACCGCGGAATCAAAACCGGCAGCCGCCAAAGACGCCGAGGAGACCAGGGTAAAAAAAGCCGAAGCAGCGGTCGTGGGTAAGGGTACGCCGGCCAAGGGCAAGCCCCCGGTCGCCGGTCGTAAGCCCGCCACGGCCTCACGCTGACGCACCGCCGGCGCACAATCCGCGCGCTCCGAATCTGACGATGGAAGTATGCACCGCGCACGCCGGCATGCGCCGCGCGCCGATCACATCGAGCATGCAATTCCTGCCGTTGCTTACGGCTTGGCGAAGATACGACCGGTACCGTCGTCTGGCACGCAACACCCGCGACCGTGTATCATGCACGAATCAAGGAGTATCTTGGCTGCGCCCCATCATCGAGGATCACCATGACACGACGCCGACCGTCCATGCACACATTCATCTGCGTCATCTCGCTGGCGGCCGTCGTCTTCGCCTCCCATCCGACCACGGTACTCTGCGCCGAAGCCCCGATCTGTGGTCGCCTGAGCGAGATAGACGGCGTTCGCGTCCTGCATCTGTGGGGGTCGTCACACGAACGCGGCTACGCACACGGCTATCTCCTCGGCGAAGACATCCTGCGACTCTTCGACGGCTACCTGAAGGAAGTCCTTCACGAGGAGGACGCGCTGCGAGACTTCGAACAGGCCTCACGTACTCGCCTCCGCGCGATGAACATTCCGCGGCGCTATGCCGACGAGCTGCGCGGCATGCTCGCCGGCATTCAGACGCGACTCGGCGACAAGGCCCGGCTTGCCGCGTTTGACCGGCTCATCGAATACGACGACCTTGTCGCCATCAACTGCATCCCCGAACTGGGTCGCGTGTGCTGCTCTTCCTTCGCTGCGTGGGGCGCGATGACCGCCGACGGCGGCACGATCAGCGGCCGCAATCTCGACTGGCATCGCCTGCGCACCCTGCGCGGCACACATCTGATCATTGCCTACTGCGATGACGCGCCGAACGAAGCCAAAATCTCAGAACAACACGGCTCCCTCGGATGGGTCAGCGTCACCTGGCCCGGCTTCATCGGCTGCCTCACCGGAATGAATGCCGACGGCGTGACCGTCAGCATGCACGACGCCCCCGGCCCTCGGCCCACCGCTCCGCTCGGCTTCACACCACGCGGCCTCGCATTGCGGCTGGCCATTGAGTCCGCCCGCGGCTCGACAGCATTCGAAGATGTCCGCGGGGTGCTCGCTTCGCATCTCGCAGCCGTCGGAAACAACGTGCCCGTCACATTCCCATCGATCAGAGGCAAGGCAGCAGCCGTCGTATTCGAATACGACGGAGACCTGAAGAACAACATGGGGCTGACCGTCCGCCTCCCCGATCGCGCCGGCAGAAAGAAGTCGGCTGCCGACGCTGCGACGGCATTCCTCACCTGCACGAATCATTACGTCAAGCGCGCGGCGCCGACCGCCTGCGAACGGTATGCTCGCATCGACCAGCGCCTCGCTTCGCTGGCCGGAAACGGCAAACCGGTCGATCTGCCGGAAGCATGGTCGATTCTCCGAAGCGTCGCCTGTCGGGTCGCCCCCGGTCAGCCACTCGAAACCTACCACAGCGTCGTCTTCGAGCCGAACCGGCGCGTCATGCATGTTGCCTTCTCATCGGCCGATAAGCCCGCCGCCGACAATCCGCCGATCCGCCTTGATGTCGCTCAATTGCTCGAAGTGCAGAAAGTCTCCGCAAGTCGTTAGCGCGGCGCCTGCACTGGCATCGCTCCGCGGCCGCCGCTAATCTTCCCCCATGCTCTGGCAGCGCCTTCTCTTCGGCGGTCTTATGATTGCGGCTCTTCTCGGCCTGCTGCATGTCGACGACCGCCTGCCCGAGTGGCTCCGCACGTCCGACGGCGGCCCGCAATGGGACGGCGTGCTCGTCGCTGCCGTTGTCATGGCACTCATCGTCCTCGCGACGCGAGAGCTCGCCGCGCTCTTCCGCGCCGCCGGTCATCGCCCGCTGGTCGTCTGGCCGGCCATGATCAGCGCCCTCCTCGTGCTCGTACCGTTTCTCCACCGCAACCGGCTTGCTGGCGGCGCCCTGCCCGCCGATGCGACTGCCGATGGCCAGACCGTAACCCTGCTGGTCATCGGCCTCTTCGGCACTGCTGTACTGATCGCATCTCGAAAGCAAACACAACGAGCCATCGCAGACCTCTCCGTCTCCCTCTGGCCGATTCTCTACCTCGGCCTGCTCGGTCAATTCATCGTCGCTTTGCGCACACACCCAACCGGCAGCGCCGGCCTCGTGCTCTACTATGTCGCGACGGTCAAAATCTGCGATATCGGAGCGTACTTCACCGGGTTGGCCATCGGCCGCCACAAGCTCATCGTCTGGCTCAGTCCCAAGAAGACCTGGGAGGGTCTCATTGGTGGTATCATCGCCTCCGTCGCCTTCGCCGTCGCCATCGCATGGATGATGTCGCCAGAAACGGCAACCATGACCGCACCCGCCCACGGTCCATGGCCGACCCCCGTGAAAGCCGCCGTTTTCGGACTGCTCATGGCCCTCTGTGGTCAGGCAGGCGACCTGCTGGAATCCCTCATCAAGCGGGACGCACAGTCAAAAGACTCGGCCCACGCCATACCGGCCTTTGGCGGCGTGCTCGATATTCTCGATTCCATCCTGATCACCGCTCCCATTGCGTACCTGGTGCTCCTAAAATAAACACGAAGGCGGATCGGTCCGACGAACTCCTCGGAAAGGAGCGACGCCCGACTTGGAATTGGTCCTCACACTCGATCTTCCGCTGGATCAGCGCATTCAGCTTTACGGCCCGCAGGATCGAAACCTCCGCGCCCTCCGGGAGGCCCTCGGCGTAAAAATCTTCGCCCGCGATTCCACCCTCAAGCTCGTCGGCGAAAGCGAAGCCGTCAACAAGACCGCCTCCGTCATCGACGTGCTCACGGAGAAACTTCGCCACGCCTCAAACCTGGGCGAACACGACCTGTCCGACGCCCTCGTCGAGATCGCCGCACGGCACGCCCGCCACGACAGCAGCGTCATCCACGTCTTCCGGCAGTCCGCCTCCATCCGCCCGAAGACCCCCGGTCAGGAGGAATACGTCCGCGCCATCGCCGAAAACGACCTGTGCTTCTGCCTCGGCCCTGCAGGCACCGGAAAAACCTACCTCGCCGTGGCCATGGCCCTGTCACTGCTCAAAGTCGGCCGGCTCAAGCGCATCGTCCTCGCACGGCCCGCCGTCGAGGCCGGCGAGAAGCTCGGCTTCCTGCCGGGCGACATGCAGGCCAAGGTCAACCCCTACCTCCGCCCGCTCTTCGACGCCATGCACGACATGATGGAGTTCGAGCAGATCAAGCGCTTCATGGTCAACGACGCCATCGAGGTCATCCCCCTGGCCTTCATGCGCGGCCGCACCCTCAACAACGCCGCCGTCATCCTCGACGAAGCACAGAACGCCACCATCCAGCAGATGCTCATGTTCCTCACCCGACTCGGTGAACACAGCAAGATGATCATCACCGGTGACGACAGCCAATCCGACCTCGGCCACTGGTCCAAGAGCGGCCTGGCCGACGCCGTCAAACGCCTCCAGGGCCTCGCCGGCATCAGTGTCGTCCGGCTGACACAAGCCGACATCGTCCGTCATAAACTCGTCACCCAGATCGTCCAGGCCTACGCCGACCTCCCCACCGGCCCCGCCACCAGGAAACGCCCCCTGTGACACGCTTCCGGCATCCCGGCGCATAAAAAAAGCCCCCATCGAGGGGGCTTAGCGGGCAGACTCTTTCGAGTTTACCCTGGGCGCTCACAGGGAGCGTTGCCTTACGCGGACGTTTGTCCACTTACTATGAATTGCGGGACAAGCGTCGCTCAGATACACTAATGTCATTCTAGATCGGGCACCATAATTTTGTCAAGGGGCCGCTCATGAACACGTTTAAACACGTGCAACCTTTTGTATTAGGGCTCGATATCGGTGTGGCGTCGATTGGATGGACGCTGATCGGGCTTGATGATTCTGGTAATCCCGTGCGCTTGCTTCGAACCGGTGCACACACCTTCGATCCAAGTGTCGAAGGCGACATTGAAAGCGGGAGAGACGAGGCACGCGGCGCTGCCCGTCGAATGGCTCGAATGCCGCGCCGCATGTTCGAGCGTCGGCAGCGCCGGCGTAAAAAACTCTTGCGATTGTTACAGCGATCTGCCCTCTTGCCACCCGGGAAGATCGGTTCGCCGCAGGAGATTCACGAATACCTGCTTGCGCTCGACACACAACTTCGCAATCGATTCAATCCGAAGAACGAACGCGTAACTTCACATGTACTGCCCTATCGACTTCGCGCAGCAGCATTGGACGGGAAACTTGATCCTTATGAACTGGGCCGGGCAATCTACCATCTGGCCCAGCGACGAGGATTCCTCTCCAATCGCAAATCCCTGAAGAAGGATGAAGACGAAGGTGTCGTCCAGCAGGGCATCACCGAGTTACAGGCGGAAATGAACACCACCGGCGCTCGTACACTGGGCGAGTATTTCGCCAGTCTCGACCCGGAACTCGAGCGCATCCGGCGACGATGGACGGCGCGATCCATGTACGTCGATGAGTTCAACCAAATATGGACTGCGCAAGGAACGCATCATCCTGAAATATTGACTGACGCGCTGCGGAAGCAAGTCTATCGAGCGATCTTTTTCCAGCGCCCGCTCAAGTCGGCGCGGCACCTGATCGGTCGCTGCGAACTCGTCCCCAATGCGCGACGCGCGGCGCTGGCGGACCGGCTCGTGCAGCGTTTCCGCATGTTGCAGAAGGTCAATGATTTGGAAATCATTCCGCACGACGCCCCGAAGCGTCGGCTGACCGATGTCGAACGCGCCAAGCTCCTCGATGCTCTCAACAAAAACGGCGACCTCACTTTTTCCAGGATCAAGTCGAAGGCGGTCCTCGAGTTACCCAAGGCGACTACCTTTAATTTCGAGCAGCGCGACGAGGAAAAGAAGCTCCCCGGTCATCGCACGGACGAAAAAATGCGCGCCGTGTTCGGCGACCGGTGGGACGCTATGGAAGACGAGGAGCGCGATGCCGTCGTTCTTGAAGTCCTGAGCTTCCAGAACCCGGACGCGCTGGCCCGCCGTGCCGTCAAGGCGTGGGGGCTCGATGAAAAGGCCGCCAGATTGCTGGCCGATACCCGTCTCGAACAGGGCTACGCTTCGCACAGTCGGAGCGCCCTGAAGAAGCTCGTCGCGAAAATGGAAAACGGCACGCCGTATGCAACAGCACGCCGGGAATTATTCCCGGAGAGCTTCAAGGCGGTCGAGCCAACGGACAGACTCCCGCCGGTCTACAAGGCGATGGGAGCGATTCGCAATCCGGCCGTTGAGCGCGCATTGACCGAGTTGCGTAAACTCGTGAACGAGATCATCCGTGTCCACGGTAAGCCCGAGTGCATCCGCATCGAACTCGCTCGCGACCTCAAGCGCGCCCGCAAGGAACGCGAACGCAAGAGCAGGGAAATCGCCGAACAGACGAAACTGCGCGACCAGGCCAAGGCGAAGATTCTCAGGGATATGAACATCGCTGAACCGAGACGCTCCGACGTGGAGAAAGTCTTGCTTGCCGAGGAGTGCGGCTGGCAGTGCCCCTACACCGGCCGTCAAATCTCCATGCGCGCGCTCTTCGGCGAACATCCGCAATTCGACATCGAGCACATCATTCCCTTCAGCCGATCGCTCGACAACAGTTTCCTGAACAAGACGCTCTGCCACCACCAGGAAAACCGCGACCACAAGCGCAATCGAACACCCTTCGAGGCCTACGGCCGCGATGAGAAACGATACGACGAAATCCTGGCCCGTGTCCGCCGCTTTCAGGGAAAGGCCGCCGATGCCAAGCTCCGCCGCTTTGAAATGCAGGAAATCCCCGACGATTTCGTCAATCGCCAATTGAATGACACCCGTTATGCGTCCCGGCTCGCCGGTGATTACTTGGCAGTCCTCTACGGTGGCCGCAGCGATGCGTCCGGCACTCTGCGCATTCAGATCAGCACCGGCGGCATCACCGCCCACCTGCGAAATGAATGGCTGCTCAACAGCATCCTCGGACAGGGCGAAAAGAACCGAGAGGACCACCGCCACCACGCCGTAGACGCCCTCGCCGTCGCCCTGGCATCCCCCGGCCTCGTAGCGCGACTCCAACGCGCGGCGGAGAGAGCATCCGATGAGGGCCGCCGTCTCTTCGCCCGCGTCCCGGAGCCGTGGCCCGGCTTTCTGGAGCAGGCGCGAGAGAAAATCATGGCGATTAACGTCTCCCGTCGACAGGCGAAGAAACTCGCCGGCGACCTCCATGAAGACACAAACTACAGCAAAGAGTACACGTGGACGGACGAGAACGGGAAAACGAAACCCATCCGCCACGTCAAGAAACGCATCGACGCCATGAACGAGAGCCAGGTCGACGACATCGTAGACCCCGTTGTTCGGGAAAAAGTCCGCGTCTGGGTCAAGGCCCAGGAAGGCAAGAGCAAGAAGGAAATCGGCCCGCCACCCACCATCAAGACCCGCGATGGCCGCGAAATCCCCATCAAGTCCGTGCGTATCCGCAAAGTCATCGGCGCCGTCGCGGTCGGCAAGGGTCCGCGCACGCGTTACGTCAAACCGGGAGCAAACCACCACTCCGTCATCGTCGCCGTCCTCGACAAGGATGGAAACGAAATCGCTTGGGAAGACTACCCGGTAACCCGGCTCGAGGTCCACCAGCGCAAGGCCGAAGGGCGGCCGATCATTCAAAAAGACTGGGATCCTGGAAAGGTGTTCAAGTTCACACTGACAGCGAATGACTTCTTACTCTTGAAACAGAGAGACGGAGAGGACCTGCTTTGTCGGCTACTTTCATTATCTGAAGGAGCATATGAAGGGCGTGTCCATTACGACGCACGGATGGCGTCCGAAGCGAGAAAAAAAGGAAGCGACGCCAGAATCCGACTAACTGCTGATTCCATGCGACAGCGTCATGCTAGAAAAGTACGTGTAACCTATCTCGGCGAGATCGTCCCCGCCAATGACTGATCGAATCCTCGACTTCGCCGACGGTGCCGCGTACCTCCGCGTGCGCAACGACCAGCTCGTCGTCGAGCGAAAAGACCAGCCCGATGTGTCGACCCCGATGGCCGAAGTCGCCGCGATCATCCTCGCCCACCCGCAGGCGACGTGCTCCCAGCCGACCATCGCCCGGCTCATGACCTGCGGCGGGGCACTCGTCGTCTGCGACGATTCGCACCTGCCCGTCGGTGTGATGCTGCCACTCGTCGCCCACACCACGCAGACTGAGCGGCTCGCCGCCCAGGCCGCCGCGCCGCTCCCCATGCGCAAGCAACTCTGGAAGCAGATCGTCCGCCGGAAAATCCTCGCCCAGGCCGACCTGCTCCGCCAGCTTCACGACGACGACTTCGGCCTCGCCGAACTCGCCCGTTCCGTCCGATCCGGCGACCCCTCCAACCGCGAAGCCGTCGCCTCGCGCCGCTACTGGCCCGCCATCTTCGACACCCGAAACACAAGAATGGGTGGTACCTGCGTCCCGCTCGTCGAACCCTTTCGCCGCCGCTTCGACGCCCCCGATGCCAACCGCCTGCTCAATTACGGCTATGCCGTCCTCCGCGCTGTCGTCGGGCGCGCCATCTGCGCCGCCGGGCTGCACCCCTCGCTGGGCCTGCACCACCACAATCGCTACAACGCCTTCTGCCTCGCCGATGATCTCATGGAGCCCTATCGGCCTCTGGTCGATGCCGCCGTCGTGGACCATGTCCGGTGCCACGGACATGACGCCCCGCTCGACCGGTCCGCGAAACAGGCCATTCTCGAGGCCGTATTGCGACGCTACAGGGCCGACGGCGAAGTCCGCACCCTCTTCGACATCGTCGCACGAACGGCCGCTTCGCTGGCGCGGGCTTACCTGAAGCAAAGCACCCTGCTGGATTATCCGAAAATGATCGAGGAATGCGTGTAGTCCGGCCGCACCCGGCCGGTTCGTTCGGGCCGTCCACGATGCCGCGCGACCGATTCGCACTTTCGGGATACCGACCGGTGTGGCTCTTCGCCATGTTCGATTTGCCCGTCAAGACCCAGGCGCAGCGGAGGCGGTATGCGCAGTTTCGCAAGTTGCTTTTGAAGGACGGATTCTGTCAAATGCAGTATTCGGTCTATGCCCGCTACTGCCCGAGCGAGGAGGCGGCGCAGGTCCATCGGGACTTGGTTCGCGCCGGCCTGCCGGATGAGGGACAGGTGCGGCTCCTGGCCGTGACGGATCGGCAGTTCGGGAAGATGGAGAATTACGTTGGAAAAAGGCGCAGGGAAACCGAGGAAGCCCCGAAGCAACTCATGCTTTTTTGAGCGCCGCTCGCTTGCTACTCGCTGTTATGTCGCCGGTTACGCGAGGACGAGTGTATCTGAGCGACGC